>Ga0209491_10000031_pt1 | contig 206062 bp, 177 predicted proteins | sample BON02_FD_187213 | JGI IMG/M metagenome (GOLD analysis project Ga0209491, IMG submission 187213) | Freshwater microbial communities from Lake Bonney liftoff mats and glacier meltwater in Antarctica - BON-02 (SPAdes) (version 2) | ecosystem: Environmental > Aquatic > Freshwater > Ice > Glacier... | reverse complement strand
TACCAAGCGATTCTACTTCAAAACTTCGAATACCAAAATCAAACAAAGAATCTTTCCAATAATCTTTCAAAACAGGCGGACAAATCACTAAAGTTCTGCCTTGCAATTGCTGTAATAGTAAAGCAGTAATAAAGGTTTTACCCAAACCAACAACATCTGCAAGGAAAACGCCATTGTAGGTTTCCAAAATCTTTTTCGCCTGAACAGCAGCTTGATTCTGATATTTTAGTTTCATAAAACCATCTGGAAGAAAAGGCTCAAACTCATCAGCAAGATTAATGTCCTCTTCTAGGTATTCGTAAATAAGTTTTAGATATAATTCATAAGGTAATATTTGGTCATTTAGCCAAGTCTTGTTTTGAATGGTGTCTATAAAATCATCCGAAATGTCAACCGATTCTTTCCAAAGTGTATTAAATTGGTCTTCGGCAAAAAGTACATCCCGTTTACTACGTAATTCAACGTTGAATTCTCTATTTGCTACAAATCCCGATTCAGAAAAGTTACTAGATCCAGTAATCACAAATCCATAATCTCGGTCTTCAGGCTTGAACTTTCCTATATAAACTTTAGCGTGAATATTTTTTGATGGGAATGCTCTTATTTCTAATTTTTTCCCATTGCCGTTGAAGGCTTTGTCCATTGAAGGGTCTTGGCAATCCGCTTTCAAAAACTCAATAAACTTGCGAATACCTATTTCAAGTCTATTGTCGTTTTCATCACTATTTTCAATTTCCTCTTTCAGGTTTGCCTGATATTTCTTTTTGGTTCTTTGATGCGATTCAAAATCAATCATTCCTAATTCCTGATGATATTGCATCATATCATACGAATCTCTGTCAATACTAAGTCCAACAAGAATTCTGATTTTCTCTACTGGTTCTAATGCATCATACAATTGATAAAAACCGCTGGCTCTGAAATAGCCAACCAACACATCAAAAAGCTGGGTATCTTTTAATGTAGATTTGAATCTGCTTAATAAACTATGTCCTTCTTCATTTGTGAAGAAAGTTAAGTCTGTTTGGTCTATTTTATTTTCTAAACTCATATTTACTTGCGGCTTTTTAGACTGTTAAGCGTTTCTTCCAAGCCGCTCTTTAAAAATTTTAATTCTCCCAAGTCTTATAAAATAAACGCTTTGATGAATTCAATCTCCATGTCCTTTTCCTGAGTTTCCAAAGTCTTGGCAAGAGTCGGCAACATTTCTTTTGTCGCAACTCTTTCGCTTCGCTCAATCTTACTCAAAATAGAAGTGTCAATGTCAAGTTCGGCTGCTACTTTTCTGAGTGGAAGTCCGAGTTGTTCTCGTCTGTTTCGTAAATATTCTCCAAAAGAATTCATCTTGTCGTATTTGTTTGGACTAATTCGTCAAAAGTACGATTTATTTTTTATTTCTGTCGTCCGTGCGTTGGAAAAATTCAAGCTCTTTTGGTTTTTTAGTTTGGCTTTGTGTGTCGGCAAAAACCAAATGTGCTTGACCGTGCGGGGGATTTATCTGTAATGGTGGGTAACGGTCTTGTGTATGAATAGTAGCGGATTTAACTCACTTAATTTTCGGTTTATAACTGAACTTTAAAGATAAAAAACTAACTTTGATTAAGCACTAAAACCGCTATTATTTATACACGTTGTTGTGCTTTCGTTATTCTTTCCGTTCTGCTGATAGCGTTGGCAAAGACATACTCTTTTGCAATTTTTGGTCTGTGCGTTGGCTTGTGCGAATTGCAAATGTGTATGGCTTTGTGCGTTGGCTATTTCAAGTAAAGTCCAATTCCTAAACCAACTCCAATAGCAATTAATACAAATATTAAAATTTTCATTGTCTTTATTTCTTTAGATTGAGAATCAAAAAGCTCTTTAATTTTCGATTCCATTGAATTAAAGTTAGAATTTAAAGTAGTTTCAAACGCACGTTGTATTTGAGTTCCTTCGTTTCTAATTTCAACTTGTATATCAGATTTGTGTTTGTCAAGTCTTGTAATAAGTGTTGCATCAAGTTCTTTTTGAAAAGCTTTATTGTCTTTATAAATCTCTCCAATTTTTTTCTCCAGAAAATCATTCGCAACTTTTAGTTGCTCTGTGTTTTCTTCCATATTCTTCTTGATTACCTCACTTACTGAGTTTAAACTTTTATTATTCTCTTCGATTAATTCCAAGTTTCGGCTAATATTTGTTTGAAGAGAACTTATTTCTGAATAAACAGCGGTAAAATCCTTTAGTTGTTTTGAATTTTGTTCCAATTCATTTACAACACTATCCAATTTTTTGAAATCCATATTCTATATTTTTGTTAATGCTTTTAAGTCTATTGTTATAATGAATTAGTATAGTTTCTGTGTCTCCTAATTCTTTTGCAATTCTTAGTTTTTCTTCATCTGTTTTACTGTATTTATACAAGAATTTCAACAATATAATTTTTCCTTTTTGGTCTATTCTTTTAGCTATTTCAAGAATTTGGTCAATAACATAATCAAACTTTGAATCTTCATAATTTGAAATAGTGTCGAATGATTTTGAAAACCTTTGTTCTTCAATTTTATTAAAAGAACCTTCTAAAAGTAAGTTGGTTAATCCATTTATGAGATTTAGTCCTGTGTTAGATTGAAAACTCTCTAAAAACCGTTGTAAATTACCTTTCAAATCAATTAGTGAATCTTTATTGATAAAGTTTTTGTTTTCGTCATAGAATACTTCAAACCATTTAGAAATGTCCTTGTTATTGTTTTCTGCAATATGCTGTAAAATATAAGTTGCTTCTGTGAATTTAAAATATGCTTCTAATGATTTTTTAAAAGATTCTTTTCCTTCAATTGTATCATCATATTTTAAACAGTTTTCATAAACATTCTTTAACGATTCTCTTCTGTTTGTTCCAAACTTATCATAAGACCATTGTAATAATATTTTAACTAAACGTTCAAATTTTGGTAATTCGGTATCGTTTAAAATATTTGTGTATTTAATTCTTTCAGAATGGTTGTCAAATTCAAAGTCATCAACATACTTTTTAATAAATTTGAGTAAAGTAGCTTTTATACTTTCTTCTGTGAAAGTATTATATGTAACAGTAAAAACTCCATTAAAAAAATCATCAACAGTCCAATCTGAAATAACACCTAAGTTTGATAGTCGGTAAATGGCTTTTTCAACTTTCGCTTTATTTGAAGCTAAATTACTTGCATAAATAACTTTAGATGCTCCTGATTCTGAGTATGTGTTATGAAGTTGTGTTACAAGCTCTAATTCTTTTGATATTGAATCTAATCCATTTTGATACAAAAAGATTTGACGAAATACATCTTTTCCATTTCTACCAACTTCATCACTTAAAGTTTGAATTTCTTCATAAGTTGATTCAGGGTTAAATATTGTTTCAACATCAGTTTCTGGTTTTTCCTCAGTTAGCAAAACATAGCATTTTGCATTACTTTTATCTCTTCCTGCTCTTCCTGCTTCTTGATAAAGTGACTCCATTGAGGCTGGCATACTATAATGTACAGTAAAACTGATATTCTTTTTATTAATTCCCATACCAAAAGCTTTAGTAGCTGTTAATAGAGCGAATTTATTTTGCTTGTATTCATTTTGTACTTTCTGCTTGTATCTATCAAAATCTTCATCATTACCGATAAAGGCTCTTGGCTTTGTACCAGAATAATATTCAATTTTTGTTTTAAAATCTATTGATAAACTTTTTGATAAATTGGAACAACCGTAATTACCTTGTTTGTGAGGTGTGAAAATTAATCCGCATTTTGGTTTGTCAGAATCTAAATCAAAAATATCATCTTCTATTTTGTGATTTTCTATGATGTTTTTAACCTCTTGATATTTGTTTCCGTTATCATTTATTACAATAAACTCCAATTCTGGTCGAGTATAATCAGATAGGGTTTTTACATTCTTTTGGTTAGTATTAAATTCTAACTGAATATCTTTTAAAACGTTAACTGATGCAGTTGCAGTTAATCCTAAAAAGTTTATTGAAGGACAATACTTTTTTATGGTATTTGAAAGATTTAAGTATGAAGTTCTAAAGTCGTGTCCCCATTCTGATAAGCAATGAACTTCGTCAATAACAGCATAAGAAAAATCTAATTGTGAATTTATTGCCATTAGCCTTTCTCTGAAATCTATTGTTTGAAATCTCTCAGGTGAAATGAAAACAAAGAAATATTTCCCGTTACTATAATTATCTAATATTTCTGTTCTTGCAGCACCAACTACATCACTGTTTATTGATTCAATATTTTGAATGTGTGCTTGGTCAAGGTCTTTTATTTGGTCATACATTAAAGATTTGATTGGACAAACTACAAAACTTATGCAAGGTTGTAAAAGACAAGCAAGTTGATAAGTCAGAGACTTTCCGCCACCTGTTGGCAGTAGGCCAATGGTTGTATTATTTTCTAAAATGTTTTGAATTATAGAAATTTGACCATTATTGAATCTATCATATTCAAATATATTTTTAAGAAAAAACTCTAAGTTTTGTAAATCATCAGATTCTTCATTAAAAAGAAGTTTGTAATTGAATTTTGAAGAAGTACTAAGTTTAAAATAATTGATTCGGTCTAATTTATTTTTATTTCGATTATGAAATAAATCTAAATAATCAGTTCTAACATAAATGACTTCTTCATTTAGTAAGTTCTCGTCAGTCCAACGTTGGAAAAGGCTAAAATCTATTTTTATGCAATTTTCATTGCTGAAATTTTGAACATATTTAACCTCAAATTGTGGTTCATTAAATGTGATTTTTTGTAATTTCAATAAATGATGAAGCCATTCAAATACGTCTTCTATTGAATGATTTTCAAATCCACTTATGTCTTGGTTTTTAACTTCAAATATCCATTTATCATCTTCAAGACTTATTCTGCCACTTTCAAGTAATTCAAGAATCAAAACTTGAAAACGAATTATTGCCGTAGGCAATAATTTAGTTTTTTTTATTTCCTCTGGAATCTCAGCGAAGCTGAGATTGAAATTTGTTTTGTATAAATTTAGAAACCTTGAATATTTGTCGAGTTGGTTTTTTATTTGTTCTATTCTTTCAAGATAGATTTCATTTCTCGCCTCTAAATCTTTTGTGTCGATTCTAACCGTTAAAACCTTTGATAAGATTAAGTGATTGTCTCTGATTGAATCAATAACTCTTCCAACTTCCTCTTTGTGTTGTTGCCCATCTATTTCTATTACTAAATTAGCTTGTGGTAAGAAAAAGTCAACACATTGATGTCTGAAATTTTCATCATTCTGATGAGTGATTTGATTAATTTCAATTTCAGGGATTATAAGTTGTTTGATAAATTCGTACTCTGATAAATCTTCACTAATTTTCTCTTCCAAAAATGTTCTTGCTGGAAAATAGTTATTTTCTTCATCTCCTTTTATGGTGTTATTCCATTCAAGGCTTGATTGATTTATTAAAACAAAGGGATTTTTAAAGAGTTCTATTTCTTTGTGAACTGAACCATAAATACTTTGTAAATATTGGCTCATTAAGGTTGGCTTACCTCTTTGAATAAGGTTTTTGATTATTAAAATTGCAGGTAAAAATCTCGACTCTTTTCTTGTATTCGTCAGGTTCTGAATAACAAAATTATGATTGGTGTAAGAGTAGTTTGCAGAATATTTTTTCATCATTCATTTTAATTCTTTCAAGCGTTGGCAAAAAACAGCTCTTTTTATTTTTTAAGCGTTGGCTTTAGTGTCGGAAAAACCAAATGTGCTGTTTGTGCGTCTGGTTTCCTTAATGAAGCACAACTCACAAATATAATCATATTTATAAACTTATACAGATTTCCTGTTAAAATACAGATTTCCTGTTAAAGTTTATAAACTACTGTAAATGAAAGTGCAATACTTATATAGGAATATGGGCATTGTGTATATCAATTTGAATTGTTATCTTTGAAAATTATACAATATGCCACAAATGGAAATGTCTAATTACCCTTTCACCATTGGTGAACATAAAAGTAAAAATGTAATTTGGATTAGTTTTCCTTTTAACCAAAAGCATATAGATGAGCTAAAGATAAGATATACCTTGCAGTCGGGTTTTCCTCCCGATATTTTCATCGGGACCGATTGCGCACAATGCCTAAAGTTTGTAGTATTCTTAAAAACCCTAAGCCCCTGCTTTTTCAACCGTTTGGCTTCGTTTGCTATAAATAATTAAACCAATTCCGAGCAAGATGATAAAGGAACTAATCATCTCTGCTTGGGTAAAAGTAAAGCCGCCAATATTATATAGCGTATTTCTTCGTGCAAGATTTTCGTTAAATTTTTATTTTCAATTCTAATCGTCCACCAAAACCAAGTTCAATAATTTTTTGAAGTGTAGAAATACGAGCTTCTTTGATGTTGTTCTCAATTTTAGAAATATAAGATTTAGTAGTCCCAACTTTTTCAGCAAGTTGTTGTTGTGTCATCCCCATTTCTAAACGCGTGTCGTGAATTAATGCACCAATTTTAAAATTCTCATAACCTATTTCAAGTTCGTCACGTTCTTTTATACCACGTTTACCATAGTTTTTTTCTTTGAACTCTTCAAGAGTCATTAAATTCTTATTTTTCACTTTCATATTCTGCTTTTATTTTTAGTGCCATATCAATTTCTTTCTTAGGTGTTTTTTGTGTTTTATTTTGAAATCCATTGGCTAAAACAACCAATTTCCCTTTATAAAAAAAGCAGAAAACACGAAAAATATCACTTCCAAGTTGAACACGTATTTCATAAAGTCCGTCAGCATTCTCGATGTGTTTTAGATATGTTTCTGGAACTCTTTGCAAATCTTCAACCAAATCAAAAGTCCAAACAATTTTTGCTTTTACCTTTTTATTTTGTTTGTCAAAGAAGTTCTGAAAGTAGTTTTTATAAAAAATTATCTTTCTATGCTTCTGATTTTTATCCATTTCTAGGTTATCCGTACAAAGATAATAAAGTTTCTCTAAAGTGAAACATAATATTAATAATTTATATTTTCAGTATCTCCATTCTTCCTATTGTGGACGGCACCTTATTGTACCTTGCAGTCGGGTTTTCCTCCCGATATTTTCATCGGGACCGAATGCGCACAATGCCGATAGTTTCCTTATTCTAATATTAAAATCCCTAAGTCCCTACTTTTTCAACCGTTTGGCTTCGTTTACTATAAACAATTAAACCAATTCCGAGCAGTATGATAAAGGAACTAATCATCTCTGCTTGGGTAAAAGTAAAGCCGCCAATATTATAAAGGGTATTAACCCTGATTTTTTCAATCAAAAATCGCTCTACGCCATTCATAATCATATAGATACCAAAAAGCATTCCCGGTACTTTTATCTTTTTTCTAATGCTCCATAAAACGGCAAAAAGAATAAGGCACATAATTATTTCATAAAGCGGAGTGGGGTAAACAGGGTTCATCAGTTCATTACAAAACTGTCCTTCGCAACCTGCAATAGGATTGCCATAGTCTGCGTTTAACACATTGTGAGGATATTTACTAGACCATAAAAAGTCTGGTATCCAGCTAGGCGCGGGTTTCAAATTGTCTATTCCCCAATCTCCGTCTCCTGCCAAATGGCAACCTGCTCTGCCCAGTCCGTAAGCCAACATCATGGCTGCTGCACCCGCGTCTAACATATTTAGTGGTTTGATGCCTTTTTTACTTGCAAAATAGATAACTGCACCAGCACCACATATTAAACCGCCATAATACGTTAGCCCACTTAAAGAAAAAATGGCAGCCACAGGATCAGCCATAGACTCTGACCAGTTTTCTAAAATATGGAAAAATTTTGCGCCCAAAATACCCGCTACAAAAGCAGCCATGGTAAACATGCCCATATTTTCATAAGGATGCACCAAAACCTCTTTCTCTATCGGTTCTGGAAACTGCTTTTCTAACTTTTTAACGTCATAATATTTCTGTAGAACAAACAAACCACCAATGATAAAGCCTGCTAAAATATTGCCTTCCATTGAGAAGATAAGGGCTTGAGAATCTTGTCGCACCAAATCAAAATTCAGGACCATGAAAATAATTTTCCAACCAAAAAGGAAACCCATAACAAAGTTGAGGATATAGTCCATGGGGCTGTGAATGGCTGCAAAAGTTTTTTTAACCGTTTGGGCAAATACTTTTCCTTCTTTTTCCAATCGTTGCAGTTCCAGTTTCATGATCATAAAAGCAGAAAGGAATGAAATGGCCACCATCAGTCCAAAAGTGTTGACAATGGCTAGGGGTTTTACAGATATTCCGAATAAAGATTGAAGGAGGTCGTAAAGGGTTGGGTACATAATTTTTTGTTATCTTGGCAAAACTACTATTGCCATGGCGAAATATTATATAAAAATTTGACTTTGTGGATATTATTGTGTTTTTGTTTGCAGCTTCTGATAAAGATTATGACCTTTAAAGCTTAATAAGTTATTTAATTGTATAATTAGTTCCTGATCCAATTCCGTATTTTTCAATTAGATTTAATTCTTTCAGTTTTGGCAGAATCCTTTTAACTGTAGGACTTGGAATCCCCAATTTTTTGGCAATATCTCCTGATTGACAGCTAGGATAATTCTCAATAAAACTCACAATACTTTTTTCCTTCGGAGTTAGATTTGCTTTTACTCCTTTGGTCTCAAGTTTCTTAGACAACTTTAACTGAATGTTTTTTAAACAATCAAAGAAAAAACTTATCCATTCATCTACATTTTCATTGGGTCTATTTGCTTGGCAGTTTTGTAAAACCCTGTAATATTCAATTTTTCTACTTTCTATTTCATGTTCAAAACTCACATATTCAATCCACTTGTAACCATTTTTTAGTAATAAAAGTGAAGATATCAGTCTGCTTAATCGTCCATTACCATCTTGAAACGGATGAATACTTATAAAATCATAAGCAAAAAGAGCACCTTTTACTAAAGGGTGGGTTTGCTTGTCACTTTTATACCATTCAACTAAATTTTTCATGGCATCTTCAGTTGAAAAACCAGCATCTGTAGTTTGAAATATTATTTGTTTTGTTCCATCCTGATGAGTGGCTTCAACTGCATTACTATGTTGTTTATAGTTACCTCTACGCCAACTATCTTTTTCGTTATATTTCATCAATATGTTATGCAGGTTTTTAATGCTACTTTCATTTATTCTTATTTCACTGTGTGATTCAGATATTAATTCTAGCGTGTTATAGTACCCTATCACTTCTTGAGAGTCACTGTCCTCAATTTTTGTGCTATCCATATTTTCAAGTAATGCTGCCACTTCTTTATTACTCATTTTAGAACCTTCAATCCTTGTAGATGCTCCAACACTTTTTACGGTGGCAATTGTTTTTAATTGTTTTAAGGTTAATCCTTCTTGTCGTTCAATAGTACTCCAAGTAGCGTCAAATCTATCAATGCTGCTTATTAGTGATAATAATGACCAATTTATATTGAGTTGAAATGTGTGTACGTTATTTTCCATTCAGTGCAAAGATACTAAATGATACGATATGATACGAAAATATTTAAAAATGATACGATAAATTTTGATACGATATGATACGAATTGATACGCAAATGATACGATAGCTTTTGCATAATAAGATAAAAGCAGTCCGTCCCGAAAGTCTTACTACCTTTGAGTTGATTTAATCGCAATAATTACAAGGATTTTTTTTTAAAGGATACCTTTCAATTAAGTTAATAGTGAAGTGTTGATTTATAATTGGCTGCAAGCACTATTATGGGTAATAGATTGGGTTAAAATATATTTTACATGGTTGAATTTTAATATAAAACAAATCTACTAATTTTTGTTAAAAAGGTATTATTTACTGAACTTTGTGCATAATCCAAACTTGGAGAACTGGATTAAGTATTTATGTGTAAAAAGTTATTAATTTCTATATCCTTATTGTTTTTTGCTGGCATTGCATATTGCCAAAAATCTGATGTTGGCAATTGGTTTATGTATTTTGGAAATCAAAAGATTAGCGATAAATTCAATTGGCACAATGAGGTGCAATACAGAAATTACAATCTTATTGGGGATATGCGACAACTATTGTTGCGCACAGGTATTGGTTACAACCTGACAGAAAATAACAACAACTTATTACTGGGATATGGGTTTATTAATGCTCAAAAGTATGTTGGCAGTTCAACTCAAAAAATTGGGAGCATTGAGCATAGGGTTTATCAGCAGTTTATTACAAAACAGCAATTTGGGCGCATTTTTTTACAACATCGCTACAGAGTAGAAGAACGCTTTTTAACAAACGATTTTCAAATGAGATTGCGATATTTCTTAGGTTTAAACATTCCTATTAATCAAAAAACCATGTCAAAGGGAGCAGTGTATATCTCTGCTTACAATGAGGTATTCTTGAATGGGCAAAATACTGTTTTTGACCACAATAGATTATACGGGGCTGTTGGTTATGTTGCCCATAAAAATTTTAGGTTTGAACTCGGTTTTATGAATCAAGCCATGCAAAACACCTATTCCAATCAATTTCAGGTAGCCGTTTTTAATAGCTTGTCATTGAAGAAGGATTCTAATTAATAACCAAAACTAATATCGTCTCGGTTTAAAAGAACTTTTCTTTTTGTTGAAATTGGCTTTAGGCCTGTTTCCTTGAGGTCTTCTGTTATTAGGGTTAGCTTTGGGCGTGTTGGCATTATAAACCTCCGTAGGTTCAAAACCAACCATCTCTTCAGCATCAAATTTTTGACCTAATAATTTTTCAATTCCACGCATAAATTCTACTTCATCCGCTGCTACCAAAGATAAAGCTTCTCCGCTTGCACCGGCTCTACCCGTTCTTCCAATTCTGTGCACATAATCTTCTGGCACATTGGGCAATTCAAAATTAACCACATGGGGTAACAATGGAATATCCAAGCCTCTTGCAGCAATGTCTGTAGCAACCAAAATGCGCACTGTTCCTTTTTTGAAACTTTCCAAAGCCTTGGTACGAGCATTTTGCGTTTTGTTCCCGTGTATGGCTGCTGCTGTTATGTTTTGTTTGGCTAACTTTTCGGTTAATTTATTGGCACCATGCTTTGTTCTGGTAAATACCAATACTTGTTCCCAATTTCCATCAGTAATAAGTTTGGTTAAAACCGTAACTTTATCTCCTTTATCCACCATCAGCACTTTTTGTTCTACCTTTTCGGCTGTTGAGTTTTCTGGAGTGGCTTCAACAGAAATAGGATTGTGTAAAATGGTATCTGCCAAAGTTCTTATTTCCTTCGAAAAAGTTGCTGAAAACAGTAAATTCTGCCTTTTTGCAGGCATTAGGCTCATGATGGTTCTGATATCTCTTAAAAAACCCATATCTAGCATTCTGTCTGCTTCATCTAAAACCAATATTTCTACAGATCTTAAGGATAATTCCTTTTGATTGTGCAAATCCATCAGCCTTCCTGGGGTTGCAATTAAAATATCAACGCCTCTTTTTAGAGCAGCAACCTGAGGATTTTGATTAACTCCACCAAAAATAACGGTAGATGTTAAGCCAGAACCTGCGCTGTACTCTTTAATTTCTGCATGAACCTGGGCAGCCAACTCTCTGGTAGGAGTAAGTATCAAACAGCGAATGGGTCTTCTTTGCTCAAAACTTTGTTCTGATAATAGTTGAATGATGGGCAAGGCAAAGCCTGCCGTTTTTCCTGTTCCGGTTTGGGCAGAAGCCAACACATCTTTTCTGTCTAAGATAAGTGGGATAGATTTAGCTTGAATGGGAGTGGGAGTAGTGTATCCTTTTTTGCTAATAGCTTGAAGCAAGGCATTGGATAAACCTAATGATTGAAATGACATATAAAATTTTTTTGTGCAATGACAAATCAATTAAATGTTTGCCATCTGTTGTATTAATAAGCTGCAAAGGTACGATTAAATAGGCAATAATGGTGATAATGTTGTTATTTGAAAGATTTATAATACAATTAAGTTTGCCTTATTCTATAATTTATGCTAGATTTGAAAATCAAAACAAGCGCATTTCATGTATCCCTATCACAATAAAATCAAGTGTCGTATAAAAATTAATGAACTTAAAAGCTATGAGTATGTTACTTATTATAAAACCATAAGCCCCTGCTTGCTTTTACACTTTAATACAGAACCATACCTTAGCCCCATTGGCGAGCATCATTTAAGGAATATGAGGATTTTTTTATAGAAATAACTAAATAATGAAAAAAAAATTACTAATTACAGGTGCCAATGGCATGGTTGCACAGCATTTGGCCGTATTGTTAAACAATGACTATGAGGTTCGATTTTTAACACGCAATGTTAGCCAAGGCAATCATTTTTTCTGGGATTTGGATAAAGGATACATTGATCCTAAAGCTTTAGAAGATCTTGATTTAGTTATTCATCTAGCGGGAGCCTCCATTGCTGGCAAACGTTGGACTAAAAAAAGGAAAGACCTTATTTTATCAAGTAGGGTAGAGGGCGCTCATTTAATTTTAGAAAAGTTGAAGGAACATAAAATCATTTTGCAAAAATTTATTTCTGCCTCTGGGGTTGGATATTATGGAGCGCAAACATCTGATACCATATTTACAGAGGAGGGTCCAAAGGGGAATGATTTTTTAAGCGATGTCTGTATGAAATGGGAAGATGCCGCTTATGCTTTTAAAACTCAAACGGTGGCAAAGAAAGTGGTGGTGTTGAGAACGGGAGTTGTTCTAGCCAAAAATGAGGGAGCAATAGAAAAAATCATGCAGCCTATAAAGTTTGCCTTGGGTTCACCCATTGGTACTGGACATCAATACATGCCTTGGATTCATATTGATGATTTATGTAATATGTATAAATTTGTATTGGATAATGATTTAATAAACGGCACTTTCAATGCTGTGGCGCCAGATCATACTAATAATGTGCAATTAACAAAAGCACTTGCCCATGAGCTAAACAAACCTTTATTTTTACCCAATATTCCTGCATTTATAATGCGCTTATTGTTTGGTGAAATGAGTGCAGTTTTGCTAAAAGGCAGCAGGGTCTCATCCAATAAAATTGAAGAACAAGGGTTTAATTTTAAATATTTTTCTTTGAAACAAGCTATCAAAAGTATTGTTTAAAACACCAAAAAGTATAGACCATATTTATTTTTTGAAAAACAAAAACAGTATTTTATGGTTAATAAAGTTGAACCCTTTTTAAAAAAAATAGAATGAATAAAAAATTAATTTACAGACTTATTGGATTTTGGGTTTTAAATTTTGCGGCATTGGCACTCGGTTCAATTTTTACGAGAAGCGGTGTTGCTTCTGATTGGTATGCCAATCTCTCCAAAGCGCCATGGGAGCCTCCTGGCTGGGTTTTTGGCGCTGCATGGACAGCCATCATGATTTGTTTTGGTATTTATATGGCTTATTTATGGCCATTGGTTGAAAATAGAAATATGCTGGTGAGGATTTATGCTGCCCAATTGCTTCTAAATATTTCATGGAATCCAATTTTCTTTTATTATCATCATGTATTGGGAGGGTTAGTTCTAATAACGTTGCTTACAATAATTGTAGCCATTTTCCTTTTTAAATATAGGGTTTTATTAAAAACAAAATCTTTATTGATTTTACCGTATTTAATTTGGTTACTTATTGCAACTTCTCTAAATGCCTATATTTTATTTAACAATTAAAGTTAAATCAGTTTTTTTGAATTCATTAAATTGTTTTTTTTGAAATGCAGCGAGGAAGTTTAACACTGCAATAAAGCAGGCTCGCTGAACAATACTAAATAATAGTATTATTGCTTAGTATTGATGAAGAATTAATTAATTTCGCACTGTAGGTTTAATCATCCAAACGGTTTCCTATTTTAAATCATGGAAAACTTAAAAAGTATTAAATGCAAAGATTGTAAAACCAGAAACTGTTCTGTTTTTGCCGATAGCAATGTAAAAATACTTAAAGAAATAGATGAGATAAAAACCAGTATTCTTTATAAAAAAGGGGAGAAGTTATTTGAGGAAGGTAAGTTTCCAAGAGGCTTGTTTTGTGTATCCAAGGGCAAGGTAAAAGTTTACCAGCAGGGAGCAGAGGGCAAAGAGCAAATAGTGCACATGATAAGAGATGGGAACATTATGGGGCATAGAGCATTATTTGGAAATGATACTTATTCCTGTTCTGCCATTGCTTTAGAAGATACTGAGGTGTGTTTTTTGCCAAAAACAGAGTTTTATGATTTGATCAGGAGAGATGGTGACTTAACCTTAAGGATTGCTCAACTGCTTGCAGATGAGCTTAAAGAGGCAGAAGAAAGTATTACTTATGCTACACAGCAACCTATTTTGGTTAGGTTGGTAAAGGCACTGTTGGTGCTACAAGCGCAATTTGGGTTTGACAAAGATGAACAAACCCTGAATATTGAAATAAAGCGCGATGATTTATCAGATTTGGTAGGGACTACAAGAGAAACGGCAACAAGGTGTCTTTATAAATTACAGGAGCAAAATCTAATTTTGCTAGAAGGAAGAAAAATTAAAATCAAACAGCTTTCAAAGCTGAGAAAGTTGATAGAGTAAACGCTCTATTTAGATGAAAAATAAACTGTGATTGTAATCACAGTTTAAGAAAAGGCAACAGTCTTTATTTGCAGAAAGTTTTAAGGTATCAAATTGGAGCAACCCAATATGAATTGTTTGGCGCTTGCAGCCATTGAAAAAACAAACATTATGGTTTCTCATTTATAACTCCAGCAACTTTATTATAAAATAAGTATGCCCATATATCATCAATTAGGAAAAATACCCGCCAAAAGGCACGTAGTTAGTAGACAGCCAAATGGTAAATTGTATCAAGAGGAGCTTGTGGGAACACAAGGTTTTGCAGGAATGTCATCCTTGGTTTATCATTTATATCCACCTACACGCGTGAAACAAAAGGACAAAGCCTATTCAGTAGCACCTAAAGTAGCCATTGATAATAGTTTGGACTGCATGAGTTTTAAAGGTTTTGATATTCAGCCAGAAAAGGATTATTTAAAAAGTAGAAAAACACTTTTTGTAAATTCAGGGATGCACATTGGGCTTGCAGCACCAATGGAAAGCACGCCATATTTTTTTAAGAATGCTGATGCCGATGAAATGATTTTTGTTCATGAAGGTAAAGGATTTTTGGAAACCATGTATGGCAAACTTCAATTCAAATATGGCGATTATATCATCATTCCAAGAGGAACTATCTATAAAATTAATTTTGAAACAGAAAAGAATAGACTGCTGTATATTGAGAGTTTCACTCCCATTTTTACGCCAAGCCGTTATAGAAATCAGTTTGGGCAAATGCTAGAGCACTCGCCATTTTGCGAGCGTGATATTGTGCGTCCAAGTAATTTAAAAACCCATGATGAAGAGGGTGAATTTGATGTTTTTATTAAGAAAAAAGGCATGATGTTTCCTTATCAATATGCAAATCATCCATTTGATGTTGCAGGTTGGGATGGATATCACTATCCTTACATTTTTTCTATTTTTAATTTTGAGCCTATTACAGGTCGCATACATTTACCACCACCCATTCATCAAACCTTTGAAAATGCAAACTTTGTAATCTGTTCATTTGTGCCTAGGATGTACGACTATCATCCTGATGCCATTCCCGCGCCATACCATCATAGCAATATAGACAGCGATGAAATGCTATACTATGTAGATGGCGATTTTATGAGTAGAAACAATATTGAAAAAGGACAAATTACTTTGCATCCTGCTGGAATAACACATGGGCCGCACCCTGGAGCTATTGAAAGAAGTATTGGCAAAAAAGAAACCCAAGAATTGGCAGTAATGATAGATCCATTTTCGCCTGTAATGATAACGGAAGAAGCCATGAAAATTGATGTTGAAGGGTATTATAAATCTTGGATAGAATAAAAAATAATTGCGAATTATAAATTAAGTGATTCTTTAGAATATAAAAATAACATGACAAACTTTACCAACGTAGAAAATTTTAATTACGGAATTGAGAAAATTTTTGCTGATGCACAAGATTTTTTACCCATCAACGGGACGGATTTCGTAGAGTTGTATGTAGGCAATGCAAAGCAAGCTGCGCATTATTATAAAACTGCTTTCGGCTTTGAAAGTTTCGCCTATTGCGGATTGGAAACAGGCAACAGGGAACTTTGTTCTTATGTCGTAAAGCAGGATAAAATTAAATTGGTTTTAACCACACCATTCAATCCAGATAGTGAAATTTCTCATCACATTCGCAAACATGGCGATGGGGTAAAGGTGATTGCTTTATGGGTTGATGATGCACGTAAAGCATTTGAGGAAACCACAAAAAGAGGGGCTGAAATTGTTGCTGAACCCATTGTTTTTAAAGATACTAATGGGGAGCTTATAAAAGCTTCTATCAAAACTTATGGCGATACTATTCATACTTTTATAGAACGAAAAAATTATACGGGTGTGTTTTTACCTGGGTTTGAAAAATGGGAAAGCGAGTATAATCCTACTACAAAAGGCTTGAAATTTATAGATCACATGGTTGGAAATGTAGAATTAGGAGCCATGAATAAATGGGCAGATTTTTATGCCAACACCATGGGTTTTGCAAATTTGGTAACCTTTGATGACAAAGATATTTCAACACAATATACGGCATTGATGAGCAAGGTGATGACGAATGGAAATGGGCGTGTAAAATTTCCTATCAATGAACCAGCTAAGGGCTTGAAAAAATCTCAAATAGAAGAGTATCTTGATTTTTACGGAAGTGCAGGTTGCCAACATATTGCTGTAGCCACGGATGACATTGTGTTTACGGTTTCTGAAATGCGTAAATCTGGAGTGGAATTCTTGCATGTTCCCGGTTCATATTATGATACCGTTTTGGATAGAGTGGGTAACATTTCTGAAGAGATTATGGTGCTAAAGTCATTGGGCATTATGGTAGATAGGGACGAGGAAGGTTATTTATTGCAAATATTCACAAAACCTGTTGAAGACAGACCTACGCTATTTTTTGAGATTATTCAGAGAAAAGGAGCCAAATCATTTGGTAAAGGAAATTTTCAAGCGCTGTTTGAAAGCATAGAGGCAGAGCAAGAAAGAAGAGGGACTCTATAATTATGGCTAAATAATATCACATTTAAAAACATAAAAAAGTAAAAAAAAAATATGACTCCAATAAAATTTAAAAGCAATAGCACAGCACAACTAGATTTTGCAAAAACCTTGAAAGAGCGTGTTCAGCATTATTTTACCAGCAACAACATTGCACAAACAGCCAATTCGGCTATGGTGATAAAAACTATCGTGATGGTTGGACTTTATATAGTTCCATTTATTTTGGTTTTAACACTAAATTTAAGCCTGTTTTGGGCTTTGATAATGGCAATAATTATGGGTTTTGGGATTGCAGGAACAGGTATGGGTGTGATGCATGATGCATGCCATGGCTCATATTCAAATAAAAAATGGGTAAATGATTTATTAGGTGGAAGCTTGTATTTGTTGGGCAGCAATGTTCTCAATTGGAAAATACAACACAATGTTTTGCACCATACCTACACCAACCTTGCAGGTATCGATGAAGATATTGCGACCAAAGGTCCCATTAGGTTATCATCTAGCACGCCTTTAAAAAAGTATCATAAATTTCAGTTTGTATATGCATTTTTCTTTTATGGCTTAATGACGATTACTAAATTAATCAATGATTTTACAAATTTGTACAGATATGCAAAAGAGGGTTATGTAAAACAAATGCGCGTAGCTATTAAACCAGAATATATTAAGATGATTGTGCGCAAAGCTATTTATCTGTTACTTATTTTTGGCTTGCCTTTGGTTTTTACCAGTTATACGTGGTATCAAATATTTATTGGTTTTTTTATAATGCATTGGGTTGCAAGTATAATTTTGAGCTTTATATTTCAGATGGCACATGTTGTAGAAGGCGCAGATCAACCGCAAATAGCGGAAGCAAATGAAACCAATTGGTTTGTTCATCAATTAAAAACAACTGCCGATTTTGCACGTAACAATAAGTTGATGAGTTGGTATGTGGGCGGTTTAAATTTTCAAATAGAACATCACCTTTTTCAGAATATTTGTCATATTCATTATCCTAAAATTGCACCCATTGTACAAGCAACTGCAAAGGAATTTGGTATACCTTATAATTTGAAACCCAGTTTTACAAGTGCTTTGGTATCTCATATTACGATGTTAAAATACTATGGACAGGCACAACAAGCCTGACGATAGCAAGTTTTTAATAGCATTGCAGCTCCTTCGCTTATGCCCTTAAAGGCCAGGCTTAATTGAATAAAAATAAAAATAAAAAAAAATGAACACAACATCCACTCACCAATTTCATATACCAGTTATGGGATTAGCTTTTACAGTTGATACCCCAATTAAAGTTGCCAAATATGGAATAGATTCGGTTTTATCCATTATCGATAACCAAATGATTGAACAACTGAGGTGTGTAATTTGTCGAAATGAAAACATTATATTCATACCTATTGAAAAGGATGTTGAAGATTACAAAGCAAAAAGAATTACGGCCTATTTAAACCTATTGAAAGTAGTGGTTGAAAAGCAACACCACAAAATAATAAACAGTGATTTTGGCTCAGATACTGATATCAACACCTATTTTGATATGCTGCCTTCTGATTCAGATATCAGGAAATTGTACTTAAAGTTACCCACTTTAAATACCGATGAAAAAAAAGAAGCCATCAAATTTTTAAAGTCTCAAATACAAATGGGTTCTATAGATGTAAACATTATGACCAAGGTGGATAAACTTAGTTACTCAAAAAATAAGGAACCCATGGCTTCTGAATTTTCAGATGCGTTGACCTGTTTAAGAGGGTTTGCCAACAGTGATTTATCGTCAAATGTGGTTTTTTCAGCAGGTATAAATCCTAGGTTGTATAGTTATATTGAAACATTTAGTGACTTTTTTCCAGATAAAGCAGGCATTCTAAAAAAGAAAATAATTGTGAAAGTAAGCGATTATCGATCTGCATTAATTCAAGGAAAATTTTTAGCAAAAAAGGGTATTTGGGTTTCAGAATTTAGAATAGAATCTGGGTTAAATTGCGGGGGACATGCATTTGCAACAGACGGGTTTTTATTGGGACCCATTTTAGAAGATTTTAAAGCAAACAGGAATGATTTAACCAATGAGTTATTTGAAATTGCCAATAAAGCTTTAGAGAATAATCATAAAACACCGTTTAAAGAGGTGCCAAAATTAAGAATTACATCACAAGGAGGTGTTGGCACGGCAGAAGAAAGCAAGTTTTTAAGAGAACATTATAATTTGGAAAGTATTGGCTGGGGTAGCCCATTCTTATTAGTGCCAGAAGCCACAAATTTAGATACAGAAACCCTGAAAGATTTATCAACTGCGGCTCCAGATAATTTCTATTTAAGCCATGCCTCTCCATTAGGCGTGCCTTTTAATAATTTTACCAAAAGCAGTTCCGCAGCATTAAGGTTAGACAGAATAGAAAAAGGGAAGTTTGGTAGCCCATGTACAAAAAAGTACCTTCAGTTTGATACAGAATTTACTACACTGCCTATTTGCACCGCTTCAGCGAAATATCAAACTTTAAAATTAAAGCAATTGAAGGAAACCTCTAAAACTGAGGAGGAGTTTTTGGAGCGGTCAAAATCAATTTTAGAAAAGGAATGCCTTTGCGAAGGATTGGCAGCACCTGCGTTACTTGTGAATCAAGTACCCTCCAAACTCAAGGCAGTTAGCATTTGCCCTGGTCCTAATTTAGCATACTTTTCTGGTGTGTTTACCTTAAAAAATATGGTAGATCACATCTATGGTAAAGTTAATTTATTAAATGATGTACCACGTCCAAATATGTTTATTAATGAGCTGTATTTATATATTAATTATTTAAAGAAAGAAATTAGAAATTCAATGGAATCCAAAGAGGTTTATTTTAATAAATTTAAAAATAATCTTATTCTTGGCATTGATTATTACAAAACACTTTCATCAGCAATGAGTACTAAATATGCTGAAGTATTTGCAAATATGAGCAATGAATTGGCAGAAATTGAAGAGAATTTAGAATATTTGATATTTGAGAAAAAACATGAAAATGAGCCATTGGAATTTGTAGCTATAATGTAAAACTAAGATTGCTAATACGCTCAATATGAGTATTGTAGGTGTTATTTCATTCCAGCAAGAAGAGAGAGTAAATTAACAATGCAGGTATAAAATATCTACTGAATATGATAAAACACAGTGCTTTTAAAACCTATTTTTACTATTTAAATCATTTTACTTCTCTTAATGGATACCTCCTTTTTAAACAATTAAAGAGACTTAATCCCTTTCCAGTTTCATGGCATAATGGGCAATGTTGCATTCGTAAAATAAATCGCCAAAGGGCTTAAAGCCATGTTTTTTATACAAAGGCATAGCATCTAATTGAGCGTGCAAATAAATATAAGTGTTATTGGGTATGGCTGCTAGGCAGGTTTCCACCAATTTAGAACCAACACCTTTGCCTCGATGTGCTTTTAATACTGCAAATCTTTCTAGTTTAAACCCTTTTTTGGTTTGGCGAAAGCGACATGTGCCAACCGATTCATTGTTTATATATGCCACATAATGTGTTGATGCTATTTCAAACTCATCATATTCTTCATCCGCAGATACTTGCTGTTCATCAATAAATACAATTTTCCTTACGGTTCTGGCGTTTTCAAACAAGGGGTCGGTTGCCGATACTTGTTGGATGGTTATGGTTGACATGATTTTGCAAAAGTATTAACTTAAAGTTGTTTTTGTCTTTTATATTTTTGAGCCGATAAAAAAGTCGGCATACAATTTGAATGAATAAATGTAGGGTTAAATGGATAAGGTTATGAAAAATGCAAATAAAATATTGAGGTTAGTTTTTGTTGCGCTGGTGTTTATGGTTAGTTTTGGTTTACAGGGGCAGCAAATAGAAAAGGAAAGCATTGTGTTTAGGCTTTACCCAAATCCTGCAACAAGCTATGTAAGCATTGAGTATAAAGGCACACAAGATTTTACCATCAGCATTGTTAATATTATTGGTGTTGAGGTTTATAAAAGTAATATTTTACATAGCTATGAAGCTCAACAGTATATTGGCTTAACCCATTTGAATTTAGAAAACGGAATTTATTTGGTTAAAATTATCCAAGATGATAAAGCAATACTTACCCAAAAGTTAGTTTATAGACATTTGTAGGGGAGGAGGGAATTGTAATTGATTATTCTTCTATGCAAAAATGCAAGATGGCGAGAATTTTGCTCAGTCGGTCCTGATGAAAATATCGGGAGGAAAACCCGACTGCAATTTACGGTTTCCTAAGACAAAGTGGTCATTACCCCTTGTTGAAACGCTCTCTTGCGCTAGTTTGTGCAGCCCTGAAAGGCATAATATCCTTATAGTAGGATGAAGTCCTGCTTTATCTAGAAAACAAAAAGCCCTGAAAACTTCGTTTTCAGGGCTTTTTCTATAATTATTTTTAGCTATTAATGACTTAAGGCAGTTTCTTCGGTATCTGCTTCAACAGTTGCAGCAGCTTTAGAAGCCATCAATCTTTCATACTCTTCTTTAGAACCTACAATCATATCATCCCATGCACGCAAACCAGTTCCGGCAGGAATTAAATGTCCTACAATTACATTTTCTTTTAGTCCACGCATGTAGTCAATTTTACCATTGATAGCAGCCTCATTCAAAACTTTAGTAGTTTCCTGGAATGATGCAGCAGATAAGAATGATTCCGTACTTAAAGAGGCTTTGGTTATACCTTGCAAAATTGGAGTCATCGTAGCAGGAACTGCATCTCTCACTTCAGCCAATTTTAAATCTTGACGTTTCAAAGCAGAGTTTTCTTCTCTCAATTTCCTCAAAGAAATAATCTGACCTGGTTTCAGGTTTTCAGCACCACCAGCAGTAGTAACTACTTTTTTGTCGTATATCCAATCGTTTTGTTCTAGGAAATCAAATCTTTCAGCTGGTTCGCCTTCTAAGAATTTGGTATCACCTGGATCAACAATTTGAACTTTTTGCATCATTTGTCTTACAATTACCTCAATGTGTTTATCGTTGATTTTCACACCTTGTAATCTATAAACTTCTTGAATACCATTCAAAATATACTCTTGTACTGCACTTGGTCCTTGAATAGCCAAAATATCTTTAGGAGTAATAGCACCATCAGATAATGGATAACCTGCTTTTACATAATCCCCATCTTGCACCAAAATGTGTTTTGATAGAGAAACTAAATAACGTTTTACTTCACCATCTTTAGATTCAATGATAATTTCTCTGTTGGCACGTTTAATACCTCCATAAGCAACAACACCATCAATCTCTGCAACAACGGCTGGGTTAGAAGGGTTTCTTGCCTCAAAAAGCTCAGTAACACGTGGCAAACCACCTGTAATATCCCTAACTTTTCCACCCATTCTTGGAATTTTAGCAACAATAGCTCCTTTTTTCACTTTCTCTCCGTTAGAAACAGAAATATATGCACCTACTGGTAAGTTAAACTCTTTTTCGCCTTCTTTTCCTTTGATGTGAATAATTGGAACTTTGGTTTTATCCTTGGTTTCAATCATAACTTTTTCAGACCTTCCAGTTTGATCATCTAACTCTTCTCTAAAGTTAATGTTTTCAACTAAACCGTCAAAAGTTACTGCACCAGCGATATCGGTTAAAATGTATGCGTTAAAAGGATCCCATTTAACAAGCAATTCTCCTTTTTTTACTTTGTCTCCGTCTTTAAAGAAAATTTGAGAGGCATAAGGAATATTTGCAGTAAATATAATCGCTTTTGATTTTGGGTCAACTATTCTTAGTTCACCACTTCTACTAGTAACTACTGTCACTTTTCCACCAACACTTGTTCCAATTTCACCGTCAAAATCAGTTTCTAAGGTTTTTATTTGGTCAAAGTTCAACACCCCGTCAAACCTAGCTGTTAATTGGCTTTCAGAAGCAATACTAGAAGCTGTACCACCCGTGTGGAAGGTTCTTAGGGTTAACTGCGTTCCTGGCTCACCAATAGACTGTGCTGCAATAACACCAACAGCCTCACCACGTTTAACCATGCTACCTCTTGCAAGGTTTCTACCATAGCATTTAGAGCAAACTCCACGCTTGGTTTCACAGGTCAATACGGATCTAATTTGTACAGTTTCAATACCTGCCTCAGTAACTTGGGCAGACAAGATTTCGTCTAACTCATCTCCTTCATTGGCAATTACTTCGCCTGTTGATGGATCATAAATATCGTATAAAGCTGTTCTACCTAAAATTCTATCATACAAGTTTTCTACAATCTCGTCATTGTCTTTCAATGCCATCATGTCAATACCTCTAAGGGTTCCACAATCAACATCAGAAATTACAACATCTTGCGCTACATCATGCAGCCTTCTTGTCAAATAACCAGCATCAGCCGTTTTCAAAGCCGTATCAGCCAAACCTTTACGAGCACCGTGAGTAGAAATAAAGTATTCTAATACTGATAAACCTTCTTTAAAGTTAGAAAGAATCGGATTTTCAATAATTTCACCCGTTCCACCTTTTAGGTTTTTCTGTGGTTTTGCCATCAATCCCCTCATTCCACCTAGCTGTCTAATTTGCTCTCTAGAACCCCTGGCTCCAGAATCCAACATCATATAAACTGGGTTAAATCCTTGATCTTCATTGGCTAAGTGTATCAATAAAGTTTCTGATATTTTAGAGTTTACTCTTGTCCAAACATCAATTACCTGATTGTAACGCTCGTTATTGGTAATAAAACCTTCGTTATAATTACTCCAAATTTCTTCAACTTCTAATTTTGCAGCACTCACTAATTTTACTTTGTCATCAGGAATGTTAATGTCATTTAAGTTAAATGATAAACCACCTTTAAACGCATAATAAAAACCTAAATCTTTGATATCATCCAAGAACTTTGAAGTTCTAGCAATACCACAATCTTTTACCAAATCAGAGATAATATCTCTCAATGATTTTTTGGTTAAGGTTTGATTTACAAAGCCAAATTCTGGTGGTGTAACCGTATTGAAAATAACTCTTCCAACAGTGGTGTCAATAAGTTCTTCAACAATACTGCCATCTTTTTGCTTTACACCTGCTCTAACTTTAATGTTGGCATGCAAATCAGCTCTGCCTTCATTGTTAGCAATTATTACCTCTTCAGAAGAATAGAAAATAATTCCTTCACCTTTAATAATATGCTCCTTAGTAGATCTTTTAGGTTTTGTAATATAATACAATCCCAAAACCATATCCTGAGAAGGAACAGCAATTGGTGAACCATTTGCAGGATTCAAAATGTTATGCGGTGCAAGCATCAATAATTGTGCTTCCAATACAGCTGCGTTGCTCAAAGGAACGTGAACAGCCATTTGGTCACCGTCAAAATCCGCGTTAAAACCAGTACAAGTCAACGGGTGCAAACGGATAGCCTTGCCCTCAACCAATTTAGGTTGAAATGCTTGAATACCCAATCTGTGCAACGTTGGAGCTCTGTTTAACATTACAGGATGCGCGTGCAAAATGTTTTCTAAAATATCCCAAATAATTGGGTCTTTTTTATCTACAATTTTCTTTGCAGACTTTACAGTTTTAACAATTCCTCTTTCAATTAACTTTCGGATAATAAAAGGCTTAAATAACTCAGCTGCCATTCCTTTTGGAATACCACACTCGTTTAATTTAAGTTTTGGCCCAACAACAATTACAGAACGACCTGAGTAATCTACCCTTTTTCCCAAAAGGTTTTGACGGAAACGCCCTTGCTTACCTTTTAGCATATCGCTTAAAGATTTTAAAGGTCTGTTACCATCAGATTTTACTGCATTGGCTCTTCTTGTATTATCCAACAAAGAATCAACAGACTCTTGCAACATCCTTTTCTCATTTCTAAGAATTACATCTGGTGCTTTTATTTCTATTAATCTTTTTAGACGATTGTTTCTGATAATTACCCTACGGTATAAATCATTCAAATCAGAAGTAGCAAATCTACCACCTTCCAAAGGAACTAGAGGTCTTAATTCTGGTGGAATTACTGGTAAAATTCGCATAATCATCCACTCAGGACGATTTTCTCCTTTTTCTTGAGCTTCTCTAAAGCTTTCAATAACTTTCAACCTTTTTAAAGCCTCAGCTTTTCTTTGTTGAGAAGTTTCGTTGGCGGCTTGATGTCTTAATTCAAAAGAAAGTTCATCTAATTTTAACTTAGATAATAAATCCCAAAGTGCATCAGCACCCATTTTAGCGATGAATTTGTTCGGGTCTGCATCATCCAAAAGTTGGTTTTCTTTTGGTAAGGTTTCTAAAATATCTAAGTATTCCTCTTCTGTTAAAAAATCAAGATAATTGATTTCATCACCTTTAATACCCGCTTGGATAACTATAAAACGCTCATAATAAACTATCATTTCTAATTTCTTAGAAGGAACGCCTAACATGTAACCAATTTTGTTTGGTAAAGATTTAAAGTACCAGATATGCGCCACAGGAACTACCAAATTGATATGCCCCATACGCTCTCTACGCACTTTTTTCTCCGTTACCTCAACACCACATCTATCACAAACAATACCTTTGTATCTTATTCTTTTGTATTTACCACAGTGACATTCGTAGTCTTTTGTTGGTCCAAAAATTCTCTCACAGAATAATCCACCCATTTCTGGTTTGAAAGATCTGTAATTGATAGTTTCTGGCTTCAACACCTCACCATGACTTCTTTGCAGAATTATCTCTGGAGAGGATAAACTTATACGAACCTGAGTAAAATTACTTTTTAATTTTGGATTCTTTTTTGCTAATTGCATAATTAATTTTTATTCAAATGTCATTTCTAAACCTAGACCTCTTAACTCATGTATCAAAACATTAAATGATTCTGGAATACCAAACGTATTAATGTTTTCACCTTTTACGATGTTTTCATAAGTTTTAGCTCTTCCCACAATATCATCTGATTTGATAGTAAGTATCTCCCTCAAAATGTTGGCAGCACCAAATGCCTCAAGTGCCCAAACCTCCATCTCACCAAAACGCTGACCACCAAATTGGGCTTTACCACCCAAAGGTTGTTGTGTAATTAATGAGTATGGTCCGATTGACCTTGCGTGCATTTTATCATCAACTAAATGACCTAATTTAAGCATGTAAATAATACCTACGGTTGTTGGTTGATCAAAACGATTACCTGTCAAACCATCGTATAAATAAACTTGTCCGTTTTGAGGAACGTTAGCTTTTACTGTATAGTCGTCAATTTCTTCTTGCGTAGCCCCATCAAAAATTGGAGTAGCAAATTTGATTCCTAAGTTTTTGCCAGCCCATCCTAAAACGGTTTCATAAATTTGACCCAAGTTCATCCTTGAAGGCACACCCAAAGGATTTAAAACGATATCTACTGGCGTTCCGTCTTCTAAGAAAGGCATATCTTCCTCTCTTACAATTCTGGCCACAATACCTTTGTTTCCATGACGTCCAGCCATTTTATCACCTACTTTTAACTTACGTTTGTGTGCAACATAAACCTTAGCTAGTTTTAAGATACCCGTTGGCAGCTCATCTCCTACAGTGATGGCGTATTGGTCTCTTTTAAAACGTGTGGTTATTTCATTGTAAACAAATGTGAAGTTTTTAAGGATTTTAACAATAATTGCATTTTTATCCTTGTCAGTAGTCCAATTGTCAAAGTTAATTTGTGTAAAATCTAAAGAAGAAATATTTTTCTGTGTAAATTTAGTTCCTTTAGGGATTAGATCTTCATCAAAATTATTCAAAACACCTTGTGACGTTTTACCATTGGTAATATCAAAAAGCTTTTGTAATAAATAACTTCTTAGTTTATCCACTTCTTTGTTGTATTCTACTTCAAGAATACCAGCTTTGGCTTTATCTTCTGCTTTTACAGATTTCTCTTTTTTAACACGTTTAAAGAGTTTTTTATCAATTACAACACCTTGTGCAGATGGAGGTGCTTTCAATGAAGCATCTTTTACATCACCTGCTTTGTCTCCAAATATTGCGCGCAAAAGTTTCTCTTCTGGTGATGGTTCAGTTTCTCCTTTTGGAGTAATTTTACCAATCATTATATCACCTTCTTTGATGTTAGTACCTACCCTTATCAAACCATTTTCATCCAAACTTCTAGTAGCTTCCTCACTAACGTTAGGGATATCATTGGTCAATTCTTCTTCTCCTCTTTTGGTTTCTCTAACTTCTAAATCATATTCAGTAATATGGATAGATGTAAACCAATCTTGTTTAGCTACTTTTTCAGAAATAACAATAGCATCCTCAAAATTGTAACCTTGCCAAGGCATAAAAGCTACCATTAAGTTTCTACCCAATGCTAATTCTCCACCTTCTGTTGCATATCCTTCACATAGAATATCTCCACCTCTAACGCGTTGTCCTTTTGCCACAATAGGTTTTAGGTTAACACAAGTACTTTGGTTGGTTCTTCTAAATTTTACTAAAGGATAGGTTTTTACGTTACCCGTAAATGAAACCATTTCTTGCTCTGGTGAAAAATCATAACGTATTTTTATTTCAGTAGCATCTACAGAATCAATAATACCATCTTGTTCAGCAATGATCAAAGCTCTAGAGTCTCTCGCAATTTTGCCTTCAAGTCCAGTTCCTACAATCGGAGCTTCTGGAGAAATTAAAGGCACCGCTTGACGTTGCATGTTAGAACCCATCAAGGCACGGTTGGCATCATCATGCTCTAAGAAAGGAATTAAAGAGGCCGCAATAGAAACTATTTGGTTTGGAGCAACATCCATGTAATCCACTTTGTCTGGACTAACAATTGGAAAATCTCCCTCAAACCTAGATTTTACTTCTTTCACTTCAAATTCTCCAGTTGCAGTAATTTTGGCATTTGCCTGAGCAATCATTTTGCCATCTTCTTCCTCTGCACTTAAGAATATAATTTCATCTGTTTTTAGTTTACCGTCAATAACTTTTCTGTAGGGTGTTTCAATAAAACCAAGGTTGTTGATTTTAGCGTGAACACACAAAGAAGATATCAAACCGATATTTGGTCCCTCTGGTGTTTCAATAGTACACAATCTACCATAATGGGTATAATGCACATCTCTAACCTCAAAACCTGCTCTTTCTCTAGAAAGACCACCGGGTCCAAGGGCACTCATACGTCTTTTATGGGTAATTTCAGCCAATGGATTGGTTTGATCCATAAACTGAGATAACTGGTTAGTACCAAAGAAAGAATTGATAACGGAAGATAAAGTTCTTGCATTAATCAAATCAGTAGGAGTGAAGACCTCATTATCTCTAATGTTCATTCTTTCTCTAATGGTTCTCGCCATTCTTGAAAGACCTACACCAAACTGAGCATATAATTGCTCTCCAACGGTTCTTACACGTCTATTACTCAAGTGATCAATATCATCCACATCTGCTCTAGAGTTTGACAATTCAATAAGGTATTTTACAATACAAATTATATCATTGTTGGTTAAAACTCTGGTTTCAATGCTTTCCTCTAGGTTTAGTTTTTTATTGATTCTATATCTTCCAACTTCTCCTAAATCATAACGTTTATCAGAGAAAAACAGTCTTTCAATAATACCACGAGCTGTTTCCTCATCTGGTGGATCAGTATTACGCAACTGTCTGTAAATATGCTCTACAGCTTCTTTACCATTGTTTGAAGTATCTTTTTGTAAAGTGTTGTGAATGATAGCATAATCATTTTTATCATCACTTTCTTTATTGATAATTACGGTTTTAACACCAGAGTCAACGATTTGATCAATATGATCTGCTTCTAAAACAGTATCTCTGTCAATAATTACTTCATTTCTTTCAATAGACACAACCTCTCCAGTATCCTCGTCAACAAAATCTTCAACCCATGTGCGTAGCACACGTGCAACCAATCTTCTGCCAAGTACTTTTTTAAGGCCAGCTTTACTTACTTTTATTTCTTCTGCCAACCCAAAGATATTTAAAATATCTTTATCACTTTCATAACCAATGGCTCTGAATAATGTTGTTACAGGGAATTTCTTTTTTCTATCAATATAAGCATACATCACGTTGTTTACGTCTGTAGCAAACTCTATCCAAGAACCTTTAAAAGGAATGATTCTAGCAGAGTACAATTTGGTACCATTGGTGTGGTATGATTGTCCAAAAAATACACCAGGAGAACGGTGTAATTGAGAAACAATTACACGCTCAGCACCATTAATAATAAATGTACCACTAGGTGACATATAAGGAATAGACCCTAAATATACATCTTGGATAATTGTTTTAAAATCTTCATGCTCTTCATCGTTACAAGATAGGCGTAATTTTGCCTTTAAAGGTACGGCATAAGTTAACCCTCTTTCAATACACTCATTGATGGTGTATCTTGGTGGATCAACAAAATAATCTAAAAATTCAAGATTGAAGATGTTTCTTGAATCGTGTATTGGAAAGTTTTCTTGAAATACTTTGAATAATCCTTCATCTCCTCTTTCGTCTGCGGGTGTTTCCAACTGGAAAAACTCTTGGAAAGAAGCGACTTGAACTTCTAAGAAGTCCGGATAATCCAGAACCTTTTCTATAGAGGCGAAACTTATTCTACCTTCTGTGTGATTTGCTTTTGTCAAAGTGTTATTTTTTAATTTTAAAATAAATAAGGGAAAAGGGAAAAAGGGAGCTCGAAAAATTTATACAAGCAGAAAAAGACCCACGATATTTATCGGGGTCTTTTTCTGATTATTTTTAAGAGATTACTTAAGTTCAACTTCGGCACCAGCCTCTGTTAACTTAGTTTTCATTGCTTCTGCTTCATCTTTAGAGATGTTTTCCTTAAGGTTAGAAGGAGCACCATCTACTAAATCTTTTGCTTCTTTCAAACCTAAACCAGTTAAGTCTTTTACGATTTTAACTACGTTTAATTTTGCAGGACCTGCGCTTTTTAAGAATACTGTAAATTCAGTTTTTTCCTCAGCAGCCTCAGCTTCAGCACCACCACCAGCAGGGGCAGCAGCAACAGCGGCAGCAGCTGGCTCAATACCATACTCTTCTTTTAGAATTGTAGCAAGCTCGTTTACGTCTTTTACTGTAAGGTTTACTAATTCTTCTGCGATTTTTTTAATGTCAGCCATTTTTGTTAATTTTTTATTTGTTAATTATTTTTTTCTTGTAAAGTTTTGATAAGACCACCTATTGTTCTGTTACCTGATAGCAAGGCGGAAAGCACATTCTGAGCAGGTGATTGCAACAATCCAACAATTTCGCCAACCAAATCCTCTTTAGATTTGAACTCGATTAGGGCGTCAAGGTTGTTATCACCTATGAATACATCACTATCAATATAAGCAGCTTTAAGAAGCGGTTTATCCGTTTTTTTTCTGAAATTCTTAATGGCTTTTGCTGGTGCTTTCACGTTATCGGAAATCAAAACAGCTGTATTGCCCACTAAGGCTTCATACATGGCAGAAAAGTCTTTTTCAGACTGTTCCATTGCCCTTTTAACAAGTGTGTTTTTTACCACACTCATTGCTACACCAGCTTTATGAAAATCTCTTCTCAATCTGTTGGTATCATTTGCACTCAATCTTGAGGTATCGGTTAAATAAACTATGCTAGTGTTGTTTAATTTCTCTGCTAGTTCATTTACTATAATGTCTTTTTCTTGTTTGTTCATTGCGTTTTCTCTATTAAAATATTAAATGCCAGGAACTGTTTTTGGGTCAATTTTAATCCCTAAACTCATGGTTGAAGACATACTGATAGATTTAAAATAAGTGCCTTTTGATGCAGATGGTTTTAACTTTTGCAAAGTGGATATTAGCTCAATTGCATTTTCGTTGATTTTATCTGAGTCAAAAGATCTTTTTCCTATTGATGTATGAATAATTCCAGTTTTATCAACTTTAAAGTCAATTTTACCAGCTTTTACTTCTTCTACAGCTTTTGCAATATCTGTTGTTACTGTTCCAGATTTTGGATTAGGCATTAGGTTTCTTGGCCCTAATACTTTTCCTAATCTACCTATCTTAGCCATTACAGCGGGCATCGTGATGATAACATCAATATCGGTCCAGCCACCTGAGATTTTTTCAATATACTCGTCCAAACCAACGTGGTCTGCACCGGCTGCCTTTGCTTCTTCTTCTTTATCAGGTGGACAAAGAACCAAAACTCTAACATTTTTACCAGTTCCGTGTGGCAAGGTAGCTACGCCTCTTACCATTTGGTTAGCCTGACGTGGATCTACTCCTAATCTTACATCTAAATCAATAGACGCATCAAATTTTTCGGTTGAAATTTCTTTAACCAATTTTGCCGCTTCTACCAAGCTGTAAAGTTTATCCTTTTCAACTTTATCAATTACTGCTTTTCTTTTTTTAGTTAATTTCATTATAATTAAGCATTAGTTGGTTTAGTCCCTGTAATAGTAATACCCATTGAACGTGCAGTACCTGCCACCATGTTCATTGCTGAATCAACTGAAAAACAGTTTAAATCAGGCATTTTTTCTTCGGCAATTTTTTGTACTTGAGCCCAAGTAACTTTTCCTACTTTTTTTCTGTTCGGCTCATCAGATCCTTTTTTAATTTTTGTAGCCTCAATCAATTGCGCTGCAACTGGTGGAGTTTTTACAACAAAATCAAAAGATTTGTCAGCATAATAAGTTACAACAACAGGCAATATTTTGCCTTGTTTGTCTTGCGTTCTGGCATTAAATTGTTTACAAAACTCAACAATATTAATACCTTTAGAACCTAAGGCGGGTCCAATCGGTGGAGCAGGATTAGCTGCACCTCCCCTTACCTGTAATTTCAAAAATCCTTGTGCTTCTTTAGCCATTGTATTTTTTTATTCTTTTTCTACTTGTATATAATTAAGCTCTAATGGTGTTCTTCTTCCAAAGATTTTTACCATTACTTTTAATTTTTTCTTTTCTGTGTTTACCTCTTCAATTACACCACTAAACCCGTTGAAAGGGCCGTCTGTAACTTTAATAAATTCGCCAATCATAAAGTGATCTGCAGAAATATCCGCACCATTTGAGTTTTCATCAGCCGTACCTAAAATTCTACTTACTTCTGATGGACGCAATGGAATAGGTTCTCCTTTAACACCTAAAAAACCAACAATACCATTAATTGATTTTATAGTAGGGGCAACCTCACCAACTAAATTGGCATTGATTAATATATAACCGGGAAAAGCATTGGCCTCTTTAACGGTTTTTTTACCTTCTTTTACTTGATAACGTTTAACGGTTGGGATTAGGATTTGAGGTACAAAGCTGCTTAATTTGGCACGTTCCAATTCCACCTCGATATACGATTTAACTTTCTTTTCTTGTCCGCTGATAGCACGAACAACGTACCACTTAAATTCTTGTTCGGTTGCCATTGTTATTAAAATCTAAAGTTTCTTAGATAAGTACCAACTGTATAATCTAAAGATTTATCCATTATCAAGATGATAAGTGCAAAAATTATTGTTGCCAAAATGGTTACCCAAGTGCTTTCCAGCAACTCAGACCATGATGGCCAGCTAACTTTGTTTACCAACTCGTCAAATGAACTATTCCAAGCGTCTTTTATCTTTTTAAACATTATTTGTTTTATGTTTTGCAGGGGTACTAGGATTCGAACCCAGATCAAAGGTTTTGGAGACCTCTATTCTACCATTGAACTATACCCCTGTATAAAAAGGATAATACCTTATTGTACTATCCTTTTATACAGTTATATTATTAATCTAAAATTTCAGTTACCTGACCTGCCCCAACGGTTCTACCACCTTCTCTAATCGCAAAACGCAATCCTTTTTCCATTGCTATTTTAGCAATTAAAGTTACAGTAATAGTGATGTTATCTCCAGGCATTACCATTTCAGTTCCTTGTGGAAGTTCAACTTCACCAGTAACGTCAGTAGTACGTGCATAAAACTGTGGACGATATTTGTTAAAGAATGGAGTATGACGTCCACCTTCTTCCTTGCTCAATACATAAACCTCAGCTTTAAATTTAGCATGTGGCGTTACTGAACCTGGCTTTACAATTACCATACCTCTTTTAATATCTGTTTTTTCAATACCTCTCAAAAGGATACCAGCATTGTCACCAGCTTCTCCTCTATCCAATATTTTTCTAAACATCTCAACACCAGTAATAGTAGATTTTAAGTTTTCTGCACCCATTCCAATAAGCTCAACGGGCTCACCTACGTTACAAACTCCTCTTTCAATTCTACCAGTGGCAACAGTACCACGACCTGTGATTGAGAATACATCTTCAACTGGCATCAAGAAAGGTAAATCAACCAATCTTGGTGGAACTGGAATCCACTCATCAACAGCTTTCATCAATTCTCTAACAGTATTTACCCATTTCTCTTCACCATTCAAAGCGCCTAATGCAGACCCTTTGATAATTGGAGTATTTTCAGCGTCAAATTCATAAAAACCTAAAAGGTCTCTCATTTCCATTTCAACGATTTCGATTAACTCTTCATCATCTACTAAGTCAACTTTATTCATGAAAACAACCAATTTAGGTACACCAACCTGACGTGCCAATAGGATATGCTCTCTAGTTTGAGGCATTGGTCCATCAGTAGCAGCTACTACAAGGATAGCTCCATCCATTTGGGCTGCTCCAGTAACCATGTTCTTCACATAATCCGCGTGACCAGGACAGTCAACGTGCGCATAATGACGAAGTTCAGTTGAGTACTCAATGTGTGCCGTGTTAATAGTAATACCTCTCAATTTCTCTTCTGGAGCAGAGTCGATACTTGCAAAATCTTTTTTCTCAGCCAATCCATCACCTGATAATACAGAAGAGATAGCTGCTGTTAAAGTAGTTTTTCCGTGGTCAACGTGACCAATGGTTCCAATGTTTACGTGTGGTTTGGAACGATCAAATGTTTCTTTTGCCATTTTGTTTATTTTTTATTTTGTTTTTAGTCTCTTTTCTTTCTCTTTTTTCTATCAAAGAGATTTTTAATTCTCTTTTTTTTACATCCTACAATGCAAACTCCTTTTGCCATTGAAGGGACGTGATTGCTCTCAATCCTCTTCTTCTAGCGCTCAATACGTTTTGCTCTAACCCTAAGCAACAACGACTTTTCAATGAGCCATTGAGGGGATTTGAACCCCTGGCCTCTTCCTTACCAAGGAAGTGCTCTACCCCTGAGCTACAACGGCTTGTTTTTTGGTTGTGAGCGGGAGACGAGGTTCGAACTCGCGACCTACAGCTTGGAAGGCTGTCGCTCTACCAACTGAGCTACTCCCGCATTAAAACAATATCCGTGCTATTAATAATCTTTGAGTGGGGAGGGTAGGATTCGAACCTACGTAGCCGAAGCAGCAGATTTACAGTCTGCCCCATTTGACCGCTCTGGTACCTCCCCAGAAATTTTATTAACACAATGTGAGCCACTTGTCGGACTCGAACCAACGACCGGCTGATTACAAATCAGCTGCTCTACCAACTGAGCTAAAGTGGCATTAAATTGTTATTAAAGCGCTATTAATTATAAAGAACGTCCTTTTTTGAATACATACATTTCAATGTGCATATTTTTTAAGGACTGCAAAGGTAGATTATTGACATGATATGTGCAACAGACTTTTAAAGATTTTTTCTAGTATTTATTCTTTTTAGTTATAAACACGATATAAACCAATTGTTTTAGATACTAAAATGCTATCTTTTGGTTTGAAAACAAGATTAAGCCTTTTGTTTTCCTTTAAATTTCATTAGTTGGTTCCGCATGCTATCTAAAGCGCTATCACAAGAAGACTCAAAGCTGTTGTTTTTTTCAACAACAAAAAGGGTTGAATTACTAACATTTAACTTCAATTCGATAATTTTATTTTTTTTGTCTGTGGTATTTTCAACTTTTAAATATACAATAGCATCAACTATGTGGTCATAAAACTGATCTAATTTGTTAATTTTCTCAGTTATAAATTTCATTAATTTTTGGTCTGCTTTAAAATTGATTGTTTGAAATGTAATGTTCATAATTTTTAGGTTTTTTTAGGTTAAAAATAGAGGCTATTTTCTATTGCCTCTTGGATGCGCTAAGTTATGTATTTTTTTTAATTTTTCAATACTTGTGTGCGTGTAAATTTGCGTTGCTGCTAAATTGCTATGTCCTAATAGCTCTTTAATACGGTCTAACTCAGTGCCATTCTCTAATAAATGGGTGGCAAATGAATGCCTAAGTACATGCGGACTTTTCTTTGCAAGTTGCGGAATTTTCGATAAAAATTGATTTACAAGGTCGTAAGCTTTGCGCTGTGATATGGCTTTGTTTTTTTCTTCAAATAGGTAAATTTGGCTTTCATTCTCTAAAATATACTGAGTCAGTAATTGTTTAAGTTCATCACCAAATGGGATATAGCGCTCTTTGTTTAGTTTACCAAGTACTTTTAGTTGTCCTTGTGAGAGGTTAATGTCCATTATTTTCAATCTCAATATTTCACTAATTCTACAGCCGGTGTTGTAAAGGGTGGCAACCAATAAAAATCCAATTTGTTCCTGTTTATTTTCAAATTGGTCTTTGCCAGCAGTGTCCAAAAGGTCGTTTAATTGTTTTTTTGGTACAAACTTGGGTAGTGCCTTTGGTTTTTTTAATCCAACCAATGCCGTAGTTGGATTATTGTCAATCTTTTTGTTTTTAAGCAGGTATTTGTAATATTTTTTTAATGAGGATAATTTTCTGTTAACGCTTGATTTCTCAAGCTTTGATTGGACCAAATTTGCTAAAAAGCTACGCACCATATACTGCTCTGCTTTTTCTAAACTTTCTTCCTCAAAAGTTTTTATAATAAATTGATTAAATTCTATAATATCATTGAGGTATGCTTTAACGGTATGGGCAGAATAGTTTTTCTCTGCAGTTAAATAGTCCTTATAGTTTATGGCATAAAAAAAATCCATCAATTTTGGTTTGATGGATTCAAATATAAGGGAATTATTAAAATAAATTTCAATTATTCTCCTGCGTCTTCTCTTTGCAATTGTGTTTTGTAAACCGCCTTTCTTTTTTCCATTCTTTTAGTAATGGATGGTTTTTCAAAAGCTTGTCTTTTTCTAAGTTCTTTTACAACTCCAGTTTTTTCAAACTTCTTTTTAAATTTCTTTAGCGCTTTGTCTAAATTTTCGGCTTCTTTTACGGATACTGTTAACATAGTTTTTTTATGGGCTGCAAAGATAAGGCTATTCAAACCTTTTTTGCAAGTGTTATGGGTTAATTTTTTGTTTTAATACTTAATCTCTTAATACAGCTCTTGATATAACGAGTTTTTGAATTTCAGATGTGCCTTCTCCAATAGTGCATAATTTAGAATCTCTATAAAACTTTTCAACTGGAAAGTCTTTGGTGTAGCCATAGCCGCCAAATATTTGAACTGCATCAGTAGCTACTTCCACACAAACCTCAGATGCCATGTATTTTGCCATTGCAGATTGTTTGTTAACCGATAAACCTTTCATTTTTAAATCGCATGATTGTAAAGTCAGCAACTCTGCCGCTTCAATTTTCATTTTCATGTCGGCTAGTTTAAACCCTATGGCCTGAAACTCTGAAATGGGTTTGCCAAACTGTTCTCGTTCTTTACTATAGGCCAAAGCAGCTTCATACGCACCATGCGCAATACCTAAAGATAATGATGCTATAGAAATTCTGCCACCATCTAGTATTTTCATTGCTTGCTTAAAACCGTCACCAACATTACCCAAAATATTAGTAGCTGGCACACGGCAGTCTTCAAAAATCATTTCTGCTGTTTCTGAGGCGCGCATGCCTAATTTGTTTTCTTTTTTACCCGCTTTAAAACCTGGTGTACCTCTTTCTACCACAAATGCCGTAATTCCATGAGAGTCTAGTAGCTCTCCTGTTCTTGCCAAAACCACTGCCACATCTCCACTTATTCCATGGGTAATCCAATTTTTTGCTCCATTGATAACCCATTCATCTCCGTCTTTTATGGCAACACATTTCATGCGCATTGCATCACTGCCAGTATTTGCTTCTGTAAGTCCCCAAGCACCAATCCATTCTGCAGTAGCTAATTTGGGTAACCAACGTTGTTTTTGTTCCTCATTACCAAATTGCATAATATGTCCGCTGCACAAACTGTTGTGTGCTGCCATAGATAAACCTATACTGCCGCAAACCTTAGACACTTCTATGATACCTGCCATGTATTCATAATATCCCAAGCCTGATCCACCATATTGCTCAGGTATAAGCATTCCCATTAAACCTTGTTCGCCCATTTTTTTAAATAAATCTATAGGGAAAGTTTGCGCTTCATCCCATTCCATAAGATTGGGACGGATGTTTTTTTCTGCAAAGTCTTTTACAGTTTGTTTTATAAGGGTAACATTTTCTGATTGTTGAAAATTCATGGTGATTCTTATTTGAGCCTGCGAATATAAAAAAACATCTCAAGTCTAACAATGCTTTGTAAACTATTTAGAAATATGGGTTTGAAAATTGGACAAAACCATCCTTTTCGTTCAATCGTAAAAAAAATTTCCTACCTCAACAAAAGAAAACTACCTTGTTCATGGTGTAATCTACCATTTATATCGAGCACATTTAATAGATAAATATAAGTACCATCACTTAATGCTTGATTCTGAAGTTTTCCATCCCAACTTTCATTTTCATTTTTACTTGAAAATACCATGACCCCCCATCGGTCAAACACTTGCCAAGTATAGTCCTGCACAGCGCTGATAATAGGTTTGATAAAATCATTTTTTCCGTCAGCGTTTGGACTAAAAGCAGTAGGCATAAAAACCTTGTAAACAGGTTTTATTCTGATAGTTTGGGAGTTGGTATCAATACACCCTATTTGGTTTTCTATAGTTAATATAACACGATAAGAACCAGTATCGGTATAACTGTGGTTGCTGTTAAAGTTAAAATCTGTAAAACCATCACCAAAATCCCATGCATAAAGGCTTGCAAAAGTCGATTGATTGTTAAAAGTAACCAATGGGGCATCTATATTGGGATTGGTAGGATTGAAACTGAATTTTGCCAATGGTTTTGGTAAAACGTTGATGGTTAAATCAGTATCATTAACCCCGGTGCAATTTTTAAGGTCTGTTATTGCAAGTTTTGCTGTAAAAAGGCCATCTTTTGCTGGTTTCCATAAATAGTTTGAGGCCGTATTTGTTGCTCCGTCTGAAACTGTCCAGTTATAGCTTGCGGGATTGGAATAATTGTGGGTTAACCTTACAGAGTCACCCAAACAAATTGTTAGTTTATCGGCACTTATTTTGAAACTAGGCAAAGGATTTACGACAATTGTAACATCCATGCTGTCTGGATTAGAACAACCATCACTCACTTTTACAAAGTAGTTATTTTTAATTAAATCAGGGTTTACAATAATAGAATCCTTGGCGATAACCACACCATCTACCCATTTAGTAATTGGAGTTTTACCACCATTGACATTCAATTTAATAACCGCCTTCTGTCCTTCACAAACCTCATTAGGACTAGCCACGGCATTGATGGTAAGTGCTGTTCTAACACTAATGGTTACATTTTGCGTATCATTTTTTATAGAACAACCATCGGATAGCACTACTTGATAGTTTGTGGTAATAGTGGGTTGCATATTTTTGTTAGCACCTGTACCTAAACTGTTATCCCAAGAATATAAATGAGTACTTGTCTTCCCTCCCGAACCTATTGCCGAGTAGGTGTTAGATTGACCAAAACAAAGGATTGTATCCCTAAGTTTTTGGAGCTTTAAAGCAGGCATTACATCTACATAAATACTATCCAATACTGAAGGCGAACAACCATCTTTTAGGGTTATAAAATATTTTTTAGCAAAATCTCCCAATACATAATAACTGGCCGTGTCGGGTAATGCGTTGTTCCATAAATATTGGTAACTGTTGACATCTCCCCCTAATGGCGTAACATTTAACAAAGTGTTGCTACCTAAACAAATTAAGGTATCGTTAGATTTTTTTAGTGTTAGGTTGGCTAACCTTGTAATATAAATAGAATCACTTTTAGATTGTCCGCATTGATCAGAAACGGTTGCCGTATACCAGCCAGATATTGTTGGGGTTATTTTTATAGAATTGGCAAAAACTTTTGCTTGCTCCCAATAAATGTTTCTATTGATGGTATCTCCTCCGCTTCCACTGGCGTAAAGCGTAAGAGTTTCATTTTGGCAAGCCACTGTGTCCATTGCAATAACTTTAATTTGAAGCGCAGGACGCACGTTAATTGCAAATCTTCCCGTATCATTTTTTACGGTGCAATTGTCGCTTAAAATAATGGTGTAAACTGTATCTTTTGTTGGGGTAAATGTTGGATTAGGAATGTCTGGAATGCCATTATTCCAATTAAAAATATAGTTGCTAGGTTTGCCCCCTGTACCCGTTAAATTATAACTCACAGATTGACCTGCACAAATTAGCGTATCCTTAGGAACCACCAAGTGCAAAGAATCCAAAACAGTTACTTTTACAGTTTTTTGAACCATTTCCTTCATGCATAAATCATGCAACTGAACAGAGAATACACTGTCCTTATTTGGCCTGGTGAAGTATGAATTGGTCAGGGTATCTTTGTTCCAAACATATAAATAATCCATAAGATAACCACCACTACCCATGGCGCTCAGTGTTACTCCAGTTCCTTTACAAGTAATGGTATCATTGTTAACAGATACTTGCAGTGGTTGTTTATAGGCTTTAAATTTTGCTTTAAATCCTCTGCCGGTCAGAAATGGGTCGCTCCATTGCCTAAAAGATATATAATCACTATAAATTACCATAGGTGCACCTCCATTTGGAAGCACGCTGTTAAAATATTTACCGATTTCGTTGCCTTTAATGGGTGCACCCTTATAAAGTGTTAAGGTGTCAAATCCAACCTCATAATTTAAATCTAAAAATGTAAGTACAATACTATCCGCACCTTTGGAGGTAACTTTTAAATAAGTTACTTGATTTTGCTTATAATTACTTTCTCCTCCCTCGTCATAAATAAATCCTGAACATATATTTACTGAATCAATACCCAGCTTTGGCATTAATACCGCATTGCAGATATCAATGGTAGAGTCAATTCTTACATATTTGACTTTGGTTAAACTATCCCAAATGTTGCCGAAACAGCTTTTTACTTTCAGTTTCACATCAAATTGTCCGTAGGTTTTATAAAGATGAGAGGGGTCAAATTGATTGGAGGTATCTAAGTCCCCAAAACTCCAAATACATTCTTTGTAATTGGTGCTTTTATTATAAAATTGAACTGCTTGAGAAGTTTTACAAGCCAATGTATCTGCAGTAAAATCTGCTTTTACCGTACTGCTATCATATTTAGCACCGACACCCACAGTGTACCAAGCATTGGTGGTTGCTATCACTTCTTTACTGCATTGCCCAAATATATCTGCAGCCGATTTAATGGAATAAATTCTTGCCTCACTATAGTTTGAAGAAGGCGTTAGGTAGATTGCTAGATTTCTGTAGGCAATTTTTTCGGCACTGCTTATACCAATTTTTTGAACCTGGTAAGCATCTCCCTTTTCATTAACCCCAGTATCTCCTTCACACAAAAGGTAATACCAATAGTTTTGTACACCACTGTTGGAATGTACACCACCATTATCCGCACCTCCAGTTCGCCAACTAACGCCTTTATAATATTTAGGATGCCCTTTAAGATTAGGGTTACTCATAGAACGCAAGCCTGTGCCAGAGGTTGTAATATCTTCTCCAATAATCCAACTGTGTTGAGTTGGACGCGCCCATGCCTCAATGGTATTGCCGAAAATATCACTAAAACTTTCATTTAACGCTCCAGACTCATAGCTATAAATTAATCCAGCGGTATTGGTAGTGACGGCATGGGTTATTTCATGTCCGCATACATCAATAGAGGTAAGGGGTTTAAAAGTATTGCCATCTCCATAAGTCATTCTTGAACCATCCCAGAAAGCGTTATCGTAATTGCTATTGTAATGTACATAACTTTTTATACTAGCACCATTGTTGTCATAACTATTGCGGTTGTGCTCTTTTAAATAATAATCAAAAGTCATTTCCGCCCCCCAATGCGCATCTGTAGCAACTTCATCTTCGTTGATATTGATATTATTCCAGAAATTGTCAGTATCGGTAAAATCAACAGCAGCGCCATAATTAGTGCCCCTTTTCATGTTATACGTTAATACCGAGCGAATGGAATCTCGTAATCTAAAATTACTGCTACCAGTGCTGTCTGTATAAATGGTTTTACTTCCACTATATGCTGTAACAGCCGTCCCTGTATCATGCACATCCATCATTAAGTCCTGCGTGGCAACTAGATTCCCATTATTTGCATCTATATAATATGCTTTATGGCTTAATGGTTTTTTGGTATAGATTTTTACTTCATAACAAGAAACAAAAGATTTAGTAAAATCAAAATTGTATGGAACAAAAGCCAATGATGGAGTGGGGTAGTAGGTTGCCATTGAATCATTACTTTCCGCTTTTAAAAAGGCTTCTTCCGCAGGCTCTTCCCACATAAATAGCTCTGCATTTGAAGCATCCATGGCTTGTTTTAAAGCAATTTCAGGGTTAATGGTGATGGGCTGATTTTCTACTTCATAAAAACGACCATTTATATCTAAAATTTTTCCTTCTTTACAATGTACAATCAATTGAGAACCAAATACTTTTATTGTATTAAAATAAATTTCACCCCGCACATGGGTAATTCCAAATGCATCCGTTTCAGATGTTTTGGGTTTCCAAACATAACCCTTATTCATGGGATAAAATTTGGTTAAAACCGCATTAACGTTAGTAAAATCAGGTCTATTGCCTTGCTCAAAAGTAATTAAATGAGGGCCCGTGCCTGGTAATTCAAAGGTTTCTATCTTTTGCGCATTTGCACCAATAGAAAACAAAATAAAAAAGTACAAATATCCAAAAATCTTAAACATTCTACGTCAAATATAATGCAAATAAACAAATAATTACAAAGAATATAACAGTGTACCAGCATTTTATGACAAAACTAGATTACGAGACCTAAGTTTTTTGGTATAATGTATTGCTTAATTTTCTAAGAATTATTGCCTGAAACCAAAATACTTTCTACCACACCGGCAAAATATTGGTGTTCTAGCACTTGTACTTTCTTCTGAATATTTTCTTGTGTGTCTTCGGTGGTAATTGAAACAGCGGCTTGAAATAATTGTGCACCTTTATCATACTCACTATTTACTAAATGAATGGTAATACCCGTATTTAGTTCTTTGGCATTTAAGACGGCATTGTGAACATGATTTCCATACATGCCCTTTCCTCCATATTTTGGTAACAAGGCCGGGTGAATATTGATAATTCTGTTTTCAAATGCTTGGATAAGATTATTGGGTAACAGCCATAAAAAACCAGCCAGCACAATCCAATTAATGCCTTTGTTATTTAGATCCTTAGCAAAATCAGGGCTGTGAAAAGTGTTTTTATCAAAAACTAAAGTCGGAATATTAAAGGTTCGGGCATGGTTTAGCACCCCTGCATTGGCATTGTTGGTTGCTATCAAGGCAACGATTATATTATTTTCTGCGTTTTTAAAATGCTGCAAAATCTTTAAAGCATTGCTGCCAGTGCCACTTGCCAATATTGCAATCTTTTGCGCTTCCATTATCTCAAGGTATGAATGATGGACTCCAATGTTCGCATGTATCTTGTTTTGGTTTTGCCCAACTGTTTTTCTTCTAAATTAGGATAATATACCAGCCCTTCTATGGCAATCCATCGTCCACTTGGTGGGTGATATACCGTGTAACGCGTGAAAGGACCTCCTCTAAAAAGCCCTTCAATTACCCAGTAACCATTGATTTTACTTCCTTTATAGCCATTCAAATTATAAGGTTCATAAAAATGATTAAAAACCTTGCTAGTGCCCAGATAGAAAATGCCAACACTATCCATTGGTAAATATTTTTTACCATCTTTATCCCTTTGGGCAAGGGTGGTTTCTTTTAAATATAAGGCTGTATCAGTACTAGGAGGTAAAATGCTAATCAAAAGGTTGCAGTTGGCATCGCCTTCTTCCCAATTGGCAGAGTAAAAACCATCTTCCTGAATATCAAGCTCAAAAAAATCTGGTAATGCTAAACCAATACCATATTTGCTCTCCAATATTTTGGAAAGAGGATGCTTTTTATTACAAGCTCTTTTTGCATAATCTTTCAGTTCTGCATTGTACAAGGCTGTTTTTATGGTCTCTTTTTCTTGATTAAGGTATAAACGAATAGTTTCCGCACTTGGCCCAATAAGAAAAAAAATGCTTTGGTTTTTAACCCAAACGTCTCTTTTTTGAATAAATGAAACCTGCGGAAGGGCAATGAGGCTATCAAATTCATTATCCTCAAACATCATTTCTAAATGCTGCAATTCTTTTTTATTTTCTTCTGTTACAATTAATAATTGCAATTGGTATTCAGGATAACTGCCGTTGTAGGAATTAATCGCAATAAAATTAAGTTTGTAAAAAGCCTCAGAAGGAGATAGATAGGGTTGTGGACTTGCTACACTATTGATGAGCGCATCACGCAGATAATCATAGGTTTGGAAGTCAGTTGTGATATTCAATTCGCCAATATATCCTATAGAATTATTAACAGGTTTGCTAATTTTGGTGTCACTACCGCAAGCCAATAGCAATGCTGATAAACCTATTATAGCAAAGAGGAATTTAGATTTTGACATGTCTTAGGTCTGACGCTTAATAATTATTTCTTGCCCTACACGAATGTGATTAGAACTCATATTATTCCATTTTCTAATTTCTTCTAAACTAACGTTGTACTTTTTACTAAGAGAATAAAGTGTTTCCCCTCTTTTTACGTGATGTGAGTAGTTTCTGGTTCCGTTGTTTTTAGGACCTAGCTTTTCTTCTACTTTTAAAGCATTTTCAGGATTTTGGACAAGGGTAGTGTCCATCAATTCCGCCACAAATAGTGCAGGGTTTTTGCTGTAATAATATATGCTGTCTCTGTTTTCTAAAAATGACATGGCTTGATCATAAGGTAGTAAAAGTTCAAAAATATTGTTGGCATCGCCTTTCAAGGCTTTCATTCTGAACTGAGAGTTTAGGTTTTGCGCTTCCTCTAGCTCAATACCAGTAAACTTACACAGTTGTTCAAACTCCATGGTATCGGCAATATTTATACCGCAGTAAACTGGGTAATTTTCTCCATTATATCCTTGAATATGAGTACTAAAATTCATCAAATAGGTAGCAGCAATAAATCGGGGAACATAGTTTTGAGTTTCTTTCGGCAAAAAACGGCTGATGTACCAAAAATCGGCAACACCACCTGCATTGGCAATGGCCCTCCTTACATTTCCTGGTCCTGCATTGTAAGCTGCTATCGCCAACAACCAATCACCAAACATGGCGTGCAAGTCTCTAAAATATTCCGCTGCCTTTTCTGTACTCGCTTTTATGCCTCTTCGGTCATCAATTTTAGAATTGATGGTAAGGTCTAGGTATTTACCAGTTCCTGGCATAAACTGCCATAAACCCATGGCTCCCGCACGCGATTTTGCATTGGGGTTTAATGCTGATTCAATAATGCTGATATATTTTAGCTCTTGTGGCAAATTATATTTGTCAAGTGTTTCTTCAAAAATAGGGAAGTACTTATTCTTGTTGATCATTGCCCTGCAAAGGAAAGAAGCATCATTATAACTAAAATATTTTAGTTGTCCATGGACTGCCTCATTATAGGTAAATGAGATTTCACTACCTAAAGAGTGCATTTGTTGTTCGAAAAAGGATTTGTTAGAGGGCGAAAAACCATCAATACACAGGCTATTGCATACTTTTAACGGAATTTCATTCATGTACTGCTTTGTCAAACTATCAATTCTGTTCAGATTGTTGTTAAAGTTTTGTTGAGACAACAGCAGTTGGGCAGTACCCAGAAGAAATATTATTAAAGTAAACTTTTTTAGCATTATTGAAGAGGCAAATTTAGGGTATATAACGCTTATTTTTTATTAATATTTTGTTCAATCAACACTAATCGTCCAGTTTACTGTATTGCAATAGGGGCTTTGTTGTAAAGATTATTAATCGTTGATTGCAATAATTGTTAGATAGTCAGCAAGTTGTTTGCTTCAATGGGTTCTGTTCTATTAATTTAAAATTCTACTAAAAAGGCTAAGGTTTTTATGTGTTTGCCGCCTGTTTTTATGTTTTTTTAATTATTTTTTATGTTTGAAGTGAATTATTGCTGTAAATTTCATCTTTCTGACCTAAATTTGTAAAAGTAATTTTGAGTACGAGAAATGGAGCAAGAAGGTTTTTCATCAGTTAAAATTTTGATACAAGAGGCAGCAATGCAAACGCAAGAGCAATTAGCTAAAGTTAAAAAGCATCAGCATAATCTATTTATTGGTATTCCTAAAGAAATTACCATGCAGGAAAATAGGGTTCCTTTGACGCCTTCATCGGTAGAGTTTCTTGTAAATAACGGGAATAGAATTCTTATTGAAACCCAAACTGGTAAAAATGCCAATTTCTCTGACAATGAATATAGCGAGGCTGGTGCCGAAATTTGTTATAAATGTGAGGATATTTATAAAGCGGATATCGTTTTGAAAATAGATCCACCTACATTGAAAGAGGCAGATTTATTAAGACCCAACCAGTTGCTTATTTCTGCACTACAATTAAATAACTTAGATGAACTGCTTGTGCGCAAGTTGATGTCAAAAAAAGTGAATGCCATGGCTTATGAATTTATTGAAGATGACTCTCGGACATTTCCAATTGTTCGTGCAATGAGTGAGATAGCTGGACATGGTTCTATTATTATTGCCTCTGAGTATTTAACCAATTCGCATGTAGGAAAAGGAGAGTTATTGGGTGGTTTTGCAGGCATTCCACCAACCCAAATAGTAATTATTGGGGCAGGAGCTGTGGGTGAATATGCTGCCAAAGCTGCTTTGGGGCTTGGTGCTTCTGTAAAAGTTTTTGATAACAGTACTTATCGTTTGAGGAGGTTGCAAGACAATTTAGGTCAGCGTATTTTTACCAGTACAATTCACCCCAAAGCTTTGCTCAATGCCTTAAAAATGGCAGATGTAGCAATTGGTGCCTTGCGAAGTGAAAATGACCGAGCTCCTTGTGTAGTAACGGAAGAAATGGTGATGGCCATGAAATCTAAATCAGTGATTATAGATGTTTCTGTAGATCATGGTGGTGTGTTTGAAACGACAAGACCTACCAACCATGAAAAACCTATTTTTAAAGCTCATGATGTGATACATTATTGTGTACCCAATATTTCTAGCCGTTTTTCTCGAACAGCCAGTTATGCGCTCAGTAATATTGTTACCCCTATGTTGATGTCCATTTGTAATTATGGTTCGTTTGACGAATATATTAAAGAGAACAAAGGTATAAAAAAAGGCACTTATTTGTTTAAAGGCGGGCTAACCAGTAAAATATTGGCAGACAAATTTGGTTTGGCCTATAAGAATTTAGATTTCTTTTTAATTTAGGAAATAGATACCTTTAGGGCTTAAAATTATCTAAATCTCTAATCAATCAGAATCTTTTTGCTGTAATACTGATTGTTGCCCAATGCTGTTAATACATAAATACCTTTAGGTAATTGGTCTGTAGCTAGAATAATGTTATTGTTTTTTGCCAATTGATGCGCTTGTAATTCTCCTTTTATATTGTACAAAGAAACTTCTGTTATGCCTTCATTTTTAATTTCTAAAAAGCCATTGTTTTGATAAATATTCAATTCAGCACCTGTGAGCGCTTTGATACCTGAGGTTTTGGTGTACATAAATGTTTTGGTGTCTTTTATGCTGCTATTAATGCGTAGTTTTACGGTCCATAATCCTTGCTTGCCGCTTTTGGGAACATCAATAAATGTATAATAGTGATAATACCAATAGTCAATCAGGTTTTTGTATCCATAACTAAACCATAATTCATTATCAGGAGTATACCAATCTACAATTACAGAATCTCCGGCTCTAATGCCATACATCAAATTCCAATAGCTAACAATACTTTGACTATCCGTAAACTGGGTAAAATTTAAAGGCTGTTCTCTTAGTTTTGCAATATTCAAAGAGTCTTTACTAATTCCACTAATCCATAATGCAAAACTGGTATCATAAGGCAATGGGTTTGCCCAACTACTTTGGCTATTGCCGCAGGTTCCACTAAATGGATCGATATAAATTGAAGAATCATACCACAATTCCATGTGCAGATGAGGGTCTGTGCTGTTGCCGCTGCTTCCCACTTTTGCTAAAATTTTTCCAGATTTTACGGTGTCCCCAGCATTTACTACAATGCTATTCTTTTTTAAATGACCATAGTAGGTATAATATTTATTGGCATGGGCAATACAGATGTAATTACCCAGTTTTTTGGCTGTATCGCCTGCTGTTTCTTTATCAAAAAAACCATCCTGAACAAAGGTAACTACTCCATCAGCTGCTGCCAACACATTTATACCAGAGTCCATTTGTTTAAAATTTCTGATTACAAAATCAGTGCCTTGATGCCCATTGTAGGTTTTAGAACCACACAAAGCATCTTTAACCGTATTGCCAACTCCCCAATCCACGTAGTTTACGATGATGAAATCTTTGCCAGAAGCCCCTTGTATTGGCTGGTCTAATAAAATTTGAGCAGAAAGTGCAGTATGACATGTAAAGCATATTAAAACAAAGAATATGTTTTTAAAGTGAAGTGTTTTGTTCGTGATAATCAATAGTGAAATGTTTGTAAATAAAAGAAAAAAATTATATTTGCCTTACAAAAATACACTAAAAATCATGAAAATATTAAAAATAATTGGAACGATTTTGCTAATTTTATTGATAGTAGTATTACTTGTCAATATATTTACACCTTCCACATATAAGGTTGAAAGAAGTATTGAAATCAATGCAGCACCTTCCAAGGTTTATGGCATTATATCTAAATTTAGTAGGTTTAATGAGTGGTCTCCGTGGTCTAAAAAGGATAGTGCCATGGAAGTGGGGTATGAAGGAACAGATGGCATGCTTGGAAGTATTTACAAATGGGAAGGAAATGATGATGTCGGCAAGGGAATGATGCAAATGTTTGAGTTGGATGAAAATAAAAAGGTTGCTTACAAAATGCAATTTGGCGGTGGTCATGATACCAACACGGGATATATGTTATTGCAATCAGAAGCCGGCAACAAAACCAATGTTACATGGGGTTTTACAGGAGAAACATCGTTTATGTTTCGTTTTTTTAATTTGCTAATGGATAATTTTATTGGTAAAGATTTTGAACATGGATTAAATAAATTGAAAGTTGTTGCAGAGGCAGAGCCTGTTACTAACATTCAGTCTATGTCTTTTTTAGGGGGCGAATATTTGTATTACAAACGAGATAAAGTACCATTTCAAGAATTAGAGATATTTTTTTCTAATGCATTTGGATTAGTTTCTGGAGAAATGCAAAAAAATGGACAAACTCCTGTAGGTCCTTCCGCGGGAATGTACTTTGTTTGGAATCCTGAAAATGGTAGTACGGATGTGGCTGCTGCTTTTCCAATTGTGCCTATAGTGGAGGGCGAAATGATAAAACAAGAAAAGGTTAATGGGGTGGATGTTTATGTTTATGCAACACACATTGCAACAGTTAACATGGGTGGATATGAGGACGCTGCCATGTATTATGAGGCATTAGAGGCTTGGACCAAAACAAATAACCGTGTGATGACTGAACCAGCCTTGGAAATTTATGAGGTAAGTCCAGCAGAAACGCAAGATAGCAGTGCTTGGAAAACAAGAATTATCTATTTGTTGAAATAAATTTAACTTTAGTTTACATTTTAACAATAAGAGGCAATAGGCCCTGTAAGTTACTACCCGCAGATAGACCTTTTGATTTTCTGTAATCCCATAATAATATTACTAGGCAAATCATTTGTTGAAAATGAATTGACCCTTTGATATTACATTGTACAGTAGGCATTACAACACACAGATGGGTATATAAAAAAATATTTTTAATGGTTAATGTCTAGCTAACGTTGAAGGTTTAACATAGAAATCCATATTTGGAAATATATTTTTTTATCCAATGCAACCTTTTTGCTATTTGCTTTTGTCAAAGGTTCAATAAACAATTAAAAAAACAACAGAATATGAAAAGGACATTAAAAACTGCTGCATTGGTTATCGGGATGATAACCTTAGCAATTACAGGATGTAAGAAAGAGGCTGCTAAATTTAGCACCGATGAAAACACAGAGGCTACTAATAATGCTAATATTGAGGCATTGCTTATCCAATCTGAACAAGACAATGATGCTTTGGAAGCAAACTACAATGATGCAACGGATGATATTAGTATTGAAAACGATGGGATAGCTGCTGATTATGCAGTAGAGCCACAAGATGTTGATGCTGATGAAAGTTCTATGGATGCCAGGGTTAAAGAAAGGGAAAAAGTAAGACGCAATTCTTTTATTCATTGCTTAAGAAAAGTTGATTTAGAAAAAGATCAAATTAGAAAAATCAAACATGCAATAGAAAACTTCAGAGATTGTAAAGCATCTGCTACCAAACGTGCGCGTGCCATCTATGCAGAACTTCATGCCAAATATAAAACTTTAGCTATGGAACAAAACCGTCTTTACAAAGCTGGTAAAATTACCAAAGATGAGTATGAAGCAAGAATTAAAAGAATTAGACATGCTTTTTCTAAAGAATTGAGAGAATTACAATTAAAAGAAAAATTACATGATGCTTTCAAAAAATGTTATAGAATATTATTGCATGACATCAATGGAGTGCTGACTGAAAGACAATGGAAGGCTTTTGTTAACTGCTACAAAAGAGTATAACCCGAAATCATAAAATTCAATCACTTAAAAGGGCTTTCTAATTATTAGAAAGCCCTTTTGTTATTATTAGTTTTTTAATTCAATAAGTTTAAGATTCCGCCTCTGGTGCTAGGGTAACCTCAAGCCCATTAATAGACTCGTTAATTTTTATTTGGCAACCTAACCTGCTTTTTTCATCATCAACAAAAAATGCTTCATCTAGCATAGCTTCTTCATCATCCGTTTTTTCTCTCAATTCATGGTCGCTTTCCACATAAACTTGGCAAGTGGCGCACATCGCCATTCCACCACAGGTAGCCTTTACCGGAAGCTCATGAATACGCATTACTTCCATTAAACTCAATCCCATATCCGTAGGAGCCTCGAGACTATGCCTTACTCCATCTCTATCTGTAACAAAAACTGTAATTTGATTGTCCATACTATTCAGTTTTAAAATCCAGTTACACCATTAACGGTAGTATATTTCAATACCAAGTTTTTATCTGGATAGATACGCTTAAATGCTGATTGCACCATTAATGTAGCTTCATGGAAACCGCACAAAATCAACTTTAATTTTCCCTCGTAATGATTTACATCTCCTATGGCGTATATTCCTTCCAGATTAGTAGAATAGTCTAAAGTATTAACCAAAATGCTATCCTTTTTTAGTTCTAAACCCCAATCTGCTATTGGACCTAAAGTAGGCATTAAACCAAATAAAGGTAAAAAATAATCCGTCTCAATATACTCTTTTGGCATGTCTTTAATGCTAATACCAACAGATTTTAAACTTCCAACACCTATCAGCTCATCTACTTCTGCATTAACAACCATTTTCACCTTTCCTGTATGCGCTAAGTGCATTACTTTTTCTACAGAATCTAGTGCGCCTCTAAACCCTGTTCTTCTGTGAACCAAAGTACATTCACTGGTTATGTCCGCCAAAATTACCGTCCAATCTAAAGCAGAATCGCCACCACCGCTAATAACAACACGTTTATCTCTAAACTTTTCTGGATCTTTAATAATATAATCAACCCCGCATTGTTCATAATCGTTAAGATTGCTGATGGGTGGCTTTCTTGGAGTAAAAACGCCTAAACCCCCAGCAATGGCAACATTTTTTGCAGCATGTTTTGTTCCCTTGTCTGTGGTAACGCACCAACGTCCATCTTCTAATTTCTCTAATTTTTCGGCTTTTTCTCCAAGCGTAAAACCTGGATGAAAGGGAGCAATTTGTTCCATGAGTTTATCCACCAATTCGCCTGCCATTATAGTAGGATAACCAGGAATGTCATAGATAGGTTTTTTGGGATAAATCTCTGCCAATTGACCACCAGGCATTGGTAAGGAATCAATTAAATGGCATTTTAACTTAATTAACCCTGCCTCAAAAACCGTAAATAGCCCTACAGGCCCAGCACCAATTATAATTATATCTGTTTCTATCACTGTAAATATCGTAATTTGAGGTGCAAATTTATGAATTAGTTTTTAGTATTTACTGTTTAGTCGTGTTTATTGAAGGTTATTTTGAATTTAATCATAAAGCCTAACAACCTAGCATTAAAAATTACCCATTTTTATCCAAAATATAAAAACTTGATTTCTAAGCTAAACAGACTGCCAAAAAAGGTTTGAGTTGCATCGCTATCTTCCTTTTTACAGCGCACTATTGCCTTATAGCCATTTGCCAACACTTCTTGTTCTATAACCACTATAGCAGGATTATTGATCAATTGATACCATTGATTTTCATCTCCAAATTGGGCTTTAATTTCATACACTTCTGAAATGCTTACTGTTTTTACTTTAGCTTTTTCAATAGCCAAGGTAGCAGAGCCGTTGTATGCAGCTATTAAACCAGGAACCCCCAAATTAACACCACCATAATAGCGCACAACAATAATGGCAATTTGGGTTAAATCTAAACTTTGCATTGCTCTTAAAATGGGTTTTCCCGCACTGTTCGAAGGCTCTCCATCATCCGTGCTATGGCTCTCACTTTTATCAGGATGCAACACATAGGCCCAGCAATGATGGGTAGCATCGGGATATTTGGTCTTGACCTTTTTTAACCACGTATCAAATTCCGTTTTACTCTCAATTTTTAAAGCATAAGCATAAAAAACACTGCCCCTGTCCTTTAGCTCTGCTCTGGCATTTTTTACCAATGTTCTGTAATCGTTTTCAAACAACATACTGCAACAAAATAATGCTAATGATACTTAAAAATAACCCTAACCATTGTAGTTTGGTAAGTTTATCTTTAAAAAACAATATACCGCCAAGTGCTGAAACCAAAATAACAGCGCTGTTATTGGTAGTAAAAATAGTAGCAGTTGTCCAATTATTAAGTGTTTGAATACCCTTTAGTAACAGAAATATTGAAAAAAAGTTGGGAATGCCAAGGGCAATACCAGCAAGGATGTTTTTGGTTTTTAAACGTTTATTTTTACTCAAAATCAACCACAAGAAACCTACTAAAAATGCACCGGTAAAAATTTGGGTTGTAGCAGCCAAGGGAGATGCGCCATTCAAAAACTTTAAGTCAATCCACTTCATGCAGGTATCTATAATTCCAGAACCTAAAAACACCAAAACAGGAAGCCAGAACCTCCTGTTTTCTTTCATGTTTTTTAATCCTTTAAGGTTAATAAGAATCACTGCCAATAAAGCAAGTATCACAGCAGCTGCAATCTGCCACGTAAAAATTTCTTGTAAATAGAAAACAAAAAATAAGCTAGGCACTATCATTGCCATTTTGGCGGAAACCACATTGACAGCAATACCAAAATAGGCGGTAGTTTTAGCCATGCAATAAAAAATTATAATAAAAATAATGCCTAAAAGTACGGTAAACCAAAAGCCCTCAGTTCCACGATTTTGCTCATTGAAAACAAAGGTTTGAGACATCAACTGCCCAATAAGACTGCAGGTGAGATAATTAAATATAATGGCTGTTTTTTCATCAATTTGAAACTTGCCAAATAATTTAAAAATCCAGTTTATAGTGGCAGAACAGATAATGGCGAGTATTAGAAAAATCATTTTTTATGGTAAAAATCGATTGCGTTGTTCTCCATGATTTGACGACTTGTTTTAGAAAAATTGGTAAATTGAGGAGCTATAACGCCTGTATTCAGAATTAATTCAAGGTTAGTGATACACCTAATTTCATCAACCAAACCAGCGTCTAAAAAGGACTGAATTGTTTTCGCACCGCCCTCTATCATTACAGTACCAATCGTATTTTCATAAAGCGTATTTAAAATATCATCTAAGTTTTTAAAGGCAAATGATTTTAAAGAACTTTCAGCCAGCGGTAGTTTTTCATTGGTAAAAACAAATAAATCTGCATTGTCATTAAAAAACTTAAAATCCAATGACTTAATCCTACCAATTACTGCTCTTGCAGGATTTCGCCCTTCAATTTCACGCACTGTTAATTGAGGATTATCAGTTTTCAAGGTCTGGTGACCAATTAAATAACAATCGATTTCTGTACGCCATTTTTGCGCCAATAAATTAACTAAAGCGTTACTTATCTCAGTCCTTTCATCACTTATACCGATAAATCCATCAGCACTTTGAGCCCATTTGGCTATAACATATGGTTTTTGATTTTTTATACTCTTTACAAAAGGTTCATTAAGGGTTTCACATTGTTGTTGTAAGACCCCGGAAATTACTTCAATACCCAGGTTTTCTATCTGGGCAATGCCCTTGCCAGCTACCAAGGGGTTAGGATCTAGCATACCAACTACCAATGTTTTGCAAGGTGCATTTTTAAAAAGTAAAGTGCAAGGTGGTGTTTTACCCTGATGACTGCAAGGTTCTAAATTTACATAGACCGTAGATTCTTTTAAAATTGTTTCATCCGCTATTTGTGCAAAAGCGTTGACTTCTGCATGGGCTTCTCCATAACTTTGGTGATAACCTTGGGCAATAATTTTATCTTGATATACAATTACACAACCAACCAACGGATTGGTTTTGTTATGGCCTTGGCCTTGCACTGCCAACTGCAAACAATATTGCATATATTTTTCATGAATTGACATCTCCAAATCGGTGCAAATTTACTTTAAAATAAAAGAATCCGAAAATGCCGTTGAACATAATAAATACAACTGTTTTCTGGTTTCATTTGCTCATTTCGTGATCTCAATTTCTAATAAAAATTTTTATATAGCTAATTTTCATATACATAAGCTAAATAGTTAAAAATTTGAATAGTCAATTTTGTTGTTTAGTTTTGTTCCTCAAAAATGAACTATTTTTCTTTAATAGAATTACCCAATCATTATTCCCATTCAGAAAAGCTCTGGTTGGCTAAAGTATTTGAGCAGGAAATTTTATTAGTTGCTGAGGAAGATAGAATTTCCATTGCTGAAAAGTGGTTGGAGGAGCTTAAAACTGGGAAGCCTTATCAATACATAATTGGAAAGTCAGAGTTTTACAACTTGTCTTTAGAGGTTAACCCACATGTTTTGATACCTAGGCCAGAAACGGAAGAAATGGTTTCGATTATTTTGAAACAAGATTTTAAGCCAAAAGCGATATTGGATATTGGAACTGGGAGTGGCTGCATTGCCATTGCTCTCAAAAAGAAATTAAATAAGTCTACCCTCACAGCTATGGACATAAGTGCAGAGGCACTTGCAACCGCAAAGAGAAATGCATTACAAAATAATGTGGCAATCCATTTTATTCAAGATGACATTATGAAACCCATTGCAATATACGGTTATTATGATTTGATGGTCAGCAATCCTCCATATATTGGAGCAGATGAAATATTAGATAAAACTGTTGTTGATTTTGAGCCTAAAGTGGCCTTATATGCTCCAACTGATGTGTTAAAATACTATAAGGCTATTGCCGATTTTGCCCTAACTCACCTTAAACCAGAAGGTGAAATTTTTGTTGAAATTAATCAAAAATACGGCAATAAAACTAAAAGAATTTTTGAAAATAGAGGGTTTGAAACAAAATTATTGCAGGATATGAGTGGCAATGATAGATTTATTCAGGCCTTCGGCATTGAATTAGAGGTTGAAAAATAATACTATTATCAAATAGAAGTATGTTTTTAACAATATTATGATGTACCGAAAGTAGATTTGCACTAATTTTGTTGATTAATGACAAAATTAATGAAAATTGGTATAGCATGTTATCCCACTTATGGTGGTTCTGGCGTAATTGCAACTGAACTAGGTAAAGCATTAGCAAATAATGGACATGAGGTTCATTTTATTTCTTACAATCAGCCTGCAAGACTAGATTCTTTTCGAGAAAACGTTTTTTACCATGAAGTAAATATTAACAGTTACCCACTTTTTGATTATCTACCGTATGAAACGATTTTGGCTAGCAAGTTTGTGGATATTGTTTTGGCCAATGACTTGGATTTATTGCATGTTCATTATGCCATACCCCACGCTAGTGCTGCACTTATGGCACGAAATATTTTACAAGAAAAAGGTAAATATTGTCCTGTAATAACTACCCTTCACGGTACGGATATAACATTAGTAGGTAAAGATCCCACTTATGAGCCCGTAGTTAGCTACAGCATTAACCAATCAGACGGGATAACAGCAGTATCTCAAAGTTTAAAAAATGACACTTACGCCAATTTTAGTATTACTAAGGATATCGAGGTAATTCCTAATTTTATTGATTTTCAAAGGTTTTCTAAACAACAAAAAAACCATTTTAAGACAGCGATTGCCCATAATGGCGAAAAAATAATCATACATACCTCTAATTTTAGGAAAGTAAAACGAGTGGGTGACGTGGTAAAGGTTTTTGCAAAAATTAATGAAAAAATTGACAGCAAACTTCTACTTATTGGTGATGGCCCAGAAAGACCCACCATAGAAAAAATGTGTAGAGAACACAGTGTATGCGATAAGGTAATTTTTTTAGGAAAGCAGGAAGCGATTGAAGAGGTTTTGAGTGTTGGAGACTTATTTCTTTTACCATCTCAAACAGAAAGCTTTGGATTGGCTGCATTGGAGGCAATGGCATGTCAAGTACCTGTAATTTCATCAAATGCTGGAGGTTTGGCCGAAGTGAACATAAGTGGTGTTACGGGTTATGCCTGCCCAGTGGGGGATATAGAAATGATGGCAAACCGAGGAATAGAAATATTGCAGGATGAAGTGATCCTTGAAAAATTTAAAAGCAATGCCTTAAAACACGCTCAAAAATATGCCCTCGCCAATATCTTACCACTCTATGAAAACTTTTATCAATTGGTTATTGATAAAGCCAAAAAGGAAATTTATCAACAAATTTAGTATATTGCCCACATGAAAATAGCTTTTGTAGCATTGGGAGGCGCATCGGGTGCTGTTTTACGTTATGCAATTAACCTAATTGGGAAAGATTGGCATTTTGCGCAAATACCATTGGCCACAACTTTTGTAAACTGCTTGGGCTGTCTTTTAATGGGTATATTCAGTGTGTTGCTTATTACACAAGAACAAACGAACTATAGACTATTGTTGATTACTGGGTTTTGCGGAGGATTTACAACCTTTTCTGCATTTGCCATGGAGCAAAAACAGCTATTGGATAATAAACTGCTTGGGCAGCAAATATTGCACCTAGCTTTGAACAATATTTTAGGAATAATATTTGTTTTAATAGGGTATTACATTACTCAAAAACTTTGGATTCATGAATAAGAAGATTATTTTAAGTTTAATACTGGTGTTTGGTTTTTTGAATCAGATTATGGCGATTCAAATAATGATTCCGATGGATGAAACGCAAAAACAACATTTGCGTGCCTATGGCATTGCTTATTATTTGCTAGACAAAGGTGTAGAAGTGGACTGGCTGTTAAACTATAAGGGCGGTAGCTTTATGTTTCCATACAACGTTGAGTATGAAAAAGAATGTATTTTACGAGGGGTATTGTATCAACAAAAAACAGAATCAGAAGCCAATGCTATTATCAGCACCATCAATAACCCGGATGTAAACATGAATGATTTAAAACTTTTGCGTGCCCCTAAAATTGCCGTTTATAGTCCTAAATCTAAGCAGCCCTGGGATGATGCCGTTACCTTAGTTTTGGCCTATGCAGAAATACCTTATGATATTATTTTTGATGAAGAGGTAATGGAAAATAAATTGCCCTTATATGATTGGCTTCACCTGCACCACGAGGACTTTACCGGACAGCAAGGAAAATTTATCTCTTATGCAGGTACCGCTTGGTATCAAGAACAAGTGAAAGAAGGCGAAGCGATGGCAGCTAAATACAATTTTGCCAAAGTATCTCAACTTAAATTATCGGTAGCAAAAAAGATTAGAGAATTTACAAGTGGCGGAGGGTTTTTATTTGCAATGTGCAGCGCAACAGATACCTATGACATAGCCCTAGCCGCAGATGGTTTGGACATTGTGGCCAATGTATATGATGGAGACGGTTATGATCCAAATGCTCAAGCCAAACTTAATTTTGACAACTGTTTTGCTTTTAAAGACTTCAATATTATCACCAACCCCTACATTTATGAGCACAGCGATATAGATGTAGATAACAGCACTAGAGGGTTTAGAATTAAAGAAGAAGATGATTATTTTACACTGTTTGACTTCTCAGCAAAATGGGATGTTATACCCTCAATTTTGTGCCAAAACCATACTCAAATTGTAAAAGCATTTTATGGTCAAAATACAGCCTACAGAAGAGAAAAAGTGAAGAGCAACGTATTGATTATGGGCGAAAACAGAGGCATGGGTGAAGCAAGATATTTGCATGGAACATTTGGCAAAGGCACTTGGACCTTTTATAGTGGCCACGACCCAGAAGATTATCAGCATATTGTGGGTGAACCCCCGACAGATTTATCTTTACATCCAACATCTCCCGGATACCGATTAATTTTGAACAATATTTTATTTCCATCTGCGAAAAAAAAGAAACAAAAAACCTAATTGAAAAGAACATAGTGGAAGTTAAAAAGAGCATAACACATGGTATCGCAATTGCGGTGCGCTGCAAGTTTTTGGACAAATCCAATGGTCAATATTGCTATTCTTATGAAATAAGTATGCACAACACCAGTAACAAAGTGGTGCAACTAACCCATAGGCATTGGGACATTTTTGACTCTATTGGAGGAGACCGTATCGTAGAAGGGGAGGGAGTTGTTGGAGAAAAACCCGTATTGCAACCCGGAGAATATTATAAATACAGCAGTATGTGTACTTTGCTGAGCACTTTTGGAACGATGAGCGGTTATTACAAATTTATTTGCTTTGAAGACAAAAAGATTATGCGTGTAAAAATACCAAAATTTGAATTGGTTTTTCCTGGAACGTTGAATTAATAGCCATTTTTCTAACTCTTTCTATCGGATAATTATATTTCCAAAATATACTTTTTTATGAAAAAAATAAAATCTACCTTTGCACTGCGGGGTGGAGCAGTGGTAGCTCGTTGGGCTCATAACCCAAAGGTCGCAGGTTCGAGTCCTGTCCCCGCAACAAAGAAGAAGCCTTGGAAGTAATTCCAAGGCTTTTTTCGTTTGTAATGTTTAGCTGAGACACAGGACGAGAAGTTTATCCCGAGCGGAGTACAGCGCAGTCGAGGGAAGTCCTGTCCCCGCAACAAAAATCAATGAATGCCCTATATGAAAATGTAGGGCATTTCTATTATGAAGTATTTTGTGTAGAACTCATTAACCCCACTACCTAAATCTTACCCAAGACAAAGTACATGTCTATCTCTCCTTTATTTTTGGCTTCTATTTTTCCTCTGTAGGTAAAGGTAAATTTATCTTTTACCAGCTCAAAAGTTTCTGCCGACACATTTATTTGTCCTGTTAAACTGTGTTGCTCCATTCTAGCTGCCGTGTTTACCGTATCTCCCCAAATGTCATAGGCAAACTTCTTTAATCCTACTACACCGGCTACAATGGGCCCTGTATGTATTCCAATTCTTACCTCAAAAAACAATTTCTTTTCCTTTTGAAGTTTCTTAACCCTGTCGTCAATAAATTTTTGAATATCTAATGCTGCCAAAACAACTTGTTCTGGGCTGTGCGGCATCTTTTTACTAATTCCTGAAACACATATATAAGCGTCACCAACGGTTTTAATTTTTTCAATATTATACTTTTCTATAATGCGATCAAATGCTTGAAAACAAACATCAATTTCTGAAACCAAATCAGCCGGACTCAGCTGCTCACTTATCTTTGTAAAATCTTTAAAGTCACTAAAAAAAACGGTTACTTGTTCAAAACTTTGGGCCTTTGCAAAACCATTTTGTTTCAACTCCATAGCCATTTCAGCAGGCAAAATATTGAGTAACAATTCTTCTGAGCGTTCCTTTTCAATGGCAATCTGTTTGTTTTTTTCTGCTAGTTTTAGTCTTGTTCGGTTCATTCCTAATAGCAACAAGGCAAACGATACCGCTACTATGGCTGCAATAATACCTACCAAGGCATAAATCCAGTTTTTGCTTTTTTCCGCATTAAGCGTCAACTCTGCAATTTTTTTGGCTTGAGCCATGGCTTGTGCCATAGCCTCATTGGTTGCCTTTAGGGAGTCATTTAATAAACTCTGTCTTAGCAAGGAGTCCATAGACTCAACTATCAAATTGTCCTTTTCTTTTAGTTGGTCTGAGGTGGTGGCAATCAAATCGTCTTTTATTTTAACCTTTTGCATGGTTTGATTAAGCGTGTTGGCAGTTTTTTCTAATTCTGCCTTTTTCTGCGCAATCACAGTAGCATTTTTTTCCTTGTCTAGCTCTAGATCAGCTATTTCGGCTTCCTTTGCGGCTTGGGCTTTTTTTATGTCTGCAATTTCTTGCTCTTGAATTTCTGCTAATTGTTTTTTACTTTGAGCATACTTAATTTTGTATTTCAAGAATAGGTTGTGTACGTTGTAAAAGTTGTAAATATTAGCCAAATAGTTGTATGACTTAATTGTGCCTTTGGTATATTCCAGCTTTTCAGAAATTTCTAGAGACTGATTACCCAGCGCTATTATCTCGTCCTTTTTACTCGTTCTATTTTCGTCAGTTGCATTAACAAAAATTATATCTAACAAGTCTTGAATATAATCAACCTTCTGCTTGTTATCAGCACTTTTTTCTATAAAATTTCTACACTCCCGCTCTGTTCGTTGCTGACTGCATAAGGGTTGAATTAAAAATAAACCTAAAAAAAGCAACAAGAAATTTGATTTAAAAGTTTTCATCGGTTACTGTAATTATAGCATTAAATATTTGCTATGCAATAGTTTAACTTAAATGTTCTGTTCATTCTAAGAATAGTTTTTTCATAAAAAATAAAAAATATTACATACCTTTGACGCAACAATAAAATATAAATACTATGAAAACAATAAAATTACTTTTAATTTCAGTTTGCCTTATTAGCTTTAGCCATGCTGATGCACTTTGCAGACAGGACACCATTTATTACTACTCGTTTATTGCGGGCTCGCAAGTAAAAAATGTTACTGGTAGAACCCTCAATAAGTACAACGCTAACAATAAAAATTTGGAGTATTTATATCAAACATGGAACACCAGTGCCAATGCTTGGGTAAATAATAGTAAAAACAACTCTATATATGATGCCAAAAATAACGAAACGGAATATGTTAATCAATATTGGAATACCAGTAGCAACGCTTGGGTAAACAGCAGTAAGCAAAATTATGTATTTGATGCCAAAAATAACCAAACTGAATATTTATCTCAATATTGGAATACCAGTAGCAATGCTTGGGTGAATAGTCAAAAATACAATTATGTTTATGATGCCAATAATAACCAAACTGAATATTTATCTCAATACTGGAATACCAGTAGCAACGCTTGGTTAAATAGTAACAAAACAAATTATGTATATGATGCCAATAACAATAAAACGGAGCAATTGTCACAAACATGGAATACCGGCAGCAATGCATGGGTAAATAATCAAAAATATAATTATGTTTATGATGCCAAAAATAACCAAACTGAATATTTATCTCAATACTGGAATACCAGTAGCAACGCTTGGGTAAATAGTAACAAAACAAATTATGTATATGATGCCAATAACAATAAAACGGAGCAATTAACACAATATTGGAATACGAGTAGCAATACTTGGGTAAACAGTAGTAAAAACAATTATGTTTATGATGCTAACAACAACAAAATAGAGCAATCATCTCAAAATTGGAATACCGGCAGCAATTCTTGGATAAATAACTATAAAACCAACTATGCGTATAATGGCCAGAATAAAATAACAGAGCAATCAAATCAAAACTGGAATAACAGCAGCAACACATGGCAAAATAGCGATAGGTATACTTATGAATTTGACAATAACGGAGATCAAATCGCATCAGATCAATACAGCAATTGGAATGTAAGTGGCACTTACTATGCTTACCATACCAGGGAAGAATATACTTGCACATTCCTAGCGGGCATTGCTCAAATAGAAAAACAAGACCTCATTAATATTTATCCAAACCCAGTGCATGGCAGCAACCTTACCGTTACCTCTAAAACCCAAAGCACCTATCAATTTATGGATTATACAGGCAAAGTGTTGAATACAGGTGAAATATCATTGGGAGAAAATACGATACCTTTAACGGATGTAAAAAATGGTTTGTATTTGTTGCGCATTGATGGCATGAGTTATAAGGTAGCTGTGGAGCGATAGTTTCAACTGCGCTCAACTGCCTAAAGGGAAGTGCCGGACAACTACACTAATTATTTTAAGGACCTCTATTTCGGCTTTTTAGGATGAAACATCCACCAAAGGTGGATGTTTCATCCTAAACACTTAAATTTATAAAGCTGATTATCACAGCCTTTAGCTTGTAATTTATCATTCCTATTTCATCATTATTTATATTGAGCGAAGTTCAAGTAAAAATTATTGATTATCTTTGGCGAAACAAATAGAACCCTATGAAAACAATAAAACTATTTTTAATTTTCGCCTGCCTAATCAGCTTTAGCAATGTTGAAGCATTGTGTAGAAAGGATACCATTTATTATTACTCGTTTATTGCGGGCTCGCAAGTAAAAAATGTTACTGGTAGAACCCTCAATAAATACAATGCTAATGACCAAAATCTGGAGAGTTTGTATCAAACATGGAACACCAGTGCGAATGCTTTTGTTAATAATTACAAGTACAACTATGTTTATGATGCCAATAATAACCAAACAGAGTATGTTTATCAAAATTGGAATACTAGCAGTAATGCTTGGGTAAATAGTAACAAAACAAATTATGTATATGATGCCAATAACAATAAAACGGAGCAATTGTCACAAACATGGAATACCAGTAGCAATTCATGGATAAATGGTAACAAAACAAATTATGTATATGATGCCAATAACAACCAAACAGAACTGGTTTCACAAAATTGGAGCACTATTAGCAATGCTTGGGTAAATGGTAACAAAACAAATTATGTACATGATTCTAAAAATAACAAAACAGAGCAGGTTTCACAATATTGGAGTATCAGTAGCAATGCTTGGATAAATGGTCAAAAATTCAATTTTGTATTTGACGCCAAAAATAACCAAACGGAATATGTTTATCAAACATGGAATACCGGCAGCAATGCATGGGTGAATAGTCAAAAATACAATTATGTATTTGATGCCAAAAATAACCAAACTGAATATGTTTATCAGTTCTGGAATACCAGCAGCAATGCTTGGCTAAATAGTCTAAAAAATAATGCTGTATTTGATGCAAATAGCAATAAAACGGAAAATTTATTGCAAAATTGGAATAGCAGCAGCAACACATGGATAAACCAAGGCAAAACAAATTATGTGTTAGATGCTAATAATAACCAAACAGAGCAGTTATCTCAAAATTGGAATACGAGTAGCAATACTTGGATTAATAGTAACAAGACAAATTATGTATATGATGCCAATAGCAACCAAACGGAGCATTTATCTCAAAATTGGAATCCCAGTAGCAATGCTTGGGTAAATAGTAACAAATCAAATTATGTTTATGATGCTAAAAATAACTTAACAGAACAGATTACTCAAAATTGGAATACTAGCGGCAACATTTGGGTTAACCAAATTAAAAACTATTATGACTATGATGCCAAAAATAACCGAACTAATTCTGTTTATCAAACATGGAATGCCAGCAACAATACCTGGGTAAATAGCTATCAACAAACTTTTGAATTTGACATGAGTGGAGATCAAATCGCTATGGATAATTTCAGTAACTGGAATGTAAGTGGAAATTATTACAACAGCCATACAAGAGAAGAATATATCTGCACCCACTTGGCTGGTATTGCTCAAATACAAAAACAAGTATTAATCAATATTTATCCAAACCCTGTGCATGGCAGTAACCTTACCGTTATGTCTAAAACCCAAAGCACCTATCAATTTATGGACTATACTGGCAAAGTATTGAACACCGGTGAAATATCATTGGGAGAAAATACGATACCTTTAACGGATGTAAAAAATGGTTTGTATTTGTTGCGCATTGATGGCATGAGTTATAAGGTGGCGGTGGAGCGTTAGGCATCTATGAACACTTGATAATGAGAGCCTTTAACATTTATTGATTTTCAAAAAAACAAATATTGTAAAATTAGCGTAATAATCATAAATTTGCAGCCCAATTTTATAAGCTATAAAAATGTCAAAAACAGCACAAATTTTAGGTTCTCAGGCAGATAATCTACTCAACCACACTTGTAAAACAATAGACAAAAACTTAATTCATCACGCAGGTCCTAATTTTGTGGATGACCTTTTTGGCCCAACAAACCGCAGTCCGCAAGTTTTAAGAAGTTTGCAAAGTTTGTATGGAAACGGAAGATTAGCCAATACCGGTTTTGTTTCTATATTGCCTGTAGATCAAGGCATTGAGCATAGTGCAGGTGCATCTTTTGCCCCAAACCCTCAATTTTTTGACCCGGAAAATATTATAAAACTAGCCATCGAAGGAGGTTGCAATGCAGTCGCTTCTACATACGGTGTGTTAGCATCTTGCAGCCGAAAATATGCCCACAAAATCCCGTTCATTGTGAAAATAAATCACAATGAGTTTTTATCATACCCCAATAAGTTTGACCAAATTATGTTTGGCTCTGTTGATGAAGCTTGGAATTTAGGGGCAACTGCTGTTGGTGCTACTATTTATTTTGGTTCTGATGAAAGTACAAGACAAATTCAAGAAGTAGCTGCAGCTTTTGAAAGGGCGCATGAATTGGGGATGGCAACCATTCTTTGGTGTTATTTAAGAAACAGTGGTTTTACAAAAGATGGTGTTGATTATCATGCTGCAGCTGATTTAACTGCACAGGCAAATCATTTGGGAGTAACCATTCAGGCTGATATAATCAAACAAAAATTACCAACGAACAATGGGGGTTATACTGCCCTTAACTATGGTAAAACGCATAAAAAAGTATATAGTGAGCTAAGCACAGATCACCCAATAGATTTAACCCGATACCAAGTAGCCAATTGCTATATGGGCAGAAATGGATTAATAAACAGTGGCGGTGCTAGTTCTGGTGCTGGAGATTTAGCAGAAGCTGTTGCCACTGCTGTAATCAATAAGAGGGCAGGAGGACATGGTTTAATTTCTGGCAGGAAAGCATTTCAAAAGCCCATGACAGAAGGCATAGAATTGCTCAATGCCATACAAGACGTTTATCTTGACAAAACCATTGATTTGGCATAGTCATTCAATTAAACTAATATTGACCTTCATTTAGAAAAACAAGTATGATATGAGCTGGTTTAAACGCGTAAAAGAAAATATTGTTACCAAAACACAAGATAAAAAACCTACTCCTGATGGATTGTGGTTTAAATGTACACGCTGCAAAACGATTACTCCTCAAAGAGATTTTGAACTTAATTTAAAAGTTTGCCCTACCTGTAATCTGCATACCAAATTAGACTCTGCAGGATATTTTAACATTCTATTTGATGAGAAAAAATTTACAGAACTTGACCCCAACTTAACTTCTGGAGACCCTCTTAATTTTGTAGATACTTCTACCTATAAAGACCGTATTAAAAAGAGCATGGCCAAAAGCGGATTAAAAGATGCTTGTCGCACAGCTACAGGTTTAATAAACAAGCAAAAATGGACTGTGGCTTGCATGGATTTTACTTTTATAGGTGGTTCTATGGGTAGTGTAGTGGGTGAAAAAATTGCCCGTGCAATAGACCATGCACGTATAAACAAACAACCTTTGTTAATTATCAGCAAATCTGGTGGAGCTAGAATGATGGAAGCCGCGTTTAGTTTAATGCAAATGGCAAAAACATCTGCAAAGCTGGCACTATTGGCAAAAGATAGTATTCCCTACTTTTCTTTAATGACAGATCCAACAACGGGTGGCATAACGGCATCTTTTGCTATGTTAGGGGATTTTAACATTGCGGAACCTGAAGCATTAATTGGTTTTGCGGGCCCTAGGGTTATTAAAGAAACCATTGGTAAGGACTTGCCTAAAGGTTTTCAAAGTGCAGAGTTTTTAGAAGAGCACGGCTTTTTAGATTTTATTGTTCCTAGAACAGAATTAAAAAACAAAATTTCTACCTTGGCCAGTTTAGTTTATTACAGCTAATGGCATTATATTTCGGCACTAATTAAACATATAAAAATTTAAACACATGAATATTCCAGAAAATTTATTGTACACCAAAGATCACGAATGGGTTAAAGTTGAAAACGACATTGCAACAGTTGGTATTACCGATTTCGCACAAGGCGAATTGGGTGATATTGTTTTTGTTGAAATAGAAACAGAAGGGGAAAGTTTAGACCAAGAGGCTACTTTTGGAACCGTTGAAGCCGTAAAAACCGTATCAGATTTATTTATGCCATTAAGTGGCGAAATAACTGAAGTAAACAAAGCATTAGAAATGGAGCCAGAAAAGGTCAATTCAGATGCTTATGGTGCGGGATGGATGGTTAAAATAAAACTTAGCAATACATCAGAGCTAGATGGCTTGATGGATGCAGCGACCTACAAAGCAATGCTGGGATAGGAAAGCATAATAACAATCCTCTCTTTTAAAAAAATAAAAAGTCTGGTAAATTTAATTTTACCAGACTTTTTTTATGTAGTTGTGGATATTTGGCTAATAGGTTTCTGTTTTTTGAAAAGTGTCTCTTGCCCTTTTTTAATATTAAAAAAGTATTTCATCAAACTTATTTGATTCGTGTATTATATGGAAAAGGGAAAAATATCTATTAATTATGGCTAATATCTATATCAACAAATCCATAGCTTATATACGAGGTAGAATTATGAATCAAAGTATCTGTAACCGATTGGAAAGAGTACTCTCCTAACAAAAGATTCATATTATTAATTCCAGTTCCATTTAATGCGGCAGGTGGAATATTTATGTTTTGGTCTATTGCAAATTCACTTTCAAAATTAGCCAAATTTTCCAAAAAATAAACTCTTGCTTTGTTTATGGCTAAATCTGGTACAATAACACCATCTGTATAATCAACTCCTCCACCTAAATGAATGTCACAGATTCCGAAACAAGCTAGACAGCCACAAGACTTACCCTTTTTATTTGCGGCAACTGCTCTATAGGGTTTAGCCCTAATAATAATAATTGGTCCATCAATACTAATAGCACTGATGGCTGCAACATCTAATTTTGAGGTCTCTACCTTCTTCTCTTTTTGATCAACTTCTTTTTTCGAACATGCATAAAAAGCAATCCCGCTTAATACTACAATAAATAAAATTAATTTTTTCATATGATTTATTTCGTTAAATAGTCTTGCAAAATAGATGTTTTTAACAATAGAAAATATGCACTTTTAACAATATATTTGCATTTTGTGCAATATGGATATAACAGGAATAATAGCTAATAACATTAAACAATTAAGGAAAGTGAATGGTTTAAGCCAACAAGATGTTGCCGAAGCCATATCAATTGATGTTTCAGTTTATTCGAGAATTGAAAATGGAAAGACAATGGCATCTTATGATAAATTGCACAACCTGTCAAAATTATATAGAATACCTATAGAGAAATTTTTTAAGGGCTGGGCAGTAATATTCAAAATAATTATGATAACTCTCAAGTAAATTCGAATGTTCAAATTAATATGAATACCACTAATCTGGAAATTCTCGATGAATTAAAAGGCATTAAGTACATTTTGAATTTGCTTGTAAAAAAAAGTGATTAAAACTTTTAACCTAGAAAACTAGTGATTTTGTATATGAACTTGGGTTATAAGAAATCTTTTTGGCTTTATATCTCAAATCAAAAGGCTCTTAGTAAATTAGGTTAAATATTAATTTTTAATGTTGTCAATATTTAAATAATACACTTTTACCCCTTTGTGTGACTTTAAATTAACAGACCACAGTTTGGAATTAATTTTATTTAAAATTCCGGCATACCTCGCCCAGGTTAAAATGATTGTATGGGTAGATTTAGAGAAATTAATAGAGTCATTTGTAACAGTATGTAACGATTTTGAGAATTTTGCTATTTTTTGCCAAATAATAGATGAGTCAATTTCAACATAACTTGAATCATTATAAACTTCAGTAAGCGTTGTATAATCATTACTACAGTACGTTTCGTTCTTTAATTTTATGTGATTTCCATTATCATCAAAAACTACAACGGAATTTACTGATAAATGGTTAGTATAGAAAATACTTTTAATAGAATCATTTGCGTAGAGGTGTTCAAAATCATTAAGTTTGTATTTTCGTATTGCCTTGCCTATTTGTTTTTTACTTACAGCCTTATTAGGGTTTTTTATACCAAAAAGGATGCGATAAGGTGCATTACATTGAATGTTTAAAGCAATGAATAACACTAAAATTATTCGGAAATTGTTTGACACTATATAAATTTTTAAATACCGTTGTATTAAAACAAAAATAGCCTAAAATTGTTAGTCTTAGGCTATTTTGTTAAAGTTTATTTTACTAATTATGGCTAATATCAATATCAACAAATCCATAGCTTATATAAGTATTTGAATTGTTTATTAAAGTATCTGTTTGCAATTGGAAAGAATATTCTCCAATTAGAAGATTCAAACTATTAATTGAAGTTCCACTTAAAGCAGCTGGTGGTACAGTTAAATTCTGGTCTATGGCAAATTCATTTTCAAAATTTGCTAAACTATCAAGAAAATAAATTCTTGCCATGTTTGTCGCTAAATCTGGTACTATAATGCCATCTGCAAAATCCAAACCTCCTTCTAAGTCAATATCACAAATACCGAAGCAGGAGGCACATCCGCAATATTTCCCTCTTTTTGTTCTAGCAATTTGCCTAAATGGCTTGGCTTTAATGATAATAATTGGACCTGGAATATTAATACTAATTGAACTAATAGCTCCAATGTCTACATTTTCATTTTCGATGTTTTTTTCGTTTTGGGGCATTTCTTTTTTTGAGCATGCAGAAAATGCAATCCCGCTTAATACTACAATTGATAAAATTAATTTTTTCATATTTGTTTTCTTTGAATTCAATGGCAATATTAAATTATAATAATATTACAATAAATGCATATTGCACAAAATTCTTGCATATTGTGCAATATGAATATATCAATTATCAACTTAAAACGACAGTCAATTATGTTTTGATATAATGACTACTCTTCTATATTTAGTGATTTATTGCTTTTGCTTTTTTGCAAAATTGCTAAAAAAGTTTGACAAATAATTCTTTAACTTACCTGATCTTAAACATACTTAATATGACAAGTAAAAACCTCCTTAAAACTCAATACACTTTCTTTTTGATCCAAAGGGATTTCCCCGACCTCTTTTACCACCTGAACCAAATCCGCCATTGTTTCCACCTGCCGTTAAGGGTATGTGATAATACACAATGATGAAAAAATAGTTGTCATTATCGGTAGGATCTCCTCTGATAGCTCCGGGATCACTAAATCCAGGAATGGTTGAAATATTTTTGTCTGCTAATGCTGCTGCAGTTGCGCCACTTCCACTTGGTGCATTGGCAGCAATTTGCGCTGGGTCGGCAAATCGGGTACTTACATCATCAATGTAATCGGTTGTTGATTTGCGCATTGCCAGCTCAAATGCTAGCTGACCTGAACCTAATGGAATTTTATAACCTACCCCAAACGGATAAACAGTTGTTGTTAAACCATAAGGCTGTTTGCCTGCCATAAAGTTTTGGCCTTCAGTTCCTAAGGGCTGTAAATATACCTTGCTTCCATTGTACATTGTATATGGTTTGAATTAGGCATATCCAATACCTCCGTAAAAATAAAACCTTTTATTTTTACCCGGACTTAACTCTAAGGCAATACTACCTTCTCCTAAGCCTGTTGTAAAATTGAGGTTTCTACCCCTTCGCTCTCTGTTAATCGTATATTTATCGTCACCAGTCAATCTTGTATATGCTCCTGTAATGCGCAAAGCAATACTTTTTGAAAACGGCACTCTTAAACCAGCACTCAGAACATACCGGGTAGTAGGAAAATCAATATCAGTAATATCATCTGTACCCATGATTGGTTTCCCCCCCAAATCTCCCAAAAATGTTGAAGAGCCCAAACCTATCAAAAGTTGAGGCCCGCCTCTTGAAGCACTACTTCTGCTAAAGGCATTGTGATAAAGGTCTGCACCTTCAACCTGAGATGAAATACACAGGAGTAGGAGCAAACAAGAAGTTATAATGTTTAACTTTTTAATCATTATTTTAATCAATGGTGCAATATAGACATAAAAACGAATAATTTTTCATATTATTGTATTTTTAGTTTATTTTACTCTTACGCAAGATTATTACTGGAAAGGAGGTAAACCAAATTTTTTAAATAATTCTTATACCATTGATACTGATAGTATCCAGAATTTTGCACACTAAAGTCATTTTTTTGTAGTGCTACTTTGATGGTTTAAAAATTAATGTATTCAACTTGTTGAATTGCAACATTTGTTGGGCAACCGCCTGAAGTTCTTCAATTGTTACTATACTAACTTTAGCCAATAACTCATCAAGCCCTTCTATACTGTTGTACTTTAAACTACTTTTTCCGTAATACACCAGTAAGGATGTTTTACTTTCTTCAGCCAATTGCAACTGCCCATGAAACTGATTTTTTGCTTGTTGCAGTTGATATTTTGTCAAAGGAGTATCAATTAATAGTTGCAATTCTTTTTCAATTAATTTTAAGGTCTTTTTAAGATGTTTTTCTTCCGTAGAAAACGTAATATAGAATAAGGCACAATCATCATAAGCCGTATAAGATGAGTCTATTTGATAGGTCAAACCATGCTTTTCTCTCACCGCCAAATTTAATCTGCTGTTCATTCCTGGCCCTCCTAAAATATTATTCAACAGCATCATGGCTTCCTTTTTTGGATGATGATAAGGGTAAGATTCCGCACCTAGACAAGCATACACTTGGTTAAACTCTGTTTCTACAACCTTGCTGAAGCGAACATCCTTGCCTGGTTCGGCTCTATCAGGCTTATAAAATTCCCCATTTTCCCATGTTTCCATAAATTTACATGCCCTTACAACCTGCTTAAAAGGGATGTTGCTGATAACCACATAAGCCATATTTTTGGGGTGATAAAACTTTTTCCAAAATTCTCTGAGTGTCGGTGAATCAATGGTTTGTAGGCTTTCTTCATCTCCCAAAATATTATAACCCATTGGGTGATGGGGGTATTGTAGTTTTTGAAATTCGTCAAATATATTCTCCTCTGGTGTATCCAAATAAAGATTGATTTCTTCTTTAATTACCTTTTTTTCACGGGCTAATTCCTTCTCTTTAAAGGAGGAATTAAGGACAATATCAGCCAAAAGTTCTGTTGCTCTTTTAAAATGAATACTCAAAACGTGGGCATAAACAGTTGTTAAATCCTTGCCTGTAAAAGCATTTAACTCTCCACCAACAACTTCCAATCGCTTTAAAACCTGTGTCGCATTTCTTTTGGTTGTTCCTTTAAAAAGCATGTGTTCAAAACAATGCGCTAAACCCGGAAAATCACCATCATCTCGTGCTCCTGTATTGATTACAAAACCACATTGGGTGGTTTGCGTACCCAATGCTTCTTTGTATATTATACGCAATCCATTTTTTAACGTAATGATTTCAGGCATGTCCTCAAACATAAATTTCTTGTCCACTTTATTCAAAACTTTTTTCTGCATTTTCCTTTATGGTTTGATGATACTCTTTCATTACCTCTTGAACTACCAAGGCGGCAGGTTTTATATCTTGTATAAAAGCAGAAACCTGACCAATTTCTAGTTCTCCCTCATTCATGTCACCTTCAAACATTCCTTTTTTTGACCTTCCGCGACCTAGCAAATTTTCCAACTCTTCTTTGGTGGCACAATTTATTTCTGCTTGTTGCACAGTTTCTGCAAAGGTATTTCTTAACAACCTTACGGGGGTTAAAGTTTTTAATGACAATTTTGTATCGCCATCGGCAGCCTTGGCAACTGCTTGTTTAAAACTGTCATGACCCGAAGATTCTGGTGTTAATACAAATCTACTTCCCATTTGTACTGCATCTGCACCCAAGGCAAACATGGCCGCCATGGATTTTCCAGAGGCAATGCCCCCTGCTGCAATAATTGGAATGCTCACCACCTCTTTAATCAAGGGAATAAGGCATAATGTAGTGGTCTCTTCTCTACCATTGTGCCCACCTGCCTCAAAACCCTCTGCCACAATAGCATCTACACCAGCTGCTTGTGCTTTTAATGCAAATTTTTGATTGGCAACAACGTGCACCACCACAATTCCATTTTCTTTTAATTTTTGGGTAAAAGTTGCAGGATTGCCGGCACTGGTAAATACTATTTTAACCCCCATGTCTATAACTGTGTTAATATGCTCATTAATAGAAGGATATAGCATTGGTATATTAACACCAAATGGCTTGTCAGTTGCTTCTTGACATTTTTTTATATGCAAACGCAAAACATCAGGATACATACTGCCTGAGCCAATTATACCCAAACCGCCAGCATTGCTAACCGCACTTGCCAGCTCCCAACCGCTGCACCAAATCATACCTGCTTGTATGAGAGGATAGCGAATTCCAAATAATTTGGTTATAGGGTTTTGCATGGTGCAAATTACAACTTTGTATGTTTCTTAAGCAAAAATTATTTTGTCTTTATTGAATATCGTAATTTAAAGTTAAATCATTAGTTTTGTCCTTTTAAATGGGTGTTGTCAATGCAATTGGTTCGTGGTATTTTAAGAAACGTGCAAAGTCCGTTTTTGAAAACATTGATAATTATAAAAGTATACAACAAGATACGTTTAAAAGACTGATTGACGAAGCAAAAAACTGCCAGTTTGGTGTTCAATATAATTTTGAAAACATCAGAACTTATAAAAAATTTGCAGAAACTGTTCCCTTTTCCACCTACGAACAATTGTTTCCGTACATCCAAAAAATATTAAATGGACAAGAAAATATTTTATGGCCCAGTGATATACAATGGTTTGCCAAAAGCAGTGGCACCACCAATGACATCAGTAAGTTTATACCATTGAGTTTTGAAACCCTTGAAGAATGCCATTTTGAAGCGGGTAAGGACGTGCTTTCTTTGCAAGTTCATCACAAGCAAGACTCTAAATTGTTTGAAGGCAAGGGTTTACTCATAGGGGGTAGCAATAGTGTTAATCCCGGTAAAACAAAAAGTAGTTTTGGTGATTTGTCTGCCGTATTAATGAGTGAAATGCCTTTTTGGGCTAATTTAATCAAAACCCCCGATTTGTCTATTGCCCTATTAGAAAATTGGGATGAAAAGGTGCTGAAAATGGCAGAAGCTACGATGATTGAAAATGTTACCAGCATTTCGGGTATCCCCACTTGGACCATGGTTATTTTGAAAAAGGTTTTAGAGCTTTCAGGCAAAAATACCATTAAGGAGGTTTGGCCCAATTTGGAACTTTATATACATGGTGGAATAGACTTTAAACCCTACAAAAATCAATTTTTAGAAATTTTGGGTGATGCAAAAGACTTTTCTTTTATGGAAACCTACAATGCAAGTGAAGGTTTTTTTGGTATTCAAACTGGTAAGGAACCTTTGTTAACCTTAATGCCACATTACGGCATTTTTTATGAATTTGTTAACTTAGAAACTGGCGAAACCCATACCGTTGAAAATATCATGACCAATGCCAATTATGAAGTGGTTATTTCTACACAATCAGGACTTTGGCGTTACAGGTTGGGAGACACTATAAAATTTGCAAGTATAAACCCACCCATGTTTGAAATTACAGGGAGAACCAAAAGCTACATCAATGCTTTTGGCGAAGAACTGATGATACACAACGCTGCCAAAGCCATAGAGAAAGTTTGTACCCAATATCATTTAAATTTATTGGATTATACCGCTGCACCAATTTTTTATGAAGGCAAGGAAAACGTGGGCAGCCATGAGTGGATTATTGCATTGACCGCAATGCCAGAAGATAAAAAACAATTCTCCATTGATTTTGACTTAGCACTTCAATCTGTAAATTCAGATTATCAATCCAAACGAAAATCAAATCTGGCGATGGGTGAACCCATAATTCATCTTACCAACCATGAAGTATTTACAAAATGGCTAACCAAAAAGAATAAATTGGGTGGTCAACATAAAGTTCCGCGTTTATGCAATAACCGTTTGGTTATGGATGAAATAAAGCAATACTTATAACCTATTGCTCCAAATAATTGATTGCTAACCAAGCCATCATGCCTGAACCATTGGCCAATGCATCTTCATCAACCTTAAATTTGGGATGGTGCACAGGATAGGAACAATCCTTACTGGCATTGCGGATACCCAATCTATAAAATGTTGCCGGTATTTCTTGACTGTAATAGGAAAAATCTTCTGCCGCCAAATACATGTCTAAATCCTCTACATTTTCCGCGCCAATGTATGCCTGAGCTGCATTTTTTGCTATTTGTGTTATTTTTTCATCATTCATTAAAAATGGATATCCTCTAACAATATTTACTGTTGCTGTGGCACCAAAAGCCTGAGCAGTGTGCTCAACAATGGTTTTAATTTGGTCGTGAGCTGCTGTTCTCCACTGCTCATCAAAGGTTCTAAAAGTACCTTCCATTTTTACAGATTGTGGAATTATATTGGTGGCGCCACCATCAGAATTTATTTTGCCAATGGTTAGCACAGAAGGTATGGTTGGCATTGCCTTGCGACTAATAACCTGTTGCAATGCAATTATAATTTGAGCAGAAACGGCAATAGGGTCAATGGCAAACTGGGGCATGGCACCGTGCCCTCCTTTTCCGTTTACGGTAATATATATTTCATCGGTACTTGCCATATACAAGCCTTCTCTAAAACCAAATCCTCCTGTATCTATCCAGGGCATTACGTGCTGCCCAATAATAGCATCTGGCTTGGGATTGCTAAGAATACCCTCTTTGATTAAAATGCTGGCACCGCCAGGCAATTTTTCTTCTCCGGGTTGAAATATAAGTTTTACCGTTCCGGTCCAATCTGCGCTGGTAGATTTTAAAATACTTGCCGCACCAAGCAAGCATGCGCTATGAACATCGTGCCCGCAGGCATGCATGACCCCCTTGTTTTTTGAAACAAAATCTATTGCTGTTTCCTCATTGATGGGCAAAGCGTCCATATCCGCACGCAGCGCAACAACTTTCCCTCCAGATTTGTCAGGATGCTTTCCCTCAATCAATGCAACTAAGCCTGTGGTGCCAATTTCTTTGGCATCAATGCCCATGGCTTTTAGTTTACTCTTGATAAACGCTTGCGTATTTTTCTCTTGAAAACTCAGCTCAGGGTTTTCATGGATATACCGTCTATACCCAATTATTTCACTCTCCAAACTCTTGGCGAGCTGTTTTATTTTTTCAATCATTTTAACAAGAATTAATCTATTGCAAAGTAAAAGGTTATTGTGGTAAATTTTATGGTTTGACTATAATATTATACTTGATACAACTTTATATTGCTACTCAATAATTAAATGGATACCAATATTTTCTACTATTTAATTGACCTTATTCCATTCATCAGTTCTACCGATCAAAGCAATGCCAATGTAACCCCGCACATTTAGTTTATCACCATCCAGTTTCATGTAACAACTATAAGTTTTGCCATTGTTAGGGTCATATATGGTTCCTTTATTATACTCACCGTCTCCTTCATCCCACACAAAATCTCTTAGAATTATCAAATCCAGCAAAGCAGTCGTTCTTTTAGTTTCAGACGGGTTATTCATATCAGTTTTAGGGTTACCACTTTCGTCATTGGGTTCTTTTATCCAAACTATTTTACCGTAGTATTTTCCTTTGAAAGCCGCATTTGCCCCTTTAAATATTCGTACATGGCTCGTTTTAGCCCCTGGCATCCAAGTTCCAATGATGGTATCATTACTGGCATCTTTTTGAAAGCCAAAAGCCAAAAAGCTCAATCCTAGTAATAGAAATTTGAAGTAAAATCGTTGTTTCATTGTTCAATTATAACGAAATAAAATGAAAAGACATAAAAATGAGAAAAGTATTCGCACCACTGTTCTTTATTTGTGAAGAACAAAGAGTATTTTTGCAGAACCATTTTCACTAAAATATAAAGCCATGTCTCAAGAAGAATTAATAACCATATACTCAGAAGCAACACCAAACCCAGAAAGCATGAAGTTTGTGCTTAGCCGAATGATTTTGCCCAATGACAGTGCAGATTTTAGGGTAAAAGAAAAAACAGCAGATGCCCCCTTGGCTGCTGCTTTGTTTGAACTACCTTATGTAAATGGCGTTTTTATCATGAATAACTTTGTTTCTGTAACCAGAGTGCCTGGGGTTGATTGGCTTGAGGCAGGCCCTGTACTTAAAGACTTTATCAAAAGTTATATTGAAAGTGGAAAGCCAATTTTAAATCCTAAAAAGACCATCAGTGAAGACGATTTGGGTACCATTGAAAATAAAATAAAAAAACTGTTGGATGAATATGTAAAACCAGCGGTTGAAATGGATGGTGGTGCAATTGATTTCAAATCTTTTGAAAAGGGTGTTGTTACCGTACAAATGAAAGGCTCTTGCAGTGGTTGTCCCAGTAGTACCATGACTCTAAAAAGCGGTATTGAAAACTTGCTTAAAAGAATGGTTCCAGAGGTTGAGGCTGTAGAGGCGGAATCCGTATAATAAATTTACGACATGATTTTTTACAATGTAACATGCAACGTTGGTGCAGACATTGCCCAATCTTGGATAACCTGGATGCAAGAAGAGCATTTACCCGAAGTGTTGGCAACAGGGCTTTTTATAGAGCATACCTTTAGCAAATTATTAACAGAAGCAGAAGGAAACGAAGGACACAATTACTGCATCCAATACAAACTTCAATCAATGGAAGATTACCAACAGTATATCCAGAAATTTGGTCCCACCTTGAAACAAAAGACGGCTGAAAAATGGGGCGAACAAGTGTTGGCTTTTAGAAGTTTGATGGAGGAGGTGTAGCTGAGAGGCTTTTTCTCAATTATTATTGGCAATAAAAACATTTTTATATAAAACATTCTGGTATAAAAATAGCGGATTAACCATTTGATTAATCCGCTACAAATACTTTGAAACTAAACCTATCTATTTTTCATTGGCGTAACTAAAGGAACTTATTCCAAATGCTTTTGGTTTTCTTATGTAATAAGAACATATATAAACATTTTTGTTAATACTTATGCCATGTTTAGGCATCAATAATGATGTTTTTTTGAAATTATCGTAATAAGGGTTCTTGTTAATTTTGTTTGATTTTCCTTTTACAGATTTTCCAGATTTATCGGGTGATTCAGCACTAACTGCTGCAAGCATCCATTTTGGTCTATTAATAATATTGTATGCTGCTGAAAAAGAATACTTAAAAGGATTGTTGTGCTTGGCCTGTTTCTTTATATTAAAATTATTTGAGTGGTCATTGTAAATATGAACAATCTCATCGTCCTCATTTAAAATAGTAATAAAGCCATTGAAAAAATCGGTGTTTGGAGATATTTGTCTTTTAGGAATTACAACTACTCTCTCTATGACACCTTCCGTATTCAAATGAAACTCTAAAATTTCTAGGTTATAATAATAATATGTGCAGGATTCAATACCCGTTTTTGCATCTCGTGTACAAACGCGCACAACATAAACTTTTTCCATTATCATAACCAAGGTGTTGTCCTTTTTCACAAAAACATTCCGCGTCTTATATGAACTTAATTCAATGTCATTATTATTTAGTTTTTTATTTGCCTTTCTTGAGTTAATATCAGTTGAGATTGATGCCAAAGTAATATGTTGTAAATCCGAATTGTCAATATCTGAAAATTTTTCTGTTTCAATTCCCCAGTTTTTCGTATCCAAGGATATATAATATACACCATTAAACCCATAAGAAGACTTCCTTTTCTCTTTTTTTGTTTCGTTTTTAACATCGTTGTGCAATCCAGATAAAATCAATTTGTTCCCATCATCACTTAAAACAGCATTTACAGTAAATATAAATTTATTTTTACTTTTTATTTTTATCTCGTCCAAAACCTCATTGTCCTGATCAATGGTATAAAGTTTAAATTCAGAATTGCTCAACTCTCTTTTTTGTTTCTTTTTGGCCGGGTTTTTTACCTCATACTCTTGAATAGCTAAAAACAATTTTCCACTGTCATTCACTAAAACGGCATCTACATCTGCCAATAAACTGGCACTAGAAACCTTTAAATCTCGGTCATAAATTTTATTTAACTCATTATCAAACAGTGATATTGCTAATACCTCATCTTCAAACCTTCCATCGGGTGGGTTTCGGTATATGGCTATTTTAGATTTATCTCCACTTGTGGTATACTTAATTATGCCAACTTCTGATTTTCTTTTAACGGAAAAAGTACCCATACTCACTGTTTTACCTTGACTTTTTCCTTTCAAATCAAATCGCTGTCCTTTAACATAAAATTTGTCTAGTTTGCTATCATAATAGGAATATACTTGGATAATACCCTCCTTTAAAATTACATAATCCGTTTTAAACATTTTTTGTCCGCTTTCTCGCTTTTTTAAAGGGATTTTAAAACTTTTTATAGCTTTTAAATTGGTTGAATTATAAAGTGTAAAATAGTCAGTTTTTTTGTCTTCATCATCAACAACAGTAATAAAAGTATTGGGTTCTGTACCCTGATAATAACGCATATCATTTTTAAGCCACTTTTTGTAATTCTTATCCAACATTTTGTTGGTCATTTTTGGAGATTTAAACCCTCCCTTGTTACTCATGCTGATAGAGACAGCAACGAGCAGAAAAATTAGTAATTTTGTTTTCATATTTTATAATTTTGTTTTTACATTTATTTAATCAAAAAACGTAACCCGCTTTAAACGTAATTCCTATAATTGATTGTCTGTTAATTTCTCGCGAAAAGCTGTAGAATATATCATTTTCCTTGTTGCCGCTATATCCTTCCACACCTTTTAGGTTTACATTATATTTTAATTTGAATGAACCACTTATTTCTATTCCTAATAACAACTTATCGTATAAAATTCTGTTCTTTCCAAAGCCCATTCCTAAAAATGGGTAGTCATAACTATAAGCATCATCATGATTAGGTATTTTGAAAAAATCTGAAAACTTATCAGCGTCAGTTTGGGCTGGGGCAAACAAACTTAGTTTTTTTATGTTAACAGTACTTTTACCATAAAATAAATGAAAATAATTTCCTAAAGGGGCAATGGCACCTTTACCCTGATTATAAATTTTCATTCCAATTAAAAAATTTGAAGAAGTTACATTGGCACGGATATACTTTAATCCATAAAATGTGGGCTTCCCATCTTTTTCAAATACGTCTTCACCAAATGGGCCATATTTTGCAGTAAAATTACTGATGCCATATTGTAGGTTAAAACTTATCGTTTTGCTGATAGTTCTTTCTAAATTTAAATCAAACTTATTGCGTAAACGGCCGGAGTAATTTTTTATTTGCCCATCAGAAATTAGGTCTATACCTACTCTAAACTGAGGAGTGTAAGATGCAGAGATTACCATTTTTTTACCCAAATAGCCAGGATTGAAAGCACCTCCAGATATAGATGCACTTATGCTTGAAGCAATTCCAAAAATAAAGAGCATGACAGTAATAATCGCTTTCATTACTTCTTTTTATGCTTTAAAATTGAGAAAAACATGGTATAAACATGAGATTTTAGAAAATCCTTTGAGCCTTTTGCCTCAAAATAGGAAATATTACTTGCAGCTAATTTGTTATTGCCAATATCATAAGCTCTTACAGCAATAATTGTAGAGTGCTCTTTTGAAATATAATAGTATATATAATATGGTATGAGTAAGGGTGCCACATAAGCAAATAGTATATGTATATAATTAAACTCTCTGTTTTCTCTGTATGAAAACACATCGGTATCCATATATATTATACCATTTTCAATGTATCGTTGATTTGCAGAATCTAAAGCATCAAAGGGAATCAACTCTCCTTCTAGTTTTTTATAACTGCTTATCCAATGTTTAACAAATGCAAATTTATTATAATCGTCCATTTCTGTACTTGGAGCTATGGGGTCTAAAGCAACAAAATTGGGTTCAAAGTCCTGCGACATCGCAATCATCGATTCTAAAATACTTGCGCTCAACTCTTCATCAGAAAGTTTATTTACTTTATATCCCCTGCTTTTAGATTTAATTCTTAAAACATTAGGTTTTAACAATACCAAGGTTTTGATTTTGTCTTTTTCAGCATCTTCTTTCTCTAAGTATTTATTTTTTTTATCTTCTTTTTTTGTTGATTTTTCATTTTCATCCGCCTCATATTCGTCATCGGTGTCAGTTCCTCCAATTGTAATCTCTTGATAAGAGCGCAACCATTTTTGTTCCTCTTCTGTTGGGTTTAAGGTATAAAACGCCCAGTTATAATACAAAGCAGAGTCTTTTTTTGTTTTAAAGCTATTGCTTTTCAATTTGTCTATTTTAGAAACACTTTCGGAAGATACACTTTCCTCAGTGCTGCCAAAAATAAGTGATGTGTATAGGGTATTCCATTTACTTGAAAATACTGCATTAAGGTTGTCATTGAGTTTGGTAAAAAAAACATTATCATAGCTTCTATTCCCTTCTAAAAGCAACCTTTTAGCCAAAACCAAGGCATCTTTTGATTTCATTTTCTTCAATAAATAAGATACGGCCTGGGTGTTTCCTTGCGCTTCTTTCAAGCCCATTCTAAAATCACTAGAACTAAGCTCCCCACCACCCATTGAAATAGCATAATTTACCATTGCATACGCCTTTACCTTTGCGGAAAAAAGAGATTTGCCATAATGTTTTTCTATTAAAAAGGTGTTGTACAATGCTTTATCCAAATTGCCCTGTTGCACATGAAGATACAAATTTTCATATCTTGCCAATTTCTGAATTTTTTTAAAAAAATCTTCATTGATAATAAAATCTTTATTGGTACCCGTGTCTTTGACAATTTTGGCTATGGCCAATTTGCGGTTTTTAACATTTGGATGTGTTAATTCATCATCATCTTCATCCTCAGAGGCTTCAATATCATTGGCAACATAAGTAGTAAAAGTAGTAGGAAACTTATAAAATGAGTCTGAAAGGAAATTGTAATTAAACTCTATTTCGTCAAAAGGTAAATACGAATACAGCAGCATATCAAAGGCTCTCAGCACTTGACGGTTATCATATCCTAAGTTTTTAAAAAGTTTAAAACCTTGAGCATCCGCATCCAGTTCATGAGTTTTACTCTTCCTTAGCGCTAAGTTTAATCTTTGCTCAATGGTTAATCCACTGTAATCTCCTTTTCCTTTTAAAATATCTGTTTTTTCATTAAAACTTTCCCAACCGTGCTTTTCTTGAACATGAGATATTTCATGCGCCAAAATAAAACACAATTGCGCTTCATTTTCTACTTGTCCCAATAAACCCGTAGTAATAAAAATGTACCCATTGGGAAATGCAAAGGCATTAGGAGTGGTGCTTTTCAATACAAAAAACTCTGAAGCAACCGCTAAATTTGGATTTTTTTCATAAATAAAGTCCGCACATTTTCTTACAAAAATACTCAAGGAATCTCCAATAATAACCTTGCCGCTTCTAAAAATTGTGCGCAATGCAAACTCGTATTCTGATACAAATTCATTAGATGTTTGTGAAGTATTATCACCCAAACTATAATTATAAACATTGGCAGGAAGCACTCCAAAACTTTTTAAAGGACTATAATCTTGCGCTTGGCTTGAAACCCCAAAAATTAGAATGAGTACAAGTGAAAAGAAATTTTTACCTTTCTTAAATGAAAGAATATTGGAGTTCATTTAGTATGGGCAAATAAAAGCTTTTTTTAATTAAAAAAGGCAAAAGTGTAATTATTAAAGCATTAAATAAATCGCAACTAGTGCAATAAAGCATTTTTTTTTGAATGAGTACAAGCGTTCAAATCTTACTAAAAATCGAAACCCTTTACTGATTACAAAAAACAAATTACCTTTTTAAGGTGCCAATCTTTCCAATTTCCAACCTCCATTTTCCATTAATGTATAGCGCAGTCTATCGTGCAATCGGCTGGTTCGGCCTTGCCAGAATTCAATGGTTTTAGGCATTAATCGGTAACCACCCCAATGCTCTGGCTTATTGGGTGGGTTTTCTTCAGAAAAATCATTTTGCAAGGTGCGTAACTGTTCTTCTAATATTTCTCTAGACGCAATAATTTCACTTTGGGGTGAAACAATAGCTCCTAAACGACTGTTTAATGGGCGACTGTCAAAATATTCGTTTGCCGTTTGTTCTGAAACCTTTTCAACCGTTCCTTCAATGCGTACTTGCCTTTCTATGGGCAGCCATAAAAAATTAAGAGCAGCTTTTGGGTTTTGTTCCAAATCATTGGCTTTTTGACTGTTATAATTGGTGTAAAATACAAACCCATTATCCAAGTCTTTCAACAAGACAATTCTGTTTTTGGGTTGCATATCTAATCCACACGTTGACAAACACATCGCATTCGGCTCGCTAATTCCAGCTTCAACCGCTTGCTTAAACCAAATTTCAAATTGTGTTAAAGGGTTAGTGCTTACTTCATTTTCAGTGAGGTAATGCTTTTTGTAATCTTCTCTTAATTGCTGAATTGTAATATCTCTGTTCATAATGTGCTATGGAATATCAAGGTACTTGTGTGTTTGTAATGAAATGCGCCACTGTGGATTTAACTTTGCATATTCAATAATTTTTGGATTCATCTCTGCTTCTTTGCTCCATTCGGGTTGCAAAAATAACGTGCACTTCGGGTTTACCATTTGAGCATGTGCTTCTGCCCATTTAAAATCACTGTCGTTAAAAACAACAACTTTTAATTCATCTGCCAATTGCATAACCGAGTCAACTGGTTTTTTAAACTTTTTAGGGGAGAGGCAAACCCAATCCCATTCTCCAGTTAGCAGATAGGCGCCACTGGTTTCTATATGGGTTTTATAGCCTTCATTTTGCAAAGCCTTGGTTAGCTTTTCTAAATTATACATGGCAGGCTCACCACCGGTTATCACCACTATTTTGGCAGGCGTTTGCTTTGCCTCTGCTAGTAAATCATTAATGGTTAATTTAGGGTGGGAAGATGCATCCCAACTGTCTTTTACATCACACCAAACACAGCCCACATCACAACCGCCTAGTCTTATAAAATAAGCTGCGGTGCCGGTGTGCAGGCCTTCACCTTGTATGGTGTAAAAATGTTCCATTACGGGAAAACTATCCATGTTTTATGTGATATGCTTGTAAAGTGTTTTCTAGAAGCCCTAAAATTGTCATTAAACCTACGCCACCAGGCACTGGTGTAATGTATGAGGTGTGTTCTTTTACATTGTCAAAATCAACATCACCAGCAAGTCTAAACCCTTTTTTCTTGCTTTTATCTTCTATTCTTGTAATACCCACATCAATGACCACTGCCCCTTCTTTTACCATTTCCTTTTTTAGAAAAAATGGTATTCCAACAGCAACTACAATGATGTCTGCGTTCTTTGTAAAACTTTCTAGGTCTTTTGTATATCTATGTGTTAAGGTTACGGTCGCATTGCCATAATCATTGCTAGTACTACTCAACAATATACTCATAGGTCTTCCTACGATCATACTTCTACCAATAACCACAGCATTTTTTCCTTTGGTTTCAATGTTGTAATATTTTAATAATTTAACAATACCAAAAGGGGTAGCAGGTATAAAAGTATCCATTCCTTTACTCAGTTGTCCTGCATTATAGGTATGAAAACCATCAACATCCTTACTGGGTAAAATGGCATCCGTAATTTTTCCCTCATCAATATGTTTAGGCAACGGCAGCTGAACAATCAGGCCATCAATTTCGTTATTGTTGTTTATTTTTTCAATTTCTGACAGCAATTCTGCTTCCGTCATCGAATCTGGGAATCTAAGTAAGGTTGAATTAAAACCGACTTGCGAGCATGAACGCTCTTTGCTAGCAACATAAGTTTCACTAGCGCCATCTGAGCCAACTAGAATGGCAGCAAGGTGTGGAGCTCTTTTTCCGTTTTCTTTTAATTTTGTAACCTTGGCCGCAATTTCTTCTTTAAAAGCCTCTGAGGCTTGCTTGCCATCTAACAGTGTTGTTGTCATATTAATAGGGTCAAAGGTAGTATAAAGCAAGCATTTCAAAAAAACTGATACAATAATGATTGATTTCTACGTTATTGAATGGTATTTTTGCAAAATAAAAATGAGGAATGTATTATTTTTAGGGTTAATCATTTGTTTGGCTTTTGCGGCCTGCAAAAAAGAAACTGAAACCTACACCCTGAAAGGGGGAGAATATGTGACGGACAAAGTGGGTCGTATAAAAATATACCGGGTGGATAGTGTTGTCTTTAATATCAATACCACTTTTCCTGAGCCTGGAACATACACTTCAACCCATTACGAAAAGCATCAGATAACCCATATTGAAAAGGATTCTTCAGGAAAACCTTATTTTTACACCTTGGTTTCTATCTCCACAGATCAAAAATTTTATTTTGATGCATACGCTTACAAAACGCAGTTGTATAACTTTAATTATGAAAAAGTACTGAACAATGTAAGAACAATCCTTCTCAATTTTCCTGTGGAAACCAACCGGTCATGGGATGGCAATTTATACAATTCTGCAAAAGGCGCTAGTAAATTCAAATACGTTGAAAATGATGAGTTTGTAAAGCCGGATAAGCAATATGACAATCAAATTATCATCAAACAGCAAAAGGATATTCTACCCATTACGGAATCTAATGCTTATTTTGAAGTTTATGCACCTCAGAAAGGTTTGGTATATAGTTTAAAATATTACAATGATAAGCAAAACAATGGTGGTGCGCTCTCTGAATCGGGCTATTACCTTCATTCAAACTTGATATATTTTGAATAGCACATGCAGTCTATTAGGATATATTTACTCTTAATAATTGTTGCTTCACTTTCACAAGGTTGTCGAAAGGACAATATTGATAAAACCGTGTTTGACAATTACAGCAACTATATTCCTTATAAACCAGGCTCTTATTTAATCTATCAAATTGACAGTGTAATACATGATGATTTTAAAGATACTTTTTTTGAAACTACCTCTTACCGTTTAGAGGTTATCGAAGACATAGACAACAGTATTAAAACAAGAAAATTGTTTCGCACTTTGGTTTATGAAAGAAAAGACAGCACAGAAGCATGGGTTTTTAAACAAGCAGACCAGTGGGCACTGACCAATAAATATTTTGAAAAACAAATTGACAATGAAAGGCAAACTTTATTGAGTTTTCCGTCCAACATGGAGTCAATTTGGGATGTCAATTTATACAATACCCAATCGCCCACTTTGCGCTATTATACGGGGGTAAATGACACATTTTTTGATGGTAAAACAATTGTTCAGAATGTTTTAAAAGTGGAGAATGAGCCTAAGCAAAACTCAGTTATTAACAAACAAACCAATGAAGTTTATGCAAAAAATATTGGTTGTATATCTAAAAAAATCATTAATATTGAAACGCAATTCGGAAAAAAGAGAGGTTTTTCCGTTCTTTACACCCTTTATGACTACAAAATATAGAATATTCGCCTTTTTGGCTTTAACCATTAGTACTTTAACAGTATCTTCATTTACTACAGAAAAAACCAATGTAAATGCTGATGATAAAACTTATTTTAAGTACTTAATTCATTTATCTGATAAAAGTGGAACTCCTTTTAGCATAGATAAACCAGAGGCATTTTTAAGTTCAAAAGCCATAGAACGAAGAAAAAAACAAGGTGCAACGATAGATGAAACTGACTTGCCAATTTCTCCTGCATACCTTGAAAAAGTGGCAAGCGTAAAAAACGTAACTGTTTTATATACCAGCAAATGGCTGAATGGCATTGTGGTTCAAGTTAGTCATGAGTATGATATTGACCCTATTGAAGATTTTGACTTTGTGAAAAAAGTACAATTGTTGGGAAAATATACCAAAAAAGATCCCAACACAACAGCAGCCAAAGATGCAAAACCTGTAAAGGACAATTTTAATGAAAGTGCTGGTGAAAATTCTAAAGAAGTAGAGTCTGTGAGAATAGACTTGGAAGATATCATGAAAAGAGGGTATGGCAGAGCTTATTACCAAAACCGTATGATCAATATGCTAAAGGTGCATGACATGGGTTTTCATGGTGAGGGTATGACCATTGCTGTGATTGATGGTGGTTTTAAGAATTATTACAGACACCGAGCTTTTGATAGTTTAAGGGCCAATAATCAAATACACGGCTATCGCAATTTTGTGAATAATGATACCAGTGTAAATAACAATGGCTCTCACGGAATGTCCGTACTTTCTTGCATAGCTGCAAATGCTCCAGGTACAATGATTGGTACCGCCCCGAAGGCTTCCTTTTGGCTTATTGATTCAGAAGATTCTAATAGTGAATCCTCTGCTGAAGAGACCAATTGGGCAAGGTCAGCAGAATTTGCAGACAGTGTGGGTGCAGATATTATTACCTCATCCTTGGGTTATAGAGATTTTGATGATGACAATTTGAATTACACTTATAAAGATTTGAATGGCAAAACAGCTTTATCTTCCAAGGCGGCAGCTTTAGCAGCAAAAAAAGGCATGATGGTGTTAATTGCTGCAGGCAATGAAGGGGACGGCAAAAAATGGAACAAAATTAATGCGCCTGCAGATGCAGATGGTATTTTAGCCATTGGTGGAGTAGATATTGATAGAGAACACACCTCTTTTAGTAGCCTAGGACCAGCTTATGACAAAAGAATAAAGCCAGAGGTTTGCGCCCAAGCCACCAATGTTTATGTTACTTCGCCTACCAATGGCTTTGAAACTTCCCAGGGTACTTCCTTTGCCACACCCATAATGGCAGGTGCAGTAGCTTGTTTAATGCAAGCCAATCCAGATAAAACGGTTAATGAAATTATAGCAGCTTTGAAACTTAGTGGAGATCATAACCACAATCCTGTTAACGATTACGGTTACGGTATCCCCGATATTTTTATTGCCCACAGTATTTTAAATAACAACCCGTACTTCGATTACAGCAAAGAGTTACTTTTTAATCCTGCCATCAATGATTTTACGGATCGTATTTTTTACCGTTTCTACTCACCCACAGCGCAGGATGTAACCATAACCCTTACCTACAAAGGGGGCAAAAAGGAAAAAGTTGTCTATACCAAAGTGCATTCCGTGACGGCAAAAGGTTATTTGCAGGGAGATATACCAAAGGTCAGTAAATTAAAATATGGAGCGTACACATTTACACTTACAACAGCAAACGGAATCGTTTATACCAGAAAAATTGAACGTATGGCTCCATCGAAAGATGGTCGTTACTAATAGACATTTGTTTATAACGGTGTAGTTCTTATAATTACTGAGCTTAATCTCGCTTAAATTATACACTGAACATATCTTGTGAAAAAAACAATATTTTAGTGCCTAAACAAGTTTTAAATTTGTACCATGCACAAAATTGCGCTAATCTTAATTCTCGGCTTTTGTTTTTCAACTAGTTTTGCTCAAAAATCACAAAGCTATCAGCCCAAATCAATGCTTTATACAAGGGCATTAGAACTGTTTGATAAAGAAAAATACAACGCTTCTATAGAAGTTTTTGAGGAGTTTAAAACCCTCACTACAGATAAAATGGCAACGGCAGATGCCAACTTTTATATTGCTGCCTGCAAAATAAAATTAACCCACAGCAATGCAGAAAGGCAAATGCTTGACTTTATTGACGAGCATCCCTACTCCAGCAAACTAAATTTAGCCTATTTATTAATGTCAGAATTTTATTTTGACAATGGTAAATACCGCAGTTCCATTAGATATTACAAGGAGGTAGAGTTAAATGGGATTACCAAATTAGAAGAACAAAAATTGCACTTTCAATATGGATATGCCCTTTTTCAAAGTGGGAAATATGCTGAGGCAAAACAACAGTTTTACCCGCTTACCGTTAAGGATGACAACTCCTATTACATTTTGGCCAATTATTATTATGGTTATGTAAGTTACATGAATGAGGACTATGACGATGCCCTAAAAACATTTAAGAAAATAGAAAACAGCCCTAGCATACCCAATACCATGATGCTGTACATGGCGCAGATTTATTACATCAAAGGAGATTATGACAACTCACTGATTTATTGTGATAAAGTTTCTGCCAATAGCGTTGTTAACAAGCGTGATTTTTTAAGAGGAAAAAACTATTATCGCAAAGGAGAATATAACAAGGCGGCTATTTTCTTTGAAAGCTCCAAATACAGTACAGACAGTATGCAGAGTGCAGAAATTTATGAAATTGGCAACACGTATTACAAAAGCAACAATTGCAGCAAAGCCATCCCCTTGTTCACCATCATCAGTAATGAGGGCAATGCCGTTGCGCAAGCAGCATCTTATAGTTTAGCAGATTGTTTTGTTAAAGTCAATCAAAAAGACAAAGCCCAAAGTGCATTTTTTGAAGCTCAAAGAACCGACTTTAACATGGATATAAAAGAAGAATCCATGTACAATTATGCCAAACTAAGCTATGAAAATGGCAACACAAAAACTGCCCTCAATTATTTTCAGAAGTTTTTAGAAGGGTTTCCGAAAAGTCAGAAATCAGATGAAGTGCGTGGGATTATGGCTGATATTTTCTTACAAACAAAAGATTACAAAACTGCCATAACTACCTTGGAGTCTATCAAAAATAAAGACAATAAACTTAAAGAAACGTATCAAAAAGTATGTTTGCTAGAGGGTAAACAACAATATTTGGATAAGAATGATAAATTGGCAGAAAGTTATTTTCTGAAAGCATTGACCTATAAAATTAACGCCAGCCTTTTGGGTGAAACCTATTATTGGCTAGCGGAAAGCAACTACAGCAATAACGATTACAACACCTCTATCAACTATTACAATCAAGCCTTGGGTTCTGGTGCCGATGGCAAAACACAGTCGTTGGCACATTATGGACTGGGGTATGCTTATTTTAGCAAAGAGAATTATGAATTGGCGGTGCAAAACTTTAATAAATACAAAACATTGAGTGCAAGCTACTCGCCAAACACTGAAATTTTTAATGATGCAGTTTTAAGAATGGGTGATGCCTATTTTATGTTGGGTGCAACAGATAAAAACAACAATACGTATTATAATGCCGCTTTAAATTCTTACGCTTACATTTCTTCAAGAAACGTTAAAGGTGCCGACTATGCTTTGCTTCAACGCGGGATGATTTATGGTTTATTGGGTCAATCTGAACAAAAGATTTCTACTTTAAAACGTATTCCTACTGAATATCCAAAGTCTTATTATATTCCTGATGCTTTGTATGAAGCAGGTTTAGAGCTGTCAAACCTAAACAGGTTTAGAGAGGCAGAACGCAATTTTCAGTATGTTTTAAATGATTATAAAGGGACAATCTACGAGCTTAAAAGTCATTATAGCTTAGGGATTCTTTATTACAACGAAGAAAGGGATAAAGATGCACTGGTTAAATTTAAATATGTGGTTAAATACTATCCCGGTACGAGAGAATCTGCGGAAAGTATTAAAGTAATTGAAAAAATATATTCTTCTATGGGCAATACGGATGAGTATGAGGATTGGGTTAAATCTGTACCCAACTATAGCAAAAGCGAAGGTTATTTTGATTCTATTGCCTACAGAGCGGCTTTGAATAAATACCAAGACGGAAATTATACTACAGCCATTCAAGAGTTTACAAAGTACATCAATAAGTACCCCAATGGGTCTTTTAAATTTGAGGCTTATTATTACCGTGCCACTAGTTTTGAAAGCATGAAACTCATACCAGATGCCATTAAGGACTATAAATTTGTAGCAGATGCGGGCTTAACAGAGTTTAGGAATAGGAGTATAGAAAGAACAGCATATTTGTCTAAATCAATTGGTGATGAGAACACCGCCTTGATTTATTTTCAGAAATGGGAGACCGTTGTAAAAAACAACTCCGATTTATCCAAAGCGGTGTATGAGCAAATGCATATTTATCATAAAAACGCTGACATCAAAAATGCAAAACCCAAAGCCAGTCAGCTTATTTATATTGCAGAAGCTACCACTTGGATGAAGGCAGAAGCCAATTTGATTATGGGCAAAGGGATGATAGAAGACAGTTTGTTCAATACTGCTAACTCTTATTTTAGAGCAGTTAGCAGCACCAATAAAAATGAGTTAGGAGCAGAGGCTAAGTATTGGGAGGCTTGGTGTCATTACAAAAATGACAGTTTAGAAAAATGCAAGGCAACCATTATTGCTTTCAATAAAGAGTTTAGTGGTTATGATTTTTGGCTCGGAAAAAGTTTAATTCTATTAAGTGATTATTACATGGCTAAAAATGATGCCTTTCAAGCTAAAAGTACGCTTAACAGTGTGATTGCAAACTTTACAGATGAACGCATTTTAAGCGAGGCCAGAGAAAAACTTGCCACCATAGAAAAGAACGACTCTCGCTTAAATAATATCCAAAATCTTGCGCCTGGCTCAGGAAGATGACCCAATCAAAAGCCATAATAATTGGTGCAGGTGTGGCAGGTATTGCATTGTCCATTCGTTTGGCAAACAAAGGATATGATGTTTGTGTTATAGAGCAAAACAGCACTCCTGGAGGCAAGTTGGCTGAAATTAACAACAACGGTTTTCGATTTGATGCGGGCCCTTCTTTATTAACCATGCCTTATCTAATGGATGATTTATTTGCATTATCTAAGGTTAAAAACACCTTTCAATATAAAAAACTAGCAGTGGCTTGCAAATATTTTTTTGCCGATGGCAAAACTCTATTGGCTTATAGCGATGCCGATAAAAGAGCTAAGGAGTTTGAGCAGCAACTTAATTTGCCACCCAAAATACTGAACAATTATTTGCAAAAAGTAAAGCACTTATGGAATATTACCACTCCCATATTTCTGCATAAAAGTTTGCACCAGTGGCAAACCTATTTATCTTTTGATACCTTAAAACGTGCTTTAATGTTGCCTTTTATTGGCATACAGCAAAGGATGAGTGCCATGAATATTGCCCATTTTAAAAACAACAACGCTGCACAATACTTCAATCGGTTTGCAACTTACAATGGCAGCAATCCTTACCAAGCACCCGCCACGTTAAATGTAATCAGCTATCCAGAACATTTTGAGGGCGCATTTTATCCTACCGAAGGTATGTTTTCCATTACCACCCAAATGGTTGAACTGGCTAAAAAAGTGGGGGTTATATTTCATTTTAATAATCCTGCCCAAGAAATACTGTTTGAAAACAACAGGGCAGTGGGGGTACAATGCAAAAATGACACATTTTTGGGCGATACCGTGATTAGCAATTGCGATATTTACAACACCTATAAAAATTTACTCCCCAATCACCCAATGCCTGATAGCATAAAAAAGCAAGAACGCTCTAGCAGTGCTTTTATTTTTTATTGGGGCATCAGCAAAACCTTTGATCATTTGGACGTGCACAATATTTTATTTAGCAGTGATTATCGCAAGGAGTTTGAGCAAATTTGGGATAAACAGCAAATACCCGATGAGCCCACCATTTACATCAATATTAGCTCAAAATATAAAGAGGATGATGCCCCAAAAGGTTGCGAAAATTGGTTTGTAATGGTGAATGTTAATGGCGTTTCAACAACAGATTGGGAAGATAAAAAACCGCTTTTAAGAAAAACAATCATTGAAATTATTAGCAAACGGCTGGGTGAAAACATTGAGCCACTGATCGTTTCAGAAAATAGTTTATCACCCATCCAAATTGAACAAAATACAGGCTCTTATCTAGGCTCACTTTATGGAGCCGCAAGCAATAAAAAGCTGAGTGCTTTTTTTAGACAGTCTAACAAAATCAGGGGGTTCAAAAATCTTTATTGTTGCGGTGGCTCTGTGCATCCGGGTGGTGGCATTCCCTTGTGTTTGCTCAGCGCAAAAATTACGGCTTCGCTCATCCCAAATACAAAGCATTAAAACCATGAATATAAAAACAAGCATTGCAATTCTATGCATCCTTTATACCGTAGGTGTGGCAGGAATAATTTTCCCTGAAACCCGCAGCATCATTTTACAACTTACTCCCATTAACCTGGTGTTAACCTTTATTTTTCTAGCCGGCTATCATAAAAAATATACGCTGGCAACAATTTTGGGCTTTGTGGCTATTTTGGCTTGTGGGTTTTTTATAGAAGTGGCTGGCATCAAAACACAGCATATTTTTGGGGCCTATCATTATGGCAAAACATTGGGCCCTGCCTATTGGTCTGTGCCATTTGCGATGGGATTAAATTGGTTTATTTTAATCTACGCCACCCGTGTTGCGGCATCCAAAGTGAGCAAGAATGCGGTTGTCATTAGCCTTTTATCGGCAGCCATCATGGTGGGCTTAGATTGGATTATGGAACCCGTGGCGGGCTTTATGGATATGTGGCAGTGGGTAAATAATACAGTGCCCTTGCAAAATTATATTGCTTGGTTTGCCTTCTCCTTTTTTATCCAATTGCTGTATCAAAACATTGAAAAGAAATTTCAAAACAAAATAGCCATTCCTGTGCTCATCATACAAATTGTATTTTTTGGTTTGCTGAGGCTGTATATGTGGGCAGGGGTTAGTTTTTAGGGAAATCTGAAACCTAGTTTATTTGATTTTCTTTTTTGATAAATACTTTAGTGTGTTATTTTCTAAAGCGACCTTAGTTTCATAGTTTAGAGAAGGGCAGCACTTAGCATCTAACTCGCCATAACAAGATGATTCACCTATAATTAAATTATTTTCAATTTTTCTTGCTCTGAAATATCCGCTACAACCACAAACATCTCTCTCATTAGTTACATTAACCAACTTATATTTTTCGTTTTCGTTGATGAATACAAAAATATCTTGATACTCAATATTGCCAAATTCAATATGCACACTAATGACTATATCATTCTTTTTGTCATTATTTAGGTCACCTTCCAAAATGGGAATCCAACCAAATAATTCTTGATTCTTAGTTAAGGGTATTGTCGCAGACATTAGAAAATAATTATCCTCAATCTCGCGATAAACTAATTCAATGGCTGTATCATTTTCAGATTCTTCAAGTTTTCCTTCTTTTCCAAATTCAATTTGATAATAATCCTTTATTGATTGAATTATAGCGTTGTCAAGTTTATCAGCCTTAGCCTGAATAGATTCTTCCGTTTGATTATCTTGATTTGAAGACTTATCAGCTATTTGTCCGCAAGAACCTAAAAGGATTAAGAGCATTGCAATTGGTATAATATTTTTCATGTTTATTTTTAGTTTAATTTGTGAGTGTTGCAGTCACCATACAAATATATACATATTTATAAATTTGATGTAAAAATATTTTAACTGCTATATTAGGCTAAGATAATGATTTCTAATTTCTAGAATTGGGTTAGTGGTAATATTTAGAATTGCTTCTAAAATATTTTTAATAGGGAATGACCTGTTTTTTTCATTGGCAAATTTAGATATTGGCTGCAAGGTGAGTAATACCTCGCAGCGAGTAGATTTGCGCTAACGGATGTCTCTGGTAAATAACTTTTTTTTTGAAATTGTATTTTGAAATGTTTTTTCGCAATAATGAATTGAAAATTTCCAAGTATTTCTTTCAATATCCAAATTGGCAAAATCATCATCGCATTCAAGAATTAACTTTCCTGCCATAAGTTTTCGTTCATGAATGAGTTGATTTTTAATTCGAAATATTTTACAAGATTTAAACTTTTCTAAAATTATCTTTTTGTTTTCAAGATTTTGATTATTGGCATTTGCTAAGCCAGTATAATAACAAACAGATTTACTTCCTAAGTAAACATAAAGGTTATGATTCAAATTAGCATACCGGTCAAAAATTTCAAAAACCTCAATGTTATGAGATAATTTAAAGAATATTGTAAATATCTCTTCGATATCCTTGTTATGGCTAAAGTCGTAACTTCTGAATGAAACATCACTAGGGTTTCGGGCTAATAGTTCCTGTAGTAACCTATCCTTTAGACTATTATTTTCTAGTGATGAATGTCGAAAGCTTTTGAATTGGTATATATTCATTTGCGAAATAATAATTAGTATATCATGTTTATCTACCGAATGATCAATATAACTTTTTTCCAAATCCTTCACAACCATTGATTCTGAATCGTTATTGCAAGCTGCACGCAACAAAGATCTTTCACTAATTAAATGTGCTAAAAAGGATTCATAGTATTGTTTAAGATTAGAATCCTTAAAAGTATTATTCTCATAAAACTCAACAAGTTTTTTGCAAAGAATGAACTTATTATTGGCATTATCAATAACCTGATTAATTAACTTTTCCTCTTTGCTCTTTGACAGCTTCAACTGAGAATTGATGTAAAGAGCGATAGCATCTGATGTTAGTATTGCATGCATATTAATCTAATAATTCCTTGCTAAGTAGATAAGAATTATCAAAAAAACCAGAAGGAAAAGTTGGGTTTAATCTACCTTCCGTATCTATTGAATGAGATGAGACTAAAGTCCTTTTTTTCTCACGTTTTAAATAGTGAATTGAGATGTCTTTTGGTTCTATATTGTTATGTTTATTCTTAACTAAAACTTGTAGCTTTCTAATTATATGTTCACTATGAGTTTCAATAAAGTATGAAGTACTGTTAGATAAATCTACAATAGCCTCAATTAGTTGAGAATGTAATTTTGGATGTAGATGAACTTCAGGTTGTTCAATTAAAAGTATTGAGCCCTCTCTTTTAATAATTATTTCTGATAGTAATGATTTTAGTAAAATGGGCATTATGAGGGATACTCCATATCCAACATCAGTAATGTTGCTAAATAAATCCTTTACCTTAACTTTTAGCTCTCGAACTGGTAAGTCTTTAGACGTAATTATTTCTAAATCATCAACTATTCCAAATTTTCTAAGAAGCATTACAAAGTCCTTGAATGCAACTTTACTTGTTTCACTTTTTCTAGAAAAAAAATCTACTAAATCCTCAATATCTGCAATACTTTGTTGCTGTTTAATGTCCCTATGCAAGTAGAATCTAGAAGGAGAGGTCTTGATAGGGTTGATGTAGTCAAAATTATCAATCTTTTCAATTATGGAATTTTGTGCAATTAATAAAAATGCTATTCTATGAAATGTTGAATCAGCGAGTATTTCATTTTTAGGATTTGACTCAACATCATAAAATTTCTTAAGATGAGATTTTAATGAAGAACCAGTAATAAGTGAGGTAAACCCCTCCTTTATATATTCAATATTAGATAAATGAATAAGCTCATTCGAATGTGATGGTTTAAAAAATATCTCACATTTTGGTTCGCTGAATCTAACCGTATTTTCCTCATTAGAAGTTGGGTTGTGCTTAATTTCAAGTAGTCCAACACTATCGTTTTTTAAATTTATTGTAATATTTTCTCGCTTGTCTAACTCACTCGTTATTTTATATGTCACTTCGGTGCTGCCTTTTGGAGGTTTGTCAAAAAAATCATTAAAATAGTTTTGAACATTTTCGTTTATTTCATCATGATTTAAAAATTCATAGAAATATTCCAAATAATCTTCATAAAGGGTGAAAGAGAATTCAAAAGGGAGGCTGGTATCATTATAATATATTGCATCCTTGTAGCTTCCTAAATCAGTAAATTCGCCTGCAAAGGCAAAGTTTATGTCTTTTGAGTTAGGGAATGTTAGAGACTGCTTTAATGCTAAAAATAGTTTGAGCAGGCTACTTTTTCCTGAACTATTTTCTCCAATTAAAATATTTATTTTTGAAAAAGTAAAGCTTTGATTTTTAAAACTTCTAAAATTTTTTAGATTTAGCTGAAACATAGGTTACAATACTACTGCAAAAACAAATAATAAAAAATAAATTATTGACGTATGGTTAATTTTTACTTGTTCGAAATAATATATTACTTCACTAGGTTGTGTTTCGCCTCCTTCCGATGAAAATAGGACAAATTTATAAAGCTATTTAGCTAATCCCACCCATTCCCCACCAAACACCCTAAAACCCAAAAAACCCGCGGTTTGTTGCTGTGCAACCATGTTTTGGTTTTGTTCCTGTTCATATCAAAAAAATTACTATGGGCATTATAAAATACGCTGTATTTTATAATTTTGTTACCGTACATTTATAAAAAGGTATGGTTTGCTGCAATAAATTTAGCGGACGATATAAAAATGTTAGCGTAGCAGTAAAAAAAGCTACCGTACGACTTGGTTTTGAAACCTTTTTTGTAATGGCATAGACTTTTATTACAATGAAACAGATTTTTTTTGCAATAGAAAAGACTTTTATTGTAACTGTTTAGACCTTTATAGCAATATAGTAGACCTTTTTAGCAATAACAAAGACTTTATTTATAATGAAATAGACTTTTATTGCAATAAAGTAGACCTATTTAGCAATGAAGCAGACTTTTTGTATAAATTGGCAGACCTTTACTGCAAAATGTGTTATATTTGTCTATGCTTAAATTAAAAATAAAACAAGTTTTGCTTGCCCAAGGCAAGCAAAACCCACAGGTTTGGCTGCAAACACATTGTGGATTAACCTATAGAAAAGCTTTTAACATCATTAACAATAAACAAAAGTCTATTGCCTTTGCAGATTTAAGCAACATTTGCAGTGTGCTAGATTGTACGCCTGATGAATTGTTTTGGTGGGATAATGCTGTTAAGCCTAAAGTGGCAGAATGGCATGTGTGTATGGTAAAACTGACTGAACCACGCAAAGATGCAAACTGGACTAAGCGCATAGAAGGATTGAACCCCGACCGAGTAGAATCGCTAGAAAATTATATGACTGCACTAGAAACCGATAAAATAAACGAAAATAAAAAGAATCATCAAGCAGTAAAAGAAACGGAACAGTTAGGAAGGGAAATAGTAGAGGATGAGCAAGAGGACAATGGGCAACAGGACAATGAAATAGATACCGCTCCGCCTTTAAATTAGAAAATCGTGTGTGTGTGCGTGTGTGTGTGGCATTCCTCAAAGCGAAGCGTCATGGCGAGGGACGAAGCAATCTCATCATTGGCAAAATTCGCAATTGCTGAGATTGCCGCGCTCGATTAATTTATATGGGGACGCAATTGACGAAGAGGAGTCTGCGTTAGCGAAATACTAAAAACTTCCCGATGTACATCGGAACACTCACAACTAAAAACTAAAATAGTACTCCATAAACTGTAATCCCTTATTCACATATTGCGGGTCATGGGTTTTGGGCGGGCCAAGTAGGGGATAATTAGTGCCTGCATTGTGCCTGTGAAAAGCATCTTGAAAACGCTGGTTTTTTAACAAATGTCCATATTCCTTGTCAATCCAATGAACGGAGTGTTTAACAACACTGTCTCCTATAAACTCATTCAAGCTGATATTGATGTGTATGCTATGATAGCCCATTACTTGCAAAGGCCCCCAACTGCTTGCCATGTTTTTAATGGTTTTGTCAGAGAACAGGCGCATTTGTTCGGTGGTAATGCCTTCGTAATCTTTAATTTCACCATTTTTTAATCGGATTAAACGTTTGTAAACATGAGGCTCAAAACGGGGCAGTATTTTTCTGGCTCCGCCACATTCCAGCATACACAAGGCATATAAAAATTCTGTTGAAACATCATGGCTGTTGGCATTAAATTGAATTTGCGAACCGTAATTGATGGTTACCGCTTGCAATCCATTTTCATATTGTTCCATTCCAATCGTTTTAAAGTATTTTTTTCTTAAATACTTTTTGTATTGCATATAACCTATGCCTAAAACTACGGCAGCAATACCAATAAACAGACACAAAACAGGCAAGTTTATTCCACCTGATTTTTTCCTAGTCCTGCTAACGGGCTTTCTTACTTTTCGTCTAGTTGGCATAAACCCTTATTCCAAATTAACTGGGATCAACATTAATGGTAATCCTCACTTTCTTAAAATCCGTTGCCTGATAAAACTGGTCTATTTCTTTTTTTACAGCTTTTTTTATGGCCACTAGGTCGTCTGTGGTTCTGTTTATTTTAAGGAGTATTTCTCTAATGTGCCAACGTTTTACTTTTGATACATGGGGTTTTGCAGGACCCAAAATGCGCTCACCAAATGTTTGTTTTAAGGTTTTGCCTAAAATGTTAGCGGCCTTTTCTGCATCAAAAGCTTCAAAACTTTTTATTTGCAGCAAGATTAACCGTGAAAATGGGGGGTAATTAAATTTGCTGCGTTCATCCAATTCCGTTTGATACATTTTGTAATAATCATGCTCCATAATGGCATGGATGATGGGATGATTGGAACGGTGCGTTTGCAGCATCACTTTGCCCACGCGGTCTCTTCTTCCGGTTCTACCTGCTACTTGGGTTATCAATTGAAAGGTTCTTTCACCACTTCTAAAATCTGGAAAATACAACATGTGGTCAGCATTTACCACCCCCACAAAATCTACCGACTCAAAATCAAAGCCCTTAGCCAACAGTTGCGTACCTACTAATATTTTAATGTTGCCTGCGGCAAATCCATCTATCAATTCCTTGTGCGCTTTCTTTTTTCTGGTTGATTCTTGATCAAACCTTTCTATACCAACATCCGGTAAAATTGCTTTTAAATCTTCTGTAATTTTTTCAGTACCGTAACCTTCTATTACCAAAGAGGTAGACCCACAATCCTGACAATTGGTAGGTGGCTTTGTTTTAAAACCGCAATAATGACAACGCATTTCTTGATTGTATTTATAATAGGTTAATGCAATATCGCAATTAACACAATGGGGTATCCATCCGCAACTAGCGCAAGTGGTAATGGGAACAAAGCCTTTTCTGTTATGAAATATAATGGCTTGTTTTCCATCGGCAATGGTATTTTTAATTTCATCAATCATCTCAAAAGTAAACATACTTTTAAGCTTGTTTTTTTCTTTGGCTTCGGTTAGGCTTACTTCTGTAAACTCAATACTGCCAGCTTGGTCAAACTTAGTGGCCAGTTCCACCAATTGATATTTGTTTTGTTTGGCGGCATACATACTCTCTACCGATGGTGTGGCACTGCCTAAAATTATATCGGCATCAGAAAATTTAGCCAACATAATGGCTGCATCTCTACCATTAAAACGGGGCGATTTATCCGTCTGTTTGAAACTGTTTTCATGTTCTTCGTCCACTATAATTAGCCCCAAATCAAAAAATGGACTAAAAATGGCTGAGCGTGGCCCCACAATAACATTTACCGCCTTGCTCCGCAATAAATCCCAAGCCTCAGCTCTTTCATTTTGCGAATATTTTGAATGCGTTACCAGCACTTCATCACCCAAAAAGGTGCTTAGTTTTTGAATCATTTGCTCTGTCAAAGCAATTTCTGGCAAAAGGTATAAAACCTGTTTGCCCTCATCTAAGGCCTTTTTTATAAGGGATAGATAAACATAAGTTTTTCCTGATGCGGTGGGTCCAAAAAGCAAAACGGGCTTTTTTTCTTCAAAACCTTTTTCTATGGCTGCAACCGCTTCTGTTTGTTCACTGCTCAAGGTAAATTGCTCCAGCTCGCCTGTAAACGCTTTTAGCCTAGATTCTTCCTTGTAGTATTGGCTTACAATAAATTTTTCTTCAAGGCTTTTGATAACCGCTGCCGAAGCACCCGTTTGATTGAGCAATTTTCTTTTCTCAATCGGTTCTCCCTGATTTTGTAATAAGTACAGCAACACCTGCAATTGTTTTGCAGAGCGTTTTTCCATTTGGGTTATATACGCACGCAATAAGGTTTCATCTTGTGCATTTTCATGCAGCCGCACCATGGCAACTCTTTTGGGTTTATAATTTTTGGTGATTTCATCTGCCACTTTTATCAGTCCTTTTTCATACAAAGACTTGATGTATTTTAGGGGATAAGGCAAATCAAATATTTTTTGAACTTTATCAATCGTTAAGTATGCATTTTGTTCGAGTGCTGCTAAAATTTTAATTTCATTTTCGTCCAAAGGGCCATCACCGATGTCTGGATTATTGGAAGAGAAAATTCTTGTTTCTCCATTCACTCGCAAACCAGCGGGCAAGGCAGCAATCATTACATCTCCCAAGTTGCTCATGTAATAGCTTGCCAACCATTTCCAAAACCGCAATTGATATTCATTGATTATCGGTATTTCATCCACTATTTCTTCAATATAGGCTGCTTGAAAACCTTGCGGAACTTCTGTTGAAATGTGCAAGACCACACCGCCATATAACTTTTTTATTTTGCGCCCAAAACGCACTGCCACCATTTGTCCCAATTTGATTTTATCGTTCAATTGAAAGGGCACACGGTAGGTGAAAGTTTCTAACGGAAGGGGCAATGCTACTTGAACAAATAGGGTTTCCTTCTCTTTATAATTAAGGTTGTTATCCTCAATCATCCAAAGGGGTTTTTAAATAAATTTGATTGGCATTTTCTGGTTCTACTTCAGACCAATTGGCCACATCAAATTCAAACATGGCCATACTTCCTGTACTAAACTTTTCAATGTATTCATTGGAGAAGTGTTGAACCAATTCTAACATCCCAAAATTGTGTCCAATAAGCATGAAGTTGCTAATTTCATCATCGGCAGTATTGATAATTTTGAGCAAATTAGAAACATTGCAATGGTACAAATTGTCTTTAACCTCCACGATGGAATTTTCCCATTGGGTTTCTGGCAATAAATTTTCTAGCGTTTGAATGGTACGGTTTGATGGACTTACCAGTATTTTTTGTGGCTCAAATGAAAGCAGTGATAAAAACTTACCCTGCTTAAGTGCTTGTGAAACGCCATTAGGTGTTAAATTTCTAACAAAGTCACTTCTAAAAATTTCAGCAGACTCCGTTTTTGCATGGCGCATTATCAATAATTTCTTCATTTTAGGGGGTGTCTATAAATTTGTAAAGCCATAATAAGGTATCCTGCTATCATAAAAACACCGCCAAATGGAGCCATTTTGCTACCTGTTTGCCCCATGTAAGGGTAAATTTCTCTGAAAGCAGAGAGATAACAACCACCACTAAAAAGGATGATGCCTAGTAATACTATTGCCAAGCTCCATGAAAAATATATTCTACTACCTGCACTTAATGCCGCTATGGATAAAAGAGAAAGCGCTCCATATAAATTATATTTTGCCCCTGTTTCAAAGGTTGTTAAGCAACTTGAGCATAATTTATCCTTTAAAATATGCGCTCCAATTGCCCCAGTTGCAATAGATAATGCCAAGAGTATAAATGCTATGAAAGCGATGTTTTTTGGTTTCATCCGAATATTGTAGTTTTGATGCAAAATAAATACTAAAAGTATGGCAATAAAAATAAAACCGATAAAATCATTTCTAGTCCTTGTCATAAGCCTTTCTTCAGGCGTTCAAGTTTTTTCACAACAATGGCTTGGAAGCGCTATTAGTAACTATGGTGGTACCAATGCAGCTTATACAAATCCAGCAAGTTTGGGTGGTAATGAGTATAAAATGTATGTCAATGGCGTTGGATTGGGTTTAAATATTATCAACGATTATATTTCTTGGGGTGCGCCATTTACGGTTAGTGATTATATGAACGATAAAGTGCCTGCCCAATACAAAGACTCAACAGGTGCTGTTCAATTTAGGCCAGAATGGCTTAAAGAAAATTTGAATGGTAAGAGTAAGAATTTTTATGTGGAAGCAGAATTAAGAGGTCCAGCATTTATGTATCGACTCAATGAAAAAATGGCCGTTGCTTTTTCTATGAAAAACCGAACTGGAATCACTTTTACCAATGTAGATCAGTCTATGGCTAGAATTGCCATACACGGAATTGATTCCTCTAATGGCAATGTTCTTTTTACACCACCTAACAATCTTTCTTTTGGTCAGCCCTTAGGAAACCTCACTTTCAATATGAATGCACTTTCCTATCAAGAATTTGCTTTGTCATTTGGTACGGAAGTGATAGAAGTAAAATCCTTTAAAATTAAGGCTGGTGTTTCGGCAAAGTTGTTAGTAGGCAATGCCAATGCTTATGCGCAGGTCAATGATATGGATTTGCAAATTTCGGGCTTCGATAGTTTGCGGGTTAATAATGCAGATTTTGCCTACGGTTACAATAATCCCGATATTGTTAGTAATTTTAATGCTAAAGATTTATTGCCTTCATTTTCAAGCAATTTAGGCTTTGCTTGGGATGCTGGTGTGATGGTTGAATACAGTCCGAAAGTTGCTAATAATTTAACCAGTAAAAAAACCAATTATCTTTTTAAAGCCGGTTTGTCTTTGGTAGATATGGGTTCTATAAGTTTTAAAAAAAATACCAAAGCTTTCACGGTAAAGTCTAAAGCCCCCTTTACTTTTGTTAGAGATAGTACTACAGATGCCGCTACCGAAGATGGTATCACTTCTGATAAAGCAGTAGAATATTATGATAGTATTGCCAATGTTTATTTTAATATAGCGCAGCAAAATCCATTAGTTTACCATTTACCATCGATGTTGAGTCTTCAGTTTGATTTCAATATTTTTAAATCTTTCTTTTTAGGAGCCATAGTTTATCAAGATATCAGAGGGATTAAATTTGATAAAATAACGTTACATCGTCCCTCTCAAATAACCATTTTGCCTAGGTTTGAACATAAGCATATAGAGGTGGCAATACCTATTACTTTAGGCGGTGACTATAAAGATTTTCAAGTAGGTGGTTTTGTTAGAGTAGGGCCTGTTTTTGTAGGCAGTGATAATTTGAAATCAATTATTACTCAAAAAGATTTTTATGGGGTTAATACTTATTTTGGATTTGCCAAGGGAATAGGAGCCAACAAAAAGAAAAAAACGGATGTAATTTCAGCTTCTATAGTTTTACCAGTGGGTTTATATTAATGTTAACGAAGGAAGCGTTATACCAGCAATTTATTCAGCAGACGGAGGGTCTTTTACAAGGTGAGCAAGATATGATTGCCAATATGGCAAACTTTTCTGCACTTTACTTTGAAACCTTTGCACCGCATTGGGCAGGTTTTTATCTTGTTAAAGGTGATGAATTGGTTTTAGGGCCATTTCAGGGGCCCGTGGCCTGCACTAGAATAGCTTTTGGAAAGGGGGTTTGTGGTGTTGCTTGGAAAGAAAATACCACCCAAATTGTAGACAATGTTCATGCGTTTGAAGGGCATATTGCTTGCAGCGCTCACAGCAACTCTGAAATTGTATTGCCTTTTTACTATCAAGACAATATTTTCGGTGTCTTTGACGTGGATGCAACGGAATTTGCTAATTATGACAATGTTGATAAAACCAACCTAGAAAAAGCCCTGAATATTTTGTCAAAGGCTTGTTTGCAAGTGTCAGATTGAAAACTAGATAACAGAGATTTTGCTGCTAAAGCTCCCAGCCTTGTTTACCAATTAATGGCACAAATTTAAAATCGCCTAATACTTCATGGCTGATAGTTTCTTCACCAGTTTTGGTTGCTAAAACCATTTTTTGTTGTTCTTTTGTTTTGCCAACGGGGATGATAATTTTTCCTCCAATTCTTAGTTGATGGATATAGCTTAGCGGTATTCGTGGAGCACCTGCCGTAACAATTATTTTATCATAAGGTGCGTATTGACCAAGTCCTAATGAGCCATCATCATAAATAAGCGTTGCATTATAGTTTAGCTCACGCAGTATTCTTTTGGCGGATAAATGTAATTTTTCAATGCGTTCTACAGAAAAAAGATTAGCACCCAAATGAGCTAGAACCGCAGCTTGGTAACCGCTACCCGTACCAATTTCTAAAATTTTTTCACCGGGTTTTATATCCAACATCTGTGTTTGGTAGGCCACCGTATAGGGCTGGCTTATGGTTTGACCACTAGAAATAGGAAAAGCAGTATCATTATAGGCATAACTTTCAAACTCTGATGAGATAAATAAATGGCGTGGAATTGTGGCAATGGCATCCAACACTTTTTCATTGGTGATTCCTTTGTTCATCAAGACATCTACAAGTTTTTTGCGCAGTCCTTTGTGTCGGTATGTGTCTTTCAAAATGGAAATTTTAAATTTGGTTGATAAATGAGGTTTTTAGGTAAACATAAATACCGCAATTTTGAGTCTTCAAAAATAAGCAAGAAACAGGTGATTTATAATTTAGGATTCATTTCTGATGCAAATTCTTTTCAAGCACTCAAACATCAGGTTATGGGCTTAGCCCTAAACCCTATTGGATATGCGGATATTGGTGATTTTGCATCGCAAAACAATGGTGGAGAAAATATTGATTTACAACTGGCAACAAATTTTGCAAACAGAGTAGATGCCATCGTTTTCTGCCAAAGTTCAACACTTTCACCCAAGTTAATTAGCCATTTTATCAAACACTCAAAGCATCTTTTGCTCAATGAGAGTATGGCAGATATGCTGCATGAAGTAGATAATTTTTCAAAATTATTGAATGAATCGGGCACAGTTGTTCAGTTTGGTAACATGGAACGCAATGCACCTGTTTTTACCACCTTGCGACAATTTTTAAAATCTCCTAAGTATTGTAAAATTGAACGTTGGACTAAGGAAAGGGGTAATTTAGAAGCATTATTGGTAAAAGACATTGATATGGCATTGCATTGTTTTAACACAGGCATAAAAAAAGTAAGTTGTCATACCCAAAACGTATTCAGCAATTATGTGGATATGATTACTTTAAAGATAGAGTTTAACAATGGTGGAAGTGCTGATATTTTATTGCACGCCACAGCCAATGAGGATAAAACCACAGGCTTGTTTATTGATCAAGACAGATACTATAAGGTGGATTTTGACCAACATGAGATTATTGAAGTAAAAAATTCATACAATAATCAGCTTAGTTTGATTGATGATGAGGTAAGCCAAGCTATGCCTACCGAACAACATAAAAAAGTCATGTACTTTGAACCTCAAAGAAAGGAATTTGTAAATTTTGTTGAGAATATTTCTTATGGTTTTACACCCTTGGTAAATTTAGACGATGCTCAAAAAATTGCCTTTGTTCTAAATAAAGCCAGAGCCATTATGCAAAGAAATTGTGTAAGTTGGGAGTAGGTTGGATTTTCATCAGGGAATCCTACTTCAGGGTCTAACGTTCTGCCAAAGCAGAATGGAGACCCTGAAGATGCAAAAGAAAAGTAAACCCTAAAGAAACTCCCCGTAACTTGTTATCCATTTATTTTCTTCGTCCAATTCATAAAATGAAGCAGATGAATGTGGATATTCCAAATAGTTTTTTGCCAAGTTCCAATTGCCTTGGCATGGATTGCTATGAATATAATCAATCTTGGTTTGCATCATCTCTGAATGCAATATTTCTTTACAATCAAAAGAAGTTTTAAATACTTTATGTTTTTGACCCTTTTCTTTTTCTGCCCGTGTAACTGCATTATTCAAAATTCTAAGATATTTATTATCGTCATTTTTCTCTAGGTTGTGGATAATGAAATAGCTGATTAAACGTTTGGCATTCGCAACTATTTGGTTAATATTTTTTTTACTAGATTCTGGAGTTTGAATTATATCGTGAAAATGATTAGGCATAATAACGTATCCAAATAAGGGGTAGTAATTTATTTTTAAGTATTCAAACCAAGTATAAAAACTTTCGTATGCTTTAGTGTGCTCTATAATTGGAAGAAAATCAATACAGGTAAAAGTTATAAAATACGAACAGCTTTTGTTCGGTTGTAAGCGATGTTTTACCATATTTCAAATATAACATGTTTTTTGATTTTCAGGGTCACCATCCACCTATGGTGAATGGGAGGCCCTGAAATGGGATACTGCTGATGGCAGGACGAAAGCTCAACCTGACCGCTTTTAAGTTAAAATAAATAGAAGAGGTCTAGTAAGTCTTTATTGATATTCATTATTTCCTAAAAAACATTTAAAAATCCTCTTATCAATTTGTCCGTGCCAAATTGTTTTATTTGCTTTAATTTAGCGCACTCAAAATCAATGAAAATAAACAACATTTTTATAGTCCTCATTATAGTCCTATTTGCTGCCTGCGATAAATCGGTAAATGTGCCTTCTTATGTGCATATTGATGTTTTTAAATTTACGGCCAGCAAAGCTCAAGGTGGAGCGTCTTTTGACATAGCCAACGGGCAAGTGTTGATTGATGATGTTTTCGTGGGCAATTACGAGTTTCCCGCCACTATTCCTATTGACAATGAAGGGTTTAAAAAAATTGAAATTTTTCCAGCAATCAAAGAAAATGGAATTTCCAATGGTAGAAAGGTTTATAAACTTTATCAATCCTATGTTGGCAATGTCAGCATGGTTAGGGGAAAAGTGGATTCTGTAAAGCCAACATCTACTTATAAAAGCAATGCATTTTTTGAGTGGATAGAGGACTTTGACAACAATTCTACCAGTTTGAAAAAAGGAAATAACAACTCACTCAGAGACTCATTAAGCCTATTTCCTTTTACCCATCCTGATGCCTACAAAGGCAGTGGTGCTGGTTATAGCGCTGGTATTTACTTTCCTTTAAACACTAGAGGGCAGGTTTGGGAGGCATTAACAATTTCAGAATTTGATGTCCCAAAACTGGGCCTTGATGTGTATGTTGAATTAGATTTACTGAGTGATGTGGATGTTAAAATAGGCATTCTGTATTTTGATGGAATAGTTTTTAAACAGGTAGAAGTGGTACAGTTTTTCAATACAGAGGGCAAATGGAAAAAGCTGTATGCCAATTTGCTAACAGAGGTTTCACCTTTAGCTGCTAATACAAAAGTGAGTATTTTTATTGGGGGTATTAACACCACTGACGGCAGCGGGACACCCAAAGTATTTATTGACAACTTAAAACTGGCTTATTTGAAATAGACTTTGAAAAAGAAGAATTTTCAAATAGCGCGATATGTAGTTTTTGACTTTCTAGCAGCTTTTTCCGCATGGCTGTGTTTTTTCTATTTCAGAAAAAAGTATATTGAATCTTCATTACATGGCTATGATATTCCTTTAGAGCTAGACGATAAATTGATTTTGGGACTTATTTTAGTGCCTACCTTTTGGATAGCCCTTTATGCAATAACAGGCTATTATGCCAAAATTTATAGAAGAAGTCGGTTAAATGAGCTTTGGCAAACGCTCAATACCTCTTTGGTTGGAGCACTTTTGTTATTCTTTGCTTTGGTTTTAAATGATAATATTGCCAATTACAAGGACTATTATATTGAGTTTTTGGCGCTGTTTGGGTTAATATTTATATTTACTTCAATCGGCAGATTGTTTTTATCAACCCTCACCAATAGGGCAATTCAAAAATCAAATTTGGGATTTAACACCCTCATTATTGGAACAGGAGAAAGGGCTCAAGCGCTATATGAGGAATTGAGCAATTCTAAATTTTCGCAAGGGTTTTTTATCAAAGGATTTGTTCAACTTTCAAAAGACCAAAAGGCAGCAGTATCTAATTTAAAAGTTCCTGTTTTAGGAGATACCAGTAGCCTAGAGCAATTGATATATCAAAAAAATATTGAAGAAGTAATTATTGCGGTTGAAGAAAACGAGCATCATCAGTTGTACAATTTAATCAATCAGTTAAGCTCACTAGAAGTTTATATAAAAATACTGCCCGATTTGTACAACATTTTAACCGGTATGGTAAGAATGAACAACATTTTAGGAACCGTTTTAATTGAGGTGGATTTTGATATTTCATCAGTTTGGCAACGGAATATCAAAAGAATATTTGATATTGTTTTCTCATTGATAGCCTTGGTTTTATTGAGTCCTGTTTTACTTATTTTGGCAATATTGATAAAGTTTTCAAGCACAGGTCCCATATTTTATAAGCAAGAAAGGGTAGGGCACAAAGGTTTACCATTCAATATCATCAAGTTTAGAACCATGAAAGTGAATGCTGAAAACAATGGGCCACAATTGTCTAAAGATAACGATCCTAGAATTACAAGTATTGGTTCAGTATTAAGAAAAACTAGATTGGATGAACTTCCCCAATTTTTAAACGTACTGATTGGAGATATGAGTGTGGTAGGTCCTAGACCAGAAAGGCAATTCTTTATCGATCAAATTATAAAAGTGGCTCCTTATTACAAAAGGCTGCATCGTGTTAAGCCCGGTGTAACAAGTTGGGGGCAAGTAAAATATGGCTATGCAGAGAATGTGGATGAAATGGTAGAACGCTTGCGATACGATATTCTGTATATAGAAAATCTGAGTCTAAGTTTGGATATCAAAATCATTCTCTACACCATTTTGATAATGATACAAGGGAGGGGCAAATAATGCACAATGATTTTCTAGATACATCCATTGAGTTTGTAAAGGGGGTTGGGCCTGCCAGAGCAGAAATGCTTAAAAAGGAATTGGGTGTTTTTACGATTTTTGATATGCTCAATCATTTTCCATTTAGATTTGAAGACAGGCGCAGCATTACCAAAATAGAAAAAGTAAAGCAAACGGAAACTTATGTACAGCTGATTGGAAAATTACAAGATTTTGCAGAAGAAGGAACTGGCAGAGGAAAAAGATTAAAAGCTTGGCTGTATGACGATACTGGGACGATAGAACTGGTGTGGTTTCAAGGAGCGCAATGGGTTAAGAAAAAATTGAATAGAGAGCAGGTGTTTTTTGTTTGTGGCAAACCCCAAGAGTTTAGGGGTTTTTACAATTTAGCCCATCCAGAAATTGAAGTTTTTGACCCTGAAACCATTAAAAAAGAGCAGCGCATAAAACCAATCTATGGACTAACAGAATTGATAAAAAAGCGTGGGCTAGACAGCAAAGCAATCAGTCAGATAACATTTGCTATTGTGCATGACCCTCGTTTTTCGGTAGAAGAATACCTTGCCGCATCCATATTAACAGAAAATAACCTGATACCCAATAAAGAGGCGTATACAAAAATCCATTGTCCCAATAGTTTAGATGATGTTAGCCATGCTTTAAGACGATTAAAATTCAATGAGTTGTTGGATTTACAAATGAAAATTGTGCAAAGAAAATCCCAACATAAATTGACCGTAAAAGGGATTGTTTTGGATGAAATTGCCAACAAGTTTAATACGTTTTACAACAATCACATGCCTTTTCCACTGACGGAAGCACAAAAACGTGTTTTGCGTGAAATTAGGGCAGATGTAAAAACGGGTAAGCAAATGAATAGGTTACTGCAAGGCGATGTGGGAAGTGGAAAAACAATGGTAGCGTGGTTTACCATGTTGATGGCGATAGACAATGGTTATCAAGCCTGCTTAATGGCTCCTACAGAAATTTTGGCGCAGCAACACGCAGAAACCATTTTGGAATATGCGGAAATGGTGGGGCTTAAAGTGGCATTGCACACAGGCTCAACCAAGGCAAAGCAAAAAAGAATTGTTTTAGCAGATTTAGAGGCAGGAAACATTGACATTATTATTGGAACCCACGCTTTGATTGAAGATACCGTAAACTTTAAAAATTTGGGCATGGTGGTTATTGATGAGCAACACCGTTTTGGGGTTGAGCAGCGCGCAAAACTATGGGCAAAATATAAATTGCCTCCGCATGTTTTGGTAATGACAGCAACTCCCATTCCTCGCACTTTAGCCATGACCGTGTATGGAGATTTGGATGTTTCTGTCATTGATGAAATGCCACCGGGCAGAATTCCGACTAAGACCGTCCATAAATTTAAAAAGCATTTTACAGAAGTGGCTTTGTTTGCTGAACAGCAGATTGAACAAGGCAAACAGGTTTATATTGTTTATCCATTAATCCATGAAAGTGAAAAGTTGGATTATCAAGATTTGATGTCTGCTTATGATGATGTGGTGCGCTATTTTCCCTTACCTAAATACCACATTAGTTTGATGCATGGAAAACTAAAACCCGCTGAAAAAGAAGCAGAAATGCAACGGTTTAAAGAGGGCAAAACACAAATAATGATGGCGACAACGGTTATAGAAGTGGGCGTAAATGTACCCAATGCCACCTTGATGATTATAGAAAATGCTGAAAGGTTTGGTTTGTCTCAATTGCATCAATTGCGTGGCAGGGTGGGCAGAAGCAGTGCACAGGCATATTGCATTCTCATTTCGGGGAATAAATTGAGCAAAACTGCTAGACAGCGCCTGCAAGCCATGGAAAAAACTACGGATGGTTTTGAAATAGCCGCTTTGGATATGAAACTCAGAGGGCCAGGGGAAATTGATGGAACAAAACAAAGCGGTCTGTTGGATTTGAAACTGAGTGATATTGCCAAGGACGATGAATTGCTTTACCAATGCAGGGCTGTAGCCGAGCAATTGTTAACCACAGACCCGCATTTGGATTTGCCAGTCAATCAAGCATTGAAACAGCATTTGCAACAGAAAAGTAAGGGAAAGGTTTGGAGAAGGATTTCGTGATTAAATTAACTACGCCATTCACTTAAATTCAAATTTTGCATTACCCCATAATAATCCACTCCTTGTTTTCGTTTTTTTAAAGACAAAAATTTTAGCTAGGTTTGAACCCGTGAAAAAAATACAATGCTTACTCCTTATTTCTCTGTTTTTAATCACCTGCACCTCGGCTTTTGGTCAGTATAAATATTATTCCAAAGCCCAAGAGCAATATGAAAAAGCTAGTTACAGCAAAGCTTTAAAATATTTAGAAAAAGCAAAGAATGACAAAGAAATTTCTAACGACCCAGAAACGTATATTTTAGAATCTAAAATTTGGTTGGGTATAAACAATACCGAGCATACTGATGATGCCTCAAAAAATGCGGTAAAATCGGCCATAAAAGCTAAGATTAAAGCAGAAGATGAAAGCTTTGTTCAGCAACATGCGGAGCATTACGCCATGATTGCCCAAATTAACAACACAGAAGCTATTTCTTATTACAACAACCAACGGTATAGCAAATCTATACCGCTTTTTAAGCGGGGCTTAGAGTTAAATAATGATTCGTTTATCAACTACATGTTGGCAAATGCCTATATCAAAAACAATGATGATCGCTTGGGAATGCCTATTTTGGAGGAAGTTATTCTAGGTCAATTTGAAAATTATTTAAACGAAAGACCTTTTGGAGATTTTACACGAGAGGCTTTTGATATTTACACATCCCATTTAATCAAAAACAGGTTTGATGACTCAACAGAGCTTTTCCTATCCATGGGATTGAGTATGTTTCCATCTGATAAAAGTTTGCTGGACAAGCAAAAGGTAATTTGGTACCAAAGATTAGATGAATACCCCTTGAGCTATCAACTTTTTGATTTTTTAAATACTGCTACGCAAACTTATCCCTTTGATTCTGTTTTTACCTTCAAAAAAAATGGGGTTTATTTGTCGTTTATCAACAACAATATTAAATCAAACCGCATAGCCACCGCTGACTCTTGGCTAAATTTGATGAAAAACGAAAAAATTAGTTTGGCGATTCAGATACCGAGTGAAAAACAAAGAAAAGAAGATTTTTTCTTAGAAAAGGACTCCATTAAATTTTTAGAGAAAATGGTGTATTACTTCGGAAACTATGGACAGGATAAGGCGCAGGGTCATATTTTTGATAAATTTGCGAAAGCAAAATATGGCAATGATGCCACCAGTTACCTCAAGGCAATCAATGATTTAAAACCCATTTTCCCTGCCAATATTGTTGCCAATAGTTATGAGTATGCTGTGCAAGCCACATCATCAGATAAAACGCAATTGGCAGCTATAAAAGCTAGTCGTTTAGAGTGGTATAGAAGGTTGCTTTATGCGGATGATAAAACATCATCCAGTTATGCTGCTTTGTTAAATATAAATACCGCCATTGCCAAAACAGACAAAAGCAAGTCACTTTTGAAAGACAGAGAAAATATTTTGTTGGCATACTGGAATAATGAAATTATTGACAAAGATTTTTGGAGATCTTATGAGTTAGGCAACCAGTTTGAAAAAGAATTTCCAACCAATGACACGCTAAAAGGAATGTGGACCAATACCATTAAGGCAGATTTTGATTACGGTTATTTTGATACAAGAATATTATTACAAACCCCATCAACCCAACCTTATGGTTTTACTTGGAATGGCACAGTTTCTAATTGCAATCCAGGTCAACTGCCAGACTCTATCTTAAAGAAAATAACCATGCGTATAAATTATTTTAGACGTTTGGCTGGAATTGAAAACCCAATAGGCTTGGCAACTAACCTTAATGCAGCCTGTCAAGAAGCTGTTTTATTTTATGCAGCCAATAAAAATCTAACACATGATTTAAGTGAATCATTGAGTTGCTACTCATTGAATGCGGCTGAGGCGGCAAAATATTCATTGCTCTCTCAAGGGATGCACACGGCTATCGCCATTTCAGAGTTTATGAATGATGATACCAAAAGTGTGGGTAATCGCAGATGGATGTTGTTTCCACCTACTAAGGTAATGGGCTTTGGCTGCACAGATTTTCAAAATGCCTTATGGTGCGTTAATGAAAATAACAATTGGGACACCAATTATTACAAATCTAATTACATCGCATGGCCTCCAGCCAACTATGTTCCAAAAATGTTTGCATTCAAAAACTGGTCTTTTTCAGGTTTTTATGATTTTAAGGATGCCACCGTAAAATTGACAGAGTTAAAAACCAACGCAGATATTCCTTGTGAGGTTTACCCCGAAATAACTGGATATGGCATGCCTACTTTGGTTTGGGCACCCAAAACACTTTACCGTTCTCTACCAGGAAACACCGATATTAAAGTAGAAATTAAATTAAAATCAGGAAAAAAGATGAGTTATATTGTACACCTAATTGATTATAAAAAATGACAGCATTCAAGCCAGCTTTTTGTTTTGTGTTGATGGTGGGATTGGTTTTTCAATCATGCCAAATGCCAGAACATGGATACTGCAGTGTTACTTTAATTGATGAAAAAATTGAAGAGTCTCCCAGTATTGAGGCTGTTATAGAAGAAGGAAGTTTACAGATAATTTGTTCTTTTACAGGAATGGATATTTTAGATACCTTTATAGAATTAACACCAGCGCAAAATGATGTTTTATGGGCAGAGGTTGAAAGACAAAATTTTAAAACCTATTATAAAGATGGTCCAGAGTGGCAAACCAAACAAACCAATTTGCAGGATATTAATGCTTCAAGTAATGACCATTTTAAAACTATAATCTTTGATTTGTGCCCTGTTTCCAAGCTTTTAATTGATGAGTCTTTGCAAAAGGCTAAAAAAATATTGCCGCCTACTGTGCCAATTGTTCCACCTATTGATACGCGTGATACCTTAAGTGCAGACTAAGTTTAAGGCAATACTTCATCGAGAAATATGGTTATTGTTAGGTAGTTTTAAGCCAAATGTATTTTATGGTATGGCATTTGTAATTACATTTGCGGTTTATTTTAAATTTGTAAAAATTAATGAAAATGAAAAATAGAATAATTATAATTGTTGCTGCCTTGTGCATGTCATTGCCTAGCATGGTGTCCGCCCAAAAATTTGGATATGTTGATACCGATTATATTCTTGAAAAAATGCCAGAATATAAATCTGCTCAAAAGCAAATTGATGAATTGAGTAATGGTTGGCAAAAAGAAATTGATGAGCAGTATGCAAACATAGACAGGCTTTATAAGGATTATGTGGCTGAAGAGCCTTTGCTAACACCTCAACAAAAAGGTGAAAGAGAACAGGTAATCGTTACCAAAGAAAATGAGGTAAAGGAAATGCAACAAAAGCGTTTTGGAGTGGATGGTGACTTATTTAAAAAGAGACAAGAACTTATAAAACCGATACAAGACAGAGTATATGAAGCTGTAAAAAAAGTAGCTAGGGACAATGCCTTGGATTTTATTTTTGACAAGGCAAGTGGAGTAGTAATGCTTTATAGCAACCCAAAATATGATAAAAGTGATGAGGTTTTGGATGAATTGGGTGTTGTAGAAAAAGACACCAAGAACAAAGACAAATAATAAAGAAAAAACACAATAGATGAAAAAATTAGGAATTTTATTTTTTGCAATTTTTATTGCAAGCATGGCATTTAGCCAAACAAGAGTGGCAACAAAAGTAGGTTTTGTAAACTATGGTTTAATCAGAGATACATTGCCCCAAACAGATACCTTTGAAATGGCTATTCAGCAAAGAACATTGCAGTATCAGCAAGCCATTGCTGAAATTGAAAAGAATATCGTTAGAAAGCAAAAGGCTTCTGATACCCTTGCAGGTGGTTTAAAGGAATTGTTTATGCAAGACATTGCAGAACAAAAGCAAAAATTAGATCAAATCTATCAAGAGGCTGAATATGTTATTGGTTCTTTTCAAGAAGAAGCTGTTTTTAGTCTTAACTCAATTATTACAGAAGCCGTTAATAAAATTGCCAAAGTAAAAAGCTATACCATAATTTTAGATTCATCATCAGGCTCCATCGTTTTTGGAATGCCACAAGATGATTTGACAAAAGAGGTCGCAAAGTCTTTAGGAATTACTTTACAATAAGCGCATACCATTTTGGCTCATCCCAGTCAAGCTATTGGTATTTTTGATTCTGGCATTGGTGGATTAACCATTGCCAAGGCAATAAAAAAAGAATTGCCCAAAGAGCATATTGTCTATTTTGGAGACACCATCCATTTACCGTATGGCGATAAAACTGGTGAATCTATCAAACATTTTGCTGAAAAAATTGCTGAATTTTTGTTGGATAACAATTGTAAGATAATCATTATAGCCTGCAATTCTGCCTCTGCTGTTGCTACTAAACTATTGGAAGAAGCTTATAAAAATAAAGTTGCCATTATCAATGTTATAGATCCCACCATTGACTATGTACTGAAGCTAGAAGCGGTTAAAAAAGTAGGCTTAATTGGTACGAAAAGAACGGTTGGTTCCGGAGTGTATGCAAGAAAGTTCAAGAAACTTAATCCTGCTGTTAGTCTTTACTCAAAGGCAACACCCTTACTTGCCCCTATGATTGAAGAGGGGTTTTATAACAACAATATTAGTAAAACAGTTATTCACTCCTATCTTGCCAACCATCATTTACAAGATATTGATACCCTGATTTTGGGCTGTACCCATTATCCATTGATAAATGAGGAGATACAGTCATATTATAATGGCAAAGTGAGGGTTGTGGATTCAAGTTTGGTAACTGCCCTAAAAGTAAAGGAGTCTTTGCAAAAGAATAATTTATTGATAAAAGAAAAAAGCATAGATGGAGACCATTTTTATGTTTCAGAATATACACCTAGCTTTGCGCGTGCTTCTAAATTGTTTTTCTCAAAGCAAATTAAATTAGAAGAAATTAAATTATTCACTCAGTAAGACAAATTGAAAATTTTAGTCATTGATGATTTTCATGCAGACCTTGTAAAAGGTTTAGAGCAGCAAGGTTGCGTTGTAAACTACCAACCCAATAGCACACGAAATGAAATAATGAATTTGCCCAATGAGTATGAAGGCATAATTGTGCGGTCAAAAATAAAAATAGACCAAAATTTATTACAACACTTTTCAATTTTAAAATTTGTTGCCAGAGGTGGTGCAGGCATGGACGGCATTGATACCGCCTATTGTAAGGACAAAGATATTGAATTGGTCAATGCGCCAGAAGGCAATAGAGATGCTGTTGCAGAGCATACCTTGGCTTTTATCTTGGCTTTTCAAACCAATTTGATTGAGGCAAATAATGCAGTATTTAGCGGAATTTGGGATAGAGAGCGCTATAGAGGAACGGAACTGAAAGAAAAAACGGTTGGTATTATTGGTTATGGAAATACGGGGCGAGAGGTTTCTAAACGATTGAATGCTTTTGGCTGCAAAATAATTGCCAATGACCTAATGCCAGATAAGATATCAGATAGCTGGGTAAATTCCGTTTCTTTCGAGGAATTGTTAAAAGAATCGGATATTATCACTTTGCATGTGCCGTTTACAAACCTAACCCACCACATGGTCAATTCTCACTTTATTTCTCAGATAAAGTCCTCATCTTTGTTATTGAATATGAGCCGTGGAGAAATTTTAGATACCTTTGATGTTTTAAAATTGTTAAGCAAAAACAAGTTTGCCGGGCTTTGTATAGATGTGATAGAAGGAGAAAATGCGATAGGTTTTCCAGTGATTAGCTCAGAAATTAAAAGTTTGATGCAGCAATTAAAACATAAGTTATTGATCACCCCACATGTTGGTGGTTGGACCACGGAATCGTACCAAAAAATTGCAGCCGTGCTTTTAAATAAAATTGTTAAACTAAAAAATGGAGGCGGCTATGTTGGGCATGAATAGTGGATGTAAATTTTTAAGGTCTGAAACAATAATTATTAGTTCAGATTTTTGTTTTCAAAGAACTTTGCAAGCGGAAAATTGGATTTTGACCGCTCCATTGACCGTTAAAATATCATTAATTGGGTATTTTAATTCAAAAATTAAGAGTGCATGGAGCGTTATTGATGATAATGTAGAAAGAATGACAAAGGTTTTGCAGGCTTGCAGTTGTTGCAAAGACTTAAATTTAGGGCGTGTTGAGAATAAAAATGTAAAAAGAGTTGAAAAAAAAGCAAATGAAAATTGATTTTGTAAAAAAGTATATGGAAATTGCCACACTTTTAGTCGATACACAATTGGGTTTTGTCTGTGAAGTAATATTTCCAGTTTTCGGTAAATTGATAAATAAGAAATTTAATAAGTAAAATATAGAATATGAAGAAAAATATACCATTAAAAATTTGTAGTTTACTGATTTTGATGTTGCTTACATCTAGCAGCATTTTCGCCCAATCTGGCGTTGGAGAGATTAGAGGAAGGGTAAGTACATCTGACCCCTTGGATCAAGACAATGTCTTTTCCGCAAAAGTTTTTCTTTACTTGCCAGATGGTACAAGAACCAAAACTGTTTACCCAGACCCAGGCGGTAGCTATTATTTTAAAGCGGTACAGCCCGGTGAATATTTTATAAAAGCTGTTTTAGATGGTTATGATACTGCTCAAACAGAGTTAATGACAGTGAGTGCAGATAAAATTACTGATTTTAGTATCCCCTTAAGCAAAATTTCTAGCGACCCATCGGATGGACAGAAAATAAATGTGGTAGAAACCGTTGTTTTAAGGTCCAATAGCCAACTAGGTAGAGAAGATAATGGTGCTCCGCCTATTGATGCTGACCAATTGTTGAAAGGTGGTAGTAGAAATGTAGGTAATTTGGTTACGGGTACTATTGGGGGAGTAAATTTGGATGCAGGTGGTGGAATATCATTTTTAGGTTCAAGAACTGATGGTACTGCTACATTTGTGGATGGTGTTAGGGTTAATAGTGGCTCCAATGTTAATACACAGTCTTTAGGGCAAGTAAATGTTATTATAGGAGGTGTGCCTGCACAGTATGGAGATTTTACAGGAGGTGCTATATCATACACAACCAAAGGAATTACCAATAAACATAGTAAATCAATTGAAGTACTTTCTTCCTCTCCATTTGATAAAAACCATAACAATAAAATTGAGTTTTTTGCCAATGGACCATTGTATATTAAGAACAAAGGCGCAGACCCCAATGATACTTTGGTTGAGCCAGAAAGAACTGTTTTAGGATACTTATTCAATATTTCTGCCACTTATGCAAAGGATCCAAACAGAAGTTATATAGGCTGGCAAAGATTAAAGGCAGAGAAATTAGACGAGATTGAAAAAAATCCATTAATTCCTAATGACAATGGTTTGGGCTTTGTAAGTGCGGGTAACTTTGTAAAAGCAGAAGATATAGAAACAGTAAAGGCAAGATCAAATGCAACTTATTTCTCAACTACTGCACAAGGAAAAATTGATTGGGCTCCTGCCAAAAATACCTTGGTTACTTTTTATGGAAGTTACAGATACCAAGATTATTTGGCTGCCGGCAGACAATTGTTTACCTATAGAACCAATGCTAGAGTGGTGGATCAAGATATTTTAGCTTATGTTAAATTTAGACAAGATTTGCCAAACCCAAGTAACAAGGCTAAATTGGAAAAAACCACATTGAGTAAGGCTTGGTATAACATTAGATTTGATTACCAACAATCTTATACTTTAACGAGAGATCAAACCCATTTAAACAATGTATTTGATTATGGGTATATTGGTAAATTTACAAAATACCCTGAAGCTTTTTACAGTTATGTAAACAACAATAATAACCCCTTTGCACCTCAAAAAACTTTTGTGGACCAAAACGGAGATACGATTCAGTTAAGAGAATATCATGAGCAAGGAGGATTTAGAGATACCGCTATGACTTTTGAGGGTTCAGAATTGAACCCTTTGCGTGCCAATTATACAAAAAATTTGTACCAATATGCGGATGATAGAGGTTTTGATATAACCAATACTGCTACTTTGCAATCGTTAGGAGGGCTTCTTAATGGATTAAACCCGCCAAATTTTTATGGTTTATGGGCTGCTCCTGGTCAAGTAGCCTCCGGTTTTAACAAACGAAACAATCAGTTTTTCTCGGTTTATGCGATGGGAGAAGCCAGTTTAACAGGGCCCTTAGAAAAAGATTTGAACAGAAAACCCCATGACTTGCAGTTTGGTCTGTTCTTTGAACAATCCTCCTACAATGGTTATAGCCTGAATGCCAATGGTTTGTGGTTTTTAATGCCGCAATTAACCAATACACACATTACCCAATTGGATAAATCTAACCCTATTTTAACCTACAACAGTGATGGTGTATTTACCGATACCATTAAATACAACAGATTGGTGCAGGCAGATCAGCAGACTAATTTTGACAAAAATTTAAGAAACTCACTAATTAACAACGGAGCAAAAGATGTTTATGGAAATCCGTATAACAATACTACATTTATTGATGTCAATTCATTGTCTCCTGACCAATTTAAACTGGAAATGTTTAATGCTGATGAAATCTTGAACAATGGTAGTTCTTATGCTTCTTATTATGGATATGACCATTTAGGAAATAAAACCAAAGGAAGGTCATCTACCAATGATTTCTTGCAGAATAAAGATAAAAGAGCCATCAACGGATTTCAACCAATATATACTGCGGCATGGATACAAGATAAATTTGATTTTAAAGACTTAATTTTTAGAGTAGGATTGCGTGTTGAGCGTTTTGATGCCAATCAATTGGTTTTAAAAGATCCTTATTCACTATATCCTGTTAAAACGGCAGGCGAGGTAAAAGCATTGAATGGTATTGAACAAAAACATCCGGACGGTATAGGCGATGATTTTAAAGTTTATGTGAACGATGTTGATAATCCTACTAAAATACTAGGTTATAGAAATGATGACCAATGGTATGATGAAAAAGGCAAGGCTATTGCCAACCCAGAGTTAATTTCAAATAAAACCAGTAATGGTAAAATTGCACCTTATTTGGTGGATTCAAAAGATCAAAACTTATCAGAAAACTCTTTTCAAGATTACAAGCCACAAGTAAATATATTGCCACGGGTTTGGTTTTCTTTCCCTATCAATAATACCGCATTGTTTTTTGCCAACTATGATGTTTTAGCGCAAAGACCAAACGTAAATCAAAATTTTTCTACCATTGATAACTACTTTTATATTCAAACAAGAAATAATCAAACTTTTGCAAACCCTGCTTTAACACCTAGGATTAAAACCAACTATGAAATTGGTTTTAGACAAGTATTGTCTGAGCAAAGAAGAGGAGAAGGTATTGCTTCTATTATTGGAATCACCACTTCTTACTCAGAAATTAGAAATGATATTAACTTGTTTTTCTACAATCAGGCATATCCTATCAGTTATACCAGTTACACCAATATTGATTTTTCAACCATTAAAAGTTTTAGAACAGATATTCAAATCAAAAAGGATAAAACATTGACTTTAAATGCAAATTACTCCTTATTATTTGCAAACGGGACAGGTTCTAATTCAGGTTCTGCCCGTGCTTTAATTGCTAGTGGACAGCCAAACTTACGTTCATTATTCCCTTTAGGGGATTTGGATATTAGACACAGTGTTAAGGCTAATTTAAACTATGACTTTGGTGGTGGAAAGAATCCAAGAACAGGTAAAGATGAATACATGGGGCCTGAAAAGTATAAAAAATACTTGGAGTATGCTTCTGCAGGTTTAATTTTTACAGGTCTAAGTGGTTTGCCATATACTGCTACAACTCAGACCGTTGCGATAGGTAGTACAGACCGCTCACCGATTAAAGGAGATCCATTTGGTTCTAGATTACCTTGGACTTATAACATGGATTTTCAATTGAGTAAAGGTTGGAATATTGACTATGCTGGCCATCAAAAACATGGTGTTTTATATACTTTTATCCTGATTTCTAATGTTTTGAATACGCAAAATATTGTGGGTGTATGGCCTTATACTGGTCAAGCCGATGATGATGGTTATTTAACTTCACCTAGAGGACAACAAGCTTTGGCTAGTCAGTTAGATGCACAATCATTCACTGCCCTGTATAGAGTTATTACCAATAATCCGGGATTTTATAGAGGACCAAGATTTGCTCAATTAGGCGTTAGATTTCAGTTTTAATTAAGGATAGAAAATAAAGATAAAGAGATATGAAGAGAATAATTACAATATTAGCGATTGGTGCCTTGTTTACACAAGTGCATGCAAGAGAGGTTTTAAATTACAAAACCAATCCAAACAATAATACCAACAATACCGGCAATAGATTGGTTGATTTTGCTGGAAGTTGTAAACCTGCCAGCCAAAGTGCAGATTTGGATATCAACAATGTAAGAACCAAAATTTTGAATGGTGGTGATATGTGGTGGGATTTGAATAACGCTAAATATGAAATACCAAAGGTGAATGATGCCAACGCCATTAAAAAGAATTCTTTGTTTGCTGGTGCTTTATGGATTGGTGGAAGAGAGGTTGGAAGTAATAACCTTAAATTGGCAGCAATGACCTATCGTCAAAGGGGTTCTGACTTTTGGCCTGGACCGTTAAATATAAATAATGCATCTACGGATGAAATACGTTGCGGTACTTATGATAAAATTTGGAAAGTAACTAGAGCCGAACTTGAAACGGCAGAGGCCAGTGGATGGACAGATATTTCAACCAATATACTAGAATATCCTGCTGGTATCAATAGAGGTTTTAGTGGTATCAGTTCAGCGAATGAATCACCATTGATGGCACCGTTTTTTGATTTAAACAAGAATGGTGTTTACGAACCCAATAAAGGAGAATATCCAGTGCTTTATTCTGATAAGGCTGCTGCTAATAACACACCCTCTGACCAACCTGATATGATGCTTTGGTATGTGTATAATGATAATGGAAATTTACACAGTGAAACAGGGGGTATCCCAATTGGGTTGGAATTGCAGATGCAGGCTTTTGGTTTTAAAACCAATGACGAGGTAAATAACATGACTTTTTACCGCTCAACCATTATTAACAGAGGTCAAACAGACCTGAAAGAAACGTATATGGGACAATGGGTAGATCCAGATTTAGGAAACTTTATTGATGATTATGTGGGTTGTGATGTTGGCAGAGCTTTAGGAATCTGTTATAATGGGGATGACAATGATGAGGGAGTTTTAGGTTATGGTCTAAATCCACCAACCGTGGGTATAGATTATTTTGAGGGTCCTTTTGATGACAATGGTGACCAATTGGGTTTAAGCCATTTTATGTATTTTAACAATGATGCCAACGCGATTTGTGGAAACCCTAATATTGCCATTGATTTTTATAATTATTTAAAAGGTAATTGGAAAAATGGTCAACAAGTTAGATGGGGTGATAAATGCGGTACAGGAGGTTCAATAGTTAGTCCATGGATGTGGCCTTTTGATACCATTCTTCCAGGTCAATCTTTATGGACAGAAAGAACTGCTGGTAATACCCCTGGCGATAGAAGGTTTGTACAATCTTCTGGGCCTTTTACTTTAAAACCTGGTGCTGTAAATTATATTACGGTTGGAGCGGTTTGGGCAAGATCAACTTCTGGTGGAGCTTTAGGCTCATTAGAATTGTTAAGGAAAGCCAGTGATAAAGCGCAAAAATTATTCAACAACTCTTTTGATTTGGTTGATGGTCCGGATGCACCTACTATGGCAATTCAAGAATTAGAGAATGAACTAATATTAACCTTCTTAGGAACAAATTCTTCAAAAGTAGAAAATTATAAAGATACCATTATCTCTGAAACAGGTAGTGAATTGGTTTATGAGTTTCAAGGGTATCAGATTTACCAGTTGAAGAATGAAACAGTAAATACTGGAGATTTGGGCAATATTGAAAAAGCAAGATTAATTTTCCAATGCGATATTAAGGATGATTATACGCAAATAATTAATAAGGTATTTGATCCAGTTGTTAATGCTGAAATACCAGTTGAAAAAGTGAATGGTGCAAATGAGGGGTTGGTGAATACTTTGTCTATTGTTAAGGATGAGTTCAGCACTGCTTCAAACAAGCAACTGATTAATTTTAAAACCTATCATTTTATGGTAATTTCTTATGCTGTAATTACCAATGACCCTTTAAAATCTGACCCTCAACAATATTTGGCGGGTAGAGGTAATATCACCAGTATTAGTGGTATTCCTCATAAAAATGAAGCCGAAAGATCGGGTATCAAGTTAAATTCTTCTTATGGCTCTGGACCAAAAATTACGAGAATAGCTGGAAAAGGAAGTGCTTGCAATGAGCTAGAGTTTAGTCAAGAAACCATAGAAAGTGTTTTAGCAAATAATACCATTAGTAATCCAACATACTTAGGAGGAAAAGGGCCTTTGAATATTAAAATAGTAGATCCAGTAAAAGTGCCAAAGGCATGTTTTAGATTAGAGATTTTGGATACCATTCCTACAATTAATTCCAAAAGTGAAGATTCTATTAGAATGTTTTCTACTTATTGGAAATTGACCAATACAACTACAGGAGATATTGTTTATAGTGACAAGTTTATGAACAAAGTTTATGAGTCTGTTCAAGGAAAAGACGGTATTCCTTCAGTTGGAAAAACAAAACCATCACCCAATTTGCATGATTGGGGTATGGCAATTACAGTAAATCAAATATTGGGTATTGGTGTTGATTCTGGTGATACTAAAAATGGATTGATTAGTTGGGATGTTAGTTTTAAAGATCAAGGGAAACAGTGGTTAACTGCCCTTCCGGATAATGATGCAAGTATTCCATTTAACTGGATACGCTCTGGAAGAGTTCATACAGCAACATCTGCTGCCTTTAGCACAGACCCTTATTTGGACGATTTCTTTTATGAACCACGTTCAACTCAGGCAATAGATGGTTTTGAGGCTTATGAGAAAATATGGGATGGGAGAATAGCACCATACACCTTATGCTCAAGAGCAAATGCTGAAGTTGGTGGAATGGGTAGAAATACCTACGGGCCAGCCTTGTTAAATTCCCCAACAGGAGGACCTTTAGCACGGGAGCAAATGGGTAATTTATCTTCTGTGAATTTGGTAATTACACCTGATAAATCTAAATGGACCCAATGTGTTGTTGTTGAATTGGGTGATAATACCAACGCAGCTTTAAATGAAGGTGGGGCGGAAAAGTTTGATTTAAGAAAATCTGCTAGTAGGGATAAAGATGGTAACCCTGTGGGTGGTGGAGAGCAAGGTAGAAGCTGGTTTCCTGGTTATGCCGTAAATATTGAAACAGGCGAAAGAATGAATATCATTTTTGGCGAAGATTCATATTTAGCTGGAGCAAACGGACGTGATATGAGATGGAATCCCACTTCTGATTTCTATACTGCTTCTAATAGTTACCCTATTTTTGGCGGTAAGCACTATATTTACGTAATGAGTAGCAATGATGTTGGAAGTAATAAAGCCAATCCATATGATGGAGGAGGGGCATATCTGAATACCTATAACACAGCCTCATCACCTCTTTTGGCAAGAATTAGAGTTATGAACACGGCCATGTGGGTACTACCAGCAATGGCTGTACAAGGGTTTGATTTGAAAAATGGTATACCTCCAACTGAGGTTACCATTAAATTAAGAGTTTGTAAGCCGTATGCAACCAAAGCAGATAACAAATTACCAGTGTTTGATTTCTGTACAGAAGATTTGGCTGCAGAGCAAAATGGAGAAACAAAGAAAAATGCAATGGAGCTAATCAACGTGGTACCTAATCCATACTATGCCTATTCAGAATATGAAACTAGCCCTATTGATAACAGAATTAAAATTACAAACCTTCCTCCAAAATGTACCATCAGTATATTTAGCTTGCAAGGACTATTGATAAAAACTTTTAACAAAGACAATGAGGCAACTTATATAGATTGGGATTTAAAGAATAACTCTAGAGTGCCAATTGCTACTGGTGTATATTTAATCCATGTTAATGTACCAGGACAAGGTGAAAGAACGCTTAAATGGTACGGAGTTATGAGGTCATTAGATTTAGATTCATATTAATTAAAAGCAAGAAAGAATAATGAGAAATATTATAAAATACGGAATAATTATAGCAGCAGTTTTTACAACCAATGCACTTTTTGCGGGAAACCCTGAAAGAGCAGGACAGGCAGGAGCGGCAGAGTTACAAATAAATCCATTTACTAGAAGCAGTGGCTGGGGGTTTGCAAATACTACAGGAGTTAGGGGCTTAGAAGCTTCTTTTTTAAACATTGCTGGACTAGCAGGTGTTAAAAAAACAGAAATATTGTTTTCAAGAATGCAGTACGTTGCTGATATTGGTATCAATACCTTTGGTTTTGCTCAAAAATTGGGTGGTGAAGGTGGTCAAGGAGCATTGTCTTTGGGTATTACATCGTTTAATTATGGAAATATTATGAGAACAACTGTGGATCAGCCAGATGGTGGTTTAGGGACTTATAGAATTTCTACTTCTATCCTTTCTGCTGGTTATGCCAGAAGATTTACGGATAAAATTTATGGTGGTGTTAATTTTAAACTTTATAGTCAAGGTATTGCAGATGTAAAAGCTACGGCATTGGCAATTGATGCTGGTGTGCAATATGCCACAACAACAAATCCGAATAGCATCAAACAAAATGATTTAAGGTTTGCCGTTGTTGTTAAGGACATTGGGCCAGACTATAAACCTAATGGTGATGGACTTACTGTTAAAAGTTTATTAACTGGTAATGAATACGCAACCACTGTTCAGCAAAGGGCTGCTAAAGTAGAATTGCCTACAGCGGTGCACATTGGTATGGCTTATGATTTTAGGTTAGATAAAGACTCTGTTATGTACAGACATAAATTGACAGCAGCATTTAATTTTACGAATAACGCATTCAGTCGTAACCAAACAACTTTGGGCTTACAATACAGCTACAATGAGTTATTCATGTTGAGATCCGCTCTGATTTATGAAAAAAATATCTTTAGTCCTCTAGGGCCTGATGGAAGACAAAGTTTTTTCACGGGATTTAGCTTTGGAGTTTCTGCTGAGCCTAGTTTATCTAAGGAAAATGGAAATACCATGGCACTAGATTTAAGCTATCGTACTACCAATCCATTTAGCGGTGTTTTGGGCATAGGTCTTAGAATTAATTTTGCAGACACCAAAAGACCTAATTACAGAAAATAAAAGGTTTAGAAAGTAACCTGAAATACAGACGAACTAAAGAATTCAATAAAAACATTATCTTTGTAAACAAATAGCACTCCTTATGGGGTGCTCTTTGTTTTATACAATTAAGCAATTTAACACAACTATGAGTATAAGTTATTTAAGCAAAGAAGGCTATGAAAAGCTGAAAGCAGAACTAGATCACATGAAAAAGGTACAAAGACCTTTTATTTCATCGCAGATAGCTGAAGCAAGAGATAAGGGTGACTTATCGGAAAATGCTGAATATGATGCCGCCAAGGACGCACAAGGGCTATTGGAACTTAAAATATCCAAGGCGCAAGAGGTACTTGCAAACTGTCGTGTGATGGATGAGTCGCAAATTGATACCAGTAAGGTATCGATTTTCTGCACTGTAAAGGTTTTGAATAAGAAAATAGGCAAGGAAGTGAGCTATACCATTGTTTCTGAAAGTGAAGCAGATTTAAAATTAAGGAAAATATCTTCTAAGTCTGCCATTGGCATGGCATTGCTGGGTAAAAAGGTAGGGGAGACTTTAATTGTAAATGTACCTGCCGGTGAGCTAGAATTAGATGTTTTGAGCATCACTGCTGAAATGTAATGAGTATCTTTTCAAAAATAATTTCAGGAGAAATTCCTTGTTTTAAAGTAGCAGAAGATGAAAATCATTTAGCTTTTTTAGACATTAATCCTTTAAAAATGGGTCATGCACTCGTAATACCTAAAAAGGAAATTGACTATATTTTTGATATGGATGATCAAGATTTGGCTGCACTGCATATTTTTGCTAGTAAAGTGGCAAAAGGCATTAAAGCTGTAGTTGATTGCAAAAAAATTGGCATTGCCGTGGTGGGTTTAGAAGTGCCTCATGCACACATACACTTAATTCCTATCAACGCAGTAAGCGATATGGATTTTTCTAAACCAAAACTAACGGTTGACAAAGAAGCAATGCAGGCCTTAGCAACAAGGATTGCGGAGAAGGTTGGTTAAAAACTTTCAGGGCAAACTTTTTCTCCTCTTCGTAGAGTTAGCGCAGCGTCACGATGTACATCGTGACACGAAGTATTTATAGAAAAGAGTCTCAGACTCAATCATTATAATCCTTAAATCTTAAAATTAAAAGTTATAGAACCTTTCTTTAAGTTATCATCTGTAAAACTACTTTGAAACTCCGTTTTCTTGGCTAATTTTTCTGCTAAATCTCTTAGTTGAATAGAGCTGGCAGAGCCACGTGCAATTTCTGTTCTGGTAACTTTACCGTATCTATCAACCCAAATAGTAACGATTACCTTTCCATTGACATTAAACTCATCATCATTTTTTGGCGCACTTACTAATTTTCGATTTCCTAAGCTATAATCAGAAATGCCCACACCATTGCCAGCAGAGCCACCTTTGCCCAAGCCATCTCCGTCTCCATCTCCATCTCCATTCTCTTTTCCTTCATTTCCAGTCTTTTTACCGTCACCAGTACCTTCGGTCTTTCTTTTCCCTAAGCCATTCAAAATATCGCTAACATCGCTGTCCATTTTTGGTTTGGCTTCTGTTTTAGGTTTTGGTTTATCCGTCTTTTTTATTTCAGGCGCATCTTCGTTATCCTGACTTAGGAGAGGATCATCTACTTGTTCTTGAACAGTGGAAGATTTGGTTTGCTCCGCAGAAGCCTCATCACTTGGTCCTCCTGCATCGGGTTCTCCTAAGCTGACAGATACACCACCACTTTCCAAATCTTCCGCAACAAAATTGTTACCAAATACCACTAAAAACAAAATGGCAATAATGGCAGCCATAATCAGGCTTGAATAAATAGCCGCTTTTTTGCGGTTTTTATCATTCTCTTTTATTTCTTGTTCTGTCATGGTATTTAAAGTTTTTTTTGTTGATACCGTTTGTTCCTATTAGGTAAACGAAATAAATGTTAATTTATGGTCTTGAGGAAGGCACAGAGCCATCTTTTTCTAACGCCAAAACAACTTTTGCACCTAATTTATCACATAGTAAAACCAACTCCATTACCCTTTCGTACTGCACTCTTTTATCCGCTCCAACGCTCACCGTAGGTTTGTCATTATTGCCTAAAGCTGCCCTTATTTGTGGCGCTAAATCATCAAAGTTTTTGACTTTGGTTTTTTCTACAGCATACACTAAATCTTCAGTAACATAAACATGTACAATTTTATTTACCACTTTATCAGTGCTTATTCCTTTAGGCAGCAATATTTTCATAACTGGCTCTTTAACCACAGATGAGGTAATTACAAAGAATATTAAAAGCAGAAATATAATATCCGTCATAGACGACATATTAAATGACGCATCTACCTTACTTTTTTTTCTTAGTGCCATGTTTAATATTTCTTTTTTAAGCCGGTTGTTGCAAAATATCCATAAACTCTACAGAGTTTGCCTCCATTTTATATACTACTCTTTCTATCATCGCTGTAATAAGGTTGTAACCCAAATAAGCAATGATACCAACTATCAACCCTGCAACGGTTGTTACCATGGCTTCATAAATACCACCACCCAAAGCACCTGCTGTAATGGTGTCTCCTTGCCTGCTCAATTCATAAAAGGTTTTTATCATCCCTGTAACAGTTCCCAAAAAACCAATCATTGGTGCAGCACCAGCAATGGTTGCCAGAAAAGGCATGCCCTTTTCTAGTTTATAAACTTCTAGTTTACCTACATTTTCAATGGCCACTTCAATAGTTTTCATGTTTGAACCAATGCGGCCCACCCCTTTTTCTAGCATTCGTGCTACGGGTGTGTTGGTTTTTTCGCATAATTTTTTCGCTCCAGAAACATTGCCATTGGTAACCATATCCCTGATATTAGCCATAAAATAAGGATCTATTTTACCGGATTTTTTGATGGTTAAATAGCGTTCTATGATGAGATAAATGGCAATAATCAATAAAATACCAATGGGTATCATGATTACACCTCCCTTTAAGGTTAAATCAATCAAACTTAATGATTGGTCTACTTGTTCTGTAGTTTGTAAACTGTCAGATACCGCAACAGTTTGCGATTGGTCTATTTGTAATAGGGTATTAAACATATTTGTTTTTATAGATGATTATATTGTTTTTTATCTAGTAATTCTGCTGAACTAAATTCAGTTTGAATGGCATTTAATTTTTCTTCAGCTTCAGCTAGTTGGTTGCTACTAAAAAGTGCTACCCTAATTAACTTGCTATTTTTTAATCGTAAAATGTATGGATTATATGATCCATATTTTCCTTTTTCCAATAATCCAGTAACATTTTCTTCCATAATAGTTTTATAAATTATAATATGGTAACGGTTTACTAGGTCATATTGCACCGGGTCAATAGACTTGGGTACTTCTGGCGCAGCAACAACTGTTTCGGAGTTATTTTTAAGGGTAGGAGTGGGTTGTTCTAAAGCAGTTTCATTGGGTAAAGATGAGTTGCTTTCTAGTGGATCAATTGGGGTTTGGCTATCGTTATAATTTACAGGTTCTTCAACATTGTCAATTATAGCACCATTTTCCATTAAATTTGGGATAATGGTAGCCTCTTGATGTGTATAAAATGTTCTATCTTCATTTTTAATGGCCGTGAAAACTAAAAAGCCAACCAACGCTGCTGCCACTGCCCATTTTATAAAGCGCACAATTCCCTTTGGTTTATGTTCAATAGCCAAGGGGGTATTATGCTCTGGTGTCATTGCTGAAATTGGAGCAGCTACTTCCTTAGGCTCAAGGTTAATTTTATTTTCTTGATGTAAGGGTTTAGCAATTTCAACTTTGATTTCCTGTGTGGATTGCGCAACAGGTGTTAAAGATATTGGGAATAAACCAAAAGTTTCTTGCAAGAAATTGGTGTCTTGCGCTGGGATAAAAAATACTTTTTCACTTGTTCCAAAAAACTCGCCTAAACCTTTCCATTGGATTTTTTTGCCGTTAGAAATTTCATTTTTTATCGTTTCAACTTCCTTTTCTAAGGCTTTTACGGCATTGGCATAACCCATTCCATATTTATCGGCTATATGGTTTGCAAGCAAACCATCCGTTTGTAATATACCAGGATTAAAGAAAATAGATTTAGATTTTGGCTTGATTAAATGGCTGTAAGGGTTAAGTGCCGCCTCACTTGTACGTGTTATTATTGCACCCAAATTAGGCAGTATAACGCACTCATGCTGCCATAGCAATTCTTTTACTTCAACACTTAAATCTATATTTCCGTTCTCTCGCATCATTATGCAATATTAAAATGAAAAATTGACTCCTGCCAATATATTTAATGTATAAACAGGATAATTATACCAACGTTGTATTTTTGAAGAGGAAATATTGTTGAAATTAGCAAAGAATGAGAGGTGCTTTTTATAGCGATAATCAAATTGTAAATTAAAATCTGCAAAGGCTTTCATTTGGTCTGATCCTGGATTGCCAATTTGACTATGCACTCTGGCACCCCAGTAAACAACCTCAGTAGTAGTGTATATTTTCTTGGCGATATTGTATTGAAATCTAAAACGTACCTCACTCGTTGGCAATTGCCAAGGTGATTCATTTTCAAAGGTGTAGTCATTGACTCTCGCTATTAAAGACGCCCTAATTTTGGTGCTAAACGTATAGCCCAACTGTGCTTTAAAGGTAAGTACCTGAGCACGGTCGTAAATGGTTCTAAAACTATTTACGCTGTCATTATTGGTAATATATAAGGGCAAATTATCAATATCTGAAAAACTAAACTCGCCTAAAAATTCAAGGTTTTTTGTTAGCTTACCCTCAAAACCCATAAATATTTTAGCACTGGTAACAGTGTTTCTCAGAAGAAAGGTATCTGCAATAAACGGATTGACATTTATTTGTGTGCGCAATAAATTTTTATCAAGATTTCCTGTAATACCACCAAAAAGAATCACATAGTCTTTAATTAAGTAATACTTGGCATATAAATCTGGAAAAATATAAAGTCCTGAATCTTTTCCATTAGGAATATAGGTTGTTATAAAACCAGCAGTAATATCTAATGGTTCTTTTGGATGCTTAAAGGTAAAGCGAGGATGTAAGTCCAAGAAAACACGCTCTTGAAAAGTAGTGGCAGTAGTAACTTTGGTATGCATTAATCCCAAATCCACCAAAATTTGCCCTTGAAATGCATTCATTTTAAAATCAGTTACCCCTTCAATACTGGTTTCATTGCTTTTATCACTAGTGGCAAAAGAGTGATAGTCAACTAAAAAGCCAATCTTTGGTGCAGTTTTTTTGCCAGCCAACCTATTGAACCTAAAACCTCCATTCCAATCTTCATAGTTTCGCAAAATATCATTTTTAGAAAAGCCAAAGTCTGTGCTGTCAAAACCATATCTTCTTAATGAGTTTCTGTCATAAGCTAAATTGATGGTAAATTGATTGTTTTTTAGAATTCTAGCACCATACAATTTTACTTTATTTTGGCTAAAATCTTGAAATGATTTACCTCTATTGGCCGATAAATGCTTGATTTCTGCACCATAAATTAGTTTATCATCTTTTAAATTAAAGACATAGGCTTCTGCCAACGGCATATTAAAATTGCCATAGCCTAACTTAAAATAATTGCCGCGCCAATCTTCTTTTTCCCTGTTTTTATATTTTAAGGGAGATAAGGGTGTTGCTACACGGTTTGTACTGGCTTGGTGTTGTGAAATGTCATAATTAAAAACAATAGGGTTTGTTTGTATTGGTTCAGAAGTTGGAGGTATCCTGATTTTTTCTGATTTTTCCAAATTAGGACGATATTTTCCACCAACAATGTCAAAATCTCTGTTGGGTAAAATTGTATCTGACTGTGCAGCAATAAGCACAGGAGAGATTAAAAATATAAATATGATTAGGCGCAGTGAAAACATATGGCGAAAGTAAAACTATAACGACATTGCTTGCATTAAATTGTTTCCACATTTGACCGTAAAAAATTACAAGTGGTTATAAAATTGTGCATATTAAAATAATTGAATATTAGGAGATATAAAATAAAATTGATTATTTTGGGAGCATAAAATTGATAATAAAATGAGCAATACGGAAAAATTGAAAGCGCTAAAGCTTACCATAGATAAGTTAGAGAAGGCATACGGTAAAGGTGTGGTTATGAAAATGGACGAAGGTTCGGTTGTTAATGTAGAGGTAATACCAACTGGTTCTTTTGGTTTAGATTTGGCACTGGGGGTAGGCGGTTTTGCAAGGGGTAGAATTGTAGAAATATACGGACCAGAAAGTAGTGGTAAAACCACATTGGCATTGCACGCCATTGCAGAAGCACAAAAAAAGGGTGGTTTGGCAGCATTTATTGATGCTGAGCACGCTTTTGACAGAAATTATGCTGAAAAATTGGGTATCAATACCTCTGAGTTGTTAATTTCTCAACCAGATGACGGAGAACAAGCTTTGGAAATAGCAGATAATTTAATTCGTTCTGGTGCAGTTGATATCATCGTAATTGACTCTGTTGCTGCCTTGGTGCCAAAAGCCGAAATTGAAGGGGAAATGGGTGATTCAAAAATGGGTTTGCAAGCTAGATTGATGTCTCAAGCTTTAAGAAAACTTACTGGTACGATTAACAAAACAGGCTGTGTTTGTATTTTTATCAATCAATTGAGAGAGAAAATTGGAGTAATGTTTGGCAATCCAGAAACAACCACGGGTGGAAATGCCTTAAAATTTTATGCAACCATGCGTTTGGATATCAGAAGAATTGGTCAAATTAAGGATGGGCAAGATATGATTGGAAACCGTACCAAGGTTAAAGTTGCTAAGAATAAGTTGGCTCCTCCGTTTAGGATAGTAGAGTTTGATATTATGTATGGTAAGGGTATTTCTAGAACTGGCGAAATTTTAGATATGGCCGTAGATATGGATGTAGTTAAAAAGAGCGGAAGTTGGTTTAGTTTTGAAGATACCAAACTAGGACAGGGTAGAGATAGTGTAAAGGATTTATTGGATGATAACCAAGAATTGCTAGATACCATTGAACTGCGTGTTAAGGAAAAGTTAGGTCTGGGAAAAGAAGTTATAAAGGTTGAAGTAGGGGAACAGGACAGTGAGTAATTTTTACTTCGACTACGCTCAGCATAAATAATGATTAATTTTTATAAAGAATTATTTGATTTCCCTATTGACGATAACCCTAAGTTTTTGAAACGGGCTAATTTTAAAGGAAGGATAATAGTATTTTGGGAAAGTTATCATATACAAACGAACTAAACACTAAGACTAAACACTAAAAACTGCAAGCTAAATTGGAAGAAGATATATTATTACAGGATGAAGAAGATCTTTACGAACACCATCAGTTTGAGGTGGATAAAGGTCAGAATCCTCTGCGCATCGATAAATACTTGATGCATAAGCTGCAAAATGCAAGTAGAACTAAAATACAAGCTGCAGCCAAATCCAATGCCATATTGGTAAATGGGCAGCCAGTAAAATCAAATTATAAGGTAAAGCCATTAGCTAAAATAAGTATTGTACTTCCTTATCCTCCAAGAGATACTACCCTATATCCAGAAAAAATGGATATCAATTATGTTTTTGAGGATGATTATTTAGTGATTGTGAATAAAGACAGTGAAGTGGTTGTTCATCCTGGTTTTAATAATTATACAGGCACTTTGGTGCAAGGATTATTGTATCATTTCAATGAAAAAACATTGCCGTCAATACCCAATCCAGTTTATTTAGCACATAGAATTGATAAAAATACGACTGGACTATTGGTTGTAGGAAAGGATGAAGACACACTTGCGCATCTTGCTAATCAGTTTTTTAACCATACGATAGAACGCAAATACCTTGCCTTGGTTTGGGGGAACTTTGCGGAGCCTACTGGAACCATTAATGCTAATCTGGACCGCGACCATAAAGACCGCAAAAAAAGGAGTGTACCCAAAGATGCTGAACAGGGAAAAATAGCTATAACTCACTACCGGGTTTTAGAAAATTTTCATTTCTGCTCTTTGATAGAATGCCAACTTGAAACAGGCAGAACCCATCAAATAAGGGCTCACATGGCTCACATTGGGCATCCTATTTTTAGTGATGAAATGTATGGTGGAGATAAAATTTGGAAAGGCAGTCGACACGCAAAGTTTACCCAGTTTATAGATAATTGCTTCAAAATGTTACCAAGACAAGCATTACACGCCAAAACTTTAGGTTTTATTCATCCCCATAACAAAAAGCCCATTTCTTTTGAAGCCCCTATTCCAGAAGATATGCAAAAGGTAATTGAAAAGATTAGGAATTACGCAAGTATTGGCGAGTAAATAGTAATTTTGCATTCACGCATTGTCTGAACTAGGGATTAATGATGAGTAGGATTTTTTTTGTTTATTTGCTAATTGCCTATTTCTTATTCTCCTCCTAAATACCCATTTTAAAACTGATGTAAACACCTGGTTTATTAATATGATTGTTGGCAAACTCAAGTCTAACAATTCTATCAAACCAAACAATCCATTCCGCTCCAATGCCATAGCCATACAAAGGACTGTTGGCAAAAGTATTGCTAGCCAAGGCATATCGGTTGTGGGCATAGCCGGCATCTAAAAAGGCAACAGCAAATAAAGTGTTGTTGGCACTTTTATAATTTTTTACCGGTATAAATCCAAAATTTAGTTTTTTGTTTAAGAGAATTGCATATTTTAAATTGGTTTTGATAACCGCAGAATGGTTGCCATCAATCACATTATACTCATAACCCCGAATAACGTTGTAGTCATAACCAATTGCACGGTTCAGCAAGTATACTTGTCTTGAAGGCAGGGACGCTTTTAAATGAAATCCAGTGCTTGAAAACCATTTGCCTTTGAGGTGCCTAAAATGCGAACTGCGATAATTTAGCAAAGGCATAATCACATCCCGAGTTTGGGTTGTTACATAATTAATGGAAATGTTGGTGTTGTAATAATTGCCCACCAAAGGTTGTCCTCTTACATCTCTTTTATCCAAAATAAAATTGTAGCCAACACCAAACATGGAAAGTTTATTATTGCCATCTCCAAGCATAGCAGGGTTTAAGTTTTCATTAACTTCGTTGTCCTCTAATTTTGTTTGATTAAAGCCAATATAAAAATTGTTGTAAGTCTGATTTCCTTTACGCAAACTAAAAGTTGCCGCAGCTTTTTTATTTACAATGGCAGATCGAATGTCAGAGTCGTAAAACTGCACCTTGTTGTTCTCGGTTTTATACCATACCTCTCTATTAGCAAGCCATCCCGCCTCTAGTATGAGCCCAATATTAGGATGTTTGCGCAATGCAGGAATAACGTATTTGAAATCTGCTATTTTAGTATACCCTAAAGTAAAAGTTCCATAAAAACTCTCATTCCTTCCTCTTAAGTTTTTTAGTTTTAACTCAAGTCCATATATGAGTCTGGCAGGGTCTTTAGAAAGCCACCATTGGTTAAAATTTCTATCGGCAATTTCAATCATTGGAATTGGCAGCCAATACCATTGCTCTGCTACAATTACAACCAGTACCGTTCCTTCAAATTGTAAATTAACCTGGTTAAAAAGATTTAAGTTTAACAATTGATTAACATTGTGTCCAAGGACGATTGCCGTATCTTTAATCAAAATAGAATCTCCAATTTTAAGATTCATTTCTCTGTGAATTATCCAAGCTTTTGTATAGGTATTGCCAATAATTTTTATTTCAGATATTTGGACATATTCCTGCCCATTAACAGCACAATTCAATAGTCCAAAACAGCATAAAAAGAAAAATTTATTAAAGGTCAAGGTATTTCATTAATGATTGGTAACGGTCATCAATCAAAGTGTCTACATCTTTTTGATTGTGAACAAAAAGGATATTGTAATTGTATCTATAGAAACTGCTCAATATACTTTGAATTATGGTAGTATTCAGCACCAAATGAACCCAAATTTTTCCTTTTACATGGCTACCCACTAAAACCTGAAGAATAGCGCTCCTATTGTATTCAACAATATTGCAAAGGGCCGCAAGACTATAATCAAAATCATTCATTTCCAAAAGAACTACAGAGCTTTCTCCTTCTTCTACATTTCTTACCAAAAATGGGGTTATCAAATCTCTTGCTCTAACTAGTCCTTTATATTCATTTTCACGAGAAAAAACAGGAAGCAAATCTAACTTGGAATTACTTTTAAAGATTTGTAAGCCTTTAAAAAAGTGGTCTTCCTCTCTTAAAACAACATCCTCGCTAAGTATAGGAAACTCAATTTGAGAAATATTATTTTTGTCATCATGTTCACATAAAGTTTCCAAATCTACCCATAGCAGAAGTTTACCTTCGTCAATTATTGGCAGATTAAAAACATTCTGAGAAAGCATCAAATCTTTAGCAATCAAAACCTTATCCGATGGCTTCAGCGGCAGAATGTTGGTGTCAATATAGTTGGATATGCTCCACATTTGCAATAGTGTTTGGTTGTTAGTGTTTAGTTTGCTTTCTAATTTATTTGCTTATTTCTTTATTCTTGGTGGTTCTGACCTATATACTCACTAATAATTACTAACCACTCTAATAGGACCTTTCATTACTCCCTTCAAAATAATTGATAAAAGCTTTATTAACCACTCTAAAGCCTCCAGGTGTAGGGTAATTTCCTGTAAAATACCAGTCTCCCTTATGGTCAGGACAGGCAATGTTCAAATTTTCTACACTCTGAAAAACAATATCAATCTCACTTTTCATGGTTGAGGGTTTTATCATCTCGACCACCTTGGCAGTTATTTGATCCGCGGTGAAAAGAGAATACAGGGTTTGTACTTTATTTCTAATTTCAGATTTTTCCTTTTTGTTCTCTTCGATACAAGCTAAATAGGTTTCCTTAATCTTATTTTTATTGCCAGTGTCAGAACACAAAGCTATCATTGCTCTAAAGCAAACAAATTCTGACAGTCTACTCATATCAATTCCATAACAATCCGGATATCTTATCTGAGGTGCAGATGAAACAATAATGATTTTTTTGGGTTCTAATCGTCCCAGTATAGATAATATACTGGTAGTTAGCGTAGTTCCTCTAACGATGGAGTCGTCCATAATCACTAGGGTATCGTGGTCTTTTTTCACAATTCCATAAGTAACATCATAAACGCTACCTACCAAACTCGCTCTGTCCGTATCGTTGGTAATAAAAGTACGCATTTTTACATCTTTTAAAAGTACCTTTTCTCGCCTAGTTCTTAATGCTAAAATATCCGTTATGTCCTTATGATTCCCTTTGTTATTCAACTTTAGCATTTTATCAAGTTTGTAAGACTCTAAATGCTGATTTACACCATCAACCAATCCATAAAAGGCAGTTGATGCTGTGTTGGGGATATATGAGAATACGGTATCGTTATAATTGTAATTAACTTTTTCTAATATTATTGGAGCCAATAATTCACCTAGTTTTTTACGTTCTTGATATATGTCAACATCATTACCTTTAGAGAAATAAATACGTTCAAAACTGCAGGAGCGCTTTTCTTGTTCTGGTAAAATTTGAGAAAACCTAGTTTCACCTTTAGGGTCAATTATTAGAGCCTTACCAGCCGGTACCTCCTTAATTTGGCTAGATTGCAAATCAAAAACGGTTACCAAAGCAGAGCGCTCTGAGGCCACGGCAACCACTTCATCATTCTCAAAGTAAAATGAAGGTCTTATAGCATTTGGGTCTCTAACAACAAAAGAAGTTCCGTTTCCAATTAAACCAGCAATATTAAAACCACCATCCAAACTTTTAAAAGCTTTGCGCAAGATGTTTTCTACAGAAAGATTGTCCCTTATGGCATCTGCTATTTCTTCATTGTCTAGCCCTTCATCTCTATATTTTCTGAATAAAAGTTGATTTTCTTCATCCAAAAAATGACCGATTTTTTCTAAAACAGTTACATTGTCAGAGATTTCTTTAGGTTGCTGACCCAAGCTAATCAGTTGCTTAAATAATTCATCAACATTGGTCAAATTGTAGTTGCCTGCAATCATTAAGTTACGGCTCATCCAATTATTCTGTCTCAAAAAAGGATGAATGTTTTCTAAACTATTTCTTCCGTGGGTTCCATATCTTAAGTGACCTAAAAGGATTTCACCCGCGTAAGGGTAATTGGCTTTCAACCAATTTTCATCCTTTTTTTGCTCATCGGTTAACTTATCCCAAGCAGACATAACTTCTGAAAATACGTCTGTTAAAGCATTTTTAGAGTTAGATCTTTTTCTGGCGATATACCTTTGTCCATAATCTGGATTTAACTTAACAATACCAATTCCTGCACCATCTTGTCCGCGGTTAAGTTGTTTTGCCATCAGCATTTGTAATTTGGAAAGCCCCCAAATGGGTGTTCCGTATTTGTTTTGATAATAAGTTAAGGGGTGCTTAAGTCTTATCAAAGCCAAACCGCATTCATGCTTTATAGCGTCACTCATATAATTATATTTCTATTTAAATAGAGACTGCAAATTTACCTTTATTGATGCAGTTATGCAATTAGAGTTTACTATAAATCATTTAGGAATTTTTAAAGTTAAATCCTCCATTGGAATGGTGGATTTTTCCCTTTAATTAAAATGGTGAATAAGTGAATTTTAAAGAGTTTTAGACTTTATAAATTAATATTTCAACAAACATATCCTACCCTTAAAAGGTATGTTAAATTGATCATTTTTAACGACTTTTTAATTACTTGATGTCTCAAATAAAAAAAAGTTGTAAAATTGCACATTAAAAATATCTTGCTATGACAAAATTACTAGAAGGAAAGAAAGGAATTATTTTTGGGGCTTTAGATCAGAGATCAATAGCTTGGCAAGTAGCATTAAAAGCTAAAGAACATGGAGCCGAGTTTATATTAACCAATGCACCGATTGCTATGAGAATGGGTGAAATAAATAAATTGGCAGAAACTTGCAATTCTGAAATTATCCCCGCAGATGCTACTTCTATGGAGGATATGGAAAATCTAATTGACAAAACCTTAGCCAAATATGGCAAAATTGATTTTGTTTTGCATAGCATTGGTATGTCTGTAAACGTAAGGAAAAAGATGCCTTACACAGACCTGAATCATGAATGGATGCAGAAAACTTTTGATGTTTCGGCCATAAGTTTTCATAAATTGATGCAAACACTTTATAAAAAGGATGCAATGAACGACTGGGGAAGTATTGTTGCGCTTACTTACATTGCGGCACAAAGGGTTTTTCCAGATTATAGTGAAATGGCAGAAAGCAAGGCGTTGTTAGAGTCTTTTGCCAGGAGCTTTGGATATCACTTTGCAAAATCAAAACATGTTAGGGTCAATACAATCTCTCAATCACCTACTGTAACAACAGCAGGTAGTGGTGTTGGTGGCTTTGATGCTTTTTTTAACTATGCGGATAAAATGAGTCCTTTAGGCAATGCTAGTGCAGAAAGTTGTGCTAATTATTGTGTAAGTATGTTTAGTGATTTAACTAAAATGGTTACCATGCAAAACCTTTTTCATGATGGTGGATTTAACAATACTGGTATATCGCAAGAGGCAATGGAACTGTTTGCAGGAGGAGGGAAGGAATAAGCAATTAGGACAATTGCAATTGAAACCACAAAAGTCTTTACACTAAGCTTAGTCGAAGTGCTAATTCAGACAAAGGGTGACTAACTACTACTACTAACTAATTACTCAAAAATAGCTTGTCTGCTGCCAAAAGTGCATCATCAAAATTGGTGTAAGAAAACTGTGCTGATAATTGGGATTTAAAGTAACTCACAATGCCTTCAGTTGGCATATTCCCAGTCAAATTGTTTGCTGCCATTGGGCAACCGCCAAATCCTCTTAAAGCGCCATCAAACCTTCTACATCCACCATTATAGGCTGCTTCAATTTTCTCATTCCACTCATAAGGTTTGCAATGTAAATGCGCACCAAATTCTATTTTAGGGTATTTGACAATGAGGGTATTAAAAATTTCGGTTAAGTCTTTCAATTTTGCAGTTCCTACGGTGTCGCTAAGGCTGATGCACGTTGTGCCAATTGCAATTAGCTTTTCTACCCAATGTTCAACTAAATCTATAGACCAATCTTCTCCATATGGATTACCAAAACCCATACTTAAATATACCACGGTTGATTTGCTAGATGCATTTGCAATACGCATTATTTCTTCTAGCTCATTCAAAGATTCCTCGATCGTTTTGTTAGTGTTTCGTTTCTGAAAAGTTTCTGAAATAGAAAAAGGATAACCTAAAAAGGAAATTTTATCGTGTAAAACTGCATCTTGCGCACCTCTAATGTTGGCGACAATAGCCAATAATTGCGTGTTGGTTTTACTTAAATCAAGTGCTTTTATTACCTCACTACTATCAGCCATTTGAGGAATTGCTTTAGGCGAAACAAAACTTGCACAGTCTAAAATGTCGAAACCCACAGATAATAATTTTTGCACATATTCAACTTTTTGGTTGGTAGAAAAATGCGTGGAATAACCTTGCATCGCATCTCTGGGACATTCTATTATTTTGATAGGTTGTTTGTTCATGTTTTAAAGAAACCACAAATTTAAACCTATAATTTGAGATAAATAAGCATAAAAAATGTAATTTCCTTGTTAGTTCTTGCTTTTAACATACTTAATTGACTATTTTTGCTACCCTTTTTTTTAAGAATGCAAGAGAATACAGACCCTAAAGACCAATCTACGGAGCAAGTAAGTAAAATTTTAGCTACGGAAACTACCGATTCAGAAATGATGAATCACTCACCAGTGGATGATGAGGATGATGAAGATGACCACGATGAAAACACTGCAAACAGTGATGATGAAATGAATTTGGATGATTTTTCTGGACTAACCAAAGAAGAGTTGGCCAAACATGCAGAAGACTACATTCATTATCCTGATGTGCGCAAAGCCAATTTAATTTTTCAGAAAATGAGAAATTATTTAGATGAAATATTGCGAAAAGATAGAGAGTTACAACTCATCAATTGGGTAAAAGAGGGGAACGAGGCAAGAGATTTTAAGGCAAGTGCAGATGAAGCCAAAAATAATTTTTACCAAGCTTTCCAAAAGTTTCAAGACAGACGTCAAATGGAACGAGAAAAGGCAAAGGTTGAAAAAGAAAAAAACCTTACAGCCAAGCAAGAGATTTTGGATAAGATAAAGACTTTGGTGGATGCAGAGGAGAATGAAGGCAGTTTGGAGCAACTAAGAAATTTACAGAGAGAATGGAAACAAATACGTCAAGTTCCTAGAGAACACATGACGGATTTATGGGAATCTTATCGCTTTTATTTGGATAAGTTTTATGACAATCTTAGTATAAACAATGAGTTAAAAGAGCTTGACAGACAAAAAAATCTGGAAACAAAAATTGATTTATGTTTAAAAGTTGATGAATTAAGAGGCGAAAACAATATAAAAAAGGCGCTTATCATGCTTAATAAGTTTCATGATGAGTATAAAAATACAGGCCCTGTTCCAATAGAGGCAACAGAAGAAATTTGGAAGCGCTTTAAAGCGGCATCTGATTTGGTTTTGGCAGAAAAGAAAGATGTGCTTACAGATTTAAAAGAAGAGCGCAACCAAAACTTGAAGGCCAAAGTTATACTTTGTGAAAAAGTAGAGCAAATTGCTGAAATTCCTTACCTAAAGTTGAGTGAGTGGAACAGCAAGACCGATGAAGTGAAACAGCTTTTTGAGGATTGGAGAACTGTTGGGCCTGCACCAAAAGCAAATAATGACAGCATTTGGAAAAGATTTAGAGATGCGATGGATGCATTTTATGCCAATAAAAGCGAATTTTTTAAAGGTTTAAATGAACTGCGAAAGGACAATTTAGCCGTCAAGGAAGAATTGTGCATCAAGGCAGAAGCCTTGCAAGCAAGTCATGACTGGCAAAGTACAACCAAGGAAATGATTGCCTTGCAAAAAGAATGGAAAGAGAGTGGCCCTGTGCCTGATAAATCATCCGATGCTATTTGGAAAAGATTTAGAACCGCTTGTGATACTTTTTTCAATGCTAAAAATGAAGCCTTTAAAGGTCAAAAGGATGAGGAAAATGAAAACTACAACAATAAGTTGTCTTTGTTAAAAGAAGTAGAGGCAATTACCGCACTTGAAAATGGTGATGAAGCTATTGCAAAATTAAAGGATATTCATCAGCAATGGGTAGCAATTGGTCATGTTCCTTTTAAGAAAAAGGATCATATTTTTAAAGACTATCAAGTGGCGACCGATGCTATTTATAGCAAGTTTAAAAAGAATAGAGCTGATATGATGGAAGGGCGTATGAAGGACCATTATGAAACATTGGCAAATGTGCCCAATGGTGATAAAAGATTGAAGGACGAGGAACGTAAGATTAGCGGAAAAATTAAATTTTTAACAGAAGAATTAAAAACCATTGAAAATAATATGGCATTTTTTAGCAATTCTAAAGGAGCAGAAAAAATGTTAAAACCGTTTCAAGAAAAAATTGATAATACCCAAGGATTGATTGAAAAGTTGAAGGCGGAAATAAAAATGATTCGCATTCAATTAAAATCTAATGCCAGTTAGTTTGCAACATACCTTTGGTTATTTGGATTATATACTAAGCTCCAAAACCAAGCATGCGGTGCACTCTCCATTTTTATTTGATTTTACCACCAAGGTACTCAATGCTGAAAATGGTCATGCTGATTTTGAAAAAATTGAGCAAATAAGAACAGAAATGCTCAATTCTAATGCGGTTATTGCCGTAGAAGATTTTGGGGCAGTGGAAAAGGAGAATTACACCAAAAAACTTTCAGCAATTGTGCAGTCTGCCGGTAAAAATGCTAAATATTGTAAATTGTTATACCGCATTATTAATTACTATCAACCTCAAATTTGTATAGAGCTGGGCACTAATGTGGGTATTAGTTCTATGTATCAGTCTATAGCTCTGTTGCCCGAAAGCTATTTGTTTACGGTAGAAGGGAGTAGTGCTTTATCAGAAATTGCTAGGCACAATTTAGATAAATTGGGTGCTGATAATACACAAGTTGTAAATGCAAAGTTTGATGATGTTTTGCCGAATATGTTAACGCAGCTAAAAAGGATTGATTTTGCTTTTATTGATGGCAACCATGCCAAAACTGCAACTATTCAATATTTTGAGCAATTATTGCCCTATTGTCATAGCCAAACTATACTTATTTTTGACGACATCAATTGGTCAAGTGGAATGCAAACAGCTTGGCATATAATCAAAGACCATCCTGCAGTTAAGGCAACTGTTGATTTATATTTTATGGGAATTGTTTTTTTTAATGAATCACTTACCAAGCAAGAATTTACCCTAAGATTTTGATAAAGAGAATTGTAAACAAGGCTAAGCAAATAATTATTGAGCATCCCGCTTTTATAAAGCTAATTGCTTTGCTTAGGGCATATAAACCCTATGCGTTTAAAGGGAATTCTTTGTATGAGGTAGGTAGTTTTTTTATAAAAGCCATGCGTAATGAAGATATTCATTTAAGAGCTTCTTCATTGGCTTATAGTTTTTTTCTGTCCATTTTTCCTTTGTTGCTGTTTTTGCTTACCCTCATTGCTTATTTGCCAGGAGAAAGTCTGAAAAATCAGATTATTATGGATATGGAGTTGTTCTTGCCAAAATCCTCATTTTCTGCAATCAGTTCAACGGTTACAGATATTATTAAAAACCAACGCCATGGCTTGTTATCCATTGGTTTATTGGCGGCAGTTTACTTTTCAAGCAATGGAATGTTGACGTTGATAAACTCCTTGAATAGAAATGTTTCCAATAAAATTGCACGCAGTCTGGTGCAAAAAAGGTTACTGGCAATAGGCTTAACTTTTTTTGTAATTTTGCTATTAATTATTACAGGAGCCGTGTTGTTATTTTTTGACTACACACGAGCAAACTTAATGAAACAAGCTTTTATACCAGATTTATTGATACAAATAGTATTTTTTCTGGCGGAGGTTTTGGTGCTGATGGGTGCGCTATTTGTTATTATATCTAGCATTTATTATTATTCTCCAGCCAGTAAAAAAACATTCAGATTTATCTCTCCAGGTTCTATTTTGGCAACCATTTTAATAATATTAACTACTTTAATTCTTCAATATTACATCAATAATATTCACACTTATAATAAAATATACGGCTCCATTGGGGCGGTAATAGCCTTGCTTATAATACTTTATTTTAACTCCAATTGTATTTTAATTGGTTTTGAATTAAACCGAAGTATTGACAAAGCCAAGAATGAAAAGCTTGAAAGCAGACCGTTTATCCTTAAAAATCTATAATCTAGGCTATAGCCTCTGTCATTTTATTATAATATTTATTTTTTTTTTCAAAAAATAGATTAACTTTGGAGTAAAATAAATAGACATATGAAAACAAAAAATTACTTAAAATTAGTCTTTTTAACATTGTTATCAATAGGTACAGGGTTGTTAAGCGCACAAAAAAACATTGCTGTAAATACCAATTGTACTTTTACAGGTACAGGTGGAAATGCACTTTATGGGGCTGTAAGAATGAACGATGGTCAAATAAACCCTTGTGGATTTCAAGATTGTTGGTTTACTGGTGGAACTGGTGGTACAAGTACAGCCAATTGGATTCTAGCAACATTTAATGGAAATGAAGATGTCAATTCCATACGCATTTGGGTTGCAGAAAAGAATACACGTTATTTATCTGGTGCCACCATTCAAATTTGGGATGGTAGTACTTACGTGGATCATTATACTTACAACAACCCTTATAATTCAGGAAGTACTTTTGATAACCCTTGTGATTATATAATTCGATTTCCACGAGTTAATACCAGTAGAATTAGAATTACAAAGTGGTTTGTTAATGGAGGCCAACAATCAAATCCTGACTTTAGAGAGATGGAAATATACAACTTAAAGGGACATGATGCAGGATTTACAACTATTTTGCCCTTGTTTAAGGCAGGAAATCAAACGGTTTCAGGAAACTTGAGAAATATAGGCCGCAATAGGATCGATAGTGTCAATGTGGGTTGGTCAGTAAATGGCACTGCGCAAACTGGATTCAAATTTAGAGACACTTTGAACAAAATGTATTTTAAAGATACTTTGAAAGGTTTTAGAGATACCTTATTGTCCATTGGTAGTTTTAATTTTGTGGCCAATAGCAATTATGTAGTAAAGGTATGGTCTTCTTTACCCAACAATATGGTTGATTCCATTCTTACCAATGATACAGCGACTTTTTCTTTTACTGCTGTAGGAAAACCTGCAGCGCCAATAGTTGAAAGTAAAGTTTATTGTGGAGTTTCTGCACCTTTGCTAAAGGGAAAAGGAGCGCCAGGCACACAGCTTAATTGGTATGAAGACGCCCTAGGATTTAAGTTTATTGCAACAGGTGATTCAGTTCAGTTGAAAACCTTAAAATATCCCATTGATACAATACCTTATTATGGTAGAAGTTCTGTAACGCTTAAACTAAATCATAAAATGGCTCCAATGGCAGGTATTTGGTCGTTTACAGGTGGTGCCTCACCTCAAGACAAAGGCTTTTATGTTAATATAATGCCTAAATATGATATTTTATTGGACAGTTTGGATATTGGGTTTACAGCACCTAATACTGGCACAGCTGGACCGCATTCTATACAAGTGTATTACAGACAGGGGTTGCACAATTCTTTTGAAACCAACTCTGCTTCATGGACCTTGGCTGCAACAAGCACAGTAACAACGAGTATTACGCCACTTTATAACAATAGAATTACACCTGTTAGAGTTTCTGCTGGACGTGTTATACTTAAGGCCAATACGCAATATGCCTTATATGTTCAGGCATTAAATGTTGACCAATCTTTTAGAGCCAATTGCGGTGCTGGAAGTGCTCAAAGTAATCAAACGCGTTTTGAAAACGAAGTGTTGATTGTTGATGAAGGCGCATTAGGTGCAGGTACTTTTGGTAACCAGGGTGTTGCTAATGGTTATATACCAGAAATTTATTACTACTATGAATTGTTCTTGGAGTCTGATAGTGCCATTGCTAAAATGTACATTCACCCTAAGCCAACTGGGGCTGCTTTGTTAAGAGCTGCTAATTCTCAAGGAACACATAGGGCAGGAATTGAGTCTAATTTTGATTATGTTACCAATGGTGAAAAAATTGATTACGCTTTGGCTCCACCAACAGGTTATACCAATGCTAACTTTGGCACTAAATGGGCAATAACAGATTTCACAATTAGAACCAAAACAGGAACCAATATCAATATGTTGGATACCGTATCTAACCTACCTTCGACTCTAGACTCCGAAAGGTTAAGTATTACACCAAGATTATCGGAAGTAGATAGTATTTTCAAAATAACGATAAAGCTGGTCGACTTGGGGCCTTATAATTGCGACTCTATTATTGAAAGATGGGTATATGTTGCCCCTACTCCTTTTGCAGATTTTGGTTTTAATACTACATTGTGTGATGGAGATAATGTTTTATTCAATAATCTTTCTACCATTAAAAGTGGAATAATGACTCATAAATGGTATTTCAGAAATGACAGCAATGTGATTATTGATAGTTCAACAAGCATTAATCCAATTTATAAATTCCCTACGTACGGAAATTATAACATAACCCTTATTGCTAAAAATAATCAATATGGTTACACAGATGATACTACTATACAGATTACCATTGGTGAAATTCCTTTAATCAAAATCAAGGCATTGAATGCCTGTGAAGGAATACCGGTAACTTTCCAAAATAGTACGACTGTATCCACATCAACACCTACTTATTTATGGAATTTTGGTGACGGTTCTCCAACGAGTATTGCAACTTCACCCATGCATTTATATGCCCTACCAGGAGGATATCAGGTGAAATTGGTTGCCACTGCTGGTGGATGTTCAAGTGAGAAGGTGATCAATGCCTATCAATTTGCTAGACCTATAAGTAAATTTACTATTCCATCTGGTTTGGCATGTAGCAATAAGCCGATTAAATTTACCAATCAATCTACAATTCCAATAGGAGTAGCAGGTTCTTTTTGGAAATTTAATGATGGCAATGCAGTGAGTACGGATCAAAATCCAACACACAAGTTCTCTACCAACGGAACCTATCCAATTAAATTAAAATCAGTTTCTGAGTTTGGTTGTGAAGATAGTGTTACAAAGTCTTTTGTAGTAAATTTAGGGCCTAAAGCCAGTTTTACAAGCGATAAGTCATGCGAAAGAGAAAACACACAATTTACCAATACTTCTACAGATAAAGGTACAGGTTATTCTACTTATTGGAGTTTTGGTGATGGAACCACTGCATTTGCAGAAAGTCCATCTCATACTTGGGCAACGATTGGTAAAAAAGAGGTAGTATTTGCTATTACTTCTTCTAGTAGCTGCACTGATACATTGAAAAGAGTTTTGGATATTTTACCGCAACCAATTGCCAGTTTTACAGCTCCTGTAACCTGTTCTGGAAATGATGTTTCTTTTGAAAATAACTCATTTTCTTCAACTGGAAACCTAACATATCTGTGGGATTTCTCTGATGGCTCTACAAGTACGGATGGTGTTCCAAAACATTCTTATAATGTTATTCAATCTTCTTCTTTTAACGTTACTTTGGTAGTTTCGGTTGCAGGTGGTTGTCCAGCATTGTTTACTAAATCTGTCAATATTGAACCTTCACCTGTTTGTGGCTTTACTGCTAGAGATACATTTATCAGTCCACAAGGAAGGGGAGTTTATTTTAAAGCAGCCGATTTAACTGGAACTAAGTATAGTTGGGTATTAGAAGGACAAGGTGGTAATGCAGCTAAAGAGTTTTTCCATCAATTTAGCTATTTTAGACCTTATGACGTTAGTTTAAACATTACCAATAGTGCAGGTTGTGCCTGTTTGTCTAATAAATCAGTTAATTTTAAACAAACGGATGTTAAAACCATTGCTGAAATTGGTGTTACTGTTTATCCTAACCCAACCAATGATAAAGTTCAGGTGGACGGAAATGATATTACTGCCATCAATGTTTATAATGTTGAAGGTAAGTTAGTTTATACTGCCAATACTGTGAGTGCAAACAATATCATCAATTCTGCAGCTTGGGCGGCAGGTGTTTACCAAATTGAAATTGCATCTGCTAGAGGTAACAGTGTTGTTAAATTAATAAAATACTAAAAGTCTCAATAGACTTTATAGAAAAATCCCGCTACACCTTTGGTGTAGCGGGATTTTTTTTATATGCTTTACCAACTTACAAGGTTGGCGGTAAGTAAGTGTTTGCCGACAAGGAGTCATGACCCCTTGTGGCGAAACGGCAAAAAAACACAATTTTCCATTTTTACGCCAAAACAGGCTAAAAACTATTTGCATATTTCATTTTTTAAGCCTCAAAATATCGTTTTTATACAGGAAACTAGACTTGTCAAGAATATTTTTAATTCTTTTTTAAAATTATCCACTTGAACAAAAAGTATTTTGTTTAAGGCTAAAATGCTTAAAATTGATTAAATGGATTGATTCCCCCAACAAAAAATTGATGTTTAATTTTTTGTTGAGTTTTAAAGGATTGGCTTTGACATGCTTATTGAATTACAAAATTAGGAAATACCAAAACTATTGTTCTAAATTTGAAGTAAACAAAACGCGATAACTTTATGAAAAAATCTACAAACACTTGTAACGCCCTGTTACTCACACACATCTATTGCCTTTAGGTATATAGTTTATGCTGTATTAAGTTTATTTTTTATGATAACTTTTAATACGGATGTATCAGCGCAAACTTGGACACTGGGAACTGGGAGTACACCAGAAATAACTACACAGGGAAGAGTAGGCGTAGGCGTAACAGCACCCGATGCTAAAATAGATGCAGCAACTTGCACCCCCACAGAAAATGTAATTGTGGCTACCAAAATGGATTGTAGCAATCCTAATGTATCAAATATTTGGGGAGGTTCTGGATATGGTATTGGCAACCTTACTGGAATTTGGACGGTGTATGACCCCAATAATCCTGGTGGCGGTGACCCCCCAGTTACGGTGGCAAATGTAACATCACCCCAATATATGTCTTATGTTTTACCCAATAATATGAACCTTTCCGTAACAGGCTCTGCGCTGTTAGCACATCATTATGGAACTGGAGGAGGTTTAGGAACAGCTCCAATATTCTGGGGAAGAAGCCAATCTCCCGGTACTGCTTTTGACCCAACACCCAGCATTTCTACTCGTTTTATTGTTTTGCCCAATGGATACACTGGTATCAATAATTCTACACCTCGTGTGGAGTTAGATGTTATTAAATCTGGATATTTTGGGCCTGCAGCTATTTTTGGAATTAAAGCTATTGGTGCACCAAGCCCTACCTTAAAAACAGGAGAAAATCAAGCTGCACCACCAACAGGAATGAGTGCTTTCCAAACCAAACAAATAGCCATTGTGCCTAATTTGCGTTTGTTTGATTATAATAAAATATCACAAGCTGGAGATTTAGGAATTATTTTTACGGATGGCAAAGGAATAGGTAATCCTACCAGTGGAGATATTGAGGGATGCAATGCAGAGGCAGGTTTAATTATTGCCCCATTTGCAGCCAACGTTGCACGCAGCGGTGGAATAAGAATTGCTGCCAACGGAGATGTAGATTTATGTGGAGATGTTAAAGCTACAAAACTAACCGTAAACACCAAATGGTGGCCAGACTTTGTATTTCAACCTAACTACCAATTAATGCCATTGGAGCAAGTGAGCGAATACATTACCAAAAACCATCACTTACCCGGTTTTAAAGCAGATACTACAATGATAAGTGAGGGCAATGATATTGGAGAAACCCAAGCCTTGCAACAACAAAAAATAGAAGAATTAACGCTTTATACCATACAGCAAAACACGCTTTTGCAACAGCAAAAAACTGCATTGGCAGCACAAGTAGAAGCAATAGCTGCACAAGCTACCGCTATTGCTGCACAATCCAAAAAACAAGCAGAGTTAGAAACTTTAGTACAACAATTATTGGCAAAATAAAATAAAACATTTAATTTTACCACTATGAAATTATTTATTAAAATGCTATTACTGCTGATTGCTACCCAATATTGGGGGTGCAGGAAAGAGTGTGGATGCAACATAGCTACTAACCCAGATTGTGATAATTACAATCCCTGTTTAGGAAGCGCCCAGCCCTCTGCAGATTTTTATGCCTACTATTATAACTATGCTACACCAGATGATCCATTCATATAGCATATTTGGAGGCGGGGATATTAGTTTTACAGCAGTATATAAAGATGCAAAAAAATACACATGGTACATAGGAGCAGACACGCTCTATACAAGAACAATTAATAGGTTTTTTGACAAACAATTTATTGGGCAAACTATTCCTGTAACATTAATTGTGGAGTATGAACCCAATACCCTCTGCGATAAAAGCAATGGAAGGGACACCTTAACTAAAACCATTAAATTAATAGATGGTTGTACCTTTAATACCACTGGCAAATATCGCACAGCCCTAGAGGGAACCAAAGACAGTTTTGAGTGGGAATGGATACCTAGCAGCATTAGAAGTAACGACATTTTTGTTGGGCTTTGTCAGGTGGAAAGTGGTTTAGATGCCTTAATTGGTCTGATGAACTATCTTGAACCAGCAAATACAGAGTTTAGGGATACTTTAAATGTTCAAGGAGTAGCAACTAACTCAAAAATAAATATGGGTACATTTAGAACTGGTGGAGCGTTACTTACTTATAGAATCAATGAAAATATTACATTAGCTTTTGGTGGCAGTATGATAACAGGTGATGCTGACAGGAGTAAGCCAATTGGAGGAGAAGGAGGTAATCCTAATGTGGTTAAAGGGTATTATGACAATTGCACGGAGAGCTTATTCAACCTAAGAGCTGGGACAATGTTTGGAGGAGTAATACTCCAAGGACAAGCCTATTTTATAGGTCACAATAGTGAAAATAGACTACACGCTATTCAAAACTTTATTCATCGCGAAATAACAAAAATTACTCCCTATTTTGAAGATAGAATGTTTCAATCTAAAAGCTATGGCTATTTTGGTTCATATCATCCTAATTATTTGTATTACTAAAAGGTTAAAATAAAATGTATAAATATTCCAACTTAATATTTTGTTTATTTGTTTTTATCAGCTGTGGATCGCCCTATAAAGTTATTGATTTGACGGGTCCTCCAATTATATCTGTCAATCATAGCACATTAAAGTATGATGGGCTTTACGCTATATTTGACACTTCCACTTTGTCATGCGGTGAAAAGGTAAGTGAACGATATACCATATTCAGTCCTTTAGTAATCATAAATTCTAAAAAGGCTAATTGGGAATATGGTGGTTCTTCCTTTAACTACGATGAATTAACGCTAAAATACTACCAAAAACACCCTTACTTATGTGAGTCAACAGGTACTTATACTATAAATAACGATACACTATTTGCAAAACTACCCATTTTTTTATATAGGAGGGGTGCTATTAGAAATTTATTCAATGCTTATTTTCAAGGAATTATAAAAAATAAAGATACTATTATAGATTGGCATATGGTGCAGCCCTACCCAAAAGCAGACCCTAAATTTAATGATAGTTTTAAGTTTTTAAAAACACCGCACTTATTGTATTTTATTGAAGGAAAGGAATTACTGGGTTTAGATTCTTTATACAAACAACGTCTAAAACAACTACAAAAATGAAAAAAAATAAAGTTTTACAAATTACACTTTTGGCTATCTGTTTAGCATTAAGCAACACATCAAGTAGCCAAACCATTTGGTTAAATGGTGGGCTTACTCGGTCAAGTTTAAATGTGGTTCAAACATCTGCTTTTGGAATGAGCGATTCGTTGTTTCAAACGCCTATGACTGCCATTAATGGAAGTTTAGAAATTGAATATGCAAAAAAGAAGAAAACATCTATGGCTTCAGAAATTGGGCTATATACTGCTGCTGGTAGCCAACTTTCCTCTAATGGTGTTTTCCCGTTAAAAGTGCCTTACCTTTTTATACAACAAATGTTTAATTGGTATCCTGTGGCTTTAAAATCATGGAAAGTTAGTCTGGCAATAGGCCCACGAGTTGATTATATTATTGGAAATGCAGATGACCCTAATGAACAGCTATTTTTTTACAATGAATTAAAGGTAGTAAATAAGCTAAATTTTGGGGCAACAGGTAAAATTGGAATTGTATATTCCAAAGCTAGATTTGGGTTCAAGGTTAATGTAATAAGGCCTTGGAAGTTTAAAAACTTTATGAGTACAGAGCAAGGGCAAGATCTTACTAAAAGTAGCAGCAGAAATTTTAATAATGCATCTATAATAGATATTACAGGGAAAGATAATGTATGCAATTTTAATTTGGGCATTAGTTACAATCTAAAAAAAGAAAAAATATGAAAGCAATACTAACAATTTTAATAGCTGCAATTACATTGAGCTTAACTGCGCAAGATGTAGAATTTGCGTATGACAATGCAGGAAATCGAGTTACTCGGAGAATTATAAATACTCCAGCACCTCCACCACCAGAAAACAATGAAGAAGATGAAATGTTAGCCCCTCTTTGGGTCTTCGGCACGAGACCCTGAAAGGTTTATATAAGTTAAGTTCCACCTTTTAATAACTTCACCCTTTCGCGAGACCCAGATGCTATAGGTAACCCCAATAAACTGCCACCTAAGCTACCGCTATTGCTGCACAATCCAAAAAACAAACCGAGTTAGAAACTTTAGTGCAACAATTTTTGAATAAATAGAATAAAACATTTAATTTTACCACTGTGAAATTGGTTATTAAAATGCTATTACTGCTGATTGCTACCCAATATTGGGGTTGTAGGAAGGAATGCCCAAAACCTTGCCAAGACCCAACAAACCCTGATTGTGAGAATTATGATCCGTGTTTTGGGAAAGTTGCTGCTAATGCTGACTTTACAATGGAAGTAAAATTGGGAGAAAGAAAATTTGAGGCAGATACTTTTGGAAGTACAAATACAGTAATTTTTACTGCAAAAAAATGGGCAGAGAGTTATCATTGGATAATAGGTGGAAATGAATATAAGACCCAATCTTTTACCAACAGAGATTTTCCTCAATACGTTAATATCCAAGTAACATTAATTGTAAAAAATACAACAATATTGTCTTGTAACCCATATGGTAAAACCAACGATACGATTACTAAAACATTTTATGCAACAGGAAATGGGTTTAGGGATACGCCCTACCAAAAAAATTATATTACTCCCTTATGGCATGGTAGTTACGAAGGGTATTTCAAAGATAATCCGACTGTAAAGCGAAAAATTGAACTTTTGGAGTACATTAAACCTGATGGTGCTAATTGGCAACAAAGGTTTATACTAAGAGGATTCCCCTATCCTAATACTAGCTCAGAACAAGGTGCATGGACAGCGAGTAGCTTTTTTCCGCAATATTCGGAAACAGCACTTTATCTTAACACTGTTTTATACGGAGGTGGGCCAGGTTTTCCAAGTATTCCTGCTATGCAGGGCTATATATGGCTTACAAGATACAACCATGATGAGATTAATATGGAATATAAGTTCCAAGATACTTTAGACAAATCAAAATGGTACTTACATGAATTTAAAGGAATAAGAATTAAATAATAAGAATTATGAAGAACAAATTAAAATTACTTTTGATAACCGTGTATTTTTTCTGTTTTAATTGTATTAATGCTCAATTAATCAGTCCAGTTTGTGCCACACGGACGATTACCACTGATTGGCAAAACACTTCATCAAGTAACCTCTTTAACTGGACTCAGTCTGGTTTAATATATCCTGTTTATTTGCAGGATAATTTAAGTGCGCCATCCCGACAAATAGAACTGCCCTACTTTTGCACTGCAACCGGTGGCTGTGGTATTAATACCTCAGGTCTATATTTGCAAGGTAATGTTGCTCAAACCCAAGATATATTGCCATCTCAAGGTTGGGAATTAATGGCATTAAGTTTTAAAACCGACAGTGCCATGATAAAAGAAGGCATAAACCTAGGCGAAACCCAAGCCTTGCAACAACAAAAAATAGAAGAGTTAACGCTATATTCCATACAGCAAAACACGCTTTTGCAGCAACAAGCAGCGGCCATTGCAGCGCAAGCTAAAAAGCAAGCGGAGTTGGAAATTTTACTGCAACAATTGTTGTTAAAGAAATAACCTTAGCCTTAAATTTTTAAGCTATGAAAACTTTTATAAATATAGTATTGGTGTTGCTATGTACACAATATTTAAGTTGTAAGAAGGAGTGTGGATGCAACATAGCCACTAACCCAGATTGCAATAATTATAACCCTTGTTTGGGAAGCATACAGCCCTCTGCAGATTTTTATGCCTATTATTATAATTATGCTTTACCAGGAGACCCATACATAGACAGTATTTTTGGTGGTGGGGAAATTAATTTTACAGCTGTATATAAAAATGCAAAAAAATATACATGGTACATTGGTACCGACACCCTATATACTAGAACAATAGATAGGTTTTTTGAAAAACAATTTATAGGCCAGACTATACCAATAACTTTAATTGTGGAGTATGAACCCAATACGCTTTGCGATAAAAGCAATGGCAGGGACACTATTACCAAAAGCATTAAATTAATAGATCCTTGTGATTTGGCCACACATAGCAAATACAGGACTGCAATAGAAGGAACAACGGATAGTATTAATTGGGAATGGATACCCGCAAGCATTAGAAGTAATGATATTTTTGTTGGACCTTGTCAAGTAGAAGGAGGTTTATCTGCCTTAATTGGTTTAATGCATTATCTTGAGCCTAATAATACAGAGTTTAAGGATACGGTAAATATAAGAGGAGGCTCAAATAATTCAGCAATAATTATCGGTAGCTATATCAATGGGGAAATATTCCCGACCAATAAAAATATGTATATGGATTTAAGAATTTTACAAAATAAGCGAGTAACCGTGGAAATAATTACATTAAACCCATGGACATTAGAGACCAAAAGTTATCAATTAAAAGGAAGAAAATTATGAAAAAGTTAATCTTTACAATAGGGATAATAATAATAGCGCAAAATATCGCATTAGGGCAATGCGCTGTGCGCCAATTTAGCACGCAACCAACAAATGCAAAGAATGCGGATTTTATTGCCACTGCGCCTAGTATAAATCCATTTCTAAATCAATTTAATTGGGGTAGTAATGATGGAAATACCTTTTTACCAATAGAGCTAAATTCTACAGCAGGTTGGTATGGAAGAAGTGCATACCTTATGAACAGTCCTTTTGGGCCAATTATGCCTTCAGATTACCATTATCTAAGCAATGGTGGTGTTGGTGACCCTAATTCAAGAGATTGGCATTGGGAAAATGGATGGGAGTTAATGTATATGGATTTAGGATTTTTTCCAAGTGGTGAAAGTATCGGTACTTCCAATAGTCAGCGAATAGTATTACCCAACGTCAATACTTTAGCAAATCCAAAAGTACCCTATTTTATTTTGTATAATAGATACAACAGAACTTTACGAATTTTTGCTAATTTAGTTGAACATGGGTGGAATAATGTGAATCATTTTAAAGTTGAGATGGCATACTTGGAAAATTATAGTCCTGGCTCAACTCATAAAATTAGTGGTATTTTCAGAAATGTGGGTGGCTTTGATAGACCGCTAGATCAAAAAACAGCAGTTTATCAAGCCATTAGCTATAACAGAAATATAAATAATATTAATGCTTGGATATCAGCAGATTTTAAATTGGCTTATGACCCCTGTGTATGCCAGTTTGCCTCATCTTTCTTTTTTGAATTTAAGGCCTTTACAAGCTTGAATGTAGATTTGGTAGGACGGTCAGTTTCTTTGAATTTACCTTTAGCGGATGCCAATGGAAATCCAAAATACACCGATTTCCTAAACATTAGTAATGAAAATGGTAATCAGACAAGTTTAGTTTATAAGAGTATGGAATCACTTTTTGCAGATTACACCACCAAACAAGATATTTATAAAAATAATTTGGCAGAATACAATACTACACAAAGTCAGGTTATTAGGATTTTAGTTCCATTGGTAAAAGATGCTGTAGTTACAGGAATTACTGCAGGATTAGGCAGTGCCTTAGGAGGAGACCCTGCTTTGAACAGTTTTCTAATAAAAAATTCATTGACCAAGGACAGTACAAGTGGAAAAAAATTGATAGACCTAGGGAAAGATTTTTTAAAGGAACAATTGGGAAAGCAATACGATAATTTAGGAGTGCAGTTTTTTTCTGCTGCTTTAAATAAACCTCAATCACCAACAATGCCGACAGCAACTTTTACCGAAACAAAAATAAAAGGTAAGATTACTGGAAATTCAGCTTATACCATTAGTGCTTTAATCACTCCCGGCAGTTATAAGCACTTGCCTACTCCAAGCCATCAATTGGCCTATAACACTTATCCTATTCATAATAAACCAACTGGTCTTTTTGCACTTTTGGAAACACCTTCCTTAAAAGCATATTTAAAAAGCGAGTTGGTTGAAGAACTAAACGACCATGTAATTACTAATAATAATGGAGATCTAACCTGGAAATTAGATAAATATGTTGCCAATAAGCAATTTGAATATGGTATAAAATTAGATAATGATTTAGTATATAGCTTAAATGAACATGTAGATATCAATTATCCAAAAAGTAAAAAATATGGAGCCATTCAATTGGAATTAACTAGCAATGATTTGCGCACCTTAGCTCTAGCGGTGGGGTCAGAAATCATTAGTAAAATTGGAAATTTTACTCTTACACATTCCATTGAAGATTCAAGAAAAATAGGTAATATTTCAATTCCATCTGCACAGAAAGTGGACACATTTATCTATACTAGTGAGTTTTACAGTCTAGAAGAGCTAAGAAATATCCAATTTTCTTTTATATTAAAACATCCATTTGCCTATTGGGATAATTCTGGAAATCAATGCCCATCAAATGCACCTCATTTATTTGAAGACAGGTTAAGTAACTTTACAGAAGCTGACCGCAAAAGACGTTGGCACGGTATCATTAGTGGTAATGGTTGTGCGCCTTTTTTTAACGAGGGCATGGATATTGATATTTTAAGAGTTAAGTTTAAGATAGCAACGGATTTTTATTTTCTTCAAAATGATTTTGAAAATAATGAAATTAACACTTTTGAAGTTTATAGTTACCTATTGAAAGATAAAACAAAGTTTCATTTCACCACAATATTTGACGATATCAATTACACTAATACTAAGAGCGATGTTATAAAATACAGAACAGGAATAACAAGATTATTTGATCAACATATAACGATAAGTTCTCCTTTTGTAGATGAGGTAATTGGCAACAACTTGTACCTTAAGGCAGAGAGAGTAGATATTCAAGGATTTTTGACCGTAGAACCTGGATATAATTATTTTGTACAGGCGACTAGTTCAATTAATATTGTTCCTAACAGTTATGTATCACAAACAGTTCAATTAGAAATAAAAAACTTCTTTAATTCGCCCAAAATTGAAGCAGCCAGTCAGAGTTATTTAAGCACCTATTGCCAAACAAAATACAAGGCAAATGTAGTTGCTATGCCTGCTCCTTTGCAGGCAGGCCTGCAAGACACTGGTTCAGTTGCAGAAATCAAGCCTTCCTTGGATACCTTACAAAAATCGACTGAATTGCAAAAATCTAATTTTTATGTTTTAATAAATCCAAATCCTGTAATTGATATTGCCCGACTTAATATTTATTCTGAGATGAATCAAGGTATTTTTGATATGACTTTATTTAGTAGTAATGGATTAAAGCTGATGGAAAATAAATTTGATATAAAGGATGGAGTAAGCTTTGAAATAAACATGTCACATTTACCTAACGGGATTTATAATTTTTTAATACAACATTTAAATGAAACTAAAAATATCAAAATTCAAGTTATTCATTAGTCTTGCTATAATATCGTTAATGTTTTCTTGCAAGAAATATGATGAAGGTGGAAGACTAAATCGAGCGGAAAAGAGTATTGTGGGCAACTGGAAACTTGCAAGCTATCAAAGAAATGAGGAGCCCCCAACGCAGCAAATACTAAATTGGCCCACCACTGGTTTTTACGATGATGCTAATTTCTTCTACAGCTTATCTTTCAAAGACAATGGGGAAATAACAATGAATTATCGCTTTTTAGATTATGATATTGGCAGGTATCGTAAAATTAATTTTAAAGGGAATTGGGAGTTAGATTCTTGTAAAAAATTATTGGTTATTATAGGAGAAAACCCTTATCCACAATTCAAATGGTGCAGAGAAAGCTATCCGCAAACAAATAATTTTTATGCCTCAATAAAAAGGCTTGATAAACAAGAAATAATATACTCATTTAGAACATTAGATGGCATCTTGCATCGTTTTCAATTTGTAAGAGAATAGTTTTAAGGTGCACTCAACAGCGGTTCAAGTATTAGTTTTTACTTATTTAGTCGCTGCCTAAGCGATACCAAGAAGAACTTGATATTCGCAGTATAATTCAGTATGGTTTGTAATCCATTTATGTTGCTTCTGTCTCCCCCAAAGGGATTTGATTGCGGATAATATCCTCAAAGGTTTCACGTTTTCTAATCAGTTTGGCTTTGCCATTGCTAACCAAAACCTCTGCCGGGCGGAAACGGCTATTGTAATTACTACTCATAGAAAACCCATAAGCACCTGCATTTAACAATGCCAAAATATCCCCTTCTCTTACTTCGTTCAGTTGTCTGTCCCATCCAAAAGTGTCATTTTCACATATATAACCCACTACAGAGTAAATTCTTTTTTCTCCATCGGGGTTAGAGGTATTGATAATGTGATGGTAGGCATCATACATTTTTGGTCGCAATAAATGGTTTTGTCCACTATCCACACCCACAAAAACAGTACTTGTGGTTTGTTTGATAACATTGGCTTTTACTAATAAATAGCCAGCTTCACTTACCAAATATTTACCCGGTTCAAACCAAAGCTCTAACTCTTTTCCATATGTTTTGCAAAAGGCAATAAACCTTTTAGATATTTTTTCACCAATATTTTCAATGTCAATGTGTAAATCATCTTCTTTATAGGCCACTTTAAAACCAGAGCCAAAATCCATAAATTCTAAATCTTTGAAATTTTCTGCTGCTTCAAAAAGTAAATCTGCACCACGCAAAAATACGTCCGCATCCAAAATATCACTGCCGGTGTGCATGTGAAGCCCGTTGATATGGATATTGTAATTTTCAATAATGCGGATTAAATGCCTCATTTGATAAATGGAAATACCAAATTTAGAATCAATGTGCCCAACAGAAATGTGGCTATTTCCACCTGCCATAATATGGGGGTTTAAGCGAATACAAACGGGAACGGTATTTCCATATCTATTTCCAAATTGCTCTAAAATAGAAAGATTGTCAATGTTAATCCGAACGCCTTCTTTTACGGCTAGGTCTATTTCTTCTATGCTAACACAATTGGGAGTGTATAAAATTTCCTCAGGTTTATAACCTGCTTTTAAACCCAACCAAACTTCTTGAATTGAAACTGCATCTAAACCTGCGCCTAGCTTTCTTAACTCATCCATTATATGAATGTTGCTGCAAGCTTTGCAGGCGTAATTTAATTTTAGTTTTACACCCGGAAAAGCATTGTATAACTTATTATAGTTCTTTTTAATAATATCCAAATCATATACATAAAGTGGACCTTCAAATTCATTAATTAGTTGTGATATGGCAACGTTGCCAATGGTATAAGCGTTGTTTACAATTTTCATCTGTGTGCTGCAAAGGTAATACTAACCAATATACTTTAGAAAGCGTTAATAATTATTTGACGGCTTGTGGGGTCAAACTCTATTTAATCAATTAATTTTGTAACTTCTTATGCAAATACCCCCTTACCTTGATGGATTAAACGAAGAACAACTAAAAGCGGTGATGAAAACTTCAGGCCCTTTAATGATTGTTGCTGGAGCGGGCTCTGGAAAAACAAGGGTATTAACCTATAGAATCGCCCATTTAATCCGTCAAGAAATACCTGCATGGAATATTTTGGCATTAACCTTTACCAACAAAGCCGCAAAGGAAATGCAAAATAGGATTATGAAAATTTGTGGCAATGAAGCCAGAAATTTATGGATGGGAACTTTTCACTCCGTATTTGCAAAAATTTTAAGATTTGAGGCCGATAGACTAAATTACCCTTCGTCTTTTACTATTTATGATGCCGATGACAGTAAAAGTTTGATAAGAGGCATTATTAAAGAAATGAAATTGGATGAAGACAAGAATTATAAACCCAATATCATTTTTAGCAGAATATCCAATGCGAAAAATAATTTGCTAACGCCAGAAGGCTATATGGCTTCCACAGAGTTAATGAGTTACGACAGCAAAGCGGGGCGACCCTTCTTTGTGCAAATTTATAAAAACTATGTAGATCGTTGTTTCAGAGCGGGTGCAATGGATTTTGATGATTTGCTAATGAATACTGACAAATTATTTAGAAAACACCCCGATGTACTGCTCAAATATCAGCACAAGTTTAAATACATCATGGTAGATGAGTATCAGGATACCAATATTTGTCAATATTCTATTGTTAAAAGATTGGCAGCAGCCCATGAAAATATATGTGTTGTTGGAGATGACGCGCAAAGTATCTATTCATTTAGGGGAGCTACCATTCAGAATATTTTAAATTTTCAAAGGGATTACTCCGATGCTGCAATTATTAAACTGGAGCAAAACTATCGCAGCACTAAAAATATAGTAGGGGCTGCAGGCCATATTATAGCGAACAATAAAGATCAGTTGGACAAAGAGGTTTGGACAAGCAATGATGAGGGAGAAAAAATAAAAATTTTGCGTGCTGTAACGGATAAAGAAGAAGGTAGAATTGTAGTGCAGGGCATTTTTGAGCAAAAAATGGAAGCCCAAGCAGGAAACAAAGATTTTGCCATCTTGTACAGAACTAATTCGCAATCAAGAAGTTTTGAGGAAGAACTAAGAAAGCACTCAATCCCTTATCGCATATATGGTGGCACCAGTTTTTATCAAAGAAAGGAAATTAAAGATTTAATTGCCTATTTAAGAGTGATTGTAAATCCTAATGATGAGGAGGCGATAAAAAGAATTATTAATTATCCTGCTCGTAAAATTGGTAACAGTTCTATTGATAGGATAATATTATCAGCAAATCAAACAAATATTCCTTTATGGGAAGTAGTTTGTAATGCTCAATCATTTGAAATACTAGGAAGGGCAGCGGTACATATAAAATCTTTTGGGCTGATGATGCAAAGCTTTATGAGTATGTTAGGCAGTCATAATGCCTACGATTTGGCCAGTCACGTGGCGAAACAGACAGGGTTGCTGAAAACATTGCATGAGGATAAAACGACCGAAGGAATAAGTAAATATGAAAATTTGGTGGAGCTTTTAAATGGTATCAAAGAGTTTGTAGAGGATGATACATCTGAAAGTGAAAAGGATTTAGGCTCGTTTTTACAGGATATTGCTTTATTGACGGATGCAGATAAAAAAAATGAAGAAGATAACGATAAGGTTTCTTTGATGACCATCCATGCCAGTAAAGGGTTAGAGTTTCCTTATGTTTTTATTGTTGGGATGGAAGAAAACTTATTCCCGTCTCAAATGGCACTTAACTCTAGGCAGGATCTAGAAGAGGAGCGGAGGTTGTTTTATGTAGCACTTACAAGGGCGGAGAAAAAGGTAAATTTAAGTTTTGCCACATCGCGGTTTAGGTTTGGTAGCTTATTATCCTGCGAACCCTCTAGGTTTATTGAAGAAATTGATAAAAAGTTTCTGGAGATGAACCCAATTCGAACAAATTCACATCAAACAAGGATGCCTTTGGAAACCGAAACTTCAATAATTCAAAAGAAAGGCAATAATGCTGGGCTTATATCTAGTTTGCAGCGCTCTAATAATATTCCTTTAAGAAGAAATACGTCAACCGCCAATCCAAACTTTCAGGCATCTGATACATCAGCTATAGCGGTTGGCAATAAAGTTGAGCATAACAGGTTTGGGCTAGGCTTGGTTGATGAAATAGAAGGTGAAGGAGAAAAACGAAAGGTTAAAATAACATTTGCCGAAGCAGGACAAAAAACTTTGGTTATGAGTTTTGCTAAATTACGCATTATTCAATAATAGAATAAAATAATTTTCAATGCAGTTTGGATAATTAATTAGGTTTAACTTATATTTGTGCCAAATATTATATTAAATAAATGAAAAACCTAATTTACTCAGCATTTGCAGTTGCCATATTATTTACTGCTTGTAAGTATGAAGAGGGCCCAGGTATAAGCCTAAGATCTAAAAGAGACCGTCTTTCCAATGAGTGGAAAGTAGACAAATATACTTACACACCACAAGGTGGCGGCTCAGCACAAGATAGATCAGACCTATATAACATAAAAGGGGATACACAATATACTTACTATAATACATATACACCATACCAAAGTGATGCTGCAAAGGACTCAGCTGCCAATGGAAAGCCATGGGGAGACTCTATAGGTGTTGCTAGTACTTTTACTGTTAATGATTACCATTATCTAATGATTTTTAATGGATCAGGAGCATACAGTGTGGAAATAATTGATAAAGACAATAAAGGCATTGATCCTAGATTAATGGCTAAATATGTTGCGGAAGGTAATAGGAGTTCTCCAGATCCATTAGGCATTACTAGAATTGGTAGAAGAGGAGAATGGTCATTTATTGCCAAGCATAGCAGAATTCAAGTAAGTACTGATTTAGGGGGTTCAAACTATACAGCAGATGATATTAAAGAAGGTAGAAATGTTCCAGTAATATTTGATATTATCAAGTTGGACAATGAGGAATTGAAGTTGAAAGCCTGGGATGCTTATGGTGGAATACATGAATATGTGTTAAAATCATTTGAATAAGATAATTTACTAAATTAAAAAAATAGACGATTAAACAAAAAAGTCCCAATTTGTTGGGACTTTTTTTATGCGCTATCAAATAATTCCATTATTTTTGCAATATAGATGAAAGGTTTATCCTATAATACCCAACTTCCGCCTCTTGTTATCAATGAGTATGGCAGAATACTTCAAAATTTTGTTAACCATATCCTTACTCAACCAAGCAAGGAAAAAAGAACGGAGCAAACCAAAGCTTTAGTGCAATCTGCCATTAGCATGAACCCACAATTAAAAGAGCTAGAGGACTGTGAGCACATAGTTTGGGATTACTTGCACATCATTGCGGATTATAAATTGGATGTGGATAGCCCTTATCCAATACCCAACCCTGAAACAAAACTTTCGAAGCCTTTAAAAGTAGATTATACAACCTCCAATATCAAGTTTAGATATTATGGGGCTAACCTGCAAAACTTGATTGATAATGTTGAAAACGTTGCCAATGAGGAACACAAACAGGAATATTTGGATATGATTGGCTCTTTTATGAAAAATTCCGGTAAAAATTGGAATGATGAAAACATAACAACAAAACAAATTTTGTTGCACATCAAAACACTTTCAAAAGGGAAAATTGATTTAAAAGAGGATGAAATAAATACCGATTTAGAGTTGTTGCAGCGTACCAGCATCAACAGCAATCCAAAGCGCAAGAATTTTAAAAAATCTAATAATTATCGCAATGGTTCCTCTAGGAATAATAACAGCAATAATAATAGCAATAATAACAGCAATAAATACAACAAAAATAGAAGATAATGTCTTATTTTAAAGTAGAAGGCGGACACCAACTAAAAGGAGATTTACACCCTCAAGGAGCCAAAAATGAAGCATTGCAAGTTGTTTCTGCAGTATTATTAACAGACGAGGAAGTAATTATTGAAAACCTACCACAAATAAGGGATGTAATTAAATTGATACAGTTGTTGGAGTCAATGGGAGTTACAGTAAAAATGTTGACCGAAAGCTCTTATTCTTTCAAGGCAGATAAGATTAACATGGATTATTTGCTTTCAGATGATTTTAAATTGCAAGGTGCTAGTTTGCGTGGGTCTATAATGATTGTAGGTCCCTTGTTAGCTAGGTTTGGCAAAGCTTATATTCCAGAGCCCGGTGGTGATAAAATAGGTAGAAGACATTTAGATACACATTTTAGAGGATTTGAGGCATTGGGTGCCCAATTTGAATACAATGTGGAGGATCAGTTTTATAATGTGGACGCTTCTAAGCTAAAAGGCGCGTATATGCTTTTGGAGGAGGCTTCTGTAACGGGTACTGCAAATATTGTTATGGCTGCTTCTTTGGCCGAAGGGGTTACAACGATATACAATGCGGCTTGTGAACCCTATTTGCAGCAGCTTTGCAAAATGTTGGTTTCTATGGGTGCAAAAATTGAGGGAATTGGTTCCAATATGTTAAACATTACTGGAGTACAAAGCTTAAAAGGTTGCACCCACAAAGTGTTGCCAGATATGATTGAGATAGGAAGTTTCATTGGTTTGGCAGCGGCTAGCAACTCTGAAATTACCATCAAAAATTGCTCAATTCCTAATTTGGGTATCATCCCCAAAGTATTTCAAAAAATGGGAATTGCTATGGAGTTTAGGGGTGATGATATTTTCATTCCGCAACAGGATTCTTATCAAATACAAAAACTAATAAATGGCTCTATGCTTACCATTAGAGACGGAATTTGGCCCGCTTTTACTCCTGATTTAATATCTATTGCATTGATTACGGCAACCCAAGCAAAGGGCAGTGTGTTAATTCATCAATGGATGTTTGAAAGCAGGTTGTTTTTTGTTGACAATTTGATTGATATGGGAGCAAGAATTATTCTGTGTGATCCCCATCGTGCTGTAGTTATTGGTAGCAATAGAGAAACCAAATTGAGAGGTATTACCATGTCTTCTCCTGACATTAGAGCTGGAGTTTCTATGCTTATAGCAGCTATTTCTGCAGAAGGAACAAGTACCATCCATAACATCACTCAAATAGATAGAGGGTATCAATTCATTGATAAAAGATTAAACAAAATTGGCGCGGTTATTGAAAGGTTTGAAAATTAAATCACTAAATTTATGAAAATGATCAATAGTAAAAAATTAAAATTGTTGAAGACCTTAGCTTTTATAATTTTTCCTTTGGCGGCTTTGGGTTGTGCTGCAGCTTTTAAAACGGGAAATGCAGTGCGCGTGGCACCTGATTTTTCTTTGCAAGACACTGCTAATAAAACGGTTTCATTATCTTCTTTTAAAGGAAAATATGTGCTTTTGGATTTTTGGGCCTCTTGGTGCAAAGATTGTCGCATTGAAAACAAAAACTTGGTAAAAGTTTATAATAAGTTTAAAAATGACCAATTGGTGGTTCTTTCGGTCTCTTTAGATTACGATAGAGAAAACTGGATTAAAACAATTGAAACGGATAAGTTGGCATGGCCAAACCATGTGTCCGATTTAAAAAAGTGGCAATCGCCAGTTGCCAAATTGTATGATGTGCGCTCAATTCCGCAATTATTTATTATTGACAAAGATGGCAATATTATTGCAGAAGGATTGACAGGTCAAGACTTGGAAAACAAATTGGGAGAATTATTCCCAGATAAAAAATGACAATATGGCATAATTAGCCAAATGGTAGGATACTTGAATAAGCCCAGTTAAACAATTGGGCTTTTTTAATATATAAAAATGACAAAGGAGAAAAAGGATTTGAATGAAAATGAGGTAGTTGATAATATTGATATCAATACAGAGAATACGGGTGATGACAATACCAACGCAGAAATTACAGAAATGGATGAATTGAAAACATCGTTAGCAGAAGCGCAGGATAAATATACGCGTTTGGTTGCTGAGTTTGATAATTTTAAGAAAAGAACCGCCAAGGAAAGGATGGAACTTTTTTCTACCGCAAATATGGATGTGATGGTGGCGCTTATACCAGTAATGGATGATTTTGAAAGAGCGGTGAATGCCAGTCAAAACGAAGAGGACATTGAAGGTTTTAAGTTGGTTTTACATAAGTTCCAATCAACCTTAGAGCATAAAGGTTTGAAAAACCTTGGTACTGAAGTGGGTGATGATTTTGATGTTGATTTTCATGAGGCAATAACTTCAATTCCAGCGGCTGATGAAGCTGCTAAAGGTAAAATTGTTGATGTAATTGAGAAAGGCTATAAGCTAGGGGAAAAGGTAATTAGATATGCCAAAGTGGTAATAGGAGAATAATGGCGAGTAAAAGAGATTTTTATGATATTTTGGGTATTTCTAAAAATGCCAGTGCTGAGGAGGTAAAAAAGGCCTATAGAAAAATGGCCATTAAATATCACCCAGATAAAAACCCCGATGACCATACAGCAGAAGAAAAGTTTAAAGAGGCGGCAGAAGCCTATGAAGTTTTAAGCAGTCCTGAAAAGAAACAGCGGTATGATCAATTTGGTCATGCGGGTGTTGGTGGTGCTTCTGGCGGTGGTGGAGGTTTTGGTGGTGGCATGAGTATGGATGACATATTTAGCCAGTTTGGCGATGTTTTTGGCGGTGGCGGAGGCGGAAGTCCTTTTGATAGCTTTTTTGGTGGCGGTGGCGGAGGTAGATCCAGAACCGTTGCTGGCTCTAATATTAGAATAAAACTAAGCCTTTCTTTAGAAGATATAAGAAATGGCGTTGAAAAAAAGATTAAATATAAGAAACTTGTTTCTGCACCCGGTTTAAAAACACAAACTTGTGCAACCTGTCAGGGTAGGGGTTCTATCAGAAAAGTGAGCAATACTTTTTTAGGTCAAATGGCAACAACATCCACCTGTCCTACTTGTGGTGGAACAGGTTCTACGGTGAGTCACAGACCACCAGGCTCAAACCCAGATGGATTGATACAAACTGACCATGAAGTGAGTTTAAAAATACCTGCTGGTGTTTCAGAAGGGATGCAATTATCCATGCAAGGGCAAGGAAATTCTGCCCCAGGTGGACAAGGCGTTAATGGCGATTTAATTATTTTAATTTCTGAAAAATCTCATGATGATTTTGTACGAGATGGAAAAAATGTGCTGTATAATTTAAACATTAGTTTTACGGATGCTGCGCTTGGCAGCAGTGTAGAAATACCTACCCTCGATGGCAAAGTAAAAATTAAAATTGAGCCTGGCACCCAACCGGGAAAGGTTTTAAGACTAAAAGGCAAAGGTTTTACGGATTTGAATGGCTATGGAACAGGAGACCAGCTAATCTATTTGGGTGTTTTCGTTCCCGAGAAAATTTCTGCAGAAGAACGCAAAACCCTTGAAGGGCTTGCCAATTCTGAAAATTTTAAAGCCAGAGAAATTAAAACCGACAAAACTTTCTTTGATAGGCTGAGAAGCTTTTTTGAGTAAAATTTGTATCTTAGAGTTTTCACTTAGCGGAAAGATTCTGAAGAGTGGAAATACGATATGTTTCCTAATGATTATGGCTAGACAATTAAAATTAAAGGCTAGACCTGCAATAAATTTATTGAATGAACTATAATGTTCTTACCATACAATCTTCTGATAAACAAACCTAAAAGCAGGGAAAGGAAAACTTACGCAATAAATTTCAAAAAAAACAGCAGTTTTGATGAGATTACGAACTATTTATAAGTATTTGTTTAATAATCTTATTTTATAGTATATATATATTTGTTGCCTTATGAACATAAAACTAAAAAATAATCTAAAAACTTGTGCACTGCTGATTGCGGTGACCTTTACCAGCTCAAATCTTTTTGCAAAAAAAGACATAACAGTAACTGTTGAAGTTTGTGGGCGTGCTGAAAGTGCTTCTGATGAAAATTCAGGAACTAATGTACAAGTAAAAGTTAATTGTAATAAACTGTTTCCCGATGAGGTTTGCTATACTTATCTAAGGACAAGAGATATAAAAGAAGCCTTTAATCCAGGTGATTCAATTTTTACAAAAACCGAGGTAAATGATAGAGTTGTTATCAATTTGCCTAGTGGTCAACAATTCTCGGGTGTAGTAATAAATTATTTTGAAAATTTTTATCTTCAAAACTTTATTATGGAGTACATTTTTGTTTTAAATACTAATCAAAATTAATATGAAAATTCAAAAAATATTATTTTCGTTAGTAGCAATATGCGGCTTTTTTTATAACGCTATTGCAGGGCCTACAATGCCAGTTAATTATCCAGGAAGATTAACTGTTGTAAATGAGCAACAAGGAATATTAACATGTGATAGAACTGTAGCTGAAGTTTGCTTTACTCTTTATCTTCCAATACCTACACCTAAGGGTATACTTCCACAAAACGGAACATTTCATCCGCCTCAAATGGTGGAATTTTTTGATAATCAAAATAATCTAATAATGTCTAAATTTGTTAATACCGTGTCAACAAGTGTTTTATTTGAAAATTTAAATATTGATGTTTATCAGTTTTCATTGACTCCTTAGAATGTACCGCTTATTAAGTCTTCTTTTTTTTATAATATTCTATTCAAATCTGCAGGGTCAAAGCAAGTTTAATTATCAATTTGTAACAAATAATCAAGATTATAAGGATAACCATTTGGTTTATGCATATGTGAATTTGAATATGTGTTATAACTGTAATTTGATTATTGGGGAAATAAGAGATCTGGCTTCCGATAGTAATTATAAGGTTAAATTCTTTTTTACGGGAATTAGCCAATCAAAAATGAATTTGGTAAAAAAGGAATATAATTTAACTGAGGAAATGATTGCATTGAATGAAGGCTATTACTTTGAATTATTGCAAAATTACTATAATAAGAACATTGGGAATGCTTCACTTTATTATCAAGATAATCCTTTTTACTATGTAATAGGTCAAGCAACCTATTTATTTAATGAATTTAAGAAGGAACTTAAGTTTACAGAAGAAAAAATTTATAATGATACATTTTATTATACAGGGTTTAATAGTTTGACTTTAACTCAAAAAAGTTTGTATTTTACAACCTATCCCAAAAATGATTTATATACAATAATTGATGACAAAATTGTTCAAATGGATTTAAATCAATATTACTATGATACCAATATTGTAGAAAATTTTTTAGCCTTGCATATTACCAAGAAGAATGGTGCTATTAATACTTATGAGACTATAAAATATCTTAACGATTTCCTAAATCAACAAAAGGCTGCTAATTTAAAAGTAGCATGCGAATATCTTTTTGAAAAAAATAATGAAATATTTGGGCTTTTCTTTTCATATTTCCCAATTTGGAAGGACTCAACGGAATCTTCTATAATGGTAATGCCTATTACTTATTTAGCTAAAATTGAACCCTCTGGTGGATTGAAGTTTTTAAATATAATTAGTATAAATGATAGCAAAAAACTTGCAGATAGGCTACAGCCATTTTATCCTAGTGGGGCAGTGAAATTTAATTTTCGTAATTTTGACACCATCCAGTTTGCAATAGCATCTGAAAAGTATGTTAAAGGGGATATTATACCAACTTCTCTTAAATTCTGTTATCGATTAGAAACAAATGAATATCATTTTATAAATGCTGTAGACAGCATAAGTTGCCCAATAAATTATGATAAAAAACTAGCATTTAATTTTACTAATACTTTACAAAATAAAATAGATGCCATATTTTATCAAGCTTTGCCCCTATTTAAAATGAATGTGCATGATAATAAATTATCACAATTTGGTAAAGTTGGAATTGCCAAGAATGATACAACTAAATGGAGATACAATTTATTAGCGGTTGAAAGAAATAGTACGGATTCAAAAAGGTTAAATATGCTGGTTTATTTAGGAGCAAATTATCTTTATCTGGTAGATTATGATTACATTAACAATGAAATTGTATCTTCGTTAAAAATAAGCAAAGCCAATTCTGCATCTAATGCCACCCTTTTTAATAATACAATTTATTCTATTTCTAATTTTGAAAAAGATGAATCGAGTTATTTTAAAATTAGTACATATAATCTTAAATAATTAACACATTATTGTTTTCCAATTCTGAGTCTTCTCCTTAGAGAAACCCCGAAGGATTAATAAATTTTAGCTCCATTTGTAATCCATTTATTTTGTTATTGGAAATGGTCAAATTTTTATAGCCCTTTTCCCATTTACAAAGTTAGGTAATAAATTGAAATTATAAGGATTGTTTTTTTTAACTACCCCTTGCAATTGCAAGGTTCATAAATCTTACTAACGCCTTTTTTGTCAATACTTTCTATTAACTGCCCTTTTTCATTATAAAGATAGGTGTATTGCAAGGCGCCTTTTTTATAAAACTCTTTCTTAATTATTTTTGAAGTAGAGAGGGTATAATAAGACCAGTTGCCACAGGGCTTTCCTTGCTTAAATTTCTGCTTAACCAAAATGTTGCTTGTACTGTCAATAATTTTGGAACTGCTATCACAAATAGCTTTTGCACTGCAATTTGCGGTGCCAAATGCTATCATTAATCCGAAAAATACGCGTCTTAAATCAGCTTTATCCAAGCCCATTTTCATCAGCCTTATCGTCAGCGTCAAAATCTTTAATTTCTTCTGATATGGGAGTGTTGGTTGCGGGTTCTACAATATCTTGCGCTTTATCTTCTTCAATCACTTTCTTAACGTTATCGCCATCCATATAACTTTGATAATTTGTTTTGTTATCAAATGGACGTTTACCAATTAGTTTCTCCAAATCAGCCTGAAAAATAATTTCCTTTTCTAATAGTTCTTTGGCAATTTTTTCCGTTTCAACCCTGTGCTTTGTCAAAAGTTCTTTGGTTCTTGTATAAGCAGCATCAATTAGTTTCATCACCTCATTGTCAATAAGCAAAGCTGTATGGTCACTATATGGCTTGTGGTAACCGTATTCTCCTTGTGGGTCGCTAAAAGAGATATTTCCTAGTTTGTCATTCATACCATAAATGGTAATCATGCCATAAGCAGTTTTGGTAACACGTTCTAAATCACTCAAAGCACCGGTACTAATTTTACCAAAAAACAGCTCCTCGGCAGCACGTCCGCCAAGCATCATGCACAAACTATCCATTAGTTGCTCTGTTCTGTATAAGTATTGTTCTTTAGGCAAATACTGGGCATAACCCAAAGCTGCTACACCACGTGGCACTATACTTACTTTCACCAAAGGGTCAGCATGTTCTAAAAACCAACCTGCCACCGCATGACCTGCCTCATGATAAGCAACAATCTCTTTTTCTTCAGGAGAAATGATTTTGTTCTTTTTCTCTAAACCACCAATTACTCTGTCCATTGCATCTTGAAAGTCTTGCATGGAAACATCACTTTTGTTTTGTCTAGCAGCAATTAAAGCTGCTTCGTTACAAACATTGGCAATTTCAGCTCCGGCAAAACCAGGGGTTTGGGTAGCCAATTTTTTAGGGTCAACATCTTTATTTAATTTGGTTAAAGGTTTTAAATGAACCCTAAATATTTCTTCTCTTCCAATAATATCAGGTTTGTCAACAGAAATTGTTCTGTCAAACCTTCCTGGTCGCAAAAGGGCAGAGTCTAATACATCGGGTCTGTTGGTTGCCGCCAATAAAATTACTCCACTGTCGGTTCCAAAACCATCCATTTCAGAAAGCAATTGATTCAAGGTGTTTTCACGTTCGTCATTTCCGCCTTGCATTGCATTTTTTCCTCTCGCTCTACCAATAGCATCAATTTCATCAATAAAGATGATACAAGGTGCTTTTTCTTTGGCTTGTTTAAATAAATCTCTCACTCTACTTGCACCAACACCCACAAACATTTCAACAAAATCAGAACCTGACAATGAGAAAAAAGGAACACCAGCTTCGCCAGCTACCGCTTTTGCCAATAATGTTTTTCCAGTTCCTGGAGGTCCAACCAATAGACATCCTTTAGGTATTTTACCTCCCAAATCAGTATATTTAGTAGGGAATTTAAGAAAATCTACAATTTCCATTATTTCCACTTTGGCTTCTTCCAGCCCAGCAACATCCTTAAAGGTTACGTTTACTTTACCACCTTTTTCAAACAATTTGGCCTTAGATTTTCCAATGCTAAATAATTGTCCTGCACCACCACCTGCACCACCAGCCATTCTGCGCATCATGTACATCCAAAAAATCGCAATCAAACCAAATAATAACAGCCACTGTAAAATACCACTGTAGTCATTTCTATGTTCCGTTTCGGGAATTATTTGATAGTCTTTATTGACATCTTTTTGAATATCTTTTAACTGATCATAAAACACATCACTGTTTACTTCCATTTGATACTGTGGTACTTTTGCCCCTAAAAAGTTTTTAGAAGAGGCTGCATCTTTGTATTTTTCATTATCTTTTGCTTCTTCTTTCAAATATATTTCAGCATCATTTTTATTGATAACACTTATTTTTTCAATATCGCCAGCTTTCAGCATGTTTTCCAATCGTTTAAAATCGATTTTTTGAACAACACTGCCAGATGGTAAAACGTACATTGCAACTAAAAGCCCTAACAAGCCAATATACAACCAGTTCATATTAAACTTTGGTTTTGGTTTAGTTTTTTGATTTTCTTCGGTCATTAATATCTTAATTTATTTTATGAATACTATGGTTTACTCAAATGGCAAGCCAAATGCAAAAGTAAGCAGATAATTGATAGCTTTATACCGATAAAAAATAAAAACAAGTAAAATTGTCGTTTGTTTTAATTTAATCTTAATTTTGCCTGACAATAAGACATTTAAAATTAAAAGACTATGTACGGAAATTTGCATCAGCAACTGGTTGATGAGCTAGAGGAAATCAAAAATCAAGGCTTGTTTAAAGAAGAAAGAATTATAACCTCAGAGCAAGGGGCAGAAATTACCTTGGCTGATGGCAGCAAAGTATTAAATTTTTGTGCCAATAATTATTTGGGATTAAGCAGCCATCCTAGGGTAATTGATGCTGCAAAACGGGCATTAGATACCCATGGTTTTGGTATGTCATCGGTTCGGTTTATTTGTGGAACACAAGATATTCATAAGGAATTGGAACAAAGAATTGCCCAATTTTACAATACCGAGGATACAATATTATATGCGGCAGCCTTTGATGCCAATGGTGGCGTTTTTGAACCTCTTTTTGGCGCGGAAGATGCGATAATTTCAGATTCACTAAACCATGCAAGTATTATTGATGGAGTGCGGCTTTGCAAAGCGATGCGTTACCGTTATAACAACAATGACATGGCAGATTTGGAAGTGCAATTGAAAGCTGCCATTGATGCTGGCGCTAAAAATAAAATTATTGTTACGGATGGTGTATTCAGTATGGATGGATATGTGGCACAATTGGATAAAATTGTTGCTTTAGCCAAAAAATATGACGCCTTGGTAATGGTAGATGAATGTCATGCAGCTGGATTTATCGGAAAAACGGGCAAAGGAACACCAGAACTGTGCGGAGTGCATGGCGAAATTGATATTGTTACGGGTACCTTAGGTAAAGCTTTGGGTGGCGCAATGGGCGGTTATACAACGGGTAAGAAAGAAATTATTGCGATGCTTAGACAAAGGAGCAGACCTTATCTTTTCTCTAACTCATTGGCTCCAACTATTGTGGGTGCTTCTATTGAGGTATTTAATTTGCTTGAAGAAAGCACTGCTTTAAGAGATACTTTGGAGCAAAATGTAAAGTACTTCAAGGCAGGTGTTAAAAAAATAGGATTGGATTTTAAGGATGGCGATTCTGCCATTGTGCCCATAATGCTATACGATGCTAAGCTAGCCCAAAAAATGGCAACTGAATTGTTAAAAGAAGGTATTTATGTTATTGGTTTTTTCTTTCCAGTGGTTCCAAAAGATCAAGCAAGAATAAGGGTTCAAATTAGTGCGGCACATACAACAGTACATTTAGATAAAGCCCTCAAGGCTTTTGAGGTAGTGGCGAGAAAATTTGATTTAATAAAATAATTGAATGATAGCAATAGATTTAAAAGGTAAAACGGCTATGGTTTGTGGCAGCACAGCAGGTATTGGCAAGGCAATAGCAGAGAACATGGCCAAGGCAGGTGCAAATATTGTGTTATGCGCTAGAAATGAGGAAAAATTAAAAACTCAGCTGAAGGTTTTGGAAAAGTTAGGAGAAGGAGAGCATAAATATGTTGTTGCAGACTTTCAAGACAACGTGTCAGTTAGTGCAGCGGCAATTTTGGCAGCAGATAAATATAAACCAGATATTCTTGTGAATAATACGGGTGGGCCTCCTCCAGGAAAGGCCCACGAGGCTAAATGTATGGAATATGTTGATGCATTCAGTTTACATTTGATAAACAATCATATTATGGCTACCGCTTTGGTTCCATATATGAAAAAACAAAAGTGGGGCAGAATCATCAATATTATAAGCACCTCTGTAAAAGTGCCATTAGACAATTTGGGGGTAAGCAATACTATCAGAGGGGCGGTAGGCAATTGGAGCAAAACAATGGCCAATGAATTAGGGCAGTTTGGTATAACGGTTAACAATCTATTACCGGGTGCCACGGCTACAGAAAGATTGACGGGTATCATTGAGAATAAAGCAAAAAAAGCAAACGTCTCAAAGTCGGAAATTGAAAAAGAGATGTTAAGTGAAATACCTGCAGGCAGATTTGGTTCGCCAGATGAGTTAGGAGCTGCTGCTTGTTTCTTAGCAAGTGATTTGGCTGCCTATATCAATGGAACCAATTTGGTTGTGGATGGTGGAAGGACTCCGGTACTATAATTACCTTAATCAGAATATAAAACCATAAAAAAAGCGAACCATTATAGTTCGCTTTTCTTTTTTGTACCCGGAGCCGGAGTCGAACCGGCACGGTTGCCCACAGGTGTTTGAGACCAGCGCGTCTACCAATTCCGCCATCCGGGCATTTGATGGTGGTGCAAATGTATTAAGCTTTTAGATAATAAACAAACGTATTTTTATACTTTTCTTTTTAGTACTTTTTCTACCGCAGCAACCACATCTGGCGTGTCAATATGGTACTTTGCCATCAGTTCATCAGGCGTTCCGCTCTCGCCAAAACTGTCATTAACGGCAACCATTTCTATAGGCAGGGGTAAATTATTTGCCAATAATTGACAAATACTATCGCCCAAACCACCATTTTTTTGGTGTTCTTCTGCCGTTACAACGCATCTTGTTTTTCTAACAGAATTCAATACCGCCTCTGCATCTAATGGTTTTATTGTATGGATATTGATAATTTCTACACTGATTCCTTTTTCAGCCAAAATGTAGCCTGCTTCAATGCTTTTCCAAACTAAATGCCCTGTACAAAATATGGTAACATCAGTTCCTTCAGTCAAATGCAATGCTTTCCCAATTTCAAATACTTGATTTTCTGGTGTGAAAATTGGCATCTTAGGTCTACCAAAACGCAAATAAACGGGGCCTTCATAGTTTGCGATGGCCATGGTGGCAGCTTTTGTTTGATTGTAATCACAGGGGTTAATGACCGTCATGTGAGGCAACATCCTCATCATACCTAAGTCTTCTAAAATTTGATGGGTTGCACCATCTTCGCCCAAAGTTAAACCTGCATGAGAAGCACATATTTTAACATTTTTGCCACTATAAGCAATACTCTGTCTTATTTGGTCATAAACCCTGCCTGTGCTAAAGTTAGCAAAGGTGCCTGTAAATGGTATTTTACCAGCTGAAGCAAGTCCAGCAGCCATTCCCATCATGTTTGCTTCTGCAATACCCGCTTGAAAAAAACGATTTGGAAACTCTTTTTGAAAAGCATCCATTTTAAGCGAGCCAGTTAGGTCTGCACAAAGGGCAACAATTTTATCGTTTTGTTTTCCTGCTTCTAATAATCCTTCTCCAAAACCAGACCGAGTGTCCGCATTGCCTAATATTTCAAATTTTTTCATGATTGCTGTTTGTGTATTTATAAACTGAGTGCTGTTATTTCTGCTGATTTTATGGAGAACTCAACCGCAGCTGAGTAAATTGTTCTTGTTTCTGCCGCAGCTCGGGTTACCGCGATATAATTTCCCGGTTGCATTTTTATGAGTTTTTGTCGGGTGTTTTCACCAATATCTAATACCCAAACCATTTTATTGTTTTGCATGTAAAATATAGAAACCACCATATCTCTTCTTGCAGAAAAATTAAGCATACCTGGTTGTGGTATCTCAACTGTAGTGGTATTGTTTTGTTTAACCTGGATATTGTTATAATAAATTCTTGGGACGCTTAATATTTCAATATCATAAGCACCAACCAAATACTCTTGTATTGTGTTAAATGGCTGTGCATAAATGGTTTCTGTTTCGCCTTTTTTGCGTACAATACATTTTAATTCATCATAATTGGTTATCCCAACACATTTAAAATAAATTTTTCCTTGTGCGGCATCAACGGCAATAATATTGTGTCTGCCTGGCGAAAGCTCAACATTGTTTTTATAAATAGGAGGAACCGTATGAATAACGATGTCATAATTATAAAGAGGGTCTAAATACAAAGTGTCAGGCACTCCTTTTCCATTTAACGTATGCATATAATTGTGCAATAATTTTCCACTTTTGGCATCATAAAAAGTAACCGGCACATTTGTTTCTAAAGGTCTGCCAGTATTGTCTAGCAAATTAATTTGGGCTGTGGTAGAATTTAATGCCTGAGAAATAATTACATTAAATACACTTTCAAACTCAGCAGCAGTATTGGCATTGTAATATTTACCAACACACTCATAAGTCTTTTTAAACAACTCCTCTTGGTCTCCTATTCCTATAATAAATGGTTGAAGTACAATTCCCTTTTTAAGCAAGGCAGCTGCAATGGCACAGGGATCTCCAGAGCACTCCTCTACACCATCTGTTATTAAAATAATAATATTTCTACCAGGAGTTGATGGGAAATCGCTTGATGCACTGAGGATACTTTGGGCAATTAAAGTATATCCTTTTGGTTTTAGGTTATTGATTGTCTCTTTTAAAGCTGCCTTGTTGCCCGGTTTAAAAGGTACTTCCAATTTGGTATCTTGACAATCTTTAACAGCAATAGATTGTTGATGCCCAAAAACTCTCAAAGCTAACTCAATGTTTTGCAGTTGATATAGGCTATCAACCATTTTGGTCATGAGCTTTTTGGCAACATCCATTCTTGAGCTACCATCCATGTATTGCACCATACTGTTGCTGGCATCTAACACAAACAATATTCTGGTTTTTTCCTTTGGGCTAACAAAGGTATTACTTTGCCCTACACTTGTAAAAGCAATGCTGCCAAAACAAGTAAGTAGAAGAAAGAATTTAATTTTTTTAAATAATTTAAGGATTTTCATATTAATAATCTCCAATGGTTTCAGGCAATTGAGCCAAAGCCTGTTCCAATTGTTCATCATTTGGTGGAATGCCATGCCATTTATGCGACCCCATCATAAAGTCAACCCCTTGACCCATCTCAGTTTTCATGATAATTACTGTTGGTTTATTAACCGAGGATGCGTCCTTTTGGGCTTTTCTGATAGTGTCCAAAATATCGTCCATATTATTTCCATCCATAGTCATTACATTCCATCCAAAGGCTTCAAACCTATTGTCAAGGCGAATAAAACTCATAATATCAACGGTAGAACCATCAATTTGTTGTTTGTTTTCATCCACCGTAACAATTAAGTGACTTAGTTTTTGATGTGAAGCATACATAATGGCTTCCCAGTTTTGCCCTTCTTGTAATTCTCCATCACCCGTATTGCAAAACACAAAACTGTTATCTCCGTCCATTCTTTTTTGTAATGCGTATCCAATGGCCACACTCATTCCCTGACCCAAACTTCCTGTTGCAACACGCACACCGGGCAAACCTTCTTCTGTTGCAGGGTGCCCTTGCAAACGACTATTTAATTTTCTGAAAGTAGCTAATTCTTTCACGGGAAAATAGCCAGAACGTGCCAAGACACTATAAAAAACAGGCGAAATGTGCCCATTGGAAAGAATAAAAACATCTTCGTTTTTAGCCTCCATCGTAAAGTTTTTTGGATTATGATTCATAATCTCAAAATACAGAGCAGTTAGTAAATCAGCACAACCCAAAGATCCACCGGGGTGTCCACTTTGGCAAGAATGTACCATTCTTACAATATCTCTCCTTACTTGGCTGGCAATGTTTTTTAACTCCTGTGATGTTGGCATTTTATTTAGAAATAATATTTCACCACAAAATTGCTCTAATTCCATGAATTTTTTTGATTTTTGAACCAAAATAGCCAACATCTTTTGCCCAGACTTATAGAAATATCACTAAAGCCCCATCAGGCATTGACCCAAGAGTCCATAAGAGACTGTATTAAGAGGCAATATGGAATAGACGATACGGCCATAATTATTCTTAAAAAATCATTGGATGCTCGATCTAAAAAGAATATTCATTACATAATTAGGGCAAGTATTTTAGAAAATAATGAACCCATTGATGATTTGGACGTTTATAAACCAACAAAATTGGGTCAAAAAACTTGCCACATTATTGGTTTTGGTCCTGCCGGTATTTATGCCGCATTAGAATTATTAGCACAAGGAATTAAACCAATTGTTATTGAACGAGGAAAGGATGTCAAGGAACGTAGACGAGATTTGGCAGCCATTAATAAGGATTTGATTGTAAATGAAAACTCAAATTACTGTTTTGGTGAAGGTGGTGCTGGCACCTACTCTGACGGTAAACTTTATACCAGAAGCAAGAAAAGAGGTGATGTTGAGAAAGTTTTAAAAGGTTTTGTGCAATTTGGTGCGGTATCATCTATTTTGTTTGAGGCCCACCCACATATTGGCACCAATAAGCTGCCAAAAATCATTGAGGAAATGCGTTTGTTTATTTTGGCTGCTGGTGGAGAAGTTCATTTTAATGCCTTATTAACGGATTTTGAAGTTATCAATGATAAAATAGCAAGTATTACCATTAATAACAATTCAACGCAGAAAGTAGAACAATTAATATTGGCAACAGGACATTCTGCAAGGGATATTTTTAAATTATTACAGGCAAAAAATATTGCCATAGAATTAAAGCCTTTTGCTTTAGGCGTTCGGGTAGAGCATCCACAAACTTTGGTAGATGAAATGCAATACCATTGTGCCGCCCGGGGAGAGTTTTTGCCGCCTGCTAGCTATTCGTTGGTTAATCAAGTAAAACAAAGAGGAGTGTTCTCCTTTTGCATGTGTCCTGGGGGTATTATTGCCCCTTCAAGCACAGCGCCCGAAGAGACAGTAGTAAACGGGTGGAGTCCTAGCAAACGCAATGGTGCTTTTGCCAACAGTGGTTTAGTGGTACAGCTTTTTGAAAGTGATTTTGATGCCTATCAAGACAAAGGTGCTTTGGCGGGGATGTATTTTCAGGCAGCAGTGGAGAAAAAATGTTTTGACGCAACGAAAAGTATCATTGCACCTAGCCAATTGATAGGGGATTTTGTTAGAAAAAAACAATCAACTAGCTTGAATGTTAACAGTTACCTACCGGGTGTAAAATCAATAGAAATGGATAATGTTTTACCCCAATTTATTGTTGATGCACTAAGAGAAGGCATCTCCGCTTTTGGACAGAAAATGAAAGGATTTGATAGCAACGAAGGGATGATGGTGGCTACAGAAAGCAGAACCAGTAGCCCTGTGAGAATACCAAGAGATAAAATTTCTTTGCAACACATTGTCCTTAAAAATTTGTATCCTTGTGGTGAAGGTGCAGGCTATGCCGGAGGAATTGTGAGTGCCGCTTTAGACGGAATAGCTTGTGCAAATGCAGTTTTAGAAACCATAAATTTAAAAAAATGAAAAAGAAAGTTTTGGTCATTGGTGCGAGTGAAAACCCTGCAAGGTATAGCAACATGGCGATAAAAATGCTCAATGAATATGAACATGATGTGCTTGCTTTTGGTTTGCGCCAAGGTAAGGTTGATGATACGCGTATAATGCAAGAATGGAGTTATGTGCAAAATAATATCGACACCGTTACCTTGTATGTAGGACCTCAACATCAAGAAGAGTATTATAAAAAATTAGTGGCGCTAAATCCTAAAAGAGTGATATTTAATCCCGGAACGGAAAATGCTGAATTTCAAGAATTATTAGAAACTGCTGGTATTGAAACTTTAGAAGCTTGCACTTTGGTAATGTTGAGGACAGGGCAGTTTTAGGGGTTTTAGGCAATTAGGAAAAAAGATGGAAGTAGGAAGAACGAAGTCAGTAGATGATTGTTTACCACTCTGCTGTCTTTGCGAGCGGAGCGCGGCAAACTAGGCATAGTAATAGATTGAGATTGCTGCGCTCCGCTCGCAATGGACGGACTCATTAAAAAAAAACTGTTATTCCTATAATCTTTTAAGTATTTAATTTCTCTCCCTGTTTAGTGCTTCGCCACCAACCAAGCAAAAAAATATAAAGTCAAAAATGGAATATTTGACAATCAATAGGGAGTGTAAACTAAACTGTGTAAATGGGAAATATTCACATAGCTTTGTTAAACTAATTCCAAAAAACCCTTAACTTTGAATAATGATTTCATTTATAAAAAACTATAAACTCTTTCTGCTTGTAATAGTTAGCGTTGTATTAAATAGCTGTTGCAAAGACAAAAACACATACACAAGTGGTTGCCAAAAAGAGCCTGCAAAGTATTTAGGAGATTATCCTCTGGGAGAAATAAAAGACTATCTCTATTTTCATCCTGGCAGCCAATGGGTTTACGAGTGTGATAGTACTTTAGAGTTAGATACCCAAATAATGACGGAATGTGTTATCACTCCATACAAAAAACCTTATATAACTTATGAACTTCTTACATTTAAGAAAATTAGCATTAATGAAGGAAGTACTTATAAAGTATTTTATCCAACGACAAATGTCCCCTACAATGATGACTTTAAGTACTTTTTTAGTACTGTAATTAAAAGAACTAACCCTAAAGACCCGCAAGTTAGTAGAGATTGCATATATTATAAACCCTACGATTCTTCAATATATGGTTTTGGTAGCAGTGAAACCAGATACCACGGTTATTTAGATAGCCTTGAAGTTTTAGGCAAATGGTATAAAGATATTAGGATATTTCAAGTTGCGCACTCGGCAGGGTTTGCAGAACCCACAAACATAGGTACCACCCAAACAGGACAGGCTACCTATTATTGGGCTAAAAATATAGGAATAGTGAGACTGCATATATGGACTGCTAAACGAGGATTAAACACCACGTTTAAATTTAATTGGAATTTAAAATCACATCAAGTAACACAATAAAAACTTAAACTAAATATATTTATGAAAAAATTATTAATTATCATCCTTTTAGGATTGGAGCGCTACACTTTAACTGCACAAAGCCCTATTGAACTTGGTATGCAAAACAATCCCGATAAATAAAATCGGGAGGGTAATAGAGACAGACCGCTTTAGAATGCAATTTATCAAAAGTCAAACAAATCTTTAATGTCAACCTCTAAAGCAATGGCTATTTTTTCTAGATTTTTAGTTGTAATGTTTAATAAACCCTTTTCTACTTTATAAATGTTTTGTCTATCTTTTCCACATCGCAAACCAAGTTCAGTTAAGGTTAATGGCTTATCCTCTCTTAATTCTCTAATTCTTTTACCTAATAAAATAAGTATGTCGTTTTCTGCTTTTGCCAACGCAAGCAAATTCGGTCTAAATAAAGTTTTGTTTGTAATACTATACAACCACATTTGTCAAATGAAAAAGAATTATATTTGAACTTCAAATTTAATATTATGAACAAACTTAACCATGCTATAAGATTTGCTTCTTTATTCCTTCTTATTCTGCTCTTTGCCACTTGCTGCAAAGACAAAAACCCAAATATTGTAGGTTGCCAAAAAGTGGTGGATGAGTATTATGTGAAACACCTAAATGGTGCAGAAAAATATCTTTTGGCAAAACCGGGCAGCTATTGGATTTATAAAAATACCCAAACCGCAGAACTAGACACCCAAATTGTTACTGATTTTGCTTTTATAACAGATACCGTTAGCAGTGTAGTTGGAAGAAAAAAGAATAGACATAGAATTTTTATTATTTATGATAGATTATTTGTTAATATTTATTCCACCTATAATGATTGGTTCTATCTTAATAAAACCAATACTTATGCTCCTCTATCCAATCTTGACCTAAACGATTCACGCGTATTACTTGAAAGAATTGTAGGAAGCGAAGGTTCAATTTTTGCATTCTTTCATCCTTTTAAAATGGATGGTTCTACTTCATTGGCCTTAAAATCTGTTGAGCCCACATTAACCCTTAACATTAAGAGCTATAGTAATGTAGCAATTTTTGAGATTGATAGTGATGATATTTGGTATCCAGACAATCATCCAATTGCAACCCAATATCCTATTAGTCGTTATTATTGGGCAGAAAACGTGGGGTTAATAAAGCGAGAAAATGTATCAGAAAATTATAGTTGGGAGCTGATAGCGTACAATATCATTCAATAAACAAAAAACATATGAAAACAACAATCAAAACAATGACATTGCTCATCCTGTGTAGCATAGGATATGGCATGGGGGCGCAAACCGACTTTCAAGAACAATTGCATGACAAGTATTGGAACTACCGACAGCGCTATCGCCAGCATTTTACCTATATCGGGAAGGAGAAGGGAGAAGGTGTGCCAATTGTGGAGATTAACGTAGGTGCCACCGTACCTGCTATTAAATTGGATGCCAATAATAATGATTTGCCTATCAGTGCAGATTTTAAAGGCATTATGGGGTATGGTGGAGATAATACAGTGTATTTAGGCTATCAAATAGCCCTACTCAGCACAGAGTATCATTTGCTAACCACAGCACCCACTATAGACCAAAAAGCCCTAAAAGCCTGTTTGCACGAACTGTATTTTTGCCTTTATGCCTTGGAAAGGTTGGATAAGAATGCAAATAATTACTTCGATTATACGCAAGCACCAGATAACACAATGGACGGTTTTTTTATAAGAGACGATGTACAGGGCAAAAATGTTAATCCATTTTTGTATCACCCTTATCCGCGTGTAGAGTGGATTGGTGGCATTACCTCTAAAGGGCGTGAGATAATACCTGCTGTGTCTGATTATGCCACCCGCAAATTTGTGATGTCAAAAACAGAAAATGGCAGCACTTTTAATGTAAGAAATAAGGATGCAGATATAAAGCCTTATGATGCGGGATGGTACACCGATGAAAAAACAACACAATCTGCCTTAAATGAAATGAGCCAATATTTTGCGTTCACTCAATAGAAGACCAGAGGCTATTATTGTATTGAGCAATTTGCTCCCAGCAGCCAAAACAGAAGATGAGGCCAAACTAATTACCGCTTGGAGATGTTTTATTGAGCAAGAACAAATGGTTTTAGATAGTGTTATATCCATTTACGATATGAACTTTAGTGCCTGTTTGGATTTGCAGTATTTTATGAATGATACCGTTGAAAACAGTAGTTCTATGGTAATGCAGCAAACCTCAATAAATCAATTGTCTCAAAAAGAAATGATTCTATATCCAAACCCAAGTACAGCTGGCTTTTATTTAGAATCAAAAGAAAACTTGCAATTGGATAAAATTACCCTTTATGATGCCACGGGCAAAAAGGTAAACGCATCCATTGCATTAACCAATGAAAAACAATTATACATTGACACCAAAAACTTGGTTGCAGGAATGTACTTAGTTAGATACCAATTATCTGACAAAGAAAAAGCAGAGTTTAAGGTAACAGTATTGAAATAGATTTTTAAAAGTAATTCGTTTTAATCAAAAGGCAAGGGTCGAAAGACTCTTGCCTTTTTTGTTTGCTAATCCCTAAAAACATACTTCCTCCAACTCCCAAATTTCCGATTCTTTAAATACTCAAAATCATTTTCATGAGCATAAGCCTCCTGCTCAAAACACACATGGTAATAAGCTTTGTTGTAGTTTTTAAGTTTAATCAATCCGTACAAAAAATGCAAAAAATAGAGCAAATGAAAGGGTATAATTAACAACTCACGCTGCTGTTGGTGGTGTATCAACTCATGATTTTCTATTACTTTTATGTCAGCATAATTTTTGTGCCGATATAAAATAAACGGATAAAAAGCCATGGCACGCACTTTTTTGTCATTAAAAGTGAGCATATTAATAAGTCTTGGGCTAACAATGTCTATGTGAAACGGGTTTTTATTTTTCATTAAGAGGTTGCAAAAATGAGCTGTCTGTTAAAATTAAATCCTTTTTTATTCCTCCAGCAACTCCACCATCGCTTTGGTATTGATAAAGCCACCTTTTAGCCTGTTGGTTAATAGAATCACACATTTATCATCTTTTAGATTAAACCAAAAATAGCTTCTAAAGCCATGCCACCATCCGTTGTGGTAATTCCAGGTTTCTCCATTGTCTAGGGTTATTTTTCTTATACCGTAACCGTAATATTGGTTGTATCTAACTTTGCTGTGTTCCTCAAGCATCAGTTTTTTGTATTTTCGTGAAACAATTTTATTGTTCTTAAAGGCCTTGTAAATTATAAAAAGCTCATAAACATTCAGGAAAATGCTTTTATCTCCGCTAATGTTGTTTAATCGATGGTCTGGTATATAAGAATGGTCTCCTCTCATTCCCCAAACAGGGTAAGAGGCAAGGGGCCTTTTAGCAACATTATAAACATGCAGTGAGTCTAAACCTAAGGGAGTGGCAATATACTTTTGTACAATGTCCTCAAAGGGCATATTCAGTTTTTTTTCAGCAATGTTTGCCAATACCATAAAATTAGAGTTGCAGTATCTATATCGCTTTCCAGGCTCAAAAGTTAAGGGCTTTCCACAGCAAATAAGGGTATTGTAACCATCCAGGTTGCATTTAATACAAGTGTCTTTAGCCCAATCGGTATCCGTAAGGTGGGTGTATTCACATAAGCCGCTGCTATGGCTCAACAGATGATGAATGGTGATGTTTGGATAGGGGAAATCCGTCAGTATATTGCTAACGGTGTCATTGGCTGAAATTAACTTTTTTTCAATCATCTTTACAATGCACAATGCCGTAATAAATTTGCTAACAGAGGCAATTTGAAAAACATCTTGATTGGTAATATCGGCTCCATTGAGATAACGTGCTTTGCCAAAACTGTTCCTATAGACTTTGTTTCCCTTTGCAACCAAAAATTGACCACTCAGGTTGTTTCCTTTTGAGTGATTGGCAATAAACGAATCTAACCTATATTGATAGATAGCTGGCAGGGCAGATGTGTCAATTTTATAAGGTTTTATAAGCTCCAGTTCATTTTCACGTTGAATGCGTTTAGAAACATCTGCATTGCATGAGAAAAGAACACACACGAGAATTAATAAAAGTTTTGAATAGACTCTATGGAACAAAAGCACTTTGCAAATGAAGTGAAAAATAGTCAATAAAAAAACCCATCATGCTGGCATGATGGGTTTTTAATATTGTTTCAAATGGAAACTACTTCATTTGAACTTCTACAGTTTTCTTATTGTTGTTATCAGTAGTACCAACTTCTGCGCTAAATCTATCTCTAGAGATACCATATTTATCAGCTAGGTAATCAATAACAGCATTTGCGCGACTTAAAGCTAATCTTTGGTTGGCTTTGCTATTAACACCGTTATCAGCATAACCTATTACAGATATTTTTTTGTCAGGACAATTTTTCAATTTATCAGCCATTAAGTACATCATTGCTTCGTTGGTTCTTAATCTAGAACTTCCAGCATCAAAAGTTACTTTTGGCAATATTTGATCATCGCAATTTGTACCACCACATTTAGAGCAATCCAATGGACAACCATCAATAGTTACACCTTTTTCTTCTGGACAAGCATCTTTGTAATCTGGAACACCATCTCCGTCAGAATCAAACATTACACCTCTTTCGTCAACCGAAGCACCTCTATCAGAGAACGGTTGCAAATCTTGACAATCTGGAACACCATCATAATCACTATCAACCCATTCTCCACTTCCATATACTTTACAGCTATCTGGTGTTTCTGGTTGTTTGTCATGGCAATTAGCTACTCCATCATTGTCATCATCTTTTGTTAAACAATCAACTTTATCAATTATATCAACAATACTTCTTTCAGGACTCAACCAATCATAATGTTGAGCATTTTTGTTGCCAAATTTAAAGGTTAAGAATAAAGTGTTGGTCATATACGCATCAAACCATCTGTTTTGCCAGATAGCCGTGTTGTAAACGTCAATATCATCGTTTCTTAAATAGTTGTATTTAGTTTCAAAACCGATATCAAAGTTTCTGCTCAACATGGTTGAGAAACCCATACCCATTGGAACAATCATATGACGACCGTGGTATTTTTCAATAACACTTTGACCTAAGTTTGGATTGGCAGCTCCTTTTCCCAAATAATGGGTTAAGTAATAATCTCCACCAACATAAAGCCTTTGGTCAATATATCTAGCCAAAGACTTAAAACTTCCTTGTCCTAAACCTAAGAAGAAATGTAAATGCGTTCTTCTTAATGGTCTAAGTTGAGAAATATTCCCCAAAGTAAAAACCATTTGAGTACTCCAATCTTGGTAGTTTGAATGAAAAGAGAAATTGTCTTTAAATAAAGTAGGTCCTTGATAATCTCTAGATCCTTTCAAAGTTCCCCAATTGTATTGAAATCTTAATCCGAAAGATTGAGAAATTGAGTATTTTAAAGATGGTCCAACAATCCAGCCAAGTTTAACTTTGTCTGCATCGCCAAAGAACGTTGTTGCTCCAGCATTTAGCCCAAGCATCCATTTTTTAGCCCGTCTATCCTGAAACCAACTGTTTTGAAAAAATTGACCGCTGTCTGCGCTCTTTTTATCAGTGCCTGTAGGCCATTTTACATTGGCATAAGGATGCCATTTTGCTTTTGATGAGTTTGTAGTTTGAGTGTTTGCATCTTCGCCTTGGCCAAAAATACTGCAAGCTCCAAATACAAAACTCAATAACAATGAGGTTTTTAGTGTCTTCATTTTAAATTGTAGTTTCTTGTTTCTTGAATTAAGAGGCAAACTTAATCTTAATAATTGTATGAAACAAAGATTTTTTAATATTTATTTGTTCAATTGATAGGTCCTGCTTGACCCCCTAATCTACTATTATCCAATAACTACCTTGTTTTTGACAGGATTGATCTAAGAATTTTGTCGTTTTTGGAAAATACCCGTAATTCATAGTCAAGCTTAATATAGAAAATATCCTTTCCTGCATATTTGCCGAGTCAAAGTAAAGTTGTTTTATTCCCACATATTGTTTGTGGTAGTTTTGATAATTGGCATGTTTCAACAAGTCGCTTTTAACGGTTCTATAGGCAATTTTGGCACTGGCCAGCCAAAGTTGATAATCTTTTTCAATCTTTTCCCAATCTTTATTACTATTTTTGGTCTTGATAGCCGTTAAATTCTGCCCAATAGCTTCTATATCTTTTATAAAACTTTGATCATAGTGGGTTTTTAAAAAATCATTTTCTATTTCTTGCTCCGTTAAATGGCTAAAAAATAACGCGTTTTTCTCGGTTTGTAAAAACTTATTCCATTGCTTTTCATTGGTTAAGCAAATCGACTCTCTCAACCATATAACAGGGAATTTGACTTTATAAAAATCGAAGATGGGTTTTAATTGTAGCCAATAGTTTATTTCTGCTTTCCCTCCAACATAAGCAATATTAGGTAAGATTAATTCTTGGTACAATGGCCTAAGCAACGCATTGGGACTGTAATTTTTCCCATTTTCATAGTTGGAAGATGTCTCGCTATGGCGTATATTTTCGTTATCAATGTAAAATAGATTATTGCCTCTTGGCATTACTTGATAGTGCCAGTTATTGGCATCAAAAACGCTCCTAACCTCCTCTTGTAGGGAAGAGGTGGTTAAATTTTCAATTTCGTTTTTTGCAATCGCTGCAAACGCTCTTTTTAGTACTTTGTTATCTGCATTGATAACAACAATTCCATACTTGCCAAAAAGCTGATAAATAATGGCTGTTGTTGCATCGGCAAGATTTTGGTAGGTTTCGTACGCATTTTTGCAAATTTGAAAAAATTCAAAATTATTTGCTTCTTCCCCTAATCGTTTAGACAAGGATAGCGTTAGTTTTTTAATATGTTGAGTGCTTATTCTACCCGTAACTTTATTATCGGGTAACGATGTCTTAAAGGTTTCTCCAAATAGCTCAACTTCACTAATCTCATCTGTATCATGGTCTTCTGAGGCTAACCAAAAAACGGGAACGGTGTGATATTGCGACAAATTTTGATTGATGAAATTGCTTAATTTTATACAACTATAAATCTTGTTTCCATAATAACCAGGCCCTAAATATAAGTGTAATTGCTGCCCTGTAGTAACGGTAAATGTTTGCAGGTTAGCCAATTTAAGTATATTGGATTTGCTCTTTTCTAAATCTATGCCTTTGTCTTCAAAAGTAGAAAGTTGCTCTAATAGAACCTCAACCAGAGTATTTCTATCAAAGCTGTCCTTTTGTTTTTCAATAATGGTTTTTTCAATTCCTTCAAGGCTTGCAGGGTGATTATAAAATGGTTTTATTTTATCAGACCCTGTTAAATAGTCTGACAAAATTTGGTTTGTAAAACCCAGTTCGTTGCTGTCAAACTCGTGAATCATAAATTATGCTTGCACATCACCAAATAAATCAAAAGCGGTACAATCTGTAATTTTAATATTGGCAAAATCTCCCACTCTCACATAATTTGTTGCGGCCTCCACCAATACTTCATTATCCACTTCCGGGCTGTCTGCACTGGTTCTTCCCACAAAATATTCTCCTTCTTTTCTATCAAAAATTACTTTTTGTACGGTGCCAATTTTGGCGTTGTTTAGTTCTGCTGAGATTTCTTCTTGAATCGCCATTAAGTGCGCAGCTCTACGGTCTTTTTCTTTACTGGGAATATCATCATCCAAAGTGTGAGCATGGGTATTTTCTTCATGAGAATAAGTAAAAACCCCCAATCTATCAAACTTTTGTTCTTTTACAAATTGGCATAATTCTTCAAAATCTTGTTCAGTTTCACCCGGATGACCTACCATCATTGTAGTTCTTATGGAAACATTTGGAATAATGCGTTTCACTTTTTCTAGCAGTTCCTCTGTTCTTTTTCTTGTAATTCCTCTTCGCATTATTTTTAGCATATTATCCGTTGCGTGCTGCAAAGGCATATCTAAATAATTGCAAATATTTTTACTATTGGCAATTACATGTAAGGCATCCTCAGGAAACTGAGATGGAAAAGCATAATGCAATTTAAACCATTCTATTTCTTCAACTTTGCTTAAGGCCGTTAGTAAGTCTGCCAAAGCACGTTTGTCATAAATATCCAGTCCGTAATAAGTGCTGTCTTGGGCAATAAGCATCACCTCTTTGGTGCCTTGTGCTGCCAAGTGTTTTGCTTCCACAACAATATCTTCGATAGTTTTAGATACATGTTTGCCCCGCATCAATGGAATAGCACAAAACGAACAGGGTCTATTACAACCTTCAGAAATCTTTAAATATGCATAATGCTGTGGTGTGGTGGTTAAACGTTCTCCAATTAAGTGGTGCTTATAATCTGCACCTAAAGTGTTAAGAATATTGGGTAACTCTAATGTGCCAAAAAAAGCATCAACATGTGGCAATTCAGCTGCCAACTCATCTTTATATCTATGAGACAAACAGCCCGTTACATAAAGTTTTTCAATGTTTCCTTTTGCCTTTTCTTCACTATAACGCAATATAGTGTCAATGCTCTCTTGCTTTGCATTATCAATAAAACCACAGGTATTTATGACAATGATTTCCGAATCGTCCTTTTCAGATTCATGGGTAACATCCATATCATTGGCTTTGAGCTGTGAAAGTAAAACTTCTGAGTCAACTAAGTTTTTGCTGCAACCAAGGGTAATGATGTTAATTTTTTTAGGTAGTATGGATTTCGTTCTCATTTAAGCTTCAAATAAAGTGGATACAAACTCATGGGCATTAAATATTTTTAAGTCTTTCGCCTGTTCTCCTAAACCAATATATTTTACTGGAATTTTAAACTGATCACAAATGCCAATAACAACACCACCTTTTGCCGTGCCGTCTAGTTTGGTAAGTGCCAATGTGTTTACGTCAGTTGCGGCAGTAAATTGTTTGGCTTGCTCAATGGCATTTTGCCCAGTAGAGGCATCCAATACCAACACAACTTCTTGTGGTGCATCAGGCAAAGTTTTTTGAACCACTCGTTTTATTTTGCCCAATTCGTTCATTAAATTTACTTTGTTGTGCAATCGGCCTGCTGTGTCAATAATAATAACATCTGCATTTGCTGCAATGCCTGTTTTAATAGCTTCAAAAGCCACTGATGCAGGATCGGTATTCATGCCTAAAGAAACAAACTGTGACTCTGTCCTTTTGCTCCATACCTCTAATTGGTCAACAGCAGCTGCTCTAAATGTATCAGCTGCGCCCAACACCACCTTTTTACCAGCGGCTTTAAAATTATACGCTAATTTGCCAATGGTTGTTGTTTTGCCAACACCATTAACACCCACAACCAATATTACATAAGGTTTTGGTGCATTAATCAGGTTAAAATCAAATATGTTCTCATGCTTGTTTTCATCCAACAAAGCAATAATTTCTTCTTTCAATAATTGATTAAGCTCATTGGCATTTAGATATTTATCTTTTTTTACACGCTGTTCAAAGCGTTCAATTATTTTTATAGTGGTGGCTACACCCACATCACTGCTCACTAATATTTCTTCTAGTTCATCAAGAAAAGTATCATCAATAGTGCTTTTGCCCACTATGGCCTTTCCCAATTTGCTAAAAATGCTCTCTTTGGTTTTTTGTAAACCGGTGTCTAAAACACTTTCCTCAACCTGTGGTTTAGGTGCTTTATCTTTTTTTAAAAAATCAAAAATTCCCATAGTTTTAATAAACTAAAAAAGCTCCCTAACCAAAACTAGGGTAGGAAGCTTTTTTCTGTAAACATCTTTATATTAAGATTTTAAAATCTCTTTAGCTTTGTCTGCTGTAACAATTTCTTCCTTAAAAGAATATGCGCCAGATTTTGCAGACTTAACGGCTCTGATTATTTTGATATATTCAATACCGCCTTCTTTTTTCAGTGTTGCAACTACTTTCTTTGCCATAGTACTTTAATTATTTAGTTTCTTTATGTAAAGTAACCTTTTTTAAATAAGGATTATACTTTTTTAATTCAATTCGTTCAGTAGTATTTTTCTTATTCTTTTTTGTGATATATCTAGATATACCTGGTACTCCACTACTTTTTTGTTCAGTGCATTCTAAAATTACTTGAACTCTGTTTCCTTTTCTTGCCATTATATTTTTCCTTCTTTAACAAATTTTCTCAAACAATTTGCAATACCTCTTTTGTTGATTGTTTTTAAAGCACTTGTAGATACTTTAAGAGTAATCCACTCTTCCGTTTCAGGGATAAAAAACCTTTTCACTTGCAAATTAGGCTGAAACCTACGTTTTGTCTTATGATTTGAATGAGAAACTTTGTTTCCTTTCAATGATGTTTTTCCTGTTAGTTCACAAACTTTTGACATGACCTTTTTTAAATTTTAGGGCTGCAAAGATTAAACTTTTTTTCTATTTAAGCAATAGTCTAATCAAATAATCCTCCATTTTCTTTATAACCGTATAAAAGGTAAGGTTTTCGTTGGGTTTTGAACGCTTCTAGCCCTGTTTTCCAACTGTCATATATCTCTTGTTGCGTTTTTCCTGCTTCAATTTGTGCTTGCAAAGTTGCAGTTCCTGCCAATTTTGTGAAAAAATCATTAAAAAAAGGCTCGTTTTTTTCCTTGGCCTGCTTATAGGTTAATATGAGCCATTCTAAATAAATTCTTTGATAATTAGGAATATAGTTCTCTCCAAAACTGGTGAGCAAAACACCATTGCAAGCAATACCTTTAAATGGCGGATTGTCTGCCACTCCGGCTATTGCCTTGGGTGTAAAATGATAGTTAACTTCTTTTAATTCCGGTTTACCAAAACATTCAAATGGTTTGTCTGTCCCTCTGCCTACACTCACATTAGTTCCCTCAAACAAGCATAAGGAAGGGTATAGGAAAATACTAGCCTGGCTGGGAAGATTTGGAGATGGTTTAACGGGTAAGGTATAAGATCTGTTGTGGTGATAATTGCTCACTTTTATGACCGTTAAATCGGCCTTAATTTTATTATTGAGCCAACCTTCTCCATTAATCATCAGTGCTAGTTCTCCCAAGGTCATACCATGTACAATAGGAATAGGGTGCATACCCACAAATGAACTATGTGCTTTTTCTAAAATAGGACCATCAACATAAAAACCGTTGGGATTAGGTCTATCCAAGACAATTATTTTAATATTATACTCTGCACAAGCCTCCATTACATAATGCATGGTAGATAAATAAGTGTAAAATCTAGCGCCTACATCTTGAATGTCAAATATGACTACTTCTATATTGCTTAAATCCTCTTTGGTCGGTTTCTTGTGATTGCCGTACAAAGAAATAATGGGCAATTTTGTTTTTACATCAACCCCAGATTTTACAGATTCTCCCGCACTGTGATCTCCTCTAAAACCATGCTCTGGTGCAAATATTTTTTTTACTTTCTGGTTTAGTTTTAATAAAGTGTCAACCAAATGGGTGTTGTTTATTACACTCGTTTGATTAACGACAACGGCAATATTTTTTTCATTGATAAGGGTTAAATAGGCATCAAAATTATAAGCAGCTGGGCTTATTGGTTTGGTAAAAAAACTGTTGGTGTCAATTTCATTTTTGCTTGTTTTTTTGATAATTTTATCGGTTGCAATAGCTTTGGAACCACTGTTGCCGCAACTAAATGCAATACTGATGATAATGATGGAAAGGCAACTGGCTTTTAAAAGATAATTCATAGGGGTATAAAACTTGGTTTAAATCAAGACATATTATAATAGGAAAACGTTGCAAAGATGATTCCCTTTTTTGAAAGTACAATAAACACAATCAATATTAATGTAAAATGCAATGGACAGATTGTTTAACTTTGCCCAAATTTTAAAAGAAATATACTGTTGTCTTGGATACCTTTTATAGCACAAAAAAAAACTGTTTTTAACAAAGCGGGCTTCGCGTCTGTTATTAGCAAGGTTGCAGTAATTGGTGTTGCAATTAGTGTTACCGTAATGCTTTTAAGTTTGTCGGTTTTAAAAGGCTATAAAGCACTAATTAAAGATAAAATGGCCGGCTTTTCTGGTCATATTCAAGTGTTGAGTGTGGAAACAGCAAAGTTTTATGATTATGAACCTTTCTTGGTTTCAGATAATCAACTGCAGACTATATCAAATTTGAGTGGTGTTGCATCAGTTTTTCCTGTTATCCAAAAGGCGGGCATTGCTAAAACTGATTTTGATTTGGAAGGAATTGTTATCAAAGGGCTGTTGCAAAATAATGATAGCGTATTTTATAAAAGTATATTAAAATATGGCTCAATGCCTATAGTTGATAGCAATGGTAGAAGCAATCAAATAGTTATTTCAGCCAAATTAGCGAAAACCTTGCAGTGTGATACTGGACAGAAAATTAGAATTTATTTTTTCGGGAACAATCAAGTTCGGGCTATGGCACCCATTGTTTGCGGTATTTATAGCACGGGTGTCGAAGAGTATGATAAAATGTTTGCCCTCTGTTCTTATCAAGATTTATTAAGCTATACGGTTCCTGTAGATTTATACAAACAAGCTATATCAAGCAAAACGCAAGCGGTAACGCATTTGGAAGTAAAAGTAAAAAACTTTAATAACCTGGAAACCATAAGCAGTGATATTAATCAAAATTTACCGCAACAACTGCGCTGCGAAACAATCAAGTCTTTACAGAGCCAAGTCTTTGATTGGTTGGGCTATCTAGATAAAAATATCGAAATTATATTAATCCTCATGGGCTTAGTGGCTGCCATTAATATGACCACCGCAATTTTAATCTTAATTGTGGACAGCACCGCCTTAATTGGTTTGCTAAAATCGGTGGGTGCCACCAGTAAAAAAATAGAATTGCTTTTTATTAGACTTGCGATGCAAATAATATTTTTTGGTTTACTGATAGGCAATGTCTTTGCACTGACTTTTATAACCGTTCAGTACTATTTGAAAGTCATAAAGCTAAATGAAGAAAACTATTATACCAGTTTTGTACCCGTAGTTTTTAACTGGACAGATTTTATTTGGATAAACATAGCCACTATTATAATATGTACCCTCTTTATGTATTTACCCAGTAAATATATCAGTGGGTTATCGGCAATTAAAGCAATACGGTTTAAATAGACTGAATCTTATAATTGTTTTTAAATTTCAATCCTTCTGTTAAGCCATGGTTGCCGTTAGTGAAACGGGAATTAAAAGTTTTATAAACTTTTTCTTTATTTGTGTCAAAATACCAATTGTGGCAAACAATTTTTTAGATTAGTAAATTTATTGCCTTATTTTCGCAAACCTAAAAATAAACTTGGTTAAGGTATACATATTGGATTAAAGGATGGGAAGAGTATTTGAAAAAAGAAAGCATAAGATTTTTGCACGCAATGCCAAATTAAGCAAAATGTTTACCAAATATGGTAGAGAAATAGCTATTGTGGTTAAAGAATCGGGTCCCGACCCTGCACACAATTCTAGATTGCGGGCCGTTATTTCAAATGCCAAAGCAAACAATGTTCCCAAAGCCATTATAGAAGGTGCAATTGAAAGGGCGATAAGCAAAGATGCTGGAGATTATCAAGAAATAACCTACGAAGGATATGGATCCGGAGGTGTCAGTATTTTTATTGAAGCAGCTACGGATAACCCGACCAGAACGGTTGCCAATGTTAGAACTTGCTTTAATAAATGCAATGGCTCTTTAAGCACCAATGGCTCACACGATTTTACTTTTGAAAGAAAGGCTTATTTTAAAATTGATGCAGAGGGGATTGATCCAGAAGAGTTTGAATTAGAAATGATTGACAATGGTTTGGAAGATATTTCTTTGGAAGATGGTTTTTTGCATTTGTATGCCGCTTTTAATCAATTTGGGACTATGCAACATGCCTTAGAAGAAAAGGGAATAGAACCCATAGAGGCGGAATTGACACGCTTGGTAAATGTTTACAAAGAGGTGGATAAGGAAAATTTAGAATTGAATTTAAAGTTAATAGATAAGCTAGAAGAAGATGATGATATTACCAATGTGTTTCATAATATAAATGAAGAAAATATTGAAGGTTAAAAAAATAATCGGATTTCTTGTTCTATTTCTAGGGTTTTTGAGTTCTGCTTTGGCACAAACAGGTACTTTAAGAGGTTTGGTGGCTGACGCACAAGAAGGCAAGGCTTTGGCTTATGGCTATGTAAAAGTAGTAGAAACAGGCAAAAAATATGAGGTAGATGCCAACGGTATTTACACCATTTTAAACCTAAGTCCTGGTATTTACCACATCAGTGCAACCTATTTTTCTTATGACACTTTTACAGCCAAGTTTACCATTGTTGCCGATAAAATTACCAAACTCAACATTCCACTAAATAAAACTTTTAAAGAAGTGGATGCCGTAATTTTGAAAGGAGAAACTAATAAAAGAGCAGAAACAGATGTGGATGTTGGTGTTGTTAGGGTTACTGCTAGAGAAATTGGTATTATGCCAAGTGTTGGTGGAGAACCAGATCTTTTGCAATATTTACAAGTGGTGCCAGGTGCAGTTTTTACTGGTGATCAAGGAGGACAACTTTATTTAAGAGGGGGGTCACCGGTTATGAATAAAGTGATGCTAGACGGAATGATTATTTACAATCCATTTCACTCCATCGGTTTATTTTCTGTATTTGATTCAGAATTTATTGGCACTGCAGAAATACATACTGCTGGTTTTGGTGCCGAGCATGGTGGCAGGATTTCTGCGGTGGTAGATGTTAAAACCAGAGAAGCCAGTCTTACAAAACTAAAAGGTCGTTTTAGTATAACACCTTTTACTTCAAAGCTAAATTTAGAAGGTCCACTAAAAAAATATAAGTTTGGCGAGTCTAACAGTTCATTTATGTTCTCTTACAAAACGTCATACCTAAAGCAAAGCGCTCCAATATTTTATCCTTATGTTGATAAAGCAAAATTGCCTTATACTTTTAATGATTTGTATGGTAAATTGACTTTTAATGCACCCAGTGGCAGTTATTTTAAAGTTTTTGGATTTCATTTTAGAGACAATGTAGATTTTCCGGGCTCAACATCTTATGCTTGGAAATCAACAGGATTTGGTTCTAAAATGTTGATTTTACCCGATGCCAGTAAAATAAAGTTAGAAAGTGTTATCAGTTATTCAAACTACGGCATACAACAAAAGGAAGTTGATAATAAACCTAGAAGAAGTGATATCAATGCCTTGGATTTGGGACTGAATGTTTTCAATCAATTACCCAACGGAGAGTTGGTTTATGGGCTAGAAATTAACTCTATTAAAACCAGCTTTGAAATTTTTAATAGCAACGACAGAAGAATAACACAAGATGAATATACCACGCAGTTTGGTACGTTTATGCAGTATAAAGTAAAAACAAAAAGAAGTGTAATTGACGCGGGTTTGCGTTTTCAATACTATGCCTCTTTGGGAGATGGCAATCTTGAGCCTCGCATACAATATCGGTTTACCTTACTGGATAAAAAATTATTTTTTAAAGCAGCGGCAGGCAGATACTCGCAAAACCTATTGTCCTCATCATCAGACAGAGATGTGGTAAATTTATTTTACGGTTTCCTTTCCGGACCGGATAATTTACCCAATACCTTTAATGGCAACCCTGTTACCCACAGTTTGCAAAAAGCCAATCATTTGGTGGGTGGTTTTGATTATACCGTTAATAAAAATAGTGATATAACCATTGAGGCATATTTAAAAGATTTTACACAGTTAACCAATATTAACAGAGACAAACTTTTTGACAATACAAATGCCAATAGTGATAAGCCTGATAGACTAAAACAAGATTATATTTTAGAAAGTGGCAAAGCTTATGGAGGTGATTTTAGATACCGTTATACCCGCAAAAATTGGTATTTATGGGCAGTATATTCCCTAAATTATGTAACCCGTTTTGATGGGGTTCAAACCTATTTTCCTGTTTTTGATAGAAGGCATAACATCAATGTGGTGGCAAGTTATAAATTTGGTAAAAGTAAAAATCATTCATTGGGCTTGCGTTGGAACTATGGTTCTGGCTTTCCTTTTACCCAAACACAAGGGTTCTATGAGAAATCAGATTTCAACACCAATGGATTATCAACCGACTTTGTTAACCAGAATGGAACATTGGGCATTTTGTATGGCCCAATAAATGGTGGAAGATTACCACAATATCACAGAATGGATGCCAGCTACAAGTGGGAATTCAAAATGGCAGAAAGATATCCAACAGAAATAGTGGTAAGTGTAACCAATGTTTATAACAGAGAAAATATTTTCTATTTTGACAGGGTTAATTTTAAAAGAGTAAACCAGTTACCCATTTTGCCAAGTGTGGCATTTAATGTTAAGTTTTAAGATACCGTTTATGTTAAAAAATGAAGATAAATCAACAACAGTTTATTGGATTATTCATAATATACAAACTAGGTATGTTTCATCAGGTATTAAAATAGACTAAACGTACCTTGGACTTATTTTTGGGTTGGCTTTGGGATGGGTGCGACAGGCGGATTTATGATTAGATTGGAGTAAAAATGTTTTTTTTTAATATTTATATTTATTTTTGTATTTGGTTATTACTATGAAGTTTTGTGTGTTAGGGTCATGGCTTGCAGAAGTTAGTTACTCGTAATATGCCTTTGGATAACTTTTCTATTTGGAGTTCTACTCCCTATTGCACTTATTTTATAAACCATAGGATGTTGTATAGTCGAAAACAGGATAGTATTTTTTCTCTAATCATATACTCCTATATGATAACTATCAAAGTCCTTAGCAAACCACCATTCCTCTTAAAAATCAGTAAGAAAACTAAACAGTCCGTTCGAGCGAAGCCGATAACAACCACTAAAAATTTTTACCCTAAGTTGCTGCTGACTAAGCGTAGTCGAAGCGAAAATATAAATTTTTGAAAGTATGCAAACCAAATTTTGAATAGAAATCCGCGCGAAACCGAAGGAACTAAAAACTAAACATTCAAAACTTTTATACTGAGCGTAGCCGAAGTAAAAACTACTTCACCACCGTTACATTTCCCTTCTGCATAAATTTTCGCTCATCCCAGCCCGTGTAATAGGCTATCCAAACATATACATTGTCCGCAAATTGCGTATTTTTATAAACGGCATCCCACTGTGCATTTTTGTCTTCACTATCGTATACCTTTTCTCCCCAGCGATTAAAAACTAAAATTTGATAGGTTTTCACAAACACATCAACAATTCCCCATTGATCATTGTGTCCGTCTGCATTAGGAGAAAAAGCAGTGGGTACATGCAGCAAAGGGGGCTGAATTAAATAAATAGTGTTAGAAAAACTTACCCGTTCTGGAGTAGTATCATTGGTAATATTATTTGCTCGGTATTGATAAAAATAGCCTCCCCAATCGTAATCTAAATAAGCATCTTTAGTAAAAATAAGGTTTGGGTTAGGGTCTATCGTTTGTTTTTTTCTTAATGTGCCGGTGTCAACACTACTATACATATCGTAGTTTTTTACGCCTGTTTCCCAATACTTATAGGAGTTACTTTTCAAAGTAAAGTAAAACGGATGCTCTGTTCCCTGCAGCAAAATGCTGCAACTGGTATCACTAGGAACACTAGTGTGTCCGCAGGCATCTTTTACAATCCCATAATAGCAGTAGGAGTAATCATCTACACTTACATTATAATCATAAAAAACCGTATCTTCAATACTCCGGTGCACCTTTAATAGTTTAAAATTTTGGTTGCTCTGTCCTGCTATTTTACGGTATATTTCATATTTGCTAAAATCTGGCTCATCACTTTTATGCATTACTATTTTTATAAATGAGTCTTGTTCCACAGTAACTAAAACAATATTTTCAGACTTTATGGGAGATAAAAATTCGCGCAAAGTACAAACGGAAAATTGCGAGGTATCATATACATTACAAATATTTTCGGTTACAAATAAATAGCAAAAGTTATTATTGGTGAAATCTAAATTTTGCAACTCCTTATAAGTTCCTTTGTTCTTATTGGTGTATAGTGCCAATGCAGTATAAGTATTGTTCGCATTTTTTCTCAGCAATCGCATCTGTTTAAAATATTTGTTAGCGGTGAATGCTTCCCAGCTGATAGTCGGTAAATTGTTTTCATCAAAAGTGAGGCAAAAAACTTCAGGTCCTGGAGAAACAGGAGGAGGTTTCACTAGAATTTTTATTTCAGCAAAATTGCTATCTTTTGTTGGGCAACCAATATCTCTAACAGCAACCTTAATAATATACGTATCCTTAGAAATAGCAACACAGCTCGGTATCCATGAAAAAGTTAAAGTGCTTTTACCAAGTCCGTTCGCAATATTTACAAGGGGCATGTTCGCCTTCGGAAAAGTTAAATCAAGACGATTTTCTAGCGTCATTATTAAAGAATCATATTTATCCAAATCTAAACCAACATATTGAAAATTTAGAGATTCAGTAGCAATAACTTCAAAAAACGTATCGTTGACCAACGGTTTTCTATTAAAACTTTCAAAATCAATTTTAAAAAGCGCATTGTTGCAACCAGGGCTTGTAGCACTACCAGGTCTAATTCCTTTGTTTGTTTTACTCCATGCACTATCCGAAACTGGAAAACCACTACTCACAGAGTTGCAACTGGCACAAACCGATTGATAAATTACTCCTTTGGGGTCAAACCGGCTAGTTCCGCCATCCACATGCTCTAAGTTTATATGCCTATTATTAGTGTTGGTAGTTCCGCCAAAATAAGTTCCAAAAAGCAACTCCTCCATATTTTTAGAGAAGACGGCCAAATAAAAATCAGAACCATCAGTTGTCTTTTGCAATGCATTTGGGGTTACCGGCATTTTAAAAGTGTTGCCACTGTTATAATCCGCATTAACTTCACCACCCCAGCCACTAATAAAAATCCTGTCGCACTCATCCACTAAAAAAGCAGTGGGAGAGAGGTTGGCAGGTAAAGTGCCACTGCCAAAAACTAAACTTTTATTGTAATTGGTTAAATTGCTGTCCAAGCGCATGATAAACATTCCGCTGCCAGCATTATTAAATGTGCTCGCAGTTATTGGCCAATCTCCATTGGTTTGACCATATATATATAGGTCTCCTTTTTTATCCCCTTGAATTAAATAGCTTTGATCATCTTTTGCGGTTCCCACATAAGTAGTAATACCTTTGCCATCAAACCTATTGAGTTTTGAGATAAACCCATCGAACCTTCCACCATTAAAGAATTTTTGATAAACATTGGCTCCGGTTGTCATATTGGTGCTATTAGTTCCGCCTGTAACATACAGAGCATTGTTTTTTCCTAATGTCAAACCATAGCCCGCTGTTTCTCCGTTTCCACCAATATACGTGCTCCAAATTATTTGTGATAAAGTGGGGTTAATTTTCATGGCAATGGCATTTTGCGCACCTAACAAACTACGCTGTTGTCCATTGACAATGGGGAAATCAAGTGATTTACTTGAACTGGCTATATATAAATTGTCCAATTCATCCAAAATTACCTCTCCTCTAAAATTGTCCGCATAGTTATTAATTAACGGTCCAATAGCTCCTGACGTTTTTTCATTTCCATTTAAACCGTCAAACTTTGAACCTCCAATGTAAGTGGATGCATTAAGATTCATTCCATCGGCACTCAGTATGGCTATAAAAATATCAAAATCGCCATTAAGCGCTGTGCCTATAGCATCAGGTTTAGCAATCGGAAAATTATTTGAAGAAGTGGTTCCTAAAATGATTAACTCGCCTTTACCATTCACAACCATTGAGTGTGGATGGTCTTCACTACCCTCTCTATTGTTTGTTGAGCCTCCACCCAAATAGGTGGCATATATCCTTTCACTACCATTGGGCTTATATTTGCTAATAGCAACATCAATCAACCCACCAGCAAATTGTACCTGATATGCACCAATTGTTATTGGATAGTTCACTTCAAAAACGCTTCCTCCTGCATAACCATTGCCTTGATTGTCATAAGTAGCGGTATAGCCAAAGTTATCAGCTACAGAACCGCTGTAGGTCGAAAAAACCAAATACGGATCAATAATAAAACTGCGCCTCTCACTTTGCCGCTCAATTTTTTCATCAAAAACAAAACTCAAAACATTTTTACTCAATAGAAAAGAGGTTTTAACCTCTTTCTTATAATAGTCAAATGAGATAGGAGCCATATCAACAATTTCACCTAAAGAAGTTTCAATATGCAGAGAATTACCTTTAATTTTCAAATTGTCCTCACCCTCAATCAAAAAATTAATGTGCCTATTATTTTCAGGGGATTTAAGAATAAGATTGTATTTAAGGGCATCACCAAAAAAATAATATTCTATATCCACCCCCTCAAAAACATCATATAGGTATACCTTCCTATAGTGACGTGCCCCTGTCGCCCAATTTTTTCTATCACCAACAAAATAATTAGAATAGTCAACCATTTTTTCCTGACCTTCATATTTAACTATCTTTTTTGCATTCATATAAGTATACTTTACATGATGAAGTTTTAAAACATTACTATTTTCTACTTGCCTATGAATACTGTCAAACAATTTTCCATTATATAATTGATAAGATATACCATCAGTACATATATATATGTTCAATCCATTTTGAGATGATTTAAAAAGTATATTACTTTCCCATTGCCCCTTATTTTCTACAAAATAGGCAGAGCCGTGCAAGTTGTAGCATGCCGCTAATAGGATTAAAAGCCAAATATATTTTAATAATAAATACATTATTAACCGCTAGGGATATTTACTTAAATGATAATTATTCAAAAATAGTTGCTTATTCCGATAAAATCAAATAGAATTGTCATTATAATAGAATGAATATAAAAAATAAGATATTGTTTTATGGCACACCAGATTTTTCGGTAGCCTGTTTATCACAATTATTAATAGACGGTTTTAATATTATTGGAGTTGTAACCGCTCCAGACAGACCTGCAGGGAGAGGTAAGAATATACAACAATCAGATGTTAAAATTTTTGCCTTAGAAAATAATTTAGAAGTTTATCAGCCAACCAATTTAAAATCTCCAGAATTTTTAGACCAATTGAAAAAACTAAATCCTGAGATTCAAGTGGTCGTTGCATTTAGAATGCTTCCCACACAGGTTTGGGACTTCCCTAAATTGGGTACAATTAATTTACATGGCTCCCTCCTGCCTAATTATAGAGGTGCAGCACCAATAAACTGGGTTTTAATAAATGGTGAAACAGAAACAGGGGTAACAACATTCAAACTACTACATGAAATTGATACAGGTAATATTGCCTATCAACAAAAGGTAGCAATCAATCCAGAAGATAATTTTGAAACACTTTATAATAAACTAAAATCTGTTGGTGCAATATTAATGTCCAAAACAATTAAACATATATTAAATGATCAAATTACATTTTCTCCGCAAGTGTTAAATGGGAATGAAAAAGCCGCTCCAAAAATTAACAAGGCGGATATGGAAATCAATACATCAAAAAAGGCAGTTGAAATTCATAATTTAATAAGGGGATTCTCACCAACTTTTGGAGCTTTTACCAAAATAGACGACAAGATTTTTAAAATTTTTGATTCCAAAGTGACAAACCTTCCTGTTGATGACCAGAAAAACGACCTAATTATAGAAGAAAATAAACTACTTTTAAAAACAGGAGATTGCTATTTAGAAGTATTATCATGTCAATTGGAAGGAAAGCGTAGAATGACACCCAAAGAATTCATTTTGGGTAATAAATTATAGTCCTGATAGTCATATACTTACAATACAATTCTGAAAAACTTTGATAATCTTTAAAAATAAATTTGCCAGTGTCAAAATTGATATTACATTTGCAGCCCCGTTCAGATAAATGTACTGCAAAATAATCACCCAAAATAAAGGTTAAAAAATATTTTAAATTTTGTTTGGTAGTTTAAAAACAATAGTATTATCTTTGCAGTCCTGTTTTGAAATAGGGAAAATTATCAAGAAATGAAGCAAGTAAAATTGTAAGTTTTTTGAAAATTGCAACGTTCTTTGAAGATGTTAGAAATAGCAGAACCCTCGAAGATTAATCTTTGAGAATAACCTTGAATACCATTTTCAAATTCTTTTACTATGAAGAGTTTGATCCTGGCTCAGGATGAACGCTAGCGGCAGGCCTAATACATGCAAGTCGAACGATCGTTTTTGGTTTACTAAAAACGGAGTGGCGCACGGGTGCGTAACACGTATGTAACCTACCTATATCTGGGGAATAGCCCCTCGAAAGAGGGATTAATACCGCATAATATTGTTTTGAGGCATCTCATTTCAATCAAAGTTCAGGCGGATATAGATGGACATGCGCAACATTAGTTTGTTGGTGAGGTAATGGCTCACCAAGACTACGATGTTTAGGGGGTCTGAGAGGATGATCCCCCACACTGGTACTGAGACACGGACCAGACTCCTACGGGAGGCAGCAGTAGGGAATATTGGGCAATGGAGGAAACTCTGACCCAGCCATGCCGCGTGAAGGATGAAGGCCCTATGGGTCGTAAACTTCTTTTATATGGGAAGAAATAACTCTACGTGTAGAGAACTGACGGTACCATACGAATAAGGATCGGCTAACTCCGTGCCAGCAGCCGCGGTAATACGGAGGATCCAAGCGTTGTCCGGATTTATTGGGTTTAAAGGGTGCGTAGGCGGATTTTTAAGTCAGTGGTGAAAGCCTCTCGCTCAACGAGAGAATTGCCATTGAAACTGGAAATCTTGAATGCGGTCGAGGTAAATGGAATGTGTCATGTAGCGGTGAAATGCTTAGATATGATACAGAACACCAATTGCGAAGGCAGTTTACTAGACCGATATTGACGCTGAGGCACGAAAGCGTGGGGAGCGAACAGGATTAGATACCCTGGTAGTCCACGCCCTAAACGTTGATCACTCGATGTTGGCGATATATTGTCAGCGTCCAAGCTAAAGCGTTAAGTGATCCACCTGGGGAGTACGTCCGCAAGGATGAAACTCAAAGGAATTGACGGGGGCCTGCACAAGCGGTGGAGCATGTGGTTTAATTCGATGATACGCGAGGAACCTTACCAGGGCTTGAAAGTTAGTGACAGACCGAGAAATCGGTTCTCTCTTCGGAGCACAAAACTAGGTGCTGCATGGCTGTCGTCAGCTCGTGCCGTGAGGTGTTGGGTTAAGTCCCGCAACGAGCGCAACCCCTATCTTTAGTTGCCATCAGGTTATGCTGGGGACTCTAAAGAGACTGCCTACGTAAGTAGTGAGGAAGGTGGGGACGACGTCAAGTCATCATGGCCCTTACGTCCTGGGCTACACACGTGCTACAATGGTTGGTACAATGAGTTGCTACATGGCAACATGATGCTAATCTCAAAAAGCCAATCTCAGTTCGGATTGAGGTCTGCAACTCGACCTCATGAAGCTGGAATCGCTAGTAATCGGAAATCAGCAATGTTCCGGTGAATACGTTCCCAGGCCTTGTACACACCGCCCGTCAAGCCATGGAAGTTGGGGGTACCTGAAGTCGATAACCGCAAGGAGTCGCCTAGGGTAAAACCGATAACTAGGGCTAAGTCGTAACAAGGTAGCCGTACCGGAAGGTGCGGCTGGACCACCTCCTTTCTAGAGAATATCTAGTATATTTTATATTTTGGTTTCAAGAGGTTCTGCTATTTCTACTCATTTTCATTACTCGAGCTCATGGAAGTTCCATAATCTTTGCTCGGTACTGTAATAGTCCCGTAGCTCAGTTGGTTAGAGCACTACACTGATAATGTAGGGGTCCGCGGTTCAAATCCGCGCGGGACTACCAATGATTACTCGGGGGATTAGCTCAGCTGGCTAGAGCGCCTGCCTTGCACGCAGGAGGTCATCGGTTCGACTCCGATATTCTCCACAATACATAACTTTACTCGTATAGTTATGTTACACTTAATCGTTTAAGTGTGAAGTTCTTTGACATATTGAAAGTAAGAAACAATTTATAAAAAAAATTATTATAAGTTACTAAGGGCGTATGGCGGATGCCTTGGCTCTCAGAGACGATGAAGGACGTGTCAAACTGCGATAAGCTTCGAGGAGGTGTTGAAAACCGTTATATCCGAAGATTTCCGAATGGGAAAACCTGACCACCATTGGTGGTCGCAATTGCGTTAACCCGCTGAACTGAAACATCTAAGTAAGCGGAGGAAGAGAAAACAATATAGTGATTCCCCGAGTAGTGGCGAGCGAAAAGGGAACAGCCCAAACCGTATATGTTACGGCATATACGGGGTTGTAGGACTTCAATATTTGTGTAAATTAGAATTGGAATGTTCTGGAAAGTTCAATCATAGAAGGTGATAATCCTGTACAAGTCATAATTTATTCAATAGAAGTATCCTGAGTACCGCGGGGTCGGTGAAGCCCTGTGGGAAACTGCCAGCACCATCTGGTAAGGCTAAATACTACTGAGAGACCGATAGCGAACAAGTACTGTGAAGGAAAGGTGAAAAGAATCTCGAATAGAGAAGTAAAATAGATCCTGAAACCATACGCCTACAAGCGGTTGGAGTCTATAATTTATTATGGATGACAGCGTGCCTTTTGCATAATGAGCCTACGAGTTGCTCCTCACTAGCAAGATTAAATCGTTAAGCGATGTAGTCGAAGCGAAAGCGAGTCTGAATAGGGCGTATAGTTAGTGGGGGCAGACGCGAAACTTTGTGATCTACCCATGGTCAGGTTGAAGCTGTAGTAACATACAGTGGAGGACCGAACCGGTTGACGTTGAAAAGTCTTCGGATGAACCGTGGGTCGGAGTGAAAGGCTAATCAAACTGAGAGATAGCTCGTACTCATCGAAATGTTTTTAGGAACAGCCTCGAGTAAAAGTGTCGTAGAGGTAGAGCTACTAATTGGGTGAGGGGGTGTCAAAACCTACCGAGCTCAGATAAACTCCGAATACTACTGACATGTTTCTCGGGAGTGAGCCCTTGGGTGCTAAGGTCCTAGGGCAAGAGGGAAAGAACCCAGACCATCAGCTAAGGTCCCAAAATATATACTAAGTTGAACTAATGTGGTTTCATTGCTTTGACAGCTAGGATGTTTGCTTGGAAGCAGCAATTCATTTAAAGAGTGCGTAACAGCTCACTAGTCGAGCGATGAAGCGCAAATAATGATCGGGCATAAAGTATATTACCGAAGCTATGGACTCAATTTATTGAGTGGTAGATGAGCATTCTAATTGCATTGAAGGTGTGGCGTAAGCCATATTGGAGCGATTAGAAAAGCAAATGTAGGCATAAGTAACGATAATGCAGGTGAAAAACCTGCACTCCGAAAGGCTAAGGTTTCCTGATCTACGATAATCGGATCAGGGTTAGTCGGGACCTAAGGCGAACCGAATTAGGGTAGTCGATGGACAACAGGTTAATATTCCTGTACTAGGTAGATGGGGACGGAGAATTGAGTCTGCTACGTGGTGACTGAAATCCACGTTGAGCCTAGTCTTTGGACAAAGCGAAGTAGATGATTTTCTTCCAAGAAAAGCCCTACCATTAAACCCGTACCGCAAACCAACACAGGTAGCCGGGATGAATATTCTAAGGAGCTCGAGTGATCCGTGGTTAAGGAACTAGGCAAATTTACCCTGTAACTTCGGGATAAGGGGTGCCTCATTTTTTAAATTTGAGGCCGCAGTGAATTGGCCCAGGCGACTGTTTATCAAAAACACATGGCTCTGCTAAATCGAAAGATGATGTATAGGGTCTGACACCTGCCCGGTGCCGGAAGGTTAAGGGGGGGAGTTAGCAGCAATGCGAAGCTCTG
>Ga0209491_10000028_pt1 | contig 206758 bp, 183 predicted proteins | sample BON02_FD_187213 | JGI IMG/M metagenome (GOLD analysis project Ga0209491, IMG submission 187213) | Freshwater microbial communities from Lake Bonney liftoff mats and glacier meltwater in Antarctica - BON-02 (SPAdes) (version 2) | ecosystem: Environmental > Aquatic > Freshwater > Ice > Glacier... | reverse complement strand
GATGTACATCGGGAGAACTACGCAGCCAAAAAAACTGCGATTCTATCCTCCAGATGTACATCGGGAGAACTACGCAGCCAAAAAAGCTGTGATTCTATCCTCCAGATGTACATCGGGAGAACTACGCAGCCAAAAAAGCTGTGATTCTATCCTCCCGATGTACATCGGGAGAACTACGCAGCCAAAAAAGCTGTGATTCTATCCTCCAGATGTACATCGGGAGAACTACGCAGCCAAAAAAACTGCGATTCTATCCTCCCGATGTACATCGGGAGAACTACGCAGCCAAAAAAGCTGTGATTCTATCCTCCCGATGTACATCGGGAGAACTACGCAGCCAAAAAAGCTGTGATTCTATCCTCCCGATGTACATCGGGAGAACTACGCAGCCAAAAAAACTGCGATTCTATCCTCCAGATGTACATCGGGAGAACTACGCAGCCAAAAAAACTGCGATTCTATCCTCCCGATGTACATCGGGAGAACTACGCAGCCAAAAAAGCTGTGATTCTATCCTCCCGATGTACATCGGGAGAACTACGCAGCCAAAAAAGCTGTGATTCTATCCTCCCGATGTACATCGGGAGAACTACGCAGCCAAAAAAACTGCGATTCTATCCTCCAGATGTACATCGGGAGAACTACGCAGCCAAAAAAGCTGTGATTCTATCCTCCCGATGTACATCGGGAGAACTACGCAGCCAAACGCACTGCAAATTAAACCATAAAAAGCCTTATAAAAAATACGCGTGGTTAAATTTCTTTTTGCAAAAACTCAATCAACAAAGCATACGAGAGTTGAGAGGGATTAATCCAATTTAAAAATTGTGCTGCTTGTTCCAAGCATTTTATTAAATTTGCACTCTATTTTGGCAACCTTACCACACAAACAAACCATTGGAATTATTGGCGGAGGTCAGCTAGGCAAAATGCTTATTGAAGCCTCAAGCCCTTACAATTTTAAATACCATATTTTAGAAAACGATGCCCACTGCCCTGCCGCTCATTTAGCAGAAAAGGTAATTGTCGGAAAGTTGACAGACGATGTCAAAATTAGGGAATTAGCCCAATCTGTAGATGTGCTTACTTATGAAATTGAGCATATCAATACCGATACTTTGTTGGATCTGGAAGCACAAGGCAAGAAAATCATCCCTTCGCCCAAAGTACTGAAAATAATACAAGACAAGGGTTTGCAAAAGCAATTTTACACACAGCATGGCATCAAAACAGCCCCTTACTTTGTGGTAAACCGAACGGAAGATTGGACTGCTTGTTTAGCCCAATTAAAAGGAGAAAAACTGGCCGTAAAATTGTGCAAAGGCGGATATGATGGTAAAGGAGTGGCACTCTGCAACCGCCAAGATTTGGAAAATGGAAATTATCCCTTTGATGCACCCTGTATGGTAGAGGTATATATTCCCAATGTGCGTGAGCTGGCTATTATTGTTGCCCGTGATCAAATGGGGGATATCAAAGTATTTCCAGAAGTAGAAATGTTTTTTAATCCTACCAGCAATTTGGTGGAATTTTTATTTTCTCCCTCTCGTTTTAATGAAACAATAATTACTGAAGCAAAAGCATTGGCCCTCAAAGTGGTTGAAAGTTTTAATACCGCAGGACTTTTTGCCGTAGAGTTATTTATAGATGAAAACAATGAGGTGTCGGTTAATGAAACGGCTCCACGTCCGCACAATAGTGGACACCATACTATTGAGGCATTTTACACCTCGCAATATGAGCAGCTAAACAGAATTTTGGCAGGTTATCCTCTAGGCGACACTGCCATGATTAAACCTGCAGCTATGCTCAATATTACCGGCCCTACCACTTTTTCTGGCCCGTTTCAATTGGATAATTTAACCTATCTTCTAAAATCTCAAGGTGTTTATGTACATTTGTATAACAAACAAGAAAGCAAGCCACACCGCAAATTAGGTCATATTACGGTGCTTGCGGACACTTTAGAAACACTCTTGGAAAAAGCAGAAGCCATAAAGTCTCATATAAAAATTATACCCGCATGATAAAAAAAGTAGCCATAGTAATGGGTTCAGACAGTGATTTGCCAGTGATGCAAGAAGCTGCCCAATTTTTAGAAAGTTTAAATGTACCCTATTTTATAAGTGTGGTTTCCGCACACCGCACACCAGACCGTTTGGTTGAATTTTCAAAAACAGCTGCCGACAAAGGTTATGAAGTTATCATTGCTGGTGCGGGTGGTGCCGCCCATTTACCGGGTATGATTGCCTCGCACACACACCTTCCTGTTATTGGTGTACCGATAAAATCTAGCAATATGAGCGGCATAGACAGCTTGTACTCTATTGTGCAAATGCCCCCCGGAATACCCGTAGCCTGTATGGCTATCAACGGAGCAAAAAATGCTGGGATCATGGCGGCTAGTATATTGGCTATCAGTGATAAGGATTTGGCAAAAAGGTTGATTGCCTTTAAACAAGATATGGAAAATACCGTGTTAGAAAAGGCTAAAAGCCTTGAAGAAAAGGGTTTTAAAAATTACTAAAAAACTTGTCAAAAATACTGCTAAGTTTAGGAAGCAATAAAGGCGATAGGGCTAAATATATAGCGGATGCCATTGCTCATTGCACCAAAACCGTAGGCACATTGTTGTTAAAAGCACCCTTGTACGAAACCGCGGCTTGGGGCAATACAAACCAAAATGCATTTTTAAATACCGTTATATGTTTAGAAACGATTTTATCACCCAAAATGGTTTTTAAGGCAATTAAAGCCATTGAGGTTTTATTAAAAAGGAGTAATTCAGAACATTGGGGTCCTAGAGAAATTGATATTGATATTATTTTGTTTGAGCAGCTAGTTGTTCATACAGAAACATTAACCATTCCCCATGCCAGTATGCACTTGCGCAATTTTGTTTTGCAGCCTGCGGCAGATATTTGCCCCCATTGGCTTCATCCTGTTTTTAATAAATCTATTGAAAATTTGCTTGCCGCATGTCCAGATACGCTTGAAGTTGAATTATGGAAGGATTAGTATTTCCTTTATATCATTTGCCGCCATTTACTTATGTACAAAGTATGTTGGGATGCAAGAAAGTGCAGATTTCAATGAGTGAGCCCTTTCAAAAACAAAGTTTGCGCAGTCGTTTTGAGATTATGAGCCCTAACCAAAGGCAAGTTTTATCCGTTCCGCTTCAAAAAGGAAAGTCAAAGTGCAGAATGGATGAGGTAAAAATTAGCTATGCAGAACCTTGGCAACGCAAACATTGGCAAGCCCTAGAAACTGCCTATCACAATTCACCTTTTTTTGAATATTACGGTTACCAGTTGAAACCTGTTTTTATGGAGCAGCCTGTTTATTTATGGCAATACAATTTAAAGCTTCTGGAAATGTGTAAGACCCTTTTAAAAGTTGATGTTGCAATAGAACCAACTGAAACCTTACCCAATGCTTTTGATACCATAGAAAAAACGACCATTGTGCCTTATGACCAAGTATTTGCAGATAGGCATGGTTTTATGGAAAATCTGTCCATTGTAGATTGGCTTTTTAATGTAGGCGCAAATTTTTAGAAAAAATATAATCGTTCCTCTAGTTTCCCTTGTACAGCATTCTAAAAGGCATCGCTAAATCAAAACATTCTCTATTTTTAATTCATAATTAAATACCTACTTTTGCAGTAACAAACAACCTAAATACTTATGTCAGCAAATATTATATTTTTTGGAATTGGGATGCCAGAGTGGATCGTAATTATTGGCGTTATTCTATTGCTTTTTGGTGGAAAAAAAATTCCAGAATTGATGCGTGGCATTGGTGGTGGAATTAGAGAGTTTAATGATGCCAAAAAAAGTGTTAAAGATCAAATAGAAGAAGGAATGAAAGAGCCAAAATCTGCTGAAAAAAAATCAGTGGAAAAAGACAACTCTGAACAATAAAATCTTCATTTCTACGATATTCTAACAGTGTTTTTCACCCAATTTAAAAACGTACAACAGGCGTTATCAAAAAATGAGACCAGTGTTCAAAAAATAGTTGAACATTACTTAAAGAATATTGCCCAAAAAAATGAGCAACTCAATGCATTTTTAGAAGTTTATGAGCAAGAGGCCTTGAATAAGGCTAAAGAAATTGATGAAAAATTAGCTAAAAAAGAATCGGTAGGCAAACTAGCAGGAATGGTTATTGGAATCAAAGACAATTTGTGCTATACCAATCATCCTGTGGGAGCTTCTTCAAAAATTTTAGATGGTTTTGTATCTCAATTTACCGCAACAGCAGTTCAAAAACTGCTGGACGAGGATGCCATTATCATTGGTAGATTAAATTGTGATGAGTTTGCCATGGGTGCAAGCAACGAAAACTCTTCAAAAGGCTTAGTGCGCAATGCAGCCAATAATGATTATGTACCCGGAGGCTCTTCTGGTGGAAGTGCCGTTGCCGTACAAGCGGACATGTGCTTTGCCAGTTTGGGTAGTGATACCGGAGGAAGTATTCGGCAGCCAGCATCCTTTTGCGGTTTGGTAGGCAGCAAGCCAACTTATGGCAAAATATCGCGCTGGGGTCTTTTATCTTACGCCTCTTCTTTTGACCAAATTGGTGCTTTAACCCATACGGTCGAGGACAATGCTCTGCTCACAGAAATAATGGCAGGTTATGATAACAATGACGCCACAACCGCTAATTTAGAAGTGGGTAGTTATGTTCCATTAAATGATATCAAGCAGCCTTTAAAAATTGCTTATATTGCTGATTGTCTGCACCATGAAGGTATTGACCCCGCAGTAAAAAAAGCAACGCTTGAAGTAATTGAAAAACTAAAAGCACAAGGAAATCAAGTGGAAGAGATTGCCTTTCCTTATTTGGATTATATGGTTCCATGCTATTATGTGCTTACCACAGCAGAGGCCAGCAGTAACTTAGCCCGATATAGCGGATTAACTTTTGGCTATAGAAGCCCCAACAGTGTTGATTTAGAATCTACGTTCAAAAAATCAAGAACTGAAGGATTTGGACCAGAGGTAAAACGCAGAATCATGCTAGGCACTTTTGTTTTAAGCAGCAATCATTATGATGCATACTATACCAAAGCACAAAGGGTTAGACGAATCATCAAAGAAAAAACCGAGTCTATTTTGCAAGAATATGACTTTATAATATTGCCTACAACCAGCACTCCCGCTTTTAAAATTGGAGAAAAAAGCAGCAATCCAATTGCTATGTATTTAGCAGATTTATTTACAGTTCAAGCAAATTTGACTGGCAATCCTGCTTTATCTATTCCTTTGGCAAAGCATCCAGAAAGCCAAATGCCTTTTGGCATTCAGGTTATTGCCGCTCATCATCAAGAGAAAAAAATGTTTGATTTTGCATTCATGTTAGAAAAGGAATGCAAAGGATAACCATCAAAACATTTATACTTGTATTTTTTGCCTTAATTGCCAAATTTAGTTTTGCTCAAAAATATGATGTTGATACCCTTTTTCAGCACAATGCTTATTGGAAAAGAATGCAACAAATACCCACCATCATCAAGCCTTTTTTTGATGAACAAATAGAGCAAGAAATTAGGGAAATGCTGCACAATCCTAAAATTTCCGAATCATTGACAGTGTACAATGCGCACAAAGATAGTATCAGCGCTATTTTCAATAAATATGGTCTTCCCCCAGAATTGCAATTGGTGGCTTTTGCCAATACTTACATGAAAGAAGATTACTTGGCTCCATCGGGCGAATCGGGTATTTGGCCTCTCTCCTATTACATTGCTAAGAAATATCAATTAAAAGTAAACTCTTTTGTGGACGAGCGTAAGAACCTTTTTATGGCGACAGAAGCTGCCGCAAAATCCTTAGCGGATCTTTTTCATATCTATAGAGATTGGTATTTTACCATTTCTGCTTTTAGAAGTGGCCCCGTAGAAATGAATAAGGCCATACGATTGGCTAGCAATTCCTTAGATTATTTTGTGGTTGAACCTTACATTGGTTATACCTACCAAAAATCATTCAGCAGATTTATGGCCAGTTTTTATGTGGTGAACTATTACATGCTGCACAATATTAAAGTACCCACTGCCAAGCACCTAGATTTAGACACCGTTTACACCCCCAGAACTTTCACTTTTGACAAAATCGCCTTAGGGAGTAACTTGCCCGTTGCGCAATTAAAAAAATACAATTACCAATATAAAAATGGCATTGTTCCCAATTTTCCAGCACCGCACCCCATTACCATGCCTAAAAAAAACAAAGACAGTTTTAAAAGGTATTTGGTTTATCTAGATCAATTGGATGAAAATAAGCGAATCGATGACTCCATGGACCGGGTAAAATTATTGGTCGAAAAGTTTAGACCCGATACCAGTCAATATCAGGTAATTGTTTTGAATGGTTTGCTGTCTGTAATAGATTCTTTGGGTAATAATGTTGATATTGACAAGCCCCTTAACAATAATTACTCATCACTAGGAGAAGACAGTGGTGGAACCCGTTGGGTTTATTACACCGTAAAGTCTGGAGATAATTTGGGTATACTAGCAGATTGTTTTGACACCCAAGTAAACAGTATCAAAAGCTGGAACAAATTGCGCAGTACTACCATTGTGAGGGGGCAAAAATTAAAATTTATGGTTCCGGCTAACAAATACGGCAAGTATAGCAATATCAACGGCATGAGTTCAGCCCAGAAGGCTAATCTGCGCAAAAAAGATTAAAATAGTTTGAATTTAAAAGCGGTTAAAATATACTTAGTTTTTATGTTTTTATTTCCCTTGGGCAGCTTGTGGGCTCAGGTTAAAAGCACAAATCCCTATCAGGTTGTAGCGCAATACACAGAAGAAAAATTTGTCATTGACGGTTTGGATGATGAACTGGCATGGAAATACCATCTGAGTTCAGCAGAAAATTTTTATCAAAACTTTCCTTACGATACCGCCTTTGCGCAAAGTAAGACCATCGTAAAATTGGCTTACAATAAAAACAACTTGTACGTGTTTGCACAGTGTTATGACACCAGCGCTAAAGATTATGTAATTCAATCCTTAAAAAGAGATTGGAGCTACCCCAGAAGTGATGCTTTTGTGGTAAGCATTGAGCCATTTAATGACTTTAACAATGGATTTTCCTTTGGGGTAAACCCTTATGGAGCGCAAAGAGAAGGCTTGATAGAAGTGGGCGGGGGCAATGGCGTAACCACTGCTTGGGACAACAAGTGGTATGCTGCCACCCATAGAACTGATAGCGGTTGGACGGCAGAGTTTCAAATCCCTTTTAAAAGTATCCGTTTCAATGAAAATTTGGATTCATGGCGCATCAATTTTGCCAGAAATAACCTTAAAATTAATGAAAACAGCACCTGGTTTCCCGTACCTAGAGTTTTAAATATAGCCGTGCTTTCTCACATGGGTATTTTAAAATTTGATGCCGCTGCACCCAAGAAAAACGGTATCAATGCTGCTTTTATTCCCTACGTTTCTGCCGCAGTTGCCAAAGATTACAATGCCAATACCAAGGCAGCGTTTAAGTTGAATGCAGGGTTTGATGCCAAGGTGGTGCTTACCTCTAGTTTGAATTTAGATTTAACCGTAAACCCAGATTTTTCTCAAGTAGAAGTGGATGTTCAGCAAATTAATTTAACCCGATTTAGCTTATTTTTCCCTGAGCGCAGGCAATTTTTTATTGAGAACAGCGATTTGTTTGCCAACTTTGGTTTTAGGCAGATTAGGCCTTTCTTTTCTAGAAGAATTGGACTGGATAATGGAAAAATTACGCCTATTTTAGGTGGTTTTAGACTGAGTGGAAAACTGGGAACTAAATGGAGGGTTGGTGCTATGAGTATGCAAACTGCCGAAGTTGTAGGGAAACAAAATACCACCAATTACAGTGTGGCAGCTTTTCAGCGCAGTATTTTTAAAAGTAGCAACATTGCAGGTATTGTTGTTAACCAATTTATCCCACAAAAGGACTCCACACCCAATTATACCAACACATTGCTAGGATTAGATTTTAACTTAATCAGCAAAGATAACAAGTGGCGAGGCAAGTTTTTTTACCATCGCAGTTTTGACAATGGCAAAACCAAAACGCAATCTCTTGCACATGCCTCTTGGATTTATTACAATGTGCAAAATTGGTCTGCCATGTGGAACCATGAGTATGTGGGCAAAGATTTTAATGCACGCGTAGGGTTTACACCAAGGCTTTTTATTTATGATGGCGAGAAAAAAATAACGCACAAGCAAAGCTATTGGCGCATAGAACCCGAATTAAGAAGACGGTTTTACCCCAAATCAAAAATTATCAATCGCATTGATGTAAGTTGGTATAACAGCACCTATACGGATAGCAGTTATCAAATCAATGATATGGTGAACAATCCATACATTTATACTGCCTTCCAAAACTCATCTACGCTAAATATTGGCTCCAAGTTTTACAATACGCTGCTGTATTATCCCATTGATATATCTGGAAAAGACAGCACTTTGGCAGCGGGAAGATATCATTACAAAGACATCAGTATTTATTTTACCAGCAACAATCGCAAGCCTTTTAACTTTGAGCTAGGCACGGCAGTAGGTAGTTTTTATATTGGTACCAAGCAAACCTACAGTGGTGTTTTAAATTACCGTTTGCAACCCCATGGCATCATTTCTTTAGATTACCGAAGAGAGCAAATTAACTTGCCACAACCCTACAAAAAAACGGTCTTATCGCTTATTGGCCCCAAGGTGGAATGGGCATTTAACAAAAAACTGTTTACCACCCTATTTATCCAATACAATACGCAAAGCGAAAACATGAATATCAATGCACGGGTGCAATGGCGTTTTGCACCCATGAGCGATTTATTTATTGTTTTTAGTGATAACTATTTGCCCAACACCACCCTGCTTTTTGGCAACCCTAATTTTCCTTATTTGAATGTGCGCAACCGGGCTTTAACAGTAAAGTTGAGCTATTGGTTGAATAGTTAAAAGGGTTTTTTTGCATAAAAAATCATGACCCAATAGGTCAAAAAAGAGCATATAATGCAAAATTGAGGTATATTTGAACTTCCGCTATGCATTGCCATCATTACACGCAGAAAACAAAATCATACTATCCCTTTGGGATGGCAATGAAAGGCAGAAGCTATGAGGCTGGTAAATATAAATATGGGTTTAACACTCAAGAAAAGGACGATGAATTGTATGGAGAAGAAAACTCTACCAGTGCTGAATACTGGCAGTATGATGCGAGGTTGGGTAGAAGGTGGAATGTGGACCCAGTGACAGTTGATTGGGAAAGCCCATTTTCAGTGAATGGCAACAATCCAATTAGTTACCTTGATCCTAATGGGGATTTTAAGAGTAGGTTTGGTGCATACGCTTATAAAGTCTTCCATGGGGGGGAGGTTCATCAGAATAAAAACCAAAATTCATCAACTTACGGACAATGGTTTGTTTCAAATGGAAATACATCAAATAAAGCGAGATATAAAAATAAAAAATATGACGGAGGGAGTGTAATAGCGCCCGTTCGCATTGAACCAATTAATAAATTTGACTGGGAGGAAGGTTCTTTAGTTTGGAACCTAAGAGATGCAGGCAATGGACTAATTGGTGGTGCAGTGCATGGGGCATCTATGACATGGAATGGGGCAAAAGGAATGGTAAATAGTTTGAAAACTGTAAAAGGATGGGTAGATTTGCTTGAGACCGCTACTCCTCAAGGTCAATTTAAAACTGTATATGGACTTTATGATGCGGGTAAAAATGTTTATAGCCATGTTACTAACCTACAAGGAACAACATCTTATAAGATTTCCTATGGTGTCGGCATAGCACTTGAAAAAGCTACAGAAGTTGTAGTAGCCAAAAAGGTTTTTAACGTTGCTGGAAGTGCGATGAATAAAACTAGTAGTATAGTTGCCACTAAGACGAGTAAGAGCCTTTGGCCAGCGGCAAGTGGTGGTAGAACAGTTATTAATGGAATAGAATATACAACTCACGCCTTAGAACGAATGCAACCTGTAGGAACGATTATGAAAGGAGCAACTTCCTATAGTCGTGGAATTCCGCCATCTGTTGTTGAGCATGCAGGTAAGTTTGGAAAGATTACCCCAGGAAACACAGCAGCAGAAGTGGTACGGACTTTTGATAATGTAAGAGTGATTACAAACCCTGCGGGTACAAAAGTTATTTCTGTAATTAAAATTGGTAACTAAATATGGAATTTAACAAACTTCAAAAAATACTATGGGCTAATATGCTTAAATCTACGGATAGATACCGAAAAGGCGAATTGTGTTATTCTGATTTTGTCTATGGATTAGAAGGGTTTATGGATACAGGAGAGTTTCAAGATAAAGAGCTCATTGAGCAATGGTATAACTTTTGGACACCATTAGAAATCTTATCAGTAACTAAAGGCGATATTACGACAATTGAAGATGCTGATAAATATCTATTGGAAATGGAAACGTTTTTAAAAAGTAAATCAGATTATCATTTTAACGAAGAAGAATAGAAATAACACGGTTCTTTACTGGCGCCAGTTTACAACTAGTATAATGTTGTAAATTATTTTAGATTTTTAATAAAACAAAGTTATAGAAAAAAAATTACAAATAATGCACAACATTATTTATTGAATAGGTTTAATAACATCACTTGTTACAAAATGGCTCCAGCAGACTAGCCAAGGATTTTTCTCTGGTTGACTTCCACGACCAACCAGCCATAATGTTTACTTTTGCATAAAGTATCAGGTTGAAAGTTTTCTAAAAAAATCACTAAATTTGAATTTTGAAATGAACCCTTCCAGCACTCACATAATCTCAAAAAGCACCTATCCGTTTGGGATGGCAATGAAAGGCAGAAGTTATGAGGGTAGTAAATACAAATATGGGTTTAATACCCAAGAAAAGGATGATGAACCGAAACGAAGTGGAGCTCGTGAAGACTATTTAAGAACCAAAACAACTGAACAAATATATGGAGAAGGAAACTCTACCTCAGCCGAATATTGGCAGTATGATAGTAGGCTAGGGAGAAGGTGGAATGTGGATCCGGTAACTTATCCATGGAATTCTTCCTATAGTTGTTTTAATGGTAATCCAATATTTTATTCGGACCCTAATGGATTAGAACCTGAAAAGAAATGGAGTCGACTAAGAAGGTGGTTTTCAGCAAAATATAAGGTAGATGCAAATGAAGAAGCAAGTAAAAATGGGATTGATGAAAGCCGTGTTAATTATAATTTACGGAGTTCAGAAACGGGGCAGAAACATGCGAGAATAGATGCTTCAGAAAAATTTTCAGGTACGGCAAAGGAATGGGTTGCATTGAATGTAACTAGGGAAGAAAGAGAAGGAAATTCGAAAACAGGTGAAACAGCAAAAGATGGAGTAATGGAGGTAAAAAAAGTAACTTTTATGGGAAGTGACAAGTATTTTTGGGCGGGCGGCAAAAAATCCGACAAAAAAAATTTATATAAAAGATTGGCGGAATGGGATGCTGGATTTGAAGGAAATTCAGACCAATTGCAATCAGGAGTAGGAGCCCCTCGACCAGATTTGGTTACTTTTGATGCAGGAGGTGGAGGTTCAGCTGGAGGTTCTGCTTCTCAAACTTTTTCTCATGGTTCAAATGGAGCAAATTATAGTACAACTAATACAGGTGCTGGACCATCAATAGGTTATGGTTATGGTGGAGGTGCTACAGCATATTTCCTGAAGGATGGAGCGGAAATTCCTGTTGCTGAAGCAATGCTGGGTCCATCTCATTATACTTCATTACAATTAGGTCCTATTACTTATACATATTCTACTGATTTAACTACAGGTGATGATGGAAATGCTATATATGGAAAAAATTACTCTGCCCATGGTGTTGTTATTGGTAAAATGGGTATAGGGGTTACTTCAGGGCTCTCATTTACCAAGAAATTATAAGATGAAAAAAAATAATATTATATTACTTGTTTCGATAATAATATTCTTTACTGCTTCGATTAGTATCTCTATTTGGCTTGTTAGTAAAAAGAAAAAAAGAGATAGGCAATTGGATAATAGAAGGAGAGTAGAGTTATATTATTCTAAAATTAGTGGAAAAGTTAGGAACAAATTTTGGAAAAAAAAGTATCCAGGAGTCGGATTGGTTCTTTGGGTTGATTCAATTATTTATTCGCAGAATTTAGTTATACATCCTCATTATTCTTCTGAAGTTGAAACCCTTATTTATGAAAATATTAATATTGGAGATTCAATTTTTAAAAGAAAGTATCATGACACCTTGTTTATTTATAAGAAGAATGAAGTTCAATTAATTGATATGAAAAATGGGAAAGTAGTGAAAGTTTCAAGGTTAGAGGATTAAAATAAGAGATGAGCAAAAGCCCCGCTAGCGTTAGTTTGTAACTGGTGATGTTATTAAACAATAACAACGCTGGATTATATAAGCACTTCATTTTGATAATGAACAAAGTAATTTCTTTATCAAAGAAATTGTGATGCTAAGCGATGGAGACCTAATCATTCTAAAATTTTTAGAAATTGATCTTTTTTCAGCCACAAAAAAAACGGAGAAAATGATAATACTCCAAAAAAATCATTTTCATCAAGTTGATAATATTGATTGAATGCCATAGTTACTTTAATTTGAAAGTAAATGAGCACTATTAACTCAATGCCAAAGTATATAAACCAATGACCTATTGCAATCAAAACAAACAGTAAGAAACCTACTATAACTAAAACAATTAAGGCTAAATCTAACGAATTTTTCTTTTTGTTCATCTTACTAAGTAAGCTATTAAATGCAAGAATATAAACTAAAAAATAAGGAAAAATATTTTGCCATAACAAAAAAACTATTTGAATAACTAAATAAAGGCCAATTGACCATTTTTTACTTAATAGTAGTTTATACATAACCTCTTAATCCTTATAATACTCAATACCGCTATATTCCTCATATTCTAGCCCTAAAATCAAAGCAATATTAATACCTGTGCCAAATCCAATTCTATGTGGAATATTGCTTTTTGAATCGGAGTTTGCACTTATTGTTCCTCCAAAATTAACAGATGCAGAGTGAATTAATTCACCTTTTTGACCAATTCTTTCATTTGAATAATCTAAACCTACAATCACATTCCCCTGGATTCCTTGTGTCATCCTTAGCTTATCATTATAATAGTCTTCCGGTTTTATCAAATACGATTCATCAGTAAAATTAACATAATTGCCTGTATTAATATGAAAATCTTCATCAGTTAGCCTAAATTTACTTTCATGCACAGTAACTGAACCTATATTTAGCCCGAAACCACCTTTAGCTCCTAGATGTACCATACCTGCAATTTTTCCACCAAAAGTTACCCTAGAATAACTCTCTCTGACGAATCTTGCTTTATCCCAAATAATCATATTTCTAACTGGATCTGCTTTTAAAGAAACAGTTTCAATAAGTTTGCCGCTTCCCCAAGAATTTAATTCCTCATTAGTTGGATTTTTGATATTTGTCTTTTTACCTGTCCAAGTGATGTCTGCATATCCTCTCCCTTTCTCATCCTGCCCATATTGAATATCTACATTTTCTGCACCGCTATTTTGCAACTTTATAGCTTCCTGATTAGCCTTATGCTTATAATAATCTCCTTTTACAAATTGCTTTGCCGCATATAGTCCACGCATTAAGAAGTTTCTCTTTTTAGGAGGTTCATCACCTTTAGGGTCAAAATAAAATATAGGATTATCATGATTTACTAAATATGGACTTTCAAAATCTTTTTTCTTTGAATCCACATTCCACCTTCTCCCCAATCTCGCATCATACTGCCAAAACTCTGCACTAGTAGAGTTGCCCTCTCCATAAATCTCATCGTCCTTTTCTTGCCCCTGAAAGCCAAACCGATACTTCCCAGGTTCATAACTCCTGCCTTCCATTGCCATCCCAAAGGGATAGGTGCTTTTTATTGAATAAGTTGATTGAATGTGCATTGATTTTTAGTCAAACAAAGTTACAGAAAAAGTTACAAATAATGCACAGCAACATAATTTATTGAATATCACCAGTTACAAACTGGCGCCAGCGGAGGGGTGGTTTAGTTGTCATAATACTCTGCTAAAAATGAATATTTTTGACCATTTTTATTTTTTCTAAAAAAAAGAAAACGGTTATTTCCAGAATCTTTTGCAACAGAATCCATTGGTGCTAGATTAAACCGTTCAATGAAATCTCTACTCAAAACTATATAGCTTATGGCAGAATCATCTAAATAAACGGCAATTTTATGATTTAAATTTTCTTCCAAACCTGTAATTTTAGCATTCAATACCATTTTATGAATATAAATTTCGTTCCTAGATTCATATAGTCTGGAAGAGATTAATATATAAACTAGCCCAAAAAGCATACAGAAAATAAAAATCAGTGCTACCCTAATTTGCAGTTTATTTAGTTCATTACATTCTCCCATATATATTAAAATATTTTATTCATTTTAGTTGAATTTCCTATACCAATGTTTGCATCAATCCAAATTGGCAAAACTCCCCCTAGTCCAAATTCAACATATGATTTTGTCTCAAGAATTTTGGGATTTGCATATCCCCAATTATTAATTTTCGGTTTCTGGCGTTCCCAACCACCTACAGAACCTTCCACTCCAATTCCTATAATATAACCTTCACCAACAGAAAGCCCAAGTGAACCTTCCACTCCAATTCCTTCGATAAGGTCAGTTTTCAAATTATGTGCATCACCCAAATAATAGCCACCGCCAAAACTAATTTTAGTGACAGCTCCAATTGTTGTACCATCACTATAATTTAAAGTTTGGTTTTCATATAAACCAATATCCTTACCTCTAAGCATTAGGGTGAAATTCCTTTGGATAGAAACAGTACCTAAAACACCCGCTGTACCGCCATAAGAAAACTGATAATAATCCTTAAATGCAAATCTTGCCAGTGGACTGTACCAAATAGAATTAAACCCATTTTTTAACTTATTTGAAACACCATAAAAAGAATTACCTCCTCCTGAATTGGAGCTGGTTTTGCCCCAACCTTGCACAGAAATTGTTTTACCTTGTACCTGAACTGGATCAATGTATTCGTGTCCGTCTTCTGTTTTACCACTTGTAGTTGCGGTTACATCAGTTTTTGCATTTTTTCTTTTAACCTCAACATTCCATTTTCCAAATTTATCCACAGCTGCTGCCTCTGAATTTTTAGAAACTTTACCTCCGTGCAAAGCAGAATATAATGCCGCTCCAAACCATGTCTTAAAATCGCCATTTGGGTCATTATAATATATTGGATTGTTCCCATTAGTAGCGAACGGACTTTCCCATGATGTCTTAACCGGATCCACATTCCACCTTCTCCCCAACCTCGCATCATACTGCCAATATTCAGCATTGGTAGAGTTTCCATCTCCATACAATTCATCATCTTTCTCCTGATTGTTAAACCCATACCTGTATTTACCAGCCTCATAGCTTCTGCCTTTCATTGCCATCCCAAACGGATAGGTGTTTTTTGAGATTATGTGAGTGCTGGAAGGTTTCATTTTAAAAGTCAAATTTAGCGATTTTTTAGAGAATTTTTAAACTGATTCCTTTTGCATCAGCAAACATTATGGCTGGTAGGTCGTAAAAGACCAACCAGAGAAAAATATCCAAAAGACCCTTTAGCGGATAACTATTTTACAATACCCTCTAAATTAATTTGTATCAATGAGTCCATTCTTGGAGTTATTAAATATTCTGTACATCCAATTCCCTTTTCACTAATTGCAATTATAAATGTGGAATCCTCAAGGTTTTTATACATTTTCATATTTTTATTTTTATGGATAGTCATAATATTAGGGCTAGTAGTTTTTAATTTGAAGCTATCAGGTATCAATCGATATTTCCATTCAGCATAATTACTAGAATTGTATGAATAACAATTAGCTAATTTAGCTAATTTAACAGACAATTTACTTCTACAGCCTACGCTTGTAACTAATAATAGCAGAACACAAAGGTGATATTTATTTTTTAATTGACATGACATTTGATATAATTTTTAATATTTCTTCTAATTTTAAATCTTTATTTTTTCCAAATTCATCAGCGGTTATACCTGATTTATTACCATTTCCATGACCCCCATTTGTTTTCAATAGATTTAGTGCTGCAATACCATTTTCTTTATTACCAGCTGCATTATAAATTCCTTGACCCTCAAATATGGTAAAAAGGAAATGGACAATTTCATGCGTTAATGAATATTGCTTAGTAACAATATCTGGAAAATCTAATTGAACATTTGAGGCAATAAAAATGGTAAAGGAATTAAGAATAACAGGACTAGTCGCATATCTCCCAAAATCTAATTTTTTAGTTGGTGAATACCAAACAACCTTTTCATCTCTAATAATACTACTCGGAACTCCATACCCATGAGTTTGACCTTTTGTTGTAACATCCATCTCATCTGTTCCATATAAAATGAGATCAATTATAACTCCATTGGCATCTTTCACTCCCTCTTTTAATAAAGCAAATAAATTAGGTGACTCAGCTTCAAATTTTGAAATTATTTTGTCAGTATTAGCCTCTAATTTTTTTAATAGTTTTAAATCGCTCGCTATGGAAGATTTTTCAGAATTAAGCTTTTTATATGTTTTCCATTCATCTTTTGTTCCTCCAGACTTAATAAATTTTCGTTTGTTTTTAACATTACAGGTGCCGTATTGATTATCAATTTCAGCCGACTTTTCCGTTAGCTTTTTTTCTGCATTCTTTCTTAAATCTTTCCATCCATTAATAACATCATCCCCATTAATATCGATATAAATCAATGGATTATTTGCAAATGTTGCATAAGAACTTTCCCATGTTTTTATAACCGGATCCACATTCCACCTTCTCCCCAATCTCCCATCATACTGCCAAAACTCTGCACTAGTAGAGTTGCCCTCTCCATAAATTTGTTCAGTTGTTTTGGTTCTTAAATGGTCTTCACGAGCTCCACTTCGTTCCGGTTCATCGTCCTTTTCTTGGGTGTTAAACCCATACTTGTATTTACCAGCCTCATAACTTCTGCCTTTCATCTCCATACCAAACGGATAGGTGCTTTTTATTGAATATGATGATTGAAAGTGCATTGATTTTTACTGAAACAAAGTTACTGAAAAAATTTAAATTAATGCACAGCAACATTATTTATTGAACATCACCAGTTACAAACTGGCGCCAGCGGGGAGATTTTTAATGAGTTATATGCGGAATATTGCATCATTTTTCCAAAGCAAACTTAAGGGTTTTTTAGGTGGTTACAAATCCTTTGGCTGTTCCGATTTTTCATCGAATGGTAGAAGCTATACCAACCAGAGGGAAATTATAATTGGTTTTTGGTCTTATAATGCAAGCTTTCTTTTCTTCTATTTTTATTAACAATTAACTCCTTGTGTTTATCATACCCTTTTCTTTTCCCTTATTTAGACTTTGACATAGCACAATTATAAAAAAAAATAAAATACTAAAAGAATTGAAAAGAGTTGGATATAATGTATTTAACTTGTTTTCTAGATCAATCATACTAGGCTCAATAACAAAATACAGGCTATTAACCGCATATGTAACACCAAAAAATACTAATATTAAGAGCAATAAAATTATTGTCAATTTATAAATATTTTTAATTTTAAGAACAATTCTTTTCCAAAAAATTAAAGATATCAAAGATACTAATATTAGAATTATTATAATGTAACCATTAAACATTACTATTCTTTCATATTTACTATACATAAAAAAGTATTTTCCAGTCACAAACAATAAAGTTAGAAATTTTACATTTACCCAGTAAAATAAATAGCCTGATAATAATAATTTATTTCTACTTAGATTTCTTTTTTTCATTTGACTCTAATTTTCTAATTGTTACAAAAGTAACAATGGATTTTTCAACCCAAATTACTTGCCCGTCACTATCAATTTCCTTAACCATAATTATCTTTTCTACAGCTTTTATATATTTACGAGCAACCAAAACATCATTACCTCCTTTTAACTTGGGAGAAATGATATCCATTTCTCCATTTTTTTTATCCTGCTTACCTTGCACCTCTCCTGCAGTTGCCTTACCTCCGTCCTGCCCATCTCTACTAAGCATAACAAAATAATTCCATATGCCTCCACGATATCCATACTTATACCCAATTTGCCATTCATCATCGGTGGCTCTAGAGTAAAGCTTTCTGGCGTTATACCTATCTTCCAAATTATATCCATATTTTTCTCCTAAATTTTTATTTTTTTCAAATGACAAGTCCTCATCATTTGAAACTCTTTTAGATAATTCTTTTACAAACCCATTTTTTAACATACTTCCTGTTATAACATATGTAGCGTTCTTAGTGCCATCATATGCAGTATAAAGCACTTTCCCACTTTTATTTACAAACTTACTAGTATCACCGGCAACATCAGTTATTCCAATTGGATTATTCATAAAACAAGCATAAACACTAATTGATATTACGGGTTTAGGATCCACATTAAACCTCCGCCCCAATCTTCCATCATACTGCCAAAACTCAGCAGTATAAGAGTTGCCTGCTCCAGCTACCTCATCATCCCTTTCCATACCATTAAATCCATACTTGTAATCGGTGTTAAGGGCGGTGTAGGTACGTTTATCCATTACACTCCCAAAGGATGAGTTGGTTTTTAAGGGGTTATATGAGTATGGAGATGACATTTTATTTACACAAAAATACATACTTTTTAAAGGATTTTCAAGCTGTTTATTTTTGCATAGGCAAACATTATGGCTGGTTGGTCGCGGAAGACCAACCAGAGGAAAATCCCACTATCTAAAATTAATCGTACGTTTCTTATATATTATAGAATCACCTAAATAGTATTTTAGAATAAACTTAACATTCCTATCACCTATCTCCTTTTTGCTTAATTTGCAAACAAACTCCTCTGGGTTTGAGGAAGATTTTGAAATAGTACTTTTCACAAAGTTTTTGTTCATTTCTGTTAGTATAGAATCCTCAATTGAGTATTCTATACTAACAGAACCCTGGTTATCTAATGAAATACCGTAATTAATTAAAAAGTATACACTATCATCGAAGTCAGAGAACTGCGATATATTTATGAAAGCATCACTGTTGTTACAAATATAATAATGTTTAAGTTGGTCAATAAAATACGTTAGAGAATCCTTATTTTTCAGATTATTTTTATTAAAATGAAACCCTTGTCTTTGCGCAATTTCAAAGAGATGGGTCAAATCATTTTGATTCTTCTTCGTTTCACAATTACAATTTGCCAATGCTATAGTGAGGGTAATTAATATATAAATTTTTTTCATTATGGTGCTGGATGAATTTTTCTTATTGAATCTAATTCCGACTCTTTAATATCGATATTTCTAAGTAAGTGAAGTGTTCGTTTTCCTCCTCCCCATTCTTCTTCAACTTGCTCTTCAATTTGGATCTGAGTATCTCTATCAACATTTATTTTAGGTGCTGCAAGGGTAGGTAAGGTTTCACCATTTCCTGTGTTCCTTTTATCCATAAGAGAACTCCGTCCATTATCCCTCATTGTAAGAAACTCTCCAAAATCCCATCCCTTATTGCTAGGCGTGAATGATTTACCACCTGGCTTTAATTTTGATGCATTGCTATTGATGTCATTGCCTTCAAAGGAGACACCCCACTTGAATTTATCCTTACCTTGCCTAATATCCCAGGAAGGCTTTCCTTGACCACCACCACCACCGTGATATGGTGGACGATTTAAATAAGGGTCAAAAATTGTCCTAGGGAACATTGTAGGGGTTTTCACATTTAACTTTTTCTTTAGTATTATACGAATTGCTTTACCATCCAATCTATATATACTATACGACCCAATTTTAAGACCTGAATTGCTCGTTCCCTTTTTTCTGCTTAACCCTCCCTTTAATTTATATGAAATATAATATTCTCCGTAGCCCTTACTTCCCTCCGTTTCATTATGTTCTACAGTTCCTCCAAATACAAATGCAATTGCCTTGGCAACCCATTCTTTCTTAAAATCCCCATTTGGGTCGTTAAAATAAATTGGATTGTTCCCATTAGTAGCGTACGGACTTTCCCATGCTGACTTTACCGGATCCACATTCCACCGTCTTCCAAGCCTTGCATCATACTGCCAAAACTCTGCACTGGTACTGTTTCCTTCTCCATATATTTGTTCAGTTGTTTTGGTTCTTAAATGGTCTTCACGAGCTCCACTTCGTTTCGGTTCATCATCCTTCTCTTGGGTATTAAACCCGTACCTATATTTGCTACCCTCATAGGTGCGTCCTTCCATTGCCATCCCAAACGGAGTGTAACTTTTTATGTTCCTATACTTAGCTATTACTTGCACAACGGTACTTCAAATATATTCACTTTTTTGCACTTTCTAGCATTTTTCGCCTCATTTTGCGGTGCAAAACTTTTAATTCCTTATCCCCTCAGATAGTGCAAGTATCTGGAATTGTGCTATTTATAAATGTCACAAGTCTTAGACTTGCGTCAGCATAGGTTCTAAAAATGTAGTTATTCATGGATTTCAAAATTAGTAAATATTAACAATATTTATTCATTTAAAATGAACTGACCAAATGAATACCTCCCTAAATATCCAACCAAATGGTTACTGGGCCATCATTTATCAGCGATACTTGCATATCTGCACCAAAAACACCTGTGGCAACGGGCTTTCCTAAAACTTGCTCTACGGCTTCTTTCATCTGCTCAAAAATAGGTTCTGCTTTGCTTGGAGCGGCTGCTTGAATATAGGATGGACGATTTCCCTTTTTGCTGTCTGCAAATAAAGTAAACTGACTCACTAATAATATATCTCCCCCAACATCCAAAACGGAATGGTTCATCTTTCCTTGTTCATCATCAAAAATGCGCAATTGCGTAATTTTTTTAACCATGGGGTTTATGGTATCAAAATCATCATCATTTCCTATGCCTACAAAAACTAGCAAACCTTTGCCAATGGTGGCCCCTGGTTTTCCATTGATGGAAACACTCGCCTCGGTTACTCTTTGAATTAAACACCTCATTTAAACATCCCGATGAAATTATCGGGAGCAAATATACTTTAGAAAAAACACTGATTTTTTTAATCAAAAAAACTTCAAACCTTCAGGATTTCCTTTTTGCTGTGCGTGACATTTATAAATATCTCGTTTGCTCGCGCAAGAGAATCTATAAAAGCAGTCTCGCTGAGTAATCCATTCACTTCCTTGTGAATGGATTGTATCGAAGCGCTCCTTAAGTCCTTTGGGATGCTTTTTGCACCATACAAACTTCTGCTGGCGTGAGATTCAATGCCTTCAGGGTCTCGCTTGGGGCGAAGACCCCGAAGGGGAAACCTGCGCAGCAAGTTAAACCCTGAAGTGGGAGCAAAAAACCACCCTATTCCTAATCAAAAACATTATCATTTTCTAAAATGCTTAAATAAGAATGGTATCGAGAAGGAGATACTGTTTCATCTTGCAAAGCATGGATTACCGCACAATCTGGCTCATTGATATGCTTGCAATTGTAATATTTACATTGCCCTAATAATCCAAACATTTCTGGAAAATAATTGGGCAACTCCTCGGCAGAAATATCAATGATACCAAAATCTCTAATGCCTGGCGTATCTATCACCTGCGTTGTATCGTCCAAATCAAACATCTCTGCAAAAGTGGTGGTGTGTTTTCCTCTTAGCTGTGTTTTAGAAATGGCCCCTACTTTGGCAGCAAATTTTGGACTCAATGCATTGAGAATACTGCTTTTACCCACGCCAGAATGACCGCTTAACAATACCCTTTTTCCTTTAATGGTTTCGTGAATTGCTTGCATACCACCTTCTTTATAACAAGTTGAACTGATGACCCCTATGCCTGCTTTTTTATAAATATTTTTTAAATCCTCAAAAATCTCCCAATCCCCTTCATCCCAAATATCGGTTTTATTGAAACAAATAATGGGCGGCACATTATAAGCAATGGCAGAAACGGTGCATCTATCAACAAAACCCAAACTTGTTTCAGGCTCTTTTAAGGAGGCTATAATCAACAATAAATCTACATTGGCAGACAACACTTGGCTATATTTACTCAGCTTGTTTGATTTACGCACCAAATAATTACGTCTGTCCTGAATGCCGGTTATAACAGCTTGGTTCTCTACTTCTGGTTCTATCCTAATGTCAACCAAATCACCTACGGCAATGGGGTTGGTGCTTTTGATGCCTTTGAGTCTTAATTTACCAGCGGTTCTGGCATCCATCCATTGTCCATCTTCTGTTTTAATTTTGTACCAACTACCCGTAGATTTGTAAACCGTGGCTAGCATCATTTAAAAAACTTCTTGGGCTATTTTGGCGGTCGCACTACTTTTACCCATGGTGTAAAAATGTAAAACGGGCACCCCTGCTGCAATCAGCTCCTTGCATTGTTTTATACACCATTGTATTCCTATTTCCTCCGCCTCTTCATCTGTTTTGCATTTTTCTATCAAATCTGTCAGTTCAACGGGCAAATTGATATTGAAAATTTTAGGCAAAAGCATCATTTGCTTTTTGGTGGTTATAGGCTTGATGCCTGGAATAATTGGAACATCAATGCCCTGTTCCTTGCATTCTTTTAAAAAATTAAAGTATTTTTGATTGTCAAAAAACATCTGACTTACCAAAAATTCAGCGCCACTTTCCACCTTTCTTTTTAAAAATTTTAAGTCGGTTATTGGGTTGGGTGCATCTTGGTGCTTTTCTGGATAACAGGCTGCGCCAATGCTAAAATTGGTGTCTGCTGCATTTTTTAATTCTTCATCCAAATAAATGCCATTGTTCATGTTTTTTATTTGGTGTATCAAATCTAAGCTGCTGGCATTGCCATTAGTCTCTGGCTCAAAATTGCGCTCGCCTTTTCTATTGTCCCCACGCAAAGCCAAAATATTATCAATACCCAAAAAATGCAAATCTATCAATGCATTTTCCGTATCGTCCTTATCAAAACCTCCGCAGATAATATGGGGCACCGCATCTATTTTATATTTATTGATGATGGCAGCACAAATAGCCACCGTTCCCGGTCTTTTTTTGGTAGCGATTTTATCGTAGGTGCCGTCTTTTCTTTGTCTTAAAATATAATCTTCTCTGTGGTAGGTAACATCAATAAATGAGGGATTAAATTCCAATAGAGGGTCTATGGCAGCATAAATATCTCCAATACTTTTTCCTTTTAAAGGCGGTAAAATCTCAAAAGAAAACAACGTTTTTTTGGAGGCATTAATATGTTCTGATACTTTCATTAATTATTCAAAAATAACGGTTTTAGTCATTAATTCACCTGCTCTCATAAAAGAAACAACAACGCTATCTCCTTTGTTGTAATGAGACAAAGCTACCATGTATTCTTCAACATTGCCAACAGCATGCTCACCCATTTGTGTTATCACATCATCTCTTAATAAACCTGCCTTGTCTGCAGTTTTACCTTCACTTACGTTGTCCAAGCGCATGCCAGCACCCGAAAAAGTATAATCAGGCATGACACCCAAGGTTACTTTAAATTTGGTGGGTGTATTCAAATCATTTTTGGTGGCCGTAAACTTTCTCTTTTTTCTAGGATATTTACACATCAATTTTACCGTGTAATCTTCAATTTTAACCATTCCTTCGTAATTAATCAATTGCTCATCATCATCAGGAGTGTGATACTCTCGGTGCTGTCCAGAAAAAATATGCACCGCTGGAATACCTTTCAAGTAAAATGCAGTGTGGTCTGATGCTCCAATCCCTCCCTCGGTGGTGTTAACATTCAAAACACTGGTGTCCAATTTAATTTTTTTAGTTCTCTTTTTCCAATAAGGCGAAGTTCCAATTCCATTTACCACCATTGTTTTGTTTTCAGGGTTTAACCTGCCCACCATATCAAAGTTAACCATGCACAGCATTTTAGCGGTATCAATAAAGCTATTGTTCATCATGTATTTAGAGCCTAACAGCCCAAGTTCTTCTCCTGAAAATGCTACAAAAAGTAAATTATACTTCCTAAATGCACGTTTTTGGGGCAATGTTTTTGCCAAATGCAACATCATGGCTACCCCACTGGCATTGTCATCTGCCCCATTGTGAATTTCTTGCCCTTCTGCTCTGCTGCTGCCCAATTCTGCTCTCCCTAAATGGTCATGATGTGCACCAATAACCATATATTTTTTGCGTTTGCTTCTAAAATGCTGTGCCATAACGTTGTAACCGTAGTGCTTTATGCTTGCCACCTTACAAAACATTTGAACATCAAATATTCCATCATATTTCCCTTCATAATTAGCCACATAAAAAATGGGGATATTTGTCGGGGTTATGTTTTTATCCAATGCACCCGATGGCACATCATTCATACTATCTGGATTAACAAACAAAATACCTGAGGCGCCTTTCTCTAGGGCTAAGCTAATTTTTGTATTTAGATTATCAATCATGCCATATTCACTGTGTGGACTGCCATTTTCTGGATGCCCCAAGCGAATTAAAAATATTTTGCCAGAGTCGTTTTTATGTTCAAATTTTTTATAATCATCATGGTTTTTTTTAGGATAAACCATGCCATATCCCGCATCAAAAATTGGCCCGTAGGCAATGCCTGTATCACAGGTTTGGGACAATAAAAAAAAGTCTACATTAAAAGTTAAGTTCTTAACTCCTTTCTCACCAGCCATCAATAAATGGGTTTCTGATGTTGGAAAACGCAAATAATTAAAGGGAAATGTTTGATAAAAACCCGTGTCAGAAGCAGCGGGTGTGAGTCCCGCAATTTTAAACTCGTTTTTAATGTAGGCTGCCGATTTTTTTTCTCCGTCAGAGCCGGTTAGTCTGCCCTCGAGTTCATCGGAAGCCAAATAGTGAATGGTTTCCTTGTAATAATCTATTTGATTGTTCTGACCAAAAGATAAATGCGTGCTGAACAGCACAAATGTTATGAGTATAATTTTTTTCACAGAAATATAATTTTATAAATGTTAATGATAATAATGACGGCAAAAATAGTCTTCAAAAGCCAAACAGGAAATTGATGATTGTATTTTACGCCTAATTGTGAGAAAATGATAATAAAAGGAACTATTGGTAGCACCAAAGGCCAACAAATGTAGCCAGATTGTGCGGCAGGGTAAATGATATTAATGGGATTCAAAAACGCATAATATATCAAGGATGGAACAGTAAATAAGGCGATGACCGTTGATGACAAAGAGGTAGAAATGGTATATTTAATTTTTAGAAAGTTATGAAAAATGGGCAGCATTATTGAGCCGCCACCAAGACCCGTAATCCCACTAAAAAAACCAACAAACAAGCCTGAAAATAAAAATTTATGAGGTTTCACTTCCTCTGCCAATAAATTATAGTTCGTTTTTTTAGCACTCATAAAGGTTTGAATCACGATAAAAAACAACAAGCTGAGAAACACAAACTTGAAAATAATCTTAATTTCTTCATAACCATTGCTGATCATTATGTCAATCAATTTTATGACCAAAAGTGCAATTATAGTGGCAGGGATTGCCACAAAAAATGCTTGTTTTGGATGCAAATTTTTCATTTTATATTGCTTAAAACTAGCAGATAATCCAGCTACAAAAACAATAAAAAAAGAATTTGCCAAAAGGTAAGGCACACTTTCTATACCCACATTGGCATTGCCTATATAATGCGTAAATACTGGGATAAAAACCAGTGCACCACCAATACCCAGCAATCCACTTAAAAAACCACCCAATGCCCCAACAGCGGCCAACAATATATATTCAGAATAATTGATAAAAATTTATTTTAAATATTGATTATAAATAGTTTCGTTTTGTAAGGTTTCAATAGCTTTAATCATAGTAACATCCTTTAAAAATTGAGCTTTGCTGTGCATAGAAGATAAGCCATATACCCTAATAATTTCTAGACTTAAAACATCCATCAATTGCGCTTTGTCTTCCCTAATTTTGCTCAGCTTCATTGCTACCATAGCTTTTCCTAGACCGTTGACCGCAGTTTCCACAGACTGATTTTCTGTTGTTTTTTTCAAATTCTTTTTAAGGTTATCAAACTGTATGTCATTAACCGTATTAACCCTTTCAATTTGCTTTTCTGTAAAGGTAAGGAAGTTATTAAAATCTGCATCATTGATATTGAAACGCTCTGAAATTGCTGTGTTGGTATGGGTATTTACGTAATTTACTGCAAAATCAAAGATTAAAAACTGATTTTGCAAAGATTGAATAATTTCATCATTTGCCAAAGCATCTACGTCTTTGTCAGGTTTTATTCCCCCGCCATCATAAACGGTTCTGCCTTTTTTGGTTGTAAAAGCTTGTCTTAGTGAATCCGCCACCTTGCCTACACTGCCATCTGTATTTCTGTTGCTATAATTCAACGCCTGAATACACCTGCCAGAAGGGGTATAATATTTAGCCGTGGTAATTTTCATTTGACTTCGATATGGCAATTGCCTAGTAGTTTGAACCAGACCTTTTCCAAAAGAATTACTTCCCATTACCACCGCTCGGTCTAAATCTTGCAAAGTGCCAGAAACAATTTCCGAAGCAGAAGCAGAGCGTCCATTAATTAATACCACCAACGGAATGTTTAAATCAACGGGTCTATTGGATGTTTTGTATTCTTGAATATCCTTATCTGTTCTTCCTTTGGTATAAACCACCAACTCACCCTGCGGCACAAAAAGATTTACAATTTTAACAGATTCCAGCAAAAACCCTCCAGGATTACCTCTTAAATCTAAAATAATGCCTGTACAACCATCCTTTTTCAGTTCTGTTAAAGCCGTTTGCACCTCTTTTGCCGCATCGTGCATAAAATTAGCCAAATGAATGTAGCCGGTTGTCTCGTTTACCTTGCCAAAATAGGGTACGTTTTTAATTTTTATTTCTTCACGCTTTATAACTATACTAAGGGTACTATCAATTCCGGGTCGTTTGATGGTAAGGGTTAGTTCCGTGCCAGCCGCACCTTTAGCCAAGGGGCTTAGTTCTTCTAAGGTTTTTCCTTTTAAATCTTTTCCATTAATCGCTAAGACTTTATCCCCAATTTTGATACCTGCCTTTTCTCCTGCAAACCCTTCAAAAACATCGGTTATAACCAAATAATCTCCTATAGGTGTTACGTTTACACCCATTCCGCCATACTCTCCTGTTCTTTGCGTAAATGCTTCCTCCGCCTGTGCCTCTGAGTAAAAAACAGTGTATGGATCCAATGAACCCAACATCGCATCAATAGATTTGCGCATCAGTTCGCCAGACTTGGTTTCATCTACATAAGTAAGGTTAACTTCTTTGTAAACAGCCGTAAAAATTTCTATATTCTTGCTAACCTCAAAACGGTCGTCAGCCATTTTAAAAGCCGTAGCGAGCAACACTAAAAGTGTCACCCAAAGTCCTATTTTCAATCCTTTTCTTCCTTTATTTTCCTTCATTTTTTGTTTTCACACTATTTATTTACCGCAATCACACAATAAGTAACGTCTGCATTATTGCTGGCTTGATAATTAAACCCAATACCATTTGCAGTGGATACTCCATTTCCTGCAATTCTTGTTCCTAAAATATTGCCAATTTTATTTTCAAAAGTACCCGTAGATTGGTTAATTTTTTCTTTCAGTTCCACAGGGTTTATAGGACTTTTAGAAACAATTACCGCAAAAAAATCTTGGCTACCAATTCCATCTGGAGACAAATTATAATCAGATGGAAAAATTCTGCTACCCGAAATTCCACAATACGCACTGTGCTTTTCAGTATAAGGGAACAAAACATAGCTGGTTTTATCTGTTTCTTCGCCCAATACATAAACATAGCAAGGGCTTTCATTTTTAACCTCCATTTTAAACAAACTTTCCTTGGCCATCTTCCCCGTTTCAAAATAATGGCCATTGTATTTTAAAGGAATTGTATTTCCATAGCGAGCAGCTCCTTTTGTACTGGGTTTTATAGCAATTAAATTTATTTGCACGCGCACGGCATTAGCACTTGCCGCACTTTTTTTTGTTGGTAATGGGTCTATTCCATATGCTTCCACGCAAAACTCTGTAAAATCATTGTAGGTAACCCAACCTTTACCATTGATACCCCACTCTGGACCCCAACTGTTCATTATTTGAAATGCCCCACCTGCCTTATTGTCATCATAACCTATAACGCACATGCAATGCCCACCAAAACCCCTTTTGTTATAATCATAACTATTGGGTTGCCAAACATCATTGCCCATCATTTCCTGCATAAAAGAGCCACCCACCATCATCCCAATTACAACTGGACCACCTTTGGCAATATTTTGTTTGATGGCTTCTGTATTTACACCATATGGTTCAGCACTTTTGGTAAGTCTATTGTATCCATGAATGTTATAGTTGCTTGCTTTTTTTAACATGGTTGAACTGGGCTCTTGATCACAACTGTTTTCATTGTATTTAAAATCCGTAAATGGCAAAGCACCTTTGCGCTGCTGCACTTCCATAGCTTTGCTGATATATGCCCCTTGACAATCTGGTAATTTAATTTGATTGTAAAGAAAAGCGGGGCTAAACGCCACAGCATTTGGGTTATTTCCTGTTGCAACAGCTTCCATGATAGAACGTGCTGCATAAGCACTACCCCAACCAACACAGCTACCTTGCTGTCCTTGATTTTGAGGATCGGGACAAAACCTTTCTAAACTGGCGCTAATTGGCAATTTTTCTTTGTCCGATAAGGCAGCAAATACATAGGCTTTGTCATATTCCTCTGGTTTCATCTCGCAACCTTTGTACAAAGCATCTACTTCGCTAGTAGCATTGTTGGTTTGTGGCGCACTGTTGCATGAACCTTGAAAGAAATAGTAAGCCCCAAAAAGAACCACGGCAACAATCAATAATTTAGGGTTTTTGAAAAGAAAAGGCAGTAAAAAGGCAAGTATGCCACCTCCAGAGCCACCACCGGTTTTACCAGAGTTTCTCCTTTGGGGTGAGCCATCCCTCTCAAAATCATCCCGTTTCATTCTTATTGGCATTGTCTTCTATATTCTTTTATTACAAACTTACACTAAATTTTAACTACAAATCATTACCATAAATATAGATGCGTTGCAAATTGGGTAAATAAAATAAGTATAAGCAAGGTCGCAAAAATACTATTTCGTAATTTCATGCTTTTTGACGAAGTGAAAAAATACGCCAAAACAATGGCGGATGGCATTTGTAAAAGCTCAATACTATTCCAGGTAGCACCCCAGTATAACGCACTTAATACCACAGCAAACAACACATAAACCAATATAACCTGTATGGTTCTTCTCACCTTAACTGTATTTCTTTGTGCATTGTTCAACCAACTGAAGGCACTGAAAAAAATCATGATGGCAAAAGGAATAAAAACTATCCAATGCAGGGTTCCTACATGACTAATTCCTGCCCTGTAATTGTTAAAAATAACGAAGCTATGAAAACTGGGATAAGCATATAAAATACTCGCCAAACAGGCATAGGGAAATATTGCAGCAATGAGAATAACAATCAATAAACGTGGTGAAAGTGGTATAAACCGTGTGATTCCAAAAAGTAAAAATAGCACGGTAAAAAAGAAACTTATGTGGAACATTCCTCCAATGCCAATAATCAATGCTGCCTTAAAAACCTCATAATTTGCATCGCGGTTATCATAAACCACAATTATCTGCCTAAATAGCAATATGCTTAAAAAATTGAGCACTGTAAAGGTGTTGAAATAAGAAAACTCTGGTACCAAACAGGCAAACAGTAAATAAAACAGAAAAGTTAAAGCGGTGTTTTTATACAATACCGAATGCCTTACCACCAATCCATTGAGCATAAAAGCCCCCAAAAGCACTATGGCAGCATTGATGAATCGGCTTAACAGCGGGAAGGTATTGACATAATTAAAGAAAACTGAAAATGTACCAATATCCAGTAAGGCTTTTTCATCCATGAAGAAAAACGTGTTTAATTGCAATGCCAAAAAAATGGTAATGGCAGCAATAAATGCGATGGATTGTAAACTTTGAAATATTCTAATCACCTAATAAACAATTTTGAGTAAACCTCTATCACCTCCCGATATATAAAGGGGAATTGCGGCTCTGTTATAGCCAATATTTCTGCTTTCAGAAGGTATAATCATATAAGCCGCCATGTCATTTCTAAATAAGTTTTTTTGACTTGAATGTCCTTCTTTATCAATAGAGTACTGTATTACATCACCATTGTTCAGCAGTTTTTCATTATAAATTATGTGCACCTTGTCAGGAGCAGGAATAACCACGATTGAACTAAAATAACCCCCATCAGTAACACTATTCTGCCTTTTTAGCAGTGTTTTATTCCATTTTGGCTTACAATCAAAATCGTTAGATAAAATCAGTACTTCTTCAAAATTATAAACGTTTCTGCTTGCCGTTACTGGCAACCCATTTTGATAATAGGTTTCAGTTTGGCTCGATACAAAATACCTTTCTGCAATGACCAAACTGCCAGAATCTGAGGTAGGAATGATGTCTCTGATAAAAAACGAGTTTAATTCTTGTTCTTTACCCAATTTATCTCCTGTAATTGTGCGGGTAAGCTCTTCATCCAATTTCTTTCTATAACGGTTTTGTAAAGATTGATTGGTAGAAGAAAAAATCATGTTTTGCAAGCCATAATTTCCATTTTCTAGTTTAAGACTATAAAAAAATGACAGATGGATTAAATCGTTTACGGCATTCTCTTTTATCATCAATGTACTGATATAAAACTCATTATCCGTTAGCAAAACACTGTTCCATTGATTTTCTTTAAAATTGTAAGTAAGCAAATAAACATCCGACTCATCTCTACCAAAAAACCCACTTTTGGTTATTTTTCTATAAGCCATGTATAAGTTGCCGTGTTTATCTATCACCTTGCTCAATATTCTAACATTCTTGCTTTCAATATCAAATGGATAGGTGGCAACTTTAGTAATTTTAAGATTGGCATCAAAAAAATGGCAATTATACACCCCAATTTCTCCCTTTTTTTCTATGTAATTGACCGCACCTTTGGTTCTAGCATCATTGTAATCAATATCAAAATAGGTGCTATTTCCCATTTCTGTGTTGATATCGAGCCACGCAACAGGTTCAATTTTATTGGCCTCTTTATCCAACGGAATCAGTAACTTTTTATACAAAGTTTTGTTGCTATATCCGTTTCCGCCATAAATCAAGTGCAGGTTTGCTTCTAAAAGCATTATTTTTTCCAATCCCATTTTCCTCTCACCTACTTGCGTGGTTTCAATGAGTCGAAGGTTATGGTCATAAAAATCTATGTAAACGTTCTTTTTTAGGTTTTTGTCTTTATACCGAAGCATGTACAAACCTTCATCAAATTCACCAATGGTATTGCAATGATTGTTAGCACCAGAAAATTTGTCATACGATGCCCAAATCATTTGCTGCGCTTGTGTTTGAAACACAAGTAAATTTAATAAAATAAATAAAATAAAACGCCTTAGCATTGCAGCGCAATTTACAAAAAAAAACACAAGTTCACGCCTTCGGCATTTCGTTTGTTGCTAAGTTCGGATATTCAGCGCTGGACTATACCCATGTTTTTAAAATTGTTGTTATATCAGCTGGAAGTTTTTTGGGTTGGGCAATAGGAAGTATAACATGTATTACTGCACCTTTATCCTCTAATCCTTCAGCAAAAATTTCACCATGGTAAGTTTGCACCACTTTTTTACAAATGGCTAAGCCAATACCTGTGCCTGGATAGTCACCCCCAGTACTTAGGCGTTGAAACATAGTAAAAATCTGCTCAGCATATTTTTGGTCAAAGCCAATACCATTATCTTTAAACGTTATTTCGCAGTAACTTAGATTGCTATCAAGGCTATCACGCAATTTCATGTCTTTCTTTGTAAGTTTACGCGAAGCGATTTCAATTACAGTAGCAACATTAGCATTTGAAAATTTAAGTGAGTTATGAATAATGTCGTAAAAAAGTTGACTCATCTGGAAGGGAACAGCCTCAATTTCAGGCAGCTCATGCGATATTACCTTCGCTTTTTTTTCCTCAATGAGTAATTCAAAATCATAGAGGGTGTTTTTTAGTATTTCATTTAAATCTGTCTTTAATAACAGTTTTTCGTAATTACTTACCCTTGCAAAGTTGAGCATCTCCGCTATAAGTTTGCTAAGACGCGCAGAAGAACTATCTATCTTTTCAAGGTATTTTTTTACTTCTTGTGCTTTAAGTTTTTTTTCGTGTTGTTGCAATATTTTTGAGAAGATTATAATTTTCCGTAAAGGTTCTTGGAGTTCGTGACTTGTTGCATTTGCAAACTGGTCTAATTGCATGTTGGTTTGCTCCAATTGAAAGGTAAGTTTCTCGATGGTTGATTGTAATTCTTCTTTGGTCACTTCTGCCTCAACATCTTTCGGTTGTTCAGCTTTTGAAACTGCTTCTTTTATTGGTTTAGACGCTGTTTTCTTTACAGGTCGTAAAACTTTCTTTTGTGATTTATTTCGTTCAATTGTCATTGTTAATTGTGTAATGTTAGCGTGGTCGATTGCTACGGAGTTTTTTAAGGTTTCTTATAACCTACAAATATCATGACATTTCTAATTTTATAAACATTTGGGGAAAATAAGATTTTAAGCCATCAGCAAACTAGCTGTTAAGCTTCTTCAAAATATAATTTGTACTTCTACCACCTTCGCCTGAATCCAATAAAACCCCTTTTTCAATTAAGTCTTGAATATCCTTTCTAGCCGTATCTCTATGTACTTTTGTAATCTTTGCCCACTTGGAAGAATTTATATGGTTGGGGGTTTGTTTGGGTGTTACACTTTATATTTGTTTGGGTAGTAGCTTAGTTTTTTGGTACGGAGATAGATTACATCTTCCATTTTATCCATTGCTAATTTATTTATTAATTATCGCAAGTTCTAAGTTATTGAGAATACCAAAAGAGGAGTTAAAATAGAAATATGAGTATTAATAAAGTTAAAAATGTTGTAATTATTGGCGGTGGTCCGGCTGGACTAACTGCAGCGTATGAATTGTTACAACTAGAAGGTTTTCATCCAATTGTACTTGAAAAAAGTGAATACTTGGGTGGGATTTCTAGAACCGTTAACTATAAAGGCAATCGAATAGATATTGGAGGACACCGGTTCTTTTCAAAATCTGATGTCGTTATGAAATGGTGGCTGGATATTTAACCAGTGCAGGAAGGTGAGGATAAAAACCTAACATTAAGTTATCAAAACAAAACACATGAAATAAATATTAATCAAGGCGAAACTCCTCAAGATGCAGATGCGGTAATGTTAGTTAGGAAAAGGAAGTCAAGAATTTATTTTAAACGTACATTTTTTGATTATCCAATTACTTTGTCTTTTGACACCATAAAAAAATTAGGGTTTATTCATACCCTAAAAATCGGTGTGTCTTACATAAAAGCGAGTCTCTTTCCGATTAAAAATGAACAAAATTTAGAAGAGTTTTTTATCAATCGTTTTGGAAAAGTATTATATCAAACATTTTTTAAATCTTATACTGAAAAGGTTTGGGGGGTAGCTTGCAAAGATATTAGTGCGGCATGGGGCGCACAAAGAATAAAGGGATTATCTATCACAAAATCATTGGTCCATTTTTTAAAGAAATCTTTAGGTTTGCATAAAAAAGACCTGAGCCAGAAAGATACAGAGACCTCATTAATCGAATACTTTTTATATCCCAAATATGGCCCTGGGCAGATGTGGGAAACGGTTGGAGATAAAATCAAGGCGAAAGGAGGCGAAATAGTGATGAACGCAGAGGTGATTGCTCTAGAGAATGAAACTGGAGAGATTAAAAAGGTAATCTATAAGAATCAGGATGGTAAAGAGGTAAGCTTGGATGCAGACTATGTAATTAGCACGATGCCGATTAAAGACCTTTTTAGCAGCTTCACTGTACCAGCACCTAAGCCAATCACTGAAGTAAGTTCTAATTTGATGTACAGAGACTTTATAACTGTCGGGGTGCTTTTAAACCAACTTGAAACTGGCTCTTTGGAAGATAATTGGATTTACGTCCAAGAGCCTGATGTAATGGTGGGCAGATTGCAAATCTTCAATAACTGGAGTCCTTTTATGGTTAAAAACCCAGATCAAACATGGATTGGAATGGAATATTTTTGCTTTGAAGGAGATGATTTGTGGAATAAAACTGATAAGCAGATGAAAGCCTTTGCTATAGATGAATTGGTTAAAATGAACATGATTAAAAAGGGAGATGCATTAGATTCTGTAGTGATAAAAATGCCAAAAACCTATCCAGCCTATTTTGGCATTTTTGACCAGTTTTATAAAGTTGAAGAATATTTAAAAGAAATACCAAATTTATATCCCGTGGGAAGAAACGGGATGCATAAATATAATAATCAAGACCATAGCATGCTTACAGCGATGAGTGCGGTTAAACAGATTGCTTCGGGATCAGGTAATAAAGCTGATATTTGGGATATTAATACAGAACAAGAATACCACGAGGAGAAATAATGGCGTTCCTTTTGAGAAAACTTGAATTTCTACCTGGTGTTTTCACCCCTAAGCCAAAAAGTAATTTCCATGTATTAAAAAGATACAATAGTTTGATTTTATAAATTTATACTATGGTTTTGTAAATTAGGGACGCCATTTCATAAAAAAAATAGCTTTAACTCTTTTTTTAGGCTTAATTTTGTTTCTTTTTCTCCAAATACACTTTTTGAAAATATTTTTATGTTTATGTTTATGGCTCACTTTATCCTTTTTATGCAAAGGGCAGGAGCGCTATGCTATAAGCATAACAGACAAGGAGTCTTGGTTAAGCAATAACGTTTATAATGTATTTGAAGACAGACAAGGCTATATTTGGATAACTGGTAATGTTGGGCTATTAAAATTTGACGCGACAAATTATATACCATACCGCTGCAATGAGCAATCATCACTAGCAGGAAGCTGCATTAATCAAGACAAGTATGGCAGAATATGGTACGAAAATTTTGATGGGTATCTTTTCTATGTGGTTAACAAGGTGATGAAGCCATTAAAACAAAAAAAGGTATTTGATTTTATACCCTTTGGATTTTTGAAAAACCACCTCATTACAGTTCACAAAAAAGGTTTGGATATTTATGATTTAAAAACATTAAAAAGAATTTATACCAATAATACCTCTTCACCCGCAATATATAGCCCAATAGGTTATCCTATTGTTTTGTAGCTGAGGCATTAAAAGTGTAATTTATAAATACAATTGGTGTAAATTTAAAACCTTGTAGTAGCATTATAGGTGCAAGTATGCAAAAAAAATGGTTGGCAGTTATTGCTGTTTTAATCCAACATCTACCAACCACTTGAAAAAATTTAAAAAATTTATATTTTAGTTATTCGCTCGGTTTGGATAACCACACCATTAGCAATCATAATTAAATTATACATGCCGCTTTTGTATCTTGACAAGTCGATGCTTTTGCTGCCTGAGTTTAGTTCTATGGTGTTCAATAATTTGCCATCTATTTGATATACTTTCACTGTGATGGGCTCTTCGTTTTCATAAACAATGTTTACTAGCCCTTCTGTTGGATTTGGCATTAGTGCAATGTTTGTTGAACCGATACAGTTAGCATTTTTCGAGTTTGCAATGCTTGAATAGGCGAAGCTGCCGTTCATGTCTATGCTTTTCAATCTATAGAAGTTAATGTTGGCTTTGCTATTGTGGTTAATACTATAATTATTTAACCAATTGGATGCTCCTTTGCCTTTTATTAGTTCTACGGTGCTAAAGGTGTTTCCATCTGCACTCCACTCTAAATTATAATGCGAAAAATTGACCTCATCGGCACTTGTCCATTTAATAATGTTCTCGTTACAAGTCTTATTAAAGGCCGTAAATGATATTAAATTTATTGGCAAAACATTCAAAGAGACAGAAGTAACGCACTCAGGTGTTGTATACATTATCCCTGTATTGGCATTAACTGCTCCAGCGGTAGAAAGCTGTCGGCCTGCTAAAAAAACTGAGGCTCCAGAGTTACAAGCTCCACCATGAGAAAGAAATGTGCCTTTTAAATGTGAGCCTGCTGCAATGGTGATGGCACCAGTGGCAACTCCAGCTCCACCAATCCAAAAAACATTACAACGCCTCGCTCCACTATCTAAAATTATTTTTGATTGTGCTCCTACTGTAAATGCTCCAGCAAACTTAAAAACAAATATTGCATTTGTATCATTCTGAGCGTTTAAGGTGATTGTTCCACCTAAGGATCCTGCCGCTGCAACATAATATACTCCAGCAGTAACCGTTTCTCCAGATCCAAAAGCGGCAGCGTGTGTAGTCACTGTATTTGAAAGCGCCATAAGCTTACTATAAGCAGTATCTACTGCAATTACAGCTTGCGCTGTAAGCGAATCTGCGTTATTAAAAGATCCGATAACCAGTGAATCCCCAAAACCACTTATTGCTCCAAAATTTGTGCCGATATTTCCCATAACGCCCGATATACTCGTATTTCCAGTAGCACCAGCACTAGTAAAAAGTGCAAAGTCTGAAAGTACACCTAAAACATCAACTGCTGGGGCTGGAATGGACCTCGATTCACAAAATATTGAAATGGTGCAATCGTTAAGAGGAAGACTTGCAACAGAATTAGCTCCATTAGTTATTGCCCCAGCAAGGGTAAGCATTCTTCCGTCAAGAACAACATCTGCGCCAAGACCAACAGCTCCAAATTTTGAAAACAGAGTTCCTTTCATAATCGCATTTGCCGCAACAGAAATAGCACCATCGGCAATCCAAAACACATTACTGGATTTTGTTCCATTAATTAGCTTCACCTCTGCACCCGCTCCAACTGTAAATGCTCCATAAAATTTAATTATAAAGAAGGCATTAGAATCTCCGGCTCCATCAAGTGTAATTTCTCCTCCTAATGATCCAGCGCTACCCGTGTAATAAACTCCAGGGGTGATAGTTTCGGAAGAACCAAAAGCGGCAGCATGGGTGCCAGGATAATCAACAAAAAGATCGTTAAGGTGAATATATACCCTTAATAAATCGAACCTGCATTGCTTGGTTTCAGCAGTAGCATTATAAGCATTGTCGGTGTAAGATGTACCAAATCCACTAATTATTCCATCATGTGTTCCAACATCGCCACTTACCGAAGCTCCAACTCCATTTGAAATTGCCCCTGCTCCAGTATATGCTTCAAAGGAAGCAAGTATGCCAAGATTGATTGTGCTGTTGGGTTGCTGACTAAAACTTATTTTTGGCACTGCCTGAAATATAAGAATTGTTATTAGAGTAGATATTATTTTTATTTTCATTTCAAAATTATTAAGAATCCAAAATTTTTGGACTGCAACAATGGATTATAATCACCAATAATCCAACAATTTTTTTTTTATGTTTAACTATTTACAATTCAGTAATTTATGTTTATGTTATGTGAGTTATCAAAAAACAAATTATCGAAAAAGCTGGAACTAGTGTCTTTGTTTTGTCCTTATTTTCAATTTTTTTCATTTTTTCTAAGAAAATTCATTGAATAAAGGCAAGAGGAGTTGTACAAAAACCAATGATGTTTTGAGAACGCCAAAAAAGGCCCTTCCATTGTAACCTGAAAAAGCAATGGAGCTAAGCAAAGCACTAAATTAATAGTTGAATAACCTTTAAAAACTAAAACAACACCTAAAAAAGGGATGTTTCTTAATTGAAATGTCCCTTTTTTTATTTTTATGATTGAGTTGCACAAAACAGGCTTCTGTAAAGATAGAAACATAGTAGTCCTAAAATATTTTAGGCTTGCTATTGCGCCTAGGTGACTATTCTATTGACCACGATATTTTTGAGAAAGCTTACAATAATAGGTATAACCATTTTCATTGTTTGCAATCCTTGAGACCATATTAAAATTTGAGTCTAGAATAATTCTATCGTTTATAATTTTCGGGTTCCCAGTTATTACATTAAATCCAGTATTACGAACAGTACTATAAGGAGGCCATCCTGAGGAGTTAAATATAACATGGCCGTTGTGCCTATAAACAAACATAAGCAATAGGTCAACTTTGCGATAACTCGTAATAAAATAAAATAAAAACTCACATAATAATGAGTTTTTCAGGTATTTCAACATCATCCTACAAATCTAATTTCATTTCCTCTTTTATAAACTTTTGAGAAAGACAAGGCCAAATCTACAGAAGTATTGCGCTATAGTTAATTGTTTATATCGTTCTACTTAACAAGAAGAACTTACCTGCGCCATACTCCTTTATAACAGAAGTGAGTTAAGTATGCACCATCTCCCTAAACTCAGAATTGTGTAAATTTGAATTACAATTATGTAACACTTATACTCTTGTTCAACCTCACCTTTGCAGTGTGAAAAGTAATTCACGCAAAATTTAAACTAAAAAAAAACTAAAATGAAAACCAAAAATTTACTAAAAACACTGACATTAATTGCAGTTGTTTTAATTGTAGGATGTAAAAAAGATACATTCACGGAAACAATTGGACTATGTCCGATTGTCATTTCAACTAATCCGATTGATGGTGCTACAAATGTACCACTCAATCAAATCATCACTGTTTCTTTTAATAAAGACGTAAATCCCAAAACGATTACAAGTGCCTCTATTTATTTTGATGAAAGTTCAAGAGTAGCTGGGACTTTAACCTACAGCAGTTCTATTGCCACTTTCATTCCTTCTTCTCCACTTAAAGTAAATACTACCTATAAAGGAACAGTAAAAACTACAGTTAAGGATTTAAAAGGAAATGCCCTTCAGCAAGATTATGTTTGGACATTCAGTACAGGTGGAACTATTGCACCCATGGTTATTTCAACCGACCCAGCGCACCTTGATTCGGGTGTAGCGCTAAATAAAATCATTACTGCTACTTTTAATATGCCTATGGATCCGCTGACACTTGACGCCACAACCTATACTTTATATCAAGGGACCACACAAATTTTTGGAGCAGTTAATTACTCTGGAACAAAAGCATTTTTTGATCCTACAACTGACCTTAATCCAAATACTCAATATACTGCAACAATTACTACTGGAGCTAAAAATCCTGCAGCTGTTGGAATAGGCAGCAATTATGTTTGGACTTTCAGAACGGGCACTTTGCTTCTTGGACCTGAAGTTATTTCAACCGATCCAGCAGACAATGACACGGGTGTTGCATTAAATAAAAATATTACTGCCACATTTAATATGCCTATGGATCCGTTAACAATAGACGGAACAACCTTTACCTTGAAACAAGGTGCTACCACAATAGGAGGAGGAGTTTCTTATATTGGAACTACAGCCACTTTCAATCCTACAAATAACCTCTTACCAAGCACGGTTTATACAGCAACAATAACTACCGGAGCTCAAAATTTAGCAAGCACACCTTTAGCAAATGATTATGTTTGGACTTTCAAGACCCTTGGTTTGAATGTACCCATAGTTATTTTAACCGATCCTTTTAACCTTGAAACTAAGGTGGTTGTGACTAAAAACATTACAGCCACATTTAATATGCCTATGGATCAGTTAACACTAAACGGAACAACCTTTACCTTAAAACAAGGTCTTACACCAATAGGAGGTGGAGTTTCTTATAGCGGAACTATAGCTACATTTAATCCTACAAATAATCTCTTGCCAAGCACAACTTACACAGCAACAATAACTACAGGAGCTCAAAATTTAGCAGGCACTCCACTTGCAAATGACAAGGTTTGGACATTCACTACAATGGGACCTTCAGGCCCTCCGACAATCGATTTAGGTTGTGCCGCAGATTTTGCAGTACTAGCGGGTTCTACCGTAGTCAATACAGGCGGTACCGTTGTTGATGGTGATCTTGGTTTAAGTCCAGGTACTTCAGTAACAGGATTTCCACCGGGAGTTGTTATCAACGGGTCCACGCTAATCAACACTACAAAATCAAATGCTGCTAAGCTTTGTTTAACAACAGCATATAATGATGCTGCTGGAAGATCATTAAATGTAATCATTGTACCTAGTGGTCAATTGGGTGGTCTTACTTTAGCTCCTGGCCTTTATCAATCAGGTATAAGTTCATTTGAGATTACAGGTTCTGATCTTACACTTGATGCACAAGGAAATGCAAATGCTGTTTGGATATTTCAAATGCCTTCTTCCACATTTACAGTGGGTAACGGAATTAAAGTGACCTTAGCCGGTGGCGCCTCTGCAAAAAATATTTTCTGGCAAGTGGGAAGCTCTGCTACTATTGGAACCACTGCCGAAGTGAAAGGAAATATCTTGGCAGACCAATCCATTACCTTACAAACAGGCGCGGTACTTTTAGGAAGAGCATTAACCAGAATTGCAGCCGTTACTTTAGATGATAACGCTGTTACTAAACCATAATCCTAGCTATAAAATTTAATCACAATCAATTTAATAATATGAAATCAATTATAAAAACACGTAAGAAATCATGCAATGCATGGTTCCCTTTTAACCTCAGTGTAAGAAGTCTGCTTTTAAGCGTCTTGATTATAACAGGTATCCAATCTCCACTTAGCGCTCAAACACAAGACTCGATGATAAAACCATCTTGGTGGTTTGGGGCCGCAGCTGGAGCCAACTTTAACTTCTACCGCGGTAGTACCCATGAATTAAATGAAACTTTTACCCCTCCTGTGTCTTTTAATGATGGATTCGGTATTGGACTTTATGTTGCTCCTACTATAGAATACTATCGCCCAAATAGCTTACTGGGATTTATGTTTCAGTTTGGATACGATAGTCGTGATGCAAAGTTTGATCAGACACTTACCCCATTTGATTGTCCACAAGATTTATCTACCAAATTGAATTACCTTACCATTGAGCCAAGTTTGCGTCTTGCTCCATTTAAATCTAATTTTTATTTGTATGTCGGCCCTCGTTTGGCATTCAACATGGATAAATCATTTAAATACCAACTTCAACCAAATCCTGCTTTTCCTGACCAAGTTCCCGGACAGGTAATCGAAGGAGATTTTAGTAATATGAATGACATGTTAATTTCAATGCAAGTTGGGGCAGGATATGATATCTTCCTTACAGGTGCACAAAAAAGAACGCAATTTATACTGTCGCCTTTTGTTTCATTCCAACCCTATTTTGGTCAAAACCCGCGTTCGATTGAAACTTGGAATATTACTACGGTAAGAGCAGGTACTGCACTTAAATTTGGCGTTGGTAAAATTGCTTCAGCAAAAACAGAGAAAGAAATTGTAGAGGAGCCTGCGGAAGAACAACCAGTTACACCTGAAGTTGATTTTAATGTAAATGCACCAGAAAAAATTGCGGCAAAAAATACGGTAACCGAAACTTATCCTATTATCAACTATGTGTTTTTTGATTTAGGATCAACAGAAATTCCGAACCGCTATGTTTTATTGGAGAAAAATGAAGTAGCTAAATTTAAAGAAGAAAATGTAGCACTCTATACTCCTGCTAATCTTTCAGGTCGTTCCGATAGGCAAATGACATTATACTATAATGTTTTAAATGTTCTTGGTGATAGGATGGTAAAAAATCCAACGTCAACTATTAAGTTAGTTGGTTCATCTGAACAAAGTCAGGCAGATGCGCGTGAAATCGCAGAATCTGTTAAAACCTACTTAGTTTCTATGTTTGAAATTAATGCTTCAAGAATCACCACTGAAGGCCGCAATAAGCCTAAAATCCCGTCTCAACAATCAAGAGGGACAGATGAACTTGTTTTACTTCGAGAAGGAGACCGTAGGGTTTCTATAGAAAGTAATTCACCTGCGTTGCTTATGGAATTCCAAAGTGGTCCTGATGCTACGCTTAAACCCACAGTAATGGGTAACGAACAAGAAGCACCTGCAGAAAGTTATATTTCTTTTAATAATACAGGCGCTACTGAGGCTTTCACTTCATGGTCGTTAGAACTAAAAGATGAAGATGGAAAGGTACAATACTTCGGTCCTTATACTCAAGATTCCGTTGCCATACCGAGTAAATCAATTTTGAAAAGTCGTCCAGAAGGTGATTACAATGTAAAAATGATTGGAACAACAAAAGACGGTAAAAAAGTAGAAAAAGAAACAAATGCACACATCGTGCTTTGGACCGCGTCTACTGTAGAAGAAGTAATGCGCTTTAGTGTTCCTTTCAATTTCGATGAATCTAAATCAATTGCAATGTATAATAAATACCTTACGAAAGTAGTCATGCCTAAGATTCCAAAAGGAGCTAAAGTGATTGTTCATGGTCATACAGATGTTATTGGAGACGAAGCCTACAATCAAAAACTGTCCGAAGCAAGAGCCAATGATGTAAAAAACATACTTCAGAAAGCCTTGTTCAATGCGGGTAGAACGGATGTAACGTTTGAAGTATCTGGATCAGGTGAAAATCAAAAACTGGCACCATTTGAAAATAAATACCCAGAAGAACGCTTTTATAACAGAACTGTTATCATTGACATTATTCTAAAGTAAAAAAGCAATTAATACTCCTATTTAAGAAGGGGCTGCCTAATATTAGGCAGCCCCTTCTTTTTATTATTTCACTCCATATTGAGCCCAATTCTAACATTTTTCATAAATTACGACAAATAATATTATGGTGTTGATGTTCCAAAGATTTAAATAAATCCAAAATTTACACATTCCCATATTTTTCCCTGAAATATCGCTAAATTTGCAAACCTATCTTGATTAAAAACGAACTCAATACCGAAAACGCTAAAACTGAAAAATGTATTCTGGTTTGTGTTGGCAATAAAAATGCCGCACTAGACCAAAGTGAAGAATACCTGCAAGAGTTGGAACTGCTTGCATCGACTGCAGGTGCCCAAACCGTCCATAAAATGATTCAGCGACTGATTTATCCAGATCCAAAAACCTATTTGGGGAAAGGAAAGATAGAGGAGTTGGGCATTCTTGTAAAGACCAAAGAAGCAGATTTGATTATTTTTGATGATGAATTGAGCCCTTCGCAAATCAGAAATATAGAACGCGCTATTCCTGATGTAAAAATATTGGATAGGAGCAGTTTGATACTAGATATTTTTGCCAAAAATGCTAAAACAGCACAAGCCCGTTTGCAAGTGGAATTGGCGCAAATGCAATACCTAATGCCTCGTTTAACCCGTATGTGGACTCACCTTACCAAACATGCAGGGGGAATAGGAACCAGAGGGCCTGGTGAAACAGAAATTGAAACTGATAGGCGTATTGTTAGAGGCAATATTGATATTTTAAAAGCACGCTTAAAAAAAATAGAACAACAGGGAGAAGTGCAACGCAAGCGCAGAGGTGCTAAAATTTCTATCTCCTTGGTAGGATATACCAATGCTGGTAAATCTACTTTGATGAATGCCTTGACCAATGCCAATGTGTTGGCAGAAAATAAACTTTTTGCAACCTTGGATGCCACCGTTCGACAATGGCAGTTGATGGATGAGGAAGGGCATTACTTCCAATATTTACTGGCAGATACGGTTGGATTTATTAGAAAACTACCCCATACCCTTATCGAAAGTTTTAAAAGTACCCTTGCCGTTGCGCAAGAGGCAGATCTGCTATTGCACGTGGTAGATGTTACGCATCCAGAATTTGAAGATCACATACAAATTGTAAAAAATACATTGACTGAAATTGGGGTGATTGATAAACCCACTATTTTAGTGCTCAATAAAATTGATGCTTTTCCAGAAAAAGAAGATGAAACTTTTGCAGATTTTGAAAACAATTGGATTAGCAAGGAGCAATGGCCCGTAGTATTTGTTTCTGCTGCCAACAAAACCAATATTGAAGCACTGAAAAATCTTATTTTATCAATAACAATAAAAAATCATGACCTCAAATCACGTTTTTGATGAAATTTTAAGGGACACAAAGAAGCAAGAAAGCTTGCACATTCATAATTTCAACAAATTAGAAAACCTTTTGTCGTGGATGCCCACCAACAGAATGATATTTAGTGATTTGCAAAGCCAAGCTAAAACCGAAAGAGAAACCATAGCAACAGGGCATTACAATGAAAAACAGATAGCAATCATCCATCAACTTTTTGAGGAATTAGAAAACCTAGAACAAGATCTTTCTTTATTTGATTTAGGCAGTCATTTTTTTCAAAAGTGGGGAGTAGATAATGCCACTTTTACCAATTCGGCTTTAGGAAAAACACTGTTTACCATCAACCAAACGCTTCATGAAAATGATATTCCCAATTGGACCACACGCGGTATTATTGGCTATTATTTAATCAACAATGAATTGAAAGATGAGCCTATTGCCGTGCTATTTGCCAATTACTTTTTGAATTACAATTTAGCCTATTCTTATCCCAAATCAGCGATGCTGTTTTCTGTAGTAACAGAAAATTCAAAAAATATTGTTGACAATGTTCACATAAAGTTAGCTACCACCCTTAAAGTTTTATGGACTACTTTAACCAAATACTTAAATTATAAGGATTTTAATGCGCTTCAAAAAATTGCTTTACAAAGATTGTTTAATATTGGATATGCAATCCCATTTCAGCAAAATGAGTTTCAAAATTTATCGCGCCCAATAATCCAAAACCTATTTACAACAGGAAGTACACTGATTGAAAAGGAGGAAAACATGAATGAAATAGATTCCTTAAAAAATCAAAACTTACTTTTTACGCATCTTTTAGATGATCAACAATATGCGGTGCTGAATTTAAAAAATCACAACACCACACTTTATGCTTTTCAAAATAGTAAAGTAATCGCTCCTGCCATGCAGCAGCAGTTAACAAAAAAGGAAACTATCGGAAAAATAGCAGGCAAAGCCTACTTTGGATAAGTTTTAACGGTTGATTAACCTACAGTTCATCCTCGTTAAAGAAATAATCTTCGGTCGTTGGATAGTCTGTCCAAATCTCTTCGATTGTTTCATAAGGATCCCCATCATCTTCCAATTCTTGAAGATTTTCTATTACTTCTAAAGGCGCACCAGAGCGGATTGCATAATCAATCAACTCTTCTTTTGTGGCAGGCCACGGAGCATCGTCTAAATAGTTTACAAGTTCTAAAGTCCAGTACATAATATCACTCTCAATTTTGCGCGAAAATATGTTTTTTACTCCGAATTACAAACTATTATTTTTTATTGCAATCCATGCAAGTGTTGTGGCGTCCACTTTCGCTTTACTAGACTAGTGATTGAGATATATTAAAGATTCATTTTTAGGGGGTCTAAAGCTTTCCCGTTTAGGAAATGGGAGGCCATAATACCAAAATCAGAAACTCCTATTGACTATTTCTCTCTCTGCCTACTGATCTCATAAAGCAAAATACCTGCACTCACAGAAACATTAAGCGATGCAATATTTCCTGAAATTGGAATGGTAGCTAATTCATCACACATTTTTAAAATATCACTAGAAACTCCATCAGATTCTGAACCCATTACCAAAGCCATGGGCATATCCAAAGCCAATTGCCAAACTTTTTTATCGCCCTTTTCTGTGGCAGCAACAATAGTTAAGCCTGCTGCCTTTAAAGATTTTATAGTTCTTGCAAGATTGGTAGTTTTGCAAACGGGCATGGAGTTTAAAGCACCGGCACTGGTTTTTATGGCATCAGAATTTACTTCAGCACTATTTTTATCTGGTATCAAAATGGCGTGTGCACCCATACAGGCTGCAGAACGCGCAATAGCCCCAAAATTTCTAACATCCGTTATGCCGTCACATACCAAAACCAAAGGGTCTTCTCCTTTTTCAAAAGTTTGTTGAACAATATCCAAAATATCTTGGTAAATAATATCTGAAATATAGGCAACAACCCCTTGATGATTTTTATTCTGATAACGCAAAAATCTATCAGGATGAGCATGTTGATAATGCACATTAGCAGTTTTTAAATCTTCTAACAATTCCTTTATTAAAGCACCTGCTGTGCCCTTCTTTACCAGTACTTTCTCAATGGTTTTACCCGCTGCCATGGCTTCACTTAGAGCCCGTATTCCGTATATTATTTGCATGAATGCACAATTTTAATACTATTATGGCAATTGTCTATGATTATTGCCATAAACCCATGGCAAATTATCGCATTATATAAATTTTACCAATGTTTTTCTTAAAGTATTTGTCACGGTTTTGTTTATCCGCTTCATCAAAAGTGGCTTCTTTCATTGATTTTCCGTTAGCATCTGTTACTTCCACTTTATAAAGATAAACACCGTTGGCTAACCTGTCTCCATATTGGTCTGTCCCGTCCCAAACAAAATCACTGATATTATTACCTATGCGTAGGTTACCCAGCTCTTGTTTGGTAATTTGCCTTACTACCTTTCCACTCAAAGTTAAAATGCTAATGCGGACATCTTCTGGCAACTCCGCTCCTGTTAGTGTAAATACAAAACGCATACTGGTACTAAATGGGTTGGGATAAGGATAGAAATTGGTAACAGACTGCTCATTGATTACCCTAAAACTAATTTCATAAAACTGTTTCCCCGCTTCATTATTGCTACCATCCCTTGATTGTATTTGTAAAGTGTAAGTTCCATCAACCAGGCCTTTGGGGCTAAACTCTATTTGTGCTAAGTTATTTTTATCAGAGGCAGGAATAAAATTAATGGATGATGAAGCAATAGGGATATTAATAAAATCACTGCTGTTAGGGTATTTAAGGTTTATTGTAAAGGTAGTGGTATCATCTTGCAACAACAGCTTATTTTCATCTTTAGAAACAATTAATATCTTAGGATTAGGAGAAACTATTTCGTTGTTAATAATATGTCTTCCATCAAACGTAACATCCAACAAAGGATTGATAATATCCTTTGTTACAAAGAAATTAAATATCGCTGTATTGTTTACCAGTAACTGCTCTGGCTGCTCATAGTCTCTATTTACTAATAGTTCAAACTGATAATTGCCAAACATACCTTTTGTACTAATTGCGTATTTAAAATTCCTAGTGCCGTCAACCTCCAATTGAGGGGTAAACCATCGAGTACCACTATCAACATAACTTTGATCTGCCTTTTTAATTACTTTATAGTTGACCAATAAATCATCTTTAAAGGGCAGTTTTGAAATATTTGTAAAGTTGATGCTAAATTTAAAACTATCTCCTTCAAGCAACGTGTCTGCATGGAACACAAAATTCTTACTGGGGTCAATAGTTCCTTCTGGCACTGGCTTGTAGGTAACTCTCCATTCTTTTAACTGCGGTGAGGTATTAAATACATCATCCTCAAAAGTTGCCTTTAAGTATAAAAAACGGTACTCAATTGGGTCTATGTCATTGATAGGAAAAGGACTGGTTTTTACTTCTTTGCGCAGAAGAGTGTCTTTACCATCCTTTTTAACACCATATATATCAACAAAGTAATTATCTATCGTAGGATCCAATTCATCAGTTTTAAACCAATGATAAACGGCACCCCAAGAATCTACGGGTCCAATTTTCTCTGAAGTTAACCAACCCTTACTCCCTGCTCCAGTCATTGTTCCTTTCAGCGATGCAAAATTGGTAATTGGGTCATTCAAATCGTAAACTGAATAAGCTTCATCTGCCGTTCCTTTAACCGCATCTTTTTTACCTAAAAAAACATAAACTGTATTGTCATCAGTAATAGAGTCAGACTTAATACAACCCAATTTATTGAAGGTGGCTTTAACAGCAGGTGTCCAAGCAGAGGGGCTCATTCCTTGATACGAGTATCCTGTAACATAGGTTCCCTCAGGCAACATATCTACTAAACTAGTAAACTCGCTTTGATGAGTTGGATTACTTAAATTAAAAGTATAGTAAGCTTGATAACGTGTATTAGGTGGTTGGTCAGCAGGATTGTGCGGCACATAAACACTGCCCCAATAACAACGGGGCTTAACAGAGGGAAGTAAAAACCTCTCCAAAGTAAATTTATCCCAGAGCATCAGCACAATACCCTGCGCTGGGCAATCATATTCTGCAAAACCCACTCGGTTTTGACCAACACCATAATTCAAATCTTGTGACCCAAAACCTGCTTCTTTAACACCTTTAGCTTTTGGGTTAAAAGTCATATCTATCCAAATAGGTTTTTGCAATGCAACAAAATCAAACCTCCTATTCATGCTGTCAAATCGTATAGCCAAAGGCGTACCTTGTATCAATTGCGGAAATTCTGTTTGGCACCAACCAGGTGGATGGGTTTTTATGTTGGTAAAAGACCTTTCTACATATCCGCCACCTTGAACGCCACCAATAATTACATTGGCACGCCAATACCACGCTACAGAATCATAACCGTAGTTAGGTAGTTTTAACTTCCATTTAACCAGTGATGCTTCATTAAAAGTTTTTTCAACAAATGCTGAACTGTTGTTTGGGTCAAAGTTTCTGCTAGTGTCCAGTTGTACTTTAAACTGTTGGTTTTGTGTAAATAAATCTAAGGGCTGAAAAACCAACTCAACACTATCTCCCTCTACAATTCCAAATCTTTCTGGATAAACCAAAGAAATGCCATTAGAGGCAATATTCATCTGTTTAATTACCTTGTTATTGTCATACCTTAAACCATATTCCGATATAACTTTGTAGGGATTAATATCTACCGTAAACTCATTTTCACCCGCTGTACTGGGGTCTTTAGAATAGATAGCATAATCCAATGTATACTCATATTTTATCGGTGGCAAAATAATTTGATAACTTCGCACCGTTTTCTTATCGGGCAATAAACGCTTGATTATTAATGTGGCCGTATCGGTTGTAAATGCTCCTAAATTTTCAATCTTAATCCTTAAAATAAAAGAGTCAGCCAAAGCAGAAACAATGCTGGGCTCTAAAGTTACATTTTTTGCTAAAATCTGGTACTCTGGTTTGTCTGGAGAATAGAGCGTAATGGCAGGGTCTCCTTGCAAAAGCAGTTGACGACTGTGAGATTTTAGAAAATCGCTGTTTACACTTTGCGTTCTTCTAATCATATATTTAATAAGGTCTCCAAGCGGTTCACCATAATGGGTTTTAAAGGCCTCGTCATAAAAAGTTCTTACCTGATAAATAACATTACCTTCTTCTGCCAAAGCTGTTTGCGCCATAAATGCTATTGCTCCCCTTCTTTTTAAGCGAATCATCTCTAAACCATAAGGCAAGTCATTGCTGTTTTCACCGTAAAAAGGATTGCCTGTGCTACAACCATTAAAATAACACACAGGGTATCTACCAACATTTTGATAATCCGTAGGAGAACCCACATCCAAATCAAAAACAGAGGATGAGCCGTGCCCAATAAACGTAATTAAGTTTTTACCCTTATTAAAATTATCTGTTGTCGATTTTCTTACGTCTGGATCAATCAGGGCTTTGCTACTTCTACTAAATGTAACAACTTTACCGCCAAAAGTACTATCCTCAACTAGTGGTATTAACCCACTCAAGGCATTTAATATTCTACTTGCTTGGGTTGCATCACTCCCACCACTTAAGTGCATCAACTCTTTACGCCAATATTGATTGCCCGCAGACTCATATTCTCTTAGTTTTTGCAAATAATCTCTAACTTCATTGTCATTTCTTGCAGAAACTCTACCTGTAGCCATGGCCGGTTCCCATAAATTACTTCCTTTTAGTCCAGAAGTAAACATATTATCAGAGCCCGGTACGCCCATTGCTGGCACTATATCACCTTTTGCAAAAACATCATATTTGTAATCAGGGGTTTGATAACCTTTACCCAACAACATCAAAAACCTAGGAACCAAAGTGTCAGACTTTTCTAATAAAAAATCGCAAAAATTTCTAATAGCAAGTGGGTGATGGTAACCAAAACCAAAACTATTGTACAAGTCTTCAGTAAATACCAGTGAAGGAGTATAACCATTGCTTCTATAAATAGCATATTCACTGGCAGATGCCTGCAATTCCTTGCTTGTAACCAACAAATAATTATATCGATCTATGTGGTCATCAAAACGCTTTAAATTTACCCTGTCAATCTTACCAATGTATTTAACATCATTAATATCCGCCATGAAAAAAGTATCGAAAACTGCATTTTTCGGGGTCATAAAACGGCATTGTTTTGTTGGCAAAACCTCTGGCAATATTCTAATTGGGTTATTTAAACAATACACAATGGGTGCGTTGAACGAAGTTTTGTAATTATCCCAGCTGATGTGCCTTGGTGAGAAAAACTCTGGCTCTAAAACAAAATATTTGCTACTTGCATTGTGTAAATCAAATTTTGCAGGAAAAACTACTTCCGAATGTGAATACTTAACTTGTTGAACGGCATAATTAGCATTAATATTAACAGTAATAGACAAATCTAAGCCTGTATCTAACTCCGTTGAATTGAGCATAAACGTTTTTTTCACTACACTAAATCCTTCAAATAATGTATCCCATTTATTTTGAATTAAATCTAATCTTTTACCCAAGCCAACAGAAATACTTTTATCAGGGATGGCTGTTCTCCAATCATTATTTCCAATTACTGTAAACTCAAGGCTAGGATTAAATCCAGACGGCTCATAATCGCGTGTGCTGTAATGCACTAAATACTGATTGTTGCCAGCATTCCCATAGCCAAATTGCACACTTCTATATCCTTCAGCCACTGTATATTCCGAGTGCTGCATATCTGTTGCGTTCAGTTTATAAGGTGTACCATAATGATAAAGAGTATTGTCAAAGTGGGCAGAGCTAGCTACATAACTGTTATATTTTGGAGCGGAAAAGGAGGTGTTGCTATAAGGCGCATATCTTTTCCCCTTTAAAGAAGAAGTATCAGGTAAAAAAGTAGCAAAATAGACCGCTGTGTCCGTATACAGGCTGTATTGGTCATGTAACTGTCCAGCTTTCCCTTTTTCAAACATCTTGGTATCCATCTTGCCATCATTTCCTTTGGCATAAAACTCAATATAATCGTTAATATTTAGCTCTCCGTCAGCCTCTCCTTCAACATAAATAGGAATCTCCTCTCCCTGTCTAAATATTTGGATTTTGTCTGCTTTTAGCTTAGACAAAGGAATACCAGCATTGGTCACTGCGGTGGTAAAAGTGAAATAGTCAATGCGATAAATGCCTTCATTAATAACCTGAAATTTAAAATAAGTTTGATTAGCTTTAATCCAATCATTGGCAAAGCGTTGCGCACCAATTTGACCTACGCCTATCATTAGGAATATAAGAAGCAATAAAGAACATTTTGAAAAGTTTTTAGTTTGCCTATTTAATACCATAGTTAAAGTGTTTAATTTGCAAAGTTAAATATTATTAAACGAATATTTTTGTGAATTGGTATGAATGACAAGAAAAAAACATTATATATTCTACCCAACTTTTTAGGAATCAAGCATCCAGATGCATGGTTGCCTTCGTTTTATCATCAAAAGGTAGCGTCTATTACTGCCATTTTTTGTGAATCATTTAAAACAGCCGAACTGCTCATTTCAAGAACACCACTCAATGATGAGGTGGCACTTTTTGAAATAAATGAACATACGCAATGGAAAGAAAGTTTGGGCGAGATTAATTCATTATTTCAAAAACATCAAAATATTGGCGTTTTAAGTGATGCGGGATTGCCTGGGGTGGCTGACCCGGGCGCTAAAATAATTGCCTTGGCACATCAATACAATTGGGAGGTAGAAATATTGCCTGGAGCCAACAGCATGATTTATGCCTTGGCAAGCTCAGGATTTAATGGTCAAAAATTTGCTTTTAAAGGTTATTTGTCTATTGATAATAAAACCAAGTTGAGTCAAATACAACTGATGGTAAGCAGACTGGAAAAAGAAGACGAAACACAGATATTTATGGAAACGCCCTACAGAAATGTAGCCCTATTGAATGATATTTTATCTCAATGCCCGGCAAATTTGGAACTGTGCATAGCTTGCAATATTCTGGATAAAACCAGTTGGGTTAAAACTAAATCTATCAAAGAGTGGAAAGTGTTTTGTGCACAAAATGATATCAATGATTACATAAAAAAGAAACCTGTAGTTTTTGTTTTAGGAAAAAGCGGGTGAGGAAAAAGAGAGCATAATTTGCAAATGGTGTATACAAAAAAAGCAAGAGTCTTTCGACCCTTGCTTTTTTAAATGTTTTGATAAATTTGCTTTCTTATTTTAACACCATGGGCGTAAATTACTAGGTGCTAGGTTAGAAGTGTCATAGGGGTCTTGGTATGTAGAATCATCGCCATAATAGGTTGCAAAATATGCCATGGTATCGGGATGTATAGCTGCTTGCTTAATGTAAAATGGTAATCCCTCTAAACCATTCATTTCATAATTATGCTGCCACTCACTTGTTAAGTTTGAATCATTTTCATCATAGGTATTGTTAGGTAAACTACTTTTGGCTATAAATATTCTAGTAGTATCTACACTATCCGTAGGTGATTTCCATACCCTGCCAATGGTATAATAATCATAATGATCCCAAATCTCAACCGTATTCCATGGTGTGAAAAACACCCAAAAATGGATGGTTGATGTTGAAGTATCGCCCGTTTGATAATCTTTATAATACTGCACAATCTTTATTTCTTGTGCAAAATAAGGTAAACTTGTTGTAGGGTAACTAATAGTATAATCATTTCCAATTGAATCTCCCTCCACAAATACGCTTGTGGTATCCAAACTGTTATTTTGTGTAATGCTCCATCCTGATGGTAAGGAAAAAACGGTTTGATTGATAAATTGCATACTATCCCCACACCTAAAATATCCTTCAAAATTGGCAGTTCCATTAATGCTGCTTATTTCTTTGGAGATTAGTTTGCCTTCAGTTGATTTTGTACCGCAGCCAGCACTTGCCATTAATGGACTTATTATTATACTTAATAGTAAGAGCATTTTAATTTTGTAATTTTTCATAGTTTTTATTTTTTATTGTTGTACGGAGTAGTTAATTAAATTCCAAATATTCCCATTAGGTTTTTCAAGTTTTACAATACCAATGTGTTTTGCCCAATAGACATTCCTGTACTCTATAAACACTAAACTTTTAAAGTATTTCACTGAGCGGTATTTTGTTGAGTTAAATTGTATGGAATCATAGAAAATGAGAAGTTGTGCATCATTTGTATCTGCGATTGAATCTTGTCTATAAGATGGGCTGTCGAAGTAAAGCATTTCCCCGAATCCTCCATTATATGTAAAATACAATGCGGATTCTCTATCTCCCCTTATTAGCCTTAAAGTATTCAGACTATAAAGTTGTTTTTGTACGAATGATATAGTATTTCTTTCAGTATTGTCATTGCTATTTTTGGAGTAAAAAATTTCATTCTGAATCTCCGTTATTCTTAAGGTATCATATTCTAAATTTTGGTCATTTTGATATACCCACCAAGAGCCAGGCAGGAATAAACAATAGTCTTTGCTTTCTTGGCTCAGCAATCGTGTAGGCACTTCATCATCTTTGCATTTGCAACCACCAAGCAGCAGCACTATAATAAAAACACAACTTAAAAAATTCTTAATAATACGCATAAATTAAATTTTATTGTTGTACGGAGTAGTTAATTAAATTCCAAATTTCTCCATCGGGTTTTTCAAGTTTAATGATACCGATATGCTTGGACCAGTATATATTCTTATGCTCTATTTGTATTATACTTCTATAATGTTTGACGGACTTATATTGAATGGTTTCAAGTATTAAAGAGTCGAAGTATTGTATGTACTTACAAGTTCGTGTAACAGAAACAGAATCGTCTTTATAAACTTTACTATCAAAGTAAATCGTTTCGTTAATTCCTCCATTATATTTAAAGCTAAGAATGGACTCGCTGTCGCCTCGGTCTAAGGTAAAAATATTTTTACTAAACATTCTTTTTTGCTCAAAACCTATATTAATTCTCTCGAGGTTTTCATTGCTATTTTTTGAGTATGACACTACTTGCTGGATACTTGTTATTCTTAAAGTGTCATATTCAAGAGTTTGTTCATTTTGATATACCCACCAAGAGCCAGACAGAAAAAGGCAATAATCTTTACTTTCTTGGCTTAATAAAAAGGTGCGTGGCTCATCTTTTTTAAAAATACAGCCAACAAGTAAGAACGCTGCAAACAAAATAGTTAATAAAAAACGGTTTGTTAAAATCATATATTTAAGTTTGTTTTGGTAAAATGTATTGCCAAATAAAATTAAGAACCAAAAGTAAGTAAAACACTTTAAATAGGCAACCACTTTGGGCAAAAAACTTTGTGAAATTATAACTTTGAGAAACGGAATTTAATTCTGTTATATTTCTTTCTACTTCAATATTATTGGGAATATCTTCATCTATCTCCACCCAAGAACCTACATCATTTAATTTTTTCCCATTCTCTGTAAAAGATGTAAATGTTCTTAGTTCATCAGTATTAAATAAAGGGAAATTGGCTGTATTGGTAATAGAACCGTCAATATTACTTGCATTGTACTGCCAAACTTGCTGAAAAGCTGACTTTTGATTACAAGCTACATCATTTAATAGTAAATTGTAATACGTATTTATAGATCTAACCTCTGTTTTATTTTCCCATAAAGGTTTAAAAATAGTTAGAAGTGAAACTTCTATGTTATCCATTGTTTGATTCATAATTTCATCCCCCTGATTATAAGGATATAGAATTTGATTAACATTGTAAGAAGAATAATTATTAACTCCATCCCATAAATCGAGCATACAGGTTGCTAAGTATCTTTCAGACAAATAAGGACTCGTTAAAAAATTTTGATTATTATCAGCAATATCTATTAAAAAGGCTGTCCTAAATTCAACTTGACCCCCTACTCCATCATTATCAAAAATAAAATTCATTTTATCCATTATTGCAGCAAATCCATTGGCTAACCCTTCAGACATAGTTAAATCTTCTGTTCTGTTATTATGCTCCCAGGTATGAGTACCACCTGAATTGGGCCACGTTGAATGACCATGTAAGTGATAACAAAAGAAATGTCCGAACTCATGGTAGATTGTACGTTCATTCAGGTATGGCCCGTCTCCATTTCGACCTCCCCCTAAGTGAATTGTTCTGCTAATGTCGCGGTAGAAAGCATTTTCAATGTCGTCACCAAACTCTATTTTTACGGATAAATTTGGAAAGTGGTGTTGGTCAGCACTACTCACTTCTTCGGCAGAACGCTTATATGCCCAAGCAATATATGCGTAGGTTATGCCATAAGCAAACCGCTATATTCTTGAGGTTGCATCAGCCCCATTTAAACTCATCTCAAAATTACTTCCATTTTGTGTGGCGGTCCAAAAACTTGAGATATTGGTTCTATTGCCATTGTCATAAAAGAGGGTTTGCACCTGGGTTATAAAATCAGCCGTACGATTAGTGCTTCCGCTTTTCTTAACCCTTAATTTATTAGCATTATCAGGGTCTTTTAATTCAATAATTAAAAAAATATCCACTTGATTTCTGCCACTACCCGCACAAAAATTCAAATTAAAATTTCTATTTCCATTTTCATCTACTAAAAAACCATCCCAATCTGTTTTAACAGTTTTTATAACCTGACCTGGCGTTCTGTTAACACATATTTTAACATTAGCATTAGGTAAATACAATTGTCTAACCACGCTAGCATCTGTTTCATACCAGTTAAATATTCTAAAATTACTGATATTTGCCCTAAACTCCTTGCGTCCGAGCCCACAACCGTCTGCCCTATATATTCCTGTACTATCTGGGTCGTAATTAAACGTATCGCTAACCATGAGCGCAATAGAATAAGGCAAACTGTCATAAAAACGATATATTAAATCAATCGAATCATTGATTATAGTAGAATCACTGATATCAGAATTTGGAATGTTGACTGACATTAATTGATTGCTGTTAAAACTAGTTAAACCAACAGGCCATTTTATACCCAAGTTTTCAAAATCTTCCCAAGTTTCAACTTTCATTTGATGAGTGGGAGTATAATATACCAACCCAACTGATTGCATTACATAAACGGAGTCAATACTTACGTTCAATACAAAATCTTTTGGGATTATTGGTTTGTCTAAAGTGTCATAAGTACCGGTAATTGAAACCTGTATAGTATCATTAGGATACAACTGTTTGTTAATAGAAACTATTTTAGTACCACTAAAAAAACCTGTGAGGGTAAAACTATACGTATTGTTAAGATACTGTGTATCCTTAGCAACAATGTAAAAATTCAAATTCGTATTATTCCCCGTGTTGGTGAGGGTAAACGAGTTGAATTTTACAAATACTCCCTCATCAGGATTTGAGCAACCATTGGTAGCCAATAATTGCAGACAGCAAATTAGACTAAAAAGTGCGGAAATACATAGTTTAAGTTTCATAATATTATTTTTTAATTTGATAATTTTTTAATTCCCATTCAAGCCCATCAGAGGTAGAAAACTTTATTAATCCAATATCTTTACTCCACCATTGATTGGTATAAATAAACTTGCGAATACTGGTATCTAAAGTTGTCTGGAGATGTGCTACATTATCGTAAGATGTTTTATTAAAAACTATTGGGAAAGTATCAATTAATTGCATCTCAGTATTTGGATAAGGCTTAAAAGAGAAATTGACAACCTCTAATCCTCTATATTTACTATTACTTGTAGAGACTAAAGTAATCCAATGGATATTCCCTTCTACTCTTATATAAAATTGACCATTAAATTGAGTATCTATTGAATTAAAATATTTTTTATTTCTGTGAAATAGACGTTTTCCATAGAATTTTGTGCAAGAAGGCCCAAAATAATCAAATGGGGGACAACTACCATTTGTTTTTAGAATATCTGCTTCCAAACTTAAAGTATCTAAAACTGTAGTATCACTCTTTAAATTATAAACCCAGTAAGACCCATACCCAAAGTCCCAAAACCTTGCAAACTCAGGGTCAATTTTATTAATTGTTTCACAATCTGGTGTATCACACCTGTCTGTTCTGCAACTATTAAAAAATAGGCAAAAGCATACTATTAACAGAGGTCTGATTGAAAAGGAAAGAGTGCTTTTTTGCATGTTGATGAGTCAAAGCTAAACAAAACTTTTTAAATTACCATCAAAAAAAATATTTTGTATGTTAAAAACTAGCGCTCTATTGCATCCATTTACAGCATTTAATTTATGTTCTATTAGGTCGTGCTATATACAGATTAGGGGTTATTAGTTATAGATTTGCACCTCTTAGTTATAGAATTACAGCATTTAGTAACAGGTTTACAGCTTTTAGTTACGGGTTTACAACTCTTAGTAATGGATTAACCGTAATTAGTTACCGGTTTACACCTCTTAGTGATGGGTTTGCACCTCTTAGTGATGGATTTACAGCAATTAGTTAATGCTCTACAGTCCTGTCGGTCATTAAATAATCGAAGCACAAGTGTTAATGAACCCAAACATTCATCAAAACCATGATGACAATACACAAATTAAAGCACAATAGCCTTAAAGTTTTGGTTTAAAAGCCCAAAATTGAAGTAACCCACCTCTAATAATCAATGCAAATGCAGGTATAAAGGCTATTGATGGTCAAAAAATATATTTTTAACATTATCAATGCTTTAGAGCGCCATAAATGCCCATTGGCATCTCACTCACGTTGTACAAAGTGCAGTGTATATCACCAAAAAGAGGAGATACAATATTGATACACTCATCAAAAAGAAATCCGATTTTTTCTATTTTGCAGTATATCTTAATAATTGTAAGTTTGCAATGCTCAATTAACCCATGACAAAAGACAAATATGAATTAAGAGGCGTTTCATCTCAAAAAGAGGATGTTCATGCTGCTATCAAACACCTTGACAAGGGTTTATACCCCAATGCTTTTTGCAAAATTATTCCCGATTTGATTGCCAATGATAAGGACTACTGCAATATTATGCATGCAGATGGAGCTGGCACCAAATCTTCTTTGGCCTACCTTTATTGGAAAGAAACAGGTGACCTTAGTGTTTGGCACGGCATAGCGCAAGATGCCATTGTGATGAATACAGATGATTTGTTATGTGTGGGAAATTGCGGGCCGTTTTTACTAAGCAGCACCATTGGCAGAAACAAAAACTTAATCCCGGGCGAGGTAATTGCCGCACTGATTGAAGGAAATCAGCTATTTGTAGAAAACATGCAAAAGCAGGGGATTGAGATTGAACTAACCGGTGGAGAAACGGCAGATGTAGGTGATTTGGTTAAAACTGTAATTGTTGACTCAACGTTGATGGCAAGAATGCCAAGAAAAGATGTAATAGAAAATACCATTAAACCAGGCCAAGTAATTGTAGGTTTTGCAAGCTACGGACAAGCCACTTATGAAACGGAGTACAATGCTGGGATGGGTAGCAACGGCCTTACCTCTGCAAGACATGATGTTTTTTCTAAAAAATATGCAGAAAAATATCCTGAAAGTTTTGATAATTCGTTAGACGGATCTGTAGTGTATTGCGGCAAAAAAACCCTTACAGAAATACATCCAGAAACCAACATCACCATAGGGAAAATGGTGTTATCTCCAACCCGAACCTATGCCCCATTGATGAAAGCCATATTAAACAAATATCGGGCAAAACTGAATGCTGTTGTGCATTGCAGCGGTGGTGGACAAACAAAAGTATTGCATTTTGCAAAAAATCCGGTGCATATTGTTAAAGATAATTTATTGCCAATTCCCCCATTATTTCAACTTATTCAGCAAGAAAGTGATACGGCATGGCACGAAATGTATAAGGTTTTTAACATGGGGCATCGCCTAGAAATCTATACCGACTATGAAACTGCGCTAGAATTGATAAAAATTAGCAATTCCTTTAATATAGATGCTCAAATAATTGGAAATGTTGAAACCAATACTGGAAACAAATCAAAATTGACCATAAAAGTTGGTGAGGATGTTTTAACTTATTAAGATATAAGTTGTTGCCTTAAAAGAAACTCTAACTGAGCATTTGCCTTTTTCAAGTTTTCTGTTAACGCCTTGTTTTGTCTTCTCAATTCGTGAATTTCATACGCATTTTTAATAATAATTCTCAATTCACTTTCAACCCAAGGTTTGTTTAAATACTGATAAACCTGTCCTTTGTTGATGGCGTCAACAACCGCTGTAATATCCGTGTATCCAGTAAGTAAAATACGAATGGGATCTGGATAAATTGGAATTATTTTTTCCAAAAACTCAACCCCAGTCATGTTCGGCATTCTTTGATCTGTTATAAGAATATCTACATCATGTTCAGACAATACTTTGACACCTTCAGTAGCACTTTCTGCCGTATAGATTTCATAATCTCTTCTGAACGTAGCTCTAAAAGAGTTTAAATTATTAACCTCATCATCCACATAGAGAATTTTAATGATTTCTTCTTTTTCCTGCGACATTATGCTAGCAAAAGTAAACTTTTTTTTAAAACTTAAAATAAAAATTGAAAAATATTTGAATATTACTAAACGAAAGTGCATTTTTGAAAACAATTTAAATAATGAAGTTTAAACTTTTAAATATTGATTTTAATATGGCTAGAGCGTAATCTGATGATTATTTTTACAAAAAAATCTTGCAAAAAAAAATATTATGAGATTTCAATTATTCTGTTTTGTAAATTTCATGCTTAAACTAAACAAGTTTCTAGTTAAGTTAAAAAATATTAACTTTGCAAAATAATAAAGAATGCTTAATTTTATGAAATTGACACTTTTTAATTTTAAACATTAAAACAAGGGTTCATTGGTCTTCTATTCAACTATTAAAAAATAAAAATTTGAAAAATATTTACATACGTGCATTTAGAGCAGTTGATGATAAAGAAGCCAGTCTAAAATTTGTAGAAGGGCATAAAAGAGTTTTAGAAAGTGTTGGTATCACAGAAGTAACCTCTTCTAATAATGATTGGATAAGCAATCCTTCAGTTTATGTAATTCTTATAGAATCTGGAGATAGAACGAAGGTGTATGGGGGAGCTAGAATACATGTAGCCGATGGCAACACACCCCTACCTGTTGAGGATGCTACTTCCTCCATTGACCCTAAAATATTGGATATTGTAAAAGCAAATATGGAAAAGGGCACAGGCGAGATTTGTGGTTTGTGGAACTCTTTAGAGGTAGCCGGGTTCGGCATTGGCAGCACATACGCCATACGTTCAGCAATTTGTATTTTGCCAATGATTAATTTAAAAACTTGTTTCGCACTTTGCTCTCCTTATACAGCTCGAGTAGCAAAAAGTTTTGGATTCCTAATTAACAAAAGCCTAGGCGACAATGGCACCTTTTATTATCCAAAAATTGATTTATTAGCAACTATAGTTTTTGTTGATGACTCGTTTAAATTAATTAATGCCGAGTCATCTGAAAGGGAAATAATTCAAACTTTAAGAAAAGAACCATCTCAAGAAAGAAATGAATCTGGCCCAAAAGGAGAGGTACAGGTTATTTATGATTTAACCGTTTAATTGTCCGCTTATTGCTTATTATGAACAACGAAAATCAAAATGATAATACGATAAAAAACTTATTGATTGTTCAGTATCAAAATAATATTACTTCATTTCCAAAGAAGGAAATAAGTGATGTTTTTATTCCTAAATCTACAGCAGAGCTTTTAACATTTGTACAAAATGCGAATAAGGAAGGAAAGGATTTTTATGCTTTTAGTACAGGCAAAAACTGGGGATTAGGATCAAAACAACCCGTAATTGAAAATAGTGCTGTTGTAAATTTAAAAGAACTCAATCAGATTATTGATGTAAATGAAAAATACAGGTATGCAATAATAGAACCTGGCGTAACTCAACAACAATTATCAGATTTCTTGCAGCAAAATTTTCCCCATTTAAAATTTCCTGTAACGGGCTCTGCCACAAGTACAAGCATTATCGGCAATTTAGCTGAAAGAGGTGCAGGAGCTTTTGGACATAAAAATGAAATGATTGTGGCCATGGAAGTTTTATTTCCTAACGGTAAATACATTAAGACAGGCAATTGGCATAATTTTGAAAATAACAATCCTTTAGCCTTTCATTATGCAAAAGGTTTTGGACCTGACCTTAGAGGTCTTTTTATTCAGTCCAATTTTGGAATTATAACAAAAATGGTAATAAGACTTCAGCCATTATTGAAAGGAACAATTTTGGTTATAAAGTTTAATGAAGAATCATTAAAGGAAATTACAAATCGCTTAAGATACCTCCATGAGAAAAAGTTACTGGATGATGGCATAGTCATAACTAACTTAAATGACCCAAGAACTGCTAATAAAAGAAGTTATCATTACACCGGTCAATGGCTTGCAGTTTGCTCATTATCTGGAGAAAGGAGAATAACAAATGCTAAAAAGTCATTGATAAGCAAGAAGCTGAAATCAGTTACAAAAGATTTTTTCTTTATTGGTGTATCTTCAAATCAATTTAGTTTCAAAAAAAGTACTTTATTGCCCTATTTATTAGGTTTAATTGAAAAAAACAAATGGTTAAATCGACTATTTAAAAACATAAACCTAAAAAGTGGTGAGACTCTTGAAGAGTTGCTTATTAGATTTTCTATTCTTAAAAATTTTTATAAAGGTATTCCAACCAATTATAGTATAGAAACGATGGCTGCCATGAATGATACAATTCTAAAAGATCATGATTTAGACAATTCAAGCATCTTAGGCTTGGTAGTATCTTTGCCCGCAGTTCCATTTGATGGTGAGGCATTATTAGAAGTAAGTCAAATTGTGAATGATATAAGTCAAAAATGGCATGTTCAGCCATTTCATAACTTTGCAAGCATTGATGAACTAACGTTTGAAGGGTTTTACAGAATTTATTTTGACAGGATGGATACTAAAGAGGTAGAAGTAGCACAAAGCTGGCGTAAAGACTTAAATCAGGCATTACTTGAAAAACACTATTTTCCATATAGAGTGGATAATGAATCTATGAAAGATTTTATAAAAAAAGATAGCAATTACTGGAAAACAATAAATAGACTAAAAACTGTTTTTGATGAAAATAACATTTATGCAAGGGGTAAATATAACTTACAAGACTAGTCCATGAAACTATTATATTTAAGCATTATTTTTCTATTGACTTTTTCAATAAATTCAAGTGCACAAACTGAATTTTTGAAAATTGATAATGAAAGTTTTGTAAAAAAAGAGATTTCCAGCTTTATTGAAGTAGGTGTTGACAGCAATCGAAGTTGGCAAAGCTATAAAGACTTTAAACCCAATTTAAAGAATGTTCCTATCAATGGTAATTATTTAAATTTTGGACAATCTAATCAAATTTTTTGGGTTAAAATCAAAATAGACAATCATGCTGACAATCATTACTTAAGGCTTTCAGAACCCCTTATTGATTATGTTGATTTATTGCTTGTTAATGACTCAGTAATTTTGAAAAGTATTTCGACTGGTGCCGCATTTCCTTTTATTAAGAGGGAGGTAGAAATGGGCAACTATTTATTCCTTTTGCCAAAAGGGAAGTACGACTGTTATATAAAACTTCATAGCAACTATAACATGCAAATCCCTATAAGTATAGGGTCTATAAAGGATATAATGATAGAGCAACACAATGCTGACATTATTCTATCGCTATACTTTGGAATAATGCTAGTGATGATTATTTACAATTTTTTTGTATTTCTTTCCTTGAAAGATATGGCATATCTTTACTATGTACTCTACATATTTTTTGTGACGCTTTTTTATGCCAGCTTAAAAGGTATTTCATATGAATACTTTTGGTATAACTATCCGCATTTAAATTACTTTATACCATCCCTAGCCTCATTGTGCAATATTTTTGTTGCTTTATTTATAATATTTCTTCTACAAAAAAAGAAAACAGCACCAGCTTTAGACAAGGGTATTCGGTTGTTTATTCTCATTTTTATAGTTTCAATTGTTATAAATATATTTGGCGATTATGGCTTGAGCACAATGATTTCTCAGTTATTTACCGCAATTTTTTCTATATACCTTATTGCAGTTGGCATTATTGCTTATAAAAAAGGGGTAAAAGCGGCTAAATTCTTTTTGTTAGCATGGACCTTATACATTATAGCAGTAATAATTTTTATTTTAAAACTAAATGGAATTATTGTCAGCAATGCCTTCACCAATAATTCCGTACTCGTTGGTTCTGCTTTGGAGGCTTTATTACTTTCATTTGCATTAGCTGATAAAATAAATACTTATAAAGCCGAGAAAGAGGCTGAGCAACAGGAAAAACTTCAGGCATTAGAGGAAAATAAAAGAATAATACTGAACCAAAATGAAATTTTAGAAAGTACTGTCAAGGATAAAACACAAGAATTGGTTAAAGCCAATGGAGTATTAACAACAACATTAACGGACTTAAAAAGCGCACAAGTATCTTTGGTAGAAAGTGAAAAAATGGCATCCCTAGGGCAGTTAACTGCTGGTGTGGCCCATGAGATCAACAACCCTATCAATTTTGTATCTTCTAATGTGAAGCCTTTGATAAGAGACTTTAGTGATTTGCGCGAATTTATGGAAGCATTTAAAACACAGCACAAAAGTGAAAAAGGCGTTGATGGAGAAGATTTGATAAAACTTTACAGAAAATTAGACCTAGATTATACCTTAAATGAAATTGGGCAGTTGCTTAATGGTGTGCAAGAAGGTGCCAATAGAACAGCGGAAATTGTAAAAGGGTTAAAAAACTTTAGCCGATTAGATGAAGCAGAATTTAAAACCGCAAACATAGAAGAAGGACTAGACTCAACGTTAATCCTATTGCGCAGTAACCTTAAAGGACAAATTAAAATAATTAAAGACTACGGCAAAGTTCCAGAAATTGATTGCTTTGCAGGAAAGCTCAATCAGGTTTTTATGAATTTAATTAACAATGCCATTTATGCCATATTTAACAATCCAAACAAAGACAATGAAGGCAATGATTTAATTACTTTAAAAACGGAAGACTTAGATGATCAAGTATTGATAATTATACAAGACAATGGTTCTGGCATGGACGAAGCTACCCTTAATAAACTATTTGAACCATTTTTTACCACCAAGCCTATTGGCGAAGGGACAGGTTTGGGTATGTCTATTACTTACAACATTATCCATGAACTGCACAAAGGCAAATTAGAAATAGAAAGTAAAGTGAACGAAGGGACTAAAATTAGCATATTTTTGCCAAAAAACCTTAAGAAATAAAAAAAGAATGGATCAAATAAAAGTACTGTACGTTGATGATGAGGAACAAAACCTAACTGGGTTTTATGCCAATTACCGCAGGCAGTTTCATATTCAAACAGCATTAAGCGCCAAGGAGGCACGCGAAATTTTAAAAAATGATTGGTTTCATGTTATCCTTGCTGATAACCGCATGCCCAACGAGACGGGGGTTGAATTTTTGTCAGATTACCTTCGCATCAATCCTAAACCCATACGCATTCTTATTACGGCACAAACGGATGTTAAAACCGTAATTGATGCTATCAACAGCGGTCAAATTTTTAAGTATATTGAAAAACCCGCACCTGATGACCAAATTGAATTTGCCATAAGAGAGGCATTTCAGCTTTATGAAGCAAGAGAGAGTTTAGAAATAAAGAATAGAGAATTAGAAAAAACTAACATAGAACTAGACAAGTTTATCTATTCTGCATCGCATGACTTAAGAGCACCAATTTTAAGTATTTTAGGGTTAGTAAAGCTGGGCTATCAAGACATGGTAAATGCTGAAAAGTACATGGTTATGATTGAGAAAAGTGCTGTAAAATTAGATGCATTTATCTTGAACCTCGTGCATTACTATAAAAATGCAAAATTGGAAGTTTTTCCGCAGCCAATTAATTTAGCCGAGCTTGCAAAAGAAATTTTTGACAATATACTTTATTTTGATGGCGCTGACACAATAACTTTCACCGTATCTCAGCAAGAAAAAGAACGTTTGTTTACAACTGATAAAACCAAACTTTCTATTATTTTTAATAATTTAATTACAAATGCCATTCGTTATAGAGATAAGCAGAAAGAAACCAAACGGTTGGATATTGAAATAACTTTTAAAGATAAAAATGTTGTTATATCAATTAAAGATAATGGTATAGGCATAGAACCTGAAAATTTAACCAAGATATTCTCCATGTTCTATAAAGTTTCAAAGCATTCCCAAGGCTCTGGTATAGGAATGTATATTGTAAAAGACGCTATTGAAAAATTGAACGGTAATTTGGAAGTAAAATCAGAGGTACCGGTTGGTACAGAGTTTATTGTTACCGTCCCAGAAATGGAAATATCAGAATTAGACAAATAGCCTTTTTATCGCCCTAATTTACAGTCCTAAAGCCGCAAAACCTCGTGCAGATAATTTGTATGCGTAGCTTTCCATGTGGTCGCTGTCATAATAAATTTCTGTTGCTGCTGTTAGATTTGTGTTTAAAACAGTACTCACCAATCCTTTTTTAATCAATTGTTTAATCACATCTTGCAAAATGTGTTTTTCAATTTTCGTGTCTTCAATAAGTTTAGTTATTGTCTCTGGAAAAATTAGGTTCTCTAAAACAATCTTCTCAATATCCTCAGTAATACTATTGTCCAAAATGATGATTGATTTTAGTTTGGCGTAATGATTATGGGTGTATTAACAGCTGTCCATGCAAACAGTTCTGTTATTTCTTGATTATTGATTGCTATGCAACCCCATGTCCAATCATACATCCAATGCGTTTTGGGGTCTTGAGAAGGCCACCACAGTCCATGTATTTGTATACCAGCACCAGGCTCTATTCCCATTTTTTGAGCGTAAGCAAGATCATCTGCATTGGGATAAGATATTTCAAGTGCCTTTAACCCTTGGGCAGCGGGCTTTTTGCCAGAAATATAATAAACACCTTCTGGGGTTTTGTTATCCCCTTGCTCGCGCTTAGGCCCTATTGGGTTTGCACCAAACGCACAACGATACGTTTTAAAAGTATCACCAAAAAAAGCATAAATTTTTCTGTCCGCTTTGCTTACTACAATTTTTGTTACAGAGTCAAAAATTACCAATTCGCCCTTCCCTTTTATGGAATAATTGCTGGAAGTATTAACACTGCTAAATGCCGTTATTATCACTCCAAACACTATCCAAATTATATACTTTATCCGTCTCATTCTTTATCCTTCCTCTTTTATTTAAAAGATTCTCTTGCAAATAAATAACGCATAGACTGTGCCAAATATTTTAAAAATTTATGTCAATATCATATTTCTCATAAAACTCAGAGATTGCTTCAACTACTTCATCTGAGGTATCGACTATCTTAAACAAATCCAAGTCCTCTGCGCTAATATATTCGTGACCATCTAAGAGTGTTGATTTAATCCAGTCCATTAAACCCGTCCAAAACTTAGTGCCCACCAAAACAATAGGAAACTTAGCTCCTTTATTGGTTTGCACCAATGTAAGTGCCTCAAACATTTCATCCAAAGTGCCAAAACCTCCTGGTAGGATGACAAAACCCTGTGCGTATTTCATAAACATAACTTTGCGCACAAAAAAGTAATCAAAGTTGATTAATTTGTCTGAATCAATAAAGGCGTTGTGAGTTTGCTCAAAAGGCAGATTTATATTTAAACCAACAGATTTTCCCTTAGCATCTTTAACACCTTTATTCCCTGCTTCCATAATACCAGGACCACCGCCTGTAATAATACCCCAACCTTGGGTAGATAGTTTACGGGCAATTTCTTCTGCCAAAATGTAATGTGCATGCTCTGCTTTAGTTCTGGCAGAGCCAAAAATGCTGATACAGGGTCCAATTTTTGCTAGAATTTCATAGCCCTCAACAAACTCAGCCATAATTTTAAAAATACTCCAGCTATTACTGCTTTGTATATCAGGCCACTTTTGTCTTTGAAAAGCTCTGGTTATTCTTGCATCTGTTTTTTCTGTCATGTTATTATTTATGTTTTAAATACGAGTTATTACACCGCTGCATCAATTTTAGACGGTTTGTTTGAAATTATATATAAGCCCAACAATGTAAGTAAGGCATTGATAATGATAGTGGTTGCGCCAAATGAAAACCCATTAAACCAATGTGCAGATTGGCTGTCAATAAAATAAGTTAAAACAGGTGCTATAATACAAACTACAATAACCCAAGGGTCATTAATTTGCCGTTTGGTTAGTATTCCAAAAAAGAACAAACCAATAAGGGGACCATAAGTAAATGCTGCCAAGGTGATAAGTTGCATAATTGCACTTAAATTAAGCGTCTTTTTAAACAAAAGAACTGTAAAGAAAAGCACAATAGACATGGCAATATGCACAATCATCCGCTGACGATTACTAACCTCTTTACGCTCATTGCCAATAAAATCTAAGCAAACACAAGTTGTTAGCGCAGTTAAGGCAGAGTCTGCTGATGAGTATGCAGCGGCTATAAGTCCAATTAAAAATAAAATACCAACCCCGGCAGCCATTGTGCTGCGCAATGCTATTTCTGGAAACAACAAATCCGTACTGGGCTTGCCAGTTACTGCATCTATTGGGATACCTATTCCTTCTTGATTGGCATACATAAAAAGTAAAGCACCCAATGTTAGAAAAACCAAATTAATTACCAAAATAAAACCGCTAAAGGTCATCATATTAATTTGTGCCGACTTAATATTTTTGCAGCTCAGGTTTTTTTGCATCATGTCTTGATCTAACCCTGTCATACCAATGGCAATAAATATACCCCCTAAAAACATTTTTACAAAATGGTTGCCACCTTTCCAATTATCAAAAAAGAATATTTGCGAATATTGACTTTCTTTAACGGCCAAAATAGTAGATTTGGTTTGCAAAATATCCAAATTATTTGCTAAAAACCAAATGGTAAGTCCTAAAGACAATAGCATAAATAAAGTTTGCAGTGTATCGGTCCATACAATTGTTTTAATGCCTCCTTTAAAAGTGTAAACCCATATTAGTAATATTGAAATAACTACTGTTACCTCAAAAGAAACATTCAAGGCATCAAACAAAAAGGTTTGCAGTACATTGGCTACCAAAAGTAATCTAATGGCAGAACCTGAAAGCCTTGAAAGCAAAAAGAAAATAGCACCCACTTTGTGAGAGTAATTACCAAAACGTTGCTTTAAATAAGTGTAGATGGACGTTAAATTCATTCTATAATAAAGCGGCATCAACACATAGGCGATAACGACATAACCTACCATGTAACCTAATACCATTTGCATATATCCAAACTGTTTATCTGCACTGCCGACCCAACCAGGGATGGAAATAAAGGTGATTCCGGAAAGAGAAGCCCCTATCATACCAAAGGCTACTAAAAACCAGGGTGATTTTTTGTTGCCCAAATAAAATGATTGGCTATCAGACTTGCGACTAGTAATCCAACTTATAAACAATAAAACTCCGAAATAGCATAGAATGATGGCAATAACTAACTGTGGACTGAGATTATTCATATATCAAATGCAAATATGCGTTAATTCTAAAGAAAAATTAAATAAACATAAAAAACCCTTTGCCATTTTAATGACAAAGGGTAAATTAAAACTATTATGAAAAACTCAAAGCTAAAAAAGCCCTAAGATGTTATTCCATTATGAGAGAAATAACACTGCAAATATACACGCATTTAGGACACTTAATCAAAGAATAATTTAATATATTTTTAACAAATCTTTAAGTTTTTGATATTGTGAGTATTATAATGTAAAAATATTTTTTATGTCTTAAAAATTAAGAAAAACTCCTTGTTTTTAACAAAAAACAATTAAAACCTTTTAAAGTAAATCCAATTTTTCGAAAGATTTTTTAATCCCTGGACTCAATGAATCTGTATAATGCTCCTGACTTAAAAAATCTAATTCGGAGGATAGTTCTGGAAATTTTTTACACATATTTATCATAAATTTATATGCAAAAATACGTGTTCCTGGCTTTTTATCTATTGATTTCCATATATTTACGCAGTGATCTAAAAAAATACTTTGCTGTGCTTCACTCATTTTCATTTGCAAAAGCAATTTAATAAACTCTCTTTGATGTCCATCTTCTTTGAACATTAATACATTTAGGACATCAGAAATACTTGGTACAATGCGCTCATCATTTCTTTTTGCCAATAAGCCTACAAGCCAAGCTGCACGCCAACCATAAGAATCTGGGGAGTTTATAGCAACTCCTAATAATGCATCAAAACCAATTTGCTCAGTTCTTATGCGCTTTAAAAATTCTGTTTTCGATAGCCTTATAGAAAGTAAATCTTTGACCGCTTTTGACATATAAATTCTTGCCTCAAAGATAAACGGTTGTTTAAATTTGGCAAAGTCAAATTTTGAGGATAAAAAGAAAATTACTTTTTCTTCTCAAATCCCAAGCTAACACTGTTGATGCAATACCTCAACCCAGTAGGGTCTGGGCCATCATTAAAAACGTGCCCCAAGTGTCCACCACATTTAGCACAAACCACTTCAACCCTACTCATGCCGTATGAATTATCCGTAATTTCTTTAACTTTTGACGTATCAATTGACTTGTAAAAGCTGGGCCATCCGCAACCTGCATCAAATTTTGTACTACTGTTAAAGAGTTCTGTTCCACAGCCTTTGCATACATAAGTGCCACTATCCCAATTGGTTTCGTACTTGCCAGTATAGGCACGTTCTGTCCCCTTTTCCCTTAGAACTTTATATTCTTCGGGTGTTAATTTGGCTTTCCAGCCTTCCTCCGTTGTTGGTAGGTTATCGTTAGGCTTTGTGCTATCTTCTTCATTCATATAGATGTAATTTAAACCAATGGTGCTGCTGGATTGTTTGTTGCCATTGTTGCAGGCTAAAACCCCTATAAAGGTAAGACCCACCAATGCAACATTTAATATTAACTTTTTCATACCTTTATATACGTTTAAAGTGTATAAATAGTTTTTGAAACCACAAATAAAACGATAAATTTATTGAAAATTACTTACAAACCGTAATAACACTCCCAACAGTTTCAGATAAAATTGAAGCAATTTCCTCAGCATTATCAGACTTTGTTTTTAAGGTAATTTTGGAGGTATTTAAAGTTTGATCATAACTAAATTTAACACCATATTTCTTAGAAATTTCTTCTAATACATCTGCTAAATTAGCATTGACAAAAGTCAATGTTGTAATGTTGTTAGGGTCTAAACCTGTTGTGTTTTGCACTATTAATCGTTGGTTATCATTATTCAGATAAGTACTCATCCCTTTTTCCAAAACAATGCTTTGAACCGGTGTTTTAACTAAAACTTTACCTTCTTGCACTCCTACTTGAAAATAGTTTGAGGCTTTTCTTGCCTGTACCAAAAACGCTGTGCCCAACACTTTAACTTCAGCCTTATTCGTGGCAATAATGAATGGTAAATTTTTATTTTTAGCAACCTTGAAAAATGCGGTTCCGTCTAAAGTAATATTCCTAGAAGCCTTGTTAAAACTCTTCTCAACAATTAATTGACTACCGCCCGCTAGGGTAACTTTGGTATGGTCTTTCAGCTCTATCTCTATGCTTTCACCAGCTTGGGTTATATAGGTTTTAGATCCATTTTGAAGGAAAAACAAAACTGTAACCAAACAAACCAATAAAAAAGAAGCTGCTGCATACCAAATTCGCGGTATTTGGAAATACTTGGTGGCTTGTGGCTCAATGGCCTCCATCAATTTACTTTTAACCGTTGCTTGATTTTGGTTATCGTACTGAAAATTAGCACTGGTAGTCCAAATATTTACAAATACTCTTTCTTCCTTGCTTGGCAAAGAATCAAGCTCATTTTTTTCTAGGGCTTGTGCAATTTCTATGTAATTCAACTCTTTCATCACTTATTTCATATTTCCAACTGGCACTAACTGTGCAACTTGAAATTGAATTGCGGAAAAAAATTGGTGATTTTGTGGGTCTTGATTAAGCCAATTTTGTAAAAATTTCTCCTCCTCTTTGCTACACAAACCAGCAATATGTTTGGTGATTAGGTTACACTGTAATTGATCTTTCATTTTAATCTTTTCTTGGTACTTCAAACCTTTATACACCAAAAATTAACCTTACCCCCAAAAAAAAATTAAAAAATTTCATTTTTCTTTGAGGTGATAAAAAATTGACTTTCCGATATAAATCGTTTGTTTTGCATAAAGTAACAAGAAGGCACAGTTAAAAGATGAATAAAAAGCAGACACAAGAGGCATTAGAATACCATCAGTTTCCTAAACCGGGCAAAATAGAGGTTGTGCCAACAAAGCCTACCCAGACTAAAAGAGATTTAAGCTTAGCCTATTCCCCAGGTGTTGCAGAGCCCTGTTTGCAAATTGCAGACAACCCAGAAGACGTATATAAATATACCGCCAAAGGCAACTTGGTGGCAGTAATTAGCAACGGAACAGCGGTGCTAGGATTGGGTAATATTGGGGCCTTGGCAAGTAAACCTGTAATGGAAGGAAAAGGGGTTCTGTTCAAAATTTTTGCAGATATTGATGTTTTTGACTTGGAATTGGATTGTGAAAATGTGGACGAATTTGTAAGAACTGTTAAAATTTTAGAACCGACATTTGGCGGTATTAATTTAGAGGATATAAAAGCTCCAGAATGTTTTGAAATTGAAAAACGTCTAAAAGCAGAGCTCAATATTCCAATAATGCATGATGACCAACATGGAACCGCCATAATTTCTGGTGCTGCCCTCATCAATGCATTAAAAATAGTAAAAAAAGATGCCGCCAAAGTAAAAATGATAGTCAATGGGGCAGGTGCTGCCGCCATATCTTGTGCCAAAATATTTGTTTCTTTGGGCGTAAAGAGAGAAAATATTACGATGCTCGATAGCAAAGGGGTAATTTCTAAACGCAGAAAAAACTTAGACGAACACAAAGCTTTTTTTGCAACAGACCGACCTGAAAAAACCTTGGAAGAAGTAATGGTTGGGGCAGATGTTTTTATAGGATTATCTAAGGGAAACATTCTCTCAGAAGCCATGATTCAATCTATGGCAAAAGACCCCATTGTATTTGCCATGGCTAACCCAGACCCAGAAATTGATTACCCAATGGCAATCAAAGCGAGAGAAGACATTATTATGGCTACGGGTAGAAGTGATTACCCTAATCAGGTAAACAATGTTTTGGGGTTTCCATTTATTTTTAGAGGTGCTTTAGATGTAAGGGCAACTGAAATCAACGAGGCAATGAAACTTGCTGCTGTGCGTGCTTTAGCAGCCTTAGCAGAAGAAACAGTGCCCGAAATTGTTAACCTAGCCTACAATGATAGAAACCTAAGCTTTGGGAGAAACTACATTATCCCCAAACCCTTAGACCCACGTCTGTTAACAACGGTGGCACCTGCAGTCGCAAAAGCAGCTATGGAAAGCGGTGTTGCCAAAGTTGCCATTACAGATTGGGAAAAATATGCAGATGATTTGCACAAAAGATTAGGACAAAATAATAAATTCATTCGCAGGGCAATGGAGCAAGCAAGACGCAACCCTAAAACAGTAGTATTTGCTGAAGCCGATAATTACAAAATATTGCGTGCCGCAATTGAAGTAAAAGAAGAAGGTATTGCAGAACCTATTTTATTGGGAAATATTGAAAAAATAAACACCATAGCTGCTGAAAATAATTTGGACATTTCTCATATTCAATTAATAGACCCTAAAATTGAAGACAAAAAAAGAGAAGCATTTGGTAAGATATTTTTTGAGAAAAGAAAGCGCAAAGGTGTTACAGAATATGAATGCATAAAAAAGATGCGTGATCGAAACTATTACGGTGCCATGATGGTAGAACAAGGCGAGGCAGATGCATTTCTATCGGGGCTTACTAGAAACTATCCAGATACTATAAGGCCTTGCTTAGAAGTAATAGGTAGAGCAGCTGATGTAAGAAAAGTGGCTGGTATGTATATTATCATAACCAAAAAAGGGCCTCTATTTTTTGCAGATACCACTGTAAATATTAATCCATCGGTGGAGGATTTAATATCCATCACCTTACAAACTTATAAAAAAATAAAAAGCTTCAATATCGAGCCTAACATTGCCCTATTATCTTATGGGAATTTTGGCTCTTCAATTGGGAAGGAACCTGAAACTATAAGTGCCGTAGTGAATTATTTGCATGAAAACCATCCTGAAATAATTGTTGATGGAGAACTACAAGCCAATTTTGCCTTAAACACTGAAATGCGTGATGCTAATTATCCCTTTAGTAAATTATTTGGGAAAGAGGTAAACGCCATTATTTTCCCCAACCTTTCCTCTGGCAATATTGCTTATAAAATTGTTCAATCTTTGGCAGGAGTTGATTCAATTGGGCCTGTTTTATTAGGTTTTAAAAAATCCGTTCATGTATTGCAACTGGGAAGCAGCATCAGAGAAATTGTAAACATGGTTTCTCTAGCTGTAGTGGATGCACAAAGTAAATCAGAGGAATGAAAACCAATTGCACCATAGCTGAATTTGGCAGCGACTTACACCAAAAATCAGTGTTTTTAAGACATGATTTGCTGCGTAAACCTTTGGGGTTAAAATTTACAGATATAGAGTTGGTTAATGAAAATAATCAATATCATTTGGTGCTGATTATGGATGAACAGGTAATTGGTACCGCCCTCCTTTTACCTATTGACGAAAGTATCGCAAAAATGCGTCAATTTGCTATTGCAACTGCTTTGCAAGGACGTGGATTAGGGAAAAAACTAGTCAATTATGCGGAAGAATTTGCCTTAAAGCAAGGATTTTCAGAGATACAACTGCATGCCCGAGAAGAGGCTTGTGCATTTTATGAGGTCTGCGGATATTCAACAGTAGGCGAGCAGTTTTTAGAAGTAGGTATTCCACACTACAAAATGACAAAAAAGTTGTGAGTTCTTTATTAGCACATATCGAATCACACAAAGATTTAAAAATGCTTAAACGAGATGATTTGCCAGCACTGTGTAATGAATTGAGACAATTTGTAATTGAAACCGTTTTAGAAAATGGCGGGCATTTTGCCGCCAATTTAGGAGTAGTAGAATTAACGGTAGCCCTGCATTATCAACTCAATTTACCCAATGATCAAATAATATGGGATGTAGGGCATCAAGCATATGCACATAAAGTATTGACTGGTAGAAAAAACGACCTTAAAAACATTAGAAAATCAGGGGGTATTTCTGGTTTCCCTTCCATTTCGGAAAGTGAGTTTGACGCATTTGGTACTGGACATAGCAGCACCTCTATTTCTGCCATTTTGGGTATTGCTGAAGCCGATAGATTATCAGGAAATTCACGTCAACATGTTGCCATAATTGGAGATGGCGCACTCACTGCGGGTCAATCTTTTGAAGCACTGAACCACCTAGCAGAAAGCGGATTGAATGTTCTGGTTATAGTCAATGATAACCAAATGAGCATTGATGCCAATAACAGCAATGTGGCGAGGATTCTTAAAGAAACAAAACTGGCTAAAACCTATTTTGAAACCATGGGTTTATCCTATTCCTATTGTGAAAATGGTAATGATCTCAATTTGGTTTATCAAGCAATTGAAAAAAATCTAGCTCAAAAAACACCCCGCATTTTACATCTCAAAACAAAAAAAGGTTTTGGTTTTGATGCCGCAGAAAAAGATCATATTCGTTGGCATGCCACAGAAAGTACGGTAAAAGTTTTGCCAGAACTTTCTGCCAATTCCAATTTTCCAAAATATCAAGAAGTGGCTGGAAACACCCTTGTTGAATTAGCCAAACTGGATAATAAAGTGGTAGTAGTAACTCCTGCCATGCCCACGGGCAGCGGACTAAAAGCATTTGAGCAGCAGTTCCCCAACCGTTTTTTTGATGTGGGTATTGCAGAGCAACATGCAGTAACTTTTAGCGCAGGATTGGCAAAATCGGGTTATCGGGTTTTTTGTTTTATATATTCTACTTTTTTACAGCGGGCATACGACCAATTAATTCATGATGTTTGTTTGCAAAACCTACCCGTTGTTTTTTGTATTGACAGAGCTGGCTTGGTGGGTGGAGATGGGGCAACGCATCACGGAGCATTTGATTTAGCCTATCTAAAACCAATTCCTAATTTGGATATTATTGCCCCTAAAGATGTTTTGCAACTGCGCAACGCCTTATTTACAGGGTTAAAAAATACACAAAACCCCGTTGCAATTCGTTACCCAAGAGGAAGAGGAGAATTTGCAGCCTATAATTCTGCTTTCAACATTTTAGAAAAAGGGAAAGCAGAAATACTACAAAAAGGAAGTGAAACTGCCATTATTTCCATTGGCAATTGTTGGGCGGATGTGCAGACATTTATAGAAACCACCAAGGATAAAAGCATCAACCCCACTGTGGTGAATTTAATTTATGTGAAGCCCTTAGATGCTGGGTTACTAAAAGAAACCTTTGCCGCTCACACACAAATCATCACCATAGAAAACGGAAGTATAAAAGGTGGAATAGGCGAAGAAATTGCAGCCCTTAGTTTATTGCAAGGCTTTCATAACATAGACTTTAAGCATCTAGGCATTGCTGATGCTTTTGTAGGGCATGGGAGTACGGAGGATTTGAAAAATGAGGAAGGGTTTGGGGTGGAGGGATTGAAGGAAGTTTTGGGTAATCTTTAAAACCTTCATGGCTTATATCTTTCTTCACTCCTTAATGGTAAATTTATTTTTTTTAACCATTAAGGTATTAAGGGACATGAAGTTTGGGAAAACAATAAAATTACCGAAAACATTAATACTCCTTTTGGTGGATTGCCCAAGCAATATATTCATCTATTTGTGAAACTAAAAAATAAGGTAAATGCAATAAGGTAAATTCTTTATTGTTGGGTGTAGTAACTTGCGTTACGGCTAGTTTTCCAGCATAAATGCGTATTGCAAATGTTACTGGCGACTCATCCATAAATAATAATAAGGATTTTAGTTTACCAATTTTTCCAGATTTTACTTCAATAGGTATTAGGTTTCCATCTACAGAAATCACATAATCTACTTCAGCAGAGGAGCTGTTCTTTTCCCGTACCCAAAAATTAAGCGCACTTAATGCACTAAAGTCATTCGCTAAAATTTCTTGTCCTACCAAATGCTCTATTATATCACCCTGGTAAATATCATGCAAACTGCTAGTCCCTATGATATTCTTTTGTAAACCTGAATAAAAATTAACCAAACCAGTATCTAAACAATGTAACCTAGGAGATTTTCTTAAATTTGGAACAATAGGAAGTTTGGTTTGTGTGGTGGGGTAAACTAAATGAATAAGTAATGCTTTTTCTAATGTTCTTAATGCTTCTCCTACCTCTTTTGAGCCATAATTGGAATTGCCAAAGCCTTGAAATTTTATACGTTTGGCAACCTCAAAAAAACTTTGCTTTATCACGTGTCGGATTATCTGTACCTGTCCTTGATTGCTTGCATATTTTTCTACATCATCTAAATACCCAACCAAAATACTTTCGTAAATAGGCTTTAAAGAAACTAAATCTTTGCTTTTGCTATATTGCTTAATAATTTCAGGCATTCCTCCTATTAAAGCATATTCATGGAACAAGTCATACAAACGATCTTGTGCAAAGCTGTTCATAGGAACTTGTTGTATTTGGTCTAAAGCACTATTTTCACCCAGAGCATCCAAAAACTCTATGAAAGATGCTGGTCTTACTACCATAAACTCCACACGACCCACAGGAAAACTCAATTGGTTATTAAAAATAGTTTCAAGTAAAGAGCCGGCTGCAATAACTGCAATTTGTGGCATTCCTTCATAAAAATATCTTAATGAATTGAATGCCTCTGGTACTTCTTGTATTTCATCAATAAAAATAAGGGTTCTTTTTTTATTATTAAAAACCTTATTTTTTATAAAAAAGAGGTTTTGAATTAGGGTTTCAATGTCCTTAAAATTCTCAAACGGTGCTTTATCCGATTGTAACTCTAGGTTTAAATAAAGGTATTCATCAAAATTTTTAGCAAATTGATTGACAATTGTAGTTTTGCCTACTTGTCTTGCACCCTTTAGTACCAAAGGTTTTCGACCTTCTTTTTTCGACCAAATATTTAGTTGTTTTTCTATTCTCCGCTTAAACATAGCACAAAATTAGGGTAAATTATTGATTTTTTACATACAGAATTAGGGTAAATTTAATAGAATCATACACAGAATTAGGGTAAAAAATAGAAAATTGAACCCCAAAATTAGGGTAAATGAGTTAATACAAACCTATTTTACCCTAATAATCAGCGATTTACTTAATTTTAATTCCCACAACCCTATCTGTTCCATCAGGGTTTTTACCTTCAAGCAATACACCACCTTTGATAGACTCTAGCATTTTGGCAGCACTGGCAGCAGAATAAACGGGTTGTTTGTTGATGTGTGTTACCACAAAACCTGTATTTAGTACATCTGCATTGTCTCCCTTTAACTTCGTAATTTTTGCGCCATACTTAATTCCTAATTGTTTCATCTCCGCAGCATTGATGCTTTCAAAAGTAATGCCTGCAGCTGTAAAACCTGCTTCTATTTTATCTGCTGCTGCCAATTTTTCATTCCCTTCTTTGTTCAGCAAGGTAGCTTCTGTTTCCTTTATGCTGCTTCCTCTTCTGTAGGTAATATTAACTTTGTCTCCAGGACGCATTTTACCAACAATAGCCTGCAAAGCACTAGGCGTATTGGTTTCCATATCATTAATCTTTAAAATAATATCGCCATCTTTCAATCCTGCTTTTTTTGCTGCACTGTTATCCAAAACTCCTGGAATGTAAACTCCTTTTAAGTCCGTCAAACCTTTTTGTTCAGCCAATTGTGCTGTTACATCTTGAATAGAAATACCCAAAACTGCTCTTTGCACTTTACCGTATTTCAATAAATCGTCCATTACTTTTTTGGCGATGTTTACCGGCACAGCAAATCCATAACCTGCATAACTTCCTGTTTGAGATGCAATGGCCGTATTGATACCAATCAACTCCCCTTGGGCACTCACCAATGCACCACCGCTATTACCAGGATTAATGGCAGCATCTGTTTGGATAAAACTTTCTATAGCATATTGATTCCCTTGACTTCTCAGCAAATCAATGTTTCTTCCCAAGGCAGAAACAATCCCTGCCGTTACAGTGCTCGTTAAATTAAAAGGATTGCCTACAGCAACTACCCACTCACCTACTTTTACATTATCTGAATTACCAAAAGGTAAAAATGGCAAATCATCCGCTGCAATTTTAATCAATGCCAAATCAGTATTAGGATCAGTGCCAATTAAATCGGCCACATAATTTCGTTTGTCATTGAGGGTTACTTCAATTTTAGAAGCTCCATTAACTACATGGTTATTGGTAATGATATATCCGTCTTTAGCTATTATAACACCAGACCCTGATGCCTCTCTAGGTCCAGATTGTGGATTGTTGAACTCAAAACCGTGGTCTTTAAAAAATTCAAACATATCCATTTGTTCTTGATTTCCCTTTGACGTAGTTGGGCTTTCCATCAAAGTACGGATATAAACTACGGTAGGGGTTGAAACTTCTGCAACTTTTACAAAGTCAAAAACAGGCGCAGGTAAACTTCCCTCCGCATTGCTAGCAAACCGAAAATGTGAGCTTTGTTTTCGGTCAAAGGAATCTTCCTTTTTCCCATTCAACCAACTGTTTAAACCCAAGGCAACTGAGCCACCAATAACGGCAATTGCGCCAAATACAAGATATTTTTTTATTTCTTTCATATTTTTTAATAAATTAAATTTCAAACTTTACAATGTTAAAAATGTCAAACACCATTCCAATTCAAATTGTTTACCTTTGCAAACGAAATTATGACAACGGCATTGCTCAACATTTACCTTTCTCGATTAACCGGTATTAAACATCTGTAAACATGTGGCTTTGGTATCAAAAATCTGACACAGAAGTTATAGATTTAATAAGGCAAGGCGATGAAGAGGTGCTAAAAGTATTGTACCGACAAAATTACAGTATGGTAAGAAAATATGTCATAGAAAATAAGGGGACTTTGCAGGATGTGGATGATTTGCTGCAAGACGGGATAATTGCTTTGTGGAAAAACGTGAGCAAAAGAGAGTTTCGATTAGAGGCTAAATTAAGCACGTATTTCTTTGCCATTACCAAAAATTTATGGTTAAAACAGTTGCGCAAAGTCAAGAAAATGGACGTAACGGACACACACAAAATGGCTGCTAATAATGCTGTTGACAACAACACAATCCATAAAATTGACCTTAAAATTATAAAAAACCTATTATCTGAACTCGGGGAAACTTGCCACAGTATTTTAGCATTATTCTATTTTGATGGATTAGATAATCAAAGCATTGCTGAGCGGTTAGATTTTTCTAACACGGATGTTGTGAAAGCTAAAAAATATCAGTGTCTGAAAAAACTTAAAGTCCTGTTTTATCAAAAATATAGCAAAGAAGATTTTCTATCATGAACGCTACAAAAGACGACATAGAAAAATTTGACGCCTACCTAGAAGGCAATCAAACGGCAGAAGAAAAATTGCTGTTTGAATCTGCTTTGCTGAACAATCCTGAACTGAATGACAGTTTTGAGTTGCACAGAGCATTGGTAAATGGTATTGTCGAGGAAAGAGAAACTCATTTGCGCAGTATTTTAAAAGAACAGCGTTCTGCAACTTTTATTGGCAGCAATACCTGGAGTAAAAAATTCACTATGGTTGCTGCTGCTATCATGTTATTGGGTATTTCTGTACTTTTTATTTCCTATTTAAAAAAGACCGATAGCATCAATACTTTGGCAAAAAACAAGGTTGAAGAAACGAATGATGATTATAATGAAGCTGAAATATCAACGGATTCTAATTCTATCAATTCCAGTGATGCTACTCCCGCTATGGGCAGTAAAGATGAGTTAAATATTGACGAGGAGACTAGGGAAATAACACAAGGAAATGAAGCAGAAGACCATTCACTATTTTTTGATGAGGCGGATGTCCAACCTAGCATCTCCTTAGCTCCTAAACGTTTGGATGATATATCTGAATCAAATAAATACGAAAACAAGGAAAAAGCAACAAGTTCATCTGTTTCAAAGGATGATTTTAGGTTATTAGAAACAGAAAGTATCAGTGCAGACAAGCTTTTAAAATCTGCAAACACTGCTGTAAGGTTTATAGATACCAGTGCCAAACAAATGGATATTGTAATTGTGGAAAGTGCATCAAGAAAAAAAGATAAGGCTTCTAGTGAATATGGCAAAAGCGGTGCAGATGTGTCTGACAGCAGTGCATTGGCAAGACAGAGAGCAGACGTTAAAAAATCTAATTTCCCAGCACAAATTAACATTACCTATTTTAAATCTCCTTTAAACTATAAGGGATATAGCTTTGTCAATAATAAAATAAGTGTATATGGATTGAAAGACACGACCAGTATTTTATATACTTTTGGTGAGCAATTGTATTTAAAAAATGCTGGTATAATTTATCACATAAAACCGAGTCCGGTGTTTACAGATTATATTGTTATCAAAGAAAAAGCAATTATTGAACGTTTAAAATAATGAAGTTTTATAAATACCAAGGTACAGGAAATGATTTTATCATTGTCGATAATAGAAATAAAACTTTTAAAGGCAATGTGGCATTGTTGTGTGATAGAAAATTTGGAATAGGGGCAGATGGGTTAATGCTATTACAAACGCACCCCGACTATGATTTTGAAATGATTTACTACAACAGTGATGGCAAAACCAGCAGTATGTGTGGCAATGGAGGTAGATGCTTGGTAGCGTTTGCAAAAAAGCTGGGTGTAATAAAAAACGAAGCAACATTTTTGGCGGTAGACGGTTCACATCAGGCCAGTATTGACGCAGATGGTAAAGTGTTTTTAGGGATGCAAGATGTACCAGAAATTAGCTTTTACAATTATACCGATTTGGTTTTAAATACGGGTTCACCGCATTACGTAAAGCAAATAGAAAATTTATCTGACTTAAATATTGTTGCTGAGGCACAGGCGATTAGATATAATGAAGATTTTAACCAAGATGGAATTAATGTAAACTTTATAAGTATTGAACCTACCATTACAAAAATTCGCACTTATGAGAGAGGTGTTGAGGATGAAACCTTGTCTTGCGGAACGGGAGTTACAGCTGCAGCCTTGAGTACCCATCAATTAAAAGATAAAGCAGAAGGTACGTTTCTAAAAACCCTTTCAACCCAAGGAGGTATGCTGCAAGTTAAGTTTGATTTTACTTTTGAAAAGGGATATTATAATATTCAACTTATTGGACCAGCCATTTTGGTTTTTGAGGGTGAGGTATAGTTTGCGAAAAGCAACGCCAAAAATTTCAATAAGCTAACAACTCTTTCAGCTTTCTTTCAAAAGTTTCTAAGGGTAAAAATTGATCCTCCAATTCTTTTACAAAAGGAACAGGGGTATCCAAGCTTCCAACTCTGATAACTGGTGCATCTAAGTTTTCAAAAAGATATTCGCTTATCCAAGCGGAAATTTCACCACCTATACCGCCAGTGATGGTATCTTCGTGCAGCACCAACACCTTTCCTGTTTTCTTAATTGAGGTTTCAACTGTTTCCCTATCCCAAGGCAAGAGTGTTCTTAAATCTATAATTTCAACATCTACTGCTAACTTATCAATCAAGGCTAATGCCCAATGCACTCCCCAGCCATAAGTAACGATTGTTGCATCATTTCCTTCTTTAACCACACTCGCTTTACCTATTGGTACGGTATAATAATCATCAGGAATAAATTGTTCTATGCTTCGGTAAAGTTTTTTATGCTCAAAAAACATGATAGGATTAGGTTCATTGATAGCTGAAGCCAACAACCCTTTTGCATCATAAGGGAAGGCGGGATACACAATTTTTAGTCCAGGAACATGAAAAAACCAAGCCTCTGTACTTTGGCTATGAAAAGGCCCTGCTTGCACACCAGCACCTGTTGGCATTCTAATAACCACGTCCGCTGCATGTCCCCATCGGTAATGATTTTTTGCTAAATTATTGACTATCTGATTAAAACCACAAGCAACAAAATCTGCAAATTGCATTTCTATAATGGCCTTATATCCTTTTAATGACAAGCCTAGCCCTGCCCCTAAAATACTGGATTCTGTTATAGGTGTATTTCTTATTCTATGTTTGCCAAACTTCTCTACAAATCCATCGGTAATTTTAAAAACACCGCCATATTCTGCAATATCTTGACCCATTATTATTGCATTTTCATGTCTCTCCAAGCTTTGGTATAAACCATCTTTTATGGCATCAATTAGTCTCTTCTCTGAAGTTTTTTCTGTGTTGGGTTCAACTATCATTTCTTCAAAAGTGGCAAACCTATCTTGTAACTCTTCCTCTATTCCTAAAGGAAAATCTACTTCATTATTTACCTCCGTTACAGTGGCATCTATCTCCTTTTTTGCTTCAGCATCAAGAGCATTCAATTCTTCTAAACCAACAATGCCATAGTCAATTAAATAATTTCTATAGTTGCTTATAGGATCCTTCAAAGCCCATTCATCAAATAAATGAGGTGGTACATATTTAGTCCCACTGGCTTCTTCATGACCCCTCATTCTAAACGTAATACACTCTAATAAAATAGGTCTTGGATAGGCGCGCATACTTTCTGCCAAAGCAGCCACTTTATGATAAACCTCTAACAAATTATTGCCATCAATTTGGTGCGCCTCCATACCATAACCAATTCCTTTATCTATAAACTGATTACATCTAAACTGCTCATTACTTGGGGTTGAAAGCCCATACCCATTATTTTCAATCACAAACAAAACAGGTAAATCCCAAACAGCTGCTACGTTTAAAGCCTCATGAAAATCCCCCTCACTTGCGCCACCGTCACCGCTAAAAACTGCAGCAATTTTTCCTGTGCCGCTCAATAATTCTGCCAATGCAATTCCATTTGCTACTCCTAGCATTGCCCCTAGCTGACTAATCATTCCTACAATATGATATTCTGGTGCGCCAAAATGAAAGCTTCTGTCTCTTCCTTTTGTAAAACCTGATTTTTTACCTTGCCATTGCGCAAAAAGCTTTTTAAAAGGAATGTCTCTTCCAGTAAATACCCCTAAATTTCTATGCAATGGAAGAATATAATCTTCTTTGGATAAGGCCGCTGTTAAACCAACAGAAATAGCCTCTTGACCCATACCACTAAACCATTTGCTTATTTTGCCTTGTCGCAATAAAATAAGCATTTTTTCCTCAATGAGTCTAGGGTAAACCAACTTTTTATAAAGCTCCTTTAGTTCTGATATTCCTAAATTTCCCGTTGTAAATTGCATTTAGCGGCAAAGATAATTCGGAAAGGGCGAAGGCGTGAGATTTTAATTGGATAAATTTTACCCAATTTTAATGCTGTCAAGTTTTATAATCTGACAGCATTATCTGTTCAAAACATCAATACAAAAAACCAAAAAGGTATAAGGGAATCATATTTTCTGCACCAATTTCAATATCATCTTTAACGATTATTAAACCGTCAATCTTTTGCTGTTTTTTATTTCTCCTTTTATTTCGTCCACCGGTTTCAAAAATATGACAACCTACTGCAAAGTCGGTATCTGGATGCAGAAAAACATCATGCTTAAACCCTAACTGGCTTGCAAAAAAACTTTCCCTTACGCTACCCAAATTAGCATCATCTCCCACCAAAGAATAGTATTGGTTTGGATTTGACAACAACATTTTATCCGGCTTAGTAAGGTTACTCAAACTGGTTTGCGGATAATTTACATGCCTAATTAAATCTGCTTTATGCAGATAGTGCAAATAATTTACCAATGTATTTCTATTAATACCAACGGATTGCGCCACTTTTGTTGCATTAAAATCAAAGGGGGGTTTTTGTGCAATGGTTAACAGTATATCTAACAGTTTATAATATTGCCCACCTTGGTAACCCACTATGGTATTAAAATCTACTTCTAAAACATACTTTATAATTTGAGTTAAACTCAGTTGATAATCTCTATTTTTTTCTAAAAAGAAGGGGTAAAACCCAAATCTTAGGTATTCTTTAAAATATTGAAGTGGCGGCAAAATCGCCATTATTTCGGCAGCAATTTTTAAATGACCTTCAACCAAATCATTTAGCTCATAAATAGGAAATGCAATTTTGTATTTTAAATACAAGAACTCTCTGTAACTTAACCCTGGCATAGTATACATGAGTGCTCTACGGCTTAAATCAGCTTGCTGTTGTGACATTTGAATTATTGATGAACCAGAAAAAACCACTTTTAACCTGTCTTCAAAATCATAGATATTTTTTATAAACACGCTCCAATTGGGGTGTTTATGCACTTCGTCAAAATAAAGATACTCGCCTCCTGAAGCCGCAAATTCCGTTGCCAAATAGCTAGGTGTTTTTTGTGCAAAATAGAAATCATCCATTGTTACATATAAAACCTTGTGTCCCTTTTGTTGCAATAACTTTAGTTCTTGCAGCATTCTGGTGGTTTTGCCAGTGCCTCTTGCACCTATCAAGCCATTTAACCTACAGTTAAAATCTATATCTACAAGCGTATTTCTAACAAAGTTGACATCAACCTTACCAATCAGGGCATTAGATTTAACAAACAACCTTTCCATATTGCGCTTATTTAACTATGCAAATATAGCCAAAATTGCTTAATATAAATACTATTTTTTATTATATTATGCTTAATTAAATAAGCAACTTTACATAAAGTGCTTAAGGCAATAGTATATTTCTCGTATTTTTTAAGATAATGTGGCCACTAACTGATTCAGCATATTTCACTTCTTGACCTTTAACTATAAGGTTTGGTTGAAATGCTATGTATTTTGCGCACTTACGTTGGAGAAAGACAATTCAATACTATATTTGCCCACTTTACTTTTATGAAAAAACTAGTTTTCAAACACTTTATATTTATCAATAGGCTCTTGTCTAAAAGGTACTTGTTATTGCTGATTAGTTTAATTGGAATGTTGGTGTTGCCTAGTTTGTTTGAAACACTCAACTACTCCTATATTTTATCTTACATTTTGCAGGGAATTGTATTATTTGCCTGCGTTTATGCCGTAAGCGAATCAAAAAAAGCCATGTTTGTAGAAACGGTAGCAGGGATTATTTTGGTTTCAATTAATTGGATGGGCTTATTTAATAACAATGCAACCGTCAATTTTTATTTCAGTTTTTTTGTGTTTGTATTGTTCTACATTTATGTGATGATACGATTAATTCGCAAAATTTCTAATACTCCTGTAGTTAATCAAGGGGTAATGTTTGCAGCAATTAATGTTTATTTGCTCATCGGTATTGTGGGTGGTTTTTTGTTTATGATGATTGAAAATGCCATACCCGGTTCTATTAAAAACTTACAACTAGAATCTTTGACAGACCCTTCTAGATATATTTACTTTAGCTTTATCACCTTAAGTACTTTGGGTTACGGAGACATCGTTCCAGTGGGGTCAGTGGCTCGATCATTGGCTATCATTTTAAGTACTACAGGGCCACTGTATTTAACGGTTTTGGTGGCTATGCTTGTGGGTCGTTATTTGTCTCAGAGCAACAAAAGTAATCGTATTTGAAATAATTAAACCCCAACAAGTAAATCAACTGCATTAAGTGATTACGCAGCAATAAATTGGGGTATAACCGTAAACTCAAAACGGCAGAGGCTAACTTAACTAGATTTATAACGTTTTTTGGACATCGCATTTCAAAACCATTGCTCATTTTAGTGAAATTGAAAATGCCCAATTTGCCTATGGCAAATTGGGCATTGAATTGACCCAAGTTTTTTGGCAGAAAGAAAGGCTTTAATTATATTTTTAAAGGTTATAGAAATGGAGATTTTGTTGGGTACGTTTTAAAATTTGCACCTACCCCCAACTCTTCATGGTCTACGCTACCTAAAATATGGAAAGGCGAAAGACCCTTGAAGTGAGAAACACTAATAATTTAATTTTTTATAGCTGTACTACTCCAATGTCAGTAGAAGCTCCAATGGTAACTATAACATTATTCACTGTAACTGGAACAAGTGGGGAAGCAGGATCAACGGTAACTGAATACGTTCCTGCGGCAAGTCCTTTTATTATAAACTTTCCTTCACTGTTTACTACTGATGAATAAGATACTCCGTTTGCAGTAGCTGTAACTGATGCCAATGTACCTTTTGGTAATATTTCACCCTTAACAGAGCCATTTAAAGCAACTTCTATAGTTCTGATAACTGGTTTAAGTTTATACTCTCCGTTTCCTGTTTCAACAATACTTTGGTTAGCATCAAAATCCAAAAGAACTGCATAAGCAACACCTGGTTGTAATGTCTGATTTACCTGAAGTTTCAAGCCCGACTGGTCAGCACTTGGGGTACTTAATGGGTAACTAACACCACTTACCACAACGGTGTTGTTTTCTCCTAGTATTAGTCTGATTTGCGAAACACTGCTCACATTAAGGTCAGCAGTTGCTATAAGTGTATCCAAACCATTACTGAATTGAAGCAAGTTGTAAATACCCGCTGTAACATTGAGCATCGTTGTTGTTCCACCGTTTCCTGTTATTTCCACAGATTTTAAATCAATGTTTACCGCATCATAGGGTCCTGGTGCATCAGTCATTCTAATTGAATACGGAGTTGAAGCAGTAGTTGTAGATTCCTTCTTTTTACAAGAATAGGTCATCATAATCATTGCACTAAATGCAAGGATGCCTATAAGATAATTTGTTTTTTTCATGTTGTATTATATTAATTTTTATGCTGCAAAGGTTATGCTATTCAAACTGAAGAGCGTTATATAATTTTGTAAAAAAATTACATAATTAATAGCTTTTAACAATTGAATGAATAAAAAATTTTTGGCGATATCATAAGGCGCAAAAAAATAAATGGATATGAAAATTTCATGCTTGATGGCAGAGCTACCAACTGAAAAAAGCTTTCTAAGTCTAGGTAGAGAAGTACAAAGAACACACCACCCTTGATATTAAATCTCAAATAATACTGCAAGTATTTCCGTGGCACTATGCAAATCAACTTCTTTCAATAGCTTTTCTTTTATAGTAGGGTAAGCATAATAACTGCCTATTAACAAATTCGTCAAACCCTTAATGTTGGCACTTCCCGTTTCAATTTTAACAATCCGTCCCTTTTCACAAAATATTTTTACTTCCGTTCCCTGATAATTAGCATTGAACATAAATTTGGGAGAATATCCCATGATCCATTCATATCCTTCATATTTTTCGGAAGCCAATTTTTCTATTGCAGCAATTTCATGGGGCTGCAAATTATTTAAAACCATGCCCTGTTGCTCAAAACAATTGCTCAAATGGGTTCTAAATTGCTGCAGATCCATCTTTTCCTTAACGGAAGGCGAAATATTGCAAACTTCACTTCTTTTGCTATGTACAAACTTGCCTTCAAACTGTCGAATGGGTGTTTTTAAAACAGCACCCAAGCTATCCAAGTTACTATTAAACAATAGGGTGCCATGGTGCAAGGTTCTGTTAAGTTTTTGAGATAGGTGTTCTGCATTGCCACTTATCTTAAACCCATTCAATAGCAAATCATTTCTGCCACTGTGCATTACCTCCAAATCCAATTTAGCCAAAGCATTGACAATGGGCTGGGTAAATTGTTTGAAATCAATCATGTTTCCCTGTGCCCCATTATTTTTTATAAAAGTAAAATTGAGGTTTCCCAAATCATGAAAAACCGTTCCCCCACCAGAAATTCTTCTGGCAATAGCAATCCCATTTTCTTGTGCTACCTTTGTATTAACCTCAGCTGGCAAGGCTTGGTGCTTGCCAATGACCACGGCATTTTCATTTTGCCAAAACCTACAAACATCTTCTTTTGTTTCCGTTAAAAAATACTCTTCGGCCGCTAAATTAAAATAGGGATTTGTGGAATGGTAATCGTCAATTAACCGCATTATCTTTGATTAATTACACCGCTGCCCATTAAAATCTCTCCATTATACCAAGCGGCAAACTGCCCCGGTGCAATGGCACTTTGAGGCTCCTCAAAAACCAAATACAATCCATCATCTTTGGCTGATAAAATTGCCTTTTGCAAGGGCTGTCTATACCTGGTTCTTGCCAAAACCGAGCGTGTTTCTCCCAAAACCATGCCCTCTACTTTATTAATCCAATGCACCTCATTTTGAGCAATAAACAAACCCTTACCCCACAGTCCAGCATGATTTGCTCCCATCCCTACATACAAATTATTGGTGTCGGCATCTAAACCAATAACAAATAAAGGCTCAACCATGCCCCCAATATTTATGCCTTTGCGCTGACCAATGGTGTAATTGTGAATCCCATTGTGCTGCCCAATTATTTTGCCGTCTTCCGCAGAATAATGGAAACGATTCGTTATTTCTATATCTTTATGGTAGCCTTGCCATGCTTCATCAATCAGGATGACATTACCCTTTTTGGTTTTTAATTGTTGCTGCAAAAAATCAGGTAAACTTACTTTACCTATAAAACACAAACCCTGTGAGTCTTTTTTAGCAGCCGTGGGTAAGCCCGCCTTAGCGGCAATATCTCTTACATGTGGTTTCAAAAGTTCTCCAATGGGGAAAATTGCTTTTTCTATTTGTTTTTGATTAACCTGACAAAGAAAATAGCTTTGGTCTTTGTTTGGGTCGATTCCAGAAAGCAGTTCTGGGCCATTTTTACCTTCTCTTTTCCTCACATAATGCCCTGTTGCAACATAATCTGCACCCAGTTTAAGTGCTGCTTCTAAAAATAAATCAAATTTTATTTCTCTATTGCACAACACATCTGGATTGGGCGTTCTGCCTTGTCCATACTCTGAAAACATATAGTCTACAATGCGCTTTTTGTACTCGTGGCTAAAGTCTATTGTTTGAAATGGAATGCCCAAATGTTCCGCAGTTAACAAAGCATCTCTGCTATCATCCTCCCAAGCACACTCATTGTTAATAGTTACCGATTCATCATTCCAATTGCGCATAAAAACCCCCACAACATCATAGCCCTGCTCCTTTAGCAAGTATGCAGTAACAGAAGAATCAACGCCTCCAGAAAGTCCAACTACCACCCTTTTTTTCACTGGTGCAAAGGTAGAACAAATAGTGAATAGTAATGAATTGTTAGTAATTAGAAAAAAAATGTTAATGCCTGAATAACGTTGACCATTTAAAGGTATTCCTCCACCAACATTTTAACTGTAGAATCTGGACACAAAACAGGCAATTCACTTTTTCTAAATCCTTTTATATCTCTTGTAGTAATAATATCTATTCCTCCTATTTCCAACGCACTAAAATATTGTATCGCACCTTCAAGATCATTAAAATTTGATTTTAATGCCTTTTGAATTATGGTTCGATTGGTTTCTTGTACACCCACATATTCATCAATTTGAGTGAGTAAATTAACTGCATTTTTATGGGTCGTTACCTTTCTCAAAATGTAGTATGTATTATTAAACGAAATGGCAGAAATATGAAGTAGTATTTTGCTGTCTTTAGCTAATTGAAATAAAATGGCAGCACTTTTTGAAAACGGTTCTCTGTCAGTCAATAAATCAATGATTACATTTGTGTCTATAAAAATTTGTTTCATAAAGCATATTTATCATTCAGTGCTTTTGTCAACTCTTTCTTGTAATCCAAATCAGAAGGGAGTTTTATTGACCCTTTCAGTTTATTTATTGCAGGAGATATGTATATTTTTTTTCCGGGTTCTTCAATTACAACTTTTAAATAATTTTCTATCAGCTCTGATAAGCTTCGACCTCTACTTTTTGCATACGCTTTAGCTTGTTCAATTATATTCTTTTCCAACGTTATGGTTAATTTTGTATTCATACGTGTATTTTGAAAACAAATATACGACAATTTAATTTAAAAAACCCCGCAATTCCATTTTTATCCTCTGTAAAAAATGCTTTATTTTGAAAACCCATGACAGCTGTAGATTTTACACAAATAGAATTGGACAATATGATTACGCATCACATTGGTAGTCCTCATCTTGAAGAAGATATTGTGCTTTCTCAAGAAGTATCAGAAATATCAACCGAAACGGAAAGCTACCTATTGCGCTATTTTATTTTGCCTTTTAAAACAGATGAATTTTTTAAATTAAACCATTCTGTAGAAATTGGAATGAATGAGGTTTACAATTTAACACAAAAGATTTTTGACAATCCTGATGAGCTCATCAATTGTTCGCAAAGTTTGGCAAAATTGCTGTTTCAGCATTCCAGTCATCCAAAAATAAAAGCCGGTGAGTTTAATGTGGCATTGCTTTCTAACATTGTTATAGACAACAAAGTGGTTAATGCACTTGGCTTGTTTAAGTCTGAAACAGAAACGCCTTTTATTAAAATGCAGCAGAAAAAAACTCATTTTGACATCAAGCACAATTATGGTTTTGAACTTAAAAATATAGATAAGGGCTGCCTTATTTTTGATATTGAAAGAGAAAATGGTTACAAATTGCTGATTATTGATCATGCCAATAAAGGCAACGAGGCCTTGTATTGGAGAGAAGACTTTCTGCAAGTAGCACCTATTACCAGTGAATTTCATCATACCAAACAGTTTTTGGACATTACAAAAAACTATGTTACCCAAAAAATGACGGAAGAATTTGATGTTAACCGAACGGATCAAATTGACTTGCTAAACCGCTCTGTTGCTTATTTTAAAACACATGAAAAGTTTGAAAAGGAAGATTTTGAAGAGGAAGTTTTGCAGCAAGAGGATATCATCAATTCCTTTAGAAGCTTTGACCGAACTTACCGTGATGAAAATGAAATTGAGGTGGAAGACAGTTTTGATATTTCTGCCAATGCGGTTAAAAAACAAGCAAGGGTTTTTAAAAGTGTTTTAAAACTGGATAAAAATTTTCATATCTATATCCATGGCGATAAAAAATTGATTGAAAAAGGCGAGGATGACAATGGCAGAAAGTTTTATAAAATTTATTTTAATGAAGAGTCCTAAGGAGGTTTTCCTCCTTATTTTTTGCTGAAGCAAAAACGTTAAAAATATTTATGGATGCCTAATCTCGCTTTATTACCGCAATAAATAGAAGAGCAGCCGCAATAATCAAACCTACACTTTCTCTTGCTTGTTCTACATCCAAACTAGGTGGATTGGTTTGGTCAAAACCCAGCCATTGGCTTGGCCAGTTATAGGCTGAATAAACCAAAAATAATAGCCCACAAATCATAGTTACAATCCTAAAAAAATTAGATTTTAAAGTGATGGAAAGTAAACACATTACACCCGTCATACCATAAATTATCATCCACCAAATTGGATCAGGGTCATTGTATTGAACCGCGGCAAACAAAAGCATGGCAACCGCTCCAAAAATTCTGAAAATTTTCATTTAGGCGATTTTAACGAATTGATCATTAACAAAGCTGCTGGTCCATTGGTCCAAACTTCTCGTATGGTGTTGGGTGCAATGCTCGGCCCCATGGAAAAATTGCCCATAATAATATCTATGTCACCGTCTTGTTCTAAGTCGCCAATATCCATGGTAAGCCACCTTCCCTTATAAGACTCCGGATGCGCTTTTACTTCAAATTTTAATGCCCCTACTTGTTCAAAATACAAGAAACCCTCATATGGTTGATTGATATAATCTGCAAAAAACGAGATGGCTGCAATATCAAGATCTCCATCTCCATCAAAGTCTGCCGCCATTGCTTTAAATGCTCCATTCATAGGATAAAAATACTTTTGCATATAATTTCCAGTATTATCGCCCATGAAAATATAAACCCCATGGAAATTTTTAAACACCACCGAATAATCTGCATTGTCTCCAGAAGTATATAAAATATCCAAAATGCCGTCTTTGTTAAAGTCTTGTAACTCAAAATAGGTGCTACCCTGAACAGGAGGAAAAGCCAACAATTCCTTTTCCGTAAAATTCCCTTTGCCGTCATTGGTAAACTGAATTAACTTCTCCGTGCCTTGTGCAAACAAAGTCAAAACATCTAAATCACCATCTTTATCAATGTCTATTAACTGGGTATGAATGGCCCCTGGAATTTGTTTGATAATCATTTTTTTGTAGGAATTTCCCTGCTTTTTAAGCCAATAAAAATTCCCTTTATTGTTCCCATATCCATTTACTACAATATCCGCAATCTTGTCTCCATCCAAATCTCCTACTTGTACTTGAACAGGACGTTCTACTTGGGTAAGAATGGTTTCTTTTTCCGTAATTATTCCACCCACTATTTCCATATAGGTAATGGTGCCTTGCCATAAATCGCTGGGCATGATGGAACCAATATGTGCCACCAAATAACCATTTTTATAAGGCTCTATCCAACTAACAGGATTGTCAAATTTCTGCATAGCAATAGGACCACTGCTACCATTTCCATTAAACTTTGCAAATCCATTGGAGCTGGCATCAAACATAAAATAATTGCCTTGATTATCTATTTTTACCATAGAGATAACTGGCGAAACATTGTTTGAAGGGATGGCCTTGGCAACAAACATAGGCAGCTCCGTTTTATAAGTAACGGTTCTTACTTGAGGTGCATTGTATTCAGGTGCGTAGGTTGTATAATAGTTCAAAATATCATCCCATTCTTCTGGTGAAATAACGGGTTTTATGGGGTAAATTCCATCCATATTGGGTTGACCCAAATCATTAGGGTAATTATTGCCTTTGTGCGTAAAAATTCCCATCCTTGGACCCATAGCTGGTAATACGGATTGTGTCCAAGTAGCTTTATCCAAGGCATTTGGTTCTACAAATAAATGACATGAACTGCAAATGGCTTCTACCTTTGCACGTCTAGGATCGGTAAGTGCAGAAAAGGCATTTTCATCCTTTTTTTCTTCCGTTTTTTTTCCACCAGAGCAGCCCTGGATAACAATTACCAAACAAATTAACTTGATTAAATTATGCAATTTCACTTCCATCTTCTACTTTATTTTCGGGGGAAACAAAAACCAATTTCCCGTTTGACTCTGCCAATAAAATCATTCCCTCAGACATTACACCCCTTATTTTGCGCGGTGCCAAATTAGCCAAATAGGTTACTTGCTTGCCAATAATCTCCTCAGCACCATAATGTTCTGCTATGCCAGAAAGTACCGTTTTTTCTGAGCCTTCGGCAAGTGCTAAGGTGATTTTTAATAGCTTATCAGCATTTTCTACTTTGGTAGCGTCTTTTATAGTCGCAGCTACAATATTGAGTTTGGTAAAATCTTCGTAATCAATCATTGGTTTAGTGGGTGCTGTATTGGTTTGAGTAAGTGGGGTTAATTTTTGTTGTTGTGCCGCTATTTCTTCATCCGTAATCTGTGCAAACAAAAGTGGAATAGTTTCTATTTTTTCTCCGGCTAATTTTAATGTTTTATTAAATGTCAGAACTCCTTCTTTCAGGCCCATCAAATTTGTAAGAATAGCAGCCGTTTTTGGAATAAACAAATCAGCATAGCGCGTTATGAGTGCAGAAATATTAATGGCATTGTGCATCACTTGTGCAGTTCTGGCTTCGTCCGTTTTAATGGTTTTCCAAGGTTCTTGATCGGCTAAGTACTTATTGCCTATCCTGCTTAAATTCATCCAAGCAAACAGCGCATTTTTAAATTTATAGCCCTCAATATTTCTTTCAATTTCCGTGCACTGCTCCTCCAAGTCTTGCCACAACAGCTTTTCAACAGGTGTATTTTCCCTGTTTATAGGCACAATGCCTTGATAATATTTTTGGGTGAGTACACTTACCCTATTGATTAAATTTCCAAAAATGGCAACCAACTCGTTGTTTACCCTCGCTTGAAAATCACTCCAGTTAAAATCAGCATCCTTTGTTTCTGGCGCGATGCTGCACAATACATAACGCAACTCATCACTGCGATCATTAAAATCTTCTAAATATTCATGTACCCAAACGGCATAGTTTCTAGAAGTAGATATTTTTTGTCCTTCTAAATTTAAAAATTCATTGGCTGCAACAACATTCGGCAACTGATAGCTTCCTTCTGCCATTAGCATAGCAGGGAAAATAATACAATGGAAAACGATATTATCTTTACCAATAAAATGAATGATTTCACTGTCTGGGTTTTTCCAATACTCTTCCCAAGTGTTAGGCAATAACTCTTTGGTAGCACTGATATATCCTATCGGTGCATCAAACCAAACATACATCACCTTGCCCTCTGTGTTTGGCATGGGCAATGGAACACCCCAATCCAAATCTCTGGTCATGGCACGTGGACGCAAGCCTTCTTTCAACCAACTTTTACATTGTCCAGAAACATTGCTTCGCCATAAATCCTCTTTGGCATCAACGTATTTTTCCAAATCTTTTTGCATACCGTCCAAAGGTAAATACCAATTGGTGGTATCTCGTTTTACGGGTTTTTCTCCAGTCAATGCTGAAACTGGATTAATCAATTCTTCCGGACTTAATGTTTTACCACATTGCTCGCATTGGTCGCCATAGGCTTTTTCATTGCCGCAATTGTTGCAAGTGCCAATAACATACCTATCGGCTAAAAATTTTTGAGCCTTTTCATCATACAACTGAGCAGTAGTTTGCTCTATAAAAACTTTTTTATCATACAGGGTTTTAAAAAAACTTTGTGCAGTTTCGTGATGTGTTTTATTGCTTGTTCTACTGTAAATATCAAAATTAATATCTAGGCCATGAAAAGATTTTTTCATCATTTCATGGTACACATCTACAATTTGCTGAGGTGTTTTATTTTCAGCCTTTGCACGCAAGCTAATAGGAACGCCATGTTCATCACTGCCACAAACAAAAATTGCATCCTTTCCTTTACTTTTTTGAAAACGGACATAAATATCAGCGGGTAAATAACAGCCTGCAATGTGCCCAATGTGTAAAGGGCCGTTGGCATAAGGCAAAGCTGCGGTAATCAATTGCTTTTTCAAGTCTGCGAATTTAGCTATTTTTTTACAGTGGTTTCAAGGTTGGTTTTAATTTTATTGGGAGTTCTTTTTCTTTCTACGGAAAAACCAATACTTACAATGCAAGATATTCCTTACCTTTTCCGTTCATTGCGAGCGAAGCCTCGAAAGAAGCGCAGTATGCTAATATTTTTACTGAACCCTTTGTCATGCATAGGACAGGCTATAGCCGAAGTGGCTTATTTTTCCACCTGCAATTTAGCATAAAATTTCTGATTTTCATTGCTCACTTCTATAAGGTAAATACCTGCCAGCAAGTTTTGGGTGTTTATTTTTATAGTTTTTGCACCCTGCCAAACCATAGTTTTTACTAAAACTCCTTGGCTGTTGTAGATATGGATTTGTGCAGTTTTAGGCTCATCTTTTAATGTTAATGTAACTTCATCAGCTGCAGGATTTGGATAAACCAACAAACCCTCATTTTCTTTAACCACCTTCTCCACCGCATCATACTGATTACAATTTGACTCAAAGCACCCATTTTTATCTAATTTAAGCATGGCTGCATAAGGGGTAGAGTTGCTAAAGCTATCTTTAAAGCTAACTGCCCCACTCAACAAAAAACCACTGTCTGGCATCAGGGCTATGTGTTTCACCTCCATACCTGTGCAAGTGCTGTCATCTTGATAAACATCTATTTCTCTATACCAAACTACATTGCCATTAAAATCAATTTTTAACAAAAATGGGAACATCTTATTTCTAAAATAGGGCTTTACAAAGGGCACCCTATCATAAGCCTTATGAGATGTATTAAAATCACCGGCCAATACAATACCATCATTGGTGTATGTGAGATATTTGAATTCTCTGTGGATAGATTTATCCTCAAGACCAGAGGTAAAATTACGTTGGGGGTCTTTATCTAATCTTTCCATTTTTGAGATAAGGATATCCCTTAAATTTGAACGCCACAAAACCTTGCCAGTCTCATAATCTATTTCGGACATTACCAAACAACCCCAATTACTTGATTGGGAAAGCATTCCTGGGTTTTGAGGTTGAAACGCCCCATATTCCCAATCACTCCAAAACACCAATAAATTGCCATTGGGTTTCTGTGCTAGTTGGGTGTAAGAGGTATTGGTACTATCGTTATTGTTTAGCCTACAATCCCAAAGCACATTGCCGAAAGTATCTAATTTAACAATATGATCTTGAATATTTTCAAATTCATTCCAAAATTCGGTTACGCTCGCAAAGAGACCAGCATTGCTTTTTATATCTTCATACACATTGGTAATGAAACGTTTGTGCAAGTTTGCTGATGAACTGTAAGGATGGGTTTGTTTGTAAATTTTTTTGAAACTATCATTTTCATATAATGGTATGTACGTTTCAATAATAATAGGTTCCCCTTTTACGTTTGTCTGTGATAGAAGATTTGCACCATAGCGTTTATTGTTAAAATACTTCAAGGAAAATAATTCATTTTCTAAGGTGTCATAATTGTACACTCCCTCCACTTTTTGTTTTTCAGGATAACTGAGTATAGAATTTCTAACTTTATAGCGTCCTTTAAAGGTATCATAACTCCCTTGCCCCATTTCAAACCTGTTTTGTGCACTGTTATAAATAACTTGGTCTGGGTATAGAATTAGAAAATAGGCATTTGAATCATTGATAATTTTTTCAAAATCAATGGTGTCTGAAAAAAGATAGGTTCCATCCAACAAACTCATTGATACATATACTTCCGTTGGCCTTTTTACTGGATTTTTAAAATTAGATCCAAATGAATACAAGGTATCATTTTTTACAAATGTTACTGCTGCCAATTGCCCTTGGTGGGGTATTTTTTTTACCCAAGTGGTTTGACAAAATGCTGTACTACCAAAATTGAGTAGCACCGCAAATTGCATAGAACGTATTAGAAACTTCTTCATCCGACAGAATGCAAAGTTATCATTTGCAAAGTGAATTTCGTTAAAATTGTTGCTTCTGATAAGTATTCATTGTCTTCAATTGTAATTCATGCAATTGCTAGCAGGGTTTTCAACCTAACCGGGTAGTAAATTTCTACTCCGCAAAAAATCAATTTTTTTGCACTTTAAATTTTTAGTAAGTTTGAGCCAATTATTGACATAGCAAGATGAGCAAAAATAAGATTGTTAACGTTACTCAAAACCAAACCAACAGCAATGTGGCTTTTATCCTAGAAGGGGCTGTAACAAAATACAGCACTGGATTGATTGAGAAACTCATTACGGCATCAAACACCTCCAAAACCAAGGGCAACTTTTACCTAGTTACCAAGGATGAAACCGCATGGAAAAAGTTGTTTGAAGGCGATAAAACAGTACTGGAAGCCTTTAATAATGGCACTTTACATTTTGCAAAAACATGCGCTGAGGTGTTTCAAAAAAACGAAACTGTTTTTTATTTACCTATAAAAAATGCCAAAACACCCAGCCATTGTTTCAAACTGCTATCAAGACTTGAAAAAGTAAACAAGAACCAAGATGGACTTTATATTTTAGGAAAAAACACCGCCAAAAAACAAAGTGTAGGTGGTCGTTTCTTCCAATTTATGGCCAACTTTTGGGCACGGGTTCTGACAGGAATAGATGCCAAGGGCTTGGCTTCAGGCATTATTGGTTTTGAAAGTACCACTTATATTCAACTTACTGAAAGATTTGGCGCTGGTACATCACCCATAGTTTTAATGAAACTAGCCAAAGAACAAGGCATGAACATTGACTTTATTGACGGTGATTATGATGAGCCTGCTTATGGCTTTGGTGCTGCTTTTTCAGCAATTGTCAAAGGGAAATGGACGGTTGCCACCTACATTGTAAAAAATTATTTTACAGATGCGGTAAAACAAATCAAAACCAACGGAATAAGGATTGTAGAGAAAAATTCAGCATTCTATAAAATAGCTTTTGGCACCGTTGCTACGCTTGTTTTTGCAGTGATGATGAGCACTAGCACGGATTATAACATCACATGGGATGAACCCAACCATAACACTTTTGCCAAGGATGTTTTGAGCTATTATACCACCTTGGGCAGTGATACCACGATGTTTGATTTCAATAACCGAGATTATCAAACCAACGTGCTGTATGGCATGTCATTTGATACCTTTTGTGCTGGCATTCAGCAAATTACTGGCTTGCACGAGTATGATGTTAGGCGTGTTGGCAATGCACTTATTGGTTTTTTATGTTTGCTTTTAACGTCCTTGCTTGCCAAACACTTTTTTGGTTGGCGAGCCGCACTTTTGGCTATGTTAGCCATGTTTCTAAGTCCTTCATTTTATGGTCATGCTTTTAACAATCCCAAAGATATTCCTTTGGCGATGGGTTATGTAATGACTGCTTTGTTTTTGGTTAGGCTATTATCAGAAATGCCCAAACCCCGAATGCAGACGATGTTTATGTTGGCATTGGCCATTGGCTTTTCTATCAGTATTAGGGCCAGTGGATTGGTTCAAATAGGTTTTGTTCTTGCATTTTTAGGATTGCATTGGCTATTTGCTGCCAAAGAAAAGGGCAAGGTTTTCAAACAATACTTGTTCATTTTTATAGGAGTCGCTTTAGTAGGATATATTATTGGGGTGTTATCTTGGCCTTATGCCCTCAGAAATCCTTTAACCGGACCGATAACAGCATTTAAAGAGTTCAGCAATTTTGCTTATTTGAATTATTATGAACTTTTTGAGGGGGTAAGAATTAAAGACAAACCGTGGTATTATGAACCCAAATTAATAGCCCTAACTGCTCCACTGATGGTATTGGCTGGGTTGGCATTTTTCGCCTTAACGGTATGGTTTAATCCCGCCAAACCAAAGGGAGAAGTTAAGAGTGCAAAAGACATTGCAAAAACTTTAGGTCTTTGGGTTCTCCTTATCATGACCTTTGCACCCTCTGCTTATGCCATTTATAAAAACTCTTATGTTTACAACGGATGGAGACATTTTTTATTTATTTATCCTACCTTAGTGGTGTTGGCTATTTGGGGTTGGGAAAAATTGATGATGCTGCTTTCCAAAGTTAAAATTACCCAAATTTTAATACCTCTTGTTGCTATTGCATTGCTTGTCCCTGCAGGAATTTTTAGCATAAAAAATCACCCTTACCAATATCTTTATTTTAATGAAATTGCAGGTGGAGTGGAAGGTGCAGCAGGTGAATATGAGTTGGATTATTGGTGCCAAACCCCTAGAGAGGCGTATGAATGGTTGCAAAAAAATGTGCCAGCCGTAAAAGATGGAAAGGCCACCGTAGCAAGCAATAATATTGTGCAAACATTAAGTGCTCACGTGCCTAATAGCGACAGTCTTAAATACTTGTGGTGCAGAGAAAATGAATGGTTCAACAATCCTTTTGATTATGCCATTTTTACCAATCGTACCTTGTCCAAAACCCAAATTAAAGGTGGATACTGGCCGCCCAAAGGGACCATTCATGAAATAAAGGTGGGAGGAGTGTGTGTGGCTGCAGTAGTAAAAGCTGAAAATAATTATGGTGGTCAGGCCAATATTGCTTTTGCTCAAAGAAATATAGCCGAAGCCGAAGCTTTATATACTCAAGCTGTACTGTACAACCCAAAAGAAGAAGAGTTTGCCAGAGGCTTGGCGGGTGTTTTAAAAGCTAAAGGGCAAATGGACAGTGCTATTTTGTTTTTTAACAAAGCAGCCGCATTAAGAGACCATAATTTTGAAGCATTTTTTGGATTAGGAGAGTGTTATTTTACTCAAGCCACAAGAGATAATCAAAATCAGCCCAACCTCAATTTATTGTCTAAAGCAGAAGAAAATTTTAGAAAAGCCATTGAGTTTAAACAAAATTATTCTTCGGCTTATTACTATTTGGGCAACATTCAATTGATACAAAAAAAGGAATATGATGCAGAAAAAACTTTTTTGTTGGCGATAGAACAAAGCCCTAATTTTAGTTATGCCTACACCGGTTTAGGCAAGGCTTATATGAACAGTGGCAGGGCAGACAAGGCGATAGAATCCTTTACCATTGCCATACAAATTGATGAACAAACAGGGGTGAAAAACCCTGAACCTTACTATTATTTATCTCAAATGTATAGAAACAAAGGTGATGAAACGAATGCCAATGCGTATGCTCAAAAGTATATGCAGATGGCGGGCGGTGGAGCAACTCAATAAGCTATTTTAAGACAATAATACCGCCCATCAATAAATGTTCTACATCAAAAATATCCGTAGCATGGATAATATAAATATAGTTGTTTAGGTTATTATCTTTGGGTGTCCATTGTTGGTTGACATCTTCTGACTTAAATACCATTTCGCCCCAACGGTTAAATATTTGAGTGCTAATATTTTTGATGTATTGCTTTCCAACTATCTCAAAAAAATCATTGATGTTGTCTCCATTTGGGCTAAAACTATTTTGAACAAAGAGGGTAAAATTGTGCAGGATATATGCGTTAATTGTAGTGGTATCTGGGCAACCATATTGGTTGGTATAAGTTACTGTAATTACCTTAAACCCCGTATCTGTAAAGGTATGATTTACCCTATCTGAATTGATATAAGCCTGACCCTCGATGTGCCAAACAAAGTTTTTCAGGTTTTTGCCCAAAGCCTTAAATTCCCACTCACTTGATTGGTTATTGATATTTTTCCTTTTGATGTATTCAATAACCGCTTTATCTGAAGGCAAGGTTTCTATAGTAACGGTACCGCTGTCTGTACAACCATTTTTATTTACTGATACCAATTTTACATCAAAACGCCCAATTTCATTTAGTTTTCCAAATACCAATTGGCTACTTTGGTTGTCTATCGCAAATGCTGTGGGCAATTGCCAAGTAAACTGCGGGGTATCATTGGCTAAATATTGGCTATTGTTGAACAATTTAAAATAGTTACCACTAAAACATTGTGACGGGTCGGTTACCTTAATTTTTACTTTTGGATTGGGTGCAAGTGTCAAGGTATCTTGATAGGGATAAGAGCAATTATCTTTTGACACCCATTGCAGTTTATGCTGCTGATAGCTTAGGTTTTTTAAATCCAAAATAGAATCTTGGCTTATTTCCACTCCGTTTAAAAACCATTGAAAACTGTGTTTTACATTGGGCAAACCGCCTGTAATGGTTGGGGCTAAAAAAACAGAATCTTGGTAGCAAATCGGACTTAAATTAATTGTTGCTTTTAAAGAATCATAACGCTTGATGATTGTTTTTAAAGTATCAAACAAAGGCGAACATGCGTGTTTGGCAATTACTTGTAAAGCACTTATACCATTCAAATCAATGGTTTTTTGGAAAGACCTGTTTACACTGCTATCCATAAAAGTACCCGATTGATTATAAATAAAAATTTGAGGGTTTAAGCCTCCACTGACGTTATAAGTTATTTGGTTAATTGTATTTTGGCAAAGGGTTGTATCTGTTGCTCCTATTAATTTAAGCGGAGGTCTAATGGTTAAATTAAAAGTGTCTTTTATCACTTCATCACACTCATTGGTGGCTGTGTAACTAACCAAAATATCTGCATTTGCCATGATAGAAAAGGTATCTGTGGTAGCATAAACTTGTCCGTTAACAAACCAAGTGGGTTTGGTTTTAAAACTGCCACTTATCGGTTTGGGGGTGGTTTTAATACTTTCTCCTTTGCAGAGCAGGGTGTCTTTTAATTTATTCGGAGCAGTCCATTTATCAAAAAACTGATAGGTAAAAGTTGCAGTATCGCTCTGCATTGGGCAAATGCTTGAAACCTTTAAAAATATTTGATTGTCTGTTTTGTTATTAACCAAGTACATAGCAGAATTTTGAGTATTTAAACCCTGCCAAGTGTAAGTATAAATTCCATTTCCACCAGTCATTTTTGGGTTCAGATTATAAGGCAATCCACTGCAAATTTGACTGTCTTTGGCAGCATTAATTTTTACACTGTCCAATACACTCAACTTTATATATTGGCTATCTATATCTAATAAACAGATATCTTTGACTAACAACAAAATGGTTTTGACTTGTTGCCAATCTACTCGCAAACTATCTGTGTTGGATAAAATGGTATTATTTGCGGTATCTATCCATTGATAAATCCGTTTTGTGCTATCTCCTCCCTTTATTTTTGCTTTAATGAAGCTGTTAAGGCAAACCGTAGTATCCTTGTTTTGTATAGCAATTTTATCAAAGGGTTTAATGGTGATATAAGCGGTGTCTGTATCTCCGCAACCGCTACTATCTGCAATAATTACGCGAATATTATTTGGGTTTACAATACCCTTGCTAAACTGAACTATTCTTGCCGTGCTATCTGCAAACAAACTTCCAGGACTCCATTGCCATTTGGTACCGCCTGTTGTTTTAAGTATGGGTTGACTACCACGGCAAACTGTGGTATCATTGCCAATAAAAGCTGTATCTCTACTATATATTAACAAGCGTAAACTATCATACCGATAATAGCTTTGCACTTGTGGGGCGGTGCTAATAATGCGGATGCGATAATCTTTGCTACTCACCACATTAAACAAGGGTAAAACTCCTTTTATAGTACTGTCTTTGTTTGTTTTAATAATGCCCAAGCTTCTGTGCCCTCCCGTAAAATTACCTTGCTCATCACTCAGCTCTGCCATAAAAGTATTGGTATCTGCAAAAGTGCCATCTTTGGTGTAGGGAATGAGTAAGGTATCTCCTGCACAATACGGCCCAGCACTTACCGTGCCTCTGGTAATGCTAAAATCGTAAATTTTTGAGATTAAAAAATCTCGGGAACTATCTACTGCAGTGTAAACTGTATTATTAATTTTTATCTTTTTTTGAAAAGTAGTGCCAAAATAGCTGGCATTGGCACTGTCTAACACTATTCCTTTTGGGGATAAAGTGCTTAAATCTCCAGTCCTAAAAAGCCAAAGCACATTGCCTAAGGTGTCAATTTTAAAAAAATAATTAAGTCCTTCCGACTGGGGTATAATTTTATTGAATACTTTAATATTTCCCCCAATTCGTCCACCGCCATATATAAATGGTCCTGTATTAACTGAAAAATCAACAAAACCGCTATAATCTAGACTGGTATCTCCTGCTATCAGAGAATAACGGAGAAGAGAATCATTTTCAAACAATAAAAAGATAGGTACCCAATTTTGTTTAGAACCATTTTTTATGATGACATCTTTGTATTTAAAACTATCACTTATTGATGCCAATATCACAAATCTATTGTTTGATAAATACTCTATGCGTGCAATGCTTTTAATATCAATTGAGGTATCCGTTAGATACTGAATAGTTCTTTTTTGTGGATTAAAACTATCAAATCGTATAATGAACAATCCATTGTTAAAACTATCTATTTGCCAATAGTCAATGGCACTGTCTATATTACCTGTAATTAAACCACCACCAAAAAATTCCAACCCATTTTTCACTTTACGGATTGAATTAATATAATTAATTCCTATGGCACGATGAAACGTAACACTATCAAGCTGTGTATTGATACTACACCAATAACTGACCTCTGTCTTAAAAATTGAATTATTGTAAAAACTATAACCTCTAAAATGAATGCTGCTATCAATAAAATATATTTCACTCGGGAATAAAGCTATATTTGTATTTACTTTCTGTATTAAAAATTTCAAATCTGCATCAAGTTTTGTAAAAACAACGATATGCTTTTCTAGCCCAGTACTCTGGTAAATAACGCCTCCTTCTGCTGTTACTTGGAACGTAGTGTCATTAAAAGAACTACTAAAATAATGTTTTGCAGCAAAATAAATATTCCCACTGTCATCCTCAACAACAGTTATTAGCATAGGGTAATATCCAAATTGCCTTGCCTTAACCACCTTGCCAGCAGTATCCAACACTAGTAACCAATTTGTGGCATTGGTATCAGCAACAAAAGTGCTGTCAGGAGTAGTTAACTTAGCCTTTTGGTTTGCACTGTCCGTTTGTGTGTGGCAAACCACAAAAATTCTATTTTTATTTAATCTACTAGGTACGATAGACATTAACTGGTCGGTAATTGAATCTCCATACGTTTTATTCCATACAAAATTTTGGGAATAGGCATTTAAGCCCATTCCCAAAAATAAAAGTATAGCCCATAGCCATTTCATCCGCAGTAAACCCCTCATAAAATTAAAGTCTATTTTTCAAAAGTAACACCAATCTGCATCTTTTTGGTGTCAAAAATTTGTTGATTGATAAGCAAACTGTATTGGTATTGCCCTGCTGCCAATTCGCTACAATCCAATTCTACTTGCCCAAAACCCAATTCATTCAAGGCAAAAGCCTTTACTAATTTTCCATTCATGTCTGTTACCTTTATAAAAGCACTGTTGCTTGTAATGGGCACATAATAATCTATCCTGGTCATCCCTCTAAATGGATTGGGGGTATTTTGAAACAAGATAGGTTGTTTGTTAATTTTTTCTTTTTGAAAAGTAGATTGCTCCTTCAAAGCAATTTTTTCTGCATTGCTTTGTATCAACAAATTCAGTTTTTGGTTTAAGCTGTCAATCATCACTTGTTGCTCTTGTATTCCTTTGGTAAGCACTGGAATTAATTCTGTATATCGCACACCGTAATTGTTTACACTATCAACAACTACCACTTCTGGAACTAATTTCTCCAATTCTTGCGCAATAAAACCTATACGGATGCCATTAGCATTTTCTTTCCACTCATAAGTTACTGGGCGCATTTTATTTATCGTTTCTATGCCGTAATTGAGGTTCTCAATGTTTTCTTTACATTTAACATCAGAGGTTTGAATACTTCCATTTAATGCCCAAACTTCATTCCATTTTTTAGAACTGGAGCCAAGATTATAGTTGCCTGAAACAGCTGGGGTAACGTTCCCAGTAACTTCTGTATTTCCACCTAAAAATGCAAGCCCGTTTAAAAATGTAGATCCATTTACAACCAAAGTCTTATCAATCCCTATATCATTTGGTCTAACCGTAAAAGCAGCCAAACCACTTTGTCTATAAATTTCAAAAGAAATATGATTGGAACCAGTATTATTGGTAAAAAAACGATGTGAAATAGTAGGGTCAAACGGAACACTTTTTCCAAAAGAAGTAGAGGTTATCAAATCAAGATGTCCATTGGCATACGTTGCATTTGAGGGATTTAGAGACCCATATCCAATTCCATCAAAATGAAAGAGAATATTTGCTGGTGTGCTGCCATTTCTTGTTCCAAAAACAAGACTTGCACTACCTCCTGCTTGATTGCCATTAACATCCCAAGCACTGGTAGATGTGGTTGGTAAGCCTGCATAAAGCTCTCCAGATGGTTTTATAAACAAATATTGATCATTGCTGGTAATATTCTTATTTTTATAAATAATGGTATTAGAAATTTCTGTATTTGGGTCTGTAATTTTTAATAAATCACTTCCACTTTGGTTTTCGATTTGAAAAATAGATAGTGCACCTGTAGATCTTATTCTTTGGTTTCCATTAATAAATAACTTTTCACCAGAACCTAATCCATTAATGGAAATATTACCGGTATAACCCATAGAAAATAATGCAACCCCACTATTGTCATTAAAACTGAAATAAGGTCTAACGCCACTAGGTCCTTTCATCTCAAAAAATGCTTGTGGGTCGCTTACCCCAATACCCAAATTTCCATTTGCCTTTAGGGTCATTAAATTATTGACAGTTGGTGGATATCCACCAATCGGATTTGCAACGTTGATAATATTTTCAAATACTAAACGAGAAGGGGTTTCTCCCTCTTTATGGATAAAACTAATTACCGCCTCTTTATTGGCAGATGGGGTATAAGTAGTTGTTTGGTTTTGTTCCCCATAATTTGTGGTGGTGGTGGTTGAAGATGCTGCCCTTAATCCAAAAGAAGCTCCATAATTATTTAGATTATGTAAATCTGCCAGGTATCTATAATCAGGAGTAGTAGTATAACTGGGGTTTGTAAGGACTCCTAAGTCTCTATACCATAAACCTACTTTAGACCATTGCGTTGAATTGCTATTAAAAAGTCCGGTATCTTGATTAACGTATAAATTTCCCCCATATAATATAGTACGATAATCTGTGGGTAAAAACCCTTTTCCTACTTCTAACCGAGTGTAATTACTAAGAGGCGAAGTGTTAGGGAAGTATGGCCACGTGCTGAGAAAAGGGTTACTTGTGATGTTGTTCGAGACATCATACAAGCCATAATTAAATCTACCAATTTGAGCGGAAATTACATGGAAGTTAAACATAAAGGCGAGCAATAAAATACCCCCCCCAATTTTGTTTAATGTTTTTCTGATTTTGTTTAATTTATTCATGGATGTAGTGTTTTGTTTCCTCAAGGTAAGCATTTTTATCAAAACTGCACAATTAACCTATATTTTAATCTATACTACTAGAAACAATTCTTTAGAACGGCTTATTTCAATCCAAAATAATTACCATTGCCAAATAAATCTTAAAACTGCGCCATTAAACAAAAAATTTTATTGTTTAAGTTTAGGCGCTTCGTGGCTGGTTCAAAACTTTAAAAAGGCTTACAATCCTTCATTTGTATCCCATTCATGGTTCAACATTCCGATACTTCAAGAAGTGGAGACTCTAAAAACAGAAAAAGATACATCCTCTCCAAAATATTTTATACTAGTAAACATTTCGCCTATTTCTTGTGTATTGTAGATAGTATAAGAACAGTCTGCACAATTGAGATTGACTACAATGTGCCGTCTGTTTTAAAATTATGACATTGAAAGATAAAATAATTATCCTACCTTGCATTACATTTTGAGAAAACTTTACCTCATATTATGCCTTCTTTTTGTTGCCAATGCAGGGCAAGCAACGCATATTGTGGGTGGTGAAATTTATTATAAATACCTTGGCAACAATGATTATAAAATCTATTTTGATTATTATTTGGATTGCCAAAATGGAATTCCTGCTGCCATTAATGCTGATGTGGATGGTTCAAATTTTGCTGTTTTTGATGGGTCGACCAATGATAGGATATCAAAATATGATAAAAACGGAATTGTCCCATTGGGTAAGCCGGTGAGGGTTAGTGCCACCAACTATAAGTGCATTTTAACCAAACCCAATGCCTGTGTAGATAAGTATCAATTTGAATTTACACTGAATTTACCTCCAAGAAAGGGTGGTTATATCATAGCCTATCAACGCTGTTGTAGAAACAACTCTATCACCAACCTTGCCGACCCAGGTGCAACAGGTTCTACTTATTGGACAAAAATTGAAGACTTTACAGAAAGCAATGCCAATAATAACAGTGCCGTTTTCAAAAATTTACCCCCCAATTTTTTATGTACCAATGCGCCCCTTAATTTTGACCATTCTGCCATAGATCCAGATGGTGATGTATTGGTTTACGAACTTTTTCATCCCTATAATTCATTTAGAAGTACTGTTGGTGCTACCACATCAAATCCAAAACCCCCAGCTGATGAGTTTATGAGTCCTCCATTCACTTCTGTAACGTGGTTATCAGGGTATAGTATTACTAATCAAATTGATGCAAGTCCGGGTATGAGTATTGATTCTAAAACAGGATTATTAACCTTTACACCTACAAAAACAGGTCAGTTTGTAGTGGGTATTTTGGTAAAAGAATATAGAGATGGTGTGCTTATTGGCATTACCCGAAGAGATTTTCAATTTAATGTGAGTAACTGTACTTTTGAAGTGGTTTCTGCCTTTTCTTCCCCTACCAAAGCGTGTGATTACAGCGTGTATTTTAACAATACCAGCTTTGGAACAACGCCCCTCACTTATTCCTGGGATTTTGGAGACCCCACCACTGCGTTGGATGTTTCAACAGATTTGGCTCCTTCTTATATTTATCCAAAAGGTGGGGCTTATAATATTAAGTTGATTGCCAAAGGAAAAAATTGCAATGATACTTATTTGAGAACGGTTAATGTTATTGACTCCATTCACATCAAATTAGGTCCTAGTGATACTACGTGCGCTCCATTAAAAAAGGTATTGAGAGCCCCACCCAATACAAATACTATTTTCTATTGGAGCACAGGTGAGCAGGGAGAAAGCATTGAGGTTAGTAAATCTGGAACTTACATTGTAAAAACCAATAAGGAAACATGTCAATACACAGATACCATTAAGGTTGCGGTGGATGAAATATTCCCTAAACTTCCCAAAGACAGTGTAATATGCAATGAGGATGTAATAGACTTCACTATAGATGTTGGCGGTGGTTTTGATGATTATTTATGGAGTACCGGTGAAAAAACCTCTGCCATTAGAATTACAAAAATAGGAAACTACAGTATTTTTATTAGCTCAAAATACGGTTGCAAATATGGTAGTACTTTTAATTTAGACCAGCAAGTGCCTCCTCCAATTAATATCAGAGACACCAGCATTTGCCCTTTTACTACAGGAAATTTTTTGGCGGACAATACCAAAGTTAGCTATCTATGGAATACCGGAGAAACCAGCAGGCAAATTACGGTGCAGCAAGCAGGAAATTATTGGGTAAAAGTGTTTGATGGAAAATGCCACAATGCTGATACCGCGATGTTGCAGGTTTTTGATTTAGGAAATTATGGACTACCACCAGATACTGCTTTTTGTGACAAGGTATATTATCCACTGAACCCCGGCAATCAATTTGTTAGCTACCAATGGAATACAGAGCAAAGCACTGCTCAAATAATAGCGAGGGATAAAGGAAAGTATTTGGTTGAAATGACCTCTAAAGAAGGCTGTAAGGTGAGTGATTCTATCAACATTGTATTAAATCCTTTACCTAATGTGGGTTTAGGGAATGACACCACCATTTGCGAAGCAGTTAATTTAACTTTAGATGCGGGCCTTGCAGAAAGCTACTTATGGCATGATGGATCTGCTGAAAGAACCCTAAAAACAGAGGAAAAGGGAATTTATTCAGTCATAATAAAAGATATTAACGGCTGTTTCAATAGCGACTCCATTTTTATTGACAAAGACCCCCACGCTTTGCCGTCAGATTTGTATATGCCCACGGCCTTTACACCCAATGGAGATGGACTTAATGATGTTTATCCTGATAACAAATATCAAGATATTGGGGTAGAATACAATCTTAAAATCTTTAACAGATGGGGAGAGAAACTAGAAGACTTTGATAGCCCAAGTATGAATTGGGACGGAAGAAGTAGAGAAATTATTGTGCAAGAGGGTGTGTATGTCTACATAGTTACATGGCTTGGTTGCGACAATAAAAGAAGAACCTTAAAAGGAAATGTAACTTTGCTGAAGTAAGCCTCATTTATTGCTTAGTTTTTATTAATTTCGTGCACTATGGAAGAGAAAAAGTTGTTTTTGCTTGATGGCATGGCATTGGTTTACAGAGCATTTTTTGCTTTTTCAAAAAACCCAAGAATTACAAGTTATGGACTGAATACAAGTGCCATTTACGGTTTTGCCAACACGGTTATGGAGGTGTTAAAAAATCATAACCCAAGCCATATTGCCGTAGCTTTTGATACTCCTGAGCAAACCAATAGAGCCAAAGAGCATTCTTTTTACAAAGCACATAGAGAAGAGATGCCCGAAGATTTACGCAAGAGTTTGCCTTTTGTTTTTCGTTTGTTAGAGGGTATGTGCATTCCCACGATTTTGTTGCCAGGCTGGGAAGCTGATGATGTGATAGGCACTCTGGCTGTAAAAGCTGAGAAAAAAGGGTTTGTTACCTACATGATGACTCCCGACAAAGATTTTGGGCAACTGGTTAGTGATAAGATTTTTATGTATAAACCTGCCAGAATGGGCAATGATGCTGAAATATTGGGCGTACCAGAAATTCTTAAAAAATGGGAAATTAAGGACATCAAACAAGTTATAGATATTTTAGGTTTATGGGGAGATAGTTCTGATAACATACCGGGCGTACCAGGTGTGGGAGAAAAAACAGCTAAAAAATTGATTGCAGAATATGGCAGCATAGAAAATGTACTGGCCAATGTGCATGAGCTAAAAGGAAAAATGAAAGAAAATTTTGAAACGTATAGGGAGCAAGCCCTTATTTCAAAATCATTAGCCACCATAGATATTGATTCTCCAATTGAGTTTGAAGAAGAAAAATATGTATTAGACCCCTGTAACGAGACAATCTTAACTGCTTTGTTTCAAGAACTTGAGTTTAAAACCATGGCACAACGGATGTTTAACAAAAGTCCGCAAGTGATGCAGCAAGATTTGTTTGGCAACAGTGTAGGAACCGCTCCGGTTACTACCAATGCCCCACAAAACAGTTCAGAAAATATAAGTTTAAAGCAATTTGATGCCCAAAAAGTAAATTATGAATTGGTGGACAACAAAGAAACATTGGCACAATGGGTAACCAAACTATTGGATGCCAAAGCCTTTTGTTTTGATACCGAAACAACAGGATTGGATTTATTGCAAGACAAAATTTTGGGCATTTCTTTTAGCATAAAAGCTGGAGAGGCCTGTTATATTCCAATCAATAGCAGCCAACAAGGGAAGGATTTTTTGGAAATACTAAAGCCTGTTTTTGCCAGTAAAGTTAAAAAAATTGCTCAAAATATTAAGTTTGATATGCACATGCTGCGCAATGCAGATATAACCTTAAATCCCCCGTTTTTTGATACCATGTTGGCTCATTATCTAATAGAGCCAGATAGCAGGCATGGCATGGATAAGTTGTCCGAACAATACCTTAATTATACCCCCATCAGCATAGAAAATTTAATTGGTAAAAAAGGGAAAGGTCAGTTATCCATGAATGATGTACCCATGGATACTTTAACCAATTATGCCGCAGAAGATGCCGACATAACTCTACAACTAAAAGAAACCTTTGAGCCACTGTTGGTAGCACAGAATGCAAAAGTAGTTTTCACTGAATTAGAGCTGCCATTAATAAGTGTTTTAGCCGATATGGAAAGGGCAGGAGTTGCTTTAGATGTGCCATTTTTGCAGGACTATGCAGTACAATTGGGTAAGGAAATAGTTAATTTAGAGAAATCTATTTATGATTTGGCAGGGGTGCGTTTTAACATTGCTTCTCCCAAGCAAATGGGTGAAGTGTTATTTGATAAATTACAATTAGACCCTAAAGCCAAAAAAACCAAAACAGGTCAATATAAAACAGGTGAAGATGTGTTGCAAAAGCTTTACGATAAGAGTGAAATTGTAAAACACATTTTAGATTTTAGGCATTTACAGAAATTGAAATCAACGTATGTAGATAGTTTACCACTGTTGGTCAATAAGAAAACAGGCAAGCTACATACTACTTTTAATCAGGCAGTGGCTGCCACAGGTAGGTTAAGTAGCACCAATCCCAATATTCAAAATATTCCGATAAGAACGGAGAATGGCAGGGAAGTGCGCAAGGCTTTTATACCCAGCAAAGGCAATATTTTACTTTCCGCAGATTACTCACAAGTGGAATTACGCGTAGTAGCAAGTATGAGTGGTGATGAAGGGATGATTAAGGCGTTTAATGATGGTTTGGATATCCATACTGCAACGGCAGCCAAAGTTTTTGGTGTATCTATTGAAGACGTTACCAAAGAACAACGTTACAAAGCCAAAAGTGTTAACTTTGGTTTAATTTATGGCCAAGGTGCTTTTGGATTGGCTGAAAACTTAGGCATTTCAAGAACAGAGGCGAAAGAAATAATAGACAATTATTTTGTTCAATTTCCTCAAATTAAGGGATTCATGGACAGCACCATTCATTTTGCACAAGAAAATGGATTTGTTCAAACCCTATTGGGCAGACGCAGATACATCAGAGATATCAACTCTGCCAATGGCACCCTGCGAAGTTTTGCGGAACGCAATGCTATCAACGCTCCTATACAAGGCACGGCAGCGGATATGATTAAAATTGCCATGATTGAAATACAAGAAGCCATGAAGCAGAAAAACTTTAAAAGCCAAATGATTTTGCAAGTACATGATGAACTTTTATTCGATGTGTTGCCTGAGGAGATGGAAGCTTTAAAACCCCTCGTCATTAAAAAAATGACCGAAGCCCTTCCTTTAAAAGTACCTATTTTGGTAGAAACAGGCGAAGGACAAAATTGGTTGGAGGCGCATTAAATTTAACAAATCCCTTCAACTTATTATACGCAGGAAAGTTATTGCTATGCAGGTTTTATACTGAATAGCTATAGTATATTTCGCCAATTATTTCAGTGTTTATAAAAGCGAATAGCCATTTTAACACAAATCTCTATAAATCTATAAATATGCATATATTTGTGCGTCAGTGGCAAGCGTTACTAGACATCATAAATGATACAGCGCCAGAACGCGAACAGGATAAACGGCAACTCTAAATTAATTATAAGCGTTAATCCGACAGAGAATTAAAAAGTGAAGTCCAGAAATCACTCAAAAATAACGGGGCAGAACCTGAAAAGCCAAATGAGTAAGAAAATTTAAAAAAACTAAAATGGGAAATTTAATTGTGATTGCGCAACTCATTGTTGCTATTTCTGTTGTTATTGTATGGGTATTTCGTTTCGATAATATCGTGAAAGAATTTAACCAATATGGACTGAGCAATCTAACGCGGACGATTGTTGGTTCAACTAAAATAGCATTGGCAACATTGCTTGTAACAGGTGTCTGGTATCCTTCGCTGGTTCTAATTCCAGCACTTTTGATGGCTTTCCTGATGTTAAGTGCACAGTATTTTCACTTCAAAGTGAATAACCCTTGGCAAAAGCGCATGCCCTCATTGTTTCTATTGCTACTTTGTCTTTTTATTGCTACAGTATCCCTTAATTTGATTGCTTGATGCGTTTACTAGAAGTTTCGGTTCTTGTTTCGAGTCTCTCTTTTTTAGCTTACGGTATAACTTATTTTACATCTCCAAAAATGAAAAGTGAATTTATACGCTTTGGATTGAGTAAATTAGGAATACTTACTGCAATTTTAGAAATTTTAGGAGCTTTTGGGTTACTAGTCGGCTTAATGTTTAGCTATATTTTACCCTTATCCTCAGGAGGCTTAGCATTATTGATGTTTTTAGGCGTAGCAGTCAGGCTAAGAGTTAAAGACAGTTTGTGGGATTTATTACCCGCTTTATTTTTTCTTGGTTTAAATTCATATATCTTTTTTGCATCAATGAAAATCTTCTGGGAATAAAGATTCCAATTTGCTCTTTTAATCGACTTGCTTACAAAAAACTTAAATCAAGATTTTTTTTCAATTGAGTATATTTAATTCAAATAAAACCCAATAAAAATAAGTTAAATAGTAAATAATTATATTTTTAGCCATTTCTATTGTGTCTATGATTGATAATGGTTTAAAAGATACGAAGGCAGAGTATTACTCTTGCAATATTTAATACCCAACGCCATTCTCACCACCCATTTTCTGTTTCAGTGTTTCTACACACTCTGGGTTAAGTAAGGTGGAGGTATCACCAATATTAGCAGTATCGCCTTCTGCAATTTTCCGTAAAATTCTACGCATTATTTTACCACTTCTGGTTTTGGGCAAGTCATTGGTAACAATTACCCTTTCTGGTTTCGCAATAGGGCTTAATTCTTTTGATACCCATTCTCTTATCGTTTCACAAAATTCTTGTTCATTAACTTGTAATCCATTGCGCAAACAGACATAAGCACAAATAGCATGGCCTTTTATAGCATGAGGATAGCCTACCACTGCAGATTCAACCACATCAGGATGCTCATCGATACAATTTTCTAACTCCGCTGTTCCCAAATTATGACCACTCACTATCACTACATCATCAACCCTACCTGTTATTCTGTAATTTCCTTTTTCATCCCTTTTTGCACCATCACCTGTAAAATACTTCCCGGGATAACTGCGATAGTATGTGTCAACAAAACGCTGATGGTCCCTATAAATAGTGCGGGCCATTCCAGGCCAAGGTTTAGCAATACAAAGATGCCCTTCACTATCAGCATCTGTTATTTCTTCTCCATTAGGATTAACAATTACTGGCATAATCCCAGGCAAAGGCAGGGTTGCAAAACAGGGAATTGCAGGAGTAACATCTGCCAAGTTTGAAATTAAAATTCCCCCTGTTTCTGTCTGCCACCATGTATCGACAATAGGGCATTTACCCTTGCCAATTTTTTGATGATACCAATGCCAAGCCTCTTCATTGATGGGCTCTCCAACGGTACCTAAAACGCGCAAACTGCTCAAATCATGTTTTTCTATCATGTCTTCTTTGCATTGCGCCAAAGTTCTAATGGCAGTTGGTGAGGTATAAAAAATATTTACTTTGTGCTTATCTATAATCTGCCAAAATCTATCTTGACTAGGACAATTGGGAACACCCTCGTACATAACGGTTGTAGCTCCAGCACATAAAGGGCCATAAACAATATAACTATGTCCTGTTACCCAACCAATATCGGCAGTACACCAATGCACTTCATCTGGAGTATATTGAAATACATTCATAAAACTGTATTCCGCATACACCATATAGCCTGCGCAAGTATGCACCATTCCTTTGGGTTTTCCCGTGCTGCCAGAAGTGTAAAGAATGAATAAAGGGTCTTCTGCGTCCATTACTTCTGCTTCGCATTCATCTTCTTGTACATCAAACATGGTGTGCCACCAATTATCTCTTTTTTCAACCCAATTAATTTCCGTCTTTGCGCTCCTAAAAACAATGGTTTTTTCTATGCACGCACATTGTTTTAAAGCCTCATCTGCAATATCCTTTAAGGGTGTTATTTTTTTTCCTCTAAAGCCTCCATCTGCTGTTACCAACCATTTACATTCAGCATCATTAATTCTATCTGCAAGGGCTTGCGCACTAAATCCTGCAAAAACTACAACATGCACTGCCCCAATTCTTGCACAAGCTAACATGGTATAAAGCAACTCTGGTATCATGGGCATATACAAACAAACCCTATCGCCCTTTTTTACACCCAAAGCTTTCAGCATATTGGCTGTCGTACAAACTCTTTTTAACAATTGATTGTAGGTTAATTTTAGGCCAAAGCGTGTGGCATCATTCGGCTCCCATATCAAAGCTATTTGATCTCCCAATTTTCCACAATGTCTATCAATACAATTTTCTGTGATGTTTAATTTGGCACCCTCAAACCAAGTAATTTTACCTTCTGCTAAATTGCAATCCGAAACCTTATCCCACTCTTTGTGCCATTTAAAATTGGTTTTGGCATAATCTCCCCAAAAGGCATCAGGGTTTTCTGATGCTCGTTTGGTTATTGCCAAATGGTCTTCTTGGTTTCTTGCAATATATTTCATAACCTCATTTAGTATAAAACAAAAGTAGGCAAAAAATAGCTTTTATTGGATAATTAAAATTTCGAGGAAATTAGTGATGGGTATGATTGCATATATTTTTGCACGAGCCACACCTTTTAGCCGCGAGAGGAAAAATACTTTGCAGGGCTTGGCACTAGCACAAACCGTAAAAATTAGAGCTAATTATTACGACTAACCGTAAAAATTAAAGCTATTTATTATGATAAACCGTAAAAATTCAAGTATGTTCCAAAGCTATCTGAAGAAATTAATCCTCTAGTTTTTTATCCAATCTTCATCATCAAGTCTGCTACTCTGTTTGAGTAACCAGCCTCATTATCATACCAACCCACCACTTTTACGGTGTTGCCAATAACTTGAGTTGATAATGCATCAAAAATATTGGAATGCGTGTTGCCAACTATATCAATAGAAACAATAGGATCTTCTGTATATTCCAATATATTTTTCATTGAACCTTCTGCAGCCTCTTTAAACTTGGCATTAATTTCTGCAACTGTAGCTGGTTTTTTTAAGTTTACCGTAAAATCAGTTACTGAGCCATTAGGAATTGGCACTCTCATGGCATTTCCATTTAATTTGCCTTGCAAATGTGGCATCACCAAACCAACTGCCTTTGCAGCTCCCGTTGATGTTGGTACAATACTATATGCAGCTGCTCTTGCTCTGCGCAAATCTTTGTGTGGTGCATCATGCAAATTTTGGTCAGAGGTATAAGCATGAATAGTGGTCATAAAACCATTTTCTATTCCCCAATTATCATCCAATATTTTAGCCATTGGAGCCAAACAATTGGTGGTACATGAAGCATTTGAAACCACTTGTTCTGTGCCATCCAATACATCATCATTTACTCCTAAAACTATTGTTTTTAAATCTCCTGTTCCTGGCGCAGAAATAACCACTTTTTTAGCACCAGCTTTTATATGAGCCATCACCTTGTCTTTATCTGTAAATCTTCCTGTTGACTCTAAAACTACATCAACACCTAAATCTCCCCATGGCAATTTCTCTGGGTTTGGTTCTGCCAAAGCAAGAATTTTTTTCCCGTTTACAGTAATTGAATTGTCGTCAAATTCAACAGTTCCATTAAATTTTCCGTGCACAGAATCGTACTTTAATAAGTGCGCCAAAGTTTTATTATCTGTCAAATCATTGATGGCAACTACATCTGCACCCTTTTCTAATAATACTTTAAATGCCAATCTACCAATACGTCCAAATCCATTAATTGCTACTTTTGTCATGTTCTTTTAGGTTTAAATTTTTGTAAAATTATATCCGAATTTTCGGACTGCAAATGTAGTTATTTCAAACGTAAAATAAAAAACTTGACGCTAGCTTTTTGGAAAAAATTAATGCTTGTACTAAGGTTATAATTTCTCCAAAAAATCTTGATAGGCCAAGGCAATGCCTTGTTCCAAATCAATTTTGGGTTTCCAGCCTAAACGCATAACTTTACTGCTATCCATCAATTTTTTGCGAGTACCATTGGGTTTAGAGGTGTCAAATTTTAATTGTCCCAAATACCCCACCGTTTTGGCAATGGTTTTTGCCAAGTCTGCAATGCTAATATCCGTTCCATAACCAATATTTAAAAACTGCATTTCATTGTACTCCTGCATCATCAAAACCAAAGCGGCAGCTAAATCATCGCTGTATAAAAACTCACGCAAGGGCGAACCGTCCCCCCAAATAACAACTTCCGATGCATTGTTCATCTTTGCTTCATGAAAACGTCTAATTAAGGCAGGTAAAACGTGGCTATCTGTAGGGTGATAATTATCATTAGGGCCATACAAATTGGTAGGCATCGCACTTATAAAATTATCTTGATATTGTTGTTTGTAGGTCTCACAAAGTTTTATACCTGCAATTTTAGCAATGGCATACGGCTCATTGGTAGGCTCTAAAAGCCCAGTTAGCAAGGATTCTTCTTTTAAAGGTTGCTCTGCCATTTTAGGATAAATACAAGAACTGCCTAAAAATAATAATTTTTTAACCTTATTGATATGTGCTGCATGAATCACATTTTGGGCAATTGCCAAATTTTCAAACAAAAAATCTGCCTTATAAGTGTTGTTTGCCTGAATGCCTCCAACCTTTGCCGCAGCCAAAAAAACATAGGCTGGCTTTTCTTTTGCAAAAAAATCCAAGGTTGCTTGTTGGTTTCTTAAATCAAGTTCTTTGGAGGTTCTTGTTAAAAGATTTTGATAACCTTGTTTTTGCAAGCATCGCATAATTGCAGAACCTGCCAAACCTCTATGACCAGCAACATATATTTTCGAACCTAATTCCATTTTACTCGTAATAATTTTTAATGTCAAAACCGCCTGCTTTGATATGCAGTTCCTTTAAAACATCTTGAACATCCGATGCTACCATATCTCTACACATTTCTTCAACGGTAAATTTAGGTTTCCAACCCAATTTTTCCTGTGCTTTGCTGCTATCGCCCTTTAAAAGTTCAACCTCAGTAGGCCTGTAATAACGCTTATCCACCTTAATCAATTGATCTCCTATTTGGCAGGCAAATTTTTGTCCATTGGGTAATTTTGATTCATCCAAGGCAGCTATCGAACCAATTTCTTCCTCTCCTTTTCCACTAAAGACTAAAGAAATTCCTATTTCGGCAAAAGCCATTTCAGCAAATTTGCGGATAGTGATAGTACGATTGGTGGCTATAACAAAATCTTCCGCCTTTTCCTGTTGCAACATTAAATACATTGCTTCAACATAATCTTTGGCATGCCCCCAATCTCTTTGAGCATCAAGATTACCCACATACAGCTCTTTTTGAAGCCCTAAAGCAATACGACTTGCTGCACGCGTTATTTTCCTGGTAACAAAAGTCTCTCCCCTTATTGGCGATTCATGGTTAAATAAAATGCCATTGCAAGCATACATGTTATAAGCCTCGCGGTAATTTATGGTTATCCAATATGCGTATAGTTTGGCAACACCATAAGGAGAACGTGGGTAAAATGGTGTAGTTTCCTTTTGAGGAACTTCTTGAACTTCTCCAAACATTTCTGAAGTACTGGCCTGATAAAACCTAGTTTTTTTCTCTAATTTATTGATTCTAATCGCTTCCAAAATTCTTAGAGGCCCAATGGCATCGGCATTGGCCGTATATTCTGGCGTTTCAAAACTAACCTGAACATGGCTTTGGGCTGCCAAATTATAGATTTCATCAGGTTGTATTTGCTGCACCAAGCGCACTAAATTGGTGCTGTCTGTTAAATCTCCATAATGAAGAAAAAACTTGGTTCCATCTTGATGTGGGTCTTTATAGAGGTGGTCAATCCTTGTTGTATTAAAGGAGGAACTTCTGCGTTTTAAACCGTGTACAATATATCCCTTTTTTAATAAAAACTCGGCTAAATAGGCGCCATCTTGCCCTGTTATTCCTGTTATTAAAGCTACTTTGTTATCCATTTACTTATTGGTATTTTAATTCTTAAATTGCAAAAAATGTCCTTACTTTGCTCATTCTGCAAAAGTAATGCTTTTAATTGTTTCTGAACAGCCTACCCCAAGATTATCATACCTGCTTAATTTTATTGGCAGTGTTTGGCATGTTGATGTCAATTTTGTTGATTCAAAACCGCAAAATGACAGCCAAGCAACGCTCTTTTACGGCAAAAATATTGAAACTGAAGCCAGACTAAACTTATCCAACTGCCATTTACTTTTTGAGGATAACATACATCCAATAAGTAAGGGCTGGAACAGCCAACATCAATGCTTGCAATACTTTTGCGTTGATGACAAACCTGATTATTTGTCTGCTATTTTTTTTCACCTATCACGATATGAGGAGTATTTGCCTACTGCCTTGGATACCTTCGGTCGTTTTGATTATAAAAATAGTATTGCGTATAAAAACAATGTTTTAAATTTACCTTTGGTTGAAATATATTTAGATAAACTCCTTTATCAAATCCAAACGGTCTATCCATCATTTAAGGTAACTAAAAATAAAAGCATTTTTACGCCCACTATGGATATTGATGTGGCTTTTGATTACAAAGGGCGTTCTTTTTTACGAACGATGGGTGCTTATTTTAAAGATTTGAAAGCCTTTAATTTTGCTAATATTTGGCAACGCACTTTAACCCTTTTGAACCTAAAACCTGACTCTGCTTTTGTTTTTGAAAAGCTAATGCATTCAAATATTTTGTTTTTTATTCATGTGGGTCAGTCCCGATTGTTATCGGGAAGCAAATTGGATAAAAGCTGTGGTTTCAAAAACAAAGAATATATTTCATTTTTACAATCCTTGACACCAGAAAATATTGGTTTGCACCCTTCTTTTCAATCCCATTTAGTGAAAAAAGAAATGGCCTTAGAAAAACAGAAATTATCGCATTTGAGCAAAAAGAGCATTCACAAAAGCAGGCAGCATTATATAAAAATGATATTGCCCGAAAGTTATGAGTTGCTTTCAGAAATTGGGATAACCGATGATTACAGCATGGGTTGGCCTCAAATACCCGGTTACAGAGCTGGGACAGTTCACAGTCATTATTTCTTTAATCTAAGACTAAATAAAATCAGTAATTTAAAGTTGCACCCTTTTGTTTGGATGGATGCACATTTTCTTTTCAATGCAACTAATAAAAAGAATGATTTAGACGAACAGTTTCATTTTTACAAACAGCAAGCGGAGCAATATGGAGGTAACTTTACACCGATATTTCACAACAACCATTTTAAACACAAAAGTTTTGGCACTCTGCTTTACAAGCTATTAGCAACTGAATGAACTATAAAATCCTCAAAAATTCAGCCATTGATAAAGCAGATTGGGATGCCCAAATAGACCATTGCTTTAATGCAAAAGTGTTTGCCAAATCTTGGTTTTTAGACATCGTAGCCCCCAATTGGAAAGCCTGTATTGTTGAAGATAATCAAGCATTAATTCCCATCACGGTAAGTTTAAAATTTGGAATAATCCCTGTTTGGTATCAACCCTTGTTGTGCCAGCAATTAGGCGTTTTTGCACAAAGTGCGGAGAAAGATTATTTGGAAGTTTTAAACAAAATTAAAAGTACTTATTTTCTTACAAATATTCATTTAAACGATGGTTTTTTATATCCCTCTGGTATAGAAAAAAGAGTGAACTATATATTGGATTTAAGTAAAGGTTATGAAACTTTAAGGGCAGGCTATAACAAAGATGCCCGTAAAAATTTACGCAAGCCTCTATCCATTTCCATCATAGAAGAACCCATTGATGCGCCACAAATGGATGAGTTGATTGAAGTTTATAAAAACCAATACGGGGACAAGCAAACGGTTTCAAAAAAATTGGCCCAAACCATCAAAAATTTGATGCTAACTGCTTCAAAACATCAGGCCGCAGAAGCCTATAAAATAATGGATGACCAAGGCAACCTTCTTTTTAAAGGAGTAATTTTAAAAGACGCCAAAAGATTGTATTACAGTTTTGCTGCACCCACAGATATGGGTAGAAAGGCAAATATAACTCACCATTTTATAGACCATCTTATCCAAAAATATGCAGGAAGCAACTTATTGCTAGATTTTGAAGGGTCAAGCATTCCATCCGTAGCACAATTTTATGCAAAATGGGGCAGTGAAATTAAAGTGTTTGGAGTTTTAAAGTAGGTTGAGCGTAGCTGGGTTTTACCGTAGACTGAGCGTAGCCGAAGTCTAACTATTCACCACATTACCTGCATTTTTAGACCTTTTGCGGTCTGTTTCTTTCAGGTGAATTTTTCTGAGACGGATACTTTCTGGCGTTACCTCTACATACTCATCAACCATAATGTATTCTAAGGCCTCTTCTAAACTAAATTCTTTAGCTGGAATAATTCTTACTTTATCATCCGTACCACTGCTACGCATGTTGGTTAATTTTTTAGTTTTGGTAACATTGATAACCAAATCTCCCTCACGGTTGTTTTCGCCAATAACTTGTCCCTCATATATCTCCACATTGGGCTGAATAAAGAATCTCCCTCTATCTTGCAATGCATTGATACTATAAGGAATACCGTTTCCGTTTTCCATACTGATCAATGAACCATTGATCCTTCCTGGAATTACACCTTTGTGGGGTTGGTATTCTAAAAAGCGGTGAGACATTACAGCCTCTCCTTGAGATGAAGTTAAAATATAATCTCTTAAACCAATGATACCACGCGAAGGCATTTGGAAAATAAGCAACATCCGGTCATTTTTTGGAGTCATGCTTACCATGTTTCCTTTTCTTTGGGTAATGGCATCAATAGCTTTTCCAGCAAACTCTTCTGGAATATCAATGTTCAGTTCCTCAATAGGCTCACATTTTACTCCATCAATTTCTTTAAGAATAACTTGTGGTTGACCTATTTGCAACTCATAACCTTCTCTGCGCATGGTTTCTATCAATACCGCCAAGTGCAATACTCCACGTCCAAAAACCATAAAAGCGTCTGCAGAACCCGTTGGCATTACACGCAGTGCTAAGTTTTTTTCTAACTCCTTGTACAATCTATCTTTCAGGTGTCTTGAGGTAACAAATTTTCCTTCCTTACCAAAAAATGGCGAATCATTGATGGTAAACAACATGCTCATAGTAGGTTCATCAATAGCCATTGGCTTTAATCCTTCTGGATTTTCTGCATCTGCTATGGTGTCACCAATTTCAAAACCTTCTATACCTGTCACAGCACATATTTCACCAGCAGTTACTTCGTCTACTTTTACTTTATTCAATCCATCAAAAACCAACAATTCTTTAACCTTTGATTTAACAATGCTGCCATCTCTTTTTACCAAAGCAATAGGCATATTAATTTTTAAAGTACCGCGTTGTAACCTTCCAATAGCAACCCTACCAATATACGTACTGTAATCTAATGAGGTAATTTGCATTTGCACGGTTCCTTCAGCCACGTTTGGAGCAGGAATATATTTTACAATATAATCTAACAATACATTGATATTGTCTGTTGGGTTTCTATAGTCTTCACTCATCCAACCTTGTTTAGCAGAACCAAAAACTACTGGAAAATCCAATTGGTCTTCTGTACCCCCTAGGTTAAACATCAAATCAAAAACCAAATCATGCACCTCGTCTGGCTTACAATTGGCTTTGTCTACTTTATTAATTACAACAATTGGTTTTAAACCCAATTGAATGGCTTTTTCTAAAACAAAACGCGTTTGAGGCATTGGGCCTTCAAAAGCATCTACTAGCAAAAGCACCCCGTCTGCCATGTTCAACACCCTTTCTACTTCACCACCAAAATCACTGTGACCAGGGGTGTCAATAATATTTATTTTGGTGTCTTTGTACATTACAGAAACATTTTTTGCCAAAATTGTGATACCACGTTCACGCTCAAGGTCATTGCTGTCCATAATTAACTCGCCCGGGCGTTCATGATCTTTGAACAATTTACCGACCAAAATCATTTTGTCAACAAGGGTAGTTTTGCCATGATCAACGTGAGCAATGATGGCAATATTTCTGATGTTTTGCATAAAGGGCTGCAAAAGTAGCCTTTAAATACTAGTAAATATGTGTTTTCTTCAAACTTTTACGTTTTTTTTATGTAAATTGTGCATTCCTATTGATTTATTCATTTAAAAAATATTACTTTCGCAAAATATATCAGTCTATTAAAATGTCAGAAAAAGCCATCCTAACAATCGGGGAAACCCAAACCGAATTTCCAATTATCACAGGTGTTGAAAATGAACATGCTATTGATATTAGCAGTTTAAGAGCAGAAACAGGTATTGTTACCTTAGATATTGGTTTTAAAAATACGGGTTCTACTACCAGTTCTATCACCTATTTGGATGGCGAAAAAGGAATTTTGCGTCATAGAGGTTATAGTATTGAAGATTTGGCAAGCAAAGCCTCATTTGTCGAGGTGATGTACCTTTTAATCAATGGCAAATTGCCCAATAAAGTTGAATTAGAAAATTTTGACAATGATATTAGAATGCACACCTTGGTGAATACGGATTTAGAAAATATTTTTAAATCTTTCCCAACAGGTGCGCATCCAATGGGACAATTGATGTGTTTGATTTCTTCCTTATCCGCTTTTTATCCAGAATCATTAGACACACACCCAACACCAGAAAAACAACTTAAAACCATTGTGCGCTTATTGGCAAAAATGCCAACAATTTGTGCCATGATATACAAAAAGAAATGGGGACATCCCTTGGTTTACCCTAACAACAGTTTGGATTATGTAGGCAATTTCTTGAACATGACTTTTGGACAGGTAACCATGAACTATGAGGTAGATCCTATTGTTGCCGATGCGATGAACAAATTATTAATTCTGCATGCAGACCATGAGCAAAACTGCTCTGCCTCAACCGTAAGATTGGTAGGAAGCTCTCAAGCCAACTTATATTCTTCTATTGGTGCTGGTGTTGCCGCTCTTTGGGGACCTTTGCATGGTGGTGCAAACCAACAAGTGATAGAAATGCTTGAAAGCATTAAAGCCGATGGTGGCAACGTTCAAAAATTTATTGATAAAGCAAAAGACAAAAATGACCCTTTCCGTTTGATGGGCTTTGGACACCGTGTTTATAAAAACTTTGACCCAAGAGCAAGAATTATTAAAAAATCTTGTGATGAGGTATTGGCAAAATTAGGTATCCACGATCCTGTTTTGGACATCGCTAAAGAACTAGAAGAATCTGCTTTGAATGATCCATACTTTGCAGAACGTAAATTGTACCCGAACGTAGATTTTTACTCAGGTATTATTTACAGAGCATTGGGTTTCCCAACAGAAATGTTTACGGTGCTGTTTGCTTTGGGACGTTTGCCAGGATGGATTGCACAATGGAAAGAAATGCGCTCAGAAAACCAACCTATTGGCAGACCAAGGCAAATCTACACGGGTGAGCCTGCAAGAGACTTTACTCCGATTGTTGCCAGACCTTAGGCATTCATAATTTTTTATCTATCTTTTCTATTGCCCTGATGTATTTCAGGTTTTCAAGTCTCATTCTGAGTAACACTGCTTCGTTAGTCGAATGTTAGTCTGCCATGTTTTGATGAAATTACAAATATTCGTATTTTAGCGTTCATCCTAGAAGGACTGAGCTAATTTCAACTGAAAAAAAAATTGAAAAAAGGTTTTCGCTAACGCTTTAACAAATACCTTTGACCAATGAATATTACGGAACAATTCAAACAAATTTTTGAACCTGAATTACTCAAAGAATTTGAGGATAATGCAAAACATATTTCGGTTAAAGAAGGAGACACCATTCTTGACATCGGGCAAACAGTTCGTGTTATTCCAATCGTTCTTTCCGGTACGCTAAAAGTCTCTAGAATTGACGATAACGGACATGAACTTTTGCTGTATTATGTTAGCCCCAAAGAAAGTTGCGCATTGACTTTTACTTGCTGTATGCAACATTTTCCGAGTGAAGTAAAAGCCACAGCAGAAGATGATGTTGAATTTCTTGCCATTCCAATTGCAACCATGGACGAATGGATGATGAAATACCCTACTTGGAAAAGTTTTGTGATGAAAACCATTCGTGCACGATTTAATGAATTGCTAAAATCTATTGACCAGCTTGCTTTCCAAAAATTAGACGAGCGCTTAATACATTACCTCAAAGAAAAATCAAAAGCAACAGGTTCATCGCTTATTAATCTTTCTCATGAACAAATTGCTAACGAAATGGCCAGTTCTCGAGAAGTAATTTCACGTCTCTTGAAAATATTAGAGAATGATAAAAAATTATTGCTGTACCGCAATCAAATTAAGTTGCTTAAAGATTTATGATTGCCGTCAAATAAAATTGTGACAACAGTCACCGAGTATCAATTTTTATTGTCCGATTTTTGCTGTACAACAACTAAATAAATCAGACTATGAAAAAAAACATGGGTTCAACAGACAAAGTGATCAGAATACTGGTTGCAGTAGCAGTTATCGCACTTTACTTCGGTCATATAATTTCAGGAGTAACAGCAATTATTCTCTTGGTGCTTGCAGGAGTTTTTATCCTAACAAGTTTTATTAGTTTTTGTCCGCTCTATTTGCCATTCGGAATTTCAACCAGAAAAAGCAATCCTAATAAGGAATAGCCACAAGCCATAACTTTGCACTTATTGGAAGTATTGCTGATAGTCATTATCCTAAACATGCTGTTTTTGAAATGGCAATTAAATAGAATTGTAACAAAAGTCACTGTGTAGGAAGTTTAAAGTTGCGACCTTTGTATTATTAATTTAGAAATAAAATGAAAGTAGAACAAATTTATACCGGCTGTTTAGCTCACGGTGCTTACTATATTGAAAGCAATGGCGAAGCAGCCATTATTGACCCCTTGCGCGAAGTTCAACCATACATTGCTATGGCTGAAAAGCGAGGAGCAAAAATCAAATACATTTTTGAAACGCATTTTCATGCCGATTTTGTTTCGGGTCATGTCGATTTAGCGAAGAAAACTGGAGCACCCATTGTTTACGGACCCACCACTATGAAAACAGGTTTTGATGCCATTATTGGCAAAGACGGACAAGTTTTTGAAATAGGGAAAGCCAAAATCAAATTGATTCACACGCCAGGTCATACCATGGAAAGCAGTTGCTATTTACTTATGGACGAAGAAGGAAAAGAGCAAGCTATCTTTACAGGAGATACCCTTTTTATAGGTGATGTAGGTCGACCTGATTTAGCACAACATGTAATTGCTGACTTAACAGAAGAAATATTAGCAGCGCATCTTTACGAATCGTTACACAACAAAATTCTTCCGTTGAATGATGATTTAATTGTTTATCCAGCGCACGGAGCAGGAAGTGCCTGCGGAAAAAATTTAAGCAAAGAAACTTCCGACACACTCGGAAACCAAAAGAAAACAAACTATGCGCTACGCCCAGGTTTAGATAAGCAACAGTTTATACAAGAATTGCTGAAGGGCTTGATGCCTCCACCGGCTTATTTTCCGAAAAATGTATTGATGAATATCAATGGCTACGATGGAATTGATGAGGTGATGAAACGCGGTACAAGGGCTTTAACTCCCAATGAGTTTGATGCAATTGCTAACGCAACAAGCGCTTTGGTATTAGACACCCGCAATGCCAAAACCTATGGCGAAGGTTTTATTCCTAACTCCATCAATATTGGGATAGACGGAAGTTTTGCGGTGTGGGTAGGAACTTTAATTCCCGATATTAAACAAGAAATATTGCTGGTAATTGAGCACGGGCGTGAAGAAGAAGTGATAACCAGATTGGCAAGAGTTGGTTACGACCATGCCATAGGCTTTTTGCAAGGTGGTTTTGATGCATGGAAATATGCAGGAAAAGAAGTGGATACTATTCAATCTATTTCTGCCAAAGAATTTGCCGCAGCAGAAACAAAAAATCCTGAAATCAATATTTTGGATGTTCGCAAAAAAAGCGAATATGATTCAGAACATATTTCCAATGCCGAAAATGCCCCCTTAGATTACATTAACGATACCATGTCGATGATTGACAAAAACAAAACTTACTACGTACATTGTGCAGGCGGTTATCGCTCTATGGTTTTTGCTTCCATTCTGAAAGCAAGAGGGTTTAACAATCTGATTGATGTAGATGGTGGATTCTCAGCGATTAAAGAATCTGGAAAATTTAATGTAACCGATTACGTGTGTCCAACAACCATGTTATAAAATGAAATTTATTCTAAAACATAAACTCGCACTCATCGGAATTTTAGTGGGTGCCATAGGCGGATATGCTTACTACCATTTTGTTGGTTGTGCAAGCGGCACTTGTGCCATTACCTCAAAACCTTTGAACAGCACCATGTATGGTGCAGTATTGGGAGGCCTATTATTCAGCAGCTTTAAAAAGGAAAAAATAAATTAAGAACAAAACAAAAAATTAAGAACAATGAACAATCAAAAAATAACAATAGTAGATGTAAGAACTCCAGGAGAGTTTATGGGAGGTAATGTTGCAGGAAGCATCAATATTCCTTTGCAAGAAATTGAACCACGTTTAGAAGAAATTAAATCATTACAACAACCAATCGTTCTTTGTTGTGCCAGTGGCAACAGAAGTGGACAAGCAGCTTCTTTTCTGATGAGCTGCGGAGTGCCATGTGAAAACGGTGGAAGTTGGATGGATGTAAATTATCATTATCAAACAGCATAAATCATGATACAAATAATCAAAAATATTTTAGGATTTGGCCCAAAAGTGGATTATAAAGAGCTTCGGCTAAACGGAGCTCAAATAATTGATGTAAGAACCAAAAGCGAATTTCAGAGTGGACATATCAAAGGTTCTTTAAACATTCCTTTGCAAAGCTTGCAACAGCATGTTGCCAAAATAAAAAAAGATAAAGCCATTATAACTTGTTGTGCTTCAGGAATGCGCAGCGCATCAGCTAAAGGCATTTTGAAGTCAAGCGGCTTTACAGAAGTGCACAACGGTGGTGGATGGATGAGTTTACAAAACAAAATTAGTTAATATGAAACAAAGAATTTTAACGGGCTGGACAGTTACACGCGTATTGTATCTGGGTTTAGGAACAGCAGTAATCATCAACGCTGTAATGATTCAGCAATGGTTTGGCGTTTTATTTGGTGGCTACTTTGCTTCCATGGGCCTGTTTGCATTTGGTTGTGCTGCCGGAAATTGTTTTGGTGGCAACTGTAAAGTTGAACCTGCTGAAAAAAAGAGCGCAGCAATTCAGGAGGTAGATTTTGAAGAAGTAAAATAACATGGCAACATTTAAAGAACTTATTAATTCCGACAAGCCCGTATTGGTTGACTTCTTTGGCGAATGGTGCGGACCTTGCAAAATGATGAAACCCATTTTGGAGGAGCTAAAATCAAAATTTGGCGACAGTGCAACCATCATAAAAGTGGATGTTGATAAAAGCCCACAAGCAGCAAGGGCTTATCAAATTCAAGGGGTGCCAACCCTCATACTCTTTAAAAATGGAGTGGTAAAATGGCGACAGTCAGGCGTTATTCCTGCAAATCAGTTAGAAAAAATCATTAAAGAACATCAATAAAAGGTGCCCAAATATTAGTGGGTTAACCTTGCCTGATTTGTAGAATTGCTTGCTAATTTGAAACAGAAACGATGAAGCTTTTAATAAAATAAAACCAAAATCACTTTTTCATTCCATTTTGCTTATCTTAGAACTCTTTCAAACACAGTATAACAATGGGTACGCGTAAAATTTTAATGGTGGTAGAAGATGATGTGGACGACCGACTTTATTTCTGCAATGCAGTGAAGGAAATTGATGAATCCCTATAAGCAATAGAAAAGGCAAAGTAAACCCTATCAATAATTATTTTTCATAGCAGCCAAAGCCAAAAATAGCAAGCAGCCACTGCCTTTACTTTTGTTACCCCCATTATTCTGCAAACCCCTCACAAGCACCAATTGTTTTCTGCAAATCTTCATCACTCAAAGCCGCACTCAAAAACCAAGTTTCAAATGCCAATGGTGGCAAGTAAATTCCATTGTCAAGCATGTGATGAAAGAACTTTTTAAAAGTGTCATTATTACCTTTTGCAGCAGATTCGAAATCGGTTACTGCGTTTTCGCAAAAGTGAACGCTTATCATGGAACCAAGTTGATTGATGGTATGAGTAGCCCCATTGGTGGTAAAAACTTCACTTAACCTTTCTTTCAGGTAAATTCCCTTGTTGTTTAATTCAGAATAAATAGATGGATTTGAGTTCAATTCGGAGAGTGTAACATATCCGGCAGTCATTGCCAAAGGGTTTCCGCTAAGTGTACCTGCCTGATAAACATTACCGAGCGGGGCAATACAACTCATCATATCTTTTCGACCGCCAAAAGCACCTACTGGTAACCCTCCGCCAATTACTTTTCCGAACGTGACCAAATCAGCCCACACATTTAATCGTTCTTGCGCCCCGCCTTTGGCTAAACGGAAACCGGTCATCACCTCATCAAAAATTAAAACGATATTGTTTTCCGAACATAACTTGCGCATCAGTTCAAGATAACCTGCTTTTGGCGGAACACATCCCATATTTCCCGCAACCGGTTCAACAATAATGGCGGCTAATTCAGTTTTGTTTCGTTTCACAATTTCTTCCAGTGCTTCAAAATCATTGAATGCGATTACGAGCGTATCATCCGTAACCGCTTTTGGGATTCCGCCTTCCACTTTAATATTTAAAGTTGCCACTCCGCTTCCCGCTTTCTTCAAAAAAATATCGGCATGTCCGTGATAATGACCTTCGAATTTTATGATTTTAGATTTACCAGTAAAGCCTCGCGCTAAACGAACCGCACTCATGCATGCTTCTGTTCCGCTATTTACCATGCGTACCATTTCAATATTCGGCACCATGCTTTTAATGAGCTTCGCAATTTCAACTTCTAATGAGGTAGGTGTGCCAAAAGAAAATGCTGTCCTAACCTGTTGTTGTACTGCATCCACTACTTTAGGATGGTTGTGCCCGAGAATCATCGGCCCCCAACTATTGATATAATCTATGTATTGATTATCGTCTTCGTCAAAAATATAGGCACCATCAGCCCTCTTCATAAAAACGGGAGTTCCCCCCACTTGCTTAAACGCACGAACCGGTGAGTTTACACCACCGGGAATATGTAATTGCGCTTCCCTGAATAGTTGTTGACTTTTATTTTTATTCATTTTTATTCTTGATTATACTTCAAAAAATCTTTTGCAAAATAAGTGGCTATTAAATCTGCCCCCGCTCGTTTGATCGAAGTAAGAGATTCGATGACCGCAGCTTTTTCATTCAGCCAGCCGTTTTGTGAAGCGGCTTTTATCATGGCATATTCTCCGCTTGTCTGATATGCAGCAACAGGAACATTAACCGCATTTTTTACTTCACGGATAATATCGAGATATGCACCGGCAGGTTTCACCATCACAATGTCTGCTCCTTCATTTATATCATCCTGCACCTCTTTGATTGCTTCTAACCGGTTGCAGAAATCCATTTGGTAACTTTTTTTATCCCCGAAACCAGGACTACTATCCAGCGCATCTCTGAACGGTCCGTAAAAACACGAAGCATACTTTGCGCTGTAAGCAAGAATACCTGTTTTGGTAAAACCGTTTTGTTCTAATGCCTTTCTTATGGCAAAAATTCTTCCGTCCATCATATCGGATGGAGCAACAAAATCAGCTCCGGCATTGGCATGAAGCAGACTCATTTCTGCAAGAATTTTTACGGTTTCATCATTCAGTATCTCAAAATTTTTCACTAACCCGTCATGCCCATGCGGAGAAAACGGGTCGAGTGCAACATCAGTCATTACACACATTTCCGGTTGTGTTTCTTTCACGGCTTGTATGGCTCGAATCATCAATCCGTTTTTATTTAATGCCTCAGAACAAATATCATCTTTCAAATTGTCGGGAACTTTTACAAACAGCAAAACACTTTTTAATCCCAAACTCCATAGCTCCGTGATTTCCGTTTTCAAATTATCCAAACTGATGCGATAGTAATCTGGCATAGAAGAAATTTCTTCTTTCACACCCTTGCCTTCTGTAATAAACAACGGCACGATAAAATTACTTATAGTAAGTTTTGTTTCTGCCATCATTTCACGAATAGCAAATGATTGTCTAAGCGTTCTGTTTCTTCTTTCCATAGCGTATAGTTTATATCCAGTCAATTGGCTTCATCAATATCTGTTGTAGTTTTTCTTCTTCCGAATTTTGTTCCGGTTTATAATTGTATTCAAATCGAACCTCCGGTGGCAAACTCATTAAAATACTTTCCGTTCTTCCATTGCTTTTCAATCCAAAAATAGTTCCTCTATCGTGAATTAGGTTAAACTCTACATAGCGCCCTCTCCGGATTAACTGCCAATGTTTTTGTTCTTTGGTAAAAGATAAATCTTTTCTCTTTCCTACAATTGGAAAGTAGGCTTCAATAAATGCTATACCGTTTAATTTCGCAAACTCACACAATTCATTCGCTGTGAATTTTTCAGATGGTTTCATATAATCATAAAATATTCCACCTATCCCTCTTCGTTCTCCGTTGCGGTGATGATTCACAAAATAATTATCACATTGCATTTTAAATTTCGGATACAAATCTTCTCCTAATTTGTCACTACTATTTTTGAAGCACTGGTGAAAATGTTTTGCATCTTCTTCAAACAAATAATACGGAGTTAAATCTGCACCGCCTCCAAACCAAAAATCTATTACTGTTCCGGCTTTATCATACACTTCAAAGTAACGAAAGTTTGCGTGAACAGTAGGAACCATAGGGCTGTAAGGATGGATTACTAATGAAATACCACAGGCAAAAAAATCTTCTCCTTCTATTTTTAATTGCTTGCGAATTTGCGGAGTTATCTTGCCAAACACTTCCGAAGTATTGACTCCTCCCTTTTCAAACACTGCTCCATTTTGAATAATGCATGTAATTCCTCCACCACCTTCTTCACGCGTCCATTGGTCTACTACAAATTTTTTTTTGCCATCCACTTTTTCTGCTTCAAGGCAAATCCTGTTTTGAATTTCTTTTATCCAGTTTGAAAATTCTTCTCTCATCAGGCAGAATAATTTTTTACTGCATCAACAAAAGCTTTCGCATGGTCAACCGGTATATGAGGTAAAATGCCGTGTCCGAGATTGGCGATATAACGTTGCGTGCCGAAGGCATCAATCATCTTTTTTACTTCTTGTTGAATTTCTTTTGGCGGCAACAAAAGTTTCACAGGGTCGAAATTTCCTTGCAGTGTAATTTTGTTGGAGGTTTGTTCTTTCACGTATTCAGCAGTAACCGTCCAGTCAATTCCGATAGCAGATGCAGATGTTTCACTTAATTGTTTGAGTGCATACCAACTTCCTTTCGGGAAAAGAATGACTGGACAAAGCGGACTTAGTGCATCTGAAATCTGTTTAAGATACGGGAATGCAAAGGCGTTGAAATCATCCGGTGACAACGTACCGCTCCAACTATCAAACACTTGCACACAATCTGCACCGGCTTGCACCTGTGCTTTTAAATATTCAATAGTGGCAACAGTAATTTTTTGAAGAAGTTGATGAGCCAGCATCGGTTGGGTAAAACAAAACTGTTTTGCTTTATCAAATGTTTTGCTGCCTTTACCTTCTATCATGTAACAAAGAATAGTGAATGGAGCACCGGCAAATCCTATTAGTGGAACTCGGCCGTTCAATTCTTTTTTGGTAAGTGAAATTGCTTTGCATACATAATCCAATCGCTCCGCTGCTCCTTCGCTTTCAAGATTATCAATATCATTTTGTGTGCTGATAGTTTTAGGGAGTAATGGCCCCTTACCATCTTCCATCAATACTTGCAAACCTAATGCTTGCGGAATTACGAGAATGTCAGAAAAAATAATGGCGGCATCAGTTCCTATAATATCAATAGGCTGTAATGAAATTTCACAGGCGAGTTCCGGTGTTTGAACGCGGGTAAAGAAATCATACTTCGCTTTCAACTTCATATATTGTGGAAGGTAACGACCGGCTTGGCGCATCATCCAAACTGGTGGACGTGAAACAACTTCACCTCGCAATGCTTTCAGCAATAAATCATTTTTCAAATTACTCATATTGTTTTTTTGGTTTTATAATAACAGACAATGGCATCAATCATAGATTCAGGAGATGATTCTCTTGGAAAAATAATCTTTGCCTTAGAAAATTTCTCTCTTAGTGCAGATGCTGTTGTTGTTCCAATACAACAGCAAATAGTTTCATCATTGAATTGGTTTGCTGCATAAAAACTTTCTACCCCGCTTGGGCTAAGAAACATTACAGCGTCAAATACTTTATTCAATAAAATATCCTTTCGTAAAATTGTTTGGTAAACTACGCGGTTGGCATACTCAACTCCTGCAACCTTTAGCTTTTCTTCAAGAACATCTAAAACAAGATTGCCGCACACATGCAAAACAGATTGCGCAATTTTATTTTGGATCATTGAATGCGCAAGATTTTCTGCGTTGCTTGCCGTTAAAACAGGTTGAATACCATTTGCAAGAAGTTCCACATTTGTTTTTCCGGAAAGAGATAGGACATTCTTGTCTTTTAATAAATCAATTGCACCTTCGTGTTGCAAAAAATATTTTACCGCATTAGAACTGGTAAAAACCACCGCATCGAATTTTTCGGGTTGAATGGAATCAAATTCAACTCCAGTTATTTTAATAAACTCTATACAACGCACTTCTAAATTCAATGAATGTGCGTAGGCAATAGTCTTTTCATCCAGTAATTTAGTCGAGAGCACTTTCATCATTCCACTTTTTATTTTTTATTTCCTCCAACAATTCTTTGGCTCCTGCTTGCTCTAATATTTTTTCTGCCGATTCTTTTCCGGAAGTTTCCCATTCGGTCAGTAACATCATCCTATGCACCTCAAAATATTTGCTTCCATCATACGCATGAATACTTCCACGAAATTCTAATTCGTTGTCACTGATTTCCGCTAGTGCACTAATAGGAACAGAGCATCCTCCGAGCAGTGTTTTTAAAAATTGTCTTTCTACAAATCCAGCAATAAAGGATTCGCGGTGATTTATTGAGCTGCAAATTTCTTTCATCTCCGCATCATCATCTCTGCAAACGATTCCGATAATTCCCTGGGCAGCTGCCGGCAACATCCAGTCAAGAGTTATTGTATTTTCTGTTAGCAGATTCAATCGTTCCAAACCAGCTTTTGCGAAAACCACCACATCTATATCTTTTGCTTCTTCAAATTTTCTAAGTCGAGTTTGCACATTACCGCGAATAGGAACCGTTTTATGTTTCGGATATTTTTTCAGCCATTGTGCTCTGCGTCTTAAACTACTGGTAGCTATAGTTGCTTCAGTGGAATTCAGAATTTCTTTATCCTTTACAAGCACCACATCTTCATACGCTCCACGTTCGAGAACCGCTGAGAGAAACATATTTTCAGCTAATTGAGTGGGAACATCTTTTAATGAGTGAACCGCTATATCTGCCTGGTTATTCACTAAAGCAGTATCTAATTGTTTCGTGAACACACCTGTAATTCCTAAGGCGTAAATGGGTTGAGTAAGTTGAACATCACCGGTGCTTTCAATTAGAACTAACTCACATTTTTTGCCGGTTGATTCTAATTGTTGCTTAACTGCATTTGCCTGCCACAATGCAAGTGGGCTGCTTCTGGTAGCTATTCGTATCGTTCTTGGAGATCTCATTTATATATTCCCTTTTGCACAATACAACGCTTTCCGCTTTTCCCATTCTTTGAAATCGGCAATATGCTCGTCTATAATTTCAAGGGCAACAGGCACTTGATTTTTGCGTTTCGAAATAGTTTCGTTCACGATTTTAGAAAGGCTATCTATATCGTAGAATTTTAAACCACTTATCTCTTTCACATCGGCTCTCACATTAGAAGGAACGGACAAGTCAAATAGCAGTTTTATTTTTGATGATTCTATTTGTTGCTTAGTAATAAGCGGATGGTCGGCACCGGTAGCCACAATCAAAACGTCCGAGTTTTGCAGCACTTCATCCTGTTCTTCAAGTTTCACAAAATCAACTTTATACTCATGGGCAGCAGCTTCTGCTCTTACTTCGTTGCGGTTAACTAATGTTATTTTATGCTGTGGCAAATAACATTTCAAATTTTTCAAAGTAAGTGTGCCTATTTTACCCAAACCCATCAAGCAAATATTCATGGCGTTGCAGTGAGTAATTTCCTGTTTTAGCAATTGAATCACCGCATAAGAAACAGAAGTAGTTCCGTCAGAAATACAGGTATTTTTTCTTACTTGTCTCGATGCTTGTCGAGAAGAGTTCACTAACTTTTCCATATAACCGCTCAGGCAGTTGTGGGTTTTAGAAAGTGCAAAAGCATTTTTTAGTTGACCGATGATTTCATAGTCACCAAGAATTTGTGAATCAAGTCCAGAAGCCACCTGAAAAAGATGCTGCACGGCTTCCTCACCATCTTTTATAAATGTATAATTTCTTGATTCCTCTTCTTTTGCATGGCTATAATGCAAAAGAAAATTAACCAACAACTCAGGTTGATTGGTAATACCGTAAATCTCTGTTCGGTTGCAGGTAGAAAGGATAAAAAAATCATCCGGTTTCTGATAATTCAGGTCTTCATAAATGTGCTTGATATTTTCTGTGGTAAGTGCAAATTTGTTTCGAACTTCCAGTGCTGTTTTTCTAAAATTTACCCCCGTTACTACTAATCGCTCCTCAATATCTTTCATCAATGTCTACTAATCGTTCCTTTTTGGCGGTGCAAATATATTCGTATAACATAGCGTAGGTGGCAAAATGCTGTCAAACCAGAAAAAATAACAATCTTATGACATAATTAAAGCCCCAGAGGGTTGGAGATACGGACTAAGTGGAGAAATTTGCACCCATGAAATCAAACAACAAAGGACTTATAATTATCAACTTAGGTTCGCCAGATAGCTATAAAGTAAAAGATGTTCGGAAATATCTAAAAGAATTTTTGATGGATGAAAGAGTGATTGATATTCCCTCTGTTTTGCGACAGATGATTGTAAAAGGATTTATTGTTCCCTTTCGCGCACCTAAATCTGCTAAAGCGTATCAATCTGTATGGACAGAAAGAGGTTCACCGCTTAAAGTTATCACAGAAGATTTTGCCAATCAGGTTCAGAATAATTTGGAGATGCCTATAACTATTGCAATGCGTTACGGAAACCCATCGCCAGAAGATGCGCTGAAAGATTTAGAACGTAGGACTGAAAATTTGGAGGAGATTTTAATCGCACCGCTGTATCCGCATTATGCCATGAGTTCTTATGAAACGGCATTAATACATATCACTAGTCATATTCAGTCGCTGCGAAAAGATATTAAACTTCGAATACTGAAACCGTTTTACAATGAGCCCGCTTATATTTCATCGTTGGCAGAAAGCATTAAGCCTTATCTCGCGCAAAATGATTTTGATGCTTACTTATTCAGTTATCACGGCTTACCAATTCGCCACCTCAAGAAATCTGATACAACAAACAATCATTGTTACGCTACTAAAAGTTGCTGCGAAACAAAATCGATGGCATGGGATACCTGCTACAAACATCAGGTAAAAACAACAACGAAACTCGTAACGGAAAAATTAAACCTCGATTCGAAAAAAGTAATCGTGTCTTTTCAATCGCGACTTGGCTCTGATAAATGGATACAGCCATTTACCGATAAAGAGCTGGAAGAATTACCGAAGCGTGGAGTGAAAAAATTAATGGTTCTCTGTCCTGCCTTTGTAGCAGATTGTTTAGAAACATTAGAAGAAATGGACGACCGCGGTAAAGAAACATTTATGAGTAATGGAGGAGAGGTCTTTGTAAGAGTGCCTTGTTTGAATGCATCTCCAAATTGGATTAACACCTTTACCGCATATTGCACTGGTTGTGATACTGATTATAAAGATTTGTGGGACTAAGGATAGTTTAGTTTCAACGCATCATTTTGTAAATGCGAATTGCACTCATCAGCAAAATTACAAAGAGTGCAAGCCCCGCTAAACCCCACAACAAACTCAAACTCTCCTTTACCACCACCAGCATTACAATCGCGACCAAAAAAATAGTTGCCGCTTCATTCCAAATGCGTAATTGCTGTGAAGTGTATTTAAATGCACCGCTCATTTGTTGCTTATAAATTATATGCAGCGATAAATGATAAACGTATAGACCTGCAACAAAACACAATTTAATAATGAGCCATTCTGGTAAAGAGTTGTAGAGATACAACATCCAGAAACCGAAAATGAAAGTAAGCACAGCCGATGGAAACGTAATACCTAACCACAGCCGTTTTATCATTAGGTTGAATTGCCGGTGTAGAATACTTTTCTCTGGCTCTGTTTTTTCTTCGGCTTCCGTATTGTAGATAAATAACCGAACGATATAAAACAAACCACTGAACCACGTTACTACAAAAATGATATGAAGTGCCTTTACATAAAAATACATCGGGCAAATGTAAAGATTAGAAAATGTATATCGCCACGTGAACCTAAAAAAACAAATTACACAACGCTACAACTTAAAATCAACCAACCCTGCTTTAACCCGAATTATTTATTAGAACTATAATTACATCTTCTGTTCTTGAATCAAGAATCGAAAAGATTACCCTTTTCAGCGGAACATTATGTGGTATTTGAATAAGAAATAAAAGGAAAAATAAACAATGATAAAGCTAAAGTTATTTTTCATTCCATTTTGCTTATCTTCGAACTCTTTTTAAACACAGTATAACAATGGGTACGCGTAAAATTTTAATGGTGGTAGAAGATGATGTGGACGACCGACTTTATTTCTGCAATGCAGTGAAGGAAATTGATGCTGCGTATGAGTGCCTTGAAGCATGGAACGGTGCACAGGCGATACAAATTTTACGGAAAGCAAAGCAATTACCCGAATTTATCTTTCTTGACATCAACTTGCCACTGATGGACGGACTGGACTGCTTGGAGAAAATAAAAGAAGATGAGCAACTGAAAAATATACCTGTAATTATTTACTCCACTTCCCAATATCAAAAGAATTATGATTATACCCGTGAACTAGGCGCATCCTATTTTATCACCAAGCCTAAAGATATAAATAAACTTCCGCAGCTAATCATTGAAGCTATGGAAAAGGCAAGATAAACATCCCTTATCAATCATTATTTTTTGTACCCATGACTGCAACAAAAAACCATAATAAGACCCAACCACCTGCCACCGTGCAGAACTTCCCCATTGTAGGCATTGGCGCAAGTGCAGGTGGGCTTGATGCTTTCAAGCGATTGCTAACAGCGATACCTGAAAACTCTGGAATGGCGTATGTGTTGGTGCAGCATCTTGACCCATCGCACGAAAGTATTTTACCTGAGATTTTACAAAGGGTAACAGAAATTCCGGTGTATGAAATTACAGATGACATCCATTTGGCACCCGATCATATCTACATCATTCCTTCCAATAAAATTTTAACATCAACCGATGGTGTGCTACAACTTTCTCCGCGCAATAAAAAAATTCTAAATCTATCCATTGATATTTTCTTCACCACGCTTGCCGAAGTGCATAAAGAGTTTGCCGTGGGCGTGATACTATCAGGTACGGGTAGCGATGGTACAAAAGGTTTAAAAGCCGTTAAAGAACATGGGGGCATTTGCATTGCGCAAGACACGGAAACAGCTGCGTATGACAGTATGCCGCAAAGTGCTATTGATGCAAAAGTGGTTGATTTTATTTTAGCTCCCGAAAAAATTCCTGAGCAGCTTTTACAAATTAACAGCGCATACAAAACAGGCCATGTTTACAAAGAAGAAAAAAAACTGAGCAAATCTGAGGATGATGTATTCAAAAAAATTCTTTTACTACTGCATCAGCGTAGCGGAGTTGATTTTAGCCACTATAAGAATCCTACTTTACACAGGCGCATAGCCAGGCGGATTGCCATTGTAAAAAAGAAAAATCTTACCCAATATTTGGAGTTTTTGCGCACCGATAATGCCGAACAGGATGCGCTATTTCAGGATATGCTGATACCGGTAACTTCTTTTTTTCGCGACCCAAAAATTTTTCATACATTAACTAAAACCGTTTTTCCTTTAATCCTGAAAAATAAAAATCCTGATGCACCTATTAGAATATGGGTTGCAGGGTGCTCTACAGGTGAAGAAGCATATTCAATTGCCATCTGCCTGCTGGAATTTTTGGGGGCCAATCGCGATAGCTATCCGGAACGAAACACACAAATTCAAATCTTCGCTTCGGATATTTCTGAGAAAGCAATTAAGAAAGCACGCAGAGGCATTTATACCAAAGCAGATGTAGAAACGCTTTCTGCATTGCAGCTCAAAAATTATTTTACCAAAAACAATAGTGGTTATGAAGTGATCAAGCATATTCGTGAAATGTGCGTGATTGCTCCGCACAATTTTTTAAAAGACCCGCCATTTGCAAAAATGGATTTAATCAGTTGCCGCAATGTGCTTATATACATGGATACTTTTTTGCAGCAGAAAGCATTTGCCACTTTTCATTATGCATTGAAAGAAAACGGATTTTTGCTGCTCGGCAAATCCGAATCCATTGGTGCGTCATCCGATTTGTTTGCACAAGTGGCGAAGAAAGAAAAAATTTATTCGCGCAATCTAGTTTCGGGCCGGTTCAGGCATGTTGCTAACAAACTAAAAGAAGAATCATTGAAAACGAAAGCTAAAACCGTAGCCAAACATAAAGCTACAAAAACCAATTTTCAAAAAAGTGCAGAGGCCATCATGATTGCCAAATCACCTGCAAGTGTTGTGGTGAATGAGCAAATGGACATTGTGCACATTCATGGCGATATTACCCCTTTTCTTCAGGCACCACAGGGCAAACCCACTCACAATCTTTTAAGAATGGCACGGGAAGGTTTAGGATTTGAATTGCGAAACGCCATTCACAAAGCCAACAAGGAAAAAATAGCCATTAGCACAGAAAATATTCCTTTAAATATAAACGCCCCCATGCATGATTCTGATAATAATAGGAACGGGCAGGAAAAAGAATCTTTGGTGGCCGTGGAGATTATTCCGCTTACGGATACGGTGGATCCGCATTATTTAATTAGATTTGAGAAAATAATAATTCTTACAGAGCAGGGAGAAAAATCATCGTCATCTGGTAAAACCAAAGTAGGCATAGCAGAAAAGCGAAACCTGCAATTAGAAAAAGAATTGGCTTACAATCGGGAAGATATGCGCTCCATAACGGAAGACATGGAAGCCGCTAATGAAGAACTGCAAAGCGCCAACGAAGAATTACAAAGCAGCAATGAGGAGATGCAAAGTTTGAATGAGGAATTAGAAACATCCAAAGAGGAACTGCAATCAACCAACGAAGAATTAATCATTGTCAACCAGGAGTTGCTTGACAAGCATGAACAACTAAACGAAGCCCGATACTATGCCGAAAGCATTGTTACCACCATACGCGAACCGCTTATCATCCTTGATAGGTCACTCTGCATCAAAACTGCCAATGCATCCTTCTACAAAAAATTTAATGTGGAAGAACAGGATACCGAAGGAGAATTATTTTACGAAATTCAAAATAATCAATGGGATGACCATTTGATGCGCTCATTGCTGGAAAAAATTCTTCCCAAACAACAACGCCTCACCGACTTTGAAATGAAGCTCAATTTTCCCGCTATGGGTGAACGCACCTTGCTGCTGAACGCGCTGCAAATTTTAAATCAAAAAAACTCAGAAAAGCTCATTCTTTTGGCCATTGAAGATATCACTGAGCGAAAGTTAGTAGAGCAAAACTTGGAAACAACACGCATTGAATTAGCCGAAAAAAATAAATTAATTGAAGAAGGTGGGGTAATACAAACAAAATTAGCAACCCAATTAAAACTTGCAACTGATTCCGCAAAAGTTGGTGCATGGTCTTACAAAGTTGTCTCATCAAAACTGCAGTGGTCTGATATTCATAAAAAAATGTGGGGATATGATGAACAGCGTGAAGACCTAACTTATGAAGATTGGCATAAAGTGATTGTGCCAGAAGATAAAGAAATGGCTTTTCAAAAAATAGAAGAGTCAAAGATCAATCATCAGATTTATGATGTAGAATACCGCATTTGCCGTGCAAATGATGGTGCTATTGTTTGGATAAAATCAACTGGGCAGTTTCAATATGACGATTTGGACGTAGCTCATACCCTTTCTGGAATTAGCATTGATATTACCCCACAAAAAAACTTTACGGAAGAATTAGAAAATAAAGTAAGAGAGCGAACCACTGAATTAAGTGTATCAAACGAAGAATTAAAGCAAAGCAATATACAGTTGGACCAGTTTGCCCATATTGCCAGCCACGATTTGCAAGAACCGTTAAGAAAAATTTCAACCTTTTCCATGCAGTTGCAAGAGAAACACCAAGACGGATTGAACGCAGAAATGAAAGCCTATCTGGGCAAAATTGAAAATGCATCTAACCGCATGTCAACGCTTATCAAAGACTTGCTCAACTATTCGCGCTTGCTGCAGCACGAAAAATTATTTGTGCAAACCGATTTGAATGATATACTGAACAATATTTTAAGTGATTTTGAACTGCTCATTGACGAAAAGAAAGCCAAAATAAAAATTGCGCAACTGCCAACGATTGAGGCAATTCCTTTTCAAATGAACCAACTTTTTAATAATCTTTTGAGCAACGCACTTAAATTTTCTAAAGAAAATGTGCTGCCTGTTATCACCATTACAGCACGCATACTTACAGAAAAACAAATTAAAAAATATCCCAGTTTCATTTCCAACACCGCTTATTGCGAAATAATTTTTAAAGACAACGGCATTGGTTTTGAACAACATTATGCTGATAAAATATTTACTATTTTCCAACGCCTGCACAACAAAGAAAAATATTTAGGCACCGGAATCGGTTTAGCCCTTACCAAAAAAATTGTTGAAACCCATCATGGAAAAATATTTGCCAATGCAAAAGAAAATAAAGGAGCCGCTTTTCATGTAATACTGCCCATAACACAACCAAAATAACCCATTAAAAATAAAACCATGGTTCAAAAATATTTTATGATCATTGATGATGATCCGGATGACAGAATGTTTTTTGCAAATGCCCTAAAGCAAATGCTTAGTTCCAGCGTATGTATTGAAGCCATTGGCGGTATTGACGCACTGCAGCAATTGCGAATGACGGAACAGTTGCCTGATTTTATTTTTTTGGATATAAACATGCCCCGCATGGATGGACGAGAATGCCTGCTGGAATTAAAAAAAGATGCCCTGCTCAAAAGCATTCCTGTTATCATGTATTCCACTTCTTTTACGGCAAAAGGTATTGATAAATATTACAAACTGGGCGCAGCAAGTTGTCTCCATAAGCCAACGGATATGAATAAACTGCCCGCAGCAATTTTAGAAGCCATCAAAATGCCGTTAAAAGCCTCTTAAGGGGATATAAAGGTGCTGTGTTTGCAGCGTTTAAAAATATTAATTGATTAAAATTAGGGGCGCAAGCCCCTTTGTTATTTTAACCAATTTCTACAAATCTTATGTATCCAAAATAGTCCATTCAGTTTCAATGGGGCCTGGGCAACGTTCATTCCCTTTAATTTTAGTCTTAACATCCCGATTAAATTATCGGGAGTAAATATAACGTAAACTTTTAAAAACCTATGGTTTATTACTATTAAACTATGGTAAGCTATCATCTAACTATGGTAAATGGCTATTAAACTATGGTACGTTAGCATTTAACTATGGTATGTTATCGTTTAACTATGGTACGTTAGCATTTAACTATGGTATGTTATCGTTTAACTATGGTACGTTAGCATTTAACTATGGTTTATTACAATAAAGCTATGGTACGTTTCCAAAAAGATATTGTTTACGCCTAAAAATAAATATTTATAGGGGCGTACCCTAGCTTTTTACCCTCAAACGATAGGTTTTTAACAAATTACGTTGATGCGGAAGCATCAAACAGCGTGTTTTTGGCAACGTACGTTAGAGAAATGACAAATTACATTAGCATTATTACAATCAACGGTAGGTTTTTGATATCGTACGCTGGGTTTTTACCATCATACCTTGATGCGGAAGCATCAAACCGAATGTTTTTTGCAACGTACCTTAGCGAAATGACCAAATACAGTTGTTTTATTGCAATGAACGGTTGTTGCTGCGCAACAACCGTGAGACTATAAATTAAACTGTGTAAATGGATAAATTAGAGTTTTCTATTACCGTCAGTTTAATTTATAGTCTCGAAAAAGGGAAAAAGGCTTTAGCCACAAGATATCATTGATGGAAGATTGTTGCGAAGCAATAAACTTGGGGTTATTGAGTTTTACAGGTGGTTTTTAGGGGGAAATGGAATATGTTTGTAGGTAAGTAAAAATAAAAAGCCAATTACACCCAACACAATGCTTTAAAGACTGTTGAAAATTTGGAACAAGAAAAGCTACTTGAATACTAATTTTTTACGAACTTGCGACTTGAATTTTGAATAAAAAACCAATGAAGATGAAAGAGAAAATAAGCACACAAAAAGAATTTCCACTTCAACTCCTAACGCAAAATTTTGCATAATGAATAAGATTTACTTTAAATACAAAGAACATCCTGGCGATTTATTTAGGAATACAGCTGTAGCTGAATTTCCTAATCCTGATGAAAATCTAGAAGATTTTTTAGTTTGGTTTTTAACCAATTATCAATCTGATAGTAGAGTAACTTATTTGAATAATTTGTACAAGGCTTTGCATAATGAATTTACTGATGAAAGTGAAAGAGTAGAATTTATTAAATATTCAGGAAAACACACAAAACAAGAAATAGAGAAAGAAATAGAAATCACAGAACAAGAACTAAAAAATGAATCTTATCAAAATTTTTATTCACTTATTCTAAGAAATAAAATTGAAATAATTGAAAATGGCAAAAACTAATAATTGGACAAGAGATGAAACAATTGTTGCTTTCAATGTCTATTGTAAAGTTCCATTTAAAAATAGTAGTAAAACCAATCCAACAATTATTAAATATGCCAATATCATTGGACGAAGTCCTTCCGCATTGAATATGAAAGTTGGTAATTTTGGTAGATTAGACCCAGAATTAAAAAAGCAAGGAATAGTTGGATTAGGAAATGGAAGTAAACTTGATGAGTTAATCTGGAATGAATTTAATGGCAATTGGGAAAAATTAGCATTTGAAAGTGAATTACTCATTGCCCAATTTCAAAATAAATCTATTGAAGAAACTGTTGATTTTGATTTAGAAAATTTACCAGTAGGAAAAGAGAGAGAAGCATTAATTAAAGTAAGGGTTAATCAATCATTTTTTAGAAGCACCATTCTTTCTTCTTATAATCAAAAATGTTGCATTACTGGATTATCTATTCCAGATTTTTTAGTAGCAAGTCATATTGTTCCTTGGAAAAAAGATAAAGTAAATAGATTAAATCCTCGTAATGGGTTATGTTTAAATTCTATTCATGATAAAGCATTTGATAGAGGTTTTATTACCATAACACCAGACTTTAAAATTAAAATTTCTGATTATTTTAAGGATTATTCAAAAGAAAAAGCTGTTTTCGATTTATTCATAAAGTATGAGAATCATTCAATTATTTTACCTGACAAATTTTTACCATCGCAAGAATTTTTAGACATTCACTATCATTCCATTTTTAGAAAATGATAGATTTTTGCACTTCGGTTTCCACCCTTTGCCAATACCCAAAAACATTTTAAGCAAGCCTAGCCCACCCAATAACTTCCTCACAACCACATGAAATTAACCAAACTTTTTAACGAATTTTTTAACAGTAAAAAAGCAGGCGGGCTGGTTTTGGTTTTTGTAACCTTTATTTCACTGGCACTGGCAAACTCGGCTTGGCAAACAGATTATATTAACTTTTGGCATATAGACCTTGGCGGACACACGCTGGTTCATTGGATTAATGATGGTTTGATGACTATTTTCTTTCTGTTGATTGGCTTAGAACTAGAAAGAGAAATTTATCATGGAGAACTTTCAGATATAAAAGATGCTACATTGCCAATCTTTGGCGCAATGGGTGGCATGATTGTTCCTGCGGGCATTTTTTTTCTGTTCAATTTCGGAACAGATACGCAAGCCGGTACGGGTATTCCTACTGGCACGGACATTGCTTTTGCCATTGGCATTTTATCTTTATTGGGTAAGCGTGTTCCCACTACGCTCAAAGTATTTCTCACCGCCTTGGCTGTTATGGACGACTTGGGAGCCATCATCATCATCGCAATTTTTTATACCACTTCCATTGCCTTTGTAAACTTATTAATTGCCTTGGGTATTTTTGGTGGGCTACTTGTTTTAAACCAACTGAAAATGCGCAGCCTAATTATTTATTTAATGGGTGGTGTCGCCATGTGGTATTTTATGTTAAATTCAGGTGTTCATCCTACCATAACAGGCGTTTTGCTAGCCTTTGCCATATCATTTGGTGACGGTGGAGAAAAATCACCTTCGTTTATACTGCAGCACTTCTTACACAAACCCGTTTCATTTTTTATTCTACCCCTGTTTGCCGTTGCCAATACCTGCATTGCAGTGGGCGACAGTTGGCAAAGTGGTTTGGTAGCGCCCAACAGTTTGGGAATTATAGCAGGATTGGTAATTGGAAAACCCTTGGGCATTTTTCTTTTCTCATTTATTGGCGTTGGCTTAGGACTTTGTACTCTACCAACCGACTTGAAATGGAAAAACATTATTGGAGCAGGTTTTTTAGGCGGTATTGGTTTTACCATGTCCATCTTTATTACGCTGCTTGCCTTTGACAATGAAGTCATCATCAACAACTCAAAAATTGCCATTCTTATTGCTTCCCTTATTGCAGGCACTATTGGTTTTATATGGCTTAGACTAACCCTTAAACCCCAAATTGAAAATGATGAGGAGGATTGAGGATAAAATTGGGTTTCTTACTCCCACAAAAAAATAAAATATTAAACCGCTTTAATCAAACTTGAGCGTTTCAATTTACTTCCCAGTGTGGTGTTCCCGAAGTACTTCGGGACACCACGCTGCCTAAAAAAGTGTTTTCTTGCCCTTAGTAACCAATCCTCTTTCTTTACTTTACCCTACTTTTCCTTAATGAAAAGTAGGAATCCCGAAGCAATTTTGGCACAAGACCATATTTTATTTTAACCTTTCCCCTTTAATCAAACTTTAGGGTTTCTATTTTTTGCGCGTTGCCAGAGCGCAACATTATTTCTGCACCAGATACTTGGTCGGTCATGTAACCAATAATACTGATGTCCATCAAAGTCTTAATCACCTCGTAACTGCTTTGCGCAACGGTAATACACAGCTCATAATCCTCGCCTCCATTAAGCGCAGCCACCGTAGGGTCTATGGTAAAATCAATGCACTGGCTTTGTGTTTGTGGGTCTATGGGTAATTTATCTTCATAAATAACAATGCCCAATTGGTCGGTGCATAGTTTTTTCAAACTCAAGGCCAAGCCTTCAATTATTGGGCTCATGCTCAAAATACTCACTTCATTTTGGCGTAAAAGGTCAATCACATCTTGTCTTAATTCAGGCACCAACTGTCTGCCTACAATGTAATCTTTGTTCTCTAAATCTGGCTGAAAATCTGGCATGTCTTTAAAAATTTTCTTTTCTCTTTCTAGCAACAACAAGCCCACATAAGCGGCACCCAAATCGCCTGAAACACAAACCAAATCGCCCATATTATTTTTGGATGTTTTGGTAAATTCCTTTTTGCTTACTTTTTGGCTACTGGCTGCCAATGATAAAAAGATGCCTTCTTTGGTTGTGCTTACTTCAACAATGCTTGCGTCTATCTGATACTTTTCTGCAAAGGCATAAAAGCCCATAGACAGCTCTTCTAATGCCTCTAGGCTATATAGAGAGCTACAAGTAACGGATAGTTGCATATTGGCCGGTGGGCAACCCGCTGCTAACAATCTGGTATTGGCAGCAACGGCAATTTTATATCCCAAATGTTTCCAGGGGGTATAACTGGTATCAAAATGAATGTGGTTATTCCATGTTATCAAAGTGTGTGCATGGTTGTTTGCCCAAAAAACACCTTCAACTGGAGAGATCATTTTTTCTTTTCCTTGTTGTTGTAGTCGTTCTAAAACTGTTGTTTTAGACATTCCGCTTAAGGGCGTGTTTTGTGCATTTTGAAACATACGGCAAAGATGTAACCAAAAAAAGTATTCGCAAAAAAATAACCCAAGTTTTGGATTGGGTTATTTTTTTAATGGATTGAGGTGTTTATCCTGTACAAATGGATTTTGCCATTGGTCTATTTCTTTTTGTTATGCGTTTTCATTTCAGCCTTCCAATCTTTGTATTGGGTTTCAGAAAGGATGGTTTTCATTTTAGCATCCAGGTTTTTTCGCTCTGCCTTTACGGTGCTTTTTACCTTTGATTTATCAGCATTATCCTTGTTCGCATCTTTTGCCGCTTTAACATTGGTAAAGAAAACCAAATAAGCTTGCTTTACTTCTGCATTCTGTGTTGCATTGAGGGCATATTTCCTGGTCATACTGTCTGCCAAATGGGTTGCCCTCATTGTTAGTTTTTCACCTTGGTGCGCTTCTTTGCGTTGCTTTACATCCGCCTGGTATTGGGCATATTGAGCACTGGTAAAAACCGTTTTGATCAATGAATCCCTTTGTTCTCTTTGTTGTATTTTAGCAGCATGCTGGTCCGCTTTCGTTCCGTTTTCTGTGTTTTTGTCTTTGTGGGGTTTTAGCGCTTTAAAACCTGCGGTCAATTCAGTTTTTTGAGTTGCAGTTAAATTATACTTCACCGCCATGCTATCTATTCTTGCCTGTTTGTGTTTCCCTTTGTGCCCTCCATTTCTCTGTGCTTGACTTTGTATAAATAACATTGCCAACACCGCTACCATCATAAATTTCAATTTCGTCTTCATACTTTTTATCTTTTATTTGCTTTTTAGATAACAGCAAAAGGGCAAAGGTTTAAAATGGATGGAAGATTATTTTATTGAACCAAAAACAAATGCCGCTAAAATTGTATTTCTAAATACTTAGAAACCAACTCCCTTTTTTTATTTTACCCTACTTTTCCTTAATGAAAAGTAGCTATCCACAACATTTCATACGGCCAAACCTTCACCTTCAAGCCTCCACATCACACCCGTTCGGTTCTATTTTTAATATTTTAGGATTATTTATACCCGTTAGGTGTTATATTTCATTGCAGTAGGGTTTTCCAACCCGACTGCGCAAAATGCAGATAGTTTCATATGTATTAAAAAAATATTCCAAAGGACATTGAGACCATTAGTACTAATTTGGGATGATGGTAAGCGCATTTTATAATTCAAATCTAATTAATTATGTTTTATGTCATCTATACTTCTAATAAACTGCAATTCCATAATCTAAATACTATCTGGATTTTTCAAAAGCATAAAAATCATATATGCTAAGAGTAAAAGGATAATTGCTATGAGTACTTTTAAAGCGATATTAAAAACACGATTTGGTTTTAAGAAAAGTAGTAATATCCCTATAGGAACAGAAAAAAAAAATTAGAAAAGCATAGTCTAATGTACCAAAAATACTCAAGCCATGGTATTGATTTGTAATTACCATAAATACGTAAATTAAAAATATTACTTGAAGAGATGAGACTAAAACAAATTTGTTAAATTTCATTATAATGCAGAAAGTTTTATATGTGTTTAACCTACCCCAACTGTATTGCCACAATACTTCCTTTTGCAATGGCATTTTTGTTAATCACAAAAGTATCTAGAAGATTTTGGTCAATGATTTTTTCTTGAAAAACCCATACCGTTATAGCATCTTTTTTGGCAGAAAAAATCGGTAGTGGACTGTTGCCGTTATTTAATACCCAGTCGCCATGATGGTTGATGCCAAAAACAGGTTGCAAAACCACCGCATTTTTAAAACAAGGTGGCAAATCCTGAAGGTCTAAAACAGTACTTTCAATATTTTCATTCAAAGCAAACCGCTCTTCATCGAGTTGTAAGAGCGATAAAACTAAATCCGCACTATCTTCAAAACACACCAAAAGATGCTCTTCTGCTATTTGCGCTATAAACTTTTGAAACAAATGATTTTTTGCATGGTCATCCATTTGGGTTTTAGCCGTTTCCTCATCCAAACTGCGATAAGGAATGGGTCTTGGATATACCAATAACTGGCTGATTTTATCGAGGTAGGCTTGTTTCTCCATTTCTTAAAAAATTAAGGCAAACTCTATACTCCAATTTTTGATAGGCAAATCTCTCTCTAAGCTTGGCTTTACTTTTTCGTAGCCAGGCCAGTTGTTTTTATTGATATTGCGCAAGCCTAATTTGGCATTCAACTGCAAACCAATGCCGCCATAATACTGATGAATTCCGGTCATTAAAAAGAAATCTGTTTTCTTTAAAGGCAAATTAAAAAAGTCTGGCAAAGGATTGGGCCCCAAAAGCATACTGGATTTAATCAGCAAAGCCGCACCTCCACCAATCATTAAAAACGTGGGTCGGTTTTCTGTTTTTCCCAAACGATACATGTACGCAATTGGAAGTTCCGTATAAAACAATGAAATTTTAGAATAGGTAATGCTGTCAGGATTGGTAGAAAAATTACTGCCCTTAAATCTTGCACAAACCTCATAGTAAAAATAGCTTCTGTCTTTTATTCTTCCGTGATGGTAAAAGCCTGCTGCATACCCCAACAATGGTGTAGGTTTTTGAAAATTTCCTCCACTCATTCCACTTGCACCAAGCCCCATGCGCAACCCAAATTTGGATTTTGCACTGTAACCCAAAAAATCTTCATCATCAGCTTGAGCTTGTAAAACGCCCAAGCCAATAGAGAAAAATAAAATGCTAATCAATAATTTTTTTACCATATAGTGCATTTTTAACTGCTTTGTCCATTAACCGTTCTGCAAATGGGTTTGTATAATCATTTAACGCATCCATTGCACCAAGAATTGCATCCTTAGTCTCATTTTTATCTAATAATTTTTGCAAATGATTCATTCTTTGTTGGGTTTCTTCTTGTTCTGACGGTGATAATAAAGCCTGATTCTTTTCTATAAAACGTTTGGCGGTGTATAAAAGTTGCTTGGCTTCATTTCTCGCTTCTTCAATCATCCTTATACTCACATCATCTTGTGCAAATTTAATACTATCCAACAGCATTTGTTCTACTTCTTCATCCGTTAGTCCATAACTGGGCTTAACGGATATTTCTTGCACCGTTCCAGATCTTTCTTCCAATGCCGAAACCTTTAAAATACCATCCGCATTGACCATAAAAGTTATTTTTATTTTGGGCAATCCTGCCGGCATTGCAGGAATGTTGTTTAGCTCAAAGGAAGCCAATTTACGGTTGTCTTTCACCATTTCTCTTTCTCCTTGATAAATGGTTATTTTCAAGTTTATTTGACCATCCACAGAAGTGGTATATTCTTTGGCCACTTTGTTCGGAATTTTGCTGTTTCTGGGAATGACAATGTCCATTAATCCACCAATCATTTCTATTCCTAAAGAGAGGGGCGTAACATCCAACAACACCGTGTCCTTTCTGTTTCCTGCTAAAATATCAGCTTCTATGGCGGCTCCTTTTGCTACCACCTCATCTGGATTAATGGTGTTATCGATTTGGCTGCCTGAAAAATAATTTTTTACACTATTTAATACCAGGGGTACTCTTGTAGAACCACCCACCATCACTACTTCCTCAATTTCTGCAATGGTAAGTTCGGCATCTTTTACCGCCAATTTGCAAGCTGCAATGGTCTTGGCTACTTTGTCGGCAATTAAGTTTTCAAACGTGGTTTTATCTAAAGTAAGGTTTATTTCATTTCCGTCAATGTCAACTGTTTCAGCGTAAGTTTCTTGTGCAGAAAGTACCTCTTTTGCCTTTTGAGCATGAATTCTCAAATTATCCGAACCGTTTTTATTGATATTGGAGGTATCAAGTATATTTTGTTTTAGCCAATGCTGCACAATTGCTGCATCAAAATCATCTCCGCCTAAATGTGTATTTCCATGGGTACTCAACACCTCAAAAATACCGTCTTCAATTTTTAATATAGAGATATCAAAAGTTCCTCCGCCTAAATCATAAACAGCAATAGTCTTATTTAAACCTTTGATATTAATTCCATAAGCCAAACTTGCGGCTGTGGGTTCATTGATAATTCTTAAAACATTGAGTCCAGCCAATTTGCCTGCGTCTCTGGTTGCCTGTCTTTGTGCATCATTAAAATAAGCAGGAACGGTGATAACCGCACTTCCTACGGTTTGTCCCAGCAATTTTTCTGCTCTATGTTTCAATTCCTTTAAAATAAAAGATGAAAGCGTTATGGGTGAATAATATTGGTTGTGAATTTTAATTTTTACCAAATTTTCTGAGCCATCATCAATCACCGTATAGTTAAATTGTTGGTTTTGTGCGGTAATATCTTCATAAGATTTGCCTAAAAACCGCTTAACAGAATAGATGGTGTTGGCACTATCGTTTACCAAAAAAGGTTTGGCAGCCTCGCCAACGGTATGCTCTCCTTTGCTGCTGATATGGATTAAAGACGGAACCAACAAATGGTTTACATCCCCCAAAACCATTGCTTCTCCTGATTCATTAACCACCGCTACCAAACTGTTGGTAGTGCCTAAATCGATGCCCACAATTACGTCCTTTTTTTCAATCGAACCGCTTTTTATATCAATTTTTATCTTGGACATGGAAATGCAAAGGTAACACCATTGCAAAATTTTACAATGATAGACCTATCAAACTAATTGAGCAATCTGTGAATCAGTTTGCTCAATGCCGATTTGACCTTATCGGTTATTTTTCAATCACTTTCCACAGGCCTATTTCCCAGTGCCTTATGGTGCCATTGGTTATGGGTATCAATTTTAAATCCGGGTTCAATTGTTTTGAAAAAAGACTGTCGACATCCGACTGATTCTTTTCCATGATGATGTAAGCCCCTGCCTTATTCCATAGTGCTTCATTCTCGTAATAATTATTCCATGCAGTGGCAGAGGTAACCTTTGAACCAAAGCACAAGCTGGGGGCCCATGGCCCTGTTACTGTAGCATTTTTAGGCAGTTTAGCAAGGATAGATTTGTGCAAAGCAATCATTTCAAAACTGCGTGTTTTGTACAAAGAAGCATATTGAAAAATGCCCAACATTAATAGTGCAACACTCAGCCCAATCAGTATATTGCGTTTAGGTTTAACAATGGACAAAACCTTTTTGATACCAAATAAAATAATACATACCATTAAAAGAAACCACAAAACTAAATAACGCTGCGGTAAATAAACATATAACAGCTTATGGCTCTCTAAAAGCCAAACTATTGACATAAAAAGTAAAATAAATGAAGGTTTTACCCTTTTATTGACATAATAATACCCTAAAAATAAGGCAATCACTATAAAAAACAATAAAAAGCTTAAAGTAAATGGGTCTTGACAAAGATGAATTAAATTTGCTTTTGCTCTAAAAAACCAATTGCCAAAATCTTGAAACTTCCCCACTTGCTGATGGGAAATGATATATTGATAACCGGTGCTTTGTGAAAAACAAAACCCAACAAAAATTGTAAACAAGCCCAAAGGCAGCCACCACTTTTTCCATTGAAACGTTTGACTTTTGATTTGATAAATTAGCAGTGGCAATATTAGCATTAACAAATAGGCATATTGAATTTTACAGGCAACTGCTGCTATTATTAATGAAGCCGCTATGGCAAAATGTTCTACTTTGTTTAAATGCCCTATGGACAAACAAACAAATGCGGCCACAAATACTTCAGCCAGGGCTAAATGAACATGCATAAACAAAGTGGTTTGCAGCGTAAGTAACAACAGCAACCCCAAAGTAAAAAAGTCATTTATTTTTAGGCGATTAGAAAGCGTGCGCAATGCTAAGACAAAAAATAAAAGGCAGCAAACCCTAAAAATCAATAAACTTCCGAAGAGTTGAAAAGGCAATAACAAAAGATTATAGAGCGGAGTTTTTAACAATCCATCCGCTTGATTGATTGCCAAAATACCTGTTTCCCATAAATTTTCCATTTGAAAAAGATACAGTCCTTCGTCTGTAAAAGCCCCTCTGCTATCATCCAAAGGTATAAATGGGTCGGCTGAGATAAATGGTAAATGCAGGGCAAAAAGCACAATCCAAATCCCCTTGTTTAGGAGCCATTTTGATATGGGTGTATTGGTTTTCAATTATGCAAAATAATGGTATTTGAGTTATAGGAGAGAATTTTTTGAATTTTAATAGAACATAGAATAAGCTATGTTACAAATTGCTAAAATATGTTTTCATAGGTTCAAAATAATTTTCTTTCCACCCTTCTTCATATTGCGTTTGACCTTTAGGAATGTTGGTGTGCCTTAGAATTAGCTCCGTTCCCTTGTCCACTTCCTTCAATAGTATTGTAACCATAGAATCCTCATCTTCTTGCATAAATTCGGTTGTGCGCCATGTTTGAACAATTTCTTGATTATTGACAAGTTGCACATTTTTCCCCCAAATATATCCATCCCAAGCACTAAAATCCTCATCAACTATGGCAGAGCATTCAGCTTCTCCTCCTGTCATTGCTGTGTGTGCATTACTATCTAACCAAGCATGATAAATTACACTTGGTGAAACATTAAAAAATTCCCTAATTTCAAATTTCTCTTTCATCGGTTATGCTTAATTGTTAAAAGCGCTCAAAGCAAAACAAATATAGGGTAAAAGGGCTAGTTAATGCAAATGGTTTGCACTTTTGTAATGAATCCTTTTGAAGTCGGGTTTTCCTCCCGAATTTATCCTTCGGGACCGAATGTAAACAATGCCGAAAGTTTGTTATTTTAGTCCTAATGGCTCTATTTGAATTAAAAAATTGCAAAAAATCTACCTTTTCCCTATTTTTGTACTTCTTATCAATTCCTTTACAAAGTAGTTTTTAAAAATTATTAGCAACAATTGGTCTTATGATAAAGGCAATTAGCAGTTGATTAGGTCAATGGAATCGCCAACCAGAATTAGTAAAATTATGAAAACAGAAGATATATTTATAGCACATCCACAAACAAGTGAACAGGTTTCCGCATTAAAAGCTTTTATGCAAGCCCTTAAAATTAAGTTTGAAATTACCAAGGAGGGTACTTATAATTCAGATTTTATAGCTAAAATTGAGGAGAGCAGGGAACAAGCCAAAAATGGAAAAGTTACTAGCGTAAAGAAAGAAGACTTAAAAGAGTTTTTAGGATTGTAGTGGCTTACCATTTAAAATTTACTGATAAAGCTAAGGAAGATATTGCCTCTCTAAAAAAATCCGGCAATAAGGCTATACTCAATAAACTTCTTACTCTTTTGGAAGAAATATCAGAACACCCTTTTACAGGTACCGGCAAACCTGAACCGCTGAAACACAAACTTACTGGCTTATGGTCGCGAAGAATTAATCTTGAACATAGACTAATTTATGAAGTAGCTAATGAAAGCGTATTTATCCTTTCTACTAAAGGACGTTATCATTAAACCCAAAAAAAATTTTGGTTCAATAAATCAGTTTTTGCGACATTTCAAGAAGGCGTATCACTTGGCTTTTACTCACACCCTCAAAGTCTTCCAAGAAAATTTCTATGGATTCACCAGTTTCCAAATAGTCAAAAAGGTTTTTAATGGGTACTCTAGTTCCAAAAAAAACAGATGTTCCACTCAAAATGTCTTTGTCAACATTTATTACCTTTCCTTCCATTATTTTAATTCTCTTTTCAAAGTTATAAATAAATAGTCAAATAGCAAGTTTGTTTTAAGCAAATTACAAATTGGCACATTCAAGTAACTAATGCAACCCTGTGGTGCAAAAACAATTCAGAGGGTGTCAAAAATCCTAATTTTTTTCTTGGTCTAGCGTTAAGGTTGTTTTGTACATCCAGTACAGCCTGGTATTCCACTTCCTTCAATAGTATTGTAACCATAGAATCCTCATCTTCTTGCATAAATTCGGTTGTGCGCCATGTTTGAACAATTTCTTGATTATTGACAAGTTGCACATTTTTCCCCCAAATATATCCATCCCAAGCACTAAAATCCTCATCAACTATGGTGGAACATTCAGCTTCTCCTCCTGTCATTTCTGTGTGTGCATTACTATCTAACCAAGCATGATAAATTAAACTTGGTGAAACATTAAAAAATTCCCTAATTTCAAATTTCTCTTTCATCGGTTATGCTTAATTGTTAAAAGCGCTCAAAGCAAAACAAATATAGGGTAAAAGAGCTAGTTAATGCAAATGGTTTGCACTTTTGTAATGAATCATTTTGAAGTCGGGTTTTCCTCCCGAATTTATCCTTCGGGACCGAATGTAAACAATGCCGAAAGTTTGTTACGAATTACATTCCACAAACCCTCAAGTAATGCATTAATTTTGTATTTTTGCATTTTACTCTAAAACTTATGTGTGGAATTGTCGCTTATATTGGTAAACAACAAGCTTACCCAATTATTATTAATGGTTTAAAACGTTTGGAATATCGTGGATATGACAGTGCCGGTGTGGCATTGATTAATGACGATATGCACATCTATAAAACAAAAGGTAAGGTTTCTGATTTGGAAGCATTGTGTGAAAACAAAGACACGCAAGCCAATTTAGGAATGGGGCATACCCGTTGGGCAACTCACGGAGAGCCTAACAATGTCAATGCACACCCACACCTTTCTCAATCCGGTAAATTGGCTGTTATTCACAACGGAATTATTGAAAATTACGCAACCATCAAAGAGGCTTTGGTAAAAAGAGGTCACATTTTTGAAAGTGATACCGACACCGAAGTACTTATTCATTTAATAGAAGACGTACAAGAAAATGATAATGTAGCTATCGATGTTGCAGTGCGCATTGCACTGAGCCAAGTAGTGGGTGCTTATGCCATTGTTATTTTAGTGAGAGGAGAGCCCACAAAAATGATTGGTGCAAGAAAAGGAAGTCCAATGGTTGTGGGGATTGGTAAGGATAATGAAGAATATTTTATTGCCAGTGATGCCACTCCATTTCTAGAATATACCAGAGATGTAATTTATCTGAATGACAATGAGATTGTTTATATCAGTGATCATGAAATGGAAATAACCACGATTGACAATGTTAAGAAAACTCCTTTTATAGAAAAGTTGGAGATTAGTCTTGAGCAGATAGAAAAAGGCGGTTATGAGCATTTTATGTTGAAAGAAATTTATGAACAGCCTAAGTCCATTTTTGATTCAATTAGAGGTCGTATTGATGTAGCTACCGCAAGTTTTCACATGCAAAGTATCAGAGAATACGAGCAGAAATTAAAAAATGTAAACCGTCTTATCATTATTGGCTGTGGCACCAGTTGGCATGCAGGTATGGTAGGAGAATATTTGTTTGAAGAATTTGCTCGCTTACCCGTGGAGGTAGAATATGCTAGTGAATTTAGGTACAGAAACCCCGTAATTTATGCAGATGACATGGTGATAGCCATTTCTCAGAGTGGAGAAACTGCGGACACTTTAGCCGCCATGGAGCTGGCAAAAGAAAAAGGAGCAACTGTTTTTGGCATTTGTAATGTAGTGGGTTCAAGCATCCCCAGGTTAAGCGATGCCGGTGCCTATACCCATGCTGGACCAGAGATCGGTGTTGCTTCTACCAAGGCATTTACTGCCCAAGTTTCTGTATTAGCCTTATTGGCTTTGGCAGTGGCAGAACTAAGAGGAACGATTACCAAAGAAAGATTGCGTTCATATTTAAGTGAGCTTGAAGCCATCCCTAAATTGGTAGAAAGAGCCCTTTTAGCCAATGACCACATTATAGAGATTGCAAAACAATACAAGGATGCAAAAAACTTTTTATACTTAGGTAGAGGGGTTAATTTCCCTGTTGCTTTGGAGGGTGCGTTAAAGCTTAAAGAGATATCCTACATCCATGCGGAGGGCTATCCAGCAGCTGAAATGAAACACGGACCCATTGCTTTAATTGACGAAGAAATGCCAGTAGTTGTTATCGCTCCAAGAAGAGGAATTTACGAAAAAGTAATCAGCAACATTCTAGAAGTAAAAGCAAGAAAAGGTAAAATCATCGCTGTAGTAAGTGAGGGTGATACGAGGGTTAAAGAAATTGCCGACCACGTCATTGAAATACCCGAAACTTCAGAGGAATTAAGTCCCTTGGTAGCCACCATTCCTTTACAATTATTGGCATACCATATTGCAGTAATGAGAGGCTGTAATGTTGATCAGCCTAGAAATTTAGCAAAATCAGTTACGGTAGAATAGGCTTACTTCGGCTCCGCTCTGTAACCTTTTCTTATTGCGTTCGACTCCGCTCACTGATCGAAGACTCGGCCACGCCCACTGAGCGTAGCCGAAGTGGAAGTGGAAGTACTATCGTATTAAGTAAACAAAGTTATTGTTTACATACCATTTGGTTACAAAAAAGTCTGTATAACGCATTCTGTAATGGTATAAACCTTCCGGAACTGGCTTGTCCATATAAGTGCCATCCCATCCTTTGTTAACATCTTTAGTACTGAATAATATTTCCCCCCAACGGTTGAAAATTTCAAGCTCAAAGCCTTTTACTCCTTGCAGCACACCTCCCAATTTAAACTCTTCATTCAATCCATCACCATTAGGGCTAAAAGAGGAAGGAACAAAAACAAAGAAAGCAGGTTCTATATACACCGATTTTTTCTTTTCATCCTTACATCCATTGCTGTTGCTAACTATAAGACTTATGATATATGTTCCAGTATCTTTATAATCATGAATGGGGTTTTGTATATTGTCTGTTCCACCATCTCCAAAATTCCAGTCCCAGCTAGCCGCCCTTGCAGATAAATCTGTAAACGTAACTTTTGAATCAACAATGGTAGGCACTTTTGGCAAATATGAAAAATCAGCTGCAGGCTTATCAAAAACGGTAATCATAGAGTCAACCGTTATTTCATCAAAACAACCAAAATCACTCTCCACATAATAGGTGATGCTATATTTTCCGGGGGTAGTGAAAGTATGTTTTACATTTTCTGTTGTTCCTATATTTATGCCATTGCTAGTCCATTGGAAAACAGACATAATATCAGTACCCAAGGTTGAGGTATTTGTAAAATCAACATTCAAAGGCATACAACCTTGCAACGGAGTAGCTGTAAAATCAACTACTGGTATTTCGTGCACTACGGCTGTTTTAGTAACCTCGCCAGTACAAAAACTATCAGTTATTCCAGATAATTTAACATTATAAGTGTTGGGAACAGCATAGGTGTTTTGTGGGTTGTTCAGTGTACTTGTATTTCCGTCTCCAAAATCCCATGCAATGTTGGCTATTGTGCCTTTGCTAACGGTTGATTTATCGGCAAAAATTGTTGGCAAATCTTCACAATCTTCTGTTACAGTAAAGTCCATTTTAGGTAACGGAAAAACCTCAATGTTTATACTATCCTTTTTGATGCATCCCTTGTCAGATGTTGCGGTAAGCACTAATTTTTTAACCCCATCTGTAACATAATTTGGGGTTGGGGTTTTCATAGAGCTGGTATTGCCATTGCCTTCAGTCCAAGCCCAAGTATTAATGGTACCCGTGTCTATGGTTGAATTATTGGTAATGGTAACGGGTTTGCCCAAACAAGCATTTGTTCCTGAAATCACAACAGTAGGAAGACTCCATACAAATACAGGTTTGGTAACAGTATCCTTACAACCTGCTCCGGATGTTACAATTAACTGGACGCTGTCTATGCCTTTTTGTCCCGTAGGATAACTAAAAACAGGCACATTTCCAGCAGTTGAACCTTTAGATTTCCAAGCATAATTAGTAATACCGTAACCATATGCATTGCTAGCATCAGTCATAACAGCATTTTGATTTAAACAGATAACATTGCTGGTAAAATCAGCTTTTGGCTTTGGTATAATGGTTACATCCGAGGCTAAGGTGTCTTTACAATTATTGCTAGTAGTAGTTATAAGTTGATAGGTATATTTCCCAGAATTAGGGAACCCTACTTTTATAATCTTACCAAAAAAACTGTCTTTATTGACAAAATACCATCCAATTTTTGTTAATGTTTCAGAAGTTGGCAGATAAGATTGCGTTAAGGTTGCGCTATCACCATAACATAAATTAGCGGCTGTGCTAGTAGATGTTACTTGTTTAAATATTTTAACAGCATGGGTTGCACTATCCGCACAATCATCATTTTGTTTAATTATCAATTTAGCATTAAAAGTGCCATCAGCACCATATTTATGGCTAGGATTGGCAAGATCAGAAACACTGTTATCTCCAAAATACCATGTTTTTTCCAAAGGAGCAACTCCTCCTGTTCTGCTGGTATCTGTAAACTGAACAAGGCTTTTCAAACAAGCATCGTTGTGTGTATAGCCCGCTTTAAATTCTTTATGTTTGGTGATTGTTGTATCAGCAGTTGCCGTACAACCAACAGAATCTACAACTTTCAATGTAACTTTAAAATCACCAGAGGTAGCATAAAGATGGGCAAATCTACTTGTAGTTGAGGAGTCATTGGTATTGTCACCAAAATCCCAATAACGTTTTGTTATCTTTTTTAAGGGTACGGAGCTACTGTCTGTTAATATCAAACTATCTTTAAAACAAGAACCTGTTGCGCCAAACTTAGCAGTTGGGTCAGGGTACATTTCTACAATGTGTGTTGCCGTATCAAAACAGTCAAAAGTAGATCTTAAATACAAATTGGTAGTAAATTTTCCGATGGTGTCATATAAGTGCACCGGATTGCCGCCAAATTCTCTTTTGGTATCTCCAAAATCCCAAAGTTTAAATACAATGCCTCCAGGCGCATCTACTACGCAAGTGTCAAAAAACTTTACTTCTTTACCATTACAAGCGTTGTCAAAAGAGAAGTTGGCTCTTGGTCTGCTAACAACCTTTACGGTTAAAATAGCGGAGTCTATAGAGCTACAACCATCAAAGGTAAACTTGGTTACCATAACTTTAATAAAATAATCACCAGTATCCTTATATTTATGATTAATCACGGTTCCAGTATCTTTTGTACCATCACCCATATCCCAAATCCAAGTTTTTGTTTTGTAATCTGCATTGCCCGTAAACTCTGCCGACTCACCCAAGCATAAAGTGTTAAGGTTATTGGGCTTTTTATTTTTTTCGGCCAACGAAATATAAGCTGCCAAGTTGGTAACGTTGGCACCAGCCGAATAGCCATAAGATTCAAAATTACCCATGCCATAAGCTGTAGCATTAAAACCTCCTTTTGCTAATAATCTTTGCGTACCCTTGCTCACTTTTTTCTGTGCATAGGCATAAGCGGGCAAAGTTGGGAAGGCAGTAAAGGGAATCCTATTGCCATCTAAAGTAAAGGTATTGGTATCTTTACTCTTTATAACAATATTGATATAATTGTCATTGATTGCCTCAAACTCTGATGAGTAAACCACAATATCTGTAAGGGTTTGTTGAATAGGAGAAAGCATCGTCATGGATGGATCTCCCCTAGAACCACCACAAGCTTGAGAGTTCATAAATTGCGCAACAGAAATAGGATTATTGGAGCTGATAAACTGTGGCTTATTTACATTTCCCGTTTGATAAAACTGTCCTTTGCTTAAAATGGCTGCCAAAGTACCATTAACTGTAACCACTGTATTGTCCTTACCCGCTAAAACTCTAAATCTATCATTGCTTCTTCCCAAATAAGGCACGGTTAAAAAATCTGTTGACCAAGAGTTAACGGGAAAAAGCTGTTCATACAAATTGTCTCTAGAGCTAAAACCACTACAATTTCCTAAAGTAGTGCCGGTATTACCAGAGAAAACAGCAATTTTTTTGCAAGATGCAGCTGCTCCTGTATCAACAACTTCAATCAAGGTGCCCGTTAAATCATCATATCGATTGGGTGCCATTCCTTGATAAATTTCTCCTTTATTTAAAGTAATGTTGTAAGCGGTACCAACAGGCCATGAACCTGTTGCCTTTTGCACCGTAGAGTTGGTAGGGGTTATTCTTACTTTAGTATTATCACTAGAGGCAACAATCATGAAAACTGCTTTGGAAACTACATCACCTCCACCACTATTTGCTGACTCCTGTTGCCAAGTCATCACACGGTATTCTTTCCCAGCAGTTGATGTGGGCAAAACCAAAGTAGCATCAGAACGATAATCTCTATGAATGTGCGCGTACATGGCGACAGGCAAAATAGAAGTTACCTTAATACCCCTGTTTTGTATGCAATCCGTACAGCCTATATAAGCGGTTGTATTTGGAATATTAACAACAGTTACCTGATTAGCAGTAACCGTATAATTTACAGTCCAAGATTGCCCGGGTATAGAAACAGTTCCTGATGTATTGCTATCAGATGTTATGTATAAATCCATTGCCGCTGCATTACTTCCAGTACCATTGATGTGCGCCATAAAACCCAACCAAAACTCGGTACCTTTACTGGTAGTTTCCTGCCCAAAAACGGAGCTAAAAAAGGTTAAAAAGAATCCAAGAAATAGTACTTTTATGTATTTCATCGTTAAAGGTGTTAAAATTTAGGTAAATTTAATATTAATTTAATAATTTCCATGTAATTTTATTTTAATCGTGCATGGTGTAATTTCTTAGATTTTTCGCCACTTTTGCAGTGTATAAAACCCCTATTTTTTTAATTCAATTATGAAAACACTTATAAAAAACGTCAGGCTCGTTAATGAAAATGCTGTAAAACATATTGATATTTTAATAGAAAATGGCATTTTTACCAAAATTAGTGAGCAGTCCATTGATACAAATTCTAACATAGAAATTAATGGTGAAAATTTACTGGCCTTTCCGGGCTTAATAGATGACCAAGTGCATTTTAGAGAACCCGGGTTAACGCATAAAGGAGAATTATTTACAGAATCAAGGGCAGCCGTGGCAGGTGGTTTAACCTCTTATATGGAAATGCCCAATACCAAACCTGGAGCCACTACCATCTCACTTTTAGAGGATAAATATAACCGTGCAGCACAAGTATCCTTGGCAAATTATAGTTTCTATATGGGCACCACCAACGATAATCTGGAAGAATTGCTGAAAATTGAAAAAACTAAGGTTTGTGGTGTTAAAATTTTCTTGGGCAGTAGCACGGGTGATATGCTAGTAGACAATGAAGGCATGCTGAGTAATGTCTTTGCCAATATTGATAAACTTATAGCGGTGCACTGCGAATATGATCCTTGGATAAACGAGAACCTGTTGATGGCAAAACTTAAATATGGGGATGATATTCCCGTTTCTGAACATCCTCATATACGCAGCAGAGAAGCCTGTTTCAAATCCAGCAATTTTGCTATTGATTTAGCAAAAAAACATGGTGCGCGCTTGCACATTTTGCACATCAGCACAGCAGAAGAGTTGGCCTTATTTGACAATAAATTACCTTTAAAAGAAAAGAAAATTACGGCAGAGGCCTGTATCCATCATTTGTGGTTTAGTGATGAAGACTATGCTGAAAAAGGCAACTTCATTAAATGGAATCCTGCGGTAAAAAAAGCTACTGATAGGGAAGCCTTGTGGCAAGCTATCCATGATGGGCGCATAGATGTTATTGCTACGGATCATGCACCGCACACCTTAGAAGAAAAAAACCAAAAGTATATGCAAGCACCTAGTGGAGGGCCTTTGGTACAGCATAGTTTACAAGCCTTGTTAGAAAAAGTAGCAGAAAGCAAACTTGCTTTACAAGATATATCACACTTTACTGCCCATCAGGTAGCCGATTTATTTGGCATTGTCAACAGAGGTTATGTGCGCGAAGGATATGCGGCAGATTTGGTTTTGGTCGACCCTAACAAGCCTGAAACGGTGAACAAAAATAACTTGTTCTACAAATGTGGCTGGAGCCCTTTTGAAGGAACTACCTTTTCAAATAGCATTCACAGTACTTTTGTCAATGGGCATTTGGCCTATACCAATGGGGCATTTAATGATAGTAAATTAGGAGAAAGAATGTTGTTTACGCGTTAGTTTATTGGCTGCGAGGTGTCCAAAAAGTACTTCGGGAACGACATGCCAAGAGATTGGCTGGTTGGTCGCGGAAGACCAACCAGAGGAAAAAGTAGAAATCTACTTCAAGGCACTAATTTTTCAAACTTCCATTATTATTTACCCAAATTTACTGACCCTGATTGAATGCATCCAATGTTGGCTGTGGTATGATTAAGTTAATTAGTATAAAGTAATTGGCAATTCATATTGACGGCTACCATCCTTAGGACTAGATTCAAATAAAATCAGCGTTAATGTTGAATTCTCCCGCTTTTTATGAACGTTAATTGTAAATTCAAATTTGCCCCACTCAGGTGCTCCAGCATCAGTCATTTCAAAACCTTTTTTTAGCTCATAGTGTCCGTCTTCTACGATCCAACTAAAATTTGCTTCGAAGATCTGACCTTGTCCACGGACTAAGAATGTATCTTGACCGATTCTTTGCACGGTAACATCCTTGAAGCGTTTATTAGAGTATGTTTTGGGTAAAAGGGCTTCTGGCTTTGTTTTAATTGGTGCCTGAAGCGTTTCGGGATTGGTTTTTAAGGTATCAGCCACTGCTGGCGTACTCTTGCGCTCATTATTATTATTGTTACATGCAACAAAAATCATTAGCGATAACAAAATTATATATCTCATGTCTTAATTAATTTTCTTTAATCTTAGGTCTTTATAACACTGAAAATGGCAGCCAACAGTAGAATAAACGTAACATTCTAAATGAAAAGGTGCGCTTATTTTTACTTTTATATGCGTACAAATATATTTAATCTGGTGGGTTTTTTATAGTTTTTATTTGTTGCTATGATTTGTGTACCGCCACCTCCCCAAGAATTGGGACATAGCATTGGTCCCTACTTCAAAGTAACCACCCCAGTAACATTCGTAATTTTCCATGATGAAAAATCTTGAGCAGCACGCATTCCATTGCCATGCAGTTCCTCTGTATTGGTAGTAATAATAACCGTTTTATCGGTATAAATTTCTTTAGCCGCTTGATCCCAAAAGAGTTGCTCTGTTTCTAGTTTTTCTCCTTTAACATTGATAACCACCACCTGCTTTTGCACTTCAATCAGTTTAGAATCCTTATAAATAATTCCGTAACCTGCAGTCAAACTACTCTCTATGTTTTTTTGCTTATCATAAAAGTCTGTTTCAATCCCCTTGGGGCATTCAACATAGGGCCTTTCGGCACTGTTATGCCCCTCGATCAAAGGAGCTCTTAAAATGGCCCTTAACAAGCCACTATCGGTATAGGTTACCTTTGCATTGTGGGTGCGCTCTGTTATTTTTAAGGTGTCAATAGCTGCCCATTCATTTTGATTTTTATGCAACCGCTCATCGTTACAGGCACTTAAAAAAAATACCAACAGCACCGTAAATGCTATTGGTATCTTTATAAAATCTTTGGACAAAACCATGTTTTATCTTACAGTGGCAGTGTAGCCAGCGCATTTAATAGTATAACTAGAGCCGGGAGTCAAACTTCTCATAAATTTGTCTTCATTACTTGGGGTTCTAGCAGCATAAGAAGCATAATACCTGTTGGCTTGAGCGGTTACTCTGCTATCAGCATTTTTTGCTTTGATACAATAATCCATGGCAACCCAAGCAGCAGCTTTTTTGTCAAAATTATCTGGACATGATGCCCTAATTGAACTGTAAACCAAACTACCTTTTTGCAATATTGCATAACCGTTGTTAGGATTTAAGTCTAAAGCTTTGTCTGTATACATTCTTGCAGCAGCGCTGTTGCCAGCATTCAATGCTTTACTCGCCATGGTTACATAACGGTCTGAATTTTTAGCAACATCTTTGTCTAAACTGATTACCTTTTCCATATAGCTGTTTCCTTTGCTAATGCTATTCCCCGTTCCATAATGATAATTGGCTAAACGCAGCGCAACATCATAAGAGGGATCAAGAACATATAACTTTTCAAGAACAGCAATGTATAAAGGGTCTTTTGTACACCTTTTGGCACGTAAAGATTTTTCTATTTTATTTAAGAAATTAACATCTTGACCATTTTCAGCCATTCTGGGTTTGTATTGATTGATTAAATCTTCGCAGGTACCAATTTTATCAATAATCTGATCCAACTGTTTTTGCAAGGATGTCCATTTGCCCAACTCTGCTGAATCTTCTGCATTTCTATCAACATTAAGATCAACAATATCAGTTAATTTATTGTAGGTATTGAACATATCATCATTGCTTAATTTCTCTGCATTGTAAGCTCTAAAAGCAGTATTTAAATAAGCAAACATTACAAAAGTTTCTGTGCTATCACCATTTAACTCGATAGCCCTGTCCAGCAAAGTCATAATTTGTTCATAGTCCGTAGGGTCTTGTTCGTACAAAGAGTATCCCCACCTTGGCGTAACATAATGCTCATTACCAAAATATTGTTGACGCAATTTAAAGTTAGTACTCATGTAGACAATATTCTTCTTGCGCACTATGCTGTCCTTTTCATCCGTAAGCAAATTGTCAATTAACTGCTCACCAATTTTGTATATATTTTCATCTCCACAAGGGCTTGCTTTCGTAACTTTTAACCAAAACTCGAGCGCGGTTTTGTAATCTTTTTCTTTAAAATTGCCGTACATATAAGCAAAGTTTTTCTTGTTCGTAGCAATTTGATCTGCTGGTCCCCAAGGCTCTGCACAAGGCTTTTTGTCATCCGCAATTACTGGTATTTCAACAACAGGGGTGTTTTCTTTAGGTGTTGTAGTGGCTGCTTTTTTACTCCCACAAGCGGTTATGCCTATAAAGCCAATTAAGCTAAATGCCAGTGTATTTCTCATTATTTGTTTCATTTATTATAATTAATTGTAATTGTATCTTCTAAACCATAAATCACTTAAACTTACAGAAAGGTTTAGTCTTAAAACATTTTCCATAACCAAGCCATTGTTTGTATTGCCCCTTTGAGAATATTGTACCCCAAGGTTTACATAGGAAGTATAGGCTTGCTTGTCATATTTTTTAACCATTGGAATACCTGCTCCAAAATTGATGCCATATTCTGAAATAGGTGTTAAACTATTGTTAATTTTAACCGCATAAGGACCTGTTTGGTAGAAAAACCCTGTTCGCCACTCTATACTTTTAATTTTTGAAAGACCACTTCCACTATTTTCAGCTCTTTTTGGGTTAACCATAAAACCTAGGCTGTATCTTGAAATATCAACTAAGGTACTTGGACTTAATGGATTGCTATAACTTGACATTTTTTGGCTTGTATAATCTAAACTAATAGCCCACAAATTTTTGTTTTGTATGCCATATCCCACACTCAATTTACTAGGAATAGCAATTTTTCCTTTACTTTGATTATTGAACAAAGTGTCTTTTACCTCAAAAAAGTTTTGCACTGTCCTTGTCAAGTTTAAAGCATCATTGTTAAAATTGCTTGAAAATTGATACTCCGCCCCGATAGTTTGCTTGTATCCCTTTTTTGCGGAAAGATTTCCACTATAATTTGCAGAAACTCCAAATATTCTACCTGAAATTCTTTGGTTAATGCTTTGCTCATAACCTATAGAATTGCTATCATTCAACAGGTTTTTTAACTTATTTTCTAATAAAGTACCAAAAATATACTGGTAAGAAAACCCAAAAGTTAATTGTGTATCCAACAATTGCAATGCTTGATTGATATGCAAACTGGTTAATGAACCCTTTCCTCCAGCACTCAGCAAAGTTCTATTGGTTGTAGTATCTCCTTGAACAGAAAACTCGTAGTTCATGGCGGAATAGGGCGATAAACCAAACATCATGTTATGCCTAACTGGGATTTTTCTAACAACATTGCCAAATGTATCTCTAATCTTATAGTCTCTGTGCCAAGTGTTAAATGCTAGTGAAACATAGTTAACTGTTCCAGCCAAAGCTGTTCTTTCAGCAGTTTGGGTTTTTAATAGTCGTGTATTGGCTTCTATTGCAATATCAAAGTCAACCATTTTTCTGCCAGCTATGCTGATAGGGTTGGCCAAATTGGGATAACTGCCTGGCATCATGCCCATACTACTTCCTCCCAAAGTTTTTACTGTAATGGAATTTGCAGATTGAAATTCACCTAAACCATAGTAAGAATAGATAGATTTGGTATTGTTTTGACCTTGCAAAAAGCTAGTCTGTGCAAGCAATACAAGGATTATTATTTTATTTCGCATTGAATTGAAGTATATGGTAAAGCCCTTTAAAAATGAGCAATGGGTCGGCAAATATCTTGTTTTTAAGTTTGTTCTCAAAAAAAACTGTTGCCCCACCGGTCATCACCGTAACAATATTAGGGTATAATGTTTGGTATTTATTAATTATTTCGTCCACCTCTGCCAACAATCCGTTTTGAACTCCGCTTTTTATACTTTCTTCGGTGTCCATACCAATAAGGTTGTCAAACTCTGCATGGCGCACCATGGGTAACTTTCCAGTAAATTTGCTGAGTGCTCTGTATCTCATGGTTAGACCGGGAGAAATGGCTCCACCCAAAAATTGATTGTCGGCTGTCAGTAAATTGTATGTTAAACAGGTACCTGCTGTTATAATTAAAACTGGCTGTTCAGGGTAATCTAACATGGCTCCGCTAATAGCAGCAACCCTATCCATGCCCAAAGTTTTTGGCGTACCATAAAGGTTATTAAACGGAACCGGTATTTCAGAATTTAAAATAATTTTTTGGGCCGCATGAATATTAAAATAAGCAGGTTCTGCTTGTCTTACGTTTGATACAATTATCTGGTCAGCTGCATATTGAGGGTTGTTGAGTTCTTTGTAAAACGCATTGCTGAAAGTTTTATGCTGAAAATGTTGCACCAAAACTCCATCAGCATCAAAAAATGCTGCCTTTATCCAGGTGTTTCCTATATCTAATGTTAAACTATATCTCATTTAACCAAACCAATGAACCTGATTGTACTGCAACTTCTTTACCCGTATTGCTATCGTTTATAACCAAAAAGCCATTTTCTTTCATCTCTTTTATTTGCCCAACAAAATTTTCTCCATTCAGATTGAAGTTATAAGAACGATCTTTGCCAAAGGCAAATTGCCATAAATATTTTTGCAGGCTCTCTAAATTTACCAAAGGCTTTTGAAGCGCATCAATTATTTGGGTACAAATTTGCGTAATGTGGTCTTTGGGTGTTCCCTCAAGATATACGTTTTCTTGTTCTAAAGAGGTAGTCCCCAAGCTGCTGTCATTAACTAAAATGTTTTGCTGATTGATACCAATACCTAAAATGGCTGATTTGATGGTATTTCCTTGCAAATTATTTTCAACCAAAATTCCTCCTAATTTTCCCCTATCGGTATATAAATCATTCGGCCATTTAAACTGGATGTTTTTCATTCCTTTTTCATAGAAATACCCTAACAAAGTTTTTAAAACAACCCAATTAATAAGGTGCGCGCTTTGACTAGGCAAATTGAGAAATGGCAAATACAGTGAAAAGTACCAGCCTGCATTTTTAGGAGAAAGCCATTGTTTGCCACGCTGCCCTTTTCCTGCAGTTTGCTCATCGCTAATCAGCAATACAGGATTTTGATTGCTGCCCTTTTTTATATAAAGCAAAATGGCATCATTGGTAGAACCACAAGATTCTAGCTCAATGACTTCAATATGGCTATTTTCAATCAATTTGTTTGAAGAAAATTAAAGTATTTTTTCAATAATGCTGTCGGTGCTAATATTCTCCGCTTCCGCTTGATAATTTTTAACAATTCTATGTCTTAATACCATTTTAGAAACAGCTTGCACATCCTCAATATCAGGGCTTAGCTTACCATTCATTAAAGCATGTGTTTTTGCACCAAGAATTAAATATTGACTCGCTCTAGGTCCAGCACCATAAGCCACCAACTCATTAACGATGGGAACACTTTCGGGTCTTCCAATTCTTGTTTTAGCTACCAATCTTACAGCATAATCAACAACATTGTCAGCCACTGGTATTTGTTTTATAACATTTTGGTATGCAATAATTTGCGCTTTCGTCAATATAATTTCTGTAGTACTGTTTTGATTGCCCGTGGTTAAATTAACAATCGCCTTTTCCTCTTCAATCGATGGATAATCCAATACTATATTAAACATAAATCTATCCAATTGTGCTTCTGGCAAATTGTAGGTTCCTTCTTGTTCAATTGGGTTTTGCGTAGCCAATACAAAAAATGGTTCATCTAGCTTAAAGTTTTTACCCGCCACCGTTACCGTTTTTTCTTGCATGGCCTCTAGCAAGGCAGATTGCGTTTTTGGAGGTGTTCTGTTGATCTCATCTGCCAAAATAATATTGGCAAAAATAGGTCCCTTGATGAAACTAAATTTTCTTTCTTCGTTCAAAATCTCCGCACCTGTAATGTCTGAGGGCATAAGGTCTGGTGTAAACTGGATTCTGTTATAACTTAAATCTAAGGCGGTGCTAACAGTTTTGATTAACAATGTTTTGGCCAAGCCAGGTACACCCAAAAGCAAGGCATGACCATTGCTAAAAATACAGTTTAATACAGCGTTTACGGCATCATCTTGCCCAATAACAGTTTTACCAATTTCGGCCTTCAGTCTTTTAATATCGTTTTGAAAAGCTTGCGCTAATGCTACTACTTCACTCATTGTTTCTATTCCGTAAAATTAATCCACTCTGCCAAATCACAGCCCAAATAATCAGCGTTGATTTTGACAAAAGTTTTTTCTCTCGTTTTTGCAACCCACTTTAAAATCTCTTCACTCTTTTTAGCTTCTTGAGCCGCAATTTGCACCCGTGAATAATCATCATTCAGATTGGCAATATGCGCTTTGGTTTCAGATTTTAAATATACTATCCTGTATGCCACCGAACCATCTTGCATATAAAACAAAGCTGGTTCAGAAAACTCTCCTGCAACCATTTTAGTAACAATTTGGGCTGTTTGAGGGTCCAAAGCCTTTAAACTTATTTTGCTCAAACCGGTATAAGGGTCTTGCATAAAACCACAGTTTTGTTGGTATGCTTCCACATTGCTATAAATTGAAATCGCTTGACAAAATGTAACAGAACTCGTTGTCAGTTTTGTATGAATACTATCCATTTTTAAAGCCAATTTATTCTGCTCTGTTTTGGTAACCAAAGGTTTTATCAAAATATGTCTCGCGCTTATCCTGTCTCCAAGTCTGCTCACCAGTTGAATAAAATGATAACCGTAATCCGATTCAAAAACTGGCGAAATGCTGTCTGCTTTTAGTTTAAATGCAGCTGCTTCAAATTCACCAACCATTTCACCCCTGCCAAAGTCTGGCAACAAGCCGCCATTTTGCGCACTACCTGGATCACTAGAATAAGAGCGTGCCAAAAGCTCAAAATTTTCTCCATTCATAACACGAGCCCTCAAGTCTTGCGCCTTTTGATAAGCATATAATTTAGCGTATTCAGAAAAACTGGGTTGTACTACCAACAATCCCACCTCATATTCGGCATCAATTCTTGGCAAACTATCAACAGGTATGCTGTCAAAATATTTTTTCACCTCTCTGTGTGATACTTTAACATCCGCAAATAATTTATTCTCCAATTTTTTAATCAATTGTTGTTCAACTATTTTTGGTCTGATTTCATTTTTATACTCTAAAATGGATTTGCCCAAATACTCTTCTAATTTTTCTATGCTGCCCACCTGTCCGGCAAAATATCTTATTTTATTATCCAAGTCTGCCTCAACGTCAGAATCTGTAACAATTACACTGTCTAATTTGGCTTGATTGAGCATGAGCTTTTTTACCATCATGTTCTCAAGCATCTCGCACTTATCCTTTTTGGCCAATGTGCCATATTGTGCTTCTGCCTGAGTTATTTCAAAATCCAATTCGCTTCGGCTAATAATATTGCTGCCCACCACCGTTATCACTTCATCTACCACTTTGGGCTGAGCCTTCGTTAATATTGGCATGAAACAAATTAAAATAATTATTTTATAAAATTTTTGCATCTCCTTTTTCTATCGCTTGTTTTAGTAAGTCCACTTGATTTTTATTAAGCAAAGATACTTTGCGTTCATTGATAATCATTTGTTTTATTTGAGGATAAACCAATTCTAATGGACTAACGTTATTTTTTACTTTATAGTCTATAATACTTAAAACATAAAAATAATTGTCATCCGTAAATTCCTTGTATTTATTATTTTGAATAAATTTTAGCTGATCATACAATGGATCTAAAGGAATTTCTTTTCCAATTTCATCAAAATAAAGCCATTCAGTATTAGAAACAAAATGGTTGCTTGCATATTGGGTGCAAAACTCATTGACAAATCCCAAACTATTGGGATTTGCATTTTTAAAATAAGGCAAAACCTCCTTTACTTGTCCAAATGCTTTGGGAAACTTAGCATACCAAATTTTAACAATATTGCGTTTCAATTCAAAATTACCAGCATTGAGGGCATAATATTCTGCAATCAAACTATCAGAAACAACAGTATCTAGACTTTTTGCAATTTGCTGAGACTCATAATGATAAATATACAATGAGTTTTTATAGTCCTCTAGCAATTGATTAAAATAGGGAGTAGAATCGCCAAGATTTTTATCTGCCGCACCCAATAAAGTTTGGTACTTTAACCAAGTATTGATAATATTTTTTACTTGATTGATGGAGTCTTCTGGAGAAACAAAACTTTTTAGCTGATCTTGAACATCCTCTAAATACAAATACTCATCTTGATATTTGGCTAGGGCATTTTTTTTCTTATTTTTTAATCTGCTACAACTAGTTAAAATAATTGCGGCAAGTAAGAAAAGGTATAAAAAATTCCAATTTTTCAAGGGTTATTTTGTTATTGATTTATAAACCCAGCATTTTTTGCTTGAAGGCTTCGTAAGCCTTTTTCTTTACTTTGATCTTGTATTTAGATTTTAAACCACTCAACCATTTTTGCTCTTCTTGGTTTTGGAATAAGCTACTTGCTTGTCCTCTTGACTCTTCAAAGCTTTTTGGCGCTGATGGAAGCAATTCTATGGCAACAATCCCTTTATAAACACCATTTTGATTTGGCAATTCCATAAAATAAGGCGTTCCGTTATTAGCCCAATCAGCTTTTTTTGCTAACAATGCATCTGCATTGGCGTTCATTCCCATTTGATAAACCCCTCTTTCAATATAAACATTCAAGGGGTTGTTGTTATTCAAACGGTTCATCACACTGTCTTTATTTTCACCGTTTTTAATCATCCTTTCTGCCTGATGCATTACATCATGAGAGGCTGCACTGATGCTTAAAGCCACTACCCTTTCTTTCCAATTAAAACTATCCCTGTGGTTGTTGTAATAATTTCTCAATCCAGTAGTATCAGTCATGGGCTTATTCCATACTTCGATGCTGTTGATATTAAAAAACAAAATCCCATCTTTAAAATCTTGATAAATTAAACCAAACTCGGGGTATTTAGTTTCTAAATGCTCATCTTCATAAGTCATAACGGTATTGTCTAAATACGATTTGTAATAACTATTTAGTAAAGCAGCACCTGATTTTGGTTTTTGCTGAAAATTTTGATTGGCGACTACAAAATCGCTGAAACTTGAAATTTTAAAATTGGTAGAACCCAAAGTAAACAAAATTGCATCAGGGTTTTTCAAACTGCTGGTGCTCCATGCACTATTCATAAAATCGGTCTCTGCATTTTGAATAAAAGTATTCAACACCTCAGCATTTTCTTTAAAATTGCTTTGTTTTTTAATGCGCTCAATTGTTGCCTCGGTGCTTTTATAAATACGGCTGTCTTGAGACACCTTGTTTCTAATCTCTACTTCTTTTTCTGCATAACTTGGAAAAGGTCTGTTATCCATAAGCATAACAATATGCCAAGCATATTTTGAGGCAATGGGTTGAGAAATTTGCCCTTTTACGGACATAGAAAATGATTCATCCACCACTTCTTGAGGAACTTTATCTGTGGTTTCTGCAAACCAATCAACAATACCGTTATTGTATCTTGCATTTTGCTCTTCCGTATATTTCAATAAGGTGGTATCCCAGCCAGCGCCATTCACCAATAATTTATGCACTGCTTGTATTCTTTGCGAAGCCTTGATACTGTCTTCTTTGGTTTCGTTAGGCAAACGTCTGATAACAATCTGAGATATTCTGCGCTCTCCTTTAGATTCCTTTTTATCATTGGTTTTTACAATATGATAACCAAAACGGGTTCTAAAAATTTCTGACACACTGCCTACCGGTGTAGTAAAAGCCATGCTTTCAAACTCATACAACATTTGGAAAGCACTAAACCAACCCAAATCTCCTTTGTAACCCAAAGAACCTTCTCTTTTAGCCGATGGGTCTTCTGAAAAGGAAATGGCAGCTTGCTGAAAACTTACTTCATTTTTATTAATTTTATTGAGAATGTCTTGCAGTTTATTGTAGGCTACCAAGGTATCCGCAGGGCTGTCACCATAAGATGATAAAATCAAAATATGGCTGGCATTTACCATATATTTCATGCGATCATAGGCTTCTCTTGTTAACTCCTCCGTCATGGCAGAATCGCTCAAGTATTTTTTAGCCAATTGCCTTCTGTAATCTGCCAATTCTTTGATATACTCTGGCAAGGTATCCATTTTGCGGTCTTTTGCATCTTGAACTTTTAACTTAAAGTTTTGATAAAGCTTTAAGTACTCCTCAATATCAGCAACCGTTGGTTTGTTTTTTGATAAGTCTTTGTTTCTTAAATACCCTCTTTCTAATTCACTTTGATACACCTTGTTTTTCCCGTAACAAAAAATAACAGGGTCTTCTCCCTTTTTCTGACCTAAAATAAACAAGGCTTGTAAACAAAAAATGGAGAGCAATACAGATTTTAAACGCATTTTATTTTGACAATTTTTATTAAGTTGGCAAAAATACAATTTTTAATGGATAAATTTTAACCATCAGCACCTTGCTGTCTAAACAATACATAATACCTTGCTTTTAGTGTGAGTATGTCTAGTAATTTCATCTTTAGCAATGGAGCTAATAAAATTACTTACTCTTCTATTTTGCCAACATCGTAATCAATCCCGATATGGTTGACTGATAAAATAATTAGCATTATTTTCTAATTATCAGGCTTTCTCAAATAATAACAGACAGAGCTTTGAAATGATACATTGTGCAATATAACATTGGTTTGATATTGATTTGCGGGTAAAAATTTAGGCGTAGATCTTACCAAATCAGTTGCATCACTTAGAAATGCAAAATGCAATGACCATTGTGGCTTTATTTTAAAATTAGCCCCTAAATGAAATGCTACTCTTATAGGGTTAAAATAATAATTATTGCCATTGCTAAACAAGGGGCTTTCCGTTAAATTGGCATTATGAATATAAACACTGTCTGGTTTTTGTGGTAATTCAAAGGAATAGATACTTTTCACGCGCCCATTTACTAAATAGCCGAATTGGGCACCCACTTCTAAATCAACTTTTTTACCTGCGGAGTATCCAAAAATAATAGGGAACATCAAATAATTATATTGGTGATTTTCTCTTATGGCTCTGAATGAAGATTTATCAATATCATTCACATCAAACCGAGTACCTAGCTTTGTAAATTCGACACCTAATTTTACTAACACTCTTTCCGCAATATTTTTTTGGGTATAAATACCTAAATTAAAACCTATACTAGGTTCATAAAACTGGGAAGCGAAATTATTATAACCTTTTAAATTAGAAATATTTATCCCTCCTTTTAAAATAATATCCTTATTTTTATCTGCCTTTACATTAACGCTAAAAGAAAGCAATAGGCACATGAGTAATAGAGTTTTGAGTGGATAGGAAAGGGATTTGTTTTTCATTGCAATTTAGTCTTTTTCATAAGTTTATTTACTCCATCAACACCTTACTATCTAAACAATAAATAATACCTTGTTTTTCGGTGTAAATATAACCCGTTTTTTCATCTATTATAAGCTCTTCCAAAGTTATAAACTTTGGAAGAGCTTGGTTAAAAATTTTATTCCATTAGCACCTTACTATCAAAACAATAAATAATGCCTTGCTTTGAGGTGTAAATGTAGCCTGTTTTTTCATCTATGGCAATAGGGCTAATAAAATTGCCGGGGGTTTTGTTTTGCCAGCCATTAATCAGAGTTTTTCCTGTAACGCCATCAATACACCAAATACCACCACTGCTAAACCATACTTTGTTTAAAGCCACTCTAACAGTGCCTGGCATAGAGGAATTTTCGCTATTCGTCCACAAAGTATTGCCAGTTTGCAAATCCACTCCATACATGTATTTATAATCTGGCTTGGCTATAATGGTATTGCCAATATGGGTGATGTTGGCTGTATTAAATCCACTTATATCATCTGCAGGAGTTCTTGTAAAAGTCCAAATGCGCTCGCCATTCAGCGGATTCAAACAAATCATTTCTCGACTCACATAATACATCACTTTGTTGTCTAAAACCAAGGGAGTAGCTATGCTCCCTCTAATGCCCGGTTCTCCTTTTTTATACCAAAGCATGGTATCAGCAGTTAAATTATAAGCCAATTGGTCATACCGGTCAAAATCTGGAAAAACATTGCCATTGTAAGAGCGGTTGGCAAATAATAAAATATCATCGCCATTGGGGTGTTTCCATAAAGCAGGAGCAGTAAGTACTGGTTCAAAATTATCAAAATTTGCTTTTTCCAGTTTAAAATTAATTTCTTGTGTGCCAGTAGCCAAATCAAAGCGCATAGAAATGGCTTCATTTCTATCGTCCGTTCCTATATAAATATTGATATTGATAACACTTATAGCATCCACGCTATTTTGTATATCCCTGACCCATTCTATATTCCCATTATCTAAATTCAATGCCAATAACTTACTTTTTTTCGCAATTATCATTAGATTTTTTTCTAATTGTATTACAAATGAATTATGAGGAGTTGAAAACGGTAAAGTTTGAGATTCCCAAATTTTCTTGCCAGAATCTAAGCTCAATGCCCAAACCTTGCACCATTGCCCGTCACCATCCAAACCTTGGATAATCATATTATTATAAATGTAATTTTTTGTTGCCAATCCATTTTTAAAGCCCGTTTCAAATTGCCAAATAACTGGGGTTTTCGGAATAACGACAGGCTTAGGTTCTATAGGTTTATCCTTGCAACAACTTAAGGTTGCAAGGATAAACCATAAAATTAATTGCATTTTCATTATCTTAATTTAAAGAATGTGTCATATAAAACACCATCGTATAAATCCTCTAAAGCCCTCTTGGTTTCACTACTATTCCTAACTTGCATGTGGTTATTGTGTTTCATGTGGTAGGTATCATCAATTTTAACACCTGGGTAGGCTTTTTGGCTTTTTTCTAACACTACGCCATCTGAGGGGAAAAATGCTTGTATTTTTTCTGTTGTGGAGTTTGACGATATGTTGTTATTGCATTTATTATAAACTTGCACTGCTAAATAATTTAAGGTTTGTTGCAATTACTTTATACTCTTCCATATTACAAAGCTATGCATAAGTTTAAATTATTTTCAAATTATTTTTGTTGTCTGAAATACGGTTTATTTCCTTTTTGTAATAACAAATTACAATTGCCAATGATTTCAAGATTTATCAAAAAAATTAGGCAAATCTTACATCCCTTTAACAATGTTTTGCCATTAATTGCGTTCTTTTGCCATTAGTACACCCAGCATTTGCGAACCTTATACTTTATATCAGCCATTTTTCTTTTTGTTCTACTCAGTCAATCTTGTAGAAAGGAGCGTTTTTTTAAAGGAGAATCCACCTTATCTTTTGATCAAGATACCGTTTATTTTGACACGGTTTTTACAAGAATTCCGGGTATAAAAGAACCCCGCAGCAGAAATATGCAATTGGTGGTGCGCAACAAGGAAAACAAAACCATAAAAACCAGCATAAAGTTGGCAAGTGGCAATGCTTCTGCTTTTAGACTCAATATTGATGGCATTGCTGCCAATGAAGTAAATGACTATGAAATTAGGGGAGGAGACAGTATTTTTATATTTGTAGAATGTATTTTAGAGGCCAATAATGTGCTAAATCCCGCCATTGTGGTAGATTCCATTGTGTTTAATACCCAAGGGAAAAAGCAGGATGTAAAACTAGCGGCTTACGGTTGGGATGCCTATTATTTTAACGACAGCGTTTTGCCCTGCAACACGGTTTGGGATAAAACAGATAAGCCTTATGTTGTCATCAATTCTGTTGAGGTTGATAAAAGCTGTCAATTAACCATAGAAAAAGGAGTGCATGTTTATGCAAGCCCCAACTCCCGATTGATAGTAGCTGGAACGCTTGTCATTAATGGAGAAAAGGACAATGAAGTAATTTTTGAAGGCGATAGATTGCAGCATGAATACAAAGAATTGCCGGGGCAATGGGGCGGTATTTATTTATTAAAAGGCAGTGTTAACAATAAAATTAACTATGCCATTATTAAAAACGGCAGTATCGGTATTCGAGTTGATGATATGCCTGAAAATGCCAATCCTAATTTGGTGGTAACTAATACCATTATCAGAAATATGACCAACCATGGAATTGCTTGCCAAACTGCCACGGTTGTAGCCAATAATTGTTTAATCTACAGCTGTGGTTTTCAAAGCTTTGTCGCATTTTATGGGGGTGATTACGACATTCGGCACTGCACTTTTTATGGATATTCCAATGGGCAAAACAATCATACCGAACCTGTATTTGGACTTAATAATTTTCAAACCGATGGTAATGGAAATATTATAAAAACATACGATATAAAATATGTGGTGGTGAATACTATTATGTTTGGCACTTTAGAAAACGAAGTGGGTTTCTCTTTTGCCGCCTCAAAGCCACCCTCTAATCTTTCGGCATTTGAAAAAAATCTGATAAAGGTAAAAAAGCCAGAAAATTATAATCCTACTAATAATATTGTCAATCAAGAACCTATTTTTAAAGATGTAACCAACAGAGATTTTAGCCTTACCGCCATTTCTCCTGCAAAAGATGCTGGCTTAGCCGGTATTGGGGTTTTGTTAGACATAACTGGCAAAAACAGAGATTCCAAGCCCGATATTGGGGCTTATGAGTTTTGATGAATTGTGGAAACTAAAATAAAAAAAGGATTTGATGCTGTCAAATTTGCAAGGGTGCAAAAAGACAAACTAAGTGCAGAATTGGCAAAATGACCAAAGAAGAAATTATTGCCTATTTCAAAAAAGTCCTTATGAAAAGTAGAATAAAGCCATGTGCCTAATTGTAAATTAGAGGTAGCTTTTGACTTAAAGGGTACGTTTAGCGATACGTTATCTTTATAATAAAAAAATCTCAATAGTTCAATATCTGAGAACTAATTGTATATTATGTTCCATAATTGCACTGATGAAACGAATAGTTGCAAAAAGTACGCTTCGTGAATTTTGGGAAAGACACACTGTTGCTGAACAGTATCTTAAAACTTGGTACGATACAGCTAAAAGTGCAAAATGGTTTCTCGCCAAATGATGTAAAGCAAACTTATGTGAGCACAATTATTCTAAAAGACAGTCGAATAGTTTTCAATATCAAAGGAAATTCTTACCGACTGATTGTAAAATTCAATTGCGAAAAACAATGGGCATTTATCCGCTTTATTGGCACACACGCTGAATATGACAAAATAGATGCAGACACAATATAAAAATAAATTATGGAATTAAAACCTATTAAGACTGACAAAGATTATCGAATTGCTCTCAAACGCATGGAAGTGATTTTCGATGCACCAATTGATACAAAAAAGGGAGATGAAGCGGAAATATTGTCATTGCTCATTGAGAATTACGAAAACGAACATTATCCGATTGAGGCACCAGACCCAATCGAGGCGATAAAAATACGAATGGAAGAATTGAATATGCGCCAAAAAGATTTAGTCGGAATAATTGGTGGGAAAAGCCGAGTATCTGAAATTCTCAACCGTAAGAAAAGATTGACTTTAGATATGATAAGAGATTTAGAACGAATACTTCAAATCTCAGCTTCTGTTTTGGTCACGAATTATCAACTTGTACCAAAATAACAAAGGGTTTAAAATTAAATAATTAGTAAAATTTTAAATTTTTGTTTGTGCTTATCCGTAGCGAAACTGTTTCTTTTTTGTACAACGTTACATATACCAAGCGTTGATAAAAATACACCTCCTAAAAAATAGAAAAATCAACCAAAAACGAAATCAAAAAAGCGCAAGCATTAAAAGAGAAATATTACGAAAACAAAGGAGAATCCTAAAAACTGGAAAGAGCATATTAATAACAAATATGGCAAGGAGGGAACAGAAAGCCGAGTAAAACTCAAAGAAGAATTTGAGATTTTTCCGAATTGGTGCTTTAATTCAAGAGGCAAGAAAAAAACAACATTTAACGCAACAACAACTTGCTGAAAAGGCTGGGACTACTAAAAACTATATTTCACGAATTGAAAATAACACAAGTGATATCTGACTTTGGGCCTTGATGAGAAGGGTTTAATTACACGCTAGTTTCATATACGGGACATTAACAAAAATACCGACATCTCCATGCCCGCACTTTAATATCAAAGAAAAAGCCACTGATAACTTCTTTGTTAAACCCTGCGGTTATCAAGCCGCTTTTGAGTGCTGATAAAAGTTCCTTTAAATGCCTGAATTCTTGAGAACTTAATTTTTTATTGCGCCTCACAAAATAGGCAAGCAAAGCGGCATCATTCTTTTTTAGTTCAACACCATTCTGGGCTAGTGAATTTTGCAGCAAGACAGTTTCCTTTTGATAGACTTTATATTTTGTGTCTTTTTCTTGCTGTGTTTTTGTAGAACTGATAAAATGCAAGGTGCCTTTTAAAGCCATGTTCGCCACCTTGTGTTGCTTGGCAATTTGTTGAACCCAAAAATAATCTTCTAAATACTCCATTTCTTTATCAAACAAAATATCCTTTACCATGGCGGTTCTTGCCACCAAAGAAGACATGATAAAAGCATTTTTAAACAGCAAGCGCAATTGTATATCTTCGTTCAATAAAGGGAAATGAAAAACTTTTTGTCTTAAGTTTTCTAAAAACACGCCATTCACTTTTCCATCACCTACCAGTGCATGGTCCTTGTGCTTTTCTAAAAACGCTATCTGCCTAATCAGTTTATCTGCTCGTGGCCAACCATCATCTGCATCTAGCCAAGCTAAATAAGGTGTCTGCACAGCATTGAGCAAAGCATTGCGACCTGCTACAATTCCGCCTGGTTGGGCTATTTGCAACACCGTAATTCTATCGGTGTACTCAAGATAAGAGTCAATAATGGTTTGAGTTTCGTCTGTACTGCCATCATTGGCAATAATAATGTGCCAATCTACCTGCTCTTGTTTAATAGCATCTTCAATGGCAATATGAATGGTGGCAGCCGCATTTTTGGCTGGAATAAGAATTGAAATTTTCGGTAAATTACTCAAAGCGAGTAATTTCTGCATCGCCCCAAAGCTCTTCTAGACCATAAAAACCTCGTTTGCTTTCCTCAAATACATGGACTACAACATTGATGTAATCAAGCAAAATCCACTCATTGTTTTCTTTTCCTTCCACATGCCAAGGCCATTCTTTTACAGCTTTGTGCACGGCATCTTCAACACTATCCGCAATGGCATTTACTTGTCTAGCATTGCTACCATGGCATATTACAAAAAAATCTGCCACGCTCGTTCCAATAGCCTCAAGATTTAGTACCGTAATATCTAGGGCTTTTTTCTCTTGCATACCTTTAACAATATGCTGAACGATTAAATCTTTGTTATTTTTTTCCTTTTTTGCCATAGCTATTTAAGAGGCGCAAATATACGCTATTGATTTGAACTTTGACCAAGGAAATTGCTCAATTCTTCAATAGGCTGTTGAATGATTTTTTGAATTTCGAAGCCATTTTCTTTGGCTATTTCCGCAATTATTTGTTGACAATGAAATGCTACCGAACCCACAAAACCAATTTGCCTAGACTCATTTTTATAAGGGATAACAAAATATTTAAAAAATTTCGATATTTCCTCATTTATAATTTCCTTAAAAAAATCCTCATTTTGATTGGCTATTACCACTTGGGCATACTGCGCCACAAAGCCATTGGGCCTGGGCGAGTTATACAATTTTTTTATTATCGTTTTGCTATCCGTTTCCAATCCAATATCCTCAATGGCTTTTGTCCATTGTTTTTGTCCGTATAAATAACTTCTTAAAAACGCCTTGCCCAAAGAATAGCCGCCACCATCATCTCCCAAAAGATGTCCCAAAGAAAGTACATTTTGTATGAGTTTATTATTTTGATATAAGGCTGCGTTACTGCCTGTACCCAAAATACACACTATTCCTTCTTGGTTACCAAACAAGGCAAGGGCAGCAGCTTTTAAATCACTTTCTACATTAATCTTCGCATTGGGGAACTGTTTTTGAAGGATATCCTTCATTTTCTCACAGGCTTCGTATTGCGCACACCCTGCTCCAAAAAAATCCAGTTTGGTTACCTTATTTGATATTGCCAAAATTTCTGGTTGTGGCAGCTGTTCAGCAATCCAATCCGCTTTTTGGGTCATCGGATTAAACCCAACCGTTTGAAATTCTTGGGAATTTTGCCCAATAACTTTCCAATCTGTTTTACTACTGCCACTGTCTGCTACCAAATGCACAAGGCAAAGGTAAAGCTATAAAAGGCAATTGTAAAATGAAAATAAATGCAGTTTAATTTTTCTCCAAGACGGTATAAAAAATAACCGTCATAATGCAACTAAAAATAACCAACATACCTAGCAACAACCAATCTTTATAAAATAAATTGGTGGGGAATTCATCTACCGCTTTTTTTGCAGCTTTTATGCCTATCAGCAAAATAGGAATAATAATGGGCAAACTAATTACCGGCAAAATTAAAAAGGCATTTTTAATTTTTGTAAGCAATGAAGACATTAAGGTGAAAGTGGAAGAAATACCTAAACCTGCCAGTAAAATAGTTATAAAATAAGCAAAGGCGTTTCCCTTAAATGGGTCGAGTAGTAATTGAAAACCCAACCAAATAATGCAAACAATTAGAATAATCAGCGCAAAATTGTAAATGAGCTTGGCGATGATGGCCGTTTTGGGTGCTATCAACTGTTTATAATAAAAAGCCGTTTCCGCACTTTCTCCTAAAAATCCTTTTGCCAATGGATTGAGCGAAGAGAATATTACCACTATCCAAAACAAACTGTTCTGTGTTGCAGCATTCATAGCAGGGATAGCCAAATAAATAATGAACACAGAAGTGAGCACCTGCACCAAAATTCCAGCTATGGAAAATTTATTTCGCCACTCTAAAGCGACATCTTTTTTAATTACTGAAATTATTTCTTTTAGCAAAACATAATTAGTTTTAACTTCGCAAAGTTAGAAATATTATTATTTAATTTATGTTATCGCATTTATCACAACTTACAAACGAAGAAAAAGATTTATTAATCATTGCTCCAAACCTAGTAGCAGCCTTGATTGCAGGAGCAGATGGGGAGTTCTCTGATGATGAAATAAAAAAAGCAGCAGAGCTCATACACATTAAAACTTTTTCAGAAAAACATGAAGATTTAAGAGAAATTTATCAAATTTTGGACCACGACAATGCAAAAGAGGTATTGGTTGACTTGATGGTTTCTTTGCCAAAGGATGCCAAAGAACGCAATGCCTACTTAACCGAAATGCTCAAAGGCTTGAATGCCATTTTTCCTAAATTGCGGTATGAGTTTACCAGTAAATATTACAAAAGTATTCGTCAAATTGCTCACCTTATTGCCAATGTTGACGGTGGATTTTGGGGCATGGGACATATTCATTACAAAGAAGAGGAATTGGTAGATTTACCAATGATACACAAACCAGAAAAGCAGCAAGAAGCTTAGCATGTTTACGAAGATCCTAATAGCCAATAGGGGTGAAATTGCCATAAGGGTAATGCGCACCTGTAAAGACATGGGAATAAAAACTGTTGCCATTTTTTCTACTGCCGACAGAAATGCTTTGCATGTATCTATGGCAGATGAAGCTTATTGCGTTGGCGGACCTGCATCGGCAGATTCGTACCTGCAAATGGATAAAATCATTGAGTTGTGCCTAAAAACTGGGGCACAAGCGGTTCATCCCGGCTATGGTTTTCTCTCTGAAAACGCCATTTTTGCTAGAAAATTAAAAGAAAACAACATTGTATTAATTGGTCCGTCTGCTGCCAGTATGGAAGTAATGGGGAGTAAATTAGCTGCTAAAGAAGCCGTGGCAGGTTATAATGTTCCGATGGTTCCTGGGGTGAATAAAGCGATTGATGATATTGATGAAGCCAAGAAAATAGCGCAAGAAATAGGGTTTCCTATCTTAATAAAAGCCTCTGCTGGTGGGGGTGGTAAAGGAATGCGCTTGGTAGAAAACCTTTCAGAATTTGACAGCGCCTTAAAAACTGCGCGCAGTGAGGCGGTTTCTAGTTTTGGGGATGAAGCCGTTTTTATTGAAAAATTTGTTACCAAACCTAGGCATATAGAAATTCAGTTGATGGCGGATAATCATGGCAACGTGGTTTATCTTTTTGAACGCGAATGCAGTATTCAAAGAAGGCATCAAAAATTGGTAGAAGAGGCACCCAGTGCGGTATTAACGCCTTCCATGAGAAAAGAAATGGGCGAAGCGGCTGTAAATGTTGCCAAAGCTTGTAACTATAGTGGCGCAGGAACGGTAGAGTTTTTATTGGATGCAGATTTGAATTTTTATTTCTTAGAAATGAATACTCGTTTACAGGTTGAACATCCTGTTACAGAATTGATTACAGGGATAGATCTGGTAAAAGAACAAATTAATGTTGCCAACGGAGCTATACTTTCCTTTACGCAAGATGATTTAAAAATTCAGGGACACGCTATAGAGTTGCGGATATGTGCAGAAGATCCCTACAACAATTTTTTACCTGATATTGGTACTTTAAAAACATACAGAATTCCAAAAGGAATTGGGGTTAGGGTAGATGATTGCGTGGAAGAAGGAATGGAAATTCCTATTTATTATGACAACATGATTGCCAAATTAATTTGTTATGGAACGGATAGAACACAGGCAATTGCCCGTATGAAACGTGCCATCGATGAATATCAAATAAGAGGAATTGAAACAACCTTGGGTTTTGGCAAATTTGTGATGGAGCATGAAGCCTTTATTAGTGGCGACTTTGATACCGGTTTTATTGGTAAATATTTTGACCCGAAACATCAAGTTACCCTCACGCGTGAGGAGGAGGTTGCTTTGGCATCTGCTGCTTTAGATGCATTAACCAGCAAAAAACATCAGGTGGAGGTTGCTCAAAATGCTGAGCATGCCAGCTCAAAATGGTATGCCACAAGAAAGACTTAAAAAAACGGCCCCAATGTTTTTAAAACATTGAGACCGTCAACCAAATTTAAACAATGAAAAAACTACCAAATTGATAATCTTTATATATTAGACGTTCAAAAAGCAAAAAAAGTGTGTTTCAAATGTCATAATAATTCAATAAAATGCAAGGTATTAAAAATCAAATAGTTATATTCCTGTTTTTCTTCGCAATAATTATTGGTCCTGCATACAATACCTATGTTCATTATAATTTTTCGCATACCAGTATAGATTGTAAAGCATATTTAAACGTTGCCAATGGTAATTTTAAAGAGGCAACGATAACCCATCGCTACCGTGTTATTGTTCCAGCAATTGCTAAAGTGGTGAGTATTCCCATCGCTGCAGTTTACAAAAATCTTTGGCCACACAGAGCAGAAAGTACTTGGCCCTTGCAACTTTCTTTTTATTTAGTGAATGCCCTTATTTTGGCATTTGCCATGTTTTTACTTTTTTATTGGCTCGCAAAGCAGGGGTTTAATATTTGGTTGTCATTGCTTGCCTGCACCGCCATTATTTCCGGGCGTTGGTATAACTATATGGCGGGCTTGCCCCTAACGGATAGCCTTTATGTTTTAATGATTGTAGCAACTTGTCTGGCTATTTATAACAAAAACTGGTATTGGACCCTGTTTTGCATTTTTATGGGCCCCTGGTCAAAAGAAAGCTTTTTGTTTGTAGCCCCATTGTTATTTTTTTATGGAGCTTATAAATGGAAGCAAATTCCGTTTTGGCTGCTCAGTGGCTTGTTGGTTTTTGGAATGCGTTATTGGATAGACCAAAGCGTTGGCATAACCGCTACAAAAAGCATAGAGGAGTATGCTGGGCACTTTAATGACTTTATTTATACCTTTAAGAAACTTGCCTCCGTTAGAGGCTTGGGTGAACTGTTTACCGTGTTGGGTGTTTTTACTTTTATAGTAATTTGGGTATTTCTAAAAAAGGAACTGCGCCAAAAAATACCCAACTATGTACTCTGGCTCTTGCCAATTTTTATATTTCATGCGTTTTTAAGCGGTGAAGCTGCCAGAATGTTAGCCTTTGCTACACCGCTCTGGGCTATTTGCCTGGCTTTGGGGTTTGAAAAGATTAGGGCAAGGTTGGAGAGGGGTTAAAATCTCTTGTACTCCATTTAAATAATGAACTTATACATGTAGGCAAAAATTTATTAATACCATGACTTTCTAGGATAATCTATTTTAAAACATAAGTACTATCCACCATTTTGTACTTTTCTGTTTTTGAAAATTTAAAATATCGTAGATTCAGTTTGTCCATGTCCTCAAAAGGAGCAAAGGTGTGCAAAAACCTTGTTTCATCGATTTTAATTTCTTCATTTTCAACATTTTTTAGAACCATGCTATTGTTCAATTTCCAAGCCGAAATAATGGATGTTTCATAAGGCAAAGCCCAAGTTCCCATTAGGGTCGCACTATTTATTTGTTGTTGTTTTATTAGCAACTTATTTCCTATAGAAGATAAAACTTTTAGCTGGGTAATTAATGTTTCATTCCTCTGTTGATATTTAAGACTATTATTATTTATAGTATACATAGCGGCAAATAATACCAATGGAATTATGATGTTTAAAATTGTCTTGGCAGTCCATTTCTTATAAAAGAATACGATGGGAAATAAGCAGGTAAAACTCAAAATATACAAAGTTTTTTGAATCATCATATGACTCTCACCAGCCGCGTTAACAATAGCAAGGAGAAAGTATACTCCGGCAATTGCGCTTAAATAAACTGCTAATGCTATTTTAAGATTTAGTTTATACAAATTTAGGCACATGACATAAACCACAATCAATATTAAGCGATAATACTTCAATAAATAGCCCTGCATAAATTCATGCAAAAATGAGGTGTTAAAGGTCTTTATATCTTCTAGTTTTTCATAAAAGCCGACCTCATAAGACGAAGAGCCAAACCAAAAACTCTTAACTAAAAGCAGCAACCCCAATATTATAAAGTGTTGCCAGGGCAACCGTTTTTTAAATATTCCATAAAATAAATTTACTATAAGAAAAAACAGCACAAATACCGGATGGCTAAACACACCTAAAATTAGCAAAATACAAACCCCTATAAATTTAGTTTGATTTCCCATCTCATTGGTAAGTATAAAAGCAGCATACAATACTGCAAATCCCAATGCTAGTTTTGTCTCGGTAACCATATCAAAAAAAGATTCGTGCATGCCTAATAACAAGCACATTAGATAGACTATGGCTAAAGTTTTTTGGTTTAGTTTGTGTTTGGTAAACCAATAAACAATAAAATGAAAAAACAGATAACCAAAACTCAACAAGAGCGATACAGTGCCAATGCTCATTCCTATTTTGGCCGCAAATACTGCTGGAATTTGTGGTATAAATGCGCTATATCTATGATGTTCTATTACAAATGTAGTTTGATCCAAAATGTTGAAGAGCAAATAGGCACTGTCTAAATATAACGTGCGCTCTTCAAAAAAAATGAATCCCATACCAACAAAGCAACAAGCTATAAAATCATAGATATCATACCTTTTATATTTATTATTGAATGTATTGAGGGTTGCAAACATGAAATGCAAAAGTAATAAGATGATTTGCCGTTTACAACATGAATTGTTTTATTCCATTGGTATATTATTGAATTAGAAAATAACTTTTAATCGGGCATGTCTCTGGTTCCTAAATAGGAGAACTATATTAAAAATAATTGGTAAGGGTTAACTTGTAATCAGGTTTTCTAACCTAGGGAGCAAAAAGTAATTCATGATATCTGTGCACGTGTCAGGTTTGATAATTTGACACCATAAATGTGACAACCATCCTATAAAAATACCCCAATCAAATAAATGATTGGGGTATTTTATATTAGCTTTTTAGCTTTGTTAATTCATAAACCCTCTTCAGGGCGACAACAAAACCTAACTTTTCTTTTTGTCTTTGCAGCAAGTGCGCTCTCCTTTGGTGCACTCCTTTTTTTCTTCTACAACAGTGCCATTGTTGGCAGCATCTGTAGTTTCTGCTTTTTTGTCTTTGCAACAAGCTTTGTCCTTACTGCATTTACTTTTGTCACACGCCTTTTTAGTATCCTCTGAGGTAACTTCTGCTTTTGTAGCTCCTGTATTGTCAGTGCTTTCTACTTTGGTTACAGTTGGTTTAGCTTCTTCCTTTTTTGCAGGAGTAGTTTGGGCACTGCTGTAACTTACAAAACCCATTGCCAAAATGGCCATTACGATTATTTTTTTCATATTATTTTTTATTAATTTATTTTATTATCACAAATCTATACAAATTCTGCGATAACTGTTTCACCTCCGCGAACATTATCTCCAATTTTTACATTAATTTTTACATTTTCTGGACAAATAACATCCACACGGCTCCCAAATTTAATAAAACCCATTTGCGCACCTTGCTTTACTTCTTGTCCTTCTTTTACATAATACCTTATCCTTCTTGCAACAGCACCTGCTATTTGTCTAAAAAGCACCTTGCCATAACTGTTTTTGATAACGATAGTGGTTCTTTCGTTTTCTGTTGATGCCTTTGGATGCCATGCCACTAGGTATTTACCAGGATGATACTTGGCGTACTCAACCGTACCAGAAATAGGGTTTCTATTCACATGCACATTTAAAGGGGACATAAAAATACTAATTTGCTTGCGCTTATCTTTTAAAAATTCTCCTTCTTCAATATCCTCAATCACCACCACTTTTCCATCTGCTGGTGCAATAATATGGTCTTCGTTAATGGCAGTATATCTGGCTGGGTCTCTAAAAAATTGAATCACCAAAACCAAGAAAACAATGGCTGCCAAAGATAGAATTTGAGCAATCCATAAGGGTTTTATAAACTCCATAAATAAAAATGCCAAACCAATGCAAACAATGCTGGCAATAAATATGATAACAAAACCTTCCTTGTGAATTCTCATGGTATTAGTTTTTAATAAACACCTCTTAAACGCTGTGTACTTGCTACTTTATCAATGGCAACCACATAAGAAGCCACTCTCCAACTACATTTATGCTTTTGAGCTGCGTCATACACATCGTTAAATGCTTGTTTCATAACACGGTCTGCTCTTCTATTTACTCGCTCTTCGGTCCAAGAATAACCTAAACGGTTTTGTACCCATTCAAAATAAGAAACGGTTACACCACCAGCATTTGCCAAAATATCTGGAACTACTTTAATTCCTTTTTGGTCTATAATTGCATCTGCATCACTGCTCGTAGGGCCATTGGCTCCCTCTACAATCAATCTTGCTTTTATGTCATTGGCGTTGTGCTTGGTAATTTGATCTTCCATGGCAGCTGGCACCAATATATCTGTTTGCAGAGTCAACAATTCTTCATTGCTAATCAATGTTGCACCTTTCAAACCGTCTAACATTCCGTTATTAACATCTCTGTAAGCGATGGTTTTTTCAATATCAAATCCATCTGGATTATAGTATCCGCCTGAAACATCAGAGATACCTATTATCTTAACTCCCATCATGGCGATAAGCTTTGCAGAAATGCTTCCCACATTACCAAATCCTTGTACAACACAAGTAGATTCCTGCGGATTCATTTTTAACTTAGCCATAGCAGAACGGCATGTAACCATTACACCACGTCCTGTAGCTTCAACCCTACCCAAAGAACCGCCCATAGTCAAAGGCTTACCGGTAATAACGGCTGGGGTATAAGCTCCTTTTAGTTTAGAATACTCATCTACAATCCAAGCCATTTCTCTTGGCCCGGTGTTCATATCAGGTGCAGGAATATCCTTGTCTGGCCCAATAACATCTGCCATTGCAGCTGCATAAGCACGGGTCATTCTTTCCAGTTCTCCTCTGCTCATATTCCTTGGGTCGCATTTTATACCTCCCTTTCCGCCACCATAGGGCATCCCTACCACAGCACATTTCCAGGTCATCCATGCCGCCAAGGCTTTTACTTCATCCAAAGTTACCCCCATGCTATAGCGGATACCGCCTTTGCTTGGGCCTAATGTTTGAGAATGTTGAACGCGATGTCCTTCAAAAACCTTTACCGTTCCATCATCCATTTGGATGGGAAGATTAACAGTAACTACTCTTGCAGGGTTGATTAGAACATTGTAGATAGACTCATCTAACTTCAATATTTTGGCGGCCTCGTCAAAACGAGACATCATAGATTCTAATGGATTGTAAACAGCTCCATTTTTTGTTGTTACAGACATATTAAGGAAATACTATCTAATTAAGCCGCAAACGTAACTCATTTTAAGGTTATCTAAAAATTATTTAAGGTAGTTTTTCTCCTCAATTTGGGTAAAAGTATACTTTATTGTGCATTTTGAAGAGTTATCGGGTTATGGGTAATATGTAGGCTATAAAACTTTGCTTGTAAGGGGGGTATTACCCAGTTCCCTAAATTTTCTCCATTTTAAAGGTCCTTTCCACACCATTAACAAGCGACTTAGCTTTGATGATATACAAACCATTTTGAAGGTGTTGGATATTGATAGGCATATCTGACATTTGATTGCTTTGCATTATTTTTTTGCCGTGCATATCATAAAACGTAGCCTCAACCATACCAATATCGTAGGGTATGCGCAAATAAACTTGATTTTGTGCAGGATTGGGTTGCAGCATCAAACCCATGTCTATTTCTGGGTTTTTAGCACCTACATTCAAATTGCCATTGCTATCCAGTTTAAATATATGGGCCGTAAAATACCAAGGAGTTGTTTTATCCGTTGACCAGCCACAACCATAAATGCCCCCATCATTGGCTATGCCTAGGTCTGTGATAAAAGTATTTTCAGGTAATGGCAAATCAAACCGTTTATAAATTGAGCCATCAGTATGATATATCGTGAAATATTTAATGGACCAACGACTATAGGCTAAAATCTTATCACTGGAAATTGGCAAAAAGTTGCTTAAATCACAGGAGTCAAACTCAATTTTTTTTACCACATCAATCATAAAATTTTCATTGATAGGTATTAAAAATGTGTTCAACTGGTTATCAACTATATCACTTGTGGTAAAATAAATATTGTTATTTAAGACAAAATAATTTCCATTATTAACAGCCCCCATTTCATCAGTGGTCATCCAAGGAAGTAAATCATCATTAACCTTCACCCTTTTTCCATTGCTGTCTAGCCCAATTAGAAAAGCTTTTTCACTGGTATTGAACTGAAAATCATTACCCTTATCACAAAACAACACATAGCCCCCCGTTTGTGGATGGGGTAGCACATGATGGGCAAAGGTATTGAGCTCTGGGGTACAAAAGGTGTCTTCATACAAGGTATTGCCATCATAATCTATAATCCGCCACCAAACACAATCCTTTACTTTTTTTCCTAGCCCAGGCAAACCACCCGTGAGACAATAAAGGCCATGTAAAATAATTTGTTTATAGCGCTCATCCACATAAAAACCCAATTGACCAAAGTAAGGATTTTTATAGCCAAACTCTGAGGAAAGCAAGGTTTCAGTTATCCAAGTAAAATGTCCTTTATGATCAAGTTTGTAAAGATTGATAAGCCCACGTTTTGCAAAAGTCATGCTGTACATATCATTGCCTACACTTTGCATTTTACTAAAACCATAAATGTTATGCGGTATGGTATCTGCATGTTTCAATACCTCACCAAACTGGTTAAAATAGTGCGCTGAACCTTGAATGCCTACCCAAAAATTTCCTAAAGCATCCTGCCGCATAGCTCCTGTTTCTGGACCTTTAATAGAAATATTAAATCCTGGCTGGGCATGGGTGCGCCCAACCAGGATAAATAAGCATAAACTAATGCAATATATTGATTTTTTGATATGCAATTGCTGTGGTGGTTTGGTATTTAACAATGTAAACTCCATTGGGGATGTTACGCAAATTTAAACTAAAATTTGAAGATAAGTTTTGTTGTGTCAATATTTTTTCTCCTTTTACTGTAAATAGTTCTAATAGTAATATACTTTCTTCCATTTCAAAAAACAATGTTTCGTTTGCTGGATTAGGATACATTTTAAATGCAGTATTGTTGATTTGCTGTAATTTAGTGGTTTCGATGCTTGAGTTTGAATTCATGCACTCAATCACGTAAGGGTAAGCATTGAGCAATGCGGTTTTGGTCATAGATGATCCTTGCATCATTGTGTTGCCCCCAAGAGTAATAACAAAATGATACATACTGTCCGTCAACGCCAAGATACTATCATGCCTATAAGTAAAATATCCAATTGTAATTTGCTGCTCGCAAATTGAATTTGGGTGCTTAATCCATACGAAAAATTATTTGCCTTCACATAACCATTTATCCCTATGATATAAGTGGCTAATGGTTGGTAGCGATATCCTGATATTCCCGGAAAAAATGAGTATGGGTTTTCATGGGTTAAGCCCGCAGTTACAGCCCCAATACCTACTTGTGCCTTATAGTTAAATGATTGACTATTTGTTTGGATATAAATAAATAATAAAAATCAATATTGCAATTATATTTTTCATTGGTTGCTATAAATTTGAAATTCAAGTGAAACTGCAGTATAAAAATTACCATAACCTGCATTAAAATGTGCTGTCCTTATCGGACCCCAAAAAGGTATGGTTTGACTAAGATTAAGCCCCCATTTATTAGAAAATGGAACATAAACCTCCGCATTCGCTAAAATTGTAAATCGTCCTTTAAGATTATCATTTTTATTTAAAATACCACTTTGCCTAGCAAGTTCCCCTGCATTTTTAACTTTAGAATAAAGCGCAAAAGAACCAATTAAACTCAGCGCAGGTCGAAAGCTATTGTAGTTTCTTTTAATGCCTAGCTGGGGCAGACCAATTAGTTGAGTAACTTGAATTCTATCCTTTGTCTTTTTAGAAATAGAAGATATATTAACCTTATTACGGGCATAGACAATATTTAACACCTTAATTAAAGAGAATTTATTGTTTCCTAGTGCAATATTTTTTCTTAAACCTATTAAAAAATCAGACTCGTAATTTTCACGTGCAGATAAAAAAATGTCATCATTCTTATCTTTCATGTAATAGAGTCCATTGGTAGAAATCCATGCAGCTTTAAAATAAATAGTCTTTTTTGTAGTATCACTATTTATCTCTAATCCATAGGAAAATTTTGCAAAGCCTAATAAAAAAATAATGATTATAATAAATTTAGTCATTCTACTATCTCTCGATTACTGCAATTGAGTACTAATACCATAAGAAAATTTCTCATGCGCCATATTAATTCCATAACCCACTATAATTGATGGTTTATTATAAGCACTTACCTTGTCTCCGGGCATAATATAAATATTAGAGGTATTCAAACTACTTACCGTAACAGCACCAATACCAACACTGACTTTTTGAGTAATTTGCTGTGCTTGAGTATTCAAATATAGCAATCCTAATAGGATACAAATTATTGTTTTATTTTTCATTTCTTTTTAATTATTGAGGATTTTCTATTATTAAATATTTTATAGTCCAGCGAAATTCCTGCAAAAGAAGTACTAAAATAAGCAACACCTTTCCCTTTAATATTAGAGGTAATACCACCAGAAAGATTGGCTACTAATCCAAATTTAACATCCAAGGGTATATATATTTCGATATTATATCCAATGTCGAAACTTTGCCTTAAAGTGAGTCCATTATTTTTATCAAATAATTCCATTTTTTCTGAAACTAATCCCAATCCTGTTGCCTTGGTATAAAGATTAAAGTGACTAAAAAGACTTAGACAGGGTCTTACCCTTTTAAAGTTTCTCTTTATCCCTATTTGGGTATGCAAAGCAACTTGTTTTATATTTACCTTGTCTACGAATATGGAATCAGTAGACGGTCTATACACAAATTCTTCATAGGTTGGTTTATTCAAAACGTTAGCGTTTAACACCAAACCATATTTGCCGCTTTTATTATTAAAAGAATGCCTTATGCCAACACCGTATCCAACCTTTGATTTAACTCCATAACTATAAAAAGACTTATCTATTTCACTTGGGGTAAACCCACCTCGAGAAGTAACCAATACTCGTAGATAAGTAGCTGAATCCGATTCCCCCTTTAACAAATTAAATAACAATAAAAATATTACGAGAAGTATTTTATTCATAATAAAATGTAAAAAAGATTTCATGTTTATCCAAGAACTCGTATTCCTCACACTCGGATGTACTCCTATTATATTTTATTCCCAAAAATTTCTTTTTTATTATTTTAAAACTCTTACATCTTGGGTATCTATAAGTTAAGTTATTATGTAAAGTAGTTTTATAAGTGCAATTCAATAAAACTAATCTCATATGATACTCCTGTCCCGACACCAATTTAATGTTATTCGGCAATGTTCCATCCCAGAAGATATCCCCATTTTTGAATGTCTTATTATATTCTTCTTTAACTACCGTAATCCCACCTGATCGATTTAACAATTCCATTCTATATCCAGTAGCATTATATGAATTAATGGCTGCAGCAGGTTTCGTAACATCGTAAAATTTCAGATATATTGGCGGTAGATTTTTAATTCTGTTTGGAACTAATAGTGCATTATGAGTTAATATAGGAAAATCACCAGCCATTATTCCAACTTTCGAAACATTAAATACAACAGTTGTGCTATTTCCACAAATATTTTTTGCCGTTACCTCTATTTTATAAATATAAACGGAAGTTAAAGTGTATTCAGATCCATAATAAGTTAGTGTTGGTCCGTTAGTATAAAATATTTTCCATTCTAATTGATAAATCCCACTATTAACGATTGCCTTATATATTTTGCCACAACCCGTAATTTGTGACGAATCAATTGAAATAATAGTTGGCGGGTCTTTATAAATTGTAACCTCATCAGATTCCAAACAAGTGCCGTCAAATACCTGCAATTCATAAGTAACAGGAAATGATAAACCTGCGCAAGGCGCACTAAAACTTGGTGCGGCAAAAATTAAACTTGAAAGACAATTTGTAGCATTGGGTGCAGCTGAAACCCAATTATAAACATACCCCAATATTGGTGCTGAACCAATATTAAGATTACAAACCCCGCTAAGACAGCACCTATAAGGCCCTGCAGCATTTAAACCAGGGCAACTAATATGAATTACTTTGACATTTTCTGTCCATTGAGAGCAAGCATTGTTGCCTGCAACTTTAATCCTATAATATTTTCCACATTGAAACTCAGTACCTTTGTCAGACAAAAACCGTCTTAAATCAAAATTACTAAAAACCGTTGTGCCTGAGTACCAATCAGAAATATATTCTGGCAAACCTATTCTGCCACCAATTGAATTTGACTCCTCAACTGTGTATAACCAGTTTTCTAAACCTACGGAACTGCTCGCATCAATTATTATTGGGTCATTTTTGCAATAAGTACTATTTAAACTATAATTAATAGCAGCAGTATTAGAGGAGCAAAAATCAATTGCAATCATTCCATAATGCCCTCCGTTCGTGCAATCACCGCTTGCAAATTCCAACGTAACCGTCTGACCAATATACTTTGAAAAGTCTAAATCACGGCATCTCCATTCCGAATATAAAACTCCGCTGATTCTTTTTGCATCATTAGTGGGAATACCATATTCCCGAAGCGTTATACCTTCTATATCGCTAACCCTTTCAGTATATGCTCCTCTGCTTGCTCTAATTCTAATTATTGAGTTAGAACCTATTTTCTCGTGGCCTGGACCAACTCCCTCTGATAGATAATACAAATAATTTAATTTAATAATTGCATCAATAGATGTAGGTGTAAATGTATAGGAAACAACAGCGGCATCTCCATTACCAGAAACGGCAGTTTCATTGCCTATTTGAAAAGCATAATTTTTTCCATTAACAGGGACTTTGGGTACATTACCTAAATAAGGAGAGGCGGTGCTACTTACAATTATATGCCTTGTGTTATCGAAAGTTTCCTTCTCTACTATAATATTATCGCGGTTCTTATAACTCTTTAATAGAGATACGGAATTATAAGGATTTTGTGGTCTTTTTGCAGTGAAAGTTCTCCAACCATCTAACATACCTGATTCGAATCCACCCCCTACCCATTCACAATGCCACGGATGTCCCCCAGAGCGTCTGCTAAAATTTAAATAGGCGGTATCATCTGTTAAAGCAAATGTAAAAGGTGTGGAAAGACCCTCATTATCTGCCACTAAACTGGTATATAATGAATCATTATACGCCCTAACAGACCATGCTAACCAGGGCCCTACTGGTAACAAGGGTATCATCATATTACCCAATTGAAAAACAGAATCTGGATTATTACCTAACGATTGATTAATTATGAAAGTTGGGCTATTGGTAAATAAATATTCTAAGGGCTCTAACCAATCAGCAGTATCAACAATAACAACCTGAAGTTGATAGTATAAGGAAGTTTCTTGTTTTTTTGTAAATTCAAAATTAACATTGGCAATATTGTCCACATGAATTTTCCTATAATCATAAGGCTTAATAACAGCGGGACTCTTTTTATCAACAACTATTAAGGTTACACTGGCTGTATCTACTTTTTGATAAAAGGTATCTAAAATTTCGGTATAAAGCTTATAAGTACCTCCACTCAACAGCCCAGTAGCATAGATAGCGGTTGAATAATTCGAATCTATAAATAATCTATTGTCATCAAGCAAATAAAATGAAAATATAGTATCGTTTCCATTCAATAGATATCGATTAGGCATGGTGTCTATTTCATAGAAAGAATCTCTTATCAAGTAAGCAGAATCTAACTTTGCAAAAATGCTATCTGGCATTATACCAGTATACTCAAGTTCATAATTACTCATTGATAAAACTGTATCCAATACTATTTATTAAATAAGATTTAAAAATAACAGTCTGATTAACGGTGTCATTATAGTGGAGCACAACCTGCTGATGTAAATCCCAATCACTAATGTTTGCAGATACTGTACTTCTTTTAGAGAAGTAAAAACTTTGACTAAACAAGCTATTAAATGGACAAATAAGGAAGAAAATTGATGCAATAATTAGGATTATAAATTGTTTTTTCATAAACTGTTCGATTTTTTATTACAAAGATTAACAATAATTTCAAAAAACTAACAAAATTTTTATAATTTTAAATAAATAATAATCAATTATTTAAGCTAATTTTAAGGCAATTTTATTCTTGAATTTTTCAAAAAATAATCTTTAAATCAGCTTATATTTCCAAAAAGTATAAATTTGCCAATATTTTATTGAAACCCACTCGCCTAAAATTAAGGCTATGTTCGTTTTTTCGTTCATTATTTTTTTTGCACAGGATTTACGTTATGTACTCTTAGAAAGCATGCCTGATGTCAATGGCAATGTAGCTAAAACCAATTTGAACAGTACTCTTTTATTAATGCGGTAAAAAGGGCTTAACCCAATTTCACCCTACAAAAAATTATGAATAAAAATCCAAAATGCAATGGTAAACGGTGCGGCTAAAAGCTGTGAGTCAATGCGGTCTAAAATTCCACCATGCCCCGGTATAAGGTTTCCGCTATCTTTTAATCCCAAACTGCGTTTCCATAAAGACTGAAACAAGTCGCCAAACGTACTAACCAAGCTCAGCATCATACCATAGATTACGGCATCATACCAAGGCACTGCTTGGTTATAATAAGACAAGAAAAACAACTCGAAAATTGCCGTTAAAAGCATACCTCCCACAAGGCCTTCCCAAGTTTTGTTAGGAGAAATAGGAGTCATTTTATTTTTGCCAAACAATCTGCCAAAAACATAAGCAAACGTATCGCTAACCCAAACACCCGCCAAACAGGCAAATGCCAAAACCATGCTTTGAGATTGATCTTTAATCATCAAAGTATCATGCCTTAAAAACACCAAGGATAAAAAGCCCATGCCCAAATAGATTAAAGCAAAAATATAAACTTGAGCGTTTTCAAACTTGGCTTTTGCACCTTTGGCTATTTCCATTACTACCAAAATAAACACCAAAGGAATGAGCAATAAAAAATAGGCTAAATATCCTAAAGGTAAAGGCAGTACTTTAGTATCAGAAAAAACCTCTTGGGCGTAATAGTGATAAACAGCAATGGCCAAAAACCAGATAAAAATGAGCGCACACTTAATGGTTCTTTCCGTAGCGTTCTTATCAATATTTAAGGGTTTGAAAAACTCATGCAGGGCAAAAATAAAAAAAATGGACATCAAACCCAGCCAATAGAAACTGCCAAAATATAAGCAGATAGAAACTATCAACACATATACAGAACCCGATAATGCTCTTTTAAGAATATTGGACATTTTTGTTTGCGTTTTTTGAACCCATCATAAAAAATAAATAAACCCCTATCAACAATAACACCATTCCAATAGCATATTGAGGTAAACTTAAGTTGTCCTCTGTATCCAAATATTTTGCCCAAACTGTTTTGTCTTTATAAAACATTAAAATCACCGCACCCGCATTGTTCAAAAAATGAACAATCATTCCATAAATAAGATTTCCAGAATAAACTGCCATGTAACCAAACATTAAACCAATGACCATTATCGGCAATATTTGCGTTGCATTAAAGTGGATTAAAGCAAAAAGTATGGCTTGCACTAGAACCGCTACATGCATATTGTTGCTTGTTTTTAAAAAGAGTTGCTGCAAAGCCCCTCTAAAAAATACTTCTTCAACAATAGCAGGTAATAAAGCGACAACCAATAGGCTAATTACCAAATCAAAAGAACTGTTACCATTGATAAAGAGTTCTTGAATTTTTAAATTTGCCGCCTCTCTTTGCATAATGGCATCGCTAAAAGGTATTAATTGGTTAAGGTTGTGCAAAAGGCTGATTAAAACCTGAATCCCCAAAAATAAAAATGGAACAGAAGCAAGGAGCAAAATAGGTTTGACTTTTTTGATAGGCAATAATGCTGGCAAAGTGGCTCCTTCAAATATTCTGCTTATAATAACGATGGGTAAGAAAAAACCACCAATACTGCTGACATTTTGCACAATCATCATAAAATGTTTTTTATCTTTTGTCATCTCCAAAGACATATTTTGCATATCTGTCAAGCCTAAATGCGGATAAATTAGGTGAGCCAAATAAGCGCCTAACAAACCAAAAACCAAGGCACTAATGAGTGCCAATCCTAGCAAAACCAATATAATTGACGCGGGACGCATGTTTATTTGTTGCATATAAAAATCTTTGTATCTAATTAAATTACCTTTGCAAAGTAAACACTATTTACCTAATGGTAAAAATAGGAAACATAGAATTACCAGATTTCCCTTTGCTTTTGGCTCCAATGGAGGATGTGAGTGACCCTCCATTTAGATACCTATGCAAAAAAATGGGTGCAGATTTGATGTACACCGAGTTTATTAGCAGCGAAGGCCTGATACGCGATGCGATGAAGTCTAAACAGAAGTTGGATATTTTTGATTACGAACGTCCCATCGGAATTCAAATATTTGGGGGGGATGAAGAAGCAATGGCTTTGGCAGCCAGAATTGTGGCTGCAACAGAACCCAATTTGGTGGATATCAATTTTGGTTGCCCCGTAAAAAAAGTGGTTTGCAAAGGAGCTGGTGCAGCGGTTTTAAAAGATATAGATATGATGGTAAGGCTTACCAAAGCTGTTGTAAATTCCACTTCGCTCCCTGTAACCGTAAAAACTCGTTTGGGTTGGGACGACAATTCAAAAAATATTGTAGAAGTAGCTGAGCGATTGCAAGATGTGGGCATTCAGGCCTTGGCTGTGCATGGTAGAACCAGAGCACAACTATATAAAGGAGAAGCAGACTGGAGTTTAATTGCTGCTGTAAAAAACAACCCTAGAATGCACATTCCTATTTTCGGAAATGGCGATATTGACAGTCCAGAAAAAGCAAAGGAATATAAAGACCGATATGGTTTGGATGGAACAATGATAGGCAGAGCCAGTATTGGTCATCCATGGATATTTAGAGAAATAAAACATTATTTGGCGACAGGTGAAAAATTACCCGAACCCACTTTTAATGAGCGTTGGGAGGCTTGCAAAGTCCATTTGGATAAAAGCCTTGAATGGAAAAGAGAAATTTTGGCCTTGAATGAAATGAAACGCCATTATGGTCCATACTTTAAAGGCATTGACGGTATAAAACCCTATCGCACTAAGTTGCTAATGGCAAAGAGTGCAGCAGAGATCAACGATGTCATGGAAGGATTAAAAGAAGATTTTTTAATGGGCTGTATGGTGGACTGAGAGCAATGATTAATTTTTAATGATGAATTATTAAATACTTTCAGCTTCTGACATCCATCTGCTTGAAGTTCTATCCTTTTTGCTAATTGCCAATTGTCCTAATTGCCAAATTGCTTATTCTCCTCCTTGCCTATTGTGCTCCCTCTCTCCCTCCGCATAAAAACCTTCATACTCGGTTTTCTATCACCTTTTTGTTCAAAGCCACTTAGATACATTTTGTCAGCGGGTATTTTGTCTACAGGATACAAATTGGCTTTGGGTTGTTTGTAAAATACTATTTTTTTAACCACTTGGCTGTCCAGCTTGATACGCATTTGATCACAAACGATTACATTGACACCAGTGTATGCAGTATCACTTTCTTTGGCATAATAAATACTTTCCGCATTAGGAAAAACAAACACTTCCTTCAGTTTATTGAGTACAAAATAATTGTACATGGTGTCCCCTTTTATTTGATTATAATGCCCTACCGCCTCTTCTTGCACTATCCACGCATTTTCAAAAATATCCATTTGATTGATGCTGTTGTCCACCAAATGAATTTGGATATACTCGCCAGAAATTTCATCATTTTCTGTCCAAAGTACCGGTTTATAAAACATTCTGATAATGGAATCTTTAACAGAATATATCAAGGAATCGCAAACACCCACCATATCTTTGGTTAATATTTTTGCGTTGCGATAAGCCGATAAATCACGCATTGAATCGGTAGAGTAGTAGTTGAATGTATCTGCAATTAAGCGCATGGTATCTCCTTCATCCATTGCTTTTTTGGCCAATGGATTGCCATAAATAGTGGTTTGGTTTCCATTGCGATAATGGATACCCGTTTCCCCAAATATGATCACTTTTTCCAAGGAGTCTATCATCTTGATATTGCCATAAGCTCTGCCAGTAGCCGTTTTTCTGTCGTACAATAAACTATCTGCAGTTATGGTATTTTGGGCTGAAAGAATGGTGGCTCCTTTGGTAAACAAGGATTGTTCTGTTTCCGTATTATACCAACCATATTTGCATAAAATCACGTTATTTTCTGCGGTAATCGTAGTGGGTCCATAAAAATATGCTGTGCTAGTGGGAATATGATATTGCATGGTGTCCGAAAGCATTACATACTCAGGATTTACCAATTTTACATTTTTTCTAAAGCCATACATTTTGGTGTTGCCTGAATAAGAACCAAATTGGCTGGTTAGGGTATTTTCTTTACTAACGATGGTTGCTCCATTTCCATAAAAACCATACTTAGTAGTGGTGTTGTAATGCAAAGAATTAGTGGTTAAGGTACTTTCTCCATCATTGAGCACAACATTGTTGGTTAAAACTGCCTCATGCGTATTGCCATAATAATACAAATTTCCTCCCGTAATGGTGGTGCCAGGCTGCGTAATATGAACATTGCCCACGGCCTCCACTTCATTTACATCATCATACAGATAAGCCTGATTGCAGGTTAGCGTTACATCTCCTTGAGAAAAGGAAACATTGCCATTACAAACCTTTGCTTTCCTGCCATTTTTATAGCCCAAACTGAGTTCATCCACATTGTTAATGGTAATTTTGTCTTGTGCCTTTGCTTGAAAAGCAATTAACAAACAGAAAATGAGAATAATGCGCATGAAGAATAAATTCTCTGCAAAATTAGTGCAAATTTTGTCTTAGGTGCTTACTTTGCAAAAAATTAAAGTGGAAACGCAATTTAAAAACGCAATTGAACCCTATGTGAAAAAGAACACTAAATTATTGCTGGCATGCAGTGGTGGTTTAGATTCTGTTGCGCTTTTTCATTTATTAAAGGGGGCTGGAATTGGCTTTGAAGTAGCCCATGTAAATTATCATTTGCGCGGTGAAGAAAGCAATAAAGATGCTTTGTTTATCCAAACTTTGTGCGAAACATTTACCATTCCGTTTCATTTAAAGGAGGTTCACATAGCAGCGCAAGACAAGTCAATACAGGCTGAAGCAAGAAACTTGCGTTACCATTATTTTAACGATTTGAAACAACAATATGGTTTTGATTATATTGCTACTGCACATCATGCGGGTGATAAAATTGAAAATATTTTATTTCGGTTTTTTCGTGGAACAGGTTTAAAAGGCCTTTTGAGTTTAAAAATACTGGAAAATGACATATTAAGACCGCTTATTGCCTTTGACAAGGAACAGCTATTGACCTATTTAAAAACACACCATCACCCTTTTAGAGAGGATGAAAGCAATGCACAAAGTAAATATACCCGAAACAAGATTAGGAACATCATTATCCCTGCATTGTCAAAAGATTTGCCTAATATAGAACAGCGCATCATCCATACCTCAAACATGTTGCAGGCAGATTTCTCTCTGATCCAAACATTGTTGCAAAAGGATAAAAAATTACTGGAAGCACAACAGCTTTTTAATTTGGACTGCACAGATGAAAAATTTCATGAACCCTCCTACTGGTATTATTTATTGGCGGATGAAAACATTACAACAGACGAGGCAAATAATATTGCCACTGCTTGCAAAACGAAACGAAATGGATTTGAATTGAACGTAAACAATTTTACGGTTTCTGTTGTAAAAAACCATGTCGGTATCTTTCAAAATGACCGTAAAGATGAGGGTAACATTGAAAAAATCACCCAAACTACAACTGCTATAAACCTTCATTATTTAAAACTTACATTATCCTATTTTGAGGGAAATGAAATAATAAACAACCCAAATACATTGTGCGTGGATGCTGATTGTTTAGCTTATCCTTTGATTATTCGGCATCCATTGCCAGGAGATAGATTTAGTCCTTTGGGTTTGGAAGGAAGTAAATTATTAAGTGATTTTTACAATGAATTAGCCATTGCTGCCCATCAAAAATCAAAGCAATGGGTGCTGGTTGATGCGGATAAAAAAATTATTGCTGCATTTCCACAACGCATTGACAATGCAGTGAAGGTTACAGAAGAAACCAAAAGGGTTTTGGTTCTGTGCCTGGAGCCATTTTAAACTTTTTGCTCAACTAACTGCCTCTTTTCCATTTAATCATCGATTTTCTTCTTAATCATTTTTTGAATAAACACATTGCAAGGAACTGATATTAGCTCACCCTCTTTAGTTTTTATAATAACAAAAAAGAGCCCTATATCGCTCACTCTGCCTTCAATTTCATAATCTTTATCAATTATAGTAATGGTATCCTCAAGTCCAACGGAATGGTTAAAGTAAATAATTATACTAGAAGTTATATTAGATAAAATTGACCATTGAGCAAACATTGCAATTCCAACGACAGCAATTAAGGACCCAACAAAAACAGATAATTCTGATTGGTCAACCCCCCAAACGATTAATATAAAAACAAAACAAATTGAGGTGGTTAAAATATTAATTCCTTTTTTTATTATTTTGCCTCTTGCCTTTTTTAGCAAACTGTTCACAATTGTTTGATTAACCAGTTTATTTGTCAAAGCATATAATAAAGCAGCGCCCAAAAGCAATGCTATTGTTTGTATAATTTTTAATTGTAAATTATCCATATTTATTATTTTTACCTATTTATTAAACGCCCAAATCATAACATCCATCCTCTCTTCATTGTCTCTGACGGTTTCCACTTTTTTTCAGGGTCAAAGATAACATGATTCGTATAAATAGAAGCGGCAATATCTAAAATTATAGAGGCGAAGATAATAACATTTTACATTTGATTTTAGCAATAGTGTCCGATAATTAAGATGCTTTGTCGGTTATTAAGTGCTTACCGCAATTTATTACCTAGGTTGGTTGCATTAAATAAATAACCCTATGACAAGAATGAATAACAATAACCTTTTTGAATCAATCTCCAACGCAACCAAGAAAAAAATAATTCTTGTTGTTGTAATTATTTTAATACTGACACTGTTTAGACCATGGGTAATTATAGGGCCCGGGGAAAGAGGTGTAGTTGCTAATTTTGGTGCTATTGAAAGCGAAGTGTTGGGTGAAGGAATTCACTTTAGAGTGCCCGTTATGCAAAAAGTTCAAATAGTTGATGTCAAGATTAACAAAATAGTAACCGATGCTGCCTCTGCTTCCAGTGATTTGCAAGATGTCGCCTTGTCGGTTGCCTTAAATTATCATATTATTCCCGATAAAGCCAATATTGTATTTCAAAGTATTGGTACAGAATATAAAACGCGTATAATAGACCCTGCAATACAAGAAGTAATGAAGGCCGTTTCAGCGCTCTATACAGCAGAGGAGTTGATCACTAAAAGGCCAGCAGTAAGTGCAGAAATGCAAGAAGCTTTAACCAAGCGATTATTTGCATCTAACATTGCTGTTGATGCTTTTTCAATTGTATCTTTTAGTTTTTCAGCAATTTTTACGGATGCAATTGAAGCAAAGCAGACCGCAGAACAGAATGCATTGAAAGCAAAGCGAGATTTGGATAGAATAAAAGTGGAGGCAGAACAAACAATTGCAGCTGCCACTGCAGAAGCGGAAGCATTGCGCTTGCAAAAAATGAATATTACACCTGATTTGATAGAACTTAGAAAGATTGAAGCCAATTTAAAAGCGATTGAGAAATGGGATGGCGTTCTGCCAGAAGTTACAGGAGCCGGAGCTGTACCATTTATTGGTATTAATGAAAAGAACTAGGTAAAGTAATTTATACTTTTGCACCCTATTCATATCGCCCATCAATCCCTTCTTTATTGTCTTTAACGTTTTCCACCTTTTCCTCAAGGGCTTGTTTGCCATCATCAAAAAGGTTTTCTACCATATCTGTTAAGGCATTATCTATGTGCAGCGTTTCTTTAATAAATTGACTCCAAAGTTCTTCCTTTCCTTTACTTTTCAAACAAATTTTAGCCTCATCTTTTATTTCACCTAAACTTTTTTGAAAGATGTAAGCGGCATTGATTCTGTCGTTTTTTAAGGAGTCTATTTCAGCTTTTGTAAAACGCTTTTCTATATCCTTAGCCAGTGGCTGTACTATGCATTCACAAATCTCTGGACTTTTATCATTGCAATACCTTTCTTTGAGAACACTAATGTGTGTTACGTTTTTTACAAAAGGTCCGATTTTGAAATAATACAAACCAAAAATAGCCAATGCCACCACAAGAAAAATCATTAAAACCTTGTAAAATATTTTGCGTGCAAACCTAAAAAGGAGGTAAAGTACAAACCCAGAACCAATAATGTAGAATAAGCCGTTCATTAGTAAATTAACGCTTCTTTATTATTTAAAGTCTACCGCTTCTCGCATAATTTTAGAAAATATCAAATCTTGAATCTCCATAATCAACGGTTCGTTGTTCTGAACACCCCAATATTTATCTATCTCATAATTCAAAGGATTTCCGTTTTCATCGTAAGCAGAATAAGTGTTTACCTGAATCGGTTTTTTATACAATTTTAACGTGGTTTGCTTCCCGTTTTTTTCAATCACGGTAATCCTATAAAACCAAGGACTTGCAGCAATACTATCCGCTCTAGCAGCACCAAAATTTTTGTGAAATCCCTCACAAGCCAAATTATTTCCTTCATAAACAGTGAAAATATTTAAAAATGCCTTTACTTTCAATTCATTGACATCAGATAACACTTCTCCTTTGGCATTTTGCATCACGATATTTCCTTCTGTCCCTTTTGCCTGAATGATAGAGAAAGAAGCATAAGGTTTCTCTGCCCACTCAACCTTAACTTCTTTAATCGCCTTAGCGGGTATGTTAAATATATTTTTATTTCTCCACTCCACACTGTCTGTAAAATAACTGGGTGTTTGATAGCCATTAAACCCTGGTATATGCACCACATAAGGTTTATCACTGCCTTCCTCCACGATATAAGTAGAAAGCATGTCCACTGTGGGGTTGCCAACGAAATAGCTTTTTATCAATTTGCCATTGCTATAAAACATGGTTTTCATACCCGTAGCAGCCAGTTGTTTCATAATTTCTGCGCGCACATCTTCATCTACTTGATACTTTATTTCTAGGTCGCGGGCTGTTGCTAGCAAGCGCTGAAGTCTTACCTCATTCACAATCCAATTATCATTTACGCGCCATACTTTATCGGCACCTTTGGCCACAGTTGCATATTCTCTGGTTGCAGAATTTGAAATAAAAATTTTGTCTATTTTTTCTAGGTTTTTAACAGCAAAATAATCCTTATCCAATGCCATATTTGAATTGACATTTCGTTTTAATAGGAAATAAGCCAAGGGCAAAAGAATGAGGACAAGTAGGAGTATAAGGTTCTTTTTAGTCATTTTTAATAAATACAAAGGTATTATTTAAACCTTAATTTGCCATTGCCATTATTTTTAATTCAATTTGTGCTTTCTATGCAACACATAAAAGAACAATTGAACATCATCATTTTTGGTACTGATACCAAAGCAGGTAAGCGTTTTGATGTCGTATTGTTATGGCTCATTATTTTATCCGTTTTTATCGTTATTATTGAGTCCGTTCCAGAAATTGGTGGTAAATATGCTGTTTTATTCAATGCTATTGAATGGGTTCTTACCATTCTTTTTAGCATTGAGTATTTATTGCGAATTTGGGTAACCACAAAGACCAAAGAATATGTTTTTAGCTTTTGGGGAATTATAGATTTTTTATCTGTTGTACCCACCTATCTAAGTTTGTTATTAGTAGGAGTTCATTATTTGGTAATTGTACGAAGTTTAAGATTATTAAGAGTTTTTAGAATACTCAAATTGACCCAATTTAGTTCAGAAGCTGCTGTTTTAGCCACTGCATTAAAGCAAAGTCGTCATAAAATTTCTGTTTTTTTGCTATTTGTGGTACTCGCAGTTTTTGTAATGGGCACGATGATGTATGTTGTAGAAGGCGAAACAAATGGTTTTAAAAGTATTCCAGAAAGTATTTATTGGAGCATAGTTACCATTACTACCGTAGGTTATGGGGATATAGTTCCTAAGACTTTTATGGGAAAATTTATTTCTTCTGTAATGATGATTATTGGCTATGCCATTATAGCCATACCCACAGGTATTGTTTCTATGGAAATGAGTAAGGCTGGTAAGGAAAGCAACCATAAAAAGTGTGTTGGTTGTACTGAAATCCTCACTGAAAACGCACAATATTGCAGTCAATGTGGTGAGAAGGTAATGGTTTAAGACCGTTTTAAATCATAAATTAAAAAGCAGTACATCTTCGGGGACAACGTAAAAAAGTGGGGATTTAGTTATCATTGCATCAAAAAAAAGCAGATGGACACAGGAATAATATCACTTATTTTACCCCAATCAATGTTAGCGCATTTTAACATAAAAGGTTGCCAAAT